>Ga0181517_10000013_pt1 | contig 235238 bp, 178 predicted proteins | sample PEATcosm2014_Bin_31_FD_119748 | JGI IMG/M metagenome (GOLD analysis project Ga0181517, IMG submission 119748) | Peatland microbial communities from MTU Mesocosm Facility, Houghton, MI, USA - PEATcosm2014_Bin01_30_metaG | ecosystem: Environmental > Terrestrial > Soil > Wetlands > Peat | place...
AGTTCTGTTTACCGATGAGTACATAGGTGTAATTTCCAAGCTGTTCATTGCATTTAGGTTACTGGAAACGTGGCGCCCCAAAAGCGGGCTTTGGAGGGGGGAGGGGGTGGGTACCCTTCACGGTATAAACCGGTGACATCCCTGACCGCTCATTCCCTCATTTCGATTGTGCGGCCTCAACACGTTATTTTCTGCAAAAGCGGCTTGGAACGGCCGGTGAGCGGACGTGGCCACCCATTTCTTTTCGCAGGTCAGGGGTATGGCGCGGAGCTTATAGCACCCTGGCCAGCCACTTGCCGGTGTGCGACAGCAGATTCCCGGCGATCTCCTCCGGCGTGCCCTCGGCCACAATCCTGCCGCCGCCTTCGCCACCCTCCGGGCCCAGATCGATGACCCAGTCCGCGCACTTGATCACGTCCAAATTGTGCTCAATCACGATCAGCGATCCGCCGCCATCGATCAGCTTGCGAAACGCCGTCAGCAGCTTCGACACGTCGTCAAAGTGCAGCCCCGTGGTGGGCTCGTCCAGAATGTAGAGCACACGGCTGGCCTGCGACGGCCGGGCGTTGGCATTGGCGGCACGCACCTGCGACAGATGCGCGGCCAGCTTTACGCGTTGCGCCTCACCGCCTGAAAGCGTGGTGGCCGACTGCCCCAACCGCAGATATCCCAGCCCGATCTCGTCGAGCACTGCCAGCTTCTCAAGCAGCCTGGTCTGCCCGGCGAAAAAGCGCAGCGCCTCCTTGACCGTCATTTGCAGTACGTCGTGGATATTCTTGCCCTTGTACTGCACCTGCAGCACCTTGGCCTGGTAGCGGGTGCCGTTGCAGTCTTCGCAGGGCAACTCCACGTCGGCAAGGAACTGCATCTCCACTGTCACCGTGCCATCACCCTCGCAGGTGTTGCAGCGTCCACCGGGCACGTTGAACGAGAAATGCCCCGGCGTGAGCGAGAGCCGCTTGGCCTCAGGCTGCGATGCAAAAAGCTCGCGCACGAGGTCGAAGCCCTTGATATACGTGATCGGATTGGACCGCGGTGTGCGCCCGATCGGCGTCTGGTCCACGAGCACCACGTCGTTGAGCCGTTCAACTCCGCTTAAGGACGTGAAAACCCCGGAGGGGTCGCTGCCGTCGCTCTGGCCCAGCGCGCGCGCCACGGCCCGGTAGAGCACCTGGTGCACCAGCGTGGATTTTCCCGAACCGGAAACGCCGGTGATGGCCACCAGCATTCCCAGCGGAATTTCAACGTCCAGTCCGTGCAGATTGTTGGCATGGGCTCCGCGCAGCACCAGCCGCTCGCGCCCCGGCACGCGCCTTCGCGTGGGCACGGGAATGGAAATCTGCCCGGAAAGATAGCGGCCTGTGAGGGAGTTGGGATTGGCCTCGATCTCCGCGAGCACGCCCTCGGCCAGCAGCTTGCCGCCAAATTCGCCCGCGCCCGGTCCGAGGTCAAGCAAATAATCGGCCGAGCGCAACACGTCGGCGTCGTGTTCAACGACGATGATGGTGTTGCCCAGGTCGCGCAATTCCTCAAGAATGTGGATGAGGCGCGCCGTGTCGCGCGTGTGCAGCCCAATCGATGGCTCATCCAGCACGTAGAGCGCACCCACCAGGCGCGACCCCAGCGACGTGGCAAGCTGAATCCGCTGCGCCTCTCCGCCGGACAGCGTCGAGGCCAGACGGTCCAGAGTCAGATACTCCAGGCCCACGGCGTCTAAGAAGCTCAACCGCTGCCGCACCTCGTGCAGGATCGGCCCGGCGATCTCCTCCTGCATTGGAGAGAGCTTGAGCGAATCAAAAAATGCCTTGGCCTTGGCGATGGTCAACGCGGCTGCCTGGCAGATGTTGATGCCGTTGAGGCGCACAGCACGGGCCTCGGGACGCAAGCGCTGGCCGCGGCAGTCGGGGCACTCCGCGTAGCCGCGGTACTTGCTGAGCATGACGCGCACGTGCAGCTTGTACTTCTTGCGCTCCATCTGGGCAAAAAAGCCGTACACGCCCAGAAAACTCCCTTTGCCGCGAAGCACCGTCTCCCGCGCCTCTGCGGGCAGTTCATGCCAGGGCACGTTCAGCGGCAAACCCAGTTCGGGCGCCTGCTTGCGCAAGTCGGCAAACCAGGGCCGGTATTTGGGCCGATTCCACGGGTCAATGGCGCCGTCGCCGAGGCTCAGCCCCTTGTCAGGAATCACCAGGTTCAGGTCGTAGTCCACCGTGTTGCCGAATCCCTGGCAACGAGGACACGCTCCGAACGGGTTGTTGAAGCTGAAGAGACGAGGCTCCGGCTCCTTGCCCGGCCGGTGGCAGCTTGTGCACTCGAACTCGCCTGAAAACCTGTGCCGCTTGCGCTCTGCTGTCTCCTCGCGCGGAACTTCTTCAAACACCACCTCGCCGGACTCGCGGTAGGCGATTTCGCATGCATCCACAATGCGCGCGCGGTTTTCAGCGCTGACCACAATCCGGTCAAGAAGCACAAACACGGGCAGCGTAAAGTCCAGTTCGAGCAGCGACTCCGGCGTGGAAAACTCGAAGATGTTGCCCCTCTGGTAGAGCCGGTTGAAGCCCGAACTGCGCAAATCTGCCAATCGCTCCTTCAAAGCCTCACTGAGCGCCGGTTCGGCAGTGGTTTTTACCCCGGCTTTTGCTCCGGCTTTTGTCACCGGCTTGGGCACGCGCTTCGCCGCCTTGGCCGCTTCAGGCTCAGGCGAAACACGCCGCACTGGAAACAGTGCATTGAGACGCGTTCCCTCACCCAGCGCCAGCGTCGCCTCTGCCACCTCATCAATCGAGTCCCGCTTGACAAGCCCGTCGCAGGTTACGCAGTGCACCTCGCCGCAGCGGGCGTAGAGAAGACGCATGTAGTCGTAAATCTCGGTCGCCGTGGCGACGGTCGAGCGCGGATTGCGAGTGGTGTTCTTCTGCTTGATGGCGATAGCCGGCGCGAGCCCGTCGATCTCGTCCACGTCGGGCTTCTCGATGCGCTCAAGGAACTGACGCGCATAGGCCGACAGCGACTCGACATAGCGCCGCTGCCCCTCGGCGTAGATGGTGTCGAAGGCGAGCGAGGACTTGCCCGACCCCGACACGCCGCTGATCACCGTCAGCTTCCCATGGGGAATCTCGCAGGAGATGTTCTTCAGGTTGTGCGTCCGCGCACCGCGGATAATGATGGCATCGTTCAAAGGGAAGGCACCGTACAGAATTGGTCCGTCGTGCCCCTGACGCCTCAGCGAGGCCCAGAGCGCAGACAGCCATTCTTCATTATAGGGCGTACGTCAAAGGGCTCCGTCACCGCCTGGCAAGAGCCGCCAACGCAGCCTCATCCTAACCGTTTCACGCGCCATTCAGGCCGCTTGACCCATTAAACTGAGCAATGAGGTATCTCGTGCGTCGTGTCGCTTTACTGGTTCTGATGCTTTTGCCGGTGGCCGGACTCGCGCAAGCGCCCGCGCAGACTCAACCGGTTCAGGTTCCAGCAGCTCCCGCGGCTACAGAGCCCAGCCAGGCTGTGGCCGACGCGGAAGCGGCTATCGCCAAGTCTGACTGGAAGGCCGCTGAGACCAAGCTCGACTCCTGGCTCGCCGCCCACCCTGACGATGCCCGCGCACTCTTCGATGCGGGCTACGTGGCCGACGCGCAGAGCCGCCTCGACGACGCAGACGGGCTCTATCGCCGGGCCATCGATGCCAATCCGCAATCGTTTGAGGCGCATGTGTCACTGGGGTTGCTTCTGGCCCGACAGGGCAAGCAGGCGGATGCCCGACCGGAACTGGCTGCCGCGACATCGCTCAACCCCGGCGAGGCCGGCCCAGGCGCCATGGCGCAGGCGTGGCGGGCGCTGGCGCAGATTGACCGGGACAGCGATCCGGCGCAGGCGTCGATCGACCTGTTGCAAGCTCTCAAGCTTTCTCCGGAAACCCCGGCGGACACTCTTCTCTCTGCCAGTCTCGCCGAACTTGCGGGGGAATACGACGACGCGCAGGCAGCTTACCGCCGACTGCTGGCAATAGATCCCAAATCTGCCCAAGCGAACGCCGGCCTAGCGCACCTTTTGATTTTGCGAAAGCAATATCCGGAGGCAGAAACACTGCTACGGGGTGCGCTTCAGCAGACCCCGGAAGATCCGACCCTGAACGCGCAGATGGCTGCTGTGCTGGTGGCACAGAACAAGGCTGAAGCATTGCCCCTGCTGCAAAAGCTGCACGGCGCGCACCCGAACGACCCGGCCATCACCCGCATGCTGGCTGAAGTGCTGGCCGAGGCCGGCGACGCCGCAGGTTCTGACCAGCTTTATGTAACCCTGCTCAAAGCCAGCCCCGAAGACGCCGACCTGCTGATCGCGCACGGCCAGAACCTGACTCGCCTGCTCAAGTACGCTGAGGCGTTTCAAGCCTTCGACAAGGCCACTCACCTGGATGCCGGAGACGGCGACGGCTGGAGCGGTCTGGCCTTTGCGGCGTCGAAAACGGGCCAGCCCGCTATCACACTGCACGCTCTTACCATGCGATCGAAGTTCCTTCCCGAGGTTCCCTCAACCTATTTTCTGTGGGCCACATCGTACGACACATTACATGAGAACTCGGCGGCTATCACCTACTATCACCACTTCTTAGACTCAGCCGCTGGAAAGTTCCCCAATCAGGAATGGCAGGCTCGGCAACGACTCCTTTTGCTTGAAAAGAAATAGCGAGCCTGGCCAGGATGCAATAGCCGAAAGCCGCTCACTTTATCTGCTGAAAATGCCTTGGCGGGGATGCACAAGGGAGAGTACCGCTTGCACTATCTCTCCAATGGTCCTATAGTGACGGGCTACAGCAAGTTGAGGATTGCTGCGAAAGAGTTGAAGCGATTGGTCCTTTAGTGGAAGTTGGCCGGTGGTTCATCCCGGTTGCTTTTACGGCAAGAAAAAAGCATCCAGGTGTACTATCCGATACAGAACCGGAACGCTGAATTTGCTGTAATGCCGCAACAGCGGAGGCTTCCCATGCGCCGTCAGGTTCAGTTGGCAGTCCTCGTCTTCTCCATCGCCCTTGCCGTACAGGCGCGTGCATCCTCGTTCGATGACAAAACCCCATACCAGCAGAGTATTGTCGCCCTGAAAGCCAGGATCAGCCAGGCACCGCCTCGCGAGCAGTGTTTTCTCTATGCCGAGCTCATTCACCAGATGACTGAGTTCAGCCTGCAGCAGTACCAGGCAGGCGAGGTGGAAAAGGCAGGAGATCTGCTGAAAGAGATCCAAGACATTGCTCATCGAATGCATCTTGCCACCGGCGATAACGACAAGCGGCTCAAGAATGCCGAGATCCTTCTGCGTCATACCGCCTTCCGCCTGAATGAGATGCTCCACTCCAGCAGTTCGGAAGATCGCCCGCTGGTGGAGGAGACGCTGGCACAGGTGAACAAGGCCGAAAGCGAAACCATGATGCAGGTTTTCCGCAAGTAGCGCCCTCCCCATTTACTCCCACTCACTGCTTCGCTCCCCTGCCCGGGGGAGCTTTGTGCGCACAGTTTTCTTCGCCCTCGAATCTGTGCTTCAATGAATACGATTCGGAGTGGAACCATGCGTACGTTGCGCTGCCTGGTGGTGATTCTCGCCTGTTTCCTCGTCACCGCTCCCCTGCGAGCACAAAAAGAGAAGCGGGAGCCGTTGACTGAGGCCCAGATTGAGCAAATTCGCGAAGCCGGCGTGGACCCGGCGGAACGGATCAAGCTCTACACCAAGTTTGTAGACGAGCACGTGGAAACCATCAAGAAGCTCACCAACCGGGCTCGTTCTGCCGCGCGCGCACACCGCCTCGACGACGAACTGCAGGACCTGACTGCGTTGATGGATGAGATGGGAGCCAACCTGGATCAATACGCGGACCGCAAAGCCGATCTTCGCAAGGCACTGAAGCCCCTGGCTGAAGCCGCTCCGCGCTGGTTGAATACCCTGCGCGCGCTGGCCGGCGAATCGGACTTTGACCTGTCGCGCAAAGAGGCAATCGAGAGCGGGGATGACCTGGCCGATCAGGCGACGCGCCTGCTCCAGGAGCAGACCGACTACTTCAGCCAGCATAAAGATGAGGCTGGCCAGCAGCGGGCTGAACCAAAGTAGCTTGACCGCCCCCGAGGCCCACGAGTCAGACCTGAATCGACGCTCACCCAGGGTTCGTTGACCAATGCCCGCTACAGAGAATGGCAGGCTGTTGTGCTACTCTCCCTTTTGGTGGCTGTCGACTTTAATCCCATCTTTCAGGAAGAGTACCGAGCCTTGCGCCCCCGGGCGCCGATTCCACCCTTCCTGGTCCGCTTCCGCAGGTTCACCTCGTTGAACACGACCATCCGGCTGCGCGAGGGCAGGATACTGGTCAGCCTTTCCGATCTGCTTGAAGGCGCGCCGGAGACTGTGCACCGCGCCATCGCCCACATTCTGCTCGCCAAGCTCTACAGAAAGCCCGTCGAAGCCGCACAGAATCTGCGCTTCAAGCGCTTCGCATCGAGCCAAGCCGTCACCCGGCAAACCGAGATGATCCGCCACACCCGGGGCACCAAGCGCTACAGCGGCCCGGAAGGGCGCTTCTACAACCTCGAAGAAGTATTCGACACCCTGAACCTGCGCTTTTTTGGCGGCCTGCTGGGCCGGCCCGATCTGACCTGGAGCGAAGGCATGGCCAAGCGCTCGCTCGGCCACTACGACGCCGCCCATAACACCATCGTCGTCAGCCGCGTCTTCGATCGCCCGTCCAGCCCGCGCTACGCCGTGGAATACCTGCTCTACCACGAGATGCTTCACCTGAAGCACCCGGTGAGGATGAGGGGCCTGCGACGCTGTGTACATTCGCGCGAATTCAAGGCCGAGGAACAGCTCTTTCCCGAGCTGAAGCAAGCGCTCGCGTTCCTGAAGCGGCTGTAGCGGACTTCATTCTCGACAGGTAGCGTGTCCAGCCTCAACCACGTCCGTGGTGCACTTTCGCGCAGATCGAATGCAACCTCGCGCCAGTCCGTGCTCCTATGGGCTTACCAGAAACTCAATGTACGCGAAGAAGAAATCTTGTGGATTGTTGCGATCTGCAACGAAACTCGGGGTATATTAGCTAGCAATCACGAAATCACAATAGAATTTCACGCTCCACTACTTCAGGATGGGTAGAACCAAAACATGCTCAAGTTAAGAAAGTTCTTGTGCTGGTGTTTCGGGTGCGCCGCTCTGACGTTCGCATCCGTCATTGTGATTTCTGTACCTGCTGCGATCAAGCTCAACAATGCGCGTAGTCTTCGACCGTCCGCCGGGAACCCCTCTCCCGACACGCTGTCCTTCGCGATAGGTGCTGCAGCATTCCTCGTGTTGGCTGCTGTCTATGGAATGGCATGGTGGACAGTCAAGAATGGCAGACGCTGGGCAAGAGCATGGGCTATTGGGGCAAGCCTTGCGAATATTCTCTTGAGTGCGCCAGGGTTCATGGCGATCTATTTTGCACGCACCCACTCAGCGCGTCGGATGCCAGATCTCTTTGTCTTCAGCGGAATACCGCTGGCTCTCGGAATCGCCGGGCTGGCAGCTTTCGCGTCTCGCAATGCTTTGGCCACTCCCGTAGCGCCCCCGAAACCCGACCCAATTCCCGGCGATGGAACCAGCCGTCTCCTCGACACCTTAGCTCTTCTACTCGCAATCGCCGGAGTTATTGCAGGGATGTCGTTGTACATGCGCTGGGGCCATGCTCAGCATCTTCCCATAGTTCATGGGTATGTGAACTGGCTTCAGCTCGCGCTTGCCATACTATTCACCATCGCCGCACATGAATTCGGCCACGCCGCTGTGGGTATCGCCCTGGGAATGAAGCTCCGAGGCTTTATCGTCGGTCCCCTTCAGTGGCGCATTCGGGACGGCAAATGGAGGTTTCAGTTTCTTCCTGCAAAATTCTTCTCGGCGGGGGGTGCAACCTCGGTCGTTCCCACCGATCCGAATCAATCGCATTGGCGCGAGATTTGCATGATTGCGGCCGGTCCCCTTGCAAGCCTATTCACGGGCCTGATCGCGCTGGTTGTCATGCTGACAGCCAAGGGAAGACCGTATGAGCAAGGCTGGGAGTTTTTGGCGCAGGTTGCCACATTTTCCCTGATTGGGTTCGTGACAAACCTGATCCCTGTCCGGCCGGAGGCCCTCTACTCAGACGGCGCGCAGATTTATCAACTTCTCCGGGGCGGCCCCTGGGCCGATCTCCATCGGGTGATCGGCATAGCCGGCTCAACTCTGGTGACACCTTTGCGGCCAAGAGACTTCGATATCGAGGCGATCCAGCGGGCAGAAGGCTCGTTTACCCGGGGGCGACCGGCGCTCATATTGCGTTTGACAGCAGCCGAGTATTTTCTCGATTCCGGCAAGTTTCCCGAGTCATTGCAGGCGCTCGCCGAGGCTGAGTCGATCTATCTGGAATCGGCCTCCGACATCCCCGCCGAACTGCATACGGCTTTGATCTTTTTGAGTGCTTTCCTCAGCCGCAACCCAGCAGATGCGCGCCTGTGGTGGGAGCGCATGGAGGCCAAGAAGCCTACGTATTTTGGTGTCGATTATTGGCTGGCCCGCAGCGCACTTCTCTGGGTGGAAAATCGGCCGGCAGAAGCACGCGAAGCGTGGGAAAAGGTACATGCGCTTGCCCAGCAGCTCCCAGCGGCCGGAAGCTACGAGTTCGATCGATATCGCGTGACTTTGTTGCGCGGGGTGCTTGATGCCGCACCGGCGATCAGCCAGGCGGCGCCTGACTCCCCTGACGTTCGCTCAAGACTTGTTCAGACGGCGAGCAGGATTACGCCGTCGCCTCTTCAGGCAGAGTAGCCCTGTGCGCGGCGGCCCAGCAGATGAGCACCACACCAGCTACAACGGTTCCTGCGCTGGCAAGTTGTGCATTGGATAATCCCCATAAAACCTTGGGGTTGCGACGGATAAATTCAACCAGAAAGCGAGCTAATCCGCTCAGCACCAGGTACTCGCCCAGAATCCATCCTGTGGCTCTGGGTTTGTTGCCGCGCAGCCACAGCCAGCCGCCAATCAGCAGCCCCGCGCCCAGTTCATACAGTGGCGTGGGGTGCACGCGGACGAAGGTGGGTTCGATGCCGTTGGGAAAGCTCATGCCCCAAGGCAGGTTGGTAGGAATCCCATAGCATCCGTCGCCGGATAGAAAGCAGCCGATGCGCCCGATGCCATAGCCGATGGCCGCCGCCGGAGCGGCCAGGTCGAGTGTACGGAGCGCGCCAATCTTTGCCCACCACCCCTGGAAAACCAGTGCGCCGATGCCGAAGATGAGCCCACCGAACCAAGCGAAACCGGCCGTATCCCACAGCACTCGCCAGCCTTCGTCGCGGAACTCCACAGGGGTATCAATGACATGCCATAACTTAGCGCCAACGATGCCCGCGACTACGGCCACCGCGACCATGCCTACCGCGTCGGCATCAATGGATGCGCGCTTGAAGCCCCGGTCCATGACGAATGCGGCAGCCACCGCGGCCAGCCACAACATCAGCCCGAATGTGGGCACGTTCAGGTGCCAGAGATGCAGGTAGGGAATCATCGCTCCTCAAGTATAGACGGGACGAAGCGCTGGACGTGCGGAGAGACAGATGCCGGCTGTCCGCACTGTGTCCGCGAGAAGTTGCCGTGTTTTGCACAGTTGCCGTTGCATTCCGGCGCCGGTTTAGGGTGATACTGTCACCATGGCTACCGTCACCTACCAGAGCCTCGAAATTCTCTATACGCATCAACAAATAGCCGATCGTGTCGCGGAAATGGGTGCGGTGATTACACGTGACATGAACGATGAAAAGCTGGTGATGGTGGGTGTGCTAAAAGGCGCCGCCATCTTTCTCTCTGACCTGGCCCGTGCTGTCCGAGTGGATACTACGTTCGATTTTGTGGCTGTTTCCAGCTACGGCCGAGGCCAGCGCAGCTCCGGCGCCGTGAAGCTCATTAAGGACTTGGATGAGCCTATCGAGGGGAAAAACGTGCTCATCGTCGAAGACATCCTCGACACCGGGCTTACCCTTGCTTATCTGCGCAAGATTTTCCTTCAGCACCGTCCCAAGACTCTGCGCATCGCCACATTGCTGGATAAGCCATCAAGGCGCATTGAGAAGATAGACGCCGACTATGTTGGCTTTTCCATTCCCAATCTTTTCGTGATCGGATATGGAATGGATTATGCGGAGCGCTACCGCAACCTGCCGGATATTTGCCTCATGTCGCCCGACCATCCGGAATGAACTCCGACAATCGACGACTGCAAGTGAAAGAGGAAGCACACGAATATCAATCGCCGTGACTTCGTAAAGACAGGGGCCTATGCGGCCCTGGCCAGCAGAGTGGATTTGCCCAAACCAAGCGATTGGCTGGTCGGCGCCTATTATTTTCCGAATTTTCATGTGGATCCGCGCATGGAGTTGCTGCACGGAAAAGGCTGGACAGAATGGGAGGCGCTGAAGCGCGCTGAGCCCAAGTTTCCAGGCCATCAGCAGCCCAAGGTGCCCGCATGGGGCTATCTGGACGAGTCGGATCCCCGGGTCTTTGAGAGGAAAATTGCCGCGGCCCACACAGCTGGAATCACGCACTTCATCTTTGATTGGTACTGGTACGAAGGCAAGCCCTTTCTTGAAAGAGGCCTGGAACGAGGCTACCTGCACGCCGGGAACAAGGCCGACGTCCGCTTCTGCCTGATGTGGGCCAATCACGATTGGATCGATAACATCCCCGCCCGTATCGCCCAACCAAATCCGCCGGCCAGCTTTGCGGGAACGTATGACCCTGCTCGATTTGAGGCGGCAACCGACTATGTAATCTCCAACTACTTCCGCGACCCTTCGTACCTCTGCATCGATGGCGCGCCGTATTTTTCAATCTACATGCTGGGGCAGATGATTGACCGCATGGGCGGCCTCGACATTGCCAGAACCGCCTTTGATCGTTTTCGCCAAAAGACTCAGAGCGCGGGTTTCCGCGACCTGCATCTGAACGCGGTAGCCTGGGGAGCGCAGGAAATTGCCAACGTTCGCCAGGTGGTGACACTTCTTGGAGTGAGAAGCACAACCTCGTATACCTGGGCGCACCACCATGCTTTCCCCACATTCCCCGCGACCGAATACCAGGTTGCCCTGGAGCACGCACCGGACTACTGGAATAAGGCCCCAGGCATTTTCGGAGTTCCCTACCACCCCAACGTGAGCATGGGCTGGGATCCAAGCCCGCGCACCTGCCAATCCGACATGTTCCAGCAAGGAACCTACCCCTACACGCCCATCCTGAAGAACAATAGGCCAGAACTTTTTCAACAAGGATTAATACAAGCCAAATCCTTTGTGGAACGCGGCGGAAATCAGCCCCGGATCATCACCATCAACGCGTGGAACGAGTGGACCGAAGGCAGTTATCTCGAGCCGGATTCAGTACATGGCATGGACTATCTCGACGCCATTCGCAAAGTGTTCCGAACCTGACGACTTGAATCGATCATCGCTTGAGCCGCAATGCGTTCGCCATTTGGTACAGAGCTCTGCCAGGCTCTATACTCTTCTCCCGTAGACTCCCCGGTGAATCGCTGCGAAGTGCAGCGCCTGCGGGAAGGAGCTTTGCCCCATGCATGTTGTCACGCCCATCCGCGAAGAGGATATCGAGTTTGACCACGGCAGCTTCGATGCGGCCGCATTTGAACGCCAGACGCTCGCCAGTTGGCAGGCTCTGGCCGCGGTGATCGATCACACCCTGCTCAAGCCGGAAGCCACCCGCGAGCAGATCGAAAGCCTTTGCGATGAGGCTATCCGCTACCGCTTCGCCTGCGCCATGGTCAACCCGATGTGGGCCTCAACCGCCGTTGGAGTGCTCTCAGGCACCGAAATTCCCGTGGGCGCGACTATCGGCTTTCCTCTTGGCGCCTCCCTGGTTTCTACCTTGCGGCAAGAAGCTGCCGCCCTGGCTCGCCTAGGCGTGCGCGAACTGGACATGGTGATCCCCATCGGCCATCTCAAGAGCGGCAATCAGCAGGCCGTGGAGCACACCATTCACGCGGCTGCAACGGTGGCCCACCATCATGGCGCGTTGCTCAAGGTGATTCTTGAGACCGCGTTGCTTACCGTGGAAGAAAAACTGCGCGGCGCAGAGATCGCCATCCAAGCCGGCGCGGACTTCATCAAGACCTCTACAGGATTTTCGACCGGTGGCGCCACCGCTGCCGACGTTGCCCTGCTGCGCGGTGTGGCCGGCGGCCGCTGCGGCGTCAAGGCCGCGGGCGGCATTCGCACCCTGGCCGATGTGCGTGCCCTGCTCGAAGCCGGCGCCAACCGTGTCGGCGCTTCTGCCTCGGTCTCCATCGTCCGCGAACTGGGAGCGGAGTAGGAGCGTCATCAGCACGTTGATCGCGTGATTTTGTGCTCTCCCACCCTTGCGGCAAGAAAACAACTACGCCGCAAGGATGGGGCACCCAAAGTTCTATCCACACTGACATCGAAAACGCCATGGTCGCTGAAATCGCTCGTGGTATAAATGGGCGAGGTGTGCACGCCTTGGGCGTAACTCCTGGAAATACCCTGGCAGTCCCTGCAGCAAGCAACGCCGGCAATGAACAGGTGCGCGGCTACCGGCCCGAATTGGATGTTGTCCGCTTTCTAGCCTTTCTCTTCGTATTCATTCATCACTTTCTCCCGCCCATTCAAATGCGGCCGTATCCTCTTTTTGCCTGGACCGGTGCGGAGAGCTGGCGTGTTCTCCTGGGGCTTGACGAAGCGTGCGCCATGGGCCTCTGCCTGTTTTTTACTCTCAGCGCCTACCTGATCACTGAACTGCTGCTGAGCGAGCGCAAGAACAACGGCGCTGTTTCGGTACGGAAATTCTACGTTCGCAGAATCCTGAGGATATGGCCTCTTTATTTTTTTGGAATCGCCATAGGCATCAGTCTGGCGCTATTGCTCCACCAGCGAAGCGATCTCACCGCGTTCGTGTGGTACCTGCTTTTTGCTGGGAATTTCTATTGCGCCGCATTCGGATGGCTGCACAATCCCATGAATCCTTTGTGGAGCATCTCAGTTGAGGAGCAGTTCTACCTTTTGTGGCCATGGGCGATGCGCTGCTTTGCCAAGCGAGGACTGGTGATCTGCGCGCTCTTCTTTCTCGCTGCCGCGAATATCACGCTCTTTATTCTGGGACAACGCCATGTCGACACGGGCGCCACGGTTTGGCCCAACACGTTTGTGCAGTTTGAAATGTTTGCCACCGGGATTCTGCTCGCATTGGCAAAGAGCCATAGGACGTGGCGCAAGCCCGGCATGGGGCTAGCGCTGGCCCTCACAGGGCCGGTCCTCTGGTTTTTTGCATGCTTCGCCTTCGGCGCCAAGCAACCTGCAGAAGCCGGAGCGGCCGCGAGTGGGCTGGAACTGATGATCGCTTACGGACTGATCGCGCTGGGATGCGCCGCTGTCCTGCAAGGATTTTGCATGATGGGTCCGTCCCACATGCCGCGATGGGCCGCAGGCCTGGGCAAGATATCGTACGGACTTTATGTGTATCACCTGCTTGCGATCGAGTTTGTTCAGGCCTGCTTCCGGTCGCTTCATGGACTTCAGTACCTGGTAGCCTCAGCCGTGCTCTCCCTGCTTCTTACGATGTCTGCCGCGGCAATTTCATACGCCTTTCTAGAGACTCCTTTTCTGCGGCTGAAGAGGCGGTTTGAAATTGTGCATACCAGGCCCATATGAGAGGAATTGGGTTAGGCCGCCTCACTTGCCACGGATTCACCAGTTCCGCGAACATCGAACGTCGCGATGCGCTATGATTCCCTTCGACACCCATGGAATCCAATCCACCAACGCGGCCTGAACGACACGAGTACGAGGGCGATTACCGTCCCGCCAATTCTGAGAATCCGCACGCCCATCTCGACCCTACGAATGTGCGGATCGAGCCTGCCGATCTGACCTACCTGGCGCAGATGGCCGACGCGCTCAACACTACCCTCGACCTTGAAACCCTGCTCAACCGCACTTCCGAACTGGTGCGCGCGGTCATTCACTACCGCATCTTCGCCATCCTCCTGCTCAACGACCGGACTCATGACCTTCGCATGCGATTTCAGATCGGTCACACTCCGGAAGTTCAGCGTATGCGCTTTCCGGTGGGCAAAGGCGTGGTTGGGCAGGTGGCGCTTACGCGGCAGGCAGTGCTGCTCAACGACGTCGCTACCGAGCCCAACTACATTACCGCCAATCCCGACGTGCGCTCTGAACTGGCTGTACCGCTGATCGCCAAGAACCGTCTTATCGGCGTGATGGACCTGGAAAGCGAGGAGGCTGGCTATTTTCGCCCCGAGCACCTGCACCTGCTGACCCTGACCGCCTCGCGCATCGCCCAAGCAATTGAGAATGCCCGCCTCTATGCCCGCGTCTCTCGCCAGGCTCAGACCCTGGCCGTCCTGAACGAAATCTCGACTGAAATCATCTCCATCCTCGACCTCGACCTGTTGCTGGCCAAGGTGGGCCAGTTGCTTCGCCGCCTGATCGACTACCAGATGTTCAGCATCATGCTGCTCGACGAGAAAGGCGAGACACTCATCACGCGCTATGCCTGGCGCTTTGGTTTTACTCATGCTCCTCTGCGCCGCATTCCCACCACCAGCGGCCTGGTGGGCGCCGCGGTCCGCGAGTGGCGGCCCATCAACGTGCCAGATGTGCGCAAGGAATCGCGCTATCTGCCCATGAATCCCGAAACACGCTCGGAGCTGATTGTGCCCCTTTTTCACAAAGGCCGCATCATTGGCGTGATGGACCTGGAACACACCCGGACGGCCTTCTTCAATGAAGAGCACGTGCGCATGGTCACCACCATGGCCGCACAGGTGGCCATCGCAATCGAAAACGCCCGCCTCTACCAGGCGGTAAAGCGGCAGGAGCAGCAGCTTGAGCGGGACATCGCCATGGCCCGCGAAGTGCAATTGCGCCTGCTGCCCACCTCCCCGCCGCAGCACACAAATGCCGAACTGGCGGTGCGCTTTCTGCCCGCGCGCACCATTGGCGGCGATTTATACGATTTTGTGGAGTATGGCCCCGGCCACACCGCAATCGTTCTTGGCGACGTAAGTGGAAAAGCCGCGCCGGCTGCTCTGTTTGCCGCGCTGGTCAGCGGGATCATGCGCGCCGCAGCCCAGCAGCATCTTGAACCCGCAGTCATGCTGGCCACCCTCAACGACGCCTTGCAGGAGCGTCGCCTCGAATCGCAATACGTGGCCATGCTCTTCGCCTTGTGGAACGACGAAAACCGCACCTTGCAGGTGGCCAACTCCGGAGCCGTTCAGCCCATCTTTTGCCGGAGTGGAGAAACAATCACCGTGCGCGCGGAAGGGCTTCCCCTGGGCATGTTCCCAAACGCAACGTACGAGGAATTCAACCTGGCTACCCAGCCTGGCGACGCGGTCATCTTCATCTCCGACGGCATTCTGGATGCCGAGAACGAGCAGGAAGAGATGTATGGATCCGAGCGGCTGGCCAGCCTGCTCTGCGCCCATCGCGAGAAGCCCGCCGCCGCTATTGCAGATGCCATCATGGCCGATGTCACCCGTTTCCAGGGCACACACGACCGCTTCGACGATGAAACCATCATTGTGCTCCGCGTGCGTTGACTGCAGAGCATTGCGAAGACAAGGGCGGGCCGGTTATCGCAGTTCCCTGCTTTGGTTAAACTTGAATTGTCACCAACTCCGGAGAGCCATTGCACACCGCGACCCAAGATCGCATCATCCGCCCCGCACGCAATGTATTGGGCAGCCTGCGCCTTCCCGGCGACAAATCCATCAGCCATCGCTACGGCATGCTGGCCGCGTTTGCCGAGGGGACTTCGCGCTTTACCAACTTCTCCACTGGCGCGGATTGTGCCTCGACCCTGGGTTGCATGGAAGCGCTGGGAGCCAGGGTCGCGCGGCTTGAAGACGGTTCGGTAATGGTGACCGGAGTGGGCGGCCACGTGATCCCAACCGATCAGCCTCTCGATTGCGGCAACTCCGGCTCGACCATGCGCATGATCTCCGGCCTGCTGGCTCCGCAGCAAGGCTGCTTCACACTGATCGGAGATGCTTCGCTTTCTCTGCGGCCCATGGAGCGCATTCGCAGGCCGCTGGAGGCCATGGGTGCGCGGATCAACCTCACTGACGGTCATGCGCCGGTGGTGATTGAAGGCAATCCGCTGCAGCCTATCGACTTTACAACCCCCGTTCCAAGCGCCCAGGTGAAGACCTGCGTGCTGCTGGCCGGGCTGCAAACCGCAGGCACGACCACCGTGCACGAGGCGGTGCGCACCCGCGACCACAGCGAACTGGCGTTGCGTGCTTTTGGCGCGCGACTCACTCGCACGGTGGATTCGGTTTCGATTGCCGGTCCGCAGGCGCTGCACGCGATCGACGCAGCCGTGCCCGGCGATATTTCCTCCGCCGCGTTCTTTCTGTGCGCAGCGGCCCTGTTTCCCGGCTCCTCGCTGGTGCTCGACGCGATTGGACTCAACCCCACCCGCGCCTCGCTGCTGGATGTGCTGACCGTGCTGGGCGTCCACATTGCAGTGATCGAGATTGAAGAGAAACATGCGGAACTTATCGGCACAGTGCAGGTAACCGCTCCGGACCATGGCCTGCGGTCAACAGAAATCAGCGGCGCGCTGGCGGCGCAGCTCATTGACGAACTGCCCGTGCTTGCAGCCATCGCACCCTATACCAGCGGCGGCATCCGCATTCGCGACGCAAAAGAGTTGCGCGTAAAGGAATCGGACCGCATCGCCCTGGTGGCCAGAAATTTGCGCGCAATGGGCGCCGAGGTGATGGAGTTCGACGACGGACTTGACGTTCCCGGCGGGCAGACGCTCCACGGAGCGGTCATCGACTCGGGCGGCGACCATCGTATCGCCATGGCCTTTAGCGTGGCCGCGTTGCGGGCCCAAGGCGACACCCTGATCCAGGGCGCGGATTCGGCTGCCATCAGCTTCCCGGAATTCTTCGATTTGCTGGACCAAGTCGCAGAACGGTAGTTTGCAAAAAGAAAGACCCGGCACTGGGCCGGGCCTCATCTTCTTTGCTGCGCGAATCTACCGAGTCGCGGGCGGAGTTGTTGTGGGCTCATTGCCCTTCGGCGCCGCCTGCAGTCCAGGCACCATGGGCACAGTGCTCACATTGCCCGTCGCAGCCTCGCTCAGGTTGATTCCGTAATGTTGCAACGTGGTAGCCAGTATCTGGTACAGGCCTGCTCGATCCCTGGCGTAGGCAGCGTTTGCCGCAATCAGGGTATTGTCCGCTGTGGCCAGATTGCGTTGCTGCAGCAACACGGTGGCGGTGGTGGATGCGCCCAGGTGCAGCTTCTTTTGCTCGGCGTCAAGGCTTTGCTGGGCATAGTCGCGGGCTGCGATGGAAGCCATCACCTGCGCCCGGTCGTTGGTGAGCGCAAACTGCGCATTCACAACCTGCATGCGAATCTGCGTGTAGAGCTGTTCCAGCCGCAATTCTGACTGGCGGAATTCCATCAAGGACCGTGCCTGTTCCGCTTGTGCGGTCCGGTTGCGGATGGGAATCGTCAAACTGAATCCGACTCCCTTGTCGGGCGCGGAACTATCGAAGAGATTTTGCAGCACTGTTCCATAGCCCTTCGATGGGAAGTAACCCGGCGGGTAGAGCCCACCTGTGCTGAAGTCCTCCGCGGCCGGGCTCTGCGAACCGCCCAATGCGCTGGCGCCGTAGAAGCCGTAGGCATCCAGGGTGGGCAGCAGGCCATTCCGGGCGCCACGGAGAGTGATTTCATCGTTCTTCAGGGTCAACAACGCCTGCTCGAGCTCTGGGCGCTGCTTGAAAGCCAGCTGGACCAGATCTTCGATTGGCTGCTTTTCCTCTGAAATTTCTTCGAGGCTTACGCGGTCAGTCGGAATAACCGCGGCAGCCACCAGCGCCGTATCGTTGAGGTTGCGCGCAATGGCTTGCTTGATGATGAGTTGCTGATAATTCAAATTGCTTTGCGAAGTGATGAGCGACTCTTTGTCGGTGGCAACGTTCGAGTCGGCCTGCACCACATCCAAGGGAGCCATGGTGCCGATCTCCAACTGCTTGCGCACGTCGGAATCCAGCTTGGTGGTCTGCTCCAGGGCGCGCTCCTTGGCCTGCACATCCTCATAGGCACTGACCAGGCCCCAGTAGATGTTCTCAACCTGGTTGACAGTGTAGAGAATCTGCTGACGGAACGAAGAATCGGTGACGCGGCGGTCATTGATGGCCTGATACATGAAGCGCTTATTGACCCAGATGCCGGCGCCTTGCAGCAGATGCTGGGTCACCGTTGCCTTAAACGAGGTGGTCAACAGCGGGCTGTAATTCTGGAAAGGGTTGCCCGTGGTGGTGCGGCTATTGTTGAATGCAAGGCTGAACTGCGATCCCGTGACAAAGCCCTGGTTGTAAGCGAAGTTGTATTCGTCGGTGTTGGTATTTAACGAAGGCTTACCGCCCGAGAAAAGGGTGTTCGCCTGGGGCGCGCTGGCCCGTTCCAACTGAATGGTTCCAGTAACCGCGGGATCGAGGGCCTCCGGCACTGGACCGGCTCCATTGGTCGAGAGGGTCTGTCCGGCAACGCCTGAAGCTTCGCCACCCGAGCCACCTGTCGTGCCGCCCGGGCCACCGCCCGTGGTGAGAGCCGAAGAGGCTGTGCCGCTGAGTGTGTTGGATACGATACCCGTGCTGACGCCGAGCGGTGTAGAGCCGGCGCGGGTGCGGAGAATGTCAGTATCCGCGATATCCAGGTTGTAGCGTGCAATCGCGATGTCGTAGTTGTTTTCCAGCGCCAGCGCAATCGCATCCGACAGGCTCAGGTAGATCTTTCCATCCTTCACCAGGTCAGTGAGCCGCACCGAGTTCACAAAGCTGGCCTTGCCGATGGTAGTAGGCCGATAGGCATTGATTGGGTTGCCCAAAAGGGTTCCGGCGGGCCTGGTAAAATCGCGCGCCGACGGGCGCAGTTCCAACGGTTCGGTCAATACCGGAGCCGGAGCTGCCGGCAATTGGGACGCTGCCTTGTCTGTGACCGTGGTTGGGGTCTGTTGGGCAAATCCCGGTGGCACTCCTGTGGCCAACGTAAGCATGACCGCCGCCACTGCGCGCAGCCGTTTCCCTGCTTGCCCTCTCACTTTGCCCGCAGTCTCACTCTGCTGTTCAAACACACGTATAACGAACGATTGCATGTTTCCTCTCCACGAGTTCCTGAGGCATGTGGGGTGCCATTCTTCAAGACGTCCGGGGAGTCTCCCCGGACGCAACTTTGTGATTCGCCAAGGCGATTTTCACTTCCCGCCTGCGCTTCACCATCCCTTACTGAGGATGTACGAGCCCGGTTCGCGGTTCGTTCCCCGGCTCTGGAATGCGCCCACTCGCAACGCTCGGCCGCGCGCGGGCACCAAGACCTGAGTATATCCCACCAGTTCTGCTGCCATCGCCTGCCGACCCTCGTCGGTTACCCTGTTAGCTGCGCAGGTACCCATGATCGAATCTGCCCCATCCGCGCGGCTCCCACAGACCTGGAAACTCACCCTGGCCTACGATGGGACCGACTTTCGCGGCTGGCAGGTCCAGCCCGGCGAGTGCACCATCCAGGGCGAGTTGCAAGCCGCCCTCGGCCGTATCACCGGAGAATCTCCCCTGCCCCAAGGCTCGGGGCGCACGGATGCCGGCGTGCACGCACTGGCCCAGGTTGCCAGCTTTACTCTTCTGGCGCCCATTCCGCCCGCCAACCTGCACCGGGCACTTAACCGGGCCCTTCCCCAGGCGATTCGCGTTTCTGAAGCCAGAACGGCGCCGAACTCCTTTCATGCGCGCCACTCCGCCACAGGCAAGACCTATGAATACCGTATTTTTCGCGGAGAGCTCTGCCCACCGTTCCTGGCCCGGTATGTCTATGCCTGCCCGTGGCCTCTGGATATCGGGGCCCTTCAGGCGGCAGCCCGCGTCTTCGTCGGCGAGCACGATTTCAGCAGTTTTGCCGCCAGCGATCCCGACCTGGCCACCCGCAGCCTCGACTCCGATACGGGCGCCCCTACACTGGACCAGCCTGATACGCACACCACGGTCCGCACGATCCATTCCTCCCTCTGGGAACAACGCACTACGGAGGCCGGCGACCTGCTGATCTATCGCGTGCGGGGCAATGGCTTTCTGCATCATATGGTGCGCAACCTTGTAGGAACAATGTTCGATGTGGGGCGCGGCCATCTGCACCCGAGGGATCTCCCCGCCATTCTGGCCGCAGCATCGCGTTCTGCCGCCGGACCGACCGCACCTGCACGCGGGCTCTTTCTGCATTCGGTGGAATACGGCGGCGCAGACGCACCATCACCAGAACAACTGTGAACCCGCGGCCTTTCGCCTGCCTCACGGCGTGTAGTGGTTGCGATAGGACCTTTTTCGGTCTATATTTAGTCTTTAGGAGGTCTGGCAATGCGCTATTCCACCCAGATCAAGCCCATCAGCTATGTCAAGTCTCACGCTGCCGAACTTCTTGACCGGATTGCTGAGGAGCGCGAACCCATCGTTATTACCCAAAATGGCGAAGCGCGCGCCGTGTTGGTCGATGTCCACTCTTATGAGCAGTCGCAGGAGACTCTTGCCTTGTTACAGATTCTTGCTATTGGCAGGCAGCAGGTCCAGGCAGGCCAAAGCTATTCCCTTGCGGATGTCATCGCCAAGATACGGCACCGCGAACCCTTGCCTGAGAAGACGAAGAGCGCAGTTACCGCAAAGCATCCTGCTGCCGAATGATCTATTCCGTTCGCATCACCCGGGCCGCAGCTCGGGATCTCGAAGAGATTTTCAACTGGATAGCGGAACACGATTCCGCCACGAAGGCCGGCCATGTGCTCGACCGCCTGGCCAAGAAGGCTGAAAGCATTGCAGCGCTGCCGCATCGCGGTTCCCGGCCAGATGAATTACCCCCGGGCATGGAAGGGGAATTCAGGCAAGTCTTCTTCAAGCCTTATCGAGTAATCTACGAGGTCGCCCCGAACGAGGTTGTGATTCACCTTATCGTGGATGGCCGCCGCAATCTGCAATCGCTGCTGATGCGCCGGCTGTTGAATAGCTGAGATTCCAGACCCTCCCTGTTACCCTGAAATCACTGCCATGGCGCTATTCTCCCGTAGCACGGCATTCTCAAGGGTCACTGCGCTGGCGGCCCGGCGGCCTATTCATGCCGCATTCACCTGGCTGCACAACAATCCCCAGATGATCATGGATTGGCAACAAGAGCTGGCGGCAATTCCCGCGCCGCCGTTCGGCGAGCAAGCACGCGCCGAGTGGTTGGCGGCACGCTTTGCCAAGGCCGGAATCGCCAATGTGCAGACCGACGCTATCGGCAACGTGCTCGGCTTCATGCCCGCCCTTAAACTGCCCGCTGAGAGCACCGGTCCCGTCGTTGTGCTCTCCGCGCACATCGACACCGTCTTTCCCGCTGATACGCCTTTGAACCCGACCCTCAGCCGGATAGATGGGTACTGCCGCCTGAGCGGGCCGGGCGCTTGTGACAACGGGGCTGGAGTGGTGGGTATGCTGGCTATTGCGTACGCCCTGCTGCACTCCAAGATTGAGCTACGCGCTCCCCTCATCCTGCTGGGCAACGTGGGGGAAGAGGGGGAAGGCGACCTGCGCGGCGTGCGGCACTTCTATGACCAGAGTGCATTGGCCGGCCGCATCGTGGCCCACATTGTCCTGGACGGCGCCGGTGCAGACTCGGCAGTGACCCAGGCCCTGGGCAGCCGCCGCTTCCAGGTCACCATTGCCGGTCCGGGTGGTCACAGCTTCACCGACGCGGGTACGCCGAATCCCATCGCGGCCCTGGCCTCCGCACTTGCCATCCTGGCCCAGACACCGCTACCCGACGAGCCCCGCACCACCCTGAACCTAGGCACCATCCGCGGCGGCACCAGCGTTAATTCCATTCCCGAAAGCGCCACCGCCTCCATCGATTTCCGCTCTACCAGCGCTGCCGAACTGGTGCAACTTGAGGCCGCGCTGCACACCGCCGTCAAAGACGCCGTGGAGTACTGGAACACAATTGCGAAGACCGCTTCGCCGCGTGGCCGCGGCCTGTTGTCATTCACCATCGAGAACATCGGCGATCGTCCCGCCGCCCAACTGCCGGGCGATTCGCCGCTGCTTGAGGTTCTGCGCGCCGTGGACCGTCACCTCGGACTCCGTTCCGACCTGCGCCTCGGCTCCACAGACGCCAACATTCCCATCTCCCTCGGCGTACCGGCTCTTTCCATCGGGGCGGGCGGCGAAGGAGGCGGCGCCCATACCCTCGCCGAGTGGTACACCGATAACGGCCGCGAACTTGGGCTGCGCCGGGTGCTGCTGCTGACCCTGGCGATGACCGACTGGGCCGCGGAACAGTAGCGCGCCCTGTTACACTCCGCGCATGCGCGCCATTTGTGCCCTGTTCGCAGCGTTCCTTGCCGCAATCGCCACTGCTCAAGCGCCCCCCGCCAAACAGCCTGCGTTGCGCGCCGAAATCATCTTTTTCAATGGCGTCATCTATACGGGCGTTGGTCTGACCGAAGGCAAGCCCCAGACCGTTGAAGCCATGGCGGTGGGCGGCGGCAAAGTCCTGGCCGTAGGATCAAACGACTCAATCACTCGCATGGCTGGACCTAAGACCGTTCTCCGCGACCTGTCCACGGGCGCATACGTCTTTCCGGGATTCAACGATGCACACACTCACCTGGGCGGGGCCGGACGCACCAAGCTCAATATCGACCTTACCGGCGTCCAGTCACTCGCGGAGATGCTCGCCAGGGTCAAGACCTTCGCCAACACAGCGCCGGCAGGTCACTGGCTCACTGGAAGCGGCTGGGACCATACCCTCTGGGCGCAGAAGACCGTGCCCACTCGCCACGATCTGGACCAGGTCACCGCAGGCCACCCCGCATTTCTAGTTCGCATCGACGGACACATCGCTATCGCCAACTCCACAGCCTTGGCAGCCGCCGGCGTCACCAGCAAAACCGCTCCTCCGCAGGGCGGCGCGATCGATCTCGATGCCCACGGCGAGCTTACCGGCATTCTCCGCGAATCGGCCCAGGACCTCGTCTCCAAAATCATTCCCGCGCCCAGCCGCGACGAGCGCCTCCGTGGAGACGAACTGGCCATGGCCGACGCGCTCTCTCACGGCGTAACCAGCGTGCAGGATTTCAGCGACTGGGAGGACTTTCTGGTCTTCGAAGGACTGGAGAAGGAAGGCAAGCTTCACCTCCGCATCAGCGAATGGCTCCCCTTCAACGCGCCCCTCGCGGACCTCAGGAAGATGCGTGCCCACCACGATTTGAGCGATCCTTTGCTACACACCGGCATGTTGAAGGGCTTTATGGATGGCTCCCTGGGCTCCCACACCGCTGCCATGAAAGCGCCTTTCTCCGACGATCCCGGCAATACCGGTTTGCCCCAGTACACGCAGGAACAGCTCAATACGATGGCCGTGGAGCGGGCCAAGGCAGGTTTTCAACTCGGCTTCCATGCCATCGGCGACAAGGCAGCCGCGATGGCTCTCGACGCATACTCGCAGCCCGGCGTCTCCAGAACCGCGCGCAACCGCGTCGAGCACGCCCAAGTCGTCGACCCAGCGGACATTCCGCGCTTCAAACAGCTTGGCGTCATCGCATCCATGCAGCCCAACCACCTGCTCACGGACATGAACTGGGCCGAGGACCGACTCGGTCCCCAGCGTGCCGCTTACTCTTATGCGTGGAAAGCCTTCCTCGACGCCGGCGTGCCTCTCGCCTTCGGCACCGACTACCCGGTCGAGCCCATCACGCCATTCCGCGGCCTCTATGCGGCCGTGACGCGCAGAAACGAAGCAGGGACCAAATCTTACTTCGCGATGAACAAACTCACGCGTGGCGAGGCTCTCTACGCCTACACGCAAGGATCGGCGTACGCCGAGTTTGCTGAGAAGCGCAAAGGCAAGCTTCTACCCGGCTACGACGCGGATTTTATTCTGCTTGATCGCGATCTCTACAAGGTTGACGCGCCCGACCTTCTCCGTTCCCAGGTGCTGGAAACCTTCGTAGGAGGAGTGCGCGCATATCCGGCCACTGCTCCTTAGTATTAGTTCTGCAGCGCGGCCAGACTCTCTTTCCGGCGTGGATCGATGGATGGAAACGCGTCCGTTTTTGTAAGTTGCAGCAACGACAAGACGCGGGCGCACACTCCGCACAGGCGAAGGCCGCCTTTCTTCTCGCTGAGCGTGCCGTAGGCGCACCCCAGCATGCCCGGGCCGGCACTGCCCACATAGTCAACGACGGTCAGGTCGATCACCATTCTGGTGAAGCCATCGGTAATGGCCCATGAATCTACGAATCGGCCACTTCAGAGAGGTTCCCAGGGTCATGTGTCCAGACAACGTGACGACGGCTGTCGCTCCTGGCAGTTTCTCAATCGTTGCGCTCAATGGCATGCGGGCTCCACGCCCCTAACGCGGAGCCGGGTCCGCTGAGTCTGCAAGGGCGTAAGCCAGCACCGCCATCACCGCGGCATTTTCATTCAAGTGCCGTGGGTCTACTTTGTCGAAGGTGTCTGCTGCTGTGTGGTGGTAGTTGAAGTAGAAGCGGCTGTCCTGCACCGGCGCGAAGCTGGGTACGCCCTTTTCAGTAAGGCCGGAGATATCCTCGCCGGTGTCCCCTGCATCCACCAGGCCTCCGGCGCCGATCGCGTCCAGCACCTGGCCCACCGGCCGCAGCCACTGGCTCAGGTCATGCCTGCCAGCGCAGTAGATGCCGGTCGGATGGTCGGCACCAAGGTCACTCTCAATGGCGCCGATGTGGTTGGCTGCCTCCGTGCCGTGCTCGGCGATGTAGGCTGCAGCCCCCTCCGACCCCTCTTCCTCGCTCATCCAGGCGACGAACCGCACTGTCCGCCGCGGATGTATCCCCAGTAGTTTCAGCAGGTGAATCGCCTGCATGGAGACCGTTACCCCCGCGCCGTCGTCGATAGCCCCTGTGCCCAGATCCCAGGAGTCCAGGTGTCCGGAGACCACGACCAACTGCTCAGGATGCTCGCTTCCCTTCCAGTCTGCGATTACGTTGTAGCTCTGGGCATAGGGCAACGTCTGCGGGGTCAGCGTGAGGTGCAGCGTAACCGGGCCCTGGCTGGCCAGGTCCTTCAACATGTCTGCATCCTCCGCCGTCACCGCTGCTGCCGGGATCTTCGGCACGTCCGGCGCATAATCGGTGAGGCCGGTATGCGGAAGGCGGTAGTCCGCGCCGCCCACCGAGCGCACGAGCACGGCCACCGCACCGAGCGCCGCTCCTGCGGATGGCCCTTCGCCGCGATACACCACCCCACCTCCGTAGGCCTCGCCGCCATGGCCTTCGGCGGCCAGTTCCTTGTCAAACTCATGGTTGAAGAGCAGGATCTTACCCTTCACCGCGCCCGCCGGCAGTGCTTGGAGGTGTTGCCAATCATCCACCACCACCACCTCCGAGGTGAGCCCCTCCACAGGCGTCGGTACACTCCCACCCAGCGCGGTCAGCACAACCTTCTGCGAGGCACCAGGCACGGAGCCCGGCCATGAAACCAGCTCTGCTGTTTCCACTCCGCGCACCCAATGGGGCACCATGGCCTTCTCCAGCGTCACCTCCGCGCCCAGAGCCCGCATCTCCTGGGCAACGTAGTCCACAGCCTGCTGGGCCTGGGGGGAACCACTCAAACGCGGCCCGATGTTGTCGGTGAGGTGGCGCAATTCGTCCAGAGCGTAAGGATTCTTGAGCGCGGCGTCACGTAGACGTTCCATCACTTCAATCTGTTCCGGCGTCCAGGCACTCCTGCCGCCAGCCAGCAACCGATCGAGAATCGTGGGCTGAGGAGAGGCCGGGGCATTTTGTGCCGCAGAACATGTTGTCCCCACGCCTGTTGCCAACACCCCGATCACTATCAATGCACAACACTTCCGCAAAGAATCCATGCCGGATGGTAGCACGGAGAATTTAGGACTCTTTTGCTCGCATTTGCGTCTAAACATAAGGGACAGTTCGCTGATTGCCTTGTCCAGCGACTGGTTCCACACAGCATTTGAGCTGTGGATCGATATCCCGGTGCAGGCTACGAAGCAGCCGGACGAGAGTGGCCGCAACTGGATATACTGATAGACGCTGCATTGAACATTCCAGCCCTTGTGGCTGGTGATCAAACGAGGTCATCGAACCCATGAAATCGCTCTTCGAACGGCTCCGCACGCGCCGTCTCGCTTCAACATTTGTACTGCTTGCCACCCTCTCGGTGGCCATTGTGGCCGGTTCCTTTGCCGCCCATGGAGTTCGCGGGCAGGAGAAGCAGAATTCGAGCACCGACGCCTCTCCCCTTAAGATGGTCAACTCTGCCACGCCTCCGAACGAGTTTGTAAAGATTGCGAAGGAAGTTGGCCCGGCGGTGGTGAATATCAACACTGAGACCCTGCCGAAACAGTCGGCCAACAAGGGCCGCCGCAACCCCCATGGCCGCACCCAGCCCATTCCTCAGAATCCAGGCGACGACGACAACGAGGATCAGCAGCCGCAGCAGGGTCAGGGGCAAGGCCAGGGTCAGGACAATTTTCAGGACTTTTTCAACCGCTTCTTCGGCGGACAGATTCCCGACCAGGAGGGCGGGGACGACGGCAGTGTCCGCGAGTCCCTCGGCTCAGGCTTCATCGTTGATCCCAAGGGCTACATCATCACCAATAATCATGTGATCGAGAAGGCTGACAAGATTTACGTCAAGCTCTCCACCGACCCCGATACCCAGGACCTGGGCAGGCCGGCGCGCGTGATTGGGACGGATAAGGCTACGGACCTGGCAGTCATCAAGATCGATACCAACACGCCCTTGCCGACGGTGAAGATGGGCAACTCCGACACGGCAAATGTGGGCGACTGGGTGGAGGCTATCGGCAGCCCCTTCGCGCTGTCACAATCCGTAACAGCCGGCATTATCTCCGCCAAGAATCGCACCATCGAGCCAGGAGCCAGCGGCCAGTTCCAGCACTTCATCCAGACGGATGCCGCAATCAACCCCGGCAACTCCGGAGGGCCGCTGCTCAACATGAACGGCGAAGTCATCGGCGTGAATACGGCTATCTTTACGCAATCGAATGGATACCAGGGCATTGGATTCGCCATGCCATCCAGGACTGTAGTCGAAATCTACAATGACCTGATCAGCCCCAACCACAAAGTTACTCGCGGCTCAATCGGCATCCAATTCCGGCAGGGACTCTCCGGCGCTGTCAATCGCGTGTACGGGTTCAAGAACGGTGTCCTGGTGCAAGAGGTTCAACCCGGCGGTCCGGCCGAGAAGGCTGGCCTCAAGCCGGGGGACATTATCACCACCGTGGATGGCCGCAGCATCAAGGACGGCGATGACCTTGTGAACGAGATTGCCAGCCGCAGACCGGGCTCGACCATCCGCCTGAGTTACATGAGAGACGGTAAGCCCGCCGACACAACCGTCACTATCGGCGACCGCGACAAGGTATTCGCTGAATTGGGCGGCCAGATTATCGAGCAAGGCCAGGAGGATAAGGGCGACGCCGGCGAGTCGAAACTTGGCATCGTGGTTCACGAGACCTCCCCGGCTACAGCCGGGAAGCTACACAGCCCAGGCATGGTGGTTCAGTCGGTTCGTACCGGCTCGTTTGCCGATTTGCAGGGACTGGAGCCCGGCCTGGTGATCATTCGCATCAACAAGCAGCCGACCGGCACCAAGGAGCAGTACGACGCCGTTGTGAGCAAGCTCAAGACTGGCGATGACGTGGTGTTCGAAGTGATTGATCCACGCCGGCCAGGCGATGGAATCAACTACGTTGGCGGTACGTTGTAATAGCCTACAGCCGAGTGCGGAGCTAGAATCGATCCGCTCCCGGCTGGACCAGATCGCAAGGCGGCGCGGCCTTTAGGATCAGCCGCCCTGCGACAGAGTCGACACCGAATCGCGTTGAAATGACCGGCGACTTTGGAGCCAGTCATCTCGAGATTGACCTTGACAGGGCCATTTTCAGGTAGCAATTTGTTGGCATATCGTTTTAGGCTCCATTAGAATGAATGAAACAGTCCCGTAATTTAGTGGCGGAGGGTGACCAGCGTGCTTCTATTTCGAGCGAGTCTGGCGTTTGTGTTGTCCGCGGCATTGGCCGCGTCACCAGCCTACGCCGCAAACGTACATCGGGCTTCGGCCAGTAGCCATTCCCATAAGACCCACAAGAAGGCAGTCAAGCAGTCGCATCGCCTGCATGGCCAGCAGTCCATTGAGCCGACTCGGGTGACCGAGATTCAGCAGGCGCTCATCCGCGAACACTATCTCTCGGGTGAGCCAACTGGCGCGTGGGACTCCACCACCCAGGCCGCGATGCAGAAGTACCAGGCCGATCAGGGCTGGCAGACCAAGTTGATGCCCGACTCGCGCGCTCTGAAAAAGCTCGGCCTTGGCCCGGACTACTCTGGCGCCATCAACGGCAAGGAAACATCATTCAACGATCCGGCTCCGCTGGCAAGTCCCACTCCATCGACGCAGACTGCCGGTTTTGCCGCGGCTTCCGGCATCGATCGCTAGGATATTCTTCGAAATTTTTGAGAGACAAAGAAGGCCGCCTAAAGGCGGCCTTCTTCTATTGTGTGAAGGTTCGCGCCATTCTACGGGCGCATAGGCGGCATTCCCTTAGAAAGAAACTCATAACGCGGCCGCAGTGTATCCGGACCAGAGGTGATTGTGCTGTCCAGGTGGATGATTGGGTCCCCTTCGCCGTATTTCGGCCACTCGGGCAGACTTTGTCCGTTGGGATCGCCGGTCCTGGCAAAGTTGGTCCAATAGCTCATCATCTGCTCGCTCAACTTCCAGTCCTCCGGGCGCCACACGGCGCCGGGCCTTGTGGCCAGCGTGCCGAAGACGTACTCAATGTCGTCGGAGTGGAAGGCAAATGAGCCTTGATGAAACTTGCTGGGCGGCGCAGCCCACTCAAAGTGATAACGGAAGACCGGCGAGTCGCCTGTCTTGCGCTGCGCTTCAATCCACTTCCAGGTACCAAACGCGATGAACGAGTCGCCGCCGTAGTCAGCCGCCGAGCGCGCTGTCTGGTCATCGGTCTCGCCGGGGTATAGCTTGAGGAACTCCTCTGCCCTGGTGTTGAACAACGATGCAGCGAAGCCCTTCCACTTTTCCGCTGTCATGCCGTTGGCTAGAAAGGATCCTTCATCGCGGTTCCACCCAGCGAGAAGCGGAACATGGGCCTGCTTGCCCGCGGCATAGGTGTCAGCGACCGGCTCGGTCAGCAGTTTCCCATCAACCACGGGAGAAAAACCCATGTCTCCCTTGCTCTTGACAGCTTCAAGAATCTTGTCTGCAGGCAACGCGCGAAGCTCCTGGAGCGACTTGACGCCGAGCGAATCGACCCACGCGCCATCAGCCTTCTCCCGTTCGGCAAGAGAGTCACCACCGAGACCGCGGCCAAACGCTGCACCGCTCTCGCCAATGGCCTTATGGAACAGCCCGCTGGCCAGCGGCGAGGCCATCAGCGTGCTCACCGCAAACGATCCGGCGCTCTCGCCAAAAATGGTTACATTGCCTGGATCGCCGCCGAAAATCCCGATGTTTGTGTTGACCCAGCGGAGTGCGGCCACCATATCGAGCAGGCCGTAGTTCCCTGCTTCGCCATCGGCCTCTTTAGCCAAGTCTTCAGTCGCAAGAAAGCCAAAAACTCCGAGGCGGTAGTTGATGGTAACCAGCACGACATCCTTGGTGGGCAGAAAGTCGCCGTTGTGGCGTGGCTCTGAACTGGCGCCACCTGTATAGCCTCCGCCATGAATCCAGAACATGACCGGGAGCTTGCTTTTGGACTTGGCGCTGGCCGGAGTATAGACGTTCAAAAAGAGGCAGTCCTCGCTGGGCCCGCTGTCCTGGAAGATCATGTCGTCAAACACACGGGCCTGGACGCAATGGGCGCCGTACTGGGTCGCATCCCGCTTGCCTTTCCATTTCGCGGGCGGCGCGGGCGCCTTCCAGCGCATCTCCCCCACCGGGGGCGCAGCATACGGCAGACCCATAAACGCACGGACCTTGTTGTCATTGATGGTCTTACCATGCACCTTGCCCTGCGCGGTCTTCACCGTCAACGAGTCAGCATGCACCGCCTGGGAGAGCCCCAGCATCAGCCCCATTGCAGCAAGGGCACACACCATCTGCATACGAACTTCCATTACAAAATCCTCCGCGCAACACCTTATCAGGAAGGGGCGGCAAACACGCGTGACGCTCGAAGCACTAAAGCGAAGTTCCGTGGGCCACGGCAACAATTTCCGGCGCAAGCAGATCGGCGATGGTCTCCCGCCGCCGGATGAGCCGCGCCTTCGCACCTTCGACAAGCACCTCCGCCGGGCGCAGGCGCGTGTTGTAGTTGGAACTCTGGGCCATGCCGTAGGCTCCCGCGTCAAGCAGCGCTACCAGATCGCCGGGCTCGACGGGCTGCAGCTTGCGGTCGCGGGCGAAAAAGTCACCGGTCTCGCACACCGGCCCCACAACATCCACGGTTCGCGCTCTGCCCGCCCGCGGCCTGACCGGCACAATCTCGTGATGCGCCTGGTAAAGCGCCGGGCGGATCAGGTCGTTCATGGCCGCATCGGTAACCACGAAGGTTTTTTTGCCGTTTCGCTTCACCTGCAGAACTTGCGCAACCAGTGCTCCGGCCTGCGCCACCAGGAAGCGGCCGGGTTCCAGCAATAGCCTACCGTCGAAACCGTCCAGCGCGCGGTTTACCGCCGCGGCATATTCCTGCACTTTGGCAACGGCATCAAAACTGCCACCATGGTAGTCGATTCCCAGTCCCCCGCCGGCATCCACGGATTCGAGCACGATGCCTTCACGTTCAAGTTGGCGCAGCAACTTGCTCACGCGCTGCAGGGCCGCGCCAAAGGGGTCCGCGGAACGAATCTGCGATCCGATGTGGACGCTGACGCCATGCGCCTCAAGCCAGCGGCTACCGGCCGCACCCTTGTAGATCCTGAGCGCGTGGCGGATGTCTATTCCAAATTTGTGCTCGCGCAATCCCGTGGAGATGTAGGGGTGCGTCTCGGCAAAAACGTCGGGGTTCACCCGCAGGGCAAAGCGCGCCTTCCGTTTGAGCCTTCGGGCACGCGCGGCGAGCAGTTCAAGTTCCGACTCGCTCTCCACGTTGAATTCGAGAATGCCCGCGGTCAAGGCGCGGTCGATCTCGGCCGCGGTTTTTCCCACGCCCGAGTAGACCACACGCTCCACAGCTTCAGGCGCGGCTGCCAGCACCCGCTGTAGCTCGCCGCCAGAAACAATGTCGAATCCGGCTCCGCGGTCCGCCAGCAGCTTGAGGATGGCCAACGCAGAGTTGGCCTTGACGGCGTAACACACCAAGTGATTCCGGCCCGCGAATGCCTGCTGAAACAACCCCAGGCGCTCTACGATCTGATCTGCGGAATAGACGTAGAGCGGGGTCCCGAATCGACGCGCCAGGGATTCCAGGGAGACTTTGCCACAGTGGAGCGCGCCCAGTGGCTGGGAATAGTGAAAGGGACGGGAGGATGCAATCGAGGCTTTGGTCAAGTTGAGGCTTCCAGAGAGGTATGCGCTTCTCTGAGCCTATCGTATTTCAATCGACCAATTCCTTGCGTGAGTGGTTGTCGTGCCCACTAGGCTTCGCACCGTCCCAGCCAATCCGCTAGCAGCGCCGCTACTTTTTGCGGCTGCTCATAGGCCGCAAAGTGCCCGGCATCGGGTAGCAGGTGAAACTCGCATCCCCCCGGTGCGGCGTGGAAGGCCGCCATCTCGGCCGGCAAGACCCCGGGATCTTCTCCGCCCGCAATCGCCAACACTGGCGCCTCGATTGTGACCACGTCCGGCACGGAATCCGGCCGGGTGGCCAATCCCGCCTGCACCGCTACCAGCGCCTCCGGGGTCAAGGTCATGTGCGCGCGCAACTCGGGGACAATCTCGGGCCGCTGTGCCCGCGCCGTTGCGCCAATCAGAGTCTGCGCCATGCCATCGAAAGGCGCCCCGACTCCACGGTCTCGGGCTTGCGCTATGGTGGCCGCACGCCTGGTAAGGTTGGCTTCCGCATCGGGTTGTGGCTTGGAGCACACCATCGCCATCCCCAGCACCCTGTCCGGCGCCTTTCGCCAGAGTTCCATCAGCACGTAGCCACCGATGGAGCAGCCCGCAAAGATTGCCTCAGGCACATGCAGATAGTCCATCAAGGCGAGAATGTCAGCGGCCAGTTGCGCCATGGTCAGCACGGGAGCATCCGGTACGCGCGCAAATCCGCCCACGGGCAGATTCGAGCCCAACTCTGAGGCCCCATGCCCGCGCAAGTCAGGAATGATGGCGCGAACACCTCTAAGATGCTCCGTCACCGGCAGCCAAAAGCGGCTGTCCAGAGGAGTGGGATGAAGAAAAATGACAGGCTGGCCTGATCCTCTATCTTGAAAGCCCAGCCGTGCTCCTTCCGATTCGTAGAAATCCGTCATATGTTAGGAGGATACGTCCCCTGCGTCCGAAACGGCTCTTCGGGAATGCCAATCCAGCCGGCCAGATACGCAATCGCCACCAGTCCGCAGGAAAAGAAGAACCCCACCACGGTGAGAATGCGCACAACAGCGACATCCCACCCATTGGCCTGCGCCAGCCCGATGCAGACCCCGGCAATCTGGCGACCCACACGCGGCCGGACCAGCGGTCTGCCGGCCATGGGCACCGTTGCGGCCACGACCGTTCCGCAATTCGAGCAGAAGCGCGCCCCCGATGGCAGACCCGTTCCACAGCGATGACAATAGATGGCCACAACTAACCCCCTCAACTCATCTTAAATATACGGAGAATACGCCCTGCCGGTTCCATCTTGCTTGCCGGGCGGTAAGTTACCCTGACAGTCTCTCTCGATCAAGAAGCGCTCTTGCTTCCTGCAGTAAAGCTCAAGTTCAAGTGAGGCCACCTCGGAGAGCCTCTTTTGCCACTATTCCGAATGAGGAATAATATCGCAATTGGTCTTTTCGAGGTGGTTCCCAATGAACGAGAAATATGCACGCAGAACCGCGCTGACCTTTTTGGCAATAAGCCTCTCCATAGCGGGTGTTGCCGCCGCCCAAGGCATGCCCCCCGAGCAAACACAAGTCAATTGGAACAAGGTAACCCGTGTTTCCAGATCCACGCCTACGCTGCAGGTAGTGACCAACCCCATGCTTAACCGGGGCGCATCAATCCACGATGGATCCTTTGCGGCATTAAAGGCCCTGGGCGCGGACTATGTGCGTTTCGTTCCATGGCTCCCGTATCCCAAGATCGCGGTGGCTGAACTTGATCCTCCGACTGCGGACAAGACTTCATGGGACTTCACGTACATTGATCCGGTGACCAAGGACTTTCTGGCCGCGACCGAAGGTCACAGCACCATCATCAACTTCAGTACGATTCCCGCATGGATGTTCAAGACTGACACGCCGGTGAAGTATCCTGGCGATCCGAACCAGGTGTTCTGGACTTATACCCAGGGTACAGAGCTTCGCGACCCGACCGGCAAGGAACTAGGCGACTACTTCGGCAGACTTGTGAGCTGGTACACGCAAGGTGGGTTCACGGATGAGAACGGCAAGCGGCACGAGTCGGGCTACCACTACTCTTTTCCTTACTGGGAAGTGCTGAACGAAGTCGAGTCTGAGCACAGTACCACGCCGGAAGACTACACCAAGCGTTACGACGCCATGGTGGAGGGAATTCGGAAGGTAAGTCCCGAAACTAAGTTCGTGGGCATGGCATCCACCCTGTCGGGCGACAACCCACGGTTCTTTGAGTACTTCCTGAATGCGAAGAATCACAAGAAGGACATTCCACTGGACTTTGTCTCTTTCCACTTTTATGCCGTGCCTGCGCTGGATGAGACACTCGACGGATGGCAACACACTTTCTTCAACCAGGCGGACGGATTCCTGTCCACTACTCGCTTCATTCTTGCAATTCGTGATCGGCTTTCCCCGTCGACCAAGGTCGACACGGATGAGTTGGGCGTGATTCTGCCCACGGATATTGTCGAGATCGCGGCATCGAAGGCCATGCCGGACCACATCCCCCATCGCTACTGGAACGCCGCAGGCGCGCTGTATGCATACCTCTTTGTGGAGCTCTCTAAACAGGGCGTCGATGTGATTGGCGAGTCGCAACTGGTTGGGTATCCATCGCAGTTCCCCAGTGTCTCAATGATGGACTACAACAACGGCAAGCCTAATGCACGCTATTGGGTGCTGAAACTAATCAAGGATAACTTCCATCCCGGTGACAAGTTAGTCGCTAATACAGAGCAGATGTTTGCGATCTCCGAGGTTGAGATACAAGGGTTCATCACGCCGCAGGGCAAGAAAGTCCTGTTCGTGAATAAGACCAATACGGACAAGACAGTGAAGCTACAGGCCGATCTGGCCAATGGGGCAACACTCACTGTCGATGACCAAACCGGTGACGAAGCGCCGCGCGCGGGCAAGGCAGACGGAGCGGAACTGAAGCTGGCCCCATTCGCGGTCACCGTACTACAGGTGCCGTAGAAACATGGGCGGGACGGTCACTCCGTTTTGCCCTCATCGCTTGTTAGAACACGACCCGAAGGAGGTCGTTTCAGTTATGCGGATCAAAGGCTCTGCTTTTTTGCGCGTTGTTGGCATTCTGACATTCTGCTTCGGCACGGCTGTGACGCAGGCCCAGAACGCACCTCCATTGCAGGTGAATGTCGACTGGGGCAAGACAATCATCGTGTCCCGCTCGACGCCCACCTTGCAGGTAGTCACGAACCCCATGCTCAATCCGGGAGCGCCTATTCACGATAGCTCCTTTGCGGCGTTGAAGGCTCTGGGAGCCGACTATGTGCGCTATGTTCCGTGGCTGCCGTATCCCAAGATTGCGGTGGCCGAGCTCGAACCTCCGACTGCGAACAAGACTTCGTGGAACTTCACTTATATCGACCCGGTGACTAAGGACTTTCTGGCCGCGACCGAGGGACATAGCACCATCGTCAACTTCAGCACCATCCCTGCGTGGATGTTCAAGACCGATCAACAGGTGAAGTATCCCGCCGATCCCAATCAAGTGTTCTGGGACTATACGCAGGGCACGCAACTGCGCGATCCGAGCGGCAAGGAACTCGGCGACTATTTTGGACGCCTAGTGAGCTGGTACACGCAGGGCGGATTCACCGATGAGAACGGCAAGCGGCACGAGTCGGGCTACCACTACACTTTTCCTTATTGGGAAGTGCTGAACGAGGTGGAGGAGGAGCACGATACGACGCCAGAGGATTACACCTTACGCTACGACGCCATGGTTGAAGGCATTCGGAAGGTGAGTCCGCAGACCAAGTTCATGGGATTGGCGCTGGCACGCGCCGGACTGAATCCGCGCTTTTACGAGTACTTCCTCAACCCGAAGAATCACAAACCCGGTATTCCACTGGACTTCATTTCCTACCACTTTTATGCGCATCCAACGCTGGGGCAGGGCCTGAACGAGTGGCAGTACAGTTTCTTCGATCAGGCGGATGGATTCCTGGCTACTTCTGGATTCATCCTTATGGAGCGGGATCGGCTCTCGCCCGAAACCAAGACGGATGCGGATGAGTTAGGTGTAATCCTGCCCACCGACTACCTTGAGATCGCGGCGTCGAAAGCTTTGCCGGACAAGATTCCACATCTCTACTGGAATGCGGCGTCGGCGCTCTACGCCTATCTCTTCATCGGCCTCTCAAAGCAGGGAGTGGATGTAATCGGCGAGTCGCAGTTGGTAGGGTATCCGTCGCAATATCCCAGCGTTTCAATGATCGACTACAACAACGGCAAGCCCAATGCGCGCTATTGGGTCCTCAAGCTGATCAAGGATAACTTCCATCCCGGAGATACGCTGGTGGCCACGAGCAATGTTCGCAGGGCTCCGCCTGATATCACAGCACAGGCGTTCCTGACGCCCGCCGGCAAGAAGATTCTGGTAGTAAACAAGCGGAACTACGAAGTTACGGTCAAGTTGCCGGAGGGCTTCGAGCATGCGCGGCTCTCCACGGTGGACGAGGAGACCGGAGACGGCGAACCGCGCACAGCCACAGCAGAGGACGCGACGCTGAAAATGGCTCCATTCGCCGTGACCGTGGTGCAAGCACCGTAGTATTCCCTGGAATGGTGTAAGGCCCGGCAGGGGTGTCCGGTGGTCAGACACCCTTGTATGGGCTGCGCAGGCGCTTTCTAGCGGTGTCGGCGCGAGAGGTGTTCGGACCGGTGGCGATGGCAGCTTGGTAGTCCTTGATGGCCTGTGGACGTTCGCCGTTCATGTCGCGGCACTCGCCGCCCGCCAGCAGAGACCGTATCTTCAGCTCCGGACCCACATTCCTGGTCCAAGCCGCCTGTTCATAGGCCTGGGCCGCCTCAGCGTAGTGTCTTTGTCCGCGTAAGGCGTCGCCTAAACCAAAAAAGGCCAGCTCCGGCCTTGCCTCAGCAAAATAGCCCGGCTTGGCGGCATTGGCCAGAATCTCCCGGTAGGCATCGACTGCGCGCATGCCCTCCCCATCGTCCTTGCGAAGATTCGCTTCTTCCAGGCAAAAGAGATAGTCGTGGGGATACTCGCCCTTCAGGCCCCGCACCACCTGAATGGCCTCCTTGTAGCGAGCTTCGCGGCGCAGAAACAACGCAATAACCGTACGCGCCTCTATGTTCGTTACCGCTCCCCGGTTGCCGTCGTCCGTGAGCATCGCCAGGCCGTGGCTCTTCGAGCCGGTGATGCCTGCGAATCCTATCAGGAATTTAAAGGGCAAAGGGAGAGCTCCAACCACGTACTCGTAGACCCCCACTACCAGCTTTGCGTCCACGTAGTCCGGGTCAAGCTGCAGTACCCGTGCCTCGTCTTCCTTGGCCTTGAGCGCCAGGCGAAAGCCGCTTCCATAGCCGCGCTGCACCATCGCCAGGTATGTACACTTGAGGGCTCGTGTCCAACCGCGAGCATACAGGGCGTCTACATCATTGGAATTTCTGCCTAGTCTCCAGTCCGCTTCGCGGATAGCTTCGTCGGCCAGTGTCAGTATGCGGTCCCGCGTCTTCGGGTCTTCCTCGGTGGCATGTTTCCCTGTGAGGAAGCCATCGTTCGCGTAGAAGGTAGTGTCCAGCAGATCCTGACGATAGAGTTCCTGGAATACCACAGCTTCAAGCAGAAGCGCGGTGGCTTGCGGATCACCGGGGTGCGCGTCATGAAAGCGCTCCAGGCGCTCCACTGCTCCGGGGTAGTCCAGATTGTAGAAGTGGTCGAAGGCTTCGCGCACCAAAGGCTCACGGTTCAGGGGATTGGTGTGGACCGCTGAAGCCCATCCCAGAGATGCCATTGCAACCAAAACTGCGACCGATATTAATCTGCCCAAACCGAGTCTTCCCATCTTCAATCCGGCATTTCCTTTCTTGGTACCAAGTCCCATTCCGCAGCGGACTACGCCGACTTCCCTGCCCGGATGCTAAATGCCTGCCGGTCAACATTCTGGCGGTTCGGTCCTCTACTTAGCCGGCACGCTATACCGGGCAAGAAAGGAATCTCCGCCGGTTTGACGTTAACCAGGAGCAGAAGACGCACCCGCCGGCTCACCTTGTGCCGCATCGGCATTCGTGAAAGCCGCTTTCCCCCAACTCTCACGCTGCATCCGGAAGGAAAGGCGCAATGAATCGAAAAGAGCTGTTGCGGTTTCTGCTCAATCAGGCCCAGTTTAACGGATTCGAGTTCCGCCGCTGGTTTCAGACCCACATCCGGCCCCTTTGGCCCGGAGCTGAAGAAGCGTTGTCTCTGCTGGCTAGTGAGGGCCGCTTTTACACACTGCTCTTTTCCCACGACTTTGCCCAATGCTTTTGGAGAACGGGTTCTCGTATCAGTTTCAGGGTTCCCTCCGTCACGTATCCCAGGATTAATAGCCGGGGCGAGGTGGTGCAGGTGACCCGCAAACCGTTCACCCGGCGCACCATCAAGCCGGACGTGTGGAAATACCATCTGCGTCAGATGGCCGCCGAGAATGATCCCATCGCCTATCTTTGCCGCTTTCTACCCGCCGCTAATCAGGCCAGGATGGAAGAGCATGGAACCGAACCGGAAGCGGCACAGGCCTGACTCTCATGTTCCAAAAGTGAACCATGCTTTAGGATTAGGTTATGCCCATCCCGGAACGGATGAACCCGTCTTTTGCTCCAAAGCTTTCCGCAGCTTCTGACCCGCTGGAGCAAGCGCGCAATCGGCTGATCGTCGCCCTCGACGTGCCGGACCTTACCTCTGCGAACCGCCTGGTCAACTGCCTTGAGGGGACTTGCAATTGGTTCAAAGTCGGGCTGGAACTGTTCGTCGCCGCCGGCCCTGCTGCCGTGGAACCTCTGGTGGCGCGCGGCCATCATGTGTTTCTCGATCTCAAACTCAACGACATTCCCAACACGGTGGCTGCGGCGGTGCGTTCAGCGGCGGGATTAGGGGTGCGCTTGTTGACGGTGCACGCCACGGGCGGCCCGGCCATGCTGACTGCCGCGCGCGAGGCGCTGGAAGGCTTCACCAACCCACCGCAACTGCTCGTCGTCACCGTGCTTACCAGTATGGACCGAGCCCAGATGAGGTCGATCGGTCTCGATCGATCGCCTGCGGAGCAAGTGGAGCTGCTGGCCCGCATGGGGCTCGACTGCGGAATTTGTGGCTTTGTCTGCTCCCCGCAGGAGGTTGCTTCTCTGCGCGCCCTCACCGGTCCCGAAGGCATTCTTGCGATTCCCGGCATCCGCCCATCCGGCGCCGCTATCGGCGACCAGAAGCGCATCGCCACCCCCGCTGAAGCCCTTCGCCAGGGCGCCAGCTACCTGGTTGTCGGCCGGCCCATCACCCAGGCGGCCGATCCCGCTCTAGCGGCCCAAGCGATCCTGGAAGAGATGGCAGTGGTATTGGGGAATCCCTCCCAAACAACAAAGCCCGGCGAATTGCCGGGCCTTGCTCCACTTCAACACTCTACTAACGCTTAAAGTTTCTCGTAGAAATCACACACTGAACACGAGATATAGACTCCGCCGGGGATGCCGCGCTCGCGGTCCTTTACACGCTTGACGATGCGCGTAGGCTTGTTGCACTTAGGACAGTCTGTAGACTTCGTCGTGTCCATTACCTTCTTGCGGTCACCTGTTTTGGCAATCTTGGCCATCGGTTCTGGTGGTTCTCCTTCTTTGTGGTGTCTCTGCTCACACGCGCAAAGTATCTGCACGCGGCTTCAACGGCGCGGTCATTCACTCACCTCATACTGCAAGATTTGCGTGGAGGCAGCGGGACTCGCTCCCCTCAGTCTACATCAACAACGCAGACAACATGGCATCAGTGACGCTGGCTCTCGTCCTCGTCGGGAGTCGCGGGCTTTGCGGTGGCCGGGGCTGGGGCAGGTTGCGATGAATCCGGTGTCGCGGGCTGGGCGTTGCCCGAGGCTGTCGATGGAGTCGTGGACTGGCCAGAAGGCAGCGTCGCGGCGGTTTGAGTTCCCTGGTGTGCGACGGGTTGATCATCCGGCTTCTGCTTAGGGAATTGCACCGGCTTCATCACCTCAGTATTCGGGGTCTTGTCTCGGGGCAACTCCTCGCCTGGATTGCGCAAGCTGGGAGGCGGCGCTGCGGCCTGCGTATCCGGATTGCGCTGTACATCGCCCAATTGAACGGTGTGTGTCTTCGGATCGGTACTCGGCGGCGTAAGCGGCGTGCCGTCGGTTCGCATCATCCCATCCACGACGTCGCGCGTAAAGACGACCGGCGGCTCGCCGATTTTGGCAATCTCCACCCGAATCACACGGTTTCCATTAATGCGCACGAACTCCACGTCCTTGGGCGGGCGACCATAGATCCACTCCTCAAAGGGCATCAAGCCGTCCATTTCCCGCGACTTGTCGTCCGGCTGACCCTTCGCGAACAGCACCATATCCGTAGTCATGCCCACCAGCACATGGTGGTCCAGAATCGCCTGCTTGAGAATCGGTGGTAGCGTATCGGTGAAGGCCTGCACAGGCGTCTTTACGTCAAAGGAAATCAGCGGGGCCAGCAGTGCCTTGACTTGTGCGGCGGTCAACTCCGGCACATGGTCGTGAAAGGTAAGCGTCAACCTCGCGCCAACCGCCTCTTGTTCGTCACCTTGAACGACGGGGTTGGTATATGGCCCCGAGCCGATTTCGATGTGGCGCAGAAAGCGGTGTTTTTGAAACGGGCCGCCATTTAGATCAAAGACTATTTTTGTGTGGTCGAACTTAATATCGGTCACTGCCAAGCGGTCGCCGGGCTTTGCGCTTAGCCCCTGGCTAGTCACCATGTTCAGATAGGATTCTCCGGCTGGTTCCAACTTACCGTTGGCAGCCAGAGTTAACCCCTTGCCGCCGCGCGGGAATGGGCGCATGGCAAAGCCTTGTTCTGCCTGCATTGCGCGGATGAGTTCCAGCCGCGTTTTCGCATCCAGCACGGACTGGGTCAACGCCACTTTTGTGGGCTCAATTTGAGCGTAGCGCCGGTCCACATAGCTTGTTGTAGTGGCTTGGCCTGTGCTGGTAGTGGCGTTTCCATTCTTGTCGATGACGATGACTTGTGCGGTGGCTGTAGCGGCCACAAGAAGAGCGGCCAGCACGCACCATGCCGCAGGGTGCCGTACGCGGATTATCGCAAAAGCCATTGCTTGCCTGTCAGGCGTAGGGTGCGCAGCGTAAGACTGAGGCGACCTTTTCATGGGAGCCTCCCATGTCTGTCTCAAGCATGGCGCAAACAGTGTCTATGCACAAGCGGAATCCAAAATCCGTCTCGAACGGGCCGTAGTGTGAATTAAGATGCAGCGCGCCGAAGAAGTGTTACTGCGAACGGTCTGACTGTTCTGCCTGCTTCCCTTCCGACGGAGCGTACGGCGGCGAGGCTGGATTAATCTGCACAAGGGGGGTCGCCGCAGGTTCAGCCGGCCTTGTTGCGGACTCGTGCTGCTGTCGTGCTGCAGCATCCAGATCCACCGGGACTCCGCCCGGCACAATCACTGGCGCGTTATGGAGGAAATCCAAATCGCGCGTTACCCGGAAAACCACTGGAAGCGCAAGAAGGAGAATGACAAAGGCTACCCAGCTTCCGTCGAGGCCAAAACCTCCGCCGGTAAGCCAGAACGGGCCCATAGGGTCGCCTTCGACCACCGGGGAATGGCTGTTGACGCCGCTGACCGCGAGCCCGAAGATCAGTGCGCGGCTGGCCTTCCATGCGAAATTTAACCCCCAGCTCACCCAAAGCGCCCGGGTGCGCAAGTAGGCGGTGGAAAGCACCACGGTAAACATCAACGAAACAGCAAGGCTGGCGTTGCTTGACCCCGGCCGTATGGCCTGGACAATTGCGTAAAATGCGGCAAATCCCAGCGTAGCTCCAATTGGGCCTACGCTTTGGCTAAAACGTTGAAATCCGTAACCACGAAAGGCCACTTCTTCAGCCAGAGCTGCCAGAGCGAAGAATGCCAGGTCGGCCAGAAACCATCCCCAGGATGAAAGCTGCGTAGTAAGAACGATGGCGATGCCGCCAGCCACAGTCAGTGGCAGAACACATACCACGGCGATTGCCCAGCCCAGGGCCACGCCCAGTCCGGCTTCGCGTCGCCAACCCGATCGCAGCGGCAGCCCCTGCTCGCGAACCGGATTCTGCTGACGGTCGAAGAAGAATCCAAAGCTCGCAAACCCCATCACAAGCAGGAACGCCAGCATGGCTTGCTCGATCAAGGGCGACCAGGAATCGGTGGCCAAGCCAGCCGCTCCACGGTGGGCGAGGGACCGGGCTAGAAAAAAGTACAGGACTGCGGCCACAAACTCCGCATAAGAGCGGATGCGGCTGCCACGAGTCGCTTCAGAGCTCATCGGCAGCTCCAAACCGCACCAGAAACCGTGATGGCGCAAGCTCTCACAGTCTCCATCTTGATCTTGACGCAGCCGCACCACGAAAGAGCGCAACCGCGCCCGTCTGACCCTGAAACTCTACGTACACCGCAAACCTCAGCCGCCTGCCGATGTATCACCAGAGTTAGCCTTCCGTATAGAATTGCGCGATTTTGCGAAACTTGTCCTGGCGTGCAGCGACCAGCGTTTCAACTGGCATGGCCTTCAACTCCGCCAGATGCCTTTGCAGGGCCTGGCCCAGCAACCCCGCTCCCGCTTCGGGATCGAGATGCGCGCCGCCTTCCGGTTCCGTGATGATCTCATCCACACAGCCCACGGCGGCAACCTCGGGCGCGGAGATGCGCATTGCCTCGGCGGCCAGTTGCTTATGTGCGGCGTCGCGCCACATAATGGCCGCGCATGATTCCGGCGTAATCACAAAATAGAGAGCGTTTTCAAGAATCAGCACCCGGTCGCTTACGGCCAGCGCCAGCGCTCCACCCGATCCGCCCTCGCCGCTTATGACCGAAATTGTTGGCACGCGCAGACGGGACATTTCGCGGAGATTGCGCGCAATGGCTTCGGCCTGGCCGCGCTCCTCAGCACCCAGCCCGGGGTAGGCTCCCGGCAGGTCGATAAGACTCACAATCGGCCGGCCAAACTTCTCGGCAAGCTTCATGGCGCGCAGGGCCTTTCGATAGCCCTCGGGATGCGGCATTCCGAAATTCCGGCGCACCCTCTCCTTCGTGGTGCCGCCTTTGCGGTTGCCGATCACCAACACTTCCTCGCCGGCCAGCCGCGCCATACCGCACGCCACCGCCTCGTCGTCGCCGAAGGCGCGGTCCCCGTGAATCTCGCTGAAATCTGTAAAGATCCGCTCGATAAAGTCCATGGGATAAGGCCGCTGGGGATGGCGCGCCTTCTCGATTCTGCTCCACGCAGGCGAAACTGCCTGCGCCTCCTGGGGAGTCCCTGTCGTCTGTTCGCTCATCTATACCTGGTGCAGCACCGAACCGGACCTGTAAACTCCGGCCTGCCGCACAATGCTGATTCTACGGGTCCCGGGCGCTGGGGACAAATCCAAAACACAGATGGCGGTGGCTCTCGCCTCCAGAGCTCGTCGGATGCGCCTGTTCCGCGTGGCAAAGGACGCTCCGATTAGGGATACAACCGCAGCCCTGCCGAGCGCCGATAGTATATTTCTTCTAGCTTGATGAAGCCCGGGCAACATCACGTTTGACTGAAAGGGAATATGCCAGGTTCGCGAAGAGACTTCCTCACTTACACGTCTCTTGCAGTGCTCGGAGCAGCTCTGCCGGCAACAGCCACCCAAGCCCCTGCAAGCCAGAGTGAGAGCTTGCCGCCTGGCGCTCCACCGGCGTTCGGCACTACCCCGCCTGTCGGACCGGAAGTGACCTCCGCCACATTTCAGGAAGCTGAAAAGCTGGTGCAGGTGGAGATGACTGCTGCCGACCGCGCCGAGGCCGCTGGAAACTGGCGGATGCAAATGGCGCCGCTCTATGAGCGGAGATTGGGACCGCGCAAACTGACACTGGAACCGGACGTTGCGCCAGCTACGCTGTGGAATCCCACCCTGCCCGGCATTGTCAAAAGTCAATCATCCGCCGGACGCTTCGTGCGCAACGCTGACAAGCGCGAGCCACTGCCAGTGAATGAAAACGAGATTGCCTTCGCCCCCGTTACGCAGCTTTCCCGCTGGATTGAGAGCCGCGCACTCACCTCGGAGCGGCTTGCGGAGATCTATCTTCGGCGTATCGGGCGCTTCGAGCCGCAGCTGCGCTGCATCATCACTCTCACACGCGAGCACGCGCTCGAACAGGCGCGCCACGCTGATGCGGAGATTGCCGCCGGACGCTATCGCGGCCCGCTGCACGGAATTCCCTGGGGCGCAAAGGACCTGCTCGATACGGCCAACATTCCCACCACGTATGGCGCGGAGCCCTATAAGGACCGTGTTCCCACGACAAACAGCGCGGTGGTGGAACGGCTGAATGCGGCAGGAGCCGTCTTGCTGGCCAAGTTGAGCATGGGCGCACTGGCGCTGAATGACGTCTGGTTCGGCGGCCAGACGATGAATCCCTGGCTGCTGGAGGAAGGCTCTTCGGGATCGAGCGCGGGACCCGGCTCCGCAGTCGCTGCCGGGCTGGTTGGCTTTGCCATCGGAAGTGAAACTGGCGGCAGCATCGTGAGCCCATCCATGCGCTGCGGTATCACAGGCCTGCGGCCCACATATGGCCGCGTTGCGCGAACAGGAGCCATGACGTTGTGCTGGTCACTCGACAAGCTGGGCCCCATGGCCCGCAGTGTGGAGGACGCGATGCTGGTGCTGAACGCAATCTCCGGACCTGACGCCGGCGATGCGGCCAGCGTTCCAAGCGCACTGGCATTCGATGCAGGCGCCAGCGTTGCCGGGCTGCGGGTTGGGTACTTCCCTGCCTGGATGAAGGAAAGCCCCGCAACCGACGTGGACCGCGTCGCGCTTGAAACCGTAAAGAAGGTCGGCATGACGCCAGTCGAAGTCTCCATTCCCGATTGGCCCTATGATTCGCTTTATCTCATTTTGTTTGCCGAGGCAGCGGCTGCCTTTGAAGATCTGACATTGAGCCACGGTGTCGACAAGTTGAAAGCACAGGTGCCCGACGCTTGGCCCAACACATTTCGCCAGGCGAGATTTCTTTCTGCTGTCGATTTTGTGCAGGCAGACCGGCTGCGGCGTAAGGTGGCGCAGGAGGTGGCCCGGGTCTTATCCGATGTTGATCTGCTCCTGGTTCCATCCTTGCGCGACGAGATGCTGGTGATCACGAATTTCACGGGGCATCCGTCACTCACCCTCCGTGCGGGTTTTGTCGAGGTCTCGGAGGCGCGCAGCGACTGGGCGCCCGACCTGCGACATCCTCTGCCCAAGTTCTCTCCGCCACGCCGCGTGCCTCACGGCATCACGCTCATCGGACGCCTCTTCGACGAAGGAACGATCGCCCAAGCAGGCCTGGCGCTGGAGAGTGCATTTGGCGTAGCAGGCAAGCATCCGCCGAATTTCTGACGCGGTCAGCAGGACCCCGGTGGCAGTTCTTCGTGACAGGGGCGATGGCAGTAGCCAACAGGCTTACTCCGCGGAGGACCCCCGATTCGCCACTATTCCGTTGGCGTCGCAGCTTTGTTTTCGCTAGTCTCCGGTCTGGATGCTGACTCAACGAGGATTTCCGCAGACTTGGCCTCCACGGTTGGGACAGCGTCGGTCTCGCCTCTCTCGTCTTTCTCCTCCGGCGCAGGCGACTCGCCGTTGTCGAGGAAAACATCCACTCGGTACTTTGCCGTGGCCGCTGTCGCCAGAGCTTCTTCCACTGTTCTGCTCATCTGCCGCGCAGACTCCGGACGGGGAGATGCCTCGCCCGCAAGACGCAGCAGCGAAGGCATCAGCAGCCACCAGAGAAGTTCCTCATACGGCTCGCTCACCAGGTAGGTGTGTCCCCCTGCTTCATGCACGCCGGTCAGCCATCGCACGTCTGGATCAAGCCACAGGCCAGGGGCCAGTGCCACGCGCTCTTCGCCGGTTTGTAAATCTTGCACACTCGCAGGCTCCGGCACCTCCGGCCCTGTCTGCGCAGTGGATGCCTTGGGCGCCGTTGTTTGCTCTTTGACAGCGGGCGCTTCAAGATCGGGCGACGGCTGCGTGCTCGGTTCGCCAGCCTTGCCCACACCAGCTTCGGCAAGCAATACGACCTTGATGCGCGCAGCCGCACGCCAACCCGCCTCGCCCTCGAATCCAAGTGCATTGAAGGCTTGTGCAAACGGTTCGCGCAACCGCAGGCGATCAAACATATCCAGCGCCACAGGCTCCGGATTCTTGGCGTCGAAGGACTCTGCCAGCAGTTCCAGCGCGCACCATGCGAAGATGGGTCCCCACATTGCCGTAGCGGTAAGCTGCGGGCTGGGACTGGGCAGCACGCGCCGCGCGGCAACCGTCCATGGTGCCGGGAACAGTGCTTCCACCACGGGAATACGCATTGCGGCACGAAGGCGCTCATGGAAGGCCGGGCCGAGGTGACTCGGATTTGCGGGCTCGGCAGCCTGCAACTCGCCGCCCCTGCGCGTTTTGTAAGACGCCTGTGCCGCGCGCAGGAATTCATCGCAACGGGTCCACGCCAGATCGAAGAATTCGCGCCGCTCCCGGACGTGCTTGCGGTCTGCCCCGGCAACCGTTCGAGGATGTTCAGCCAGGTCGGCAAGCTGCCGCACCAAATCAGTATCCAGCAGCGCGCGCAATGCCTGGTGTACCGGCTGCAGTTCGAGGTTCACCATCGCGTCTTCCAGGTTAGGAACGCCTTGCCCATTCAGTTGATCGCATAACCTGTCCCACGGCTTTTCTGCCGTTGCGTAAACCTCGTGCCAGTCAAGGAAAACATGACACTGATAAGCATGCAACTGCAACGGCAAGCCGTGTTGGCCAAGATCATTCGCGCGCCGCAGGTACTCCAGCCCAGTCAGCGAATCGCGCCATGCAACGATAGCGTCCGAGTTCCGGCCCAGACCCAGCCCTTCGCTCAGCCGCTGCTGGCGTAATTGCGACGTGGCCTTGTCAGCATACGCAGCCGAGAAATCGATCGATCCGTTGGCCGTGCCATAGCGATTGTTATAGACCACCAGAGCGCTGGCGTCGCCCTTCCGGTTGGAGTAGGCAAAGACATTTTCATCCACCGCTCCCGAGGCCTCGAAAAAGTCGTAGAGCAGGAAGTTGTTGCTCTCGGCAAAGAGCCACCGCCTCTTCAGCAGCGGCGCAATCTCGCGCTCATGCCGCTCCACCAGCCAGGGATCCGCCGATTCGTCGTAGCGGGGCCGTTGATATTCCATGCCGTATTTCTCGGTGAATCCTTCGATCTGCCCGTGTCCGAACATGGGGAGGCCGGGCAGCGTGGACATCAGGGCGGCCACGCCGAAGCACTTGTCGCCCTTGCCAAATTGATCGATGGCCGTACGCTCGTCGGGATTGCTCATGAAGTTCACATACCGCTTCATGATGTCCGGATCGAATTCAAGGGTATTCTTGATCACCGAGCGGTACTTGGCGTTCTCTTCGTCCCGCAGCATGACCATGAATGCGCTGTTGTACACCCGGTGCATGCCCAGGGTGCGGACGAAATATCCCTCCATGAGCCAGAACGCTTCAGCCAGCAACAGCGTGCCCGGCACCTCGGCTGCTACCCTGTCCACAACTTCGCGCCAGAACTCATGCGGCATGTGCTGGTTGAATTCAGCTTGAGTCATGCCGTATTCAGCCCGGGAAGGAATGGCGCCGCTGGCTCCCGGCCCGGGAAACCACAGGCGGTGGAAGTGGCGCTTGGCCAGCGTCATCGCGGCGTCGAAGCGAATCACCGGGAACAGCCGCGCTACGTGCAAAATGGTCTGGATTATCTGCTCGCGCACCGCAGGGTTCAGGTAGTCGAGCTGCGCTGTATCGTTCCAGGGAAAACTGGTGCCGTCATTGCCGTGATAAATGTAGCGCGTCTCACCCGTGGCGCGGTCACGGCGGCGAAATACGACCGCCGCGTCGGTCTGCTCGAAGTAATGATCTTCAATCTTGATTTCCACGCGCCCATCATTCGAGAGATCGGGCCCTTCAAAACGGTAGGCGGGATAGGGCGCCTGCGAACGGGAGATGAACCACTCAGGGTGCTCGACCACCCAGGGCGAATCGATGCCCATGTGATTCGGTACCATGTCACTGGCCAGCCGGATGCCGTGCGCATAGGCCAGGTCACGCAGCTTGATGTAGGCCGCTTCGCCGCCCAGGTCCTCGGCAATCCTGTAGTCGTAGAGTGAATACGCTGAGGCTACGGCATCCTGGTTGCCGCAAAGCTGCTTGATCGTCTTCGAGGCGCGGCTGCGTTCCCACACCCCGATCAGCCACAAGGAATTGAGCCCACGCCGTGCCAATGCAGCCAGCTCCTCGTCTGGAATCTCATCCAGACGTCCGATGTGCCTTCCATATTGTTTGCTCAACTGCGCCATCCACACATAGGTGCTCTTGGCAATCAGCACTGTGCTCGGCATCCAGGCCGTGTCGGCGCTGAACTTCTCGTACTCGTGCGCCGGGTCGCCAAACACCGGCACATCCGCGTGGCTCACGACGAAAGGCCATTGCTGCTCCCCACGTTCACGGCGACGCCTGGCAGCAGCTTCTGCGGCAGCTCGCGCCTGCACGGCCGGTGGATTGAACTGCATCCAGATCGCCAGCTCTTCCTCATGCAGAATTTCGCCTGCAATCTGCAAAATGCGCTCCAGGCTATCGCCCAGCAGCGGCTTCCACAATTTCCTGATCAGTGCGAGCTGCTCTGCCAACGAGCTGGGTGCTCCTGTTGCCGGCGCCCGCAATAAATCCAGAAGATTCACCGGCGCAGCGTCTGGAAGCGGCACCAAGGGGCGAGTTGCAAAGTAGTCGGGGAGCCCTTGCGTCACTTGGCGATAAACGGTCTTCTCGGCCAGGCTCTTCTCTTCAAACAGTTCTTCAAATGGCTTGAACGCCTGGTTGCGGTTGGCAGTCCACAACAACAGCAGCTCTTCCAGCGCAGCGGCCCGATGGGACATGCCGTCGGTCTTCCCCGCCAACCATTCGCGCGGCGACTCCTTGCCTCGCATTACAGTCGAGCCTGGAAACTGCTCGACAAAGGTCAGCAGCAAAGTATCAAGTTCGCGGGATCCCACCTGTGCGGCGAACCAGTCGAGCGCCGCTGTCATCACTTCGGGGTCAAGCTGTTTCCTGTAACGCTCCATGAGCAAGTGGCTGGCCTCGTCGATGAGACCCATGGCGAAGAGAGCTCCAGCATGGACCACGCGCTCGGGATACTTGTCCACCTCGCGCACCTGGTTCATGCGATAAGCAAAGGCGCGGCAGGCAGCCAGATCTGCAAAGACAACATTGCCTGTATACGAGAAAAGCAGATCCGCGAACTGGTACCGCTCACGCGCCTTTTGCGAGATGTGGAATTCCATCATAAGAACCCGGGCTCCCCGAACAAGACTGCCTATCCTCCGACCAATGCCGCACTCCCCGGGGTACGGCCCTCGCCGCTTCGGCTCATGCTTTTGGTATGAAGAGGACCAAAAGGTAAAGTATCACTCCTGAGGGGCCACGTGCGCTCTACCTCACCGTGCCGTTGTGGCGTGATTCTCAAGCATCAGGGCCGCCCTCGGCTGAATCCTCTTCGTTCCCCGACGCGAGCCCGGACACGACATCTTGCCGTCTTCTTTAACTCTAATGGAATGAAATAGCAAGCGGAGCGTGCGCTCTAATTTGGGCAGCGCCAATGCTTTCGCGGCTGGCCACCGCGGACCGCCCTGGGCTTAATCCAGCGACTTGCGGAAGCGGAGAATGGCTAGTCCAAGCAAGCCTACCCCCAGGCCGGCCATGGCTGCCATTTGCGACCAAAGGACACTCATGCCCACGCCCTTCAGATAGGTGCCGCGAAGCACCACCAGGAAATACCGCAAGGGAACCGCGTAGGTCATCATCTGCAGCCAGTGCGGCATGGTGCTGATGGGAAAGCCGAACCCGGAAAAAGTGATTGCCGGCATGATGAAGAAGAACGCTGTCACCATCGCCTGCTGTTGCGTTGAAGAAACGGTGGAGATCAGCAGGCCCACCCCGAGCATGCACAAAAGAAACAGCACGGCGCCCAGGATAAGCACGGAAAGGTGGCCACGAAACGGGACATGAAACCACAATGAACCCACCACTCCGATCAGTGAAACATCGAACAGGCCGATCAGAAAGAACGGTAGTGTCTTGCTGAGAATGAACTCCGCCGGCCGGATGGGCGTCACCATGATCTGCTCCAGCGTCCCAATTTCCCGCTCGCGCACCACGCCAAAGGCCGTCAGCGTAATCACCAGCACCAGGGTCAGGCTGCCGACAATTCCCGGAATGAAGAACCAGCGGCTGCGCAGGTCTGGGTTGTACCACGGCCGCGGCGCCAGTTCCACTGTCGGCATCACCTCCACCAATTGCGGGGCGATCCGGTAAATGCTGTCGTGCTGGTACTCCTGAGAAAAGCCAGCCGCAATCTGCGATATGTATCCCGAGGCAATCAACGCAGTATTCGAGTTGGTGGCGTCCACAATCACCTGCAGCGGAGCGGCCTCTCCCTTGCGTAGCTGCTGTGCGAATCCGGCATGAATCTCCACCCCTACCGTCGCTTTCCCCTGCTCGATCAGCTCACCGAGCTGGCGGGAGTTGGTCAGTTGCCGCTGCACATCGAAGTAGGGGCTCGATGTGAATCGCGAGACTAGCTCCCTGCTTTCCTGGCTGTGGTCAAGATCGAGCACGACGGTTGGAACATGGTGAATTTCGTAGGTAGCGGCGTATCCGAAAACCAGCATTTGAATGATAGGAGGACCAATCAAAATGAAGCGCGTCCGCTTGTCGCGCAGCACCTGAATGAATTCCTTGATGATCATCTGCTTCATGCGCGCCAGCATCGGTCCCACTCCCTTTTACACGAGCCTCTTGTGAAATGAATGTGTGGCAAGCACCGCCAGCAACAGCGCAAACAAAGCCAGCGGAATCAGGTCGCCATAGAGCATTGAAGTGGGTGTGCCTTTTAGAAAAATCTTCTTCAACACTGCGACGTAGTAGCGCGCTGGAATCACGCGAGTGATCACCTGCAGTGCCACAGGCATCTGCTCAATAGCAAATAGAAATCCGGAAAGCAGAAATGCGGGAAGAAAAGTGACCAGCAAAGCAATCTGGCTGGCCGCAAACTGGCTCTTTGCCAGCACGGAGATGAAGAAGCCTAGTGACAATACCACCACCAGGAACATGGCGGAACTGCCTAGCAGCGTGAGATACGAGCCGCGGAATGGCACGCGAAACCAGTAGATTGCAATGAACGCACTGATCACAGTATCGATCATGCCGAGCACAAAATAGGGAAGCAGTTTGCCGAGCATGATCTCCCCCGCGCTCACCGGAGTGGAGATCAGTTGTTCCATGGTCCCTCGTTCCCACTCCCGCGCAATCGTGAGCGAGGTCAGGAAAGCTCCGATGACCGACATCACCAGCGCCAGCACTCCGGGAATGATGAACGCACTGCTTTCAAGGTCTTCGTTGTACCAGGTACGAGTCTGCACGCTGACTGCGGCGGGACGCAGCGCAATGCCGCGCTCGCTGAGCCAGTCAAGCTGTATCTGCGACGAGTAGCCCTGAATCACGCCCTGCGCGTAGCCCATCAGGACGTTCGCCGTATTGTCGTCCGTTGCATCCACCAGCGCCTGCACCTCGACCGGCCCACCCTCGCGCAGCCTTTCCGCAAAGTCCCACGGAACCACGATCCCCATCTTTGCATCGCCGTCGTCGAGAGCCATGGTTAGTTCGCGGTAATCGCGCACCACCTTCACAACATGAAAGTATTTGCTAGCTTGAAATCGCTTCAGCAGGTCCTGGCTTTGCTGGGTGCCATCGCGGTCGTACACATAGACAGGCAAGCCCTTCAAGTCCAGATTCACACCGTAGCCGAACAGCAGCACAAGGACTACCGGCATCACGATGACAATCATCAGGCTTCGCGAGTCGCGAATAATCTGCAGAACCTCTTTCCTGGCCATCACCAGCATGCGTCTCAGGCTCATCGCGCGCCCTCCTCTGCGGAGCTTTGCTCTGTGGTGAGCGAAACAAAGACGTCTTCCAAGCTGGGGCGAATGCGCTCCATGCGCTGCACCGCGATGCCACGAGTCTTGAGAAAGGTCTGGAGTTGCGGTATCGCCGCGTCCGCATTGCGTACCACCAGGTGCAGCGCGTTACCGAAGACCGCCGCATCCATCACGTCCGGCGCGGATTGAAGAATCTCGACTGCGTTGCCCAGAGGCGTACACTCCACCAGTAGTAACTCCCCTTTCATTGAGCCGCGTTTCAACTCCGTCGGCGTGCCCAGGGCCACAATCTTTCCTCGAAAGATGAGTGCGAGCCGGTTGCAGTATTCGGCCTCCTCCATGTAGTGCGTGGTCACAAACACGGTCACGCCCTCTTCCGCCATTTGGTGAATCAATTCCCAAAAGCGTCGCCGCGAAATCGGATCGACGCCAGAAGTCGGCTCATCCAGGAAGATGACGGGCGGCTTGTGCAACACCGCGCAACCCAGTGCCAGGCGCTGCTTCCATCCGCCGGGCAGGGTACCGGTCATTAGGTTCTCCTGACCCAGCAGATTTGCCATTTCCAACGTCCAGTCGATCCGCTCCTTCAATTTGCTCGATGGCACGCTGTAAAGGCCCGCAAACAACCTGATGTTTTCAATTACCGTCAGATCGTTATAGAGTGAGAACTTCTGCGACATGTATCCGATGTTCTGGCGCACAGCCTCTGGCTTGCGAGCCACATCGTAACCAGCCACCTGCGCACTGCCCGACGTCGGCCGCAACAGCCCGCAGAGCATGCGAATCGTGGTCGACTTCCCCGCTCCGTTTGGCCCCAGGAAACCAAACACCTCGCCATGCGGAATCGCCAGAGAAACATGATCGACGGCCACAAACTTACCGAACCTCTTTACCAGGTTCTCCACCACCACCGAGTTCGCGGACTCAGGCATGAATTGCACCTTCGTTCCCCACGGCATCGACAAAGAGATCCTCAATGGAAGGCGCAACTTGTTGAATGGCGTCGAAAGGAACCTGCGTCCGCTTGAGCAGCGCCTCGAATTCAGGAATGCGCCGCGCCGCATCATCGACCACTACGTGCAGGCCATCGCCGGTCAGCACCAGGCTGGAGATGCCCTGCGCTTGCTCCAGTTGGCTGCGTAGGGCCCGCGGGTCCTGCGAAGTAATCGACAGCACCCCCTTGCGCATACCTGCCTTCAGGTTCGCAGGCGTATCACAGAACAGCAGCTTGCCCTGGTGCAGCAACGCTACGCGATGGCAGCGCTCCGCCTCGTCAAGATATGCGGTGGAAGTCAAGATTGCGACGCCTTCGGCGAGCAGTTCATAGAGAATCTTCCAGAAATCGCGCCGCGACACAGGATCGACGCCGGTCGTCGGCTCGTCCAGCAAAATCACTTTTGGGTGGTGGATGAGGGCGCACACCAAACCGAGTTTCTGCTTCATGCCTCCTGAGAGCTTGCCCGCAAACCGTTTGCGGAATTCGCTCATTCCTGCGGCCTGCAACAATTGATCCGAACGGCTCTCGCGATCCGCTTTCTTCACGCCGAACAGATCCGCATAGAAGCGAATGTTCTCGTCAACCGTCAGCTCCTCGTACAGCCCAAACCGTTGCGGCATATAGCTAAGGGCATGCTTGGCGCTCTCGGGATCGCGCACCACGTCGATGCCAGCAATCGAAGCCGTTCCCGCATCCGGAGGCATAATTCCTGCTAACATGCGCAGCGTCGTCGTCTTCCCTGCTCCATCCGGTCCGACCAGGCCAAAGATTTCTCCGGCGCGCACATCAAAGCTCAACCCATCCACGGCGCGTACACCCGGAAAGCTCTTTTGAAGCCCCTCGGCCACAATCGCAGACTGTGGCTGGGCAGTCATTGCTTACCCGGCTTTTCTGCGGCTGCTTGAGTGCCCTGCGAGGCCGCAGCCAGATCGATATGCGCATCGGCCGGCATGCCCGGTTTGAGCTCGTGGTTTGGATTGTCAATATCGATCTTGATGCGGTAGACAAGCGTGACTCGTTCCTGATAGGTCTGCACGCTCTTCGGAGTGAACTCGGCCGTTGATGAAATGAACGAAATGCGGCCTGGGTATTGCTTGCCGGGGTAAGTATCCGTGGTGATCTTCACCTGCTGGCCCCAGCGAATCTTGCCCAGGTCGGTCTCCGCAATATATGCGCGCAACCAGATGTGATCGAGATCCGCGAGAGTAATCACCGGCGTGCCGGGCGAAACCACTTCTCCCAGTTCCGCCTCGCGCACTGTGATCACGCCTGAGGACGGCGCGCGCAAAACGGTGTAGCCAAGATTTACGCGTGACAAGCCCAGTCCGGCGTTGGCCTCGTTTAGGTTGGCGCGGGCAATCGCAATGTCTTCCTTGCGGCTACCCTCTTCAGCCTCGTTGGTCCGCTGCTGCGCAGCCTTGAATGACGCCTCGGCACGCTTCAATGCGGTCGCCGCCAGGTCACGGTCCTGCGCTGAGATCTCATCTTTGGCAAAGAGCCGCTGGGCACGTTCATTGTCGGCCTTCTTCTGCTCCAGATCCGCCTCCGCATCCAGGGTTGTTTGCTGCGACGCTCGGATCTCCTGCCCGCGGGTCCCAGCCAATTCCAGCGCGAGATTCGATTCCCGCACCCGTACGGTAGCTTGGTCGATGCGTACTTTCTGGCGGTAGTCTGCATCTTCAAGCTGCGCAAGCAAATCGCCCTGGGCCACCTGCTGACCCTCCTCGACGGGCAAATCGACGAGGCGCCCCGGCACCTTGAAACTGACCAGGCTCTCGTGTGCTTCAATGTTGCCGGAGAGGGTAAGTTGGTTCTCTTCCGCCGGCTTCCGCGACCACCGCGGATAAAAGTACACGCCCGCCGCAATCGCCGCAGCCAGCAGAATCAAAATCGGTATCACTCGCTTCATAACGTCGAACCTCGTGAGCGGAGTTTCTGCTCAATCACCTTCCGCTTCGTTCACCTATGGCTCACCAACAAACTTCGCAATGTTCTTTTCGGTATCGCCCATGGCGCGGGCAAGCGCAAACTTCGCGTCTACGTGGCTGGAAACGGCCATGATGTAGTTCTCCTGCGCGCGCGCGAGTTCGTCCTGAGCCGTCACCACTTCCACGTTGTTGGCGGTTCCCTGCGCAAAGCGGTCCTGCGCAAGCTCCAGTTCGCGCTGCGCCAATTGCTGCCCATCTTTGGCCACCGACACCTGCTCGGCGGCTGATTCCAGGTTCAGCATTGCTTCCCGCACGTCCTCTTCAACACCGCGCCGTATGTCCGCAATGCGATCGTCGATGCCCTTGATGCGGGCAGCCAGTTCATCCGCCTCACCTTGGCGGTCACGATCAAAAAGTGTGAAATCGATCTGCCCTTGAAGCAACCCTGTTCCCTGCACTCCGCCGATGCTTCGCCCGATTCCTCCGTAGTTCCCGTTGATACTCACCTTCGGATAGAATCGCGCGCGGCTGGCACGCTGCTGCTCCACCAGTTCCTGGCGCTGGCTGGCAACAGAAAGATAGTCGCTGCGCGCCAGCAACGCCACGGGCACCAAGACATCAATTTGCTCCTTCGGCAACGCGCGAAATTGCAGCGTCTCTGCAATCTCAAGGCGTGTTCCAGGACTCATACCCAGATTCCGCGCCAGCACCAGCAGCGTTTGTTTGTACTGGTTCTGCGCCACAAGCAACGCCTGCTTGTCGTTGGCCAACTGCACTTCCGCGCGAAGAACATCCACGCCGGTCGCGGTTCCGGCATCGTGTTTGTCGTTGGCCAGCTTATATAGGGTTGTGGAGTCCGTGACTCGCGACTGTGCAGCGTCTACGCGCGCCACCGCTGACTCGGCATTGAGATAAAGTGCGGCAATCGATCGAACCACCATGTCGCGCGCATCCTGGTAGTCCAACTTGCCCGCATCCAGGGCCCGCTCACTAGCCTTCAACTCACGATAACTTTGAAGATCGACTACATTTTGTTGCGCATAAGCGCGGAAGTCGTAGTTTGAAAACGGCCCCACTACCTCCGGAAGACCCGGAAACGAGATTCCAAAGGCCCGCAGGTCGCGATTCTGCACGTTGGCGTAGGCCTGGCCGTTTACACGAGGCAGAAATGCAGCCGAGAGACGGCGCAAACGCGTACCCTCATCTCCCTCAACCTGCGCGCTCGCCGCAAGCACATTTAAGTTGGCTTTCAATGCCGTTTGAATTGCATCCTGCAGCGTGAGCCGATAAGGCGCCGGCCGCTGCGCCGCAACCGGCAAGCAAGGTATTGCACCTAGAGTCGCGCCAGTCCACACGACTGCGGCGGCAATGCGCATTCTGCATCTCATGATTTACGCTCCCGGATCTTGCCACCAATCCCACGCCAGAAAAGCTGAAAGCTATCTTCTATCCACGCCGCCAGTGGCCGCTCGCCGTGCAGGGACCACAGCAGAACAGTTCCCAGGATCACTTGCTGCAATTGGAGAGCAGCGCTGTCCTCTTTCAGGCCCCGGTCAATCTCTCGGCGCTTCTGCCCTTCCGCAATGATCCCCGCCATGATCGCTCGCCCTTCCGACATCTGGCGTTCGACCAGGCTCCTCACGATCTCGCTCGTGAGGAACGAGGAAACCACCGCCCGGGCAAGGTCGGGACTGCGTCCCGGTTCCTCTGCAAGCTGCAATACCAACCTGTGCAATATGGCGCGAATGGTTTGTCTGCCTGCCGACGCCAGTCGAGCAGCCTCTTTCACCTTGGCAAGCTGCAGCTCCGGCATCACGCCTAAAACATGATCTTTGCTTTCGAAGTAGTTGAAGAACGTTCCCTTGCCTACGTCTGCTGCTTCTGTAATGTCTTCCACCGTAACGCTCGAAAACCCACGCTCCGCAAAAAGGTGGAGTGCGGACCGAAACAGGCGCAGACGGGTTTCAGTGGCGCGGCGCTCGCGGCGCCCCATCCCCTGCAGTGAAGGCGAACCTCCCGCAGCAATCGCCTGCACAAGAACATCCGAGTGCGCCATATGACTATCCCCCAGATACGACTGTACACCATATATGACTATTAGTCATATATATATCGCAAAGATCCTCCTTATCAAGCTCTCTCGCTAATTGTCGTCACCAGCCTCGTCGGAGCCCGTGACGAACAGAGTTCACGTCCTATCGCCGCGCCTCAGTGGGCATCCCAAGGCGCTGCGTCCGCAGCTTTGTCCGCCTAACCCGGGCACAGCACTATCCGGTTACAAATGTGGTGCTTGTGGCATGCCTTTCCAAAGCGCCGCCCGGCAGACCCAGTGATGTCGTATTATCGTTAAGAGCAATAATGCGGAGAGGTGGCAGAGTGGTCGATTGCGCTCGCCTCGAAAGCGAGTGAGCCTGTAAGGGCTCCGGGAGTTCGAATCCCCCCCTCTCCGCCATAGACTGTAAGTCATTTATAATCAATAACAAGAACTCTATATTCCACTCGGTAGCTTCAGGACAGCTGGACCTAACTCACTGCATATAGCGCGGTACCTCGGCCGAGATCCGGTCGCCCCCATCACTCTCGAAATCATCATCTGGCACAGGCACAAAACAAGGGAGCAGCAATGCCGCTTGACCAGAAGACTAAAGGAGCGCTTTCGGGTTTTGGAAGATCAGTAGCTTGAAGTCGAACCAGGCTGCGAATCTGCAATAACGTCCGACCACAGAGATGAACCGCGCGCCCCCAACTCAGAACCCGCGAACTTACTGGCTTTGCCAATGCCCTCGCTTCCCATCCCCTGATAGCCTCCGTCGATCGGCAGGTCGGCGGCTGTTATGAACGAAGCATCGTCGCTCAACAGAAAGAGGATGGGCCGGGCACACTCCACCGGTTCTCCACAGCGCTCGAGCATGTGGAATTGGCCCCACACCGGCTCCCACCTGGCTCGATCACCACCTGCGGCGGCATCCACTTCCCGCGTCCAGATCCAGCCGGGGCTGACACTGTTTACTCGGTTATTGTGCGGCGCCAGATCGAGCGCCATGCACTTGGTGAGTGTGTGGACAGCCCCTTTCGCGGCGTTATAGGTCCAGCGGCTGGGCTGTGCGATAAACGCAGAGATACTGGATTTATTCACGATGGCGCCGCCATTGTTGCGCACCATCCATGCAGCCACGAGCTGCGCCATGAGGGCGTAAGCCATGGGACCCACCTGCATCACACGTTCCCAGTTCTCGTGGGTTGCGTCGAGACCCTTTGCAGTAAAGGAAAACGCGTTGTTGACCAGGTAGTCGATTCTTCCCCACCGTGACCCGGTCTGTTCCACCACCGCCCGGCAAAACGTCTCATTTGCCATGTCGCCTTGACAAAAAAGCACGTCGAACCCCGCCTCTATCATCGTGCGGCCGTTGTTTCGCCGGTGGCGCTTATATCGGTGAATGCTACCGCGGCTCCCTCTTTGCACAATTCTTCTACCGTGGCTCGCCCAATGCCCGACGCTCCGCCGGTGATGATAGCGACTTTTCCTTTGAAGCGGCCTCCAATTAAGTGTCCCAAAGTCCCTATCCTGCCGTTACTTTGAATTACCAGCCGGCGCCGGTGAAGTTATGAAGCCGAACCCGGGCCCCGAGGGCTAAGTCTCAAAGATATTGACTACATTGCGTAGAGGCAAGCCAAGCAGCGCACGCCGGCATTTCCCGCTCTTCACTTGCGCCGAGAGCCTCAACCTCTTCACCAGTATGTGTAGGTTCTCCTGCATCGTTTGAATCGCCAGCCCTGTACGCATTGAAGATGCCGACCGGGATTCGAAGGAATCGCCTTCTAGCGCTTCAGAGCTTGATTTTGCCCGGTCCAACCGGACCCTAACGCAGAGGATCTTTCAGTTAGTTTCATGTCCAATTGCGCCGATCTCATTGTGATCCAGACCACTGTGTTACAGACTGGACTAGGGCTATAAGAGGCTACAGTTGCGAGCGGGAGGGGGCGAATTGACCCTGAATGCAAAATGGGTGCCAATGAGATGGCCGTGCGGTCCGATTGAAGCTGCTCGAATCTCCAAGTCGAGGCCTGCCGACACCGACCTCAGGAAGACCATCGATGGCTGGACTCAACCCTCGACCTTGCAATTACTTAGAGGAACGCCCATTAATTGCCTGGTCGTGGATTGGGCTTCCGGAACGGCGGATGACGAATCTCAACAAAGAGCTCTGAAGCCTCTCATCACCGCCGGTCGCGCACTGGGACTGAGTTTCGTGGGAAACGTCAGAACGAGAGAAAACCTCGCGGCGATCATCGCAGCCGGACGTGCTGCCGGACTGGGAGCAGTCATGATGGATGGTCCCGCGAACCACTCTTTGGAGTTGCCGGTCATTTCCGGATTTCCGCGCGACAGCATTGATTGGGACGCGACCACGGACATCATTTACGCAACGGGAAATGTCTGGCCTGGAGTTGTGCTTCCGACCATGAAAGGGGACACCGGAGTTGGCGGCCCGACCGGCGAACCATGGATGGATTCCAACGGCTGGTTCACGTTGCTTGCCCGTCAATTGGTCTCGCATAAGTCTGTCTGGCTCGAAATCGATCTACCCGAGTCCTCCAAGGCTTTGCCGGTGGAGAGTTACTGCCGAGCGATCGCCGATTCGCGAGCCTATGGCAGCCATTGGGTTCTCTCCTTGGATGGCGTGATGCGCGCCGGGATGCTGAACGGGAATCCACAAGCCATATCTGCCTGGAAGAGAATAGGTGGGGCGCTCTCCTTTTTTGAAGAGCACGCGGAATGGGCAACGTACAAGCCAATGGGGATTCTGGCGGTGGTTTCCGATTTTAGGGGGCCGAATTCGTTCCTGTCTGGAGAGACGCTCAACCTTCTCAGCCGGCGGCATGTGCAATTCGAGGTGCTGGATCGGAGGCTTGCGCTAGCGGGTCCGGTAACCGGACTAAAGGCTGTTCTTTGGACGGACGACGATCCGCCCACCTCGGAGCAACATCGCTATCTAATCGACTTTGTGGAGCAGGGAGGCCTGGCGATCGCTCCAAAATACTGGGGTCATGCGGGCGTAGTTCCGCGCCAAGAGAGTTGGCTACCCGGCTATGACATTTACGATATGGGCAAAGGCAGAATCGTGGTTGCGTCTGGAGGTTTCTCCGATCCGTTCCAATTGGCCAGGGACGCGCATCTCCTGGTGGGCAGGGAGAATGATTTGGCACGGCTTTTCAACCCTGGGACCACAAACTGCTTTACCAGCATTGATCCCGATCGCCGCAAAGAGATCGTCCAGGTTGTGAACTACGCAAGCCATAGCGCCAGTTTTCTCGCCGTCTGGGTGAGTTTGAATGCGCACCGAGCCAGGCTTTGGAGTCCCGATTCCAAAACATCGCGCTCATTGGAATGTATTCCCGAGAGCGGTGGAACCAGTTTCGAGCTCCCTGAATTTTCAGTGAACTGTGCCATCGAGATTGAGAGGATGGTTTGACAGAGAAAATGAACTCTTCACGCCGGCAGTTTCTTGGCGCCATGACATTGGCCGCCGGAGCGCACCTGGCGCCGTCCTCGATGCTTTCAGCACAACAGGCGCCCGCAGGCCGCGTTGCCGTTGGATTGTGTTCCGAATACAACCGGCAGGTTGTAGACGTGCTCTCGACCATGTTCGATCAACTGGGCGAATTGGAGAAGCTGGTTCGCGGAAAAACGGTAGCGATCAAAGTCAACATGGGTGGAACGCCCACTTTGAGGCTAAGGTACTTGCAGCCGGGGATGACTACCTGGGCTCACCCTCAAGTTGTCGGAGCACTGGTCCATTTGTTGGGGCGTGCGGGCGCGCGGCGCATCCGGTTATTGGAGAGCGCTTGGCTAACGACCGAGCCTCTCCAACAGTTCATGATCGGGGCGGGATGGATACCGGGCGACTTTGAAAGGGCGGCAAGTCGGGTAGAGTTCGAGAACACTAATTACCTGGGCAGCGGCAAAGCATACGCGCGGTTCATGGTGCCCCATGGCGGTCTACTCTTCACCGGCTACGACCTGAACCAGTCCTATCGAGAATGCGATGTGTTTATCTCGCTGGCCAAGCTTAAGGAACATAGGACCGCGGGCGTCACCCTATCGATGAAGAACTGTTTCGGTATCACTCCCTGCACCATCTACGGTCAGGATGTGCCCGAGGATGAACCTTCGCTGATTCCGACTGGAGGCCGCTACCTTCTGCATTCCGGCACGCGTCAGCCTCCAAAGAGTGCGCCGCCGGCGGTGGACCTAAACGCGCCCAAAGACGATGGCTATCGAGTGCCGAGAGTGGTTGCGGACCTGGTGGCAGCCCGGCCCATTGACTTGGCGATCGTCGACGGCATTTACACCATGGCTGGGGGAGAAACACCGGCCCAGGGCACCGGCGTGTCTGTCGCCATTCATCCCGGCCTGCTGATCGCGGGAACCAATTGCGTTTCCACGGATGCCGCCTGCATGGCGCTTATGGGATTCGATCCGATGGCGGATCGCGGCACCCCGCCGTTTGAGAGATGTGACAGCACGCTTCGGCTCGCCGAACAATTGGGGGTCGGCACACGCGACCTGAGCCGGGTCGATATTGCGGGCACACCCATTCCGAAAGCTCATTTTGATTTCCGTAAAGCATGGAACAGAAGCGTCTGAGGGACAGCAAAGACGATTTACCACCGCAGGGCGAGGCGTTCACGGATGCCTGCGCGGAGGATTCGCTCGTCCGGCATGAAGCTTCGCATGCCGCGATGGGAACAGTTTTTTCGATCGCGGCATACGGAACGAATTCCGAGCGCCTTCAGGACTCCTTGGCCCGGTGCTTCCAGGAGATTGACCGCCTTGACAACCTGATGAGCCGCTACAAACCGGACAGTGAGCTCTCGACGATTAATCGCGAAGCTTTTCACCGAGCTGTGGTTGTGACACCGGAACTTTTCAATCTGCTGCAAGGCTCGCTCCGTTTCAGCGAACAGACATACGGCGCCTTCGATATCACAGTTGGACCGCTGATGGAGTTGTGGGGATTCTTCCGCGGATGTGGGCGGCTGCCTGAACCGCGCGAACTGGAGCAGGCGCTGAGGCGGAGCGGCTATCGGCACTTAAAGTTGAATGCTGCGGCGCACACCTTGCGGTTCGACGTACCTGGTATCGAACTGGATCTTGGCGCAATTGGGAAAGGCTACGCGGTGGATAGAGTAGTTGAAATCCTGCGCGCGGACGGAGTTTCACGGGCGCTGGTCTCGGGGGGCACAAGCAGCATTTACTCCATCGGCGCACCTCCCGGTGAGCACGGTTGGGAGATATCGGTGTGTGATCCTTTCGATCGCAGGAAACAGGCATGTTCGCTAAGACTCCGGAACATGTCGATCTCAATCTCCGGAAGTCAGGAGAAATCATTTTTGCTGGATGGCAAGGTGTATACCCACCTTCTCGATCCCCGCAACGGCAAGCCCGTGGAAGACATGCTCATGACCGTGGTGATCGCCGCATCCAACACAGCGAGCGACGCATTGTCGACGGCCTTCTTCGTGTCCGGAGTGAGGCAGACGCAGGTATATCTGCAGAATCATTCCAATCTCACTGCAATGTTCTACCTGCCTAAGGGTTGCTTGCGCACTAAAGAGCAAGTAGTTCTGAAGTCGAACCACATTGCTCTGCCCGCCAATTCCTCTATCTGGTCCTAATAGAAGCGCAAATGGAAGAAGGTTAGTCGCACCCTGGGACTGAGCGCCTGACACAAGCTTGAACCCCGATATTCGGTCAGGTCAGTTGCGCGGTCCGGAATTACGACGTAAGTGTATCTTCGCGGGCGCGCTAATTCCACCTTGTAACCAATGGAACACGGACGCGCGACCTTCGCTCTATCGATACAAACACGGGCCTCAGAAATCGCGAAAGGCCCTGTCAATAGGCCATTCTAGAGGAAATAGCTGCCGCACAAATCGCGCGCTTTCAAATCCAACCCATGATATGATCGAGGAAATGAGCTCCTCGCCGCTGGGAATGAAAAACGCGCAGGCAAGCCTTCTTCTTGTGAAGGACAACCTTGCCGCATACTTTCGGCAGGAGATTGTTAGTGGCCGCCTTGCTCCGGGAGAAAAGATCGCCGAGGTAAAATACGCCAAGCTGCTAAGACTCTCGCAAACTTCTGTTCGAGAGGCGATTAACATTCTCATGGCGGAAGGTTTCGTTCAGAAAGGATCTGGCCGGACCGCGCAAGTTACTCGACTTAGCTACGAAGACGCTACTCATAGTTACGAACTCCGCGCGGTACTGGAAGGCTACTGCGCACGCATTATTGCCCAGAATAAAGCCGACCTGAGCGAACTCGAGCAGACGTTGGCCGATATGCGCGCCGCAGCCGCCTGCCAGAATATCAATGCATTCTACGAGCGCGACCTGCGCTTTCATTTGCTGATGGCAGAGATGACAGGGAACCGCATGCTCGTGCAGGCTCTCAGACGAATCATCGTCCCTCTTTTCGCCTTCGTCGTCGTCCACACCGTACGCACGCAAAAGGGCCAGTGGATTGAGAGCATTGAGCGACATGCTCGCATCATTGAGGCCCTCAAGACTCACGATCCAGTTTTTGCCGAGCGGCTCGTAATACAAACCATCGGGACGTTTCAGGAGCATACCCGGGACATGGTCAGACCAGATTCTCCGGCTCCGAATCCCACCGACTAAAATATTCCAATACTTACTTGTATCCTCCCTCGATTTTGTAGCCGTATTCGATATTCCCGTGAGGAAACCTGCGGGGGACTGCAATGAATGCTCCGTGATTCTTGATTTGCATATCGTACCCGGCAGGAGCATCTACCGGGTACATCAATGTGCCCGACACCTTCTTCCACTTCAGAGACACAAAACCGTCCGGCGTTGGTACCCGCCCTTCGCACATCGAAATGGATGAATCGCAAAAGCGGACCTGGGCCATCTTGCCGACCGTATCGACGCGATACAGGCCCAGCACGTCGCGAAATAAATGCACGATTAGGTGCGAACCGAACGCGTGGTTCATGCTCGCCTCGTTGCCCATATTCTCCAAAAATGTTCCCGTCACCTCTGCCATTGGAAGGAAGAAGACCTTTAATTCTTCTGCCAGTTGATCTGTCAGACCCGAACGTAAAAGGAGTTCGATCCGCATGATGTTGCCCATGAAGGCATTCGACGGCGCGATTTCCGGAAATGCTCTTGACGTCCTGCGCTGCGGTCCAAATTTCAAGCTCAGTTTTTTCCCATAGTTTCGGATGCGTATCTGTCGTTGCCGTTTCGAAATAGAAAGCGTAGTACTGGCAAGTCTCAGTCCGATTACGGGTCGCGACAAGCTTTCCCCCTTGGCGAACAGCATTATCCACAAAGAACTCGCCGTCGTACGATTGCTCGCGAATTACCCGTCAAACTTATTCGGCCTGCTCCGAATATCGCGGCAGACTGAACATGCTGCCAACTGCGCCAAGGGCCGCCGCATAAAGCATGTTCGCCGCATAGCTCACATCCTGTACATAGTCATTCGATTTTGACCACTCGATAAACACCCATCCTTTCAGTTCTTCGAGTGGGTCATCTTCATTCTGGAACGGCCTGAAATAATCAAGCAGATTGAGCACTCTGGGGCGGAGAGCCTCGACTACCCCGCGATCCCCGCTCCGCAGCAGATACTGTTCAAGCTGGACCAAAGCGCCCAAGTAGGAACATATCCGCCGTCGTAGTGGTCCGCCGGATAGCACATCGGAATCATCCCGTCCGGGATATTTGCGAAACGCTCCGGTAGCAGGAAGTTCTCAAATTGATTCTTCTCTACCTTTGTATGTCCGCTCAGGAGCGAAGAAACCTGTGCAGTAAAGGAACTGTCGCACAGCCATCCGGCGCGTTCCCTGGAAGGCGTATCGGTAAAGAAGTCCGCGCTATTCGGGCGATATGTCTCCCGGCCCGCATCGAATAACTCGTTCAGTCCATCGTCGCTCGATAGAAATGCGTTATCCAGACACCCGGAGCTGCATATTCGCGAAGAGGTAGATCCCGTCGATCTCGCATTCACCTTCAAGTACCATCGCCTTGAGAAACCGCACATACGGCTCAAAGCACTCTAGGTCATACGTGCCGGGTGCAAGTATCCATGCAACGATATTCGCGCGCATCAAGCGGGTGAAATCCACATCGCCCTTCGTAAGCGTCTCGTCGAATGTGAAGTAGAGCCTGGCAGGGGAGCGAACCGTAACTCTTGCGCCAAAGAAACCGGTAAGATTCGTTCCGAAGTCAAAAATCCTGAAATCACTCTTCGCAAGCTTGATCGGGCGCATCTTTACCTGAGCCGGAGCGTTGATTGCGCCCGTCAAAGCACAAAGTATCAAAGCTCCCAGGATCATCCTTCTCATGTCATTGTTTCAATTCTTCAACATCCAGGTGATGCCCTAGTTAGGTCCGCAATCCCGGCCAGAGCCAAGTGCTGCGACAGTCACATGGCCGAGCGAGCCGCTGCTATTTTTCTTTGGTAGGTCATCGGGGCATACAGGATCTATCCCGATTACCTTGCCGTCGGGAAGTTGTCCAACGCCGTTACAGTGTCAGGCTTTACGTCGGAGTCCATCCGGTATGGAACCTTCGCGTCGTGGAAGTTGTTCTCCAATAGATGAATGTCGCGACTCGCCGCCCCGCCCACCTTTACAAAGACATTGTTCCCCGGCGTTGCATCCATATTGCGCAGCGTAGCGTTCTGAACATTCGTCAAAGCGATCGCGGGGAAATCTCGCTCCGGCCATGCCGCAATTCCCGAAAAGCCATCCAGGTTCAGCCCATCGACATCCTGCAGGGAGAGAGCGCTCTCCCACTTGTCGTAGGCCGGCTTCTCCCAGTTCACCTCAATGTTCCGCAGCTTCAGGTCCTTGACCCAGCGGAAGCTAATCGCATTCTTCGCCGTATCGTAAGGCGAATCGAGATTACTTGAAATGAAGAACTTGATGTTCTCAAATGTCACCCCGCTCAGCCAGCTTTCAGGATGACCGTAGATCGTGGACTCGCCCTGGCAATGCACGATCACATCGTGCACGATCACGTTATGAATCGACCCCGGCCCAGGTTCGCCGGCCTTGCGCGGTTCATCGTTCCACTCGCTCTGCCGTCTGAGTTCGAAATTGAATGCATTACCGTCGCCGGCCCAGAACCAATCGAAGCGATGCAGGTCCATGGTGATGTTCGAGATTACGACATTGCTGATATCGCCGCCAGTCGCAATCTGCAGTGTCAGTCCGCGATTGGAATCGAAGATCGCGCAGTTGTCAATGAGTATGTCGCGAATGACGAGGTTATTGCCTTCGCTGAACTTGATCGCGGCCGAGGCCGATGAGAGCCGGCAGTTAGTCACCGTGATGTGTTCGCACGGCGAAGTCGGCCCCCACTCGTCGATTCCGCAGACAAAAACAATACAGTCGTCGCCCGTTTCGATGGTGCTGTTCGAGATGCTCACGTCCTTGCAACTGACGATATCAATTCCGTCGGCCCACACCGCTTCCTTCAAACTCGTATTTAGGTAAACATGATCGACAACTAGCCGGGAGCAGTCGTAGAAAGCGAAAGTCCAGCTGAATGATCTGACGAAGGACAGGCCGGTGATACTTACGTTCTTGCATCTCCCCAGCCATATCAAATGGGGATAGACCGTGCGTGTACCATTGCCAACAGGATAGGAACGCATCTGCGACTTGCCCGACGCGACGATCAATTTCTTGTGCAGGAATGACCGCTCGATGGTATCCGGAGCCCAGTAATATTTGGCTTGGCCATCCACCGTACCGCGGCCGCCGATAGAGATATCTTCAAGATCCTCCCCAAAGAACAGCGCGTCCTTCGACTTTACCTTCTGAGAGTCGAACGCGGCAGGGTCCTCCGATGCAAATAACGTCGCACCCGAGTCAATGTAGATGTTCACATGACTGCGCAACCGCAGCGTTCCCGAAGTGAATTTACCCGGGGGAAGATACACCACGCCTCCGCCGGCCGCGGCCGCCGCATCGATGGCCTTTTGAATTGCCGGCCCCGCGTTGTCCGGCTTCTTCCCCGTCGCCCCATAAACCTTTACGTTGAAAACCGTCATCATTTGCGTCGGCCGTAGATCGTCTGCATGAAGGCAGCAGCATCCGGCCAGAAGAAATACAACCATCGTCAACCATCTCTTCGAATCGAACCGTCGCATCAAACTCCCGTCCTTTCGAGTGGCCATCGTTCTGTTGAGCAGGAAGGATCTGGAGTGCGGCCGAACGCCATGGCAATTTCTCAGATGGCTTAAATCGGACCCACAAATTCCGAGTGATTTCCCCCCAAGAAAAATCCGCCTCCGCGATTTCGCCGATTCGCGGTAATTCCGAAATTGCCCTAACTCCTCATTCAGGTTTCACATTCTTCGACTATGGTGCAGTGCACTCCACAATCGCTAAAGTGGGCGTAAGCCCTTCCGATGTTACCCGCAGCGCAATGCGGCCTTCGCGTTCCAGCGGCCGCAGCACCGCAAGACATCTCCCGTTGAACGTCCTGCAGGTGGGCGCGCGAAAGCTGGCCACGTCCTTCGGATTTGCGTTTCCTGCCGCCGCCAGTTCACCCACGCCGTCTATGTGAAAATCGATCCTGCGCACCAAATCCGGAACCAGTGCGTCCGCGGCATCTGTGATTTCAACGGTTACAAAGACCAGTTCCCCACGACTGGCGCGAATCTTCTTGCGGTCGACCTTCACTTGGAGACGCGATGCCTTGCCTACCGTTTTTAGTGCACTCGAAGCTATCTCGCGTCCATCTTTGAAGGCAATCGCTCGCAACTCGCCGTCGGCATACGGCACATCGAATTCCGCGATCAGTTTGGCCGACTCCGGAACAGGCTTCTCGCCTATTTCCTTGCCGTTCAACTGCAGTTTCACCCGGTCTCCCGCGGTAAACACGCGCACCTTCAGGGGAAAGCCTTCGTAGCCCTTCCAGTTCCAGCTGCGCAACTCGTCGCGCCAGCCCCAATTGGCCAGTTCCTCTGTTCTCTTGCGCGGCAGCGGCCGTTGAACGGCAATCTCCAACTGGCTGCGGCCCCACAAAACATCGCGATAGTAGGACTGCGGCTTCTTCTCACCGATCAGGTCGATGTCGCCGCAATACGAGTTGAACCACGGGTACTGTTGCCGCCACCATCCCGGCGTCTGTGAAAGAATCGAATGCCCAATCGCCGACTCGCCAAGGTAGTCGATCGCAGTCCACACAAAATCGCCCAGAACGTAGCTCAGTCGTTCCGCGCTACGCCAACTGTCATACGCCTCAAACGGAAACGACTCCGTTCCCATCATGATCCGATTCGGAAAACGCTTGTGATCGATCTCGTACTGCTGCCACTGATAGTTGTAGCCACCCACATCGAGATGCAAAAACGCAGGATCGTTCGCTTGCCACTGCGGCAGGTTGTGATCGTACGGGCCAGGCACGGCCATGGTGACCGGCCGGGATCCATCGATGCTCTTCACCATATCGCGAAGTTGCTTGGCGATGGCAACTCCCGACGCATCGCGCCGCCCATCGATCTCGTTGCCGATGCTCCAAAATAGAATGCTGGGATGATTCCGGTCGCGCATCAGCATCGACTTCAGATCGCGTTCCCACCAGTCCGCAAAGTACACATGGTAATCGTCGTCGTTCTTGCCCAGGTTCCAGCAGTCGAAAGCTTCGTCGATCACCATCATTCCCAGCCGGTCGCATGTGTCGAGGAACATCGGCGAAGGCGGGTTGTGGCTGGTGCGAATGGCATTGAACCCGTTCGACTTCAGAATCTCCACGCGCCGCTCTTCTGCGCGATCGAACGCTGCTGCGCCGAGGATGCCGTTGTCGTGGTGCGCACAGCCGCCCTTCAATTTCACCGGCTCACCATTGATGCGCAGCCCTCGTTCGGTATCGATCTCGATGCTGCGAATACCGAACAACACCCTTGATCCATCCACGGCTTTGCCGGCAATCAGAACCTCGACCTCTGCCCGGTACAGGTTCGGCTTCTCGGGCGACCAAAGCTGCGCATCCTTCACTTCGAAGATCTGAGACGCACTAGATCGATCTCCCGCGGGCAGATCGAGCGCCCTGTCTCCGCTTGCAGCGACTCCTCCGCCCGGGCCCAGAATGCGCGTGCGAATCGTCAGGGCTTGTTGCATCTTGCCGCGATTCTCCAACGCGACGGAAACTTCCACCGTAGACAGTTCGCGCGACACTTTTGGTGTATGCACTCCCACACCCCAGGCCGGAATCCGCACGTCGCCAGTCAGCGTCAGCCACACATGCCGGTAAATTCCCGAACCGGAATACCAGCGGCTGTTCGCGCCTTCGTTGCGTACCTTTACTGCAAGCACATTCTCGCCATCGTGCTTCAAAAACGGCGTCAAGTCGTAAACAAACGGCGTATATCCATAAGGGTGACTGCCGAGCGAATGGCCGTTGATCCACACTTCGGAGTTCATGTATACCCCATCGAAGCGAACTTCGGCCTGTGCGTTCTCGAGTGCGGGCGCTAACCTAAAACGCTTGCGATACCACCCGATACCGCCGATCACCCAGCCTGTGGCCTCCTGTCCCTCGCTCAACGCCACGTCAAATGGGCCGATGCGCGTGGGCGCGTTGCCTCCCACCCAAATCGTTCCTTCGCCGGCGGCCTCTGCATTTGGGGTCAGATCTTCAATGCTCCAGTCGTGGGGAAGATCGACCCTTCGCCATGCAGAATCGTCAAAGCCCGGTTTCTCAGCACCAGCAACATCGCCGCGAAAAAATCGCCAGCCCAGATCGAAAGGCTGCTCGCGGGCGAGGTCTGAGACAGTGGCGCTTTCGATCCCGTGAGCCCGGCTTCGAGGTTCCTGCGAGATTGCAAGCCGCTCCGGAAGCAGCGGCAGTGCCCCAACTGCCCCGATTCCCTTGAGGGCTTTGCGTCTGCTGATCTGAAGGAAAGCTGGCTCTAGCGGAGACACCAAATGATCCTTTGCATGGATGGTTGCTACTTCAATAAGCGCTTAAGCGCGTTGCGAAAAACCAGTACCTAAACTAACCAGCGGACTTTGACCTGTCAACACAAATCTGCCTAAACCGCGGGCACAGAGGGAGCGGGACCAATTCGATACAGCCTCAACCGACCCTGAGATCGGCGCGCCAATATACACCGACTGCCCCTTGCCGAACCGGTTATATGCAACCGCCGCACCCGCCGTCCCGGGCCCCGGAGGAACAGGTCCCCATCCTACCCACCTGTTGTTCGGAACATCCTCGACCAGCAGCGGCAATCGGTAGCACATCACCACCTGCGCCGTGGTTTCCTTCATTTTCACGAATGCGCCCGGCAGTCCCACCGTGCCGTTCGCAATTGGCTCAGCCAGAGGATGTCCGGCCGATTCAAGATAAGTGGAGATGGAACCCCCTTCGCGCGGCTTGCCACCAGGGTCGAAGGCATATGCCTTCTCCTCGCCGTCATAGTCGAAGCCAAACACGTCGCGCTCTTCATCCGGCAAGCCGTAGCGGTAACTGGAAATCAATGTCCCGCCGGCCTTCTCGTAAAATCTTTGCTCGCCGCCCTTCTCGTTCGTCCACGCCCATTCAGGATAGTGAATGGCGCACTGGTTGTTGAACTGCAGGCTGTAGTACGACGTAATCGCGATACCGGCCTTTCGCGCCAGTTCGTATTCTGTCCCGAACAGATCGAACTTCAGGTTAGGATGCCGCACTGCCGTATCGCTGGGATAAAACGCGTAGCCCCAATGGTTCTGGGTGTAGAACATAAGGCTCTCCGCGCTGGCATCGTGCGAGGCCGCGATCGCTCCCTTCAGATCGATGTCGAACGTCTGCTCAAGCGGCGTATGAAACTCCCACTCCATCGCCCTGTATGTCTGCCCCGGTGAAATAATGCCCACCTGCGCATGCTCGCGCCGCAGTCGGTCGATATCGGGAAACCCGGCCTGCTCCCCGGCGCCAATCCGCCCTGTCGATAGCGCAAGAGCGCCCGCCCCTTCCAGGTTGATGAAGCTTCTTCTATCGGCCGTCATAAAATGAACCCCGGTCATCGTGCAAATGTTCCTGTTCACGCCTTATGGCGTTTTGAGGATTGGCCAAACCAAATCCGCAACCACTTTCGCCTCTCTCGGCGAGTCGAAGGAAATCTCGAAACTGCCTAGCGCGCGGTATACCCGCCGTCGATTACCCAGTTCGCACCGGTGACCGAACGCGCCGCCGGGCTGAACAGAAACGAAACCAGTTCGCCAATCTCCTCGACTGCGATGAAACGCTTAATGAGAGCCGTGTCGACCAGGGCTTCGGGATCGATCTGCCCCGATTGGATCATTAGTTCCGTTTGGTGCGTTCGCACGCTCCCCGGCGAGATGGCGACCACACGCGTGAGCGAAGCAAACTCCACCGCCAGCGCCCGCGTCATTGCAGCGAGCGCGCCCTTTGTGCCCGCATACGCAACCAAGTTGGGGTTACCGACAAGCGCGTTCACAGAGGCGATGTTCACAATGCAGGCATCGCTCCCCACACCGCTCAGATGCCGTACAAACTCACAGGCAAGAAAATACGGCGCCCGCTGATTGATGGCGACCACGCGGTCAAACTCCGCGATCGTGGTCTCCAGCCCCGGCTTGTGAAAGCTCCAGGCCGCGCAGTTCACCAGGCCGTTCAGCGAGCCCAGGGCGTGAACACTCTCCTCGATTAACCAGTGGGGGGCATCCGGCTCAGCCAGGTCGCGCACCAACGCAATGGCGTGCCCCGCAAGCTCCGACTCCGCCACTCTCTCATGCACCTTTGCGTCCACGTCCGCCAGCACCAGGCGCGCGCCGGCAGCAGCAAGAATCCGCGCGATTCCCAGCCCAAGCCCGTTCGCCGCGCCAGTCACCAAAATCCGCCGACTGGAATGGTCGTATCTCATAGACTCACCTCACACCCCGTAGACGCGTCACTTGCACATGATCTCTTCCCATTGCTTTGAGAACATGTTCAGCTTCGCATCGGGGTTTTCAGGATGTGCGCGAATCAACTCTTCGTCCACATCCACACCCCATCCTGGCCTCGTTGGAATGTCGTAGTAGCCCTTATTCACGCGCGGCGTCCCCGGTGTCAGGTCGCAGCGCCAGGGAACATCGTAATCCTCGAAAGTCTCCAGAATGTCGAAATTCGGAATGTTCGCGCAAAGATGCATAGCGATGACCGTGCCGAGCGGCCCGCGGCAGTTGTGCAGCGCTACGCTCACATAGAACGTCTCGGCAATCGCGGCAATTTTCTTCGTCTCCATAAAGCCGCCGCAATAAACAATATCCGGCTGAATCAGGTGTGCTCCTTTGCGCATCAGCAGGTCCAGGAATCCGAAACGGCTATACGTATGTTCGCCCGTCGCCACGCGCAGCGGCGATGCCGCCACTACCTGCGCCATTGCTTCGTTGTTGTGGGCAGGAATCGGCTCCTCGCACCACCGCGGCCGGTAAGGCGCCATCGCGCGAATCGCTTCCAGCGCCATGATCGGGCTAAAACGCCCGTGGAACTCGAGCGCCAGGTCGATCTCGGGACCCACCGCGTTGCGCACACCTTCGACAATGCGGCAAGCCTGCTTGAGCTGCTCATGAGTGAGTTCCCTGCCGCCTGGCCCGAAGGGATCGAACTTCATCGCCTTGTAGCCGCGGCCCACCACCTCAAGCGCACGGTCGGCAATCTTGGTGAAATCCCCCTGGGACGCATACCACCCATTCGCATAGACCTCGACGCGCTTGCGCACTGCGCCGCCTACCAGGTTGTAGACCGGCTGTCCCAGCGCTTTGCCCACAAGGTCCCACATCGCCGTCTCGATCCCGGCCATTGCGGCAAACATGATCGGACCTGTGTTGTGCTCAACCTGATAAAGCTTGAACCACAGTTCCTCGATGTTGAATGGGCTCATGCCGACCGCGTAGCGTCGTCCGAAGTCGAGGATCAATTCGCGAACCGCTGACTCCTTCCACTCCAGCGTGCCATCGCCCCATCCCACCAAGCCTTCGTCGGTGGTCAGCTTAACGAACAGAAAGTTTCGCCACGCCGTGCCTGTGAGGAACACTTCAACATTTGTGATCTTCATTGCACCTCTGCTCCGTTCATCGCGGATATCCACTTCTGCGCGCCCCCGCGTTAGCGATTTGTAAGCTGACCGAGCCCATCCAGCAGCGCCAGCAGTTCTTCCCGTACCCCCTCGTCCACCGGGCTCAGCGGCGCCCGCGAAACTCCCACCGGAATGCCACGCAAAGCCGCACTCTCGCGGCACACGGACAGCCAGTGAGGTTTGGCTTCGCTGGTTCCCATCGCCCTGTATTCGAGCCGGATAATGGGCAACACGCGCATCCAGAGAGCCCTCGCCTCGTCTAGATTCTTCTCAACAGTCAACAAGCGGTGCAGCTTCACCGCCAGTGCAGGGACAATCATCGGCAAACCGCCTATCCAGCCATCCGCGCCAATAGCCAGCGCGGCGAAAGCGGTGATGTCAATACCCGCAAAAACCGGGAACTCCGGTCCGCACAGCAACCGTGTGTCTTGCACCCTGGCAATTTCCATGTGCGACCACTTCACCGCATGGACCACGTCCTCCCCAGCCAGCATCTGGATTTCTTCCGGGGTGATCTCAATACCCGTCAGCACTGGCACGTTGTAGACCATGATCGGCAAACCCACCTTTTCGCGAACGCGCCGAAAATGGTTCAGCACATCCTGCTTCGGCGGCTTGAGCAGATAGGGCGCCATGAGCATCAACCCCTGGCAACCGATGGATTTCGCATGAAGGCTCAGCTCGATCGTGGCCGCGGTGCTGTAGTCGCTCGTCCCCGCGTAGATCGGAATGCGCCCCGCGACCTCGTCCACAATCGCTTCAAGCGCCTCCATCCTTTCCTCTTTGCTCAGCGCAACAGGCTCGCCCGCGCTTCCCAGCGGCGTCAGCCCGTCAACGCCTGCATCCAGCAGAAAGCGGACAAAAGCCCGCGTTCCCTCAGGGCTCAGCGACTCATCTTTGTTGAAAGCTGTCACCGTTGGGGCGTATATTCCGCTCAATCGTGTTTTCTTCTTCGTGTCGGAACCCATGATTTCCTTTCGCAATAAATCTGCGTTCCCTTTTGCGCCAATAAATTATGGCAAGGAAAATGCCACATACACCGCCCCTTGCGCGGACCGTTGATCTCGCGACCCGTTAGTGGCAATTACGATGAATTGCTTCCCATCGACCATGTAAGTGGCCGGTGTGGCCACACCGGAAAACGGCAAGCTGCCTTCCCACAGAAGTTCACCTGTGCGGCTGTTGAATGCCCTGATCTTGCGGTCGAAGTCGGTGGCGGCAATAATCACCAATCCTCCCGCTGTCACAATAGGCCCGCCATAGTTCTCCGTGCCGGTGTTCTTCATACCCTTCGCCGCGAGTTCCGGATACTCACCCAGCGGAATCTTCCACAGATACTTGCCCGTGTTTAGATCGATTGCGCTGAGTGTTCCCCATGGAGGAGCCACGGCCGGGTAGCCCTCCGCGTCGTCGAACCGCTTATAGCCGGTGATGCTGTAAGGCATCTCGCTGTCTGCGTCGCCACGATCCGCCTCGGCACTCTGCGGTCCCACTCCGAGATAACGAAGCAGCGTATCCAACTCATGGTCTTCGATTGTTGGAAACGGGGGCATCGATCCTTTGCCGTTGCGGATCAAATCCCTCACCTGCGATGCATTCATCCGCTTTCCAACCCCGAGCAACGATGGAATGGAAGGTGGCCTGCCTTCTTTCTTTCCGCCATGGCACAAGGAGCAGCGACCCGCATATACACTTGACCCGGCAATCGTGTCGGGATCCTTCGAGGACTCCTCTGCAATTGCCGGATCCGCATCGCTGGCCACGTCGCTCGCGGCGCCTGCATCGGCTCCGGTGCGCAGATACCCGAGCAGCGCATTCAGCGTCGCGCCCTCCAGGTTCGGGAAAGACGACATCCGCCCCCTGCCCTGGTGAATGATCGTCGTAACCTGCGGATCCGTCATGCGATTGAACAATCCAACTAGCGAAGGATAGGCCGGCGGAGCGCCTTTGCGGTCGGCGCCGTGGCAAACCGCGCACTGGCTCCGGTAGGCATTAACTCCAACACCGGCCGAAGCATCATTCTTCACCAGCGTGGTTGTGAAGGCCACTTGATTGGCATTGATATAAATCACGCCGGTGTCGTGATCGACCGCCGACCCGCCCCACTCTGCTCCCCCGCCTATCCCGGGAAATTCCAGCGTCGCCTTGCCAAAGACTCCAGCCGTGAATTGCTCTCCGCCGGCGAAAGTGCGAAGCTTTCGGAGCGCCTCGGCGTGCGCTTCAGGGGTTCGATTGGTCAGCGTCGCCTCATCCACCACCTGCCGCGTGAAAGGTTCCGGAATCAGAGGCACCGGTTGAGTCGGCGAAGTCGCCTCGCCCGGCATCGTGCTCTGCGGCACCTTGCGCTCCTCGATCGGAAAGAGTGGCTTCCCATTGCTGCGATCAAAGAGAAACATCCATCCTTGCTTGGTCGTTTGTGCAAGCGCATCCACGCGCTTGCCTTCGCGCTTCACCGTGACCAGCGAAGGTGGCGCGGGAAAATCCCGATCCCAGATGTCATGATGTACGCCCTGGAAATACCACAGAAGCTTACCCGTCTCTGCATCCAGCGCCAGTTCGCAATCTGAAAACAGGTCGTCGCCGGCGCGGTCCCCCCCATAAAAGTCGAACACCGCTGACCCCGTCGGCACATAAACGATCCCGCGCTTCTCGTCCAGCGCCATCCCCGCCCAGTTGTTCGCCGCGCCCGCCGTCTTCCAGGCATCCCTGGGCCAGGTCTCATAACCCGGTTCGCCCGGTTCGGGAATCGTCTTGAACCGCCAGCGCAGTGCGCCGGTGCGCACATCGAAGGCGCGAATGTCCCCCGGTGGCGCTGGGTGCGTCTCAGGATTCCGCCCGCCGACAATGATCAGGTCCCTGTAGATCGCGCCTGGGCTCGTCAGCCCGATCGACTGCATCTGGTAGTCGCCGCGCAGCCCCTTGCGCAGGTCGATGAATCCGCCCTCGCCGAAGCTCTTGATAGGCTTGCCCGTAGCCGGGTCCAGCGCATAGAGCAGATTACGCATCCCGGCAAAGAGACGGCTTTCTTTTCCATCGCTCCAATAAGAAACGCCGCGGCTTGCGTCGGGTTCATGGTTACCGGAGTCGAACGTCCAGATCAGCTTGCCTGTCGACGCATCCAGCGCGACCACCTTGAGCGACGGCGTGTACGTATAGAGCAGCCGCCCCACAATTACCGGCGTCGACTCGATGCTACCCTTTTCTCCGGTATCGAAGGTCCACGCAACTCTCAGATCCTTCACATTCTTGCGGTTAATCTGGGCTAGACTCGAGTAATGTTGCTGTGCCGCCTGCCCGCCATACGCCGACCAGGCTTCTCTCATCTGCTCCCCACTGTCTGTTCGCTCAGCGCCTGCGCGCGCTAGCGGCGAGGGAACGACACAAATGCCGAGACACCCTGCCGCAAGAACCGTGATGGCAATCCTCGCGGCCCACAATTGTCGCTGTTGAACATCGAGCCGCGAACCGGTCATCGCAAAGTCACAAAAAATGTACGTCGAGAATTGTCTCTCCACCCATCCGGCGCGGCTAACTCTTTTCATTCATTTGACGCCTTGCAGTGCCCAAGCGTGTCGAATTTAAGCGCTTGGGCGCTTGAACTGTATACTCTACACCATGTCGCGCTGAGCATACCAGCGCGCATCCGTTCCGGCTAGATAATTGCCTTTGTGGTTCTCGGCTTCCCAGGAATTGGAATGGCCCTCTCTGCTCTCGACATTGTGATCTGCTGCGTCGCGGTCGTCGCCAGCATCGCGACCGGACTTATCATTGCCATTCGCAAAGGCGCTAGCGAGACTAGCTCGCAGTTCTTCCTCGCCGGCCGCCGGCTTGGCTGGCCTCTGGTAGGCGCTTCGCTTTTCGCCACCAACATTGGGGCCGAACACCTGGTTGGACTCTCCGGCGATTCTTATCGCTATGGTCTCTCCGCAGGCGCCGTCGAGCTCACCACCTGCATCTGTCTCGGAATCGCTTGCGCGCTGCTTTTCCCCTACTACATTCGAGCTCGTGTTTACACCATCCCCGAGTTCCTCGAGCTACGCTATAGCCGCATCGCCCGCGTCTTTTTCTCCGGACTCATGCTGGTTATCTGCATCATGACAAAGCTCGCCTTCCATCTTTACGCGGGCGCGCTCGTGCTCCATAGTTTGCTGGGATGGGATTTGATGCCCTTGGTGATGCTCATGGGAGCATGTGTCGCGGTGATCACCATCGTGGGCGGATTCACCGCGGTTGCTTATACAGATTCGGTTCAAACCGCCATTATGATCGCCGGCTGCGGCTTGATGCTTATCGTCGGCCTCGCCAGGGTCGGCGGCTGGCACGGCCTCGTCGCGAAGATGCCGATCGCCATGCACGTCGCCAAGCCCTATGACGACCCCAATTATCCCTTCATCGGCATCCTTCTCGGCGCACTGTATGCAGGGCTGTTCTATTGGGGCATGGACCAGGTCAACGTGCAGCGCGTGCTCGGCGCCAGCGATCTTCGCGAGGCCCGCCGCGGCGCCATGTTCGCCACCCTGCTCAAACTCAGCCCTATCTTCATCTTCGCCTTGCCCGGAGTCATCGCAGCAGCCCTCTATCCCGGTCGAGATCCCAAAACTACATTCATCACCCTCTTGAGCGACCTGCTTCCCACCGGCATCCGCGGGCTGGTACTGGCAGCCCTGATTTGCGCCCTCATAGGCTCCTCGCTCTCGGTCATGAACTCGATTTCCACGCTCGTTGTCCGCGATTTTCTTCTCGGATTCCGTAAGGACTCGACGGAGAAGACCCAGGTGTTGCTGGGCCGTGGAGTCATCCTCGTCGCCACTCCGCTCGCTGTCGCCGCCGCCTATCTCATCTGCACCACACCCGACGGGCTCTACAAGTATCTGCAGGCGGTCTCGATTTATCTCGTCATGCCGGTCACGCCCGCCATTTTCTTTGGCATCGTGAGCAAGCGCATGAACTTCCAGGGCGCCGTGGCATCAGCGCTCACCGGCACGCTGATCGCTTCAATGTTCGTCGCCGACCAACTCATGAACGCGGCCGGCGCCCAGGTCTTCCCTTTCCTGCATCGCAAGCTGACGCTGAACTACACTTATCGCGGACTGTGGGGCACCATTGTTACTACGGCGGTGCTGTTCGCCGTGTCGTATCTCACACGCCGCCCGGAACCGGCCACCGTCAAAGGTCTCACCGTCGACTGGAAGATACGTAGCGCTGCTTTCGAAGGCGTTTCCGACTGGCGGCTGCACTGGTTCCTGCTTGCGCTCGCTACCATTGCAATCTATGCATGGCTTTGGTAATTGAGATATTGCATGATGAGAGAATCGTCGCGTTCGACTGCCTGCGGAACCTCCCGCAACACAGATCTTTGAATGTGGAGAAGAGGCACGCGAGGGCAAAATGCTATTTGAAATTCGATGCGCCGTTCCAGCGGGAGACATCCGCGGCGAAGGCGCTGTGTGGGATAGCGACCAATGTGCCCTCCACTGGGCGGATATTAACCGCTTCATCATGCACCGGTACCTGCCCGCCGGCAAAGCCACCGAGTCCTGGCTCTTCGGCGAGCCGGTCGTCTCCGTGAATCTGACCACGATTCCCGGCCAACTGCCGCTCGTTCTCGCCAGCCACGTTGCTTTCTGGTCTCCGGATGCGCATCCGGAACTCGCGGTCATCTACTCTCTGCCCGCGGCTCCCGCCATACGATTCAACGACGCTAAGGTTGATCCCCGCGGCTCGCTGTGGGCGGGCACAATGCGCAACAATGTCGGCCCTGACGGCGAGGACCTCGACATCGAGTTCGCCGAAGGTACCCTCTATCGCCTCGATCCCGATGGTTCGGCATCCGAGTGGATGCATCGGATCGGCATCTCGAACGCGCTCGCCTGGAGCCCCGACCATTCCACCTACTACTTCGGCGACACTATCGCCAACGCTATCTACTCATTTGCATTCGATCGTCTGACCGGAACGATCTCCATGCGCCGGCCCTTTTTCACCGGCTACGACAAGGACCTGCCTGATGGCTCGGCCATGGATGCCGAGGGCTGCCTCTGGGTAACCCGCCCATTCGCCGGCTGCCTTGTCCGGGTACGCCCCGACGGAAGCATCGACCGAACCGTGCCCCTTCCCGTCTCCAAGCCCACCACATGTGCTTTCGGCGGCCCCGGTCTGCGCACTCTGTTCATCACCAGCGCCCGATCGTGCCGGCGGCTTTCCGGCGGCCTCTTCGCAATTGAGACGGATGTTCCCGGCGACCCCGGTCGCAGCACCCGGGAACCTACATCCATGAGCGAAGCCGCTGCTTGCGTATCCTTGGAATTTGCCCGCAGCCAACGGTCGGAGGTTTTCGACACTCTGACATCCGGACGAATCGAAGTGCGGACAAGCCGTATTGCATCCTTCCAGGCGCGATGGCTACGACGATGAAGGCTCTGGATTCAAGAATAGACGATGGAGGAATCGTGGACACAACGAGGCGGGAATTTATTAAGATTGCGGGCGCGGTTGCCGCGTCCGTCGGGCAGCCCTTGCAGGCTCAAGACGTCGGTCAGACAGCTCAAATGACCTCTCCGAACCTCGAATATCGGTCAAGGTTTTTCAAGGTGAAACTCGCGCCGGATCGGCCCGACTTTATCTCGCTCTCCGTCGACTCTCTGGGGACAAACCAGCTCGATGTCAACGTGATGCTTCCCCCTTCTCCGACCGACGTACGTTACCACGTATGGCGCCACGGAGATATGGTTGAATACCGCGTGCGCAAGGAGGACGAGAAACCCGCGTGGAGCCTCGCTTTCAGCGAGAATGCCATCGTCATGCGCTCGGTTACCGCGGGGAACCGGCCCGGCGAGCCGATCCTGCTTGGCTTCGATCCGGCCAATACACATCCCACGCTGCTCGGCATGGTCACCGACGAGGGGGACATCCGCCTCCCCGCGCTGCTCCACTTCCCCGCACACGGAACATTTCGCATCACCGGCACGGCTAGGGACGCAATCGCTGGCTATGATGCTTCCCGCGACCATGGGGATAATTTCGTCCGGGTGACGTTGCCGCCTTCCACTTGGACCTGGCACAGCGAGATCGAGTACCGAATTGAAGTCGTCTCGATCTACCCGGGCGGGAATGGTATCGAGAACGACCCTCGATACGACGGCTATCGGCGCGACTTTCTCAGCATCTTCCAACTCAATCCGCGTCGGCGAGCGCTCGCGAACAATTCTGCCAGCGATGCCACGCCGATCACGCTGTTCGAGTATGCGATGATGGCCGAGCATCTGCCCCCGTTCGCCCCAGGCCTCACTGCTTTCGATCTGGTGCGGCAGACTCTCGAGCGTTACATCGGTGGAATGACCGGCTACGGCATGACTGGCTACCTGTTGCCTCCGCGAGTGAACTATGACTTCCTTGACGTTTACCCATCGCTGCTGATTGCGGCAGCCGCATACGTGCGGACTGCCGGCGATATGAACTGGAATCTCCGCAATTACTCCATGCTGAAGAACTGGGCCGACAAGATGATCGAGTTCGATCGCGACGGCGATGGGCTGATGGAGTATCCATTGAGCGGCAACTCCGGCTCCTGGCCCGTTGAACTCACAGTGAGGCCCTCAAACTGGTGGGATACGATCGGCTTCGGCCACAAGGACGCCTATTCCAACGTGCTCGCCTATCCTGCCCTTCAAGGCATGGCAGCCCTTGCCGGGCTGGCCGGTCGCGATGGCGATGCCGCCATCTATCAGGAGCGCGCGCAGAGGTTAAAGGCTAGCTACTACGACGCCTTTTACAATCCCGAAACTGGAGTACTTGCCGGCTGGCGCAGCGCCGACGGCAAGCTGCACGACTATTACTTTCTCTTCGTCAATGGAATGGCCGTCACCTATGGCCTAGTCACACCTGAGCAGGGAAATCGAATTTGGGACAGGCTGTTAGCCAAAATGTCAGCCGTCGGCTATAGCCGCTTCGATCTCGGATTGCCCGGCAATCTGATTCCCATCCGCCGCGAAGACTACGTCGACCTGAATCCGCGCTATGGCGGCCCAGCCAAAGAAGACGGTTCCGATGGCTTTCAAGTATTTGAGAACGGCGGCGCATCGGCCTGCTTCGCCTACTTCACGATTCAGGCTCTACGCCTGCTCGGCCGTAATGCCCAGGCGGACGCGATCCTGTTCCCGATTCTCGACACCTTCAGGAATGGAGGCTTTCAGGGGCGTGGCCCGAACGGCGAAAGCTATGACTGGACCGACTGGAAGGGCAACCCAAACGGCTACGAAGGACTCCTGGTCGACAACTACCTGACGCTACTCGCCGCGGCGCCGACTACCCAACGAGGGTCTGATGGAGCACAAGCGCACCCGAGCTTCCCTCCGAGGAAGCCGGCCGCGAATGAACTGCGGCCTCACTCGTACTCTGCCACCGCCATGAAGACCAATTTGAAAGGCTCAACCTGAAACTGGATATAAGCTCCGGACTTTTCAAAACTCACCGGCTTCAGCTCGGGCAGTTGCAATATCCGCCGCACTTTACGGCCAGATGGCGGAAGAACCCGAACGGCAGCGCCTACCGGGATCGTGGGCACATGCTCCTGCAGATTGATAAGTCCTATCAGGAGCCGATGTTGTTCCGGTTGATCAAAGACAGTCACCTCTACGACCCGATTGGTTTCTGCCTCGAAACGATAGGGTCCTGGCAGTGCATTTCGAAGAAGCAGTTTCACCAGGTTGTGGCCTACGGGTTCGGTCAGCGCTTCCACGCGGCCAGCGATCCAGATCGCTTTGCCTTTGCCAAACGAATTCACAACAATGCCAGGATCGCTGCCTGGCTTTGCCGCAGGAGGATTGCTCCAGATCTGCGCAAAGTGCGCTCCGATGCTGTATCCGGCATTCGGAGCGACGAAGGGCAAGGTCGCCGTGGCCAAAACCTGGGCGCCCGGCTGACTTTGGGCCCGGACAATCGACCACGGGAGCGTTATATTCTCTTGCGGCCAGATGATCTTGGCAATTTCGGGGCTGGCGGGGGAGAGAAAGGTGACCGACTCGCCAAACCCACCCAGGTAACGCACGCCCAGGACATCCTCAAGCAGGAAGCGGGAATCGCCCAGTTCCGGGGCGCTCAGAGAAGACGGCCCACTGGCATAGAGGACGCCACCATTCCGCACAAATTCGCGAAAGTGATTCGCCTGCTCCTCCGTCATCTCAAGCACGTTGGGCAGAAAGACCGCGCGGAAGCGGCGCAACTGGTCCAGCGTGATATTCGTCACCACTCCGTAAGGGATGTGCCCCTCGCGCAGGATACGTGCAGTGCCAACCACCGCATCCAGGTGTGGCAAATTGACTTTGGTGGCAGGTGGCGACGGTATTCCCAGATTGCGCGGGCCGGAGTGGCTGGAGGCGAGGTTCGGCGAAAGCACCGAAGCCGGCACTCCGTTCAGATCGGGGTCGTACATGGATGTTTTGTCGTAATAAATAGCGACATCGGCCTGCAACTCGCCACCGAGAAAGGGTTCGTAGGCATCATGCTGCGCATTGACATGAGAGACAAATTCGTAGAACTGCTGATTCAGCGTCCCCATCGGCTTAATGGCATCGATCAGCATAAAGGCCGCCGAGTGCACGGCAGGAACCATGGTTTCCAGCACCAGTTCCTCGAAGGGCTTGGTGTTTTCGAAATCGATCAGGCTGGGGCTGGCGCGCGACGTCATCACTTCGAAAGGCTGGCTAAGGGTTAGTCCCGAATAGGCCTTGCAGACCAGGGAACTCTCGGTGGGGCCTCCATAGAAGTCTCCGCCACAGAAGTCGGAAGCTCTTCCTTGCTCGAGAGAGGCTCCCAGCTGCCAGGGGGCGAAGATCGACGCGAAATTGAAGTAGACGGTGATGGGGCGAGTTTTCTTCGCGGTCTCCCGCACCGTCATCATGAACTCCTCCAGCCACCGCTGTCGCGATCGCTGAAAAGTGCGCCAGATTGGATCCTTCCAGTCGACAATCCGCGGCAATTCATTGTTGTTTTCGCTCCAGAAGCGAGCAGCGCAAGAGGGGCAATAACATATCGTTGGCCAAAATGGCTGGTCTAGAAAGATGCACTCGAAGTCGTAATTGGCAACCAGCTCCTGCACACTTGCGAAAACATAGTCACGATAGGGAGAGTTGGGGCAGACCATGCCCGTGCGGCTGAAGAGTTCTGAGTCGTAACCATCTTCGGGGAGGATTCGCCAATCCGGATGTGTCTGGTAGGCCCAGTCATCAAAGATCAGGCTGTAGTAGGCCACGCGATGCAGGCCATGGCGTCGGCATTCTTCCATCACCTCGCCAAAATAATCACGCCCGTTCATGCCTCTGTGCATCTGTCCCAGCTTGGTGCGCCACAGGCATAGCCCTACGTGAGAATTAGCGTATTGTTCCAGCGATTGAAAGCCCGACTTGGCGATGGCCGAGACATACTCCGCGGCATTGAACTCGCTGAGCAGGTGGTCCCAGTCGGGCACATGGGTATCTATCAGGAGCCGGCGGTAGGTTTGCGAAGGCCACGCCGTCTTGTGCTCAGGAATATTCGCGAAGCCCTCCGGCGTTCCGATCTCCAGTGCGTCAGATCCGAGTCCCGTTTCCGGCTTCTGGGCTCCGCTCGCCGCTCCGCCGGTGAGCGAGCCCACCATTCCCAATCCGAGTACCTTGTGAAACGTTCTCCTGTCCATCTTGCTTTCCGCTCCCTTTTCTCCAAATCCGCGCGTTGCGGCGATTGCCGGTACGCAGTCAGCTGCGATTTCTTCTCGGCCAGAAACTTGAGAGTGTAGAACCCTCCCACAACAATCATTACCATTCTTCCCCACAGCCCGGCGTAGCATTGCGCGAGGACGACCGTGGGCGGCGCCACATTCCGCACGACGGATTTTGGATTGACCCTTTCCAAGCAAAGGTGATACCCTTCGGCCGAATTCATCGCTTAAGCGCTTGTGATCCGCAACGCCTTCACCATCGCGTCATCCAGGAAAGGTGCTGGGTTCGGCTCAGTAGCGCATTCAATAAACGACGGATGCGTGTCATTCCGTTCCTCTTGGCAGGCGATCTTTGACCCTTGGAGCAGCCAGATCATGAAGCAACTTGAGAAGATGACAAAACCTGAAAAAGGCTTCTCCCGCCGACGGTTTTTAACCACGGCCGCATCAACTGCCGCAACTATGGCTTTGGCAGGACCCTCGCACGACGCGCACGCCCAGTACACGCGCATCAGGCGCTCAGGTACAGTCGATGCTCCACCGCCGTTGCTCGTCGAAAATTCGGGCTATCGATTGTTGATTGATCGGCAGTCTGGCTCAATCTCCGCATTTCAGTCGGTCTATGGCGAGATGCGAGACCTGCTTATTCCGCACCATGCTGCGCTCCCGCTCCTGACGATCGAACTGCGAAACGAAAAGGGTCAGTTCCAGACAATCGATTCCTCCCAGGCGAAAGCGGTCGAAGTACATGATGATTCGCAAAACGGCGAGCGAATGGTCGTCATCCAATTTCGCAACATGGGCGGTCTTCCTGTGGATGCAACCGTTCATGTGAAATGCCCTCGGCAGAGCCCGCTCACCTACTGGAGTTTCGATCTGAAGAATGGAACTGATTCATGGATCGGGCATATTCAGTTTCCTCACATTCTGGTGCCTTTCGACGAGGCCGACGGAAGACATCCCGGCAACATCCTCTGGTCGATCGGCGACGGAGGGCTCACGGGGCCAGTTACGCCATCGATGCAAGTCGGAGGATGGTGGCGAACCCAGCGCAACGCGCCCGAGGTATGGCGTTTCAACAACTATCCGGGACAGTGGGCTTCCACGCAACTGATGGCCTGCTACAACGATCTCGGCGGACTCTATCTGGCCTGTGACGACATCGCAGGCCTGCCCAAGTTCATTGACCCATTGATGGAGGACGAGGGTGTCACACTAGGCATCGGACACTATCCCGGCACGAAAGGCCCGGACACTTATCAGCTTCCGTATCACGTTGTGCTTGGCACTTTTCAGGGGGATTGGTATGCGGCTGCGGAGATCTATCGTGACTGGGCTTCGAAACAACCCTTCTGCCCTCTGAAGCTGGCCGATCGCAAAGATGTGCCCAAATGGGTCACCGATTCGCCTGTTGGCATTATGTTTCCCATGCGCGGTCAGTGTGACTGGGACGGCCCAGTCACGGAAAATCCTGAATTCTCGCCCGCCTCGAATGCTCTTCCCTATCTTGAAAAGATCGCCGCGGGGCTCAATGCCCCGCTAATGCCGCTGATATTCAACTGGGAACACGCTGGACCATGGGTTCAGCCGGATGCTTATCCGCCTGTGGGCGGCGACGCGGCCATGAAGGAATTCATGGCAAAGGCCAAAGCTAAAGGTTGGAGTCCCGGCATTTACGGAGACGGTCTGAACTGGGTCACATCCCAGAAAAATACGGCTTACGATGGAAAGCCGTATTTCGACGCACAAGGCGGAAATGAAGCCGTGTCTCTCAACTGGAACGGCGCGCCTTTAGGGGATGCCGGTGTCGGCGCGTGGCGAACCAGCTTTAGCGTCTGTGTGGCAACACCTCGTGCCAATGAGATGGTCCTGGACATGACCAGGCGTATGGCTGAGTTTGGCCCCTTGCTGGTTCAGCAGTTCGACCAGGGACCCGGCCCAAAGGCTTGCTATTCCGACAACCATGGCCATCCGCCTGTTCCCGGTCCGTGGATGATCTCTGCTTTCAAAAATCTCCTGCGCAAAGACATGCAGGTTGCGCAAGCAACGAATAAAGATGTCGCGATGTGTTGCGAGGCCGCCCCTCCCGAAACATTTCTCGGCGACTTCCACATCTGGGATGGACGCATTCGTACATGTCCTCTCTACGCGTTCATCTATCACGAATACTGCAACGGGCATCAGGGGCTTTACACCAATCGCATCAGCGATGAGACACTGCGTCTCTCCGTGGCCCGAGCCTTGGTCACCGGCTACATGACCAACTTCACCTTGCGCGACAAAGGCCTCATTGAATATGACTGGGATCAGCCATGGACGCGTGCGATTCCTGACCAGGCCGCCATTCTGGACTGGACCAATCGCGCCAACAAAATGCGTACCGGCCGGGCGAAAGACTATCTAATTTATGGCAGGATGCTGCGCCCATGGACAGTCAGCAATGTAACGCTGCGCGACTTCGGCTGGGGCAAGGAGGCCATGGTCCAGTCGGGCACATGGCAGGCCGCTGACGGACGCATCGGTGTTGTCCTCGCAAATCTCAGCGATCTTGGCGAGGCGCCCCGTGTGATGTTGCAAGGCGAGAGCAAGAAAAACGTCTTGCTCTGGATTGACGGCGAACAGAAGAGCCTGGACATCGAGCTACCTGCTGCCCTTGATCTTGAGCTGTTGCCGCGTTCCTTCGCATTGATTGAAGTGCATCGCACGTAAACGCAGCTTGAGTGCTGGCAACTGCACCTGCGGCTATCGCGTCCGGACTTGCAAGTGGCGCATGTCCCTTTCAGATGAACGTTGCTAGTGGTCCAGAAACAACTTCCATGACGTTGTCGTTTTTCGTGGCTACGCCGATCACAGCCCCGGCGAGGCAGTGTGACCCTAACCTCTGCCATCACTCCCACCCCGCCAACGCGCGGTACCCACCCTACCCTGAGCTTCGGCTCAACCAGCCCGGTGAACATTAATGAGACAACCCCAGGGACAACCACACTCACGATCTCCACTACGGCGAAGCACATCATCGTGTACTGCGGGTAATCGCATGCAGCGCGGTATTCCGTGGTTTGCCGCGGACGGCGCGGCCAAAGGAGATCCGCAGGGAGCCACGACATGGGTAAAGGGCGTGAACCCGCGATTCACTATCCTTACTAACACCGACCATGGCGGAGTGCAGGAGAAGACGCGACAGATTCCCGGGCTGAGAGAATGGTTCTACGCACAATTGAACAAAGGTAACATCCTAACCCTTCAGTCGATGTGCCTGTGACTACAGGTAGAGAGCCGACCAACGGAAGAGACAATGCCATGAATGCAATATTTTTCATGATTCGTGCAGCAAGATGCATGCTTGGAATACGATTCGTCGATCTCTGACGTCTGGGAAACTCGAGTTACCGCACGCTTACCTGCCTCGTTGAGATTCGCCCGCCGAGGTTCGCTCTGCTGCGGTTTGCTTTGAAGTGGCTCGCTGGCCTCTTCGGATACTCCATCTTCTCTGATTCCACACGCTCGCGCCCTTGCGGAGAATGTCGAGTTGGCAAGGATCGGCCACGCGACGGACACGATACTGTGTGCGTCCGGAGCCCATTTTGTGAAAGCGTCGCTGGGTTTCATTCATGCAAGATAATGACCTGTGTCATTCACTACCTGGGTCGCAACAGGTTTTGCGTCATTTGTTCGAGACGGAGTCTAGTCGCTCAAGTGGATTGCTGCCTCTAAATTGGCTCTGTCGCATTCCTGTGCGTCGGGGCGTTAGCCGGAAGTCATCCGACCGGCTTGTGGCGTGAGACGATCCAAACATTATTTGACTCATAGCGCTACGCGTGAATTTGAGATACATAGAGTCTTTACTTAGAGAGTTTGTTGGTGGAAGAGGGTGGATGGCTTGCAATAAATCTTCCAGCCCTCTTCGCACTTGCCGTGAGGGTAGCACTCTCCTCACTTGTTCTCTCGCGTGATCAAAAGGCGAGGAGACGATCGAAAAATGCGCGGTAGCGTTTGAGCGCCTGACGGAGATCTTCAGTATTGACGTCTTCGCCGCGATCCCACTGCTTCTCCAGTTGCTCGCGCTCAGAGGCGAATTGTTCGGCGATTCGCATACCAAGTTTGGCCACTAGGCTGTCTGCGTGTTCCACCGCCGTACGGGGCTCATCGACGAAAGAGGTTTGTACGGTGGCCCAGTGCGAACGAAGACTCTGCAACTCGTCCTGAGGGAAGAGCGGGTTATGCTGTGCCGGTTGATCCAGGACAGTAGATAAAGGGTCACGCGTCTCCAAAACACGATCTGAGGCCACGTGGTCCACAGCGACCCTGTCTACCGGAAAACGATCCGAAGACGATGGCGTGTCCGTTTCCGGTATGGATGTTTCGTGCACTTCCGCAGCAGGGCGCGCAGGATTGACGAGATCGGCTGTGGTGAGTTTCTCGTCATTAAGAAGCTCTTTCATGGATGACTCCTCTCGTAGTGGCGACCGAAATCGGGACGTCTAGCAGTTCGTCGAACAGTGAGCGGTAATGCACCATCGCCTGGCGCAGGTCTTCGGTGCTGGCGTCGCCGCGTCCATGACGCAGCACGATGACACGGGCCGCGCGATAGTTCTGCACCACGGCAGGATATGCGACTGAAACATCGGCCGCGCGCTGCTCGAAGTCGGCCACGGGATAACCTCGTGCGGCCATCACGCGGTTCACGAGCGAGTCGGCTTCGCTGACAGCTGCTGCAGGATTATCGACGAAACGGCTCTGAATCAGGGTCCATTCCTCTGCGAACCCATCACGCGTGGCAGGTGTGAGCGTTTTGATTGAAAAGCTGTGAACGCGCTTCTCGCGACTGAGGAGATCCGTTTCGGCTTTGGCAGTGTTGCCTTGCTCAAGCACGGCGCGATCGTATTCCGGGCCGAAATGCTCCTTGAGGTGTTGGCGTCGGCGCGCGCGGTAGACAATGAAGATTATGGCGACGATTACGACAGCCGCAATAACTATCGCCAGGGTCCTTTGATCCATGGTCGTCATCATCCTGCGTCTGAGATGCTGTATGGGAGTCTGGAGTTGTCGCCAGCAAATAGGCTTCCAGAAATGGGCATGAGCAAACACTCTCACAAGTCAGACCTCACTCATTGCGTCAGGGCTTTCCTGAAGTCGAATTTAAGGTGACCACATTCGCGATCATGATTACAAAATAGCCCGCATTGAACCAGAAGAATTTGCTCCATAAATACTCCGGCCACCAATGCTGCCGCACTTTCTCAACAAAGCTGCCGCCGAGTAGCGACTCATCCAATACATGAACGACGTAGGCAAAAACCATGAACCAGAACGAGAAGATCATTTAGGCAGAGGGATGTCACTGGGATCCCTGCCACTGCGGGGCCAAATGTGTCTCGCCGCACCCCAGCACAGGCTCCGACGTTTCGACGGCTTGCCTGTGCCCTTTGAGGGCAGATTTCTCTGTTTCTGCGTTGAGGGAACTTCTACTGTCCTGTGCGTGCCTCAAGCACGCCCCGGATCCGCTACTACCGATGGCAACGGCATTGGCCACATGCTCAGCCCGATGGTTCTTCCGGAGCTGCAACCTCCCGTTGCCGCAGCCAAGCCGCAATCGTGATCGGATCAAAGCGAACCATTCCGCCGGCCCTTAGTCGTGCAGCACGATGTTTACCAGCGTGTTCTTGATGATCATCCCGCCGCTGTCGTAGTCAATGTAACCAAGACTGCGAAACCGATTGAGGAAGAAGCTGACTCGGGACCTGGTGGTGCCAATCATGTCGGCCAGCGTTTCTTGACTGATCTTGCCTATGACGGGGATGGGCTTCGATTCCTGGCCGAAGTTAGCCATCAGCATGAGCAGGCGGGCGAGGCGCTTTTCGCTTGAATTGAACAGATGATCGATAAGATCGGCCTGCATGCGGATGTTGCGCGCGAGCAGGTGGGCGCGGAAATGCCGCGCGAACTCAGGCTCGCGATCGAGAAGTGCCTGCATGGCCGTTTTTTCAATGCGCACGATGGTGCTGGATTGAAGTGTGCATGCAGAGGAATCGCGACACTGGAGAGTTGCCATGCATGCTTCGCCAAGGAAGCTACCCGCCGGGAGGTGCGCGATGACAGCTTCCTTGCCGCTGGATGATACAACAGTGAGTTTCACGTTGCCGCTTTGGATGTAGAAGATCGCATTGCCGGCGTCGCCTTGCGAATAGATCGATTCGGCCGCCAGGTAATTGCGCCGTGTTTTTCCGGGCATGAATTTGTCAAACAGGTTCTGCAGGTCGAATGCTGACTCTCGAGCCGGCAATACGCCGGCGGGGTTGGGAACAACCTTCAAACGGGGACGTGCGGTCAGTGGCAAAGGAAAGGGGATGTCCAGGGGAAACGTGGGGGGCGTATACGTCGAAGTTGCAAAGCTAGTAGCCATGGTCGATACCTTTCAAAGCTCACAGGATGGGCACAAAGGGCTGAAGTTCAGCGGATAATTGCAATGCCGATATAACCAACATACGGAGTGTTGAAAGTGATGACCATCGGCGAAAGCTGATCTTGCTGTAGGTCTATCCCGCAAAGTTTGTAGGGTATGTCTGGCAGAGATGGCTTCCTGTCTCAGATGTTTGCAGGATGGGTTTGAAGTTGGGTTTGGTGTTGTGAGCGCAAACTCTGCTCAGGATGACAGGTCGTTTGTATCTGAGCTTTTGAGATGCTACGTCAGGTCGCTGCCCGGAAGGGAATGTCCTGGGAGCGGATGGCAACTGGCGGCGTGGACGCTGCCAGGAGAGCCGGTCTTCCACCCCAGCAACGAAGACCTGTCGCCGGGGGCCCTGGTCTGGGGATCGGCGCTACTGTCCGCAGATGCATCTTATGACGATCGAAAACTTAGTTGGTACCAGGATTCCGCGCAAGCGATGTTCCGGCATCGAGTATCTTCCTGATCGCTGGAGCCAGCTCTTCTGAAGCATAGATCTTGTTGATATAGGCGGTGGCGCCGGCCAAAAGACAGCGGGATGCATACTGGCTCTCAGGCTGGACGCTGACCATGATCACGGGAAGGCGCGGGTAGATATTCTTTACATCTTTCAGTACTTCCATCCCGCTGCGCCCTGGCATATTGATGTCGAGCAACAACACGTCGTGGCGGGATTTGATCAACTCGGTCAAGACTTCATCCCCGCTGGCGGCTTCGGAAAACCGAGTACCTGAAAATGCATCGTCCACGATCTCTCTGAGGCCGCGCCGTACGCTCGCGTGATCGTCTGCAATCAGGATATTCAACATTTCCCCTTTTCGGGTGACAATCGCGACCTGTTTTCACGATACCGGGGCCGATGGGGAAGTGACATCAGCGTTGTCTGTGATTCTTGCAGGGTTTCTATGCTCGTCATGTAGGGCTTTTCCTACGCCGCCACGCCCAGGTAGTGTAAACCGGCCCTAGTCGATGAGGCTGTGCGTCATTGCGTAGCGTGTAAGCTCAGCGTTGCTTTTCATTTGCATCTTTTCCATGATGCGGGCTCGATAGCTGCTGATGGTTTTTACGCTGACGTGAAGTCTTTCGCCAATCTCGGTCAAGGGAACGCCGGCGGCGATCATCTTCATCACTTCATGCTCGCGGTCCGAGAGCGACTCGTGAAGGGGCTTGTCAGCGGACTCGTCCAGGTTGTCAATCAGCTTTTCTGCCAGGCTGGCGCTGATGTAGCGGCCGCCATTGAGGATTTTCTTTGTCGCGTTTGCCAACTCATCGGAGGCGCTTTCCTTGTTGATATAGGCGGCTGCACCAGCCTTCAGGCAGCGTACTGCATACTGCTCTTCAGGATGGACACTGAGAATGATGACCGGTAACCGCGGGTACGCGTGTTTTACATCCCGCAGAATATCAACTCCGCTACGCCCAGGCATATTGATGTCGAGCACCAGCATCGCTACGGCAGACTTGCTTAACTGGCTGAGCACCTCATCCCCGTTGCCGGCTTCAGAAAAGCCCGCATCGGGAATTGCATCGGCAAGAATCTCCCGCAGGCCACGGCGTACGACAGCATGGTCATCTGCGATCAGGATGTGCATACTTCACTCCTCTCAGCGCGCGGAGTATCTACCGGAACGCGCACAGTGACGGTGGTCCCGCTGCCGGGGGAACTGGAGATCTGCACATCGCCCCCGCAGGATTGCGCGCGTTCTTTCATGCCTAGGAGCCCCAATGACCCGAGAGTGTTCGATAGGTCGGACTCGCGAAAGCCGATTCCGTCGTCTTGAACCACCAAAACGATATTCTCATCTTCCTGGTTCAGGACCACGCGGACTTGCTTTGCCTGCGCGTGCCGAACCACGTTGGTCAGGCACTCCTGGAAGATTCTGAAGGTCGCAGTAGCCCGATCACCATCCAGGTGCAAATCGACAGGCGGAACCGAGACGTGGCAGAGGACATTGTTGCGAGATGCAAATTCCCCGGCCTGCCATTCAATCGCTGCTGCCAAGCCCAGGTCATCCAATACGCCGGGGCGCAGCCCGCTACAGATGGTTCGCACCGCTTTGACGCCATTGTCGATGGACTGAGTCGATTCCTTCAGTCGAGCGAGCACCTCGCCTTCTGACTTGGGCAGGTGACGGCTCATCCATGACATGTCCATTTTGATCGCGGTCAGAATTTGCCCGATTTGATCGTGGAGGTCGCGGGCGACTCTCTTGCGATCTTCTTCGCGTACCCACTGCAGGCGGTCTGCCAACGCCCTTAGTTGTTCTCTCTGCAAAACGAGCAACTCCTCTCCGCGCTTGCGTTGAGTGATGTCACTGTTGACCACCAGCACGCGAGGCGGTTGGCCGCGTTTTCCCCATTGCATTGCCCAGCGACCGGCCACAACAACAAGGTCACCGTTTTTGGCAGTCTTGATGAGGTCTCCCTCCCAATGCCCCACGCGCATCAGCTGAGCGGTTATCTCCACGAACGGCTTCGGAAACTCGGTGCAGAGCATTTCGTGTGCGATTTTGCCGGCGGCTTCCATCTTGGTGTATCCCAGCATGGCTTCCGCTCCGCGGCTCCAGAACTGGACCCTGCCCTCCATGTCGATCACAAAAACAGAGTCCTGAGTGAGTTCGAGAAGCGCAGCCTGTTCCTCTGTGGCAATCCTTTCTCGCCGTCTCTCCGCAACATCGCGAAAGACCAGCACAACGCCGATAATTTTTCCCTCGGCCGCGAAGATGGGCGCGGCACTGTGTTCAACCGCAATTTCGCGGCCGTCTCTTGTGACCAGGTCCACGTGGTTGGCGACCGCCAAAGTCTCCTTTTCCTTGAGCACGCGGAGCACTTCATTGTCCGCAGTCATCCCGGACTCTTCGTTGATGAGATTCAGCACACGCCCGATGGGCTGGTTCAGAGCCTCCTCAGGCGGCCAGCCGACGAGAGCCGCGGCGACCGGATTCAGAAAGGTGATTCGTCCCTCGCTGTCCGTTGCAATGACTGCCTCGCCGATGCTGCCCAGCACGGCTGTCCACCGTTCCTCAATCTGCAGCAGCCTTTTGCCCAGCTTCTTGATGTGGCTTCCGGTAAAAAAGGCGAGGAAGGCACCAGATCCTAAGCCGAGGACCAAACAGCTTGTTACCATCAAGACCCATCGTTGATGAGCAGCCTGTATGCGTCTGCTACGCAATACCACTTCCACATTTTGAAATTCTGCGAATTGTTCTCGAAGCGTATCCAGTTTGCTGTTTCTTAGCTGGTCCTGAATGAGGGTGGGGTCGGCCTTTCCTGCACGGCGGAGAGCGATAATTCGGCTGTCGTACTCCACGGATTCCTGATAGCCGGCTTCGATGGCCATGAGCTTCTGCTGCTGCGGTGGGTTATCGGCCACCAGCTGATTCAAGGCCTGGAATTCGGAATCAAATCGCTTCGTCCCCTCCACGTACGTAGGAAGGAAGTTCTCATCGCCGGTTGCGATGTAGCCGCGCTTCGCGGATTCCATGTCAACCAGCAACTTGAGAAGGTGCCCGGAATGGTCGAGAACCAGATCGGTGTGATCGACCCGCTGCAACGATTTGTTCAGATCGAATGTTTCCCACAGGAGAAATCCGGCCAGGCCCATCGTGACAAACAAGGGGACCGCAATGACTCGGCGGAGCAGTCGATTGAACTTCGAGTATTCCATCGGAAAGGGCCATCCTTGTCAGCGTGCGGGGAGAACGATTTCGGGCGTTGAAGTGTTATTGCCCGGCAAGCGGTCATTCAGGATTGAGTTGAGCAGAGATTGATGAACCTGAATCCGGCCATCGCAACGGATGAAGCCAAGCTCACGGAAGCGGTTCATGAAAAAGCGAACGGCAGACTTGGAAGCGCCGATCGATTCAGCCAAGCTTTCCTCCGTGATCTCTGAGGGTAGCCGTACCAATTCGCCAGTTTCGCCAAACCCCGACATCAACAAAAGAGTCTGCGCCAAACGCTTTTCGGCGGAGTTGAAAAGCTGGTCTACAAGATCGGACTGGATGCGCATGGCTCGAGCGAGAAGAAACGCCCTGAAGACGTCGGAAAGTTGATGCTCCTCATGCAGGGCGTGGAGCATCTCGCCGCGCTCTATCCTAAGAGTTTTGCAGTGAGTGATTGCGGTTGCAGTGGACGTATGGAGCGCGTCGGCGGCTACGAGCGATTCTTCTCCAACGAAATCCCCGGGGGTGATGTATGTGACGGTGGCTTCTTTGCCGTTGCTGGAACGAACAGTCAGCTTTGCGCGTCCGGTTTGGAGATAGATCAAAGAGTCAGCGGCATTCCCTTGCGAAAAGAGGATATGATTTTCGCAAAATTCGACAATCTCGCGACCAAGTCCGGCACTGGTTAAAAACCTCTTTACATCGAAGGCCGGCTTTTCGGGTTCCAGCATTGAGGACCTTGCCCCAGGAATGGTTCTGCCTCTTTCGGAAAGCGGGGCATAGAACTGATTCCGTTGAGGTCGATACCGGAGCTGCCGGGACAGAATCATACTCATCGACGGCTAACAGTGCCCAACCAGTGAGCGCGCAACTGGCTCAGATGTCCATTTTGAGCACCGAGTCAAACGCACCTGCAGGGTAACTCATTAGAATCGCAAGATTATGAGCGAATAACAGGTCTGTATTGCTCACTTTCTTGAGGTATCTTCAAAATTCATGGTGGGGCTGGCCAAAGGTAACCAGTTCAATGTGGAGATTGAAAAGGGACTATTTCTGGCCGCACATTGCTGTACCTACACGGGAAACAATCAGCCGTTCATTGAAGAACCTCAAGACTCAAGGTCTGGTCGAACAGCGTGGCAGAACTCTGATCGTCACAAATCTCAAGGCCTTAGAAGCCTACGAACAGAGAGGATGAAAACTGGAGCCGAGGAGCAATACGCCAAGACGCCGGACAAGTGGGAGTGCCGGCGAATCTTCAAGGTTGAAGGAGTATCAAATGCGATCGGAGCTCGTATTCGGCGCCACGGCACAAATCTCAAATCGCTATTTGCTTACGCGTGCCGCCGCAGAGGCGACGCGCATGTTGCATCGGCCGAATGTTCGATTGGGGGACACCTCAAACGATGTATTCAGACTTTTCTGCCAGGCCACTACCATATTCAGAGAATTTGATTTGTGGCTCCAGTTCCATCGAATGCCTAGGCAGCACCCGGAGGGGCCCGTTGGACATACGGGTATGCATAAGAGACAGGACTCCCAAACGAGCATGAGTGGTGATTCTAGAGTGAGGGCCGCCAAGGTGAGAGAGGAGTGACCATCGTTCTGGGAGGCTTCGGACAGACAGCCCCTCAAGGATGAATATGAGAAAGAGACCAGTCAAAACCGTGCTGCTGATTGAGGATAACGCCGAAGAAGCTCGCAAGATAAGCGCGATGTTCAACGACCAGGGCTCATGCTCCTTTGAACTGGCTCACTTGGAATGCACCGAGGACGTCGAAGGCTATCTTGCCACACTTTCGGTTGACGTGATTCTGCTGGAACTGGAGTTGCTCGACTCAAAGAGTTTTGACAGGTTACTAGGCGCTCATGTCGCACGGCATGCTTCGATCGCGCTCTTGTGCGACCTGAAGGATGAGGCGACAGCCATGCATTCGGGGTTTTCCGCCGCATGTGAAAGTCGTCAAGCGTCAATCCCGGCTACCAAAGCTGTGCGGAAGCGGTCTATGCGCGGCATGAAGCCTCTTGCTGCGCTAATTAGGAGTGGAGTGCCAGGCGAATTCTGTACCAGTGAATGTGATGTAAGCGATTCCAAAACCCGGTTAGACCGGCGATATCTGCCGTTCTTCCGCTTCCCTGCCACTGCCCAATTGAAGTGCGCCGCTTCGCCCCCTCACCGCTGTAACCCAAACCTGCCAGCATCTGGCCAGGAAGTATCATTGACGGTACGAGGGGCTTAACTTACATTACCTAATGTACCGACTGGGTGGTTACCACCAGTCCAGGACAATCGATGATTCTCCCAATTCTCCAAGTCGCCACCGTTTCCTTCGTTGCCTTTTACCTTGGCCGCTGGAGGGTCGGCGCGAGCCGCCGAAATGCGCAGTCGTGGGGGTCGCTGATTGCTAAATTGCGGCCAGACTGGAGCGCACGGGCGTTAAGTGAGCATTTCCTTTGGAGAGAGGGATTGGACGACGCCACACCCGAGGAAACCTGGAGCCGGATGCAGGGCGCACGTGGTCTCTGGGCCATGTATCAAAACGCCCAGGTTATGCTGGAGATGGCCGACTTCGCCGCGAAAAACGCCGACACCGCCGATCACGTTCTTCTTGAAACACTGCGCAGTGACTCTATGCAGATTCGGCTATACGCGCTATTGGCGCTGGCTCAGTATGCCTTCAGCCATGCCAATGAGAGCGTACGCGTGAATGCATTCCGAGCCGCGTCCATGTACACGGGCATGGCTGCTCGGATGACGCAACTCCTGCAGGATCAGGCTGCCATGGCGCTTCCTGATTTTGTAGCCGCAATGTAGCTGAACCTCCCTGCCGCCTGCCCGACAGGCGTTTCAGGCCTCATCACGATCCTCCCTAAAGCCCGCCATTTTGACTCGAAACCATCCGCACCGCATTTCCACCGCTGCTCTTACTCGGCTGTCACATTCGCCTTTTCTGAAAGTCTGTTAGGCTAGATGCGAATCTCCAGTGTCATAGGTTGTAGCTTCGAAGCTTCCGCAAGAATGGAGGCATATGGAATCCCAAAAGTACTCCGTGTACAACAAGACCCGAGGGACCTATCTCAGCCCCGGCGTTCTAGTCATTGACACCACACTTGAGTCCTTTAATTTGCTGCTCGACAACCTCGCCGAAAAGTCTGGATTTGGCCTCTGGTTAACTCCCTTTCGCGGCATCCCTGCGGGACATGGTCTTCGCCCCATCGATTTGGTCTATCTTGACCAGCAGCATCGAGTCGCTCAGGCAGCCGAGTCATTTCCGACCGCAGCATTCGAAGCGCTTAAGGTACCCGCTGCAAGTGCCCTTGCTCTGCCTGCCCACGCCATTTCTTCCTCGCAGACCCAAAGCGGAGATGAACTCATCATTTGCGCTCCCGAAGAGATGGAGCAGCAAATTGCCCTTACTGCCGACGCCCCTGCGCCTACTCATGCCACACAAAGCAACGAATCCGCAGAGGTAGAGTCTGAGAACATCGCTGCTACTAATTCCGTGTCCCAGGACAGTGCCTCAAGAAAGCTGCGTTCTGCAATTCGGCAATTGGAGGAAAAGGAAAAAGCTGCTGAAGCGGAAGCCGAGGAAAAGCCCTCGCTAATAACCCGCTTTCTGCGCTGGCTCTACCCGGAGGTTGATCGCCGCCGGGCTCTCCGAAGTCCATTGCAGGGGTTGGTCGCCTACTACTGGACCGGTGGCGTTCCTCAAGCCTATAAGATTGGCGACATCAGCACCAAGGGCGTTTACCTGCTTACCGACGATCGCTGGGCGCCTGAAACCGTAATACTCATCACCCTGCAAAAAACCGATAAGGATGAAGACGATCCTGAAGGTTCGATCTCTGTCCAGTCCCGTGTGGCCCGCTGGGGTTTGGACGGCTTGGGGCTTGAATTTGTCCTGTCAGAATTTATTGACCCGAACAGCGGCGAGGTCCTGCCCGGAAGAGCGGAGGACAAGAAGGCACTCGAACACTTCCTTCAAGGGCTAAGCCTCCCCCACGGAGCAGAACCGGTGACGGATTCGCACTAGAGCCAGTCTTTGTTCGAAGTTAGATGCGCCGAGTTTCACGCAGTATTGGCACTTTTGGGTGAAGCTTCGTAGCACTATGTCCATTTTGCTTTGACGAGTCCCGTGTTTCCTGATAGGAAACGAATGGTGGCAATGCAGCCGCGAGAGGTTCAGCATGACGCACTCGTACACGAAAGCAATAGTCGAGCCACCCATAGGTCACCAAGCCATTTAAGCGGTCCTCACCTTTCCACGAAGACTGCGGGTATAGTGAAACAAGCAACCGGAAGGATCTATGAAAACTGCCATGGACGTGCACGATATATTGAAGTCCGAGCCCTTGGCCGGACCTGCACACAGACCCATTTCGATCTCTGAAGTTGGATTGCCCCAGACAGTGCTCGAGGAACTCGCACTGAAGACCCTCTATCTGTCTGGCCCCTTCTCGGTTCTCGATCTTTCTGAGCACATGCGGCTCAGCCTTGAAGTAGCCAGTGAACTCCTGCGACGGCTGCGCACGGAGCAGCTCTGCCAGGTCACTGGATTGAGTGGCAACATCCCTAATCTTTCAATCACCTCCCAAGGGCGTGCCCGCGCACAGGAACTGCTGGCTCAAAATCAATACACGGGGTCCGCGCCGGTGCCTCTGGGAAGCTATGTCGATCAAGTTCGGAAGCAAAGTGGTAGCAACCTGGAAGTGCATCCTGAGGACGTAAAACGCGCCTTTGCCCACCTCGTAATCGACGACAAGACCTTATGGCAGCTCGGAACAGCGCTGAACTCCGGCGCTGCGATCTTCCTTCACGGGCCGTCAGGCGTGGGAAAGACCACCATCGCTGAGACATTGTCGCGGGTACTCGCCGAGGACGAGGTATGGATTCCGTATGCGGTTGAAATCGATGGTCAGATCATCACCGTCTACGATCCGACGCTTCACAAGCGAGTCCCGGAGTCGGAGCCCGCGGGCCGCGACCAGCGCTGGGTGCGTTGCCGTCGTCCATCTGTGCTCGTCGGCGGAGAGCTGACCATTGAGATGCTGGACCTGCAGTTCAATCCAACGACCAAGTTCTATTCCGGCCCCATGCAGATGAAGGCCAATAACGGAGTCCTGATCATCGACGATTTCGGGCGCCAGCGGATTCGCCCAGACGAGCTGCTGAATCGTTGGGTCGTTCCTCTTGACCGCAGGATCGATTTTCTCACTTTGGCAGGCGGAAGAAAGATCGAGATTCCCTTCGAAATGCTGGTTGTATTTGCATCCAACATCGATCCGAACCAGCTGATGGATGTCGCGTTCCTGCGCCGGATTCAAACCAAAATTCTAATTGGCGCGGCGACTGAAGAACAGTTCTGCGAGGTCTTTCGCAGGGTCGCCACGGCTCGTGGCCTCGAGTGCGATCCCCGCATACCGAAAGATCTAATCAACTTCATCCAGAACGTCCTCAAAGAAGAACTGCGAGCATGCTATCCGCGGGACATTGTCAACCAGATCTGCTGGGCTGCCAAGTATGAGGCCAAAGAGCCGGTTCTCGATCAGGCTGCTGTGATGCGGGCAGTAGACGCTTATTTTCTGCCCAAAACTCAGTGAAGCCTCTCGAGGATTGCCTCGCACATAAGTATCGGTTCACTGCCCTTACCGGGTTAATTCCTTGGCCGCGTTTCAGCCTCATTTCTGGTATTCTGACTACGCAATCGACGCGCATATGTGTGCCTTACGGGCCTCTTTGCCGGCTTGAAGGAATTCCCCGATGAGTGTGCTTTAGATTCGAATTTGAGGGTCAATGATTGAACTCCCCGGCGAGTCGCTCCGTGCAACTCATCCCGCCTCTACTTCGCAAGGACACAGACCTGACAGCTACCATCATCATCTGCACCCGCAATCGCGTTGCTCTCCTGCGGAAATGCCTCGAAGCTCTCGAGGTGCTGGAGCCCCCAGCAGACGAGATTCTTGTAGTTGATAACAGCACGGGTGACACGGAGACCGAACTGACGGCGCGTGAGTTCGGCGCGCACTATATCGTCGAGCCCACGCCGGGTCTGAGTCGCGCACGCAACCGCGGCTTCGCAGAGAGTTCTACTGATATCGTTGCCTACCTCGACGACGATGCTGTGCCCGACAAGAGTTGGCTCCGATTCATCCTCGACCCCTTCAAAGATGCAAGGGTAGCTGTAGTTTCCGGTGACACTCTCTGCCCGGAGTCAACCTCCAGCATCGTGGACCGGGCACAGCCGCGAACTATTAGCAACCAGGTTCCCCTGTGGTTTGAGATGGCAACATTCGGCGGTTTGGGCTTTGGGACCAACATGGCTCTGCGCAAGTCTGCCTGTGGCGCCGGCAAGATTTTCGATGAGCGTCTAGGCAGGGGCGCCCCGCTGCGGATTGCGGAAGAAAGCCACGTTTTTGCTTCCCTTCTTGAGCGCGGCTTTTCCGTCGTACATGTTCCAGCCGCCGTTGTCATACATCCTGAGAAGCCCAGAGATGTTGAGATTGAGGCTACAAGCTCGATGGCGTATTGGCTGCTTCTGTTTTTTGAGTTCCCGAGGCATCGCTTCGACCTGTTACGATTTCTCTTCTCTCGCCTGATGGGAAAGCCCCTGAGTTGGACACGCGATCCCCAGGGTCCTGGCGAAATTGTCTCCAGCAGCTGGCGCCTGCACCTGAAGGCGGGCCTCAACGGAGCGCTGCTCTACTTCCGCAACCGAAGAGTGAGCGGCAGTTAGCGCAGGCTGCTGTCCGTGCCCGGTTCACGTCTTTCCCCCTCTCTTGACTTCTATGGCTTGTCGGCGAGAATCAGAGGCGACGGGCCGGGCGACGCAACGGTCCGTGTGTTGACATATCCCGTCTCCGTGAGCCAGCTGGCGATTTCTTCATACGAATAGGTATCTCCACAATCCGTGTTCACCAGCATGTTGACGGCAAAGAAGAGTCCAGTCAGGGGACCGGTACGGGTTGCGTCCACCAGGAACTCCGCAATTGCGATCGTTCCCCCGGAGGCAAGCGCATCAAATACCTTTGCCAGCAGCTTGCGGCTTCGTTCCACACCTTCGCTGTGGAGAATGTGCCCCAGGGTAGCCACAGAGTGTTCCTTCCCGAAGTCTGCTGAGAGCAGATCTCCGGCAACGTAGGTGAACCTGTCCTTTAGGTTGAAGCGGTCGACCGTGCTCCGAGTCACAGGTAGAACCTCTGGCCAATCCACGGCGGTCACATGCACGCGGTCGCAACTTTGCGCCAACGCAATTCCCCATACGCCGGAGCCCGCTGCAAGATCGAGAGCACTTACTGATTTCTCCTCCATATTGAAGTTCAGTGTCCGGGCCAGCGTCTGCGCAGAGGGATAGCTCATGGGAAAGATGTCCGCCACAAACTGGTGAAAGAAGTCTCCGCCAGTCGCCTCCTGGTTGACCGGTGCTTCCGGCTTGCCCGTGGCCACGATCTTGCTCAAGTGAAGCCACTTTGGCACCAGTTGAGAACTCGTATGAAGAATCAGGCCTCCCATAAAGCTCGGCTTGAAGCTCACCAGAAAGGTCGAGCTCTCCAGAGTCAGGGCGTACAGGTCCTCCGCATTCTTCGCGAGCAGACCGAGCCCAACCAGCGCGTTCATGATCGCCCTCAGGCCGCGCGTAGAAGCTCCCGTTGCCGCTTGCACCTCGGCCAGGGTCTTAGAGCCTTCGTCAAGCACATCAAAAACTCGATTGTGAATGGCAGCTTCGAGCACGAAGGAGGGCACATAGCCCCACGCAAACTGCTGGATACGCTCTGGTGTAACCGGGGAAGCGCTGGAAGGCGACATCGGGAGAAGCTCCTCAATTGAATTCGATAGATTTGGGTAAAGAGGGGGAATGTTCGTGGAGACTCTTCGGGATCATATCAGCGCTCTTGGGCATACACAACAGCCGTTTCTCTATTCTTATGAGGCGAATAGCCTAACTTACGGTGCTTGCGGATTCCACAAATGAGATGTTTTCTAGAGTTGACACGGATAGACATGAGCAATATGAGCGAATGTGACTCATATATTAACGAGAAGGCACTTGACAAGTCTTGTGGGCAGTCCCTATCTTTAGCAATTGGAAGACGAGACTGCTAGCACCCGGCCAGCGAAGCTGCTTCATCCTACTCGCCGATTCACTTTACCGGGCTGCAGTCTGTAACTTCCAACGCTTTTCAAAACCACTGAAATCCCGCGGCCGGGGCTCAACCTCGCCCGCGCGAAGGAGAAGCAAAGCAATGGCAGCAACATCCATAACCACCACTTTCACTCCCCTCCATGACCGCATCCTTGTCCGCCGTGTGGAAGAGGGCGAAACGGTCCGTGGGGGCATCATTATCCCCGACAGCGCCAAGGAGAAGCCACAGGAAGGTGAAGTGATCTCCGTAGGTAAGGGCAAGTCCAACGACGAAGGCAAGGTCTTCCCCCTGGATGTCAAAGCAGGCGACAAGATCCTCTTTGGGAAATACTCCGGCACCGAAATCAAGATCGATGGCGAGGAGTTTCTGATCATGCGCGAGGAAGAGGTCCTCGGCATCATCAAGAAGTAACCAGCGCTGAAGTCGATCGGTCAGAGGGCCCGCAGGTCCGCATAATGACCGCTGATAAATGAAACAGACTACCGAATTGGAGAGTTAAGAGCATGGCAAAACAGATTCTGCACGGTGAGGAATCCCGTCAGGCGATCCTGCGCGGCGTGAACACGCTGGCGGACGCCGTCAAGGCGACGCTCGGGCCCAAGGGCCGGAACGTTGTAATCGAAAAGAAGTTCGGTTCGCCCACCATCACCAAGGACGGCGTGACGGTGGCCAAAGAAATCGACCTTAAAGATCCCATGGAAAACGTGGGCGCACAGCTCGTCCGTGAAGTCGCCTCCAAAACTAGCGACGTCGCAGGTGACGGCACCACGACGGCGACGGTTTTGGCTCAGGCCATCTTCCGCGAGGGCGTGAAGACAGTGGCGGCCGGCGCCAACCCCACGGCCCTCAAGCGCGGCATCGAAAAGGCCGTTACCGTGATCATCGGCACTCGCGACAAGGATGGCAAGTGGACTGAGGGCGGAGCCCTCGGCAAGCTTTCCAAGCCCGTGAACGAGGGTTCTGTGGCCCAGGTGGGCGCTATCTCGGCCAACGGCGACCTGGAAATCGGCGACATCATCGCCCACGCGGTCAAGGTGGTCGGCAAGGACGGCGTCATCACCATCGAAGAGTCCAAGACCATGCACACCGGCCTGGAGACAGTGGACGGAATGCAGTTTGATCGTGGCTATCTCAGCCCCTACTTCGTCACCGACGCAGAACGGCTTGAAGTGGTTCTCGAAGACCCCTACATCCTGATCTACGAAAAGAAGATCAGCGCCATGAAGGACTTGCTGCCCCTCCTGGAGCAAGTGGCGCGCGGCGGCAAGCCTCTCCTGATCATTGCTGAAGATGTCGAGGGCGAGGCTCTGGCCACACTCGTTGTGAACAAGCTGCGTGGCACCCTGAACGTAGCTGCTGTCAAGGCTCCTGGCTTTGGCGATCGTCGGAAGGCGATCCTGGGCGACATTGCCATCCTGACCGGCGGCAAGGCTATCACTGAGGATCTCGGCATCAAGCTGGAAGGCGTCAAGCTCGAGGATCTCGGCAAGGCCAAGCGCATCACCATCGACAAGGACAACACAACCATCGTCGATGGCTCCGGCAAGTCCTCTGACATCGATGGCCGCGTGAAGGAGATCCGTTCGCAGATCGAAAAGACGACCTCGGACTACGACAAGGAGAAGCTCCAGGAGCGCCTGGCCAAGCTGGTGGGCGGCGTTGCCATCATCAAGGTGGGTGCAGCGACTGAGACCGAGCTGAAGGAGAAGAAGGCTCGGGTTGAAGACGCCCTGCACGCCACCCGTGCGGCAGTCGAAGAAGGCATCGTTCCCGGAGGCGGTGTGGCACTTGTTCGCGCCATGCCCGCGGTCAGCGAGCTCATCAAGACTCTCGAGGGCGACGAAAAGATCGGTGCGCAGATTGTGCTCCGCTCTCTCGAAGAGCCCCTGCGCCAGATCGTCGCCAATGCCGGCGAAGAGGGTGCTGTGGTTGTTGCCAAGGTGCTTGAGTCCAAGGACCAGCATTACGGCTATAACGCCCTCACCGGCACGTTTGAGGACCTGGTGAAGGCTGGCGTCATCGACCCCACCAAGGTCACACGTACGGCGCTGCAGAACGCAGCCTCGATTGCGGCCCTGCTGCTTACCACTGAAGCCTTGGTTGTCGAAATTCCCGAGCCCAAGTCGGCTCCGGCGGGCGGCGGCCACGGCGGCGGCATGGATGGCATGTACTAAACCCCAGGGGCGTGGAGCTTCGCGCCTCTTGCACAAGAAGAAAGGCCTCCAGCTTCTGCTGGGGGCCTTTTTACTTGTGCGCTTTAATTGCTTATTAGCTGGACAAATAGGATTCCGCTCTTGCTGCTCACTTGCGTCGGACAGACGCGACGCGAGCCGTCATGAGTGGATCATCCGGCAGATGCGACCAATCGAAATAGGGCAATAAGTCGCGCATCGCGATGGCCCGATATCCGTTCTGCTTGAGATAAAACATATATTGGCGAAACATCTCCGGTGGTGTGTTGACCCACGGATGGACCACGTCTGGCACCCCGTGGAATTGCAACACGACGACCTTTCCGTCTCTCGCTCCCGCTACAACTTTCTTGAAGTGATCTAGCGTCCAATCCGGATACGCGTCGCCGGTCGTCGGTATCAGTAGCGGGTAGTTCCTCGTCACATCCAGCAGCGGACCCACCTGGACCTCACCGTAGGGAACCTCCGGCTGCATTCCCCGCCGCGCCAGTTTGATTCCGTGGATCTGGAGTTGCTTTAGTGCCTCGGGTCCGAAGTTATCTCCAGGCCAGGCGAAGCTTATCGGCTTGGGCACACCGACGCGCGCCAATTCATCATCCACCATTTGCAATTCCTGGCCCAGCATCGCCCCCTTTTCGGCGGTGTCGAAGCCGCTGTGGGTCCAGGTGTGATTGCCGATTTCAAAGCCTCTGCGATTCAGCTCAGCGGCATCTTCCCAACTGAGGAAGTGCGCCTGGTCCTCCATCCAGTTGTGGGTAATGAAGAACGTGGCTTTGAAACCAAGTTGCTCCAGCAACGGTGCTACAACCGTAATCTGCGATCGGACCGCGTCGTCAAAAGTGAGCACCACCGTCTTGTCGGGGATTTGGACGGCGCGCAAGAGCGGCGTTGCCAGGGAAAGGACAATGGCTATGGTTGCAGCCAGACGAGTGGAGTATTTCAACTGGGCACCTCGCAGAACGAAGGTACAGCACGAGCGCGTTGAGATTCAAGCCGGATTCGATAAGAATAGTGCTGATCTTTAGATCTTCTGCCCTGACACTCGCTTTGCTCTTGGCCCAAAATGCAATCGGGATCCACGACGGGATCCCGATTGCACGTCCGACCGAAGCGTCACAATCAGAATGTGACGTGAACCCCCATGGTGAATGCCCGGTTGCCACCGATGGTTCCAGTTGCCGAGCCAAGATTCGCCGCGTTGTTGGGGCAGCCTTGCGTATTGTTGATGGCTGTCGCCGACGTGCAAGTTCCAATGCCGCTCGGGGTGATTGGGATTGTTGTTGGAACACTTAACGACCTGCCCGATCCATTGGTATGAGGTATCTGATCCAGGTTCGTCTTCGTGCTCTGCTGGTCGGCTGGATCAACGCCCGTCACAAGCTGGCCATAGTTGATGTAATACTGTCCCGGCGTGCAGTTGTAGTAGTTGGGAATCGATGCAGCAATCGCGTTATTTGAGCAAGCATACGGCTGGCGAATCTGCCCTGTATCCTGCGGTATATCCAAGCTGGTCGTGTTGGTGACGTTGAAGGCGTTGAGCTCATACTGAATGCCGTACTTCTCTGTGATCTTGAAGCTCTTGCGCAGGGAAAGGTCCAGCCGCTTCTGCATTGACTGGCGGAAAATATTGCGCTGCCCCTTGTTGAAGGGCGTCTCGTAAATATCCTGAGGATCGTTTCCCGTGGAAACCGGAATACCCATGTCTCCCGGCGCCAGGTAGTGGATGGCGATCTGCGTCGGATCTATCGCGGGAATGTAGCTGCCGCCAGTTCCGCGGAACCCGCCTTTGTTTCCGGTAAGCGCGGATTTTGGATCCTGTGGGTTCTTTATGCCCAGCACTGGATTCATCAAATTCGGAAAGTCTCCGAAAAAGATGCTGCCGACCGACCCGTAGTACTCGTAGAGCGAATAGGGCTCGCCGCTCTGCAGGATGGCTTGCCCGGTCAGGTGCCAGTCATTCGCGAGGTAGGCCGCCGGCGAGTGCTCTCGGGCACTGTTGGGAAGCTCCACCTGGAAGTTTGCGCTGAAAACGTGGGTTCGATCGAAGTCGGAGGATGCCCACGAGTCGCGCAGGTGGTTGGGGTCATCTCCCGTAAAGAATAGGCCTATATCGCTCTGCTCATCCAGAGAATGGCTCCAGGTGTAACTTGCACCGGCCTGAACATGGTGCGAGAGCCTCTTTTCCACGTGGGTCTCCAATGCGTCGTAAGCTGAAACCCCGGCCGCCTTGAAATCTGCCGCATTAGGATTAAAGCCAATGTAGGGCGCCCTGAAATCGGTGTTGCCTCCGTCGTAAGTGTTCCACTTCTCGCCGGCGATCGGGGCGTAGGCGTCCACGTCATACCCCAGAATTGGATCATAGTATTGGACAAGGTTGTTCTGGTTGAGGACCTGAAATCCGTAACTCGCCGTCTCTCCCCAGATCGGGTTGCTCGGCGTTGCAATGCCCGGCTCGTTCAATGGCAAGGGAATCACCGAATGCCGCCCCCGATTTCCGGAATATCCAAGCGTGAACGCGACCGTGTTGGTCGGCTGCCACTGGAAATTCAAGGTGTAGTTGATGGTGTACGGCAAGCGGTTGTTCTTGTCATAGGAGCCAAAATTCAGCGTTGGCAAACAAGCTGAATAGTCTAATGACTGGTTTTCGAGAGCGTCACAGTTTTGGAACCCATAAACCGGGTCGGTCCCCGTCATCACGTTCAACTGGTTCTGCAGCGCCTGCGTCACGGTGCTGGGATCAGAGTTCGGTGGAATGTAGTTTCCGCCCGATTTGGCAGTATAAAGGCCGGTGCCCATCGGGTTTGAGAGCGTGAGCGCCCCAGTGCCCACCCCATAGCCTACCAGCGGGGCGGACTCGGTTACACCAAAAGGGCCGCCAATATCGCCGCCTGCCGGTTGCGACAGGTAAGTGAACAGCTCTCCGCGATCATAGTAGATGCCTGCGCCGCCGCTGATTACCACTTTGCCGTTATTGGCGCTGGGCGTCCACGCGAATCCGATGCGCGGAGAGATGCCCCACTGCCGTCCCTTCAACGTGGAATCGCTCACGCCAGCTGTGGGGTGGTACTTGTTGTTGCCGGCTATCTCAAATCCAGCGTTGTGCACCGTAAAGCCGTTGGTTGTGTCCCCGGTTACGCTATAGAGTGCGGGGTTGAAGTTGAACATGTTGCCGTACTTCTCTGTGAGCCCGCCATGATAGTCATAGCGGACGCCCGCGGTAATGCTCAAGTTTGGCTTTGCCTGCCACTTGTCCTGCACATAGGCTGAGAGTTCGTTGGACCGGTAGTAACGATCGCCATTGTTGCGGCCGCTCTCGGGATCGATGCTCTCCACCACGTCGGACTTGTATACCGAGCCTTGCAAGAAGTCATCCAAGCTCTTGACGGTTATCTGGACGTTGCCATCGCGATTGTTGATCACGTTCAGTTGCGTGTAGCTGTAGCCACCGCCCGCTACGAACGTGTGCTTGCCTATGGTGAAGATCACGTTTGTCGAGGGGTTCAGACGATTTTGATAGTACCCCATGTTCGTAAATGCGGTAGCTGGTCCAAGTCCGAGACTTGGCGAAAACGTGTTGCTGTTTGCAAATTGGTCGATTGTGATGCCAGGCAATCCGGGAATAAAGTACGAAGGAGAATTGGGATCCTGGACATAGCCCCCGCCGACGCCGAAGTTTCCTCCTGCAATCGACTGCCTGTAAAGGCTGTATGAGCCCATGCGCACAAAGCCCAAGCGCTGCTCCCAGTTGAGGCGCGAGCCGATGGAGATTGTATTGTCGATCGCTGCGACCTGCGAGCCGTTCAGCTCCGTCACCGGAAATCCGCCCGTCTGGGAGTAGCCATAGGGCTTGTTCACCGGCGCATCCTGGTAGAAGTACTTCGCTGACAGGCGGTCAGTCTTGGTTACGTCATAATCCAGCGAAACGGTTCCTTGATTCGAAGTCAGCACAGATGTGCCAATTAGATTCACGTTGGGCACGCCATATTGATAGGGCGCATTCGACGCCGGGGTCGGAATCATATACTGCCCGTTCGGTAGCTTGGCGTTGAACAGAGCCATGGCAATCGGATCGATGCTGGTTGCGCTACCGCCCCAAGCAGCGTCTACACCCAGCAAGTCCGCCTCGGTACGGCTATCGGTCAAGTTCGACGGGACTGTAAATTGTGACAGTCCCGTTGCCTGATCCGAATCTGAGCGCCGCTGAAAGGCGACAAAAAGGAACAGCTTGTTCTTCTTTATTGGCCCGCCTGCAGTGCCACCCAACGACCAGCGGTTTAGATACGGATTGATCATCGAGCGAGGAAAATCGCCGACACCTTGTTGGGTGAGTTGATACGCCTGGCTAAAGAAATAGGGTGACGCGTTAATAACGTTGTTCGCGAAGCTGCCGTACACCTGTCCATGCCAATTGTTGGTTCCTGTCGACGTATTTACGTCGATTTGCGCGCCGCTGGTGGCTCCTTGCTGTGCGTCGTACATCGAGGCGTTCACGCGCAGTTCCTGCATAAACTCCGGCGGGGGAGAAGGCAGGCTGTTGCCGTTGGAACCGTACACCGAGATACTGACGTTAGTGTCGGTGCCTGCTACACCGGGACCGATATCGAAGTTGTAGCGCTGCGAAGTCGATCCGCTCGAACTCTTGCCGTTGAAAAGGTTGGTCGAATCCACGCCATTTACTTGGAAGGTATTTGAGGTGTCGCGCTGGCCGTTAGCCCAGATCGGCTGGTTGCCCAATCCCGCGTTGGTGTCCAGATTCGCAAGCAGCTCAGCATTCACGCCTGGCGATAGCACAGCCATCTGCGTAAAGCTTCCGGTTGCCAGGGGAGTGATATCGATCTGCGCAGTGTCCAGCGTATAGCCGTTGGTGGTATCCGTTTGATTCAGCAGTGGAGTTGCGTTCACCACCACCGATTCGGTTGTACTGCCCACCTTCAACTTTGTATTGACTGTGGTGGCGCGCGCCTCTTGCACAGGAATCGCCGCTAACTCCGTGGCCTCGAAGCCTTCATGGGTGATTCTTACTGTATAAGTGCCAACGGGGAGATTGAAGATTTGAAAGAATCCGGTCTCCTGCGTGGTTGTCTTTGCCGAAACGTTGATTGCGGCGTTTGTTGCGGTCACTATTGCACCGGCAACGGCCGCTCCCGTTGAATCCAGCACTGTGCCGTTCAACGAGCCCAATGTTTGTTGCGAAGAACCATGCAAGCAGATGACAAGCGCGGCCAAAACGAACAGACCGTACCGGGTGACACTCCTCCAAAAGTTTTGATCCATATTCTCCTCGCGGATTGCTTAAACGTTTGTCTTCATGGCTGCAGACTGGCGGCTATAATGTTGCCTTCACTTCAACTTCTAGACTGACCGGTATGGCTGGAGATGCCGTTAAGACGCGGTCACACCGATGTAAATAGTTTGTGACACCAGCGCCTGTTTCCCCAAGCGGAAAATGCCCATTTTCAGCGACATTCGGTGGAAAACAAGTCCTAAATCAGGCCTGTTGCGCGCGCTAATTCAGTGCCCCATCACACGTCCGAAAGCAGCGGGCGGGGACGGCCCGCCGCAACATGATCTGTGGTCCGATCATGGTACACCGCATCCCATCATGAAGAAATTAAAAAATCAGCGGCCGGCTCCCTTGCCCCACTGCAAGCGCAGCCCAACACGCATGCTTACGGGGAGGCTGGGGTAGCCAATGGGCGCAATGTGCTGATTGTCAGTGAGGTTTTCCGCCTGCCCATAGATCCCCAGCCAGGTCAGCAACTGGTAGCTGGCTCCAAGGTCAACTCTTGCGTAGCCGTGATCCAGGTTACGGTTGGGCAGCAGCAGACTGTTCAAGCCGTTGATGTCATACCCGCCCAGAAAATCCGAATCGTCGGAGCGGCTGGCGAAGGCAGAGTTAAACTGCACCGCAAGCCCTTTCGCCGCATAGTTGGCGGCAAAAAATCCTGTGTGCGGAGCGCGCCGGAATGGGCGAGCGCCCTTAAGCGGTGAATCCGCTCCGATGGGAATGCCGTCGTAGGTTGGCACTGGGCCAAGCAGCATTACATCGTCGTTCGTGAACGAGCGTTGGATCACTGCATCCAGGTAGGTATATCCACCGCGCAAAAAGATGCTGCGTCCAATACCGCTCTCCACCGTGGTTTCCACTCCCAACGCACGGTACGCCTCAGTATTCAGGCTCTGCTCATAGGCTCCGTTTGCCTGCAGAAACTGTTCCAGTTCGTACTGTTGGGTGGGCGTCAGATTCGGCAGTAGCTCTGGAATCAGGTCCAGACCCACGTACTCGATCTGGCGCCCGAATTCGTTGTGAAAGAAGGTGGTGCGGAAGACCAGCCGCTCACTTAGGAATGCCTGCTCCACGCCCCCCTCATAGGTACGCGCAGTGGGCGCGGAGAGCGGCGAAATGTGCAGTTGTGCCACGGTGGTCTGCCCACCGTTACTCTCCAGAAAATTGTAGAGCGAATAGAACTGGTCAGTCAGTGAAGGTTCGCGAACGCCATCGCCGTAATTGAAGAACACCCTTGTACCGCTGAAGATGCCCGTCCGCGGCCGCAGCGCGTAATACGAGAATCCTGCCCGCGGCGAAGTCTGCGTCCCGAAGAGCGAGTAGCGCTCCAGATCTCCGCCCAGCGTGTAGAAGAAGCGGCTCTTGAAGTCTCCATGTACGGCGGCGCGATAGTCGTAATTGCTGCGCTCCACCGGCGCCAGATAGGAGCTGCCGGGCTCGGCTCCGCGCTCATCCTCGTATTGAAACCCTGCCAGCGCAACCAGATGTGGAGTGATGCTGTAGTCGCCCTGGTACGCGATCTCGTCGCGGTTCGACACGATTTGGTGCCCCTGCGGATAGCTCCCCCCATAATCCATCAGCGCGCGTCCGGTGACCGAGTAGCCGTTAGCACCAGTAATCGTCACCAAGTCGCCGAAGCTGTCGCCGTACGCATCAAAAACGCCCGCTCCGCTCTGCTCCCACAGGTTGTACTGCTCCCGCTTCCGGGTCAGCCCGTAGCGCACGCTGTTGTGAAACTGCGCTGTCGTCTGGTTGTCGACTGAAGCGCTCAGGAAAATGTCCTGATCCTTCTCCGTGGCATTGTCGGCAATGTGATAGAACTCCCACGTGTTGGGAACCCCCGTGGCATCCACCCCATAGTGCAGCGTGCCCCTGATCTGTGTGGATCCATTGGGCTGCCAGCCAAAGTTGGCCGCCGTTGTGGCTACGTGATATTCATCGTGGGGCAAATTGTTGTCTGTCTGCAGCCAGCTGAAAGCTCCCAGATAATCAAGTTCCTTGTGCGCCCCGGCCACCTCCATCTCTTCCCGCGAAGTGGCGAAGTTTCCCGCATCGCCATGAAACAGGAGCGAGGGAAAGCTGGTGGTTCCGTGTGGCGTTGTCAGACTCACTACGCCGCTGGCCGCATCTGCTCCGTAAAGGCTGGAATTTGGGCCACGATAGATCTCCGCGCGCTCCACCGCAGTCGATGAGAGAGGCCCGAAATCGAAGCGGCCGCCCAGGTCGCCAGCGCTTACTCCGTCGATCAGGATCTTGTTGGAGTCCGAATCGCCCCCTCGGATAAAGAGCGAACTCTGCGCCCCGCGCCCGCCTGACTGCGTCACAAACGTTCCCGGCATCAGCCGTAACGAACTCGTCAGCCCGTCTTGCAGGGCTAGGTCAATCGGGCTCAGAACACTGGTAGCCGCGCCGGTCTGGGGCTGTGGCGTCGGCGCTCCCGTTGCCGTCACTACAATAGACTCCCGCACCCACTCCGGCTCCAGCACCACGTTTCGCTCGATGTTGTCGAGCTGGCCAGCATAGAAGCCGGGTGTCTCCAACTGTCTAAAGCTCGTGGCCGAAACCGCGAGAAAAAAACGCCCCCGGTTGCCGGTGAGAATCTGGAAGCTGCCATCAGCCCCAGAAACGGCGGTTGCAACCACCTTCCCGTCTGCGATCAGAACCACTTTGGCGCCCGTCACCTTGGCCCCGGAAGCGTCTGAAATCACACCGTGCACTGAGGCAGCATAAGTGGAAAGAGTCGCAAGAAACACCAAAACGGCGGCGCACAAGCCGCCACTCAAACTACGTAAATAATTGGGAAAAAGCACGATAGCTCCTCCGTCCCCCTCGGGACGCAAGTTCGGTTAAGACGCCGAGACCGGTCTCCTGACTTGCGCCTCATCAGCCACCTTCCCGGAGTACTGGCTCCAGTGGTGCACTGGCCTCTCCGCAGTCACGGAGATGCCTTGGCCGATTTCCTGCCTTCGCCGATACGACGGCCTACTCAGCAGGGGCGCTCACAGTTGCGGGGCAGTGGCGGAGTTTCACCGCCTTCCCGAGCATCTTGGCGATTACCTTGGTGGACTGCGCCGCTCCTCAAGGAAGCGACAGTGATGGCATGGAACGAGTTTCCATCCCATCAACATTTATAGACGGGTCAGGCTCTCGCGTCAAAGCGAGCCCCACGCACCTTTTCGGCGGCGTCTCCTGCGAACCATGTTCTTGGGAGTGGTGACCCCGGGAAGACTCGAACTTCCGACACGCAGTTTAGGAAACTGCTGCTCTATCCACCTGAGCTACGGGGCCACATTAAGGGTCAACGGCTTATAGAAGTTTACCGACCTCGGGAGCAAAGGTCCAATGGGCTAAAGATAGCGCTGGTGCCAAACCAGAATTAGTCAAACACAATGCCGGCGGCAGCGTCAGCGCGGTCCCGTGAGCCAACGTGCTCGCGCCGGCGATCAACACTGTATGCGACTTCGCCGGCTTAGATTTTTAGCTCGCTTGCTACTGATCCTTGAACGCATCGTCGGATTCGGCGCCTGTGCGCGGTTTTCACGCCAGGCTGTAATGCTCGCCGCCGTCCCGCGCTCAGGGATCAAAGGCGTTGACTGCGCTGTCTAACTCGGGAGTTAGTTCCGGAATGTTCCGCAAAAGTATCCGCTTCATAGGAGACACAGGTTGCTTATGTCCGTTGGGCGTTCCCTTTTCCAGCATTTCCGCGCCTGGCCCATTGTTATTTACCCACTTGCCTACAATCAGTTTTGCGGCGACCGCAAAGGAATGCCTCTGCTAAACCAGACTCCGAGTTTGAATGCATCCATGCTGCAGAAGGCCTATGGAGACAACTGACTGTGATCGAAACCACGCGCAAGCAATACGATCCGCAAGACCGCCTATTGAATAATTACTTCCGTGAAATGCCTTCATAGCCGGATATTTCAGATTGATTGGCGCCGCGGTTATTCTGTCTCACTCACTTGGGGAGGCCTGTGTAATGCTCCCGGTGATGCACGATCTCGTGGTCTTCCTCGGCCTCCAGGTGCGTAATCACTTCCGTCGGTGTCGCCATCTCCGCAGCCAATCGCTCTTCCACGATCGTCGCTCGTGCATGTGCGTCACCCAGTGCGGTATCTCGCGGGAACAGCAGGTGCACCTCAATCAATTGCCGGTATCCGGTAGTGCGATATCGCACGCCGTGGTACTTCATCCCCAATTCAAGGCAAATCAAGTCCAGCATCTCCCGAATTCTGTGCCCCATCGTGGGATCGGAATAGTCGAGCAACCCCACGGCGGCGCGCCACACCAGCATCCCGCCCGACCACAGAATATTCAGAGCTACCAGAATCGCGATCAACGGATCGAAAGGCCGCCAGTGCGTTGCGATGACCAGCACAAGCCCAACCACGACGCCGAAACTCGTCCAGCTGTCGGTCAAAACATGCTTGCCGTCGGCTTCCAGAATCAAGGAGTTGACCCGTCTGCCCGTACGAATCAGATACCAACCGAGGCCGGCATTCAAACATCCGGCGCCCAGCAGCATCAGTGTGCCCGAACCGAGGTTTTCCAGTTGCAAACCCGCTAGCCACTTCTGAATGGCCGTAACCAGAATGAAGCCCGAGGCCAGCACAATCATCGCGCCTTCAAAGCCGGCGGAAAGAAATGAAATCCTCTCATAACCGTAGAGGAATTTGGGGGCCGCCGGCTTCATACTCAGGCGCAAACTGAATGCAGCAAAGGCGACCGCAATCACGTGGACCACTGACTCCGCCGCGTCAGCCAGAATTGCAGTAGATCCAGTAACGAAGTAGGCAGTGACCTTTCCGGCCAGCATGACCACGCCAACAAGGAGCGAGAGACGCATCGCAAACCATGCGTCGTTTACGTCCCGCTGCTCATGACCCGGATGACCGTCACCACGCGCCTTGTCCGACGATTCGTGAGTCACCTTTTGACCTCTCGATTGTCGACCCGCCTTCCGATCTAGCGATACTCTCACACCATTTACACCCTGGTAGTGATCTGGCTCACATGCAGGCATAATCGCCTCGGTCGTTCCATGTGACCATCGATCCGGCGCGTACTCTTGGCCAGTATGGCCGCTCGGATCAGCTCGCACCGAAACCGGCGGCTTTGACCGCTGCCAGGTTGCTGATATACTTCGCTCTTACTCGAAATTTCCTTTTGGACGCACTGGTGGCGTCATTCCTTCCGAAGGCAGAGACCGGCCTCCTGTTGGAGAATTGTACTTACATGGAATGCGACTCATGCACAAATGAGCCCGGATTCCACCGCCCGCAGCGCACCAGTTGTTTATCGCTCAGGAGTTGCTCGCAGCGTAGGAGAAATGACCGCAAAATGAAGCCATCCATCATCGCGCAGGAAGGTGTTTCCAGCAGCCCGCCGACCAGCAACAAGCACCTCATTCGCTGGGTTGAGAAAATGGCTGAACTATGCCACCCCGACTCCATCCACTGGGTCGATGGCTCCCAGGCCGAATACGATTTCCTCTGCGAACGCCTTGTCGCTGTCGGGACGTTTACTCGCCTCAACCAAGAGCAATGGCCCGGCTGCTTCTACGCGCGATCTGTGCCCGGCGATGTTGCCCGCGTGGAAGACCGCACTTTCATCTGTTCACTCTCCCGTGACGGCTCCGGCCCCACCAACAATTGGGAAGACCCATTTGTCATGCGCCGTCGCCTCAAACAGCTTTTCCGCGGCTGCATGCAGGGTCGCACCATGTACGTCCTGCCTTTCAGCATGGGCCCTGTCGGATCGCCGCTTTCCGGCATCGGCGTCCAGCTCACCGATTCCCCGTACGTTGTCGCCCAGATGCGTATCATGGCGCGAATTGGCGCGCCCGTCTTTGCCGAGATTGATAAGGACGAGAAACGCGTCGTACCCTGCATGCACTCGGTCGGCATGCCTCTCAAGCCCGGCCAGCCTGACGTACCGTGGCCCTGCAACGACACCAAGTACATAGTCCACTTCCCTGAGACGCGCGAGATATGGTCTTACGGCTCCGGCTACGGCGGCAACGCTCTGCTCAGCAAAAAGTGCTTTGCTCTGCGCATTGCTTCCAACATCGCCCGTGATGAGGGCTGGATGGCCGAACACATGCTCATTCTCGGTGTCGAGAGTCCCGAGGGCGAGAAGACTTATGTAGCGGCCGCTTTCCCCTCCGCGTGCGGCAAGACCAACTTTGCCATGCTATTGCCGCCCAAGGCGATGGAAGGCTGGAAGGTGTGGACCGTAGGCGATGACATTGCCTGGATCCGCCCCGACGCCGAGGGCCGTCTTCGCGCCATCAACCCTGAAGCCGGTTTCTTCGGTGTCGCCCCCGGCACCAGCGTCAAAACCAACCCTGCGGCAATGGCTACTTTGGCGCGCAATGCCATCTTTACCAACGTTGCGCTCACGCCGGAAGGTGGTGTCTGGTGGGAGGGCATGACCGACACCCCGCCCGCCGAATGCCAGGATTGGCGTGGAGAGCGCTGGACGCCCGCCATCGGCCGGGAGACCGGACGAACCGCCGCGCATCCAAACGGCCGCTTCACCGCCCCGGCTGCGCAGTGCCCCACCATGGACCCCGACTGGGAGTCGCCACACGGCGTGCCCATCAGCGCCATCATCTTTGGTGGCCGCCGGTCCACGACCCTGCCCCTCGTCTACCAGGCATTCAACTGGTCCAGCGGCGTTTACATCGGCGCCACCATGGGCTCGGAGACAACTGCCGCAGCGGCCGGCGCACTGGGCAAGGTACGCCGCGACCCCATGGCCATGCTTCCCTTTTGCGGCTATCACATGGGCGACTACATCCGCCACTGGATCAAGATGCAGCGCGAGCTTGCCATGACTCCACGCGTCTTTCATGTCAACTGGTTCCGCAGGGATACCGAGGGGCGCTTCCTTTGGCCGGGATTCAGTGAGAACATGCGCGTGCTCCGCTGGATTGTCGAGCGCGTGCATGGTCGCGCACAGGGGCGCGAAACGCCGATCGGCTGGGTTCCTCGCTACGAAGATATCGATTGGACGGGGCTCGATTTCCCTCGCTCAACCTTTGACGAACTCATGGCCGTGAAGCGCGCCCCGTGGCGCAAGGAAGTCATCTCGCATGAAGAGTTGTTTATCGAGCTGCACGAGCATCTCCCGCCCGAGTTGATCTACGAGCGCGAGCTTCTCATCTGCAGGCTCTAAGCCGGTTCGCCGCTTAAGCTGCAAAAATCATGTCCACGTCGCCACCGTGCAAAATGCGCGCTCCAAGTGATTTGTGTCTGCCAAACGCTGCTTTTCGTGACCCATACGGGCCCCAACCCTGCGCATTGCGCTTGCGCGAAACCCCTCTAATTTCAAGCTGGTTTCACCCTGCATACACTTTTCATTTATATTAAAGATGTCGGCAAAGCCCCATACGCAGAGAGACCTGCAACGGAAGGCCTCCAAAGATACGACCTTGGCGATTCCCCTGCGAGACGCCAAGGGAGTTGTGTCTTTCCGTATCAGGTTGACACATTGCAGTGCAAAAAAGTTCATTGAGAAGGTTGCCATGCAAACATCGGATCGCCGCCGTCGCATTCCTCAACCCCAGGGACTCTATCGCCCACAACATGAGCATGATGCTTGCGGCATGGGATTTGTGGCCAGCATCGGCGGCGAGAAGAGCCACGAGATCATTCGCAAGGGCCTCGAGGTCCTAATCAACCTCACCCATCGTGGCGCCGCGGGTTGCGACCCCGAAACTGGCGATGGAGCCGGCATCCTCATCCAGATACCTCACGTCTTTTTTGCGCGCGAGTGCGGCGAACTCGGCATGCAGCTACCGGATCCCGGCGGCTATGGCGTGGCCATGTGCTTTTTGCCCGTCGACAAGCACAGCCGTTTGCAGTGCGAGGGCGTGTTTGAACGCATTGCCCAGGAAGAAGGCCTTGTCGTGCTCGGCTGGCGCGATACGCCGGTGAATGGCGACTCCGTTGGCCGCGAGGCCCGCGCCTCCCAGCCTTACATCGAGCAGCTTTTTGTCTCCCGGCCTGAAGGGCTCGACGAGGAAGCTTTCGAGCGCCTGCTCTACCGCGTCCGCCGCCGCACTGAGAACGAAATCGCAGCGTCTGAAATCGAAGGCAAGGACGATTTCTATGTCCCATCCTTCTCCTGTCGCACCATCATTTACAAGGGCCTCATGCTGGCCCCGCAGATTGAAAAGTTTTACTTCGAGCTTGCCAACCCCCTCGTCACCAGCGCCCTATGTTTAGTGCACCAGCGGTTCTCGACCAACACTTTCCCCAGTTGGAAGCTCGCGCACCCCTACCGCTACGTGGCCCACAACGGCGAAATCAACACTATCCGCGGCAACATCAGTTGGATGAATGCCCGCCAGTCGGTGCTCCAGAGCCCACTGTACGACGGCAAGATCGACGATCTCTACCCCGTCATCACACCCGGCGGAAGCGACTCGGCTTCGCTCGATAACGCGGTTGAGTTCCTTTACCAGTCCGGCCGTTCCCTGGCCCACGTCATGGCCATGCTCATTCCTGAAGCCTGGGCCGGCAACCCCGACATGGACGAGGACAAGCGAGCCTTTTACGAATATCACGCCTCGCTCATGGAACCGTGGGACGGGCCCGCCGCCATCGCATTCACTGACGGTCGCGTGGTGGGCGCAACCCTCGACCGCAACGGTCTCCGCCCCGGCCGCTACATCGTCACCAAGGACGACTTGGTCGTGATGGCCTCTGAAGCCGGCGTACTCGACGTTCCCCCTGAAGACGTCCGCAAAAAGGGTCGCCTTCAGCCGGGCCGCATGTTCCTTGTCGATACCGTACAGAAGCGCATCATCTCCGATACTGAGACCAAGAAGCAGCTTTCCGCTCGGCAGCCTTATTCCGCCTGGCTACAACAGCAGCAGGTCACGCTCGATATGCTGCCTGAGCCTTCCCGTGTCATCGCGTCAAATCCTGAAACTCTGCTTCGCCGCCAGCGCGCTTATGGCTACAGCGAAGAGGATCTGCGGATTCTTCTCGGCCCCATGGGTGCAAAGGCCGAAGAGCCGGTCGGCTCCATGGGCACAGATGTGCCGCTGGCCTGCCTTTCTGACCGCCCGCAGCCTCTTTTCGACTACTTCAAGCAACTCTTCGCCCAGGTCACTAATCCGCCCATCGATCCCATCCGCGAAGAGCTGGTAATGTCGCTCATCAGCTACATCGGCACCGAGCGCAACATCCTCGACGAGGCGCCCGACAACTGTCACACCCTCAAGCTGCCGCACCCCATCCTCACTAATCGCGATCTTGAAAAGCTGCGCCGTGTCTCCTCCGGCGATTTGCTCGCCACCACCCTGCCGGCTCTGTTCCGCGCCGCGGATGGCGAGGCAGGTCTGCGTCACAGTCTTGAGGATCTCAGCGCCCGTGCCGCCCATGCGGTGGACTCCGGCTATACACTGCTGATTCTCTCCGACCGCGGCGTCGATGCCACCTATGCACCCATACCCAGCCTGCTGGCTATGGCCGCTGTGCACAATCGACTGGTCAAGGAGAAGACGCGCACCCTGGTAGCGCTCATCATTGAGAGCGGCGAGCCCCGCGAGGTCATGCACTTTGCCCTCCTCATCGGATACGGGGCCAGCGCCATCAATCCTTACCTCGCCATCGAAACGCTCCACGACATGAAGCGCCGCGGCCTCTTGCCCCACAATGTTTCCGGGCCCCACGCCGAGAAGAACTTCATCAAAGCCATCAACAAGGGCCTGCTCAAGACCTTCTCCAAGATGGGTATCAGCACGCTGCAAAGCTATCGCGGCGCGCAGGTTTTTGAGGCTGTGGGTCTGAACCACGCGCTAATCGAGAAGTACTTCCCCGGTACTGCCTCGCGCATTGAAGGTGTTGGCCTCGATGTGCTGGCCCGCGAGGCGCAGCTCAAGCACGCCTACGCCTTCCAGCCGCTTACCGAATCCGAAACCGAGCTGGTCGTTGGCGGTCACTATCAGTATCGCGAGGGCGGCGAGTATCACCTGATCAACCCGCTCACCATCAGCAAACTGCAGCAGGCGGTCCGCCAGAACAACCCCACCACGTTCCAGGAATACACTGATCTGCTCGACGATCAGAACCGCCATCTCTGCACTCTTCGCGGTTTGCTCAAGCTCAAGTATTCTGACCACCCCATCCCTCTCGACGAAGTTGAGCCGGCCAAGGAAATCGTCAAGCGCTTCACCACTGGCGCTATGAGCTATGGGTCCATCAGCAAGGAAGCGCATGAGACCCTCGCCATCGCCATGAACCGTCTCGGCGGCATGTCCAACACCGGCGAGGGCGGCGAAGACGAGGAGCGCTTCAAGCGCGATCCCAATGGCGACTTGCGCCGCAGCGCCGTCAAGCAGGTGGCCAGCGGGCGCTTCGGTGTCACCGCCAACTACCTGGTCAATGCCGACGAACTCCAGATCAAGATGGCACAGGGCGCAAAGCCAGGCGAAGGCGGGCAATTGCCCGGCCACAAGGTCGATGAAGTCATCGCCAAAACGCGCTACTCGATTCCCGGTGTGGGACTCATTTCGCCGCCTCCCCACCACGACATCTATTCCATCGAAGATCTTGCGCAGTTGATTTACGACCTCAAGAACGTCAATCCGCAGGCGCGCATCGCCGTCAAGCTGGTCTCTGAAGTCGGCGTCGGCACCGTCGCTGCCGGCGTCTCCAAGGCCCATGCCGATGTGGTGCTCATCTCCGGCGATAACGGCGGCACCGGTGCCTCACCGCTCAGCTCCATCAAGCATGCCGGACTTCCCTGGGAACTCGGCCTCGCCGAAACCCAGCAGGTGCTGCTGCTCAACGACCTGCGCAGCCGCATCAAGGTGCAGACCGACGGCAAACTGCAAACCGGCCGCGATGTGGTGATTGCTGCGCTGCTGGGTGCTGAAGAATTCGGCTTTGCCACCACGCCTCTCATCACCATGGGCTGCATTATGATGCGCAAGTGCCACCTGAACACCTGTTCGGTGGGTATCGCCACCCAGGACCCGGTTCTGCGTGCGCGCTTCTCCGGCCAGCCCGAGCATGTGGTCAACTTCTTCTTCTTTATTGCCGAACAGGTGCGCCAGCACATGGCAAAACTTGGCTTCCGCACTGTCGATGAGATGGTGGGCCGCGTCGAACGCCTCGACTCTTCCATCGCCGATGCGCATTGGAAAGCCAAGGGCATCGATCTTTCTTCGATTCTCTATGTGCCCACTCTGCCCTCTCGCGTAGCACGCCGCAAGATGCAGGCTCAGGATCACGGCCTCGAACAGGCCCTAGACCACACGCTCATCGCGCAGGCTGCGCCCGCTCTCGAATCCAAAACTCCGGTCACCGGCAGCTTCCCCATCCGCAACGTGCATCGCACCGTGGGTGCCATGCTGGGTGGCGAAATCGCCCGCCGCTACGGCTCCGCAGGCTTGCCTGCCGAGACCATTCACTTCCGCTTCCAGGGCTCGGCCGGTCAAAGCTTCGGCGCCTTTGTTCCCAACGGCGTCACGCTTGAGTTGGAAGGCGACTCCAACGATTATCTTGGCAAAGGCCTCTCCGGCGGACGCATCATCGCCTATCCGCCCAAGACCTCCAGCTTCCTGCCTGAGGAGAGCATTCTCGTCGGCAACGTTGTTCTTTACGGTGCCACCAGCGGCGAAGCCTTCCTTAACGGCATCGCCGGCGAGCGCTTCGCCGTGCGCAACTCCGGCGCTACCGCGGTTGTCGAGGGCGTAGGCGACCACGGTTGTGAGTACATGACCAATGGTCGTGTCGTGGTCATCGGTTCCACCGGTCGCAACTTCGCCGCCGGCATGAGCGGCGGCATCGCCTATGTGTACGATGACCAGGGCGATTTCTCCACGCGCCGCTGTAACAAGACCAGCGTCGATTTGGAGCCCCTTGTCGAGCCTGCCGACATCGACCTGGTGCGCGGTCTCCTCGAACGCCATCGCGATTACACCGGCAGCCCCCGTGCCGCCTGGATCCTCGAACACTGGGCCGACGCGCAGCAACGATTCATTAAGGTATTCCCGCACGATTACAAGCGCGTCCTCGGTATACCTCGCGTCGAATCGGTCTACGTTTCTCCCACTACTTCGTCGCCCCTGGAGGCGGCTACAGAGGTGCAACATGGGTAAGGTCACTGGATTTCTTGAGATTGAACGTGAACAACCAGTCCGCCGCAAGGTCGAAGAACGGCTGCACGACTGGAATGAAATCTACGAGCCTTTCCCCGAGGAGAAACAGCGCGAGCAGGGCGCTCGCTGCATGGATTGCGGCGTGCCCTTTTGCCACACTGGCTGCCCGGTCAACAATCTCATCCCCGACTGGAACGACCTGGTCTACAACGGCCGATGGGAGGCAGCCATCCGCCGCTTGCACGCCACCAACAACTTCCCCGAGTTCACTGGCCGCATCTGCCCCGCGCCTTGCGAAGCCTCCTGCGTCTTGGGTATCAATTTGCCTGCGGTATCCATCAAGCTCATCGAGCGCAACATCGTCGAGCGCGCTTGGGAAGAGGGTTGGATCCATCCCGAGCCTCCCGAGCAGAACACAGGAAAGCGCGTCGCCGTCGTTGGCAGCGGTCCGTCAGGCCTCGCTGCCGCACAGCAGTTGCGCCGCGCCGGACACTCCGTCACTGTCTATGAAAAGAACGACCGCATCGGCGGCCTGCTTCGTTACGGCATTCCCAACTTCAAGCTGGAGAAGCACGTCATCGATCGCCGCATCCAGCAGATGCGCGCCGAAGGAGTAACGTTTCTCACCAACGCCCACGTGGGCGGCAATGTGCCGGTCGAGGCCCTCACGGGCCACTACGATGCCATCCTGCTCTGTGGAGGCTCCGAAAACCCGCGCAATCTCAATATCCCCGGACGTGAACTTAAGGGCATTCATTTCGCCATGGAGTTCCTGCCCCAGCAGAATCGCCGCAACGAAGGCGACGCGATTGATCCCTCCACCGCCATTCACGCGGCAGGCAAGCGGGTGGTCATCATTGGCGGCGGCGACACCGGCGCTGACTGCCTCGGCACCAGCCTGCGTCAGGGCCCCAAAAGCGTTCACCAATTCGAAATCATGCCCAAGCCGCCCGAGCAGCGTGCCGCTTCCACTCCCTGGCCCATGTGGCCCCTCCAGTTGCGCACTGAGAGTTCGCACGAAGAAGGCGGAATCCGCGACTGGAGCGTCAACAGCATCAAGTTCGTCGGAGATGAGAATGGCCACGTCAAGCAGATGCAAGCCTTGCGCGTGGGCCCTCCGCCAAAGTTCGAGGCCATTCCCGGCTCGGAATTCACCCTCGACGTTGATCTCGTCCTGCTGGCCATGGGCTTTCTTGGCCCGATCCGCGACGGCATGATCGAGCAGTTGGGTCTGACCCTCGACCAGCGCGGCAACGTCGCCACCACCGACTTTCAGACATCCGTCGAGAACATCTTTGCCGCCGGCGATATGCGCCGCGGCCAATCGCTGGTGGTCTGGGCTATCGCGGAAGGACGCAAGGCCGCCGCTGCTATAGATCACTATCTCGCTGCTCAGGCCGAGCCTTTACCGCAGCTTCATCACGACCACGCGCGTGCTTGAGCCCCAAGAAGCGAGAATGTGATATAAATCACTGCTTGAATCATTCGGCGGTCTCATGCTTACATTGAAGGTCGGTGCCCTTTGATGCATACAAATAGAAAAGGCGCGCTGTTTTTGCTGGCGGTCATGTTCATGGTGACCCTGATGCCGGCCTCCGCCTGCCTGTTGAGTACGCAGCCAATTCAGCATCGTTCCTGCTGTGACCAGATGGCCCAGAAGTCCGGCGTTAGCGGAATGCAAGCGGATGGTTCCTGCTGCCGTGCTCCACAGCAAAATGCCGCTGTCGCGCCCGTTCCTCCTTACTCTCCGCATCATGCACAGAGACTAGCCCTGGCGCCGCATTCTGACGTTTTGCCTGTAGCCGCCGGGCCCGCCGAACGGTGGAGTGCTCTCGAAGCTCCGCCACCGAGATTCTGCTCTAGCCAGACCTCCAATCTTCGCGTCTAAATCCCCTTCCTTCCCAGGCTGAACGCGGGCCTTCGTGCGTCCTTCTGCGCATGTACGCGGCGTATATCAGTTCTCCGGTTGTTGTAGAGCAAAGCCGCCTATGAACTGTACCCCCGTTGGAGGGAGTTATGAAAGCATTTATATCCCTATTGTGCCTTTTGCTGGCCGTAGCGCCCGCCGCCATTTCCCGCGCGGAGACACCCGCCGCAGATGATGGCATGGCAGCTTTGGCTGCCTTGCTTGCGCAGCACCACACGCCGCAGCAGTCCGGACCGGCGCTCACACTTGAAGAAGTTGAGAAGATCGCACTCACCACAAACCCTGAGATCGAGGTCGCGGTTCGCCACGTCGTCAGCGCCCAGGCGAGCATCCCCGCTGCTGGAGCCCTTGACGACCCCATGGCTATGTACCGCGCCTGGGGCGTCCCCCTCCAGCAGCCCTGGAACTACAACCAAGCTCAGAACATGTTCAGTCTGAGCCAGTCACTGCCGGGCCCGGGCAAGCGTGCGCTGCGCACTAGCCTGGCCGAGTCTGACGTAGATGTGGCCAGGGCCCAGTTGGATCAGGTCCGCCTCGATGTGCGGATTCGCGTGCGTAAAGCCTTTGACGACATGTTGCGCGCCCAGGACGAAATGCGGTTCCACGACCAACATGTGGCCATCGCCAACCAGGCCATCGAAGCGGCGCGCATCAAGTATGTCGTCGGAAAAGTTCCCCAGCAGGACATCCTCAAGGCGCAGGTTGCCCTGACCCGGCTGGCCGAACACATGATTCGTTTCGATCAGGACGAGGATCTCGCGCGCGCCAATTTGAACACCCTCCTGGCGCGTGATCCGGATGCGCCACTCACTGTCACGGGAGACTATGCGGTGCTCGGCCCGTTACCCCAGGCTCATGCGCTACAGGAACAGGCGGTCGGCTCCCGGCCTGATCTGCTGGCAGCACGCGAGACCGCCGCGCGCAGTCATAAAGAGCACGCACTGGCAAAGAAGGCCTATGTTCCCGACTTTACTGTCTCGGCTGGATACATGCTGATGCAGCCCAGCACCGACATGCGTAATGACTACATGGTGGAGGGCTCGATGAACCTGCCCTGGCTCAATCACCGCAAGCACGATTCAGAGATTGCGGAATCCACAGCCAAAGCCACCGAGCAGGATGCCGAGTTCAACGCCATGCGCAATGCCGCATTCGGACAGATTCAGGAAGCGCTGGTCCAGGCGCAAGCCGCCCAAAAGCTGGCCCGCATGTATCACGACGATCTCCGCCCCCAGGCGGAAGCCACCCTGCAGTCAAGCGTCATCGCCTACGAAAACGACAAGACAGAATTCCTTGACCTTCTCGACAGCCAAATGACGGTGGTCGATATAGACCTGGCCTGGCTCCAGGCCCTGGGTGATTTCGACGCGCGTCTCGCAGATCTCGAACTCGCTGCTGGAGTTCCTCTTGACTTAATCAACCCCGCCGCACCGGAGGTGAAACCATGAAGACACGCACCTATCAACTCGCCCTTGGGTCGGCCGTTACGATTTGCCTCTTGCTCGCGTCCGCTCTGGTCTATGTCCTCCTCCTGCACGGGAAGCTCGTGGTTCCGCAAGCAGTCTCAGAGGACACCGTCGTAGCACGCGGGCCGCAGTCCTCTGCCCCGGCGACGCCATCTAGCGCGACCGCCCCGTCCGCTGCCGAACCCGCGCTGACTGCTATCCAGTTGTCACCCAAGCGGCTGCAACAGATCGGTGTTACCAGTGCTTCTGTGGGCTTCAAGAACCTGAGCCAGTATCTGCGCGCTCCGGGCAATGTCGACATCGATGAGCAGTCCCTTTCCTATGTGCAAACCCGCTTCACCGGGTGGATTCAAAACGTTTCTGCGAATGCAACCTACCAATACGTGCGCAAGGGACAGCGGCTTTTCACGGTATACAGCCCGGACCTTGTCAGCGGTGAGCAGGAGTTGCTCCTGGCCAAACAGAACCAGAAGGCCTTCTCGCAGGATATGCATGGCACCGCTTCACGGGAGAGTGGATGGCTTCTGCAGGCAGCCGAACAGCGCCTGCAACAATTTGGTCTCTCCGCGCAGGAGATTGCGGACGTGGAGCAAAGCGGCAAGGCTCCGCGCGAAATCGCGGTCAACTCGCCGGCCTCCGGTTACATCATAGAGCGCAACGCGCTACCCAACGCCTATGTGCAGCCCGATACCAAGCTCTACACCATCGCCGATCTCTCCACGGTTTGGGTTTACGCCAACGTATCGCAGGCTGACGTGGGCCGTCTCAAGCCCGGAGACACGGGACAAGTTACTGTCGATGCGTATCCCGGACGCACATTCAACGGTCGTATCGATCAGATCTTGCCGCAGGTTGATATGGCCACGCGCACCGTGCGGGTTCGCCTTGTTTTCCGTAACCCCGGCTTGGCCCTCAAGCCAGGAATGTATGTCAACGTCGACATCTCCATCCTCCTCGGTCGCCAACTTGTGATTCCCGCTTCGGCCGTTATGCAGGCCGGCACACGCGCTATCGCCTTTGTCGATCACGGCAACGGCAATCTGGAACCTCGCACCATTGAAACCGGGCCTCAACTCGACGACTCCGTGGTCGTCCTTAAAGGCTTGCAGGCGGACGAGAAGGTGGTCACCTCGGCCAACTTCCTGGTTGATTCTGAATCGCAATTGCAGGCAGCTTTTGGTGCCTTTACCTCTCCCACGCAACCACCGCCAGCGGGCACCAACGCCGCACCGGCCCAGCAGGTCCAGATTGACCTCACGACCGAACCATCTCCGCCAAGCAAAGGCACGAACACTGTGCGTGTCAAACTGACCTTCGCCGACGGAAAGCCGGTCACTGGAGCGCAGGCGACCGTAAACTTCTTCATGCCCGCGATGCCCGCCATGGGCATGGCCGCCAGTCATGCTTCCGCAACCCTTGCCGACAAAGGTAATGGATTCTATGAGGGCTCTGTGCAGCTAGATTCGGGGGGCACCTGGTCCGTAACGGTGACCATCCAGCGCGGCGGGCAGGCTGTTGCAACCAAGCAGCTAAGCGTCAGCGCTGCGGGAGGCATGTAATGCTCTCGCGAATCATTGCCTGGTGCGCGCACAATCCCTTCCTCGTTTTTACCGGAGCCATTCTGCTGGTGGTCGCGGGCGTGTGGTGTCTGCAGCGCGTGCCCCTCGATGCCCTTCCCGACATCAGCGATGTGCAGGTCATTATTCACACAGAGTGGGCGGGCGAACCTCCCAGCGTCATTGAAGATCAAGTCTCCTATCCCATCGTTACCGCTTTGCTCTCTGCTCCGCGCGTCAAGAGCGTGCGTGCCCAAACCATGTTCGGTGACTCCTACGTATTCGTCGTCTTTCAAGACGGCACTGATCTCTACTGGGCGCGGTCGCGCGTCACCGAATATTTGCAGCAGATTGCAGGACGTCTCCCTGCAGACGTGCATCCCGCCATCGGCCCGGATGCCACCGGCGCGGGTTGGGTCTACGAATACGCCATAGTAGACCGCAGTCACACCAAAAGCCTGGCCGATCTGCGCGCGCTGCAGGACTGGTATCTGCGCTATCAGCTTGAAACCGTGCCCGGCGTGGCGGAGGTGGCTAGCATCGGCGGCTTCGTGCGCCAATACCAGGTAAACCTCGATCCCAATAAGCTCTTTTCCTACGGCATTTCCACGTCCACCGTGATTGACCGTGTCCGCCAAAGCACCAACGAGGTCGGCGGCGATGTGCTTGAGATGAGCGGGGCGGAGTACATGATCCGCGGCCTTGGCTATCTCCGTTCCCTCTCCGATCTTGAAAACATTCCCGTTGCAACCAAGAACGGTACCCCCGTTCTAATACGCGATCTGGGCACGGTTTCCTTTGGTCCGGATGTGCGCCGCGGTGCAGCCGACTGGCAGGGCGAGGGCGAAACCGTGGGCGGGATCGTGGTCATGCGCTACGGCTTGAACGCGCTCAACGTGATTGACGGCGTAAAGGCAAAATTCCGCGAGATCGCTCCATCTCTGCCCCCCGGCGTTGAAATCGTGACCGGCTATGACCGCTCCTGGCTCATCAATCAGTCCATCCACACCCTCAAGCGCGACCTCATCGCCGAAGGAATTATCGTCAGCTTCGTCAGCATTATCTTCCTCTTTCATTTCCGTTCGGCGCTTGTTCCTATCCTTACCGTGCCCATCGCAGTGCTGGGAGCGTTCATCCCCATGTATTTTCTCGGCGTCACATCCAACGTGATGTCCCTCGGCGGCCTCGCGCTGGCCATCGGCGTGCTCATTGATGCCGCAATCGTCATGGTAGAGAACGGATACCGCCATCTTGCCGAACGCACCGATCAGCCGAGCGCATCAGAGCGACGGCAAATCCTGGTTGCCGCCGCGCAGCAGGTCGGACCGGCGCTCTTTTACTCGCTCATCATCATCGTCGTCTCCTTCTTGCCCGTGTTTCTGCTTGAAGCGCAAGAGGGCCGCATGTTCCGTCCGCTGGCCTGGACTAAGACGCTAGCCCTCGTCTTCTCTTCCCTGCTCTCCATCACCCTCGTGCCGGCGCTCATGCCGCTGTGCCTGCGTGGCAAGCTGCGTCCCGAGTCGCAGAATCCTGCCGCACGCGTCTCCCAGGCAATGTATCTTCCCGTCTTGCGCTGGTGCCTCCGCCACAGGAAACTCGTCATCGCGCTCAACCTCGTCTTCCTCGTATCGACCATTCCCCTCTACTTCCGCCTTGGTAGCCAGTTCATGCCTGCGCTCTACGAAGGCTCCTCGCTCTACATGCCCAGCGCGTCGCCCGGCATCTCCATTACCCAGGCCGTCTCGCTCATGCAGGAGCAGGACCGCATCATCCGTTCTTTCCCTGAGGTGTCCACCGTTTTCGGCACCGTTGGCCGTTCAGACAGCGCCACAGACAACGCTCCCCTCGATATGTACGACACCACCATCATGCTCAAGCCCCGCGAGCAATGGCGCCCCGGAATGACCTATGAAAAGCTCATCCAGCAGATGGATGAGAAGCTCCAGTTTCCGGGCCTCACCAACACCTGGACCATGCCTGTCGAGAACCGGCTCGATATGGAACTGACTGGCATCAAGACCGCGGTCGGCATCAAGATCCAAGGCCAGGACCTCGCGCAAATTGAAGACATCGGCGCGCGCATGCAGCAGATTCTCTCCAGCATGCCCGACACTACTTCCGCATTTGCAGAGCGCGTCTCCCAGGGCTTCTATCTGAATGTTGAAGTGAACCGGCCCCAGGCTGCGCGCTACGGCCTTACCGTCGCCGATGTGCAGCGCGTCATCACGTCGGAGATTGGCGGAATGGACATCGCTCAAAATGTTGAGGGCCGTGAGCGCTTTCCCATCGCGGTGCGCTACCAGCGCGATTTCCGCGATCATCCTGAGTCCCTGTCGCAGGCGCTCATTCCCACTCCAACCGGCGAGCAGATCCCCGTCAGCGAAGTGGCTCGTGTCTATTATTCACGCGGCCCCGCCATGATTCGCGATGAAGACGGAGCCCTTACCGGCTACGTTTATCTCAACCTCAAAACCAATAACTACGGCGGCTACGTCAATCGCGCCGAGCAACTGCTCCATCAGAAACTGGCGCTTCCCGCGGGCTACACCTGGCACTGGGCCGGAGAATATGAGTTCGAAATGCGCGCCAAGCAGCGACTCACGATGATTCTGCCCATCGTCTTCTTTGTCATCTTCATGCTTCTCTATCTGGTCTTCAAGTCTGCCACTGAAGCTGCGGTGCTAATCTTTCCCACCCTCTACGCCATGTCCGGAGGCCTCTTGCTGCAATGGCTGCTGGGCTTTAACTTTAGCGTCGCCGTGTGGGTTGGCTATATCGCACTGTTTGGCATCGCGGTTGAAACCGGCGTTGTCATGGTGGTCTATCTGCATGAAGCATTTCAGGCCCACGTCGCCAAAGGTATGCCCATGAACGAAACTGCGCTGGAGCAAGCCGTCATCGAAGGCGCGGTGCAGCGCCTGCGTCCCAAACTGATGACCGTGACAGCCGTCATCCTCAGCCTCGCGCCCATCTTATGGGAAACCGGCATCGGCTCAGACGTGATGAAACCCATCGCCGCTCCCATCGTTGGCGGCATGATTACATCCACAATTCACGTCCTGATTCTCGTTCCGGTCTTCTTCCTGCTCATCAAACGCAGAGCACTCCGCCGTGGTTTGCTCAACGCAGACCAGACCCGGATAGACACCGAGCCGAAGAACTCCATCGGCAGTTGAAAACATAATCGCGAATGCTCGCATTGTTCGCTGCGTGGCAGACGAGCCGTACTCCGTGTTATCTTTCGGCGAGACATTCCTCCCAGGGAGAGGCAATAAGTTTATGCAGGCAAAATCGGCAGCGCGAGAGTGCTTCGAATCCGCCCGTGAAGGGCTGATTGCACTGAGCCATCGCATCCATGCCCACCCGGAGCTGGGCTTTGAAGAAGTGAAGGCTTCCACCTGGCTCTGTGAAGCTCTTGATGACGCGGGTTTTGCCGTGGAGAAGGGCATCTGCGATCTCCCCACTGCCTTCCGTGCCCGCGCTGGCTCCGGCCCTTTGCATGTTGGAATTTGCGCCGAGTACGATTGCCTGCCTGGCATCGGTCATGCATGCGGCCACAACATCATTGCCGCATCGGCCGTTGGTGCGGCACTCGCCGCCGCCAAAGTGGCTGACGACCTGGGCCTCACGATCACTGTGATCGGCACCCCTGCCGAAGAGGTGTGCAACGCCAGCGGGAAAGTCCTGCTTCTTGAGGGAGGCGCTTTTGATGGAATCCACGCCGCCATGATGGTGCACCCCGCGCCTTTTGACATGCTCCGCGCAAGGATGATCGCCGCCGCCATGTTTGACGTTCATTGCACCGGCAAGGAATCCCATGCTTCAGCGTTTCCAGAGTTGGGCGTGAATGCGGCCGATGCGTTGACCATCGCGCAAACGGCCTTGGGTCTGCTGCGCCAGCATATCCGCTCCACTGATCGAATCCACGGCATTGTCACCGACGGCGGCTCAGCTCCAAACGTGATTCCCGCCCACACCTCTGCCAGGTACATCATCCGTTCCGAGACCGTGGAGCAACTTGACCAATTGCGACCAAAAGTTTATCGCTGCTTTGAAGCCGGCGGCCTCGCCACGGGCGCGAAGATTGCCATCACTGGCGGCGACAAGCCCTACGCCGAGATGCGGCACGATGACGACATGGCCGCTCTTTACCGCATGAACTCAGAGACGCTGGGGCGGCCGTTCCCCAATCTGGGCGAGTGGGAAACCCGGCCCACCGGTTCCACCGACATGGGCAACGTCTCCCTGGCTATGCCGTCGATCCATCCCATGATCGGCATCAACTCTCTGCCCGCCGTTAATCACCAACCGGAGTTCACCGCACACTGCATCACTCCGGATGCAGATAAGGCGCTCGGCGACGGTGCGCTCTCGATGGCATGGACCTGCATCGATCTGGCGACGGATCATCGTGTGCGGGAGCGCCTGATGGCTAGCCGCTGACAGCCGTCACCAAGCCTGGATTGAGGCGTCAAGCGCATGACTAACTCTAAGTATTATTGAAAAACGGCCGCTTCCCTATCGTCGCCAGGCCATCCAGCGTCCTTGGATGGTTACGTGAAACCTCAAGCCTATCCTAGCCAAAATTGCGCCTGCCTTTCTTTTCATAGCTTTCCAGCTGGCGCGAATCGGACGCCCCAACGAACTCTTAACCGTTAAGCCATCGGGACGTCTGTTCAACGTCTCGGCCGGATGGAATATTGACCGGGAAAAGGTGGAGCTACAATGATCCTGCCGGGCGAAACGGAAGCGGGCTCTGCGGGAATGCAACTTGCTGAGGGGATAACTAGTGCGCTTGCCTAAACGATGGCTGGCCGGCTGAAGCTTGTTGGTTGCGTTGCTTGCGGGGCTTCATCGGGCCGGCAGACCCTGATGTCTTGAAAATCCCCGCCCTCCAGGGCGAAACTCTCACTCACGGAGACTGTTCTATCTCCATTTCAAGCTGAACCAACACCGGGGCAGGTCTCAGGCTGGGAGAGCCAAACTGTATGATCCCGAGAATCGGACTTGTACTATTTCTCCTTTGTAAGTTAGCCGCGTCTGGCTATGCCGCGGAATTCCGCGCCTCCGTAGTCAAAGTGGATATCACTCCAGGCAGTCCGCAATGGTTGCTCGGATATGATGCCAGGCAGTCTGACAGTATCCATGACAGGCTCTTTCACCGTATCGCGGCACTGGACGATGGAAAAACAACCATCTATCTTGTGTCTACCGACCTATGCCTTTTTTCGCCCGCATACTACGACAAGGTGGCGAAAGACGTCGAGCGCGAGGTGGGGATACCTCCGCAAAACCTTTGGTGGACAGTGACACACACGCATTCCGCTCCTGAAACGGGACCGCCAGGAGTGGGAGCGGCATTTATGCCGGAGAGATACAAGCAGGCCGCAAAAGGAGATTCCAATCCCGAATACACGCAATTCGTCGAGACGAAACTCATTGAGGGTCTACGTCTGGCCCGTGAGAAATTACAGCCGGCGCGGCTTGGATTCGGACTTGGCTTCTCGACGGCAAATATCAATCGCCGAGGGAAAGACGTGGATGGGAAGGTCAGCCTTGGCTTGAATCCCGACGGTCCTGTGGACCGCCAGATCGGTCTTATTCGGATCGAGAACCTGAACGGCGGTTTGATTGGTCTCATTGCGAACTACGCCATCCACGGAACCGTTCTAGGCCCGCCCAACCATGCGATAAGTGGCGACGCGCCCGGCGTTGTGGCGCAGTACGTGGAAGAGAAGCTGGGCGCACCCATGCTGTTTATCAATGGCGCTGAGGGAGACCTGGCGCCGATCTACAGCGTTTACCCCGACCCCGTTTCAGGCCATCTGGGTGAGTTTCGACTTTTGCTTGGCGATCGTATCCTTCAAGCCAATCAGCGTATCGTCGAAATGACCTCCGACGTGGTCCTGACCGGGAGCGAGGCGGCGATAGAGACACCGCTCCGCGCCGGCCTGGCATGGCCCCCTGAACTTGGCGGGTATGTTCGCGCCGCTCCCGGGGGAGTAACTCTCGTTCGGATACCTGTTCGCTTCCTGCAAATCAATCGCGAAGCCGTGCTATGGGGCGCTCCCCTTGAGTTATTCTGTCAGGTTGCCATGGACGTACGCGATCGCTCGCGCTTTCCCTTCACCTTCTACTTCGGACTGCTGGACGGCTGGCTCGGTTACTTGCCGACCGGCCAGGCTTTCCGAGAGGGAGGCTACGAGCCGTCAACTTCGCCTTTTACAGAACGCGGGGCAGAAGATCTTCGTCAAGGTGTGGCCACGCATCTTGCAGCCATGACGAGATAGCGAGTTCAGCGAAGCGGGCCAGCAGATGCGATTGCTCAAGGCACAACCATGCCGTTCACACCCTGGACGAAAATTTGGTGCCCGAAACTCGATCTGTCTGAGTTATGCAACGTCGAACTTTGGAGCAATGGCCGCATATTCGCCGCCGATAACACCAAGCCGCGATTGGCAATCGTGGATTGCCTCGCAGTCAGGCTTCATCCGGGGGCACATCGAAGTTCACTAAGTCACTCCGGAAGCCTCGTGTCTTGAAGGCCCCGTAGGCAATCCCCGCAAGCATCCAGATGGAGCCCGCGACCATCGCCAGTCTCGACAGGTGAATCCAGATGAATAAGCAAATCAGGAAGCCCAACACCGGCGGAATCAATTGCCACAGGCTGCGGTCCGCGCCCCGGATGTAGTAGTGAGTGAGCGACGCGAGATTAACGCCCATGAATGCGATCAGCGCGCCGAAGTTCAGCAACTCGGCTCCATTGTCATAGCTGATGAGGAAGGCGCCTGTAAGCGCGATCATACCGACAAAGATCACGTTGTTGGCAGGAACCCGGGTTCTAGGATGGATAGCCCCAAAGAACCTGATGGGAATTGCGTTGCTGCGCCCCATGCCGTAAAGCAGGCGTGCCGCGCCCAGTTGCGATCCGATGCCGGATCCTATGGTGGCAATCAGCAGCGTGACGCTGATGGTCCTGGTGAGCCACAGACCGCCCGCAATCGCCGCAACGTGGCTGAAGGCGTTCTCAACCTCGCTGGCAGGAAATAAGTACTGGCGGCTGAGCAATTGTGCGCCGTAGACCTCTGCCCCGGCCAGAAGCCCGGTAACGACACAGACCAGAACGGTAGCCAGAAAGATGTTGCGCTTAGGGTTTTCCACTTCTTCTGACAGAGTGGAAATGCCGTCGAATCCGATGTAGGTGAGCACCGCGACCGATGTGCCGTGGAACACTCCGTTGATGGTGAAAGTCTCGGGGTTATAGAAGGGTCGCAGAAAATACGCCTCGGGGTATTGCGGCAAATGGAAGATGTAACGGATGGTGCACCAGAAGTAGGCCACGATAACAGCCCCCATGATGGCGCACAGGATCTCGTTGATGCGAGCCGACGACTTGACGCCGCGCAGGTTCAGCGCCGTGAACAGCACGGCAAAGAACACGGGCCAGAGCAAGCCCGGATAAGGGATCTGGTATCGGGTTCCGCTCAACAGGTCGGCCATCGCCTTGGCCGACCAGATCGTGCAGATCATTGGATTGAGAATGTAGTCCATGGTCATGCTCCATCCGGTCACATAACCGAGCGATGGATGCAGCTCGCGGCCCACATAGGTATAGGCTGAACCGGCGCTTGGATATACCCGCGCCATGCGGCCATAGCTCATCGCCGTAAAGACCATGGCGATCATGGCGATCAGGATGGAGGTGACAACGTGGCCTTGCCCCGCGTTGCTAAAGACCCCATAGGCCGGCATGGGCGCTGTGGGTTGAATGACGATAATGCCGTAGAGGACAAGGTCCCAGAGAGTGAGGGACCGCCTTAGGCGCAGGACCGTGAGATTGGCGTCCGCCGGTGGGTTCTTCAAGCTTTCATCGCCCGCACGCAAGGGGCGTGCCTGCGTGCTTGCCCGCAATCGGGTTCGGGCCGGTTCTTGCACTCTGTGCCGTGCTCTTTGCGCATGCACTTCGCGATGAAAGTCTTCATCGTTTCCCTGGTCTGCTTCACGAGGGTATTCTCCAACATCGTCGAATCCCAGGTCAATTCCGCAGTTGCATATTGCAGAGATGGCGTGGCAAAGCCCGGGCTCTCTGCGTGGCCCTGCCAGTTGCATCCCTTGCCTGACGCTTCCGCCCTGTTTGCGAGTGCTCGCGATTCAAATAAAGAACGGAGCTCTCGATTGCAATCCAGCATCGAGTGAAAGACCCCGAACGTTCAATGCATGTCCGTTTCTACCGAAGCCGCCTCATGCAATTCCTGATTGAAAGACGTAGAAACCGCGGTGTAATCCCTCCGATGTGCTTCAATTGTTAGGTCACTTGGTCCAGGTGTTGCAGCATGCCGAACCGCTGAGTCTGCAGCTTGGCCGCGGGGGAAAATGGCATTTCAAAAGGACGTTGTCGTGCGTTGTCTCATCGTGGCATCTCTCGCAGTTGGTGGCTCTGCCCTGCGGGCCCAGGCCGGCGGTGATTTGCCCATCTACCTTGACTCGAAGCATTTGGTCGACGAGCGTGTTGATGACTTGATGGGCCGCATGACCCTCAAGGAAAAAATCGGGCAGCTCAATTTGCCATGCGTGTATGTCGATGAGCTTGGCAAGGACATTCCCGCCAAGCGCGAGGGAACCCGGCGATTTGAGGCCGGAACCTACACCCAGGAGATTGGGCCGGGAAGCGGCTTTTTCACCCTCGCAAACGAAATTCTGCACGATGGAGATGCCCGTGTGGCGGCCCAGTACTTCAATGATCTGCAAAAAATTGCCGTCACACAGACGCGCCTGAAGATCCCGTTGCTCGAAGACGAGGAGGGCACGCATGGCGCGATGTATCCGGGGGCGACGATATTTCCTGAAGGGCTGGCCATCGGCAGTTCCTTCGATCTCGATCTGGTGAAATCGGTCTACACTGCGGCGGCGGCCGAGGCCCGCGCTGTAGGGATCCACATGCTCTCCACGCTGGTGATGGAGTTGGATCGCGATCCACGCATGGGACGAAACGAAGAAGGCTACACCGAAGATCCCTACCTCGAACAGCGTATCGGTGAGGCGATCGTGCACGGAGCACAAGGCGTCAACCTCACCGATCCAGACAAAGTGATCACTGTGTTTACCGATTTTCCCACACAAAGTTCTCCCGCCAGCGGCCTGGAGCGCGGAGCGATTGAATTATCAGAACGCTCACTGCGCGAGAACGATTTATTGCCGTGGAAGGCCGTGATCCGGGCTGGAGCGTTGGGTGTGATGGCCGGCTATCCCGAGATCGAGGATCTCCCTGCGCATGCCTCTGAAAAGTGGATGAACAACGTGCTCCGGCAGGAACTTGGCTTTGACGGTATCGTAGAAAGCGAAGGTGGCGGCTTTGGGAGCCTTATTTATGAGCACATCGTTCCAACCCAGAAGGAAGCGGGCGCGCTGGCGATTAAGGCCGGAGTCGACCTGAATATCACCTATGAACCCGCTTATATGGGCCCCCTGGTCGAATCCGTTAATGAAGGAAGAGTGCCGATGGCGCTGGTTGATCGCGCGGTGCGCCGGGTTCTGAGACAGAAGTTCCGCCTGGGCCTCTTTGAGAACCCCTATGTCGATCCTGACCGGGCAGAACGCATTGTGCACTCTCAGCAGAACCAGGACTTGGCGCTCCGCGCCGGGCGCGAGGGAATCGTCCTGCTCAAGAACGAAAAGAACCTGCTGCCGTTGAAGAAAACCCTGAAATCAGTGGCAGTCATCGGCCCGAATGCCGATAACCGGATGAATCAGATTGGCGATTACTCCCCTGCTGCCACCCCGGAACATATTGTCTCTATTCTCGAAGGAATCAAGACCAAGTTGGGCACCGCAACAAGAGTCACTACCGTGAAGGGATGCAATGTACTGGGAGGAGACAAAAGCGGGTTTGCTGAAGCGGTCAGCGCCGCCAGGAATGCAGAGGTAGCGATCGTAGTTGTGGGAGAAAACCAGCGCGAGACTCACCCAGGCGCGGAACTGGAGCGCCCCACCGATGGAGAGGGCCACGACGTCGCCAGCCTTAACCTCACTGGCGTGCAGGAAGATCTTGTCCGCGCGGTCTTCGAGACTGGAACCCCCACCATCGTCGTCCTGGTGAACGGCCGGCCGCTTGCTACGCCGTGGACCTCGGAACACGTGCCTGCATTGGTCGAGGCCTGGTTGCCGGGCGAGCGCGGCGGAACAGCGGTTGCCGATGTCCTCTTTGGCGATTACAACCCCAGTGGCCGTCTGGCTATCACCATACCCCGCGACTCAGGACAGTTGCCGGCATACTACAACTACAAACCCTCCAAAGCTTACTGGATGCACGAGGGATGGAGCCATACCGAGGGATACGCCGACATGCCTGCAACACCGCTCTATCCCTTTGGCTATGGCCAGAGCTACACGAATTATGAATACGGCAATCTGCGCATCGAGCCAGCTGAGATTCGCCCGGGAGGCGAGGCGCATGTAAGTGTAGATGTGAGGAACGCCGGCAATCGAGAAGGCGCGGAGACGGTGCAACTGTATCTGCGCGAGACCTTTGCCCCCGTCTCGTTGCCGGTCAGGCAACTGCGCGGGTTTGAACAGGTTGCTCTGAAACCCGGGGAGACGAAGACCGTGACTCTCACTCTGACCCCCGAAGACTTGCAGTTGCTTGATATCGACATGCACTGGAAGGTCGTGCCCGGCGATTTCGAAATCATGGTGGGGAGATCGTCGCAGGATCTGCCGCTCAAGGGAATGCTCAAGGTTAGCCAGTAACCTGGGAAGAATCGGCGCGGCGGTGTGAAGAGTCGGAGGATCCGATGGGAGAACGATTTCAGGACCGGATAGCAATTGTCACGGGGGCGGCACAAGGTATCGGCGCCGCAATCGCCGTGCGATTGAGCCGCGAGGGCGCCACGGTCATTGGCCTCGACATCAAGCGGGACGAGCTAGCTGCTTTGTCCGCACATTTGCCGCGGTTTGAGGCGGAACCCGTAGATCTGGCTTCCTTGACCGATATTGCGCGCGTCATTGAGAAGATCAGAGGCAAGCACAGCCGGATCGATGTGCTTATCAATAACGCCGGCGTCATGGACTACGTCCGCATCGATTTGGCCGGCCTGGAAAAATGGCGCCGGGTGATGGCCATTAATCTTGACGCCCAGTTTCACATGTGCCGACTGCTTGCGCCGGTAATGATGGAACAAGGCTATGGCCGTATTGTGAATATCGCGTCCACCGAGGCGGTTCAGCCGGAACCCCATGTCAGCATCTATGCCGCATCGAAAGGCGCCATCTTTTCATTTACGCGGGCAATCGCTGTCGATCTGGCGCCGTTCGGAATTCTGGCCAACGCCATCGCGCCGGGGTGTATCCATACCCCCATGTCCATTGTGAACGGGGTGGATGAGACCACGACCGATGTGTTTCAGGAATGGTATGTCGGGAAAAGAAAGATCCCTCTGGCCAGGCCAGGCGAACCGGAGGAGATTGCAGCGGTAGCGGCCTTTCTGGCATCGGACGAATGCAGCTATGTCACCGGTCAAACAATCATCGTAGACGGTGGGTTGACGATCACCAACTAGCCGCTTCACGCCAGGTTCAGGACTGGAGACGAAGAGCAAGTCACAATCGCGCCAGGTTTGCTGACCGGCAAACGATCTTGGCGAGATCGTGGGGGTTGCCGACTTTCACAACTTTCAACCCTGCGGCCACAGCGCTCCTGACTCCGTGATCGGAGTCTTCGAAGACGATTCCAGCACTTATTCCGAGCCTCTGCCTGATCAGCAGGTACGGTTCAGCTGAAGGCTTGGGCTTTGCTACGTCCTCACCGAATACGAGCGCATCGAACCGTTCGAAAAGTTTGCATGCGCGAAGCACAGGCTCTACACATGCTCTTTCAGAGCTCGTTACCAATCCGATTCGATACTCACTAAGTCTCGCCAGGAGCGCAATGGTCTCTTCCGGAATTGGTAACTCTGCGAGCGACAACGCACAAACCATTTGTTTGCGTTCTGCGTTTCTACTTAAGAGTTCCGTTGCATCGATATGAGGCCACGTCTTCGGTATCGAAACGCACATCTGAGCGTCGCTTACACCAAGGCCATGAATCCCGTAGTCGTTCCAGGTGAAATCTATCCCATAAACAGCCAGCATCTTCGCCCACGATTTCCAGTGGAGTGGCTCGGTATCTGCCAGCACGCCATCGTAATCGAAGATCAACGCTCCGCGTGGTCCGTTCATGCGATGCCCTTCCCTATTCTTCAACAGGCCTCCAAACTTCGAAGCCCGATCAGGAAGCGGCGAAGGTTACGCCAGTGTAATGCTGGACTGCATCGAGGTTGATGGTTATGCCCAGGCCCGGTTTGTCCGGTATCTCCAGCATGCCCGCTCCGTCCAATCTCCACCGATCCTGGACAATTTCGTCTATAAACGGAGAGCCAGTCAGATATTCCACCAGATCGGTGCTTTCGATCGCAGATGCCAACTGAAGATCGGCCGCCAGGCCAAGCGCGGTGTTCCATCCATGTGGGATCATGCGAAGTCCGTGGTCCTCGGCCATCCATGCTATTCTCCGCTCTTCACTGATTCCACCAACTTTGGTCACATCCGGTTGCACAATATCAAAAGCTCCCTCGCGAATCCACGGCTCGAATGCCTGACGACGGGTCAGCACCTCGCCTCCCGAGATGGGAACCGGCGAAGTCTGGCGTAGAAGTATGAAGTCCTTTAGATTGTCGGGCGGCAGTGCCTCCTCAAACCAATAGACGTTGTAATCGGCTAACATCTTCGCAGTGCGAACCGCCCACTTGTATCCCTGGGGCCAAAACGCATTGCTGGCGCCGGCATCGACCATGAGCTGCGAATCCGTACCCACTGCTTCGCGCGCAGCCCTCACGATCGCCTCATCCGTGGCGAAATCGTGCTGCCCGAATGGACCCCAGCCGATTTTGAACGCGCGAAATCCCTGCGCTTTGATTGACAGAAGCTTTGCAGTCAGTGGCTCCGGCTCCTCCATGAGCAGCGAAGCGTACGGCCGAACGCGATTGCGGTAACGGCCACCGAGAAGTCGACCGATCGGCTGCCCCGTAGTTTTTCCGAGAATGTCCCACATCGCTATATCGATCGCGCTGATCGTGTGGGTGATGGAGCCGCCGCGCCCCATCCAAAACGTATTGGCATGGAGCTTTTCGCTCACTCGCTCCGGCTCTAGAGGATTCTCCCCCAGTAACAAGGGTTCAAGAACTCTCAGGGAACCTTGAACCAAAGTGTCGTTCGTAAACGCCGATCCCCAACCAGTAATACCCTCATCTGTATAGACAGCCACCAAGGTATGAATGCAATCGCCTGGTTTAATCTCGTTTGCCCAACCGCCCTCGGGTGTACTGCCGCGTAGGCCCGCCGATACAATTCTTTCGATCTTCATGGATTTGAGCACTCCTGCGCCGGTCGCGATCTGACTGCGCGAATGAACGAGCTTTTCAGTTCCAAGGCTACTGCACTCTTGACGAAGCATGAAGGCTTAAGGGGGTTGCGAATTGCTGCTTGTCCACAGTGATCTGGGCGCTCGGCTCGAAATGTTCCGCTAGCTCGCCGCCCGCTATTCTACGACACTGCCGCTTCGACGTCATAATCCAGATATCGGTTGCACCGTCAGGGCCTATCAGAGCCCACCCTCGCGGCGTCTGAAGACTCCGGACCACCCGTCAAACCGATCCAGGCAAGGCCGTTTGATGTCGCCCATTCGCTGGCCGCGTGCCACACAAGCCGTAAGGTGATCCGCTTCGGGGTCCGATGCCGGATCGATGAGGAACAACTGCAAAGGGCCGAGCTGCCCCAGCGGTTGTCGTTGTCTGCTTATCGGCTTTGAAAGTCTGAAGCCGGCGAACCTGAGTGAATCGGGACAGCGGTGAATCCTCGATATACTCGGGGTCTAGTCCACGCCACCGGGGACGCTCGCTGAGTGACACGGCAATTTACCTTCAGTGAATATCTTGGAGTCCGCTGCTCGAATCCCGCACCCGCTTCAGTCGTTCCGAAACACCTTCCGGGGGGGAGACGCGACCTTTAAGCTATCAAGGCGGTAATAGGCGATTGGCTAGTACCGCTGCTGGTAAGGGAGTTCCTGTCGGGGCATGAAGCTGGCGCGAAAACGCCTGAGATCTTCATCGGTCAAACAACGATGAAGCGAGCGGGACGCAAGAGGTAACGCGATGTCAGACATTCAGGCCGCAGCACCTGGTCCCCCAAAAACCGGGTACAAGGTAGATACAAAATAGTGACCAAAATGGCTACCTGGACCCAGATGGCCTCTCTTGGAGAGAGACCATTCTTTCACAAAGACCCTGTATTTATTGGTGCCCGGAGGGGGACTTGAACCCCCACGACCCGTTAGAGTCTGCGGATTTTAAGTCCGCTGCGTCTGCCAATTTCGCCATCCGGGCCTGAAGTGGAATCCGCTTACTTCATCGTACCCGACAAAGCTGTGCAAACGCTCGCCTTCCACGGCGCATCGAGTCACCCTCACGTAACTGTGCCAACAGTCTGCGCGAACCCCATAAGCCAGCGCAGGCTATCGTCCTTCCTCAGGATCAAGCCTCTACTGCGGGCTGCGGAAGCAAATGCTTTCGCCATCCAGCCGATACTCGGCTGAACACACCTCTGCTCCGCAGATCATCGGCTCTCCGGCGCACAACTGGCGCCGTGTAATCAGCCCCATGGTGCCGCAACGCGGGCACGACATAACGGCAACATAGGGGTTTTGAGCGTGACCGAGTTTGGACTGGTTTTCCAGGACGAAAACCGTTCCGGGGTCCATTCTCTCGGGAATCCATTCTTCCAGAAACTGCAAGTCGGTTGACATCCTGCCCTCCACTACTTGAGGTCACCGAGCAGCGTCTCTTCATCTCCGCCGCTTCGTTGTGCAACAACAGCAGGCTGCGAATGGCTTGCCAGAGACTGTGCAGTCTCCGGTTGAAAATCAGTGTTATTGCCGCCGGCCTGGCACGTCAATTGGAATCGGCGGCAAGGAGTATCGAACAGGGTACATTCTCTGCATCCAATCGGGCAGTTACTTTCCGCCTCGGTTGCCGCCCTCGGTTCCGGCAGCCGCATCAATTGCTTTATACACTTCAATGTTGCGCAGGATCGCCTGCACGTATTCCCGTGTCTGCGTAAACGGAATGGATTCCACAAACTCGTCCATCCCCGTGTAGGGGCCTGCTGCCTCCCAATCCACCACCCGGCTATCCCCGGCGTTGTAGGCCGCCAGTGCGTACTCCTGCACCCCGCCGAATCTTTCCAGCATCTGGCGCAGATACCGTGTACCGAGCCGGATATTTGTTTCCGGATCGAGCAGATGGAAGGTCTCAAAGTGGCTGATGCCTTCCTCTCGCGCCATCGCTTTGCCCACGATTGGCAATAGTTGCATCAACCCGTACGCGTTGGCATAGGAGATTGCCGCGGGATTGAACTCCGACTCCTGCCGGATGAGCGAAGCCACCAGGTAAGGGTCGAGGTTGTTCTTGGCTGATTCCGCCTTGATCGTCTCCCAGTACGGCTCGGGAAACAGAATGCGCCAGTACGCCAGCGGAATTGCTTTGATCGGGGCCGACGCGGCGCTTGGCAGTGCCCGCTTCAGCGCGCGCATGGCGTGGAAGGTCTCGCCATAAGAAGCATAGATCTGCGCCTCTGCCAGCGCGCTCCATGAGCCGGAATCCGGATCGGCCTGTATCTCGCGCGCAATGTAATCGTTCAAGCCTGCATTCGCCAGCAGCCGTGCTTTGGCCAGGTGCGGGCTATCGTCCGGAAAACTGTCGTCCAGCGCCGGTGCCGGCGGCGCCTCGATCAAGTCCAGATCAGGATCCGCCACAGGCTGCGTGTTGCCCAGTGCCGCCAGCCGTTGCCGCGCCATCTGCGCATAAAAATAGTGCTGGTAGACGCGCACAATCGTGCGGTAGTTCGCCGCGGCCTGCGCAGGATTGTGGTCCTGCGACTCATACAGACGTCCGCGCCAGTACAGCGCCGACACCGTCTCCGTCGCGCTGGGATAAAGCCGTATCTGCTCGTCGAACAGCCGCGCCGCATCCGCATAAAGCCCCTGTCGGTAGCAGAGCCAACCCGCCCGCCAGTGTGCGGCCGCGGCATTCTTCTCTGTCGGGAAGTGTGTCGCAAGGTAGCTGTAGTACTCCACTGCCCGCGGATAATCCCGGCTCAGCAGGTACATGTTGCCGCTTGAAAAAAGCGCCTCGGCCAGCCATTCGCTGTGCGGAAAATCGGTCTCCATACGAGTCACAATGCGCTGCTGCTCATCCGGGTCGTCGCGGCTTCGCGCCAGTTCCATCAACAGGTAAAGTCTCCCCGCACCGTTGTCGTCCGGTGTGTCGGGCAGCGCCTCGGCCTCGGCCTTGGTCAGGCGCTTCAGTTTCAAGTCGCAATTCGCCGCGGCCACCGCGAAGCCTTCCCGGCTTTGCTCATCCAGGCTCGCCTGGCGCGCCAGCGCACGATACTGTTCGCTGGCTTCCTCGTAGCGCCCGCCTTTGTAGTAGGCATCGCCCAGGCTCCGCAGCTCCGCGACAGTCATCGTGGACTCCGCGCCCTGTGCTGTCAGTTGGGCGCGTGCAATCTCTGCCTGCGAGCTCAGCGGATGCTCTAGCAGAATCTGCTTGAAAATCCGTTCTGCCTCTTCTGGCTGGCGCAGCGCCAGCGCCACCTGCCCGCGAACCACCTGGTAGCCCGGCCGGCTGGCCGCGTCTCCGCTGGCGGCTGCGGCCAGCACCCGCTGTGCGCCGGCCGCATTGTTCATGGCCAGCAGCACCGTCGCCTCCAGTTCCGGTGTCTCGGCGTCGAAGATGCTGTCTGGATAGGTCTGCACAAATCCCTTCAGCAGCGCCTCCGCTGCCGCTTCGTTGCCCGCCTCATGTTGAGCCCGGGCTGCCAGAAAGTCTGCATAATCGCCCAGCACATCACTGGCGCGCCGGGCCTCGCGCAAACTCTCCGCCGCCTCTGCATAGCGCTTGTCCAACAGGTATGCATGGCCCAGCGCAAGGTACGCCGCCGCCGTTGCGTCGCCCGTGTGCTGGTGTGCGTAATTGGTCACCCCGGCGTAGGCTGCCGGTGTGCGCATGGTCGCCAGTTGCTGGGCCATCGGCCGCAGCTCTGTTGAAGCCACAAACGCCAGCTTGATCCGCTGCGCCCGCGCCGAGGGTCGCCTTTTGCGTCTCCGCGACAGGGTCTTCTTCCCTTTTTTGCCGGCCTTAGGTGCTGTTCCGCCCTTGTGCGCCGCCGTGGTCTTGTGTGTCGTGGCGGACTTGTGTGCCGCTCCCGTCTTGTGCGCCGCAGAGCCGGAACCACCGGAAGCCTTGGTTCCAGACGCCTTGCTTCCAGACGTCTTCGTTCCGGAAGCCCTGCTTCCGGAAGCCTTGGTCTTGGCCGTATCGGAGCTCTGCCCCCAAACCGGAATAATCACCATCAGGGCAGAAAACAGCGCTGCCAGCCACCGCAGCGTCATAGGTGCTCGGGTTGGGGAGAGTGCAACCGTCATACTTCCACTGTATGACGGTTCTTCCCCCGCTTGGTACTCCCGAACCACTTCCGTTACGTTCCGCGCGTGCCTGCGAAGGCTCAGTTTTGCCCGCTTTCTGCCCGCCGGTTTGGTCTCCTGCCCCATCGTCTATTACACTTGTCTTTTACCGGTCCGGATACGAAGCCCATCCGGTGCCCCTACGAATTCCGCAACCAACTCCCATGGCGACCATCCAACCTATTGCAGGAGAGAACGAGCAGCATCCCGACGTGGCCCTGGTTGAACGGGTCCGCGCTGGAGATGTCTCGGCCTACGACACGCTGGTCCGCAAGTACGACCGGCAGGTCTTCCGCATTGCGCAGCACATCACGCAAAATCGCGAGGACGCCGAAGATGTCATGCAGGATGCGTTCCTCAAGGCGTACGAAAAGCTCGACCAGTTCCAGGGGAACTCGAAATTTTACACATGGTTGGTTCGAATCGCAGTCAACGAAAGCCTGATGCGTCTCCGCAAGCGGCGCACCGGCAAAATGGTGTCGATCGACGAGGATATCGAGACCGAGGAGGGCAGCGTCCCGCGCGACCTGGCCGACTGGGCCCCAGACCCGGAGCAGAACTATTCCCAGGCCGAACTGGCCGAGATTCTGCGCAAGACCATCCAGGGACTGCCCCAGGGATTTCGCATCGTTTTTGTCCTGCGCGACGTAGAAGGCCTGTCCACCGAGGAGACGGCAGAAACGCTCAACTTAAGTGTTCCCGCCGTGAAGTCTCGTTTGTTGCGCGCGCGCCTGCAATTGCGCGAGCGCCTGAGCCGCTACTTCCGCAGGAAAAAAGTTCCCAAGGAAATGGGAGTTGACAAGTGACCTGCACTGAGTTTCTCGCTCTGCTTGACGATCTGATTGACGACTCGGTAACCCCCGAGACGCGTGCCGAACTGCAGCAGCATTTACAGGGCTGCGAGCATTGCGAGGTCACCCTCAGCACCACCCGCAAAACCATCGAAATCTACCGCTCTCACGAAATCTACGACCTGCCTCCCAGCCTTCGGGAACGCCTTCACGCCGCCATCATGGCCCGCTGCAAAAAAGGCTGCTGACGTCATCCGGAAAATCCAGTCTCGCAATTGATATGGGTGCCCCAGGTCTCGACTTTGAGACCTGGGATCGCGTGCATTTCACCCACTGGCACACCATCTCAGTTGATCGACACAATGCATTCGGCTGTACGCCCAACCTCACAGCCTGCACAGCAGTCGTGATGTGTCAGCGGTGATTGCAATATCTCAACCCAGGGCTTCTCGCAAAGCACCGCGCAGTTGCGGCCGCCTGTTTTAGCCCTGTACAGTGCAATATCAGCCACCGCCATCACGTCCCATATCGATCCTTCGCCCGCCGGTGCCACAACTGCGCCAATGCTGACGGTGATATTGATCTCGCCTTTGTCCAGGCGAACAGGCTCCTTACACATCGCCTGTCGGATGGTTTCCGCTCGCTGGCGGAGCTGCTCTCCGTCACATCCCGGTAATGCAAGAAGGAACTCTTCTCCCCCGTAGCGCCCCACGAAATCGTACGACCGGATATTTTGCTTCAGGCGGCGCGCCGCTTCTTTCAGAACCATGTCCCCAGCCAGGTGTCCATACCGGTCGTTGATGCCCTTGAAGTTGTCCAGATCCAGCAACATCAGCCCCGTCCGTCCCCGCGTGCGCTCGGCACGATCCAATTCGCACTTGAATAAGTCCAGAAAGGCTGTCCGGTTCCAGAGGCCCGTCAGTGCATCCCTCATGGCCTGCACGCGAAGTTCCTCGCGGCTATGGATCAATTCGTTTTGCAGCGCAAGAATCCGGCTGGCCACAATAAGGCGCGCCCTTAGATCCAATTCCTCAAATGGCTTGCTGATGCAGTCGTCGGCTCCCGACTCCAATGCATGCACCACGTCCAGATGGTCTGTGCGGCCCGTGATCATGAGAATGTAAGGGTAATATTCACGCGATTTGTCGCGAAGCCTCCGGCACAGTTCGATGCCGTCGATTCCAGGCATCATCCAGTCCATAATCACCACTTCAGGCGGGCGCTCCTGTTGCAGAATTTCCCACGCCTCGCTGCCATTGCTTGCGGTCACAGACTCGTATCCCCATCCTTCTATCCAACTCTGCAGGATAAGGCGAACTACGCCATCGTCCTCTGCAATAAGCACACGAGGCCGCTGACTGCCGTAGGGTTCGGAATCCAGGCGGTGCATCTCTACATACCCCGTGCGCATGCGCTTGATAGCGATAGATGCGGAGGTTTTGTACTGATATTGTCCCAATTGTAATCAGAGATGCCTGCCAAATGTTGATCGCCATCACATTGGTTCGCATCCCCGGTATCCATTACTATTCCCACCCAATCGCCAACTCTGTGCTTTTCGATGTCTCTCGCAAGTGCAATCCGCTCATTCGGTGCTACTTGGAATCCTTACACAAATCCATCCGGTACCGCCTCCATCCCCGATTCGAGCTTCTTCCCCGCCCGCTCGCATTTCTACCGCCACGTTTTCCCCGGCGCAAAACTATCCCCCAGCAATTCTCGTCTCGTCTAACCGCCGCGGGCATATTCATCTGCCGGGAGTGCGACTTGCCTCGGCCAATGAGATTGGGCCTGGCAACCCAGCAGGCACCAGAGACTGGCTCCTCCGCTTGAGATAAGCGACACTCTTATCCCCTTTGAGAGCCAACCCGATCTGGGCGTTTCTTGGCGACGGGCGATAAAGGATCTCGATGAGATTCGCCCCGTCGTGAAGATAGGGTGTGACATCGACATCCCCCGGTGGAATGCTCGCGCTTCCCGCTTTCTGGCCGTTCACGCGAATCATTGCAGTACCAGGGACAAGGCCGACGCGCAACAGATACTGTGCGCCCTTCCGAGCCTCAAAGCCGTTCACGGTTGCCGTGTAAACGCCTTCTTCTCCGGCATAGCGAAGCCCCTTGTCATTGCGCCAGTCGAACAATCCACCATGGCGCTTCTCTGTGCCCACGGCAAGGTCCCAGGTGGGCAAAGCCCACGTCCGCCCCGTCAGGTTCACGGTGAGCAGCGAGGCCGTGTCCTCTCTTTTCAAAGTGGCGGGCATCTTCACGCCTCGGATCAGGAAGCGCGATTCATAAGGGCGCAGCGCAAGCATGACGATACCCTTCGAACTTTGCGTCACAGGCGCCGCTGTTCCGGTTGCCGCATCGAACCACCATGCTCCCTCGGGGTCCGAGACCCTCAGAACGGCCTGCTTCGGCTGATCGTACAGGTTTGCGAAAAAATCGATCCATCCCTGGCCGACTGAGCGCGTTTCGCGGCGAAGTTCACTGGGCCGATCGAACATCAGCGATGGATGCGTTGCAGCAACAATCGCATTTGCCAGGGTGTTTGCATTCTGAGCCACAGGCTGCACTTTCACCAGCCGCTGCACCGATGCCCGAACGCTTGCATCCCCAGTGTCAGAGTTGAGATAGCCGAGTTGCCTTGCCGGCGTCGCTCCAATGAAGAAGATGGGTTTGCCCGCGGCGGCAAGTTTCTCTGCTGCTGCCATGTCTTCCGGCGCAGCGGCGTCAACCTCCGCAAACACGATTGCGCCAAACGGAGAACCGAAACGGGTCTTGCCTTCTGTTGTCAGTTGATTGCGCAACCCGTCGCCGTTTACCCACTGCCAGGTCACTCCCCGGCGATCAAGTTCGTCGATCACCGGCTTGATCTTGTCAAGCCACCTCACCAGGGACTGTCTCTCCATCCCCGACATCGGCAGCGAAATAAAGCCGCGGCTCGGATCGGTGAGCGGGAAGTGCGCGTCTTGCAGCGGTTCGGTTGGGTTTGCCGGAATGGTCGGGTTCCCCACTCCCAACGCCGGATAGTAAATCAGGACGTCGGCTGTTTGCTGCCCTTGCCGGAGCAGGTTTTGCGCCCGCGCCATATAGGTGTTGAAGGCTTTCATATCGGCCCAGAGCGGCACGCGGGAGGAGTAGTTCTCGGCAAAGTTCATTCCGAACGCACTATTCGAGACGAAGGGATCCCAGCCCTGTGGCCCGATTTTTGCTTCGTGACCCGACGGCCTCCAGTTGTATGGGGAGCCGTGGTAGACAAGCTGGCTCACGCCGTTGACAAAGAGCAGATCGGCCGAGGCCTTCATTTTTGCGATGTTCGTTGTGTACTCCGCTCCCGGGTAGCCCAGGCTCTCGGCACTGATCATTTGCCGGCCATACAACATGCCCGCCGAAGATGCCGCTCGTAGGAAGGTAGAAGCGCCCACGCTCTCCAGTTGCTCCGTCTCGGGAATATCCGTTACACCTTCCGCGCGAATCACGTCCTGGTCGAAGCCATACGGTTGCGCTCGCGACACCAGCCCGCGCTCTGTGGCCCACTTATGCGTCGCATCGAAGAAGCGCTCGATCATCAGATCCGAGAGCGTTAGCTGGTAGTCGTACCGCACGCGCTCGTCAAAGTCCCCAATTTTGAAGCGCGGGCGAGCCTTCAGTTGATTCCCGAGGTACAGATTATCGGTAGCGTCGATGTAGACTGCCGGCAGGAACGGACGCAAGTCATAACCGCGCCGCCTCTGAAACTCCTCAAGGATGTCCGCGGAACCGAAACGATCGGCGGTGTATTCGAGACTGTCGTTGAAGATGCCGCGCAGCGTCTTTCCGTAGAACTCCGCATAGCCGGTGCGCGCTCCGAAGCTGTAGTTGTAGTTCGCGCGCACACGCCGTTCATCCAGTGCGTTCACCGTGTACCCGTGCGTTGCGAACGCGATGCCCACTGGCTCTTCGCCGGTGGGCATGATCCATGACGCAATCAACACCCATTTGCCTTCGGGCGCATCCCATATCAACTTCCCATCCTGCACCTCTGCGTCAACCACTTGGATGCTCTTCGGGTCCAGTTGCAAGGGCCCTCGCCGGGAAAAGGCCGTCGAACTTCCGCCCAGCGGGCGAGCCACAACAACGCTGACGAGCTTTGCCGCTGATGGGTCAAACTCCGCCAGTACCATGTCTGCGACGTAGTTGACCACTCCCAGAATGAGGGCGTTCAGATGTGGCGCTGGACGCGGTATATCGATCTCCACGCGCTTTCCCCCGTGGAAGCTCGCCTCACTCCAGACCAAGTTCTGAACTCCATCCTCGGCCGCAACCGCCGGGCTTCCTCCCGGCCAGCCGCTGTAGTTGCTCAGATCGATCTGCATCCCCAGTTGCCCGGCTGCGGCCAGAGTGCTGCGAACTGATGCCAGATAGCGCGGAGTATCCACGCCATACACCCGGGCATGTAATGCGCTGTCCTTGCCGATCACTGGGTCGACACTGGATGCAAAGGGCTGCACTTCCGCGCCGCCGAAGCCCGCATCGTGCAGTTCCTTCAGCTCGCGCGCCAGTTCGTCGTCGTTCACATCGGCGCCCGGCCACCACCAGCGCACCCATGGCATTGAGGTGCGTGGAGGATCGTCGATGGTGGCCCATGAAAACTCGGCCGGAGCCGCTTTCGCCTGCATCGCAGGAGCCGGCTCATCGGCGTAAGAGAGCAGCGGCTTTTCTGGCTTATAGCCGGATGGCCTCAGGGCCACATGGCCGCGATACAGTAGATATCCGGCAAAACCACCAACCGACACCAGGATGACAGCAATGAATCCAAAAACAATTCGTAATGTCCAGCGTAACCATCTCGGCCAGGTCTTCTTCACAGTTCTCACTCCCGTTGGTCTGCATCTCTTTGCCACGCGAGATTATACGGGCATTGGCAGGGGCCTGAGGCCGGGCACGCGAAAACACCGGATTCGGATCGGTGCACCCGCTCGTCTGCAGATCATTTCCTTCCTCCGGCGCACAATGGTAGTAGGAGAAAGAGCGGTAGCTAGCCGTTACCGACCGCCGCAAGCCTGCAATGCAACCACCATTCCCAGTCCGCAATGCTCTGTCAGTGAATCGCCATCCCTGCTCTTGCAATGGAGGGTCTTTTGCCCTTTTACCCGTTTGATTCACCCGTGCAAGCCACCCTTTTGGGCGCGAAATTGAGGCTTTTTGGGGCATTTTTCACCACTTTTTACCCCCTTCCGCCGGGGCAATCAGATTCTATATCGCACAAACTAGATGGTTTACAGTAGCTCACTGCTGCATTTTTGAGGGCCCCCCCCTCCCCCCGCCACCGAAACGGCGAAACGGTGAGCCCGCAGTTGACTGTGAAGCGCCCAAAAATCAAGAAACCACACAATAAATACAACTCGTTGCGCTTTTGAGAGTTCTAATTGGCTCAAGGAGAAATCATGTTCCACGGTAATGTTTTTCCCTTCACGCGCCTGACCGCCGCGAAGATCTTCGCGCTCTCTCTTCTCGCCACTGCCTTGGTCAGCTGGGCTCCCGTCGCACAGGCCCAGATTGCCGTCAACATTGGCGTGGCGCCTGTGTGCCCCTATGGGTACTTCGACTACGCTCCCTATGACTGTGCCCCCTACGGCTACTACGGCCCCGATTGGTTTGTGGGCGGCTTGTTTATTGGTGCCGGCCCCTGGTTTCATGGCCCACGCGGCTTTTTCGGCCACGTTGACAACCGCTACGACCCCCATCACGGCTACCATGGTCCGCTGCCGGGACGCGGGGAGCAGCAATTCAACCACTTCCACGGAAATGAGGCGCGCGATGGGCGAGGCCACGAAGGTCCTGCCGGTCATGATGCGGGTAATGAACATGCCTTGCCCGGATTTCATGGTGGTGGCCACGGCGGCGGACATCGCTAGAACCTGATCCAATTGAGATAAGAGATGAGGCGCCCTCGGGCGCCTCATCTTACCTGCGTGCTACGCAGCAATGGGTGCCCCATGTCTCGCTTTTGAGACATGGGAAAGCACGATCTGGATGGTAGGCGTTGTCTCAGTGCTGCCCGTACATCGCCATCACATCCTTGCGCAGTTCCGCGCGGCTCGCCGGCCGCGTATAGAACATGTGCCCGCCCGGATACTCCCGCACCGCGACACGCGCCGGATCACCCATCACCGGCATCTGGTCCACGGTCAAAATCGATCCCATGAAGGGACACGATAAATCGTTCCAGCCGTGCACAATCAGCACCCGCAGTTTTGGATCGGCCGCTACCGCCTGCCGAAGTTGCGGTACTGACCCTGTGCGCAAGTCATCTCCGCCTTCCCACAGGCGATTCACCTCACCTGACAGCGCGTTGTACTGCGCGTCCACTTTCCACCCTACGACCCGGGTCACAAAATCCACCATCGCCGTCGTCACCGGCGCAATCATGCTGGCCAGAATCGGATCGTTGGCCCGCTGCTCCGGCGCAAATGGAAACGGATCGAAAGAAGTCACGTTCGAGTCATACACCGAGCCCAGCTTGCCTTCCTCGCGAAAGACCTCACGGAGATACGCGCCCGTTTCCAGCCGCCCTCCCGAGTACTTCACAAATGCCGGATCGAGGCCGGTCAGTTCCGTCACATGCTCGATCATTTTCTTCGTGGCTTCGGGGTCGGAGCGGCCTTTCAGCAGTGCGGCCGCGTACTCCCCGCGCGTGTACGCAATCACATCGGCCATGGTCTGCGGAGTCAGCTTGTTCTCGCGTTCCATGTGTGCCGCGGCGATTGAGGGCAACGTCATCATCCACGGCATCGGCGATAAGTCGCCGTCGTCCTCGATAGTGGGATTCAGATACGGCGACACCAGCACCACACCGTTCATTGCCACGCCCAGTTGCGACTGCAGATAGTAGGTAATCCGCGGCCCGCGAAACCCTCCGTAGCTCTCCCCCGCCAGGTACTTCCTCGATCCCAGCCGGCCGTTCTTCACCAGCCAGTCGTAGATCACGCGGGAAAGATACTGAATGTCGGGCGTAGTGCTGTAAAACAGCTTCTTTGCGTCCGTCTCTGGCACCGTCGTTCTGCTGAACCCCGTACCCACCGGGTCGATGAAGACCAGATCTGTAAAGTCCAGCCATGTTCCCGGATTGTCGCTCAGCATTGGTGAATCGGATGGGCTGTCACCTTCGTTGCCCGCCTGCAGGTGCTTCGGCCCGATCGCGCCGAAATTCAGAAATACCGACGACGCGCCCGGGCCGCCGTTCAATGCAAATGTCACCGGTCGGTTCTCACCGTCCATTGTGTAGGCGGTCACCACCACCTGGCCGGCGATCTTCCCATCCTTGTCGCGCACCGGCAGTGCGCCCACCGTTACGGTGTATTTCAATGTCTTGCCGTCTAGTTGCATGGTCTGTTGCACATGCGCATCGGCCGGCAGCGGAGGGAGCGCTGTCTTGTCGTCGGCCGCCTTGTCCGCTGCTGATTTCTCCGCGGCTGCCGGCTTCTCCCCTGTCTTTTCGTTACTGACCGTTGTCTTGTCTGCTTGAGCCACAACAGGCACAGCCGGAAATGCAAGGCAATAGAGAGCGCCTATCAGAACAGCGAGGCGTCCAAGCGAAGGTCGTTTGCTGAATACAGTCATTGGATTAAGATACATTGCCTACGCTCGATGCTGGCAGTCCACCCGCCGCATGATTTACCCTCAAGTTCGGCATGAGAACCAAATATGTGCTTCCCGGATTAGTCTTGGCCGTTGTTGCGGCTGTGTCCATCTCCGCCCTCGTCCAGCAGTCCACCAAGCCCGCTGAAGAAATCCCCGATGCACCACAGGCTACCGCCGCTGCAATGGTGCGCCCCAACGGTCCCTCGGTGGTTATGGATACCTCAATGGGCCGCATCACCTGCCAGTTCTTTCAGGCGCAGGCGCCCAAGGCGGTCGCCAACTTCATCGGTCTCGCCCAGGGCACAAAAGACTGGACTGATCCCGACACCAAAAAGGTGCAGCACCACAAGCCCTTGTATGACGGCACCACATTCCATCGCGTCATCCCCGAGTTTATGATCCAGGGTGGCGACCCCATGGGCACCGGCATGGGAGACCCCGGCTATCAGTTTGAAGATGAGTTCGATCCCAACCTCAACTTCGACGTGCCCGGGCGCCTCGCCATGGCAAACAGCGGCCCCAACACCAACGGCAGTCAATTCTTTATTACCGAGAAAGCGTACGACTCGCTCAACCAGCACTACACCATCTTCGGTCAGTGCGACGAGGCCAGCGTTCTGGTCGTCCAAACCATTGCCCGCGTAGAGCGCGACAGCAATGACAAGCCGCTCACGCAGGTGCTGCTCAAGAAGGTGACCATTGTCCCCGAAGGCCAATCCGTGCCTTCGTCACCCACCGCCGCACCTAAACAGTAATCCGCACCCTGATCCCGAATGCCGGGTGCATGATTCTCTCCCCATTTTTTGCGGAGAGGGCAGGAAACTACGAATCACAGGAGTTTGATATGGCCCTTGCAGCAGGTACTTACGCCGTCTTCACCACCACGGAAGGCAAGATCACCGTCCGCCTCTTTGAGACCGACGCGCCCATCACTGTCAAGAACTTCATCGACCTGGCCGAAGGCTCACAGGAATGGGTTCATCCCACCACCCGCGCCAAATCCACCAGCAAGCTCTTCGACGGAACCATCTTTCATCGCGTCATCCCCGACTTCATGATTCAGGGCGGCGACCCCGCCGGCACCGGCATGGGCGGTCCGGGTTACCGTTTCCAGGACGAGACCAAAGGTTCGCCTCACAAGTTCGACAAGCCCGGCAAGCTGGCCATGGCGAACAGCGGCCCCGGAACCAATGGTAGCCAGTTCTTCCTCACCGTCGCGCCTACACCGTGGCTCACCGGCAATCACACTATCTTCGGTGAAGTCGTCGACGGCCAGGAAATCGTGACCAAAATCTCCCTCGTCCCTCGCGGATCGCAGGACAAGCCCCACAAGCCCGTGATCCTCGAATCCGTCGTCATCGAGCGCGTCAACTAGGGTTTGCATAATTCCAGAATCGCCCCGCCAAACTTCTCTACTTTGGCGGGGCCCATCCCTACAATATCGAGCAACTGTTTTGGATTCACCGGCCGTGCCAGCGCCAGCGCTGTCAGCGTTCTGTCATGTATCACCAAGTAAGCCGGAACCCCCAGCCGTTTCGCTTCTGCCGCGCGCCACTCTTTCAGCCGTGCCGCCACTGCATCGCCCCCCTCCGGCAATCGCGCTGGCCCCGGTTCAGTCTTCTTCGCAGACTTTCTCGCAGCGGTCGAACTCCTCTTCGTCGCGCCCAAAGCCGCTCGTCCCCCGAACTCTTCCACCATCCCATCGCCGATCAACAGTTCCACCACCATCCCAGACCGCAACTCCATCCCTTTCTCGGTCAGCCGCACTTTCCGGAACCGGCGCACCTCGCCGTCCTTCTCATATTCGGAGTCTTCCATCGCGATCAGCCCTGCCCGCACCATCGCATCCAGGAGACCTTCAAACTCCTTCCGGTTCAATTTGCCCGCCGGGTCCAGTCCTCGTTGCAGCGTGCCTGTGGCCTTGTAGTCCACCTGCCGTAGCTCGCCTGTAATCGCCAGCGCCAGCGCCCGCTCCGCAACTGTCGCTCTACGAAACAGCCTCAGGACCGCTCCCGCTGGATCGCACACATCGCAAATACCGCAAGACCGGCTTGCATCCGCCAGGTCTCCGAAGTGGCGTACCAGAGCCGCCATTCTGCACTCGTTTGAAGTGGTGAACTGCAGCACTTTTTCAAACTGTTCCGCCCGGTACTTCGCCTGCACCGCGTATGTCTTCTTCCAGCCCGTTCCACCGCTGGTCACATTGCCACCAAAATCCACCCGCGCGCCGCCGTGAATCTCCAGCTTCTCCAGCGCTTTGTCGAACTCCTCTTCGCCTAGCTTCGATGCCCCCCGCAGCTCATCCACCGCCCTTGGCTCTTCGCCAAGCACTCGAAATACCTGCTCCAGATGCCCCACCGGCGGATAATCACGGTTCAGAAAAAAGTCGTGCGTCCGCTGGTCGGCATAGGAGTGCATCAGGTAGGTTCGGCTTAGTGCTCCGTCACGCCCTGCGCGCCCAATCTCCTGGTAGTACCCCTCCAGCGTCGACGGCAGCCCCGCGTGAATCACGGTTCGGATGTCCGCCTTGTCAATCCCCATCCCGAACGCGATCGTCGCCACCACCACTTCCATTTCGCCAGCCTGGAATGCCGTCTGCACCCGCTCCCGCGTTGCAGCATCCAGACCCGCGTGGTACGCCGCAGCCGGAATTGAAGCCGACAGTTCCTCCGCCAGGCGCTCCGCCAATTTTCGCGAAGGTGCGTAGACAATTGCCGGTCGCCGCCGCTCATCGCCCAGCAGGCCACAAATCGCTCGCGGGCGCTCAGGCACTGACACCTCGACCACCTCGATCGCCAGGTTCTTGCGCCTGAAGCCGTGAATGAACCGCTCCGGTTTCACCATTCCCAATTGCTGCAATATGTCTGCCTGCACCGAAGGCGTCGCCGTAGCTGTCAGGGCCAGCACTGGCGCATCGCCTCGCAGGCCCGGCAAATACTGCCCCAGCATCCGGTAATCGGGCCTGAAGTCATGCCCCCATTGCGAAATGCAGTGCGCCTCATCGATGGCGATCAGCGCCAACTTCCCTTTCGCCAGCATCTCCACAAATCCCGGCACCCGCAGCCGTTCCGGCGCAATAAAGAGGAACTGCAGATTCCCTTGCAGATAGTCGATGCAAGCCTGCCGTGACGCCCCCCGCTCCATTCCAGAGTGAATCCGCGCCACCCTCAGCCCCAACGCCGTCAGCTTTGCCGCCTGGTCCTCCATCAGCGAAATGAGCGGCGAGATTACCAGTGCCGTTCCTCCCAGCACGAGCGCAGGAAGCTGATAGCACAACGACTTCCCCGCTCCGGTCGGCATCACCAGCAGCAGGTCCCGCCTCGCAATCGCCGCCCGGCACACTGCTTCCTGGTTCGCCCTGAAATGCGCAAACCCGAACACTGTCCTCAGAACCGCAATGAGATTTTCCGGATTGGAAGGAGTCGTCAAGAAACTGGAGCCCGAATCTACAACGAACAGAGAATCAGAGATGGAATGCCTGTTCCAACTCTACAGGAAGCACAAACGCGCCAGCCGGGGGCGCCGTGCCGAGTTGTCCACTCTCTGCCGGTTGTGATTGAACCTGGCCGCAGACGGGTTCGATTCCCACCACTTGGGTCGTTCATTTTCTTTGAGGTTTCTCTCGGCCTTGAATCGCCAGTCGGCCATCATGTATAGTCCATTGCGCTTTGGAAGTATGCCGGAGGCGTCCATGACATTGACCAGCGGCAAGGGAATCGTCAATTCCCCCAGCAATCACTCGGTAGACGAAACAGTCACCAGGCTCAAGTCAATCCTTCATGCCAAAGGAGTGACCCTGTTCGCATTGATCGACCACAGCGGAGAAGCGGAAAAGGCGGGCTTGAAGATGCCTCCCACGAAGCTGTTGATCTTTGGCAGTCCGAAGGTCGGCACACCCGTTATGCTGGCCACTCCCAGCATCGCCATCGATCTCCCGCTCAAGATTCTCATCTGGGAAGACAACCACGGGAAGGCATGGCTCTCCTACAACAGCCCGCAGTATCTGCAGGAACGTCACAATGTCCCGGCAGAATTGCTCCCGGGCATCGCAGTCATTGAGTCGTTAGCCGCCAACGCTGCAGCGTAGCCCCGATCCCGTTCTCCGCATTCGCACCTTATGGGAACTCGATGATTCGCGCAGCCTCTACCTGATCCGGGATAACCCGACGCCACGTAGCGGCTGCGCTTTCTAGAAACTTCCCTTTGCGATCACACGAGGTCGAAGCGATCGAGGTTCATCACCTTGCTCCAGGCCGCCACAAAGTCGCTCACGAACTTCTGCTGCGAGTCGCTGCACGCATAGAATTCCGCGAGAGCTCGCAATTGAGAGTTCGAACCGAAAACAAGATCGACTACGGTTCCCGTCCACTTAAGCTCGCCGGTCGCCCGATCCCGCCCCTCCAACACGCCTTCTGAAGTGGCCGACCTCTGCCATTTCGTCCTCATATCGAGGAGGTTCACAAAGAAATCATTGGTCAAGGTTTCAGGCCGCTTGGTGAAAACGCCAAGTTTGGACTGTCCGAAGTTTGCATTCAGGGTGCGCAGTCCACCGATCAGAACCGTCATCTCCGGAGCGGTCAGCGTCAGCAGGTCAGCCCGATCCACCAGCAGCTCAGCCGCTGATCCCTCGGCTCCCTTTCGGATGTAGTTGCGGAACCCGTCTGCTGTCGGCTCCAATACGGCGAAGGATGCCACATCGGTCTGCTCCTGCGATGCATCTGTGCGCCCTGGCGAGAAGGGAACCTTTACCTCGTGGCCAGCCTTCTTCGCAGCTTCCTCAACAGCTGCGCAGCCGCCCAGAACGATCAGGTCAGCCAGTGAGACCTTTTTCCCGCCGGATTGCGCGCCATTAAAATCCTTCTGGATCGCTTCCAGCGTCTTGAGAACCTTCGCCAGTTTGGCCGGCTCGTTGACTTCCCAATCCTTCTGCGGCGCGAGGCGAATACGCGCCCCGTTGGCCCCGCCGCGCTTGTCGCTGCCGCGAAACGTCGAAGCCGACGCCCAAGCGGTCGCAACCAGTTGGGAAATGGAAAGCCCAGATGCGAGAATCTTGGCCTTCAGGGCAGCAATATCCTTCTCGTCGATCAATGCATGTTCGACCGCGGGAACAGGATCCTGCCAAATCAGGTGCTCCTTGGGAACCAGCGGGCCTAGGTACCGGGAGACGGGTCCCATGTCGCGGTGTGTCAGCTTGAACCAGGCCTTTGAAAAGGCATCTGCGAGCTCCTGCGGATGCTCTAGATAGCGCCTCGAAATCTTCTCATAGACCGGGTCCAATCTCAGCGAAAGGTCTGTCGTGAACATGATGGGGGCGTGCTTCTTCTTGGGGTCGTGAGCATCCGGCACCTTGCCCGCTCCAGCTCCGTTCTTGGGTGTCCACTGGTGAGCACCGGCGGGGCTCTTCGTGAGTTCCCATTCGTAGCCAAACAGATTCTCCAGGTAGTTGTTGTCCCACTTCGCCGGGTTCGTCGTCCATGCACCCTCCAAGCCGCTGCTGATGGTATCGAAACCATGACCGCTGCCGAAGCTGTTGTTCCAGCCCAGACCTTGTTCTTCGATTGGCGCGCCCTCGGGTTCACGACCGACGTACTTGATCGGATCGGCAGCTCCATGCGCTTTGCCAAACGTATGTCCGCCTGCGATCAGGGCCACTGTCTCTTCGTCGTTCATGGCCATGCGAGCGAAGGTCTCCCGAATATCCACCGCCGCAGCCACTGGATCCGGCTTGCCATTCGGTCCTTCGGGATTCACATAGATCAGACCCATCTGAACAGCGCCGAGAGGATTGTCGAGCTGACGGTCGCCCTTGTAGCGCTCGTCTCCCAGCCACTTGGTCTCAGATCCCCAATAAACGTCTTCCTCCGGCTCCCAGATGTCCACGCGCCCGCCACCGAAACCAAAGGTTTTCAACCCCATCGACTCCAGCGCCACGTTGCCAGTGAGAACAATCAGGTCGGCCCAGGAAAGTTTCCGACCGTATTTCTGTTTGATCGGCCAGATCAACCGGCGCGCCTTGTCGAGACTCACGTTGTCCGGCCAGCTGTTGAGGGGAGCAAATCGTTGTGCCCCTGAGCCCGCGCCGCCGCGACCATCGGCGATACGATAGGTGCCAGCGCTGTGCCACGCCATACGGATGAAAAACGGCCCATAGTGGCCATAGTCCGCAGGCCACCAGTCCTGCGAGGTCGTCATCAAGGCACGCAGATCCTCGATCACCGCATTCAAGTCGAGGCTCTTAAACTCCTCAGCGTAGTTGAATGACTCGCCCAGAGGATTAGACAGTTGCGAGTGCTGGCGCAATATTTTCAGGTTCAGTTGATTGGGCCACCAGTTTGCATTGGATTGGGTCCCGGCTACTGTGTGTTTGTGGGCGCCGTTCGAAAACGGGCATTTTGCATCGCCTGACATGGCATTCTGATCGTCGACTATGGGTGGTCCGGGGGTCTTTGTCTGGCTTTCAGGCATGGGCAAATCTCCTTAGATTCCGTGTTGCAATTCTGTTGAAAATCCGCGGTGCGCGGCAAGAATTCAATATTTAACCTGCTCGGCCGCGCAACTTCTCCCGCCGCAATAATACGCCTGCTTGTTAAACCTAGACCGCACACTTCCATAAGTAAAATCAATTGTTTCTACGATGGCGATTGCCATGCTCTATGATGGATTCGAGCAACATTTCCCAGGACGGCACATGAATCTGCAGGAACTTCGTTATCTGGTAGCAGTGGCCTATCACCGGCATTTTGGACGTGCCGCCGAGGCTTGCAACGTAAGCCAGCCGACTCTCAGCAGCCAGATTCGCAAGCTCGAGAACGAATTGGGCGTCACGCTCCTTGAGCGCACCAACAAGCGCGTGGACATCACGCCGGTGGGCAGCCAGATTCTCGCCCATGCACAACACGCTCTGGCGGAGGCTGGCCAGATGGAGGCAGTCGCCCGGGCCGCGCGCGATCCACTCGTGGGGCCACTGCGGCTGGGCGTGATTCCGACCCTGGCGCCCTATCTGATGCCTGTGATCCTGAAGCCGTTGCGGCAGGCATACCCGGGGCTGACCATAGAGCTATGGGAGGACCAGACACGGGCACTCGTCGACGGCCTTCGCAACCATCGCCTCGACGCAGCACTGCTGGCCACTGCTGCCGAGGCGCCGGAAATTACTGAAATCGTTCTATTTGATGAGCCCCTCGTGGCGGCTCTGCCCCTACACCATCGGCTGGCGGCAAGCGCCACAGTCAATGAGGAAGCCATAGCCAGCGAACTGTTAGTCTTGGCCGATGGCCATTGCCTGGCAAACCATGCTCTTGCTGCCTGCGGCTCGAAACACGGCCAGCCACGGAGCAAGTTGCAAGCATCGACCCAGGTGTCAACCCTTGAAACCCTTGTCAACCTGGTCGCCGCCGGGTACGGCGCCACCCTCATACCCACCCTGGCAGCGGATTCCTTGCGCCAGCGCGGGATCGCGATCAGGCCGCTCACGGGGCAGTCTTTTCGCACCATTCGCCTGGCCAGCCGGCCCGGTTATCCCCGTCCACAGGCCCTGCGGGCCCTGGAAAGGGTGATTCGGAAGGCGGTGGGCTCCGCTCTGGCTCAGGCCTGAACTTCAACGTACACTGGCTTGTGGAAATCACGGTCGAAATCGGTTGAAATCCCGGAGATTCGCCCATAATTACGGAGATTCCCCAAGAACTCGAATTCTGGCCTCCCTTATCCACAAGAACCCTCTTTGCTGCCGTTGACCCTGCCCCTCCGTCTCCTTAGAGTCTGTGATTGAAGACAATTGTTTCTGCCGCTGGAGCGCCCCTGTTCGTTCACCTCGGCGGCCTCGATCTCCTGAAGTTGTGACCCTCGTGAACCCGGAGCCTACATGCTGAAACTGAAAAAGATCCACATCCTCGGCTTTAAGAGCTTTTGCGACCGCACGGAACTCACCGTGCCCGGCACAGGCATTGCCGTCGTGGTGGGTCCGAATGGCTGCGGAAAGTCAAACATCCTGGACGGGGTGAGCTGGGTGCTGGGCGAGCAGAGCGCCAAGACTTTGCGTGGCGCCAATATGCAGGATGTCATCTTTGCCGGCACACGCGAGCGCAAGCCCCTGGGAATGGCCGAGGTCACGCTGACCATGGTGGACCCCGCCGCCTACGAGGGACCGATACCAGTCGAGCCCGAGGTGGTGGTCGATCACGGCATTGCGACGGATTGGGACGAGGACGAGGCGCGCCGACAGAGTGCAGCAGAGGCCGAGGAGATCGCAGCCTCTGAGCAGCCCGGCCAAGTACTTGACGAGGAGTCGCCCGACCAGCCGCGGGCCGCCGCCGAGGGACCGCAGGAGGTAGTGCTAAAAATTCGCCGGCGCAAGTTTCAACGCACACCGCAAAAAGGCGAGATCGTAATTACCCGTCGGCTTTTTCGCACCGGAGAAAGCGAGTACCTGCTGAACGGCAAGTTGTGCCGCTTGCGCGATATTCAGGACATCTTCATGGGCACAGGCCTCGGTCCGGAGAGCTACGCCATCATCGGACAGGAACGCATCGGCCAGCTCCTTAGCTCCAAGCCGCATGATCGCCGCGCAATCATTGAGGAAGCCGCCGGCATCACCCGCTTCAAGACCAAGAAACGGCTTGCAGAACTGCGCCTTGAGAGTTCCAAGCAAAACCTGGCCCGCGTAGACGACATCTTTGAAGAAGTCACGCGGCAGATGAACAGCCTCAAGCGGCAGGCGTCGAAGGCCGAACGATATGCGGCGGCGCGTGAGGAACTGCGCCGGCGACTTCGCGTGGTGCTGGCCAGCCGCATGGCGCAGATGGATACGGAACAGGCGCGTCTGGCTGAGGAGATCTCCGCTCTGACAGAACGAATCAATGGCGCCGCGGCCGAAATCGGCACGTTGGAATCCAACCAGCACACCCTTACAGAGCGCGGCTACGATCTTGACCGCGCGGCACTGGAGGCGCAGAACCAGGCCAATGCCGCGGCGGTCGAACTGGAGCGTGCCGCAGCTCGCGAAAGCAGCAACACCGAGCGTGTAAATGAATTGGGGGTGCGCCTGGCCGCGGCAGCGGCTGAGCTCGAACAAACCCATCTGCAACTCACCGGCATCGCGGAAGAGCGGGCCCAGCAGCGCGCATTCATGGACACTGCCGCAACCGAGGCCAAGGTCTTCCGCCAGAATGTGGAAGCCTGTCAGCAAACCGCCCGCGCTGCAGCCGACGAGGTTTTCGATGCTGAGCGGCAGTTGGAAGTGGGCCGCCGCCATGCGGTTCATCTGCTTACCATGGCCGTCAATGCGCGCAACACCACCGCCCAGGGAGAGGAGAGCCTGGCGGCCCTGGAGCGCGAAGCGCAGCGCTTGGAATCTGAGATGGGCCAGGCACAGCACGAATTGCAGAACCTCGGTGTGCAAAGCGGCCAGGCCCGTTTGCGTTTCGACTCTGCCGCCGAAGCCTTACAGCGGTTGGAAAGCGAGATAGCCGCTCTGCGCGAAAAGCTGCAGGAACTCCGTGCCCATGAGAATGGCGTTCGAGGGCGCGCGAACCAGTTGCGCAGCGAACAGGCCACCACTGCAGGCAGGCGCAATTCGCTTGAAGCATTGATTCACGACCACAGCTATTCCACTGACACCGTACGACGGCTTCTGAAGCCGGGTGCGCTGGCGAACGGGATGACCCCAGTGGGCACGCTGGCTGACTTTATTGAAGTGAGCGGCGAGCACGAGGATGTGGTGGACGAGTTCCTGCGCGACGAGCTGAACTACGTGGTGGTTGAGAGCTGGGGAGCGGCAGAAGAAGGCGTCCGGCTTCTGAAGTCTGGCGTGGATGGCCGCGCTACCTTCCTGATTCATCAATCCGCGCAAGGCAGCCTGTGGGAAGAAGGCAACGACCTCATCAGCGCGCAAGGAATTACGCCACTCAAAGACGCCATCCGAGTATTGAACGGGTTCGGGCGATCGCTGGAAGCAATTTTGCCCAAGCTGCGATATGGGTATCTGGTCGAGAGTTCTGTTGAGGCCCAACGACTGGCCGGCGAATTCGGCCACGCCTTCTTTCTCACCCCCGAGGGTGAGTGCTTTCACAACGCCACTGTCACCGGCGGCAAACCTGCAAGCGAAGGCCCACTGGCCCTGAAGCGCGAACTGCGTGAAACGGAAAAGCGCCTTGCCGGCATTGAGTCCAGCCTGTCCGTGGCCGAGGCAGAAGCCACGGAGCTCACGCGGACCATCGCAGAACTCGATGCGCAGCTTGAAGCACGCAGCTCCGAGCGGCGGCAGGCCGAGCACGACACTGCAGACCAGGGCGCGGCACTGAAGCAGATGGAGACTGAGGCACAGCGCGTTGAAAGGCGTCTGCAGGATTGGACCTTGCAGGCCGCCCGCAATAAGGACGCGCGCGAGGCCAAGTCCATCGTGATTGAACAGAAGCGCGAGGAAGCATCGCGCCTGGAGGCCGAGCGCGTCACCGCCGAAGCGGCCCTTGACGAGCAACAGGCCCAGTTGACTGCCCTGCGGCAGAAACGTGAAGGCTTGCAGCAGGAGGCGGCGCGTGTAACCGCGGAGTTGGCCGGGCTGGAAGAGCGCCGACGCGGCGCCGAGGCGGCTTTCCAACGCATTGATCGCCTGCATAGCGAGTTGGAGCGTCGTGTGCTCGCCATCGTGCAACAGCGCGCCGCGGCAGAAGCGGAGCGCGATCAGCGCACCCGCGAAAGCGCGGAACTGGCAAGGCGCGAGCAGGAGCTGATTACCCTGCGCGACGAAGCATTGGCCACGGCGCAAACATTGACCACCCAGGCCCAGTCTCTCCGCCAGCAACTGGCGGCTATGGAGACGGAGTTGAAGACCGCGCGATCTGCGCTGGACCAACTGCGCGAGGACCGCGCCAATCGTGCCAGCGAAGCGGCCAAGCTGCGAGCCGATCTGGAACATCTCGAGGCCAGTTGCCTCACGGAGGTAAATGCCGAGGCTGCGCTGCTGCGCGCAGACGAGGAGATTGTGCGGCTGGCCAGCGAAGAACTTGCCGCCGAGGAAGAGACCTGCCGCACGCTGCGGCAGCGTATGGAGCAAATGGGTCCGGTGAACATGATGGCGCTCGACGAGTACAAAGAGACGGCGGACCGTTATGCATTCCTCGATACACAGCGCAAGGACCTGATGGAGTCCATCGAAAACACTCAGGAAACGATCAAAGAAATCGACCAGATTTCACGTACCAAGTTTGATGAGGCCTTCGCCAAGATCAATGAGAATTTTGGCCAGGTCTTCACGCGGCTCTTCCATGGTGGGCAGGCATTTCTGCGGCTTACCGACGTGGAGAATCAAGCCGAGAGCGGATTGGACCTCGTGGCGTCACCGCCCGGCAAGAAATTGCAGAACGTGCTCCTGCTCTCCGGTGGCGAAAAGTCGATGACAGCTCTAGCGCTGTTGGTAGGGATTTTCCAGTTCCAGCCCAGCCCCTTCTGTGTGCTCGATGAAGTGGATGCGGCCCTGGACGAGACCAATGTGGGCCGGCTGGCCGACCTGTTGGACTCGATGAGCAAGGAAACCCAGTTCCTCATTGTCACCCACTCCAAGCGCATGATGCACTCCGCGGACATGATTTATGGCGTGACCATGCAGGAGCCGGGCGTGTCAAAAGTTGTCAGCGTGCGACTGGGCGGGCAAGACCAACAGCGGGCCACTGCGTGAAGTGGGGCACCGCGTAAAGCGGGTCAGGCGCAAGCCAGGCTGCAGGTCATTAGGTTCAATTTTGCGATTGAGAGCAAAAAATCGCCCCCGAAGGACAGCTTCTCTTCGGAGGCGCTTGCTTTATGACAAGAAAAAGACGGGGACCAGTAGTCGGCGCTGGAGGTCGGTAGCGCGCGACTACTGGCGATCCCTTATGAAACGAAGCTAGCCGCGGCTTCCCCTTTCCACTGCTGCCTCGTGTCTCCCGGCTCAAAGAGGACTTTCGTACACGCCCTCCGAACCATGTTGACAACTGGAGTTTCGCCCATGTCGGCGACTCGTTCCGTGACGGCCGTCACAGGGCTTTGTGGATTTCCCCGTAAAGCGAAATCAGTGGCTTTAATAAAGGGCGCGAGGTGTTCACCATACATTGACAAACCGAAGCTTGCGCCGGAGAATCGGAGCTTCAGATTCCGCCGAGGTGACGCCTCTCCATGAATGCTCTTCTTGCTACGAATGCCCTGTTGACAACCAATCTGGGTGCAATTCCATTGCTCGGCCGGGGTAAGGTGCGCGACCTGTACGCCGTTGACGATGCCCTGCTCCTTGTGGCTACGGACCGTATTTCGGCCTTCGATCACGTTCTGGGCACTGGCATCCCCGGCAAGGGGAAAATACTGACGCAGATTTCGTTGTTCTGGTTTGACCTGTTGTCAGACTTGACGCCGAACCACCTGATTACCGCCGAAATATCCGAATTCCCCGCGTCGCTCAAGCCCTATGCGGATCAGTTGCGAGGCCGCTCCATGCTGGTGCGGCGAGCGCGGATGTTTCCCGTGGAATGCGTGGCGCGAGGCTACCTCGCCGGTTCGGGGTGGAAGGAATACAAGACCAGCGGTACAGTGTGCGGCGTCCCGCTGCCCGATGGCCTTAGGGACGGATCGCGTCTTCCGGAGCCTTTGTTCACACCGGCCACCAAAAGCCAGGACGGGGCACATGACGAGAACATCTCGTTTGAGGCGACCGCAAAGCTGATTGGCGAGGATACCGCACGCGAACTTCGCCACCTGACCCTAGCCATCTATCGGCGCGCCGCGGAACATGCGGCATCGCGCGGCTTGATCTTGGCCGACACCAAGTTTGAATTCGGATTCACAGACGCCGGAATCATCCTTGCCGATGAAGTGTTGACCCCGGACTCCTCCCGCTTCTGGGAAGCTGGGGTATGGAGGCCTGGCGGTGCCCAGCCCTCCTTCGACAAACAGTTTGTACGCGACTACCTTGAGAGCATCCAATGGAATAAGCAGGCTCCAGCGCCCGGGCTGCCCGCCGAAGTTGTCGCGCGCACCCTGGACAAGTATCTTGAGGCATTTCGGCGACTGACGGGGCACGATCTCAATCTTGCGTCCTGATGTGGGATATTTATGACACTGGTGGATTGGATCATCGTGGTGCTTCTTGCTGGAGCTACCTTGGGAGGATTTGCGCGGGGCTTTTTCCGTTCCGCCTCGTCCCTGATCGGCCTGCTGCTCGGCCTCGCCCTCGCAGCGTGGAATTATGGCCGTTTGGCGGCTTACCTTAGACCCATGATCCACAATGAATCGATAGCGGACGCCATCGCATTCCTTCTCATCGCGCTGATTGTGATGGTCGTAGCAGGAATCTTAGGGGCCTTCTTGTCCGATGCGCTGCATAAAATTGGCCTGGGATGCCTTGACAGGCTGGCAGGAGCGGTCTTTGGCTTATTTGAGGGCATGTTGCTCGTGACTCTGTGCATTCTGGTAACCGTAGCCTTTTTTCCACAGACCCACTGGCTGACTGAATCAAGACTGCCCCGCCGCTTCTTTGCTGCCTGCCATCTAAGTACGCAGGTCAGTCCTGAAAAATTGGCAGCGCGAGTGCGGCATGAGTTGAAGACCCTTGAGGCGGAATCGCCTCCCTGGATGCATTCGAATGAGGCTCATTGATTTTTAGCGCCTTCATGTGGCCGAATGTGGCAAAGTATATGAGCAAGGGGTTGAAGTGAGACGAGAACTGGACAGCCTTGTTACGCAGATGCACTCCAGCGGAGTTCGCTATGATGATGCAGTGCGAGATTTCAAACGGCAATATTTGCGCGAAGTGCTGGCAGCGAATCGGGGCAACCAGTGCAAGGCAGCCGAAGAGTTGGGAATGCACCGTAATACCCTGAGCCGCACCATGGCGGAGTTGGGCCTCAACCTTGCGGAAGTCCGTGCCGGACTCAAGCGTCCGCCCCGTGGCGAACGTCTAGTGTATGGAGCGGCGCGCCAAGGCTTTCGCCAAGGCTGACAAATCTGCCCGAGCATGAAGACAATCGAACAAAACAACGAAGCGCGCATCGCGGTTGAGCCGGGGTTTGTCTGGGATCAACAGGACGCCTACCTGTTCGATATCGATGGCACTCTGCTGCGCAGCCGTGATCGCGTTCATTTTGAGTCTTTCGCGTCCAGCGTAAAGCGCATGACTGGGTTTGAAGTCACGCTGGCCGGTGTCATTCTGCATGGGAGCACGGATACCGCAATCCTGCGCGAAGCGTGTGATAAAGCAGGAATTCCCGCTGAGATCCTCGAACCACAGGTGGCCGCAATTCTGGAAGGAATGTGCCGCAACGTCGCTTTACGGCGGCGCGAGATGGACTTGGTGCTCATGCCGGGAGTCAAGGAGGCATTGAGTCACCTGGCCCAAGGCGGCGCCCTGCTGGGCGTGGCTACCGGCAACCTGGAAATGATCGGCTGGATCAAGATCGAGGAAGCCGGGCTTCGGGAATGGTTCCGCTTTGGCGGCTTCAGTGACCAGTTCCCAGTCCGCTCAGAGCTCGTCCGTCACGCCGCGCACAAGGCCCGCGAACTTGCCGGTGCCGAAGCCCGCGTATGCGTAGTCGGTGACACCCCGCGCGACATCGAGGCGGCGCACGCTGAAGGGTTGCCTGTCATTGCAGTGGCCACTGGTCACTACACCTTTGATGAGTTGCTCGAATACCGTCCCGAGGTCTGCGCATCCTCATTGGCTGGCCTGCTAGAGATGTCTCGGAATGTGACTTGAGAAGAGTATCCACACAACCGGGCGCATGGATTGCGACGATGCTGGTGTGTTTGCCTGCCTGGGCAATCGGAGCACAGGAGACGGTTCAGCCGGCGCAGACCCCAACGAACTCCGCCCCGAGCGCAGTAACGAACACCACTGCGGATTCGGTCCGTGCTCCGGCTCCATCAGAGAGGCAATCCAGGCCGACCGGAGCCAGAGACCGGCGTCGCGCGGCGAAGCTGTTCCTTGATGCCAGCAAGCTCTTTCAAAAGGAGCAGTTCGACGATGCCCTGCGGGAATATCAGCAGGCCGCAGCGTTGGACCCGGAGAATCACGACTACCCCCTGGCAGCGGAGGTGGCACGCAGCCATGCTGTGACGGCGCTGATCCAGGCGGCGGCCAAGGCAAGGCTCCGAGGCGATCCTGCTGCCGCGCGCGCCGCCCTGCAACGCGCCCACGAGCTTGACCCCCAAAGCGCAGCAGTCGCAGAGCATCTGCGCGAACTGACCACAGAATTCGCGCCTACGCAACAGGAGTCAGTCTATGAGCAAGGCGCGAGCGATCTGGGTGTGGCTCCGGTGCTTTCGCCTACCGCTAAATCGAATAACTTCCATTTGCGCAGCAGCACGCGACAGTTGATCCAAACCGTCTTCAAGGCCTACGGAATCGACGCCACCGTGGACTCGAGCGTGCCTACCACCCAGGCGAGGCTCGATCTGGATGACGCCACGTTTGAGCAAGCCACGCGGGCTCTCGGCATGGTAACCACATCCTTTTGGGTTCCCGTAGACGCGCACCGCGTACTGGTGGCTCGGGACACCAACGAGAACCGGCAACAGTTCATGCGCCAGGAACTGGAGACCGTCTACCTTTCCGGCCTGACCGCGACGGAAATGACCGACATCGGCAATCTGGCCAAAAACGTCTTCGAAGCTCAGCATCTGGGCGTGGATCCCACCGCAGGGACCCTGTCGATCCGCGCCCCGGCAAGCACGCTGGATGCCTTTAACGCCACGCTGCGCGAACTCCTGGATGGGCGCAGCCAGGTGTTGCTTGAGGTACGGCTTATCCAGCTTGCTCACACCAATACGCGCAACACCGGCACACAGTTGCCCCAGCAGCTTACCGCCTTCAACGTCTATGCCGAAGAGCAGTCCATCCTGAATTCCAACCAGGCCCTGGTGCAGGAGATCATTTCGTCCGGGTTGGCCGCACCCGGTGATACTTTGGCAATTCTGGGCATTCTGCTCAGTTCCGGCCAGGTTACCAACTCAATCTTCTCCAACGGAATCGCACTCTTTGGCGGGGGTCTCACCCTATCCGGCCTGTCGCCCGGCCCGGCTTCGGCAAACCTGAGCCTCAACTCCTCCGACTCCCGCGAGTTGGACCAGATGCAGTTGCGGCTCGGCGATGGCGAAGAGGGAACCGTGCGCACAGGCATGCGCTATCCCATCATGACAGCTTCATTCTCCAGCCTGGGCGGTAGCAGTCTGAACATTCCAGGACTCACCGGCGCGGGCAGCTCCAGCAGTCTCTCTTCCCTGCTCTCCTCATTTGGCGGAACTGCACCCAATATTCCCCAGGTGCAATACCAGGATCTGGGCCTCACTCTAAAGGCCACGCCAAAGGTGATGCGCAGTGGCGAAGTCGCCCTCACCGTCGATCTGAAGATCACCGCCCTTGCCGGCCCTTCTCTGAATGGAGTTCCGGTGCTGAACAATCGTGCATACTCCGCAGTGGTAACACTCAAGGAAGGAGCCGGAGTGGTTGTAATGAGCGAACTGAGTAAGCAGGAGACCCGCGCTTTGAGCGGCACACCTGGCCTCAGCGAGATTCCCGGGCTGAATGACATATCCAGTGTCAACGCAGAGAAGGACTACGCCACGCTGCTCATCATCATCACGCCCCGTGTGATCCGCGGCGCCCAAGCCGCGGGCCACTCGCCCATGATGCGCATCGATCGGGGCAGGCCCACGCCATAAGGCAGTCTCCCGGTACTACGAACAAAAGAAGAGCCCCTACCTTCGCGCAGCTTTTCAGGGGGCTTGCGCGATGGCTCGGGGCTCGGATGTCTACACCTTGTACAGGAGCACTAGGGGGCGATGCCGTCCTGCGTCGCCTGGAACTGGACGACCTTCTTGATAGTCTCGTAGGGCAGTCCACCTATGGGCAGCTGGCGCCCGTTAATTACCAGCGTAGGCGTCTGGTTGATGTTCACGTCCTGGGCCAGCTTCACTGAGGCTTTGACCTGCTCTGCAATTGCGGGCGTGGACGCGCAGGCAGCGACCTTCGCCGGGTCGAGCCCCGCCTTTGTGACTGCGCTGTTCAGCGTCAGCGTCACCCCGTCGGCGTTTGTCAAGCCATCCTGGCCATCGAAAACCGCGGCGGAATACAGGAAGAAAGCGTTACTACCACCCAGCTTGCTCACGCAGGTACCGTAGGTCGCAGCCTTTTCTGAAGCAGGATGAATGCGCGTAAGAGGAAAGTTCTGGAAAACAATGCGAGCCTTCGGAAAGTCCACCGCCAACTTATCCATGTTGGCTTGCGCCTCCTTGCAGTGCGGACACTGGAAATCGGCAAATTCCACCAGTTCCAAATCCTTTGAGGCAGAACCGCGATACGGGCCATCGGCACTCCGCTGCAACTCGGCCCGGTAGTCCGCATAGGGATGCTCGCCAAAGGGCATGATGTCGTCGCCAGCAATGATGTGCTTGCCGTCTGGCAGCACCATGAACGGAAGGGCGGAAGGCTTCTGCTTGCCGCTCTTTTCGCCAACGAAAACCACCACCTTGGTATACCCTTCCAACTGCGTTTTCATGATTGCCTGAACCTGCCAGATACGATCGTCGTCATAGCCCCAACTGGCATGCAGAAATGCGTTAATGACTTCCTTGGTGGGCGATGAGGCGGTAAAATTCGCAGGATCGGGGGGCGGGAAGACAGGTGCTGCGGAGGGTGCCGGCGCAGAAGGCTGTTGCGCTGGGGCAGGTGCTACCTGCTCTTGCGCAATGGCCTTGGAAAGGGGAAGGATCAGAGAAACCAGCGCGACGGCGCTGGCAAGACGAGCAGACGGACGAATCAAGCGTTTTCTCCTTCAGCAGCGGGAAGTCTCCCGCTTTTAGCTTATACCTGAACCTTGACGGCAATGGGAAATCGGCGGCCCATGCCAAACGACTTGGAAGTGACTTTCAATACCGGGGCCGCTTGTTGGCGTTTGTACTCGGAGCGCTCCACAAGACGGACCACCTGTTGGACGAGTTCAAGTGGAAATCCGTTTGTCTGCGCGATGTGTTCCGGGGTCTCATAGCGCTCCACATAGGCTTCCAGGATGGGATCGAGCACGTCGTACGGCGGCAGCGAATCGGTGTCCTTTTGTTCCGGCCGTAATTCTGCCGAGGGTGGTTTCTCCAAAATCGCACCAGGAATGATTTCGCCCTCGCGATTGAGCCAGCGGCAAATCGCATACACACGCGTCTTTACCAGGTCGCCTATCACCGCCAGCGCTCCCACCATGTCTCCGTAGAGAGTGCAGTACCCCACAGCCATCTCGGACTTGTTGCCCGTGGTCAGCACTAGCGCCGAGAACTTGTTAGAGAGCGCCATCATCAGGCTTCCCCGAATGCGCGACTGAATATTCTCTTCCGTTGTGTCGGGTTTCAGGCCGGTAAACAACGGCTCCAGAGCGTGGGTAAACTCCTGAAACAGGCTGCTGATGCCGATCACTTCGAAGCGGATTCCGAGATTGGCGGCCAACTGCCGACTGTCGTTGATGGAGCCTGCCGACGAGTAAGGGCTGGGCATACCGATGCACAACACATTTTCGGCGCCAAGCGCTTCCGCGGCAATCGCCGCCACAAGAGCCGAATCGATGCCGCCGCTCAGACTCACAAGCACTTTATGAAATCCGCATTTGCGCACGTAATCGCGGGTGCCCATCACCAGGGCGCGATAGGCCGCCTCCGAGTCGTCCTCGGGCGGATCGGGAATCACTGCCGCGTCGAACGGATCCACCAGCACCAAATCTTCCCTGAACGAAGCTGCCTGGGCGATCAGTTCGCCATTCGCATTCAAGGCCAGCGAGGAGCCGTCGAAGATGAGACTGTCATTGCCGCCGGTCTGGTTACACATCAGCACCGGCACATGATCGCGACGGGCGATGGCAGCCAGCATTTCGCGTCGAATCGCACGCTTGGAATGCCAGAACGGGGACGAGGAAAGGTTGATGTGGACGGCGGGATTCTGCCGCATCAACTCCTCGATTGGATCGACGGAGTAGAGACGCCGCGGCCAGAAGTTCTTGTCGTTCCACGCGTCCTCACAGATGGTGACCGCAAGGCGCACGCCTTCCAGCTCAATCACCTGTTGTGGACGGGACGGATAAAAATATCGCTGCTCGTCAAATACGTCGTAAAACGGAAGGAGTCTTTTGTGCTGTTCCAACAACAAGCGCCCTCCATCCAGCAAGACAGCGGCGTTCACGGCGGGCTTCCCAGCTTCGTGTGGGGCTGCCAGTGCCACCCCCGCCAGCACTGCGGTAGGCAGGCTACTCGTGGCGGTTGCCAAATCCTCCACAGCGGTCCGGCAGCGGGCCAGGAAGCTAGGCTTCTCAAGAAAATCGGCTGGGGGATATCCGCACACCGCCAATTCCGAAAATACGGTCAGACGAGCTCCCTGTTCCGCTGCCCGCTGGCTCGCCGAAACGACCTTTTCAAGATTCCCGGTGAAATCCCCGACCGTGGGGTTGATCTGAGCCAGTGCGATCTTCACCCTTTCAGTTTAATCCCCCACGCAGACAGGCCGCCTCGCTTGGGGGCGGCCCGCGATAGGTTCAGGCGCAAGGCTCAGGTACCGGTTCGTCTAAGTTCCAGTTCCCGAAATTATCACACCGATCGTTCGCACCACGATCTTGAAATCCAGCCATATGCTCCAGTTCTCAATGTAGGCCAGGTCCAGCGAAACATAGCTGTCAAAGGACGGGTCCTGCCGGGCCTGCACCTGCCACAAGCCAGTGATACCGGGGGTTACATCCAGGCGGCGCAAATGGCTCAGCTTGTACTCTCTCACTTCGCTTGCGATGGGCGGGCGAGGGCCAACTACGCTCATCTCGCCGCGCACCACATTCAGAAACTGGGGCAGCTCATCTAGGGAGTATTTGCGCAGAAGACGTCCTATTTTGGTGATGCGAGGATCGTTGCTGATCTTGAATAGGACACCGTCGCGTTCGTTCATGCACATCAAGTCGCCGCGACGGGTTTCGGCGTCGCACACCATGGTGCGGAACTTGAAGCAGGGGAAGACACGCCCCTTCTTGCCGATGCGCTCTGATGTGTAGAAGACCGGTCCGTGCGAGCCCAACTTGATCGCGATCGCAATGACAAGAAAAAAGGGCGACAGAAGCGCCAGCGCCACGCAGGAGAATGCCACGTCGACAACGCGCTTGATGACAAATCCAATTTCGGGCACATGGCCGCGGTGCAGTGGAATAGTTGGAAACTGGCCAACGTACTCGATGGGGCTGTTCCACGCCAGGCCATCGTAAAGGTCGGGAATTACACGCAGGTCCACACCCTGTGCCCGTGCCTTTACCAGGACTTCCTGCACAATTCCGCGCTCGCAAGGCGTGGTAAAGAATATCTCGTCCACGAACTGTCTGCGGGCATTCTGAAACAGCGTCTCGAACGTTCCCACCACGTCGCTCGAACCGGATGTGGAATAAGAACCAACACCGGGAAATTCTATGAAGCCCTTGAACGTGTATCCAAGATGCCGAATGCTCTCCAAATGGTGGCGAAGGGCGTGCCCTTCCGGTCCGGTGCCCACGATAAGCACATTACGAGTCCCCATACCGCGGTCAAACCTGCGATAAAGCGTGATGCGATAAACCAGCCTCCGCAAGCTCAGGGTAACTGTGACCAGCCCCAGCGTCACCAGGACAATCCCTCTTGAGATATCTTCGGCGCGCACCAGATAAAGCGTGCCAGTAAGCAGCAAACCTGAAGTGAAGCAGGCCTGCACGCTAAGGCGCTGCTCATTTAGCAGGCTGGTGATGCGCATGGGAAAGTAGAGATGCAGTCGGCGGCTCGTAATGATCAGCGCGATCGTGAATCCAAGCAGGAGGGCGAGCAGCACGCCCATCGACCGCCCATAGAACAACGTCCCGCGGTAAAACGCCCTTGCCCCCAGCAGCGGACTCAGGTGCCGCTCATACGTTGTTGCCACAACCGCTGACACCAAGACAGTAATCGCATCCAGAAACATCCAAAGCTTCGCCGTGCCTTGTGATCGGCGCGCAAAGTTCCCCGTGGCATCACCTGCCCACTCCGGGGAAGACGAAACCGAGGCGGATACTCTTTGCCAGAAATCGGATGTTGCCATATGCCTTCGCAGACCTCAAGAATTCAAAAAAGCAGATGAAAAAGTGGAGGTGCCTTTTCTTGGGTGAAGCTGGCAAACAGCAGGAAGACCCCATGCCCCCATGTCTGAATGCGCATAGCCTGATATCTTGTTGGATGCCTGATCGCGAACTGAGTTGTAGGCGCCAGACAGTCCGAAACTTGCTTCGCACGTCATCAGCCGCAATTGACGCTTCTTGCTTCTGTAAAATCTCCATTCTCTGCACTCTTCGGTTGCCATTGCCGGGCGACTAAACCTCAGAATTCTGCACCTTTGGCTCACGTTAAGCTATGGTTACCAAAGTTGTACATGGCCCGGAAGTTGTATTTGCACACACAACACCCCCGAACACCTGATTCACTTCCCGGCCAGCTGAAATCTCATAAAAAACGGATCACTAACCCCGTGACTGCTTTCGGCCAGTTCCAACCCCAAAAGTTCAAAATGTGTCCCTCCACTCCGGCCGGGGTAAGTAACATCAGCTCAAGAATGGTCCGACTCGCAAATCAATGGCAAGGAAATTCCGATCTGGGCCGACTAAGTGGTCATTGGTAATCAAGCCGAAGGTAACACGTAGGCATCAAGCGTCAGGAATTGCTGGATTTGGGGATCGGTAGACGCCATGAAAGCCGCGAGTGGGCCGAAAAATGTGCTCCGTCCCTGGTGCAAGAACAACACTACATCTGCAAGTTTCTCCGCAAAGCGCATATCGTGAGTCACCACAATGCTAGTAAAGCCCAGTTGATGCTTGAGCCGCTGAATGATATCCCCAAGCCGCCGGGCAATCAGGGGATCCACCATGGTGGTTGGCTCGTCGTATAACACCACCTCCGGCTGCGCAGCCAAGGCTCGGGCAATGGCTACAGCCCTGCGGCGGCCGGTGGAGAGGCTTGCCGGCAAGTCGTCCTCTACATCCTCGGCGCCTACCATGCCGATAAGACGCTCGACAATCTGCTGCACCTGGTCCTCGTCCAGACCGCCGCGCTCGCGCAGCGGAAACGCCACATTCTCTCGCACCGTGAGGGAGTCGAAGAGTGCGCCGTTCTGAAAGACCATGGTGACGCGCTTGCGGATCTCCTGCATTCCCTCTTCGCTCAGGCCGTTGATTTCCTCGCCATTGACGAGGATGGACCCCACTTGCGGTCTCAGAAAGCCCATCAAGATGCGCAAGGCTACCGACTTCCCCACTCCGCTCCTGCCTAGGATGCAAAGTGTCTCTCCACGGTTCACTTTGAAGGTCACGTTGTCCAGGACTTTGTGTTCCCCAAACCACATCGAGACATGGTTAAAGGAGATCATGGGGACAGCGTCCTCTGACGCCGCCTTAGAGGAAGCCTGCTCCCGCATCAGCTCGAGTTCTTCAGGCAGCGTTTCGGGAAATTGCGGATTGGACAAGCCATCGGCCATCTTCTTTGATTCAGCTTACCTGATGATGAGTTTCGAGGATCGCTTGAGCGCGCTCTAGATCCTGGGGAGTGTTCACATTCAGAAACCAGAGTGACGGGGGCAAGCTGTCCGGATGGTCAATTTGGCCGCACTGTGCCAGCAACTCGACTGCAACCGCCGAAAGCGGCTTACCCAGGTGAAGAGCGGCTACTTGAAAAGCCGTGAAGCAACCGCCATCATCCTCTGTGAGGCTGCATTGAAGGGTCCCCAAAGCGGCCCGATCTACCACCGCTGGAAAGGTCTGCGCGAATCCGTTGACCGTAGGCATCGTAACCGCCGCGCCGGTGACACTAGCGCGAAGCAAAAGGAACGTGAGGAGAGATGCGGGAAGCAGAGGCAGGTCGACGGGCAGAAAAACCGCATACTGGGCGGAACTCGACGAAAGAGCTGCGCAAATTCCACTCAACGGACCCTGGCCGCAGTCTTCAATCACCGGCGCATAGTTCGTCAGCGTTGAACGGGCTCCGGCAATCGACGTCGTCAAGCCCGCTTCCCGCAAAGTATTGAGAGCCCGCACCACCAGGGCTCGGCCGCCAAGCTGAATTAGGGCCTTGTCCGCACCCATGCGAGTCGACTGCCCGCCGGCCAGAACAAACCCGTCCGCATTGGCTTCCGGGCGCACTTCCGGCCGGCTCAACGTCCAGTCTCCTCCATAAACCGAATCAACGACTCGATACCCAGCTCGAAGTTTTTCAGGTGAAACTTTTCGTTAGGAGCGTGCAGGTTGTCGTCGGGCAGCCCAAAGCCCATCATGACGCTGGGGATGCCTAGATGGCGGGCAAAATCGCCCACGATAGGAATGGAACCACCTGAACGGATGAAGACCGTGTCCTTGCCCCAAACCTCGTGCAATGCACGCGTTGCCGCCTGAATGTAGGGGTTGTTCACGGGGATGAGACTCGGCTCGCCAGAGTGAACCAGCCGCACTTCCACATCCACGCCCGCCGGAGCAATCTTCTCCACGTAGCGCTTGTACTGCGCAAAGGCCTTGGTCGGCGTCATGCCTGGAACCAGGCGCATCGACACCTTGGCCACCGCCTTGGCGGGAATCACCGTCTTCGCCCCCGTGCCCGTAAAACCTCCCTGGATGCCGTGCACGTCCAGCGTCGGCCGTGCCCACGTGCGCTCCAGCACGCTGTAGCCCTTTTCGCCCACAAGCTGCCGCGCTCCGACCTCTGAAATCCGGTACTGCTCCTCGTCAAAGGGCAGACTGCGCCAGGCCGCAAGCTCTTCCGGGCTGGGAGGGATGATGTCGTCGTAGAATCCGGGAATCAGGATGTGTCCATCCTTGTCCTTGAGCCCACTCAGTATCTGCGCGAGGGAGAAAAACGGATTCGGAGCCGCACCTCCGTACATGCCGGAATGCAGGTCGGTCTTTGCGCCGCGGACCTCGAGTTCGGTGTAAATCATGCCCCGCAGCCCTACGCATAGTGTTGGCAAACCAGGAGCGAACAGTTCGGTATCGGAGATCAGGGCAAAGTCCGCCTTCAACTCGGCCGGTTTCGAGGCCACAAATTTCGCAATTCCCTCTCCACCCACTTCTTCTTCGCCTTCCAACAGCACGCGCACATTCAGCGGCAGGGCTTTCTTGGTAGCCAGCAGCGACTCCAGTGCCTTCACCTGTGCGCACACTTGCCCCTTGTCGTCCACCGCACCGCGGGCATAGATGTTGCCGTCCCGCACCGTCGGCTCGAAGGGCGGCGTATGCCATTCATCCAACGGGTCGGGAGGCTGCACATCGTAGTGGCCGTAGCACAGCACTGTGGGCTTGCCCGCCGCATGCAGCCAGTCCGCGTACACCAGCGGATTGCACTCCGTCTCAATCAGGTGCACATTCTCCATCCCGATGCGCTTCAGTTCGGCCGCCAGCACATCGGCGGCGTGACGGCAGTCGCCCTTGTGCTCGGGCAAGGTTGAAATCGAGGGAATGCGCAGCAAGCCCATCAATTCATCGAGGAAACGGGGATAGTTTTGGCGGGCAAATTCAATTGCCGGTGAAGACATAGGAAAACTCCCTTCAAAATCAGACAGAAGAGAGTATAGACCGTAGAGGCCGTCCGCCGCGCCCGAAGCAACTGTTACAGCGGCTCGACAATTGCCCTGCAGCGGATGTAAACGCACATCGCCGCGCGGAAGGAAAACCGTGTTTTCCACAAGGCGGCTTAGTAGAATAAGGTGCCGACTTTAGCAAGCCTGGCCGGCTCTCGGCACATTTGCATCCCCCTCACATGCACGGAATCGTTTCGAATTCGCGTATCGCATTCCCGGCAGACGGCAACTACAGCAAATGGGAGGTCATCCATGGCCAACTACTACGCCATCGAGAGCAAGCTCAATAAGAATGTGATCGATATCCTTGGAGGCGCCACGGCGCCGGGAACGGCCCTGGACTCCTTCACTGCCAACTCACCCATATCGAATAACCAGCTTTGGGAATTCGTCGAAGATCCCGCAGGCACCGGCTATTACTTCATCAAGAGCAAGCTTAGCGGCAACGTCATCGATATCGAGCAGGGTGACTCGACCGCAGGCCTCAAGGACGGCGCGCTGCTGGACGCCTATCCTCAAAAGCCCAGCAACTACGCGTGGGAAGCCGATAACCAGCTCTGGCAGTTCGTTGAGGATCCAGGCGGTTCCGGCTACTGCTTCATCATGAGTCGGCTCAATGGAAATGTCGTCGACATTCAGAAGGCTTCGAAGGCGCTGGCGGCGCCGCTGGACGCCTATCCCATGAAGGCGAATGGCACCGACAACCAGCTCTGGAAGGTTGTGGGTGGAAAGTTTCCCAAGACCGTCTCCACCTTGGCGGATTCTAACCTGGGCAGCAACTCCAACTACATCGTAAGCAGCAGCTGCAATGCCATCTACAACGTCACCGTGCTCTTCGATATCACCGAGGGCATAGCTTGCAAGTCGGTGGCGCCGCCGGCTCCGAAGCTATGCAAGCCTCCGTCCGGCAGCGCGGAAAACGTAGTCGGCTTCTCATTCCAGGTCAATTGCTACTCGAAAAAGGGCTTCACTTGTGCCTGGCAGCAATACGTCATGAACTTCTACCAGAACTCCTCCGGCGGCTACACCGTTGTCTATGGAGTGAACGACTGGCCGGCGAGCGGCGGCAACACCCCCTTGATCAATACAGGCTTTCCCACCCTGGCCACCCTGCCCGGGAATGTTCTGCCCGCGGGATATCAAGCCTTCATCGGGTGGAGCAATAATGCCCCCACCACTGGAATGGAGCCCACTGTGACCGGCGCGTTCTGGGAGCTGCGGGACAATAACGGCAATCAACTTGGTTACGCCGGGCAGAATCTCGGAGAGAACTCTAGCTATGTGCCTTTCCTCGCGCCCATCACTGCTTTCGAGGTAAACATCGTGGGACCCATCAACGGGGAGAGCGCCGTGCTTTCGTCGGGTGCAGGATACATCTCCTATACCTCGCTCAAGCCTCCGCTCTCGGTGGGGACTACCTTGCCCGGTTCCTGCACGGAGACTGGGGTCGTGACCTGCGAGACAGCAAACACCTTCTACGGACTGATGCCGAAAGGCTCGAACCTGAACCTCAAGCAGTCGTTCCAAGTGAACACGGCCAAGGCGATGATACGCAAAGAGGGGAAGCCTCGGCCCTCCGTCGCCATGTCGGCTGCGGACATGCAGAAGATCCTCGCCGCCCCGCCAAAATCCTGACGCCGGCATCGGGCGGAGCCTCGCTTGAGACATCGTTGCCAGGAGTTTGGGATTGTGATCGGTTGACTGACCAATTGTCAGTACTGCTTCACCGCCGGATCCACCTCCGCCGACCATGCGCTGATGCCGCCGCGCAGCGACTGCGCCTGCTCGAATCCCTGGCCGCGCAGCCACACTGCCACGTTCATTGAGCGAATGCCGTGATGGCAAAGAATCACCAGGCGTTCGTCGGGGTCCAGTTCCTGGTGAGCCCGCATGGGCACCTCGCCCATAGGCATCGGCATACTGCCCTCGATACGGGCGGTGGCAAACTCCCACGGCTCACGCACATCGATAAACCGCGCCTTGTTCTCGCTCAGCAGCGCGGCCGCATCGGCCGGAGAGATTTCGTAGTCCAACATACTCTAAGTTTATCGGCTAAACCGGCCCCGCTCGAAAGCCTACCGGCGATAGCCGGCAAATGGCTCGTCCCGGCCCTACATGCGCTCATCGAACTCCGCCGGAAGTTGAATTGGATAGTTCCCAAATTCGCGCACCAGTTTCACGATAAAGTCATAGGTCTGGCCTGACACGCCGCTGCTGACTGAATGGTCGGATTGAAAAATGTAACCGCCGCCCTTCGCCGCATTCAGCTTGCGCAGCACCTCGCGCCTGATCGCGTCGTAATCACCGGACTCCCAAATCTGTATCTCGCTATTGCCGCAGAATCCCATCCCGTGGCCGTATTGGCGGCGCAGTTCCACGCAATCCATTCCCGCCTTCGCCTCCAGCGGATTGTATGCATCGATTCCGATCTCCACGTAGTCCTGGAAGATCGCCTTGCAGTTGCCACAACCGTGATAGATCACCGGCAAGCCATTCGCGTGCGCGTACTCCGTCATCTCGGCCACCCACGGCTTGAAGTACTGCCGCCAATAGCGCGGCGAAAAGAGCATCCCTTTCTTGTAGGCCACGTCGCCCCAGATCACGAACCCATCCAGTAATCCCTTGCCCGCGTCGATTTCCGCCTTGGCACATTCCACGTAATACGCACCGATGCGGTTGGCCACCATGCCCATGCGTTCCGGAAACTCGCCCATCCACAGCATTGCATTTTCCTGGCCGATCAGCCGTGTCAGGCACTCGCTTACTTCGATCATGCTGCCATAAACCGGAAAGTCGGGACGCAGCGACTTCACTGTATCGATCCACGCCGGCGAGTTGCGCTCAAACCCATCGCCGACGCCGGCAATCTGGTTGTCGCCGCCCTCAAAAAAACGCCTGCTGTCGCGCGGGTCGTCGAACTCGGCACGCTCCAGCTTTTCAAACGTATCGACCTCCCACGCACGCATCTCCGGCATGGGAAACTCGAATCGCTTGCGCAGAATGGCCCCGAAACCGGTCTTTACCACCACCTCCTCCGCCGTTTCACTGATCGTCTCAAAGGGGCGAATCCACGGATCCATGTTGGGCACTGTCGAGATCCAGTCCAGGTCGTAGTAGTAGTACGGATTCGCGTCATCCGGCAGGCTCAGTTCCTTCCGCCAGCGCCGCGTAAAGTCGCCCCAGAAAAAGTCGCTGATGGGCACGCGATCCGGTTCCTCGTGGCGCAGCGCCTTATTCATCCTCTCCAACTTGTGCAGGGTGTTTTCCTTCCGGCCTGTGGAATCAATGCTCTGGCCGAAGGTGGCGAACATGCTCATTGGCTGCATTCTCCTGTTTACCCGTGAAGCGCCAAGTCTACACCGCGGCGGCAAACCCGCCGTGGCATCGCACAGTATCCTTGAGAAAGATGCCACCGATTCTAAACGCGCAATCGTTGACTAAACAATTCGGCGCACGACCCCTGTTTCGCAACATCTCGTTGATTGTGGAGGACGGCGATCGCATCGGGCTCATCGGACCCAATGGCGCGGGCAAGTCCACTCTGCTCGCGATCCTCGCCGGCCAGGTCGAACCGGATTCCGGCGAGCTTGCCGTCCGCAAGCGGGCCCGCGCTTCCTATGTGCCGCAGGATTCGCGTTTTGCCTCTGGAATCTCGGTGCGTCAGGTGCTCGAAGCCGCGCTTACGGCAGGCCATGTGAATCAGAACGAACGGGAGGGCCGCTTGCGCACTCTTGCCGGACGCGCCGGCTTTGTCGATCTCGATGTCGAGGCTGCCGCTCTTTCAGGCGGCTGGCGCAAGCGCCTCGCCATCATCGAGGCCCTGGCCGGCGAGCCTGAAGTGCTGCTCCTGGACGAGCCCACCAACCACCTCGACTTGGCGGGCATCGAGTGGCTTGAAGAGTTGCTCATGTCCTCGTCGTTCGCCGCCGTAACGGTAAGCCACGACCGCTACTTCCTCGAATCCACATCCAGCCAAATTATAGAGTTGAACAAAATCTATGCCGACGGCTTGCTGCGCGTTAAAGGCAACTTCAGCCGATTCCTTGAGGAGCAGCAAGCGGTTCTGGAATCGCAAAGCCGCCAACACGAGAGCCTGCGCAACCGTGTCCGCACTGAGATTGAATGGCTGCGCCGTGGACCCAAGGCGCGCACCAGCAAGTCCAAAGCGCGCATCGACACTGCCCACGCGATGATTGGCCGCCTTGCGGAGATGGATTCCCGTGCCGCGGTTGGCACGGCCGGAATCGACTTTGACGCCAGCCAGCGCAAAACCAAGAGGTTGGTCGAGTTTGAGGGCGTGGCCTGTGACGTTCCCTCCAGCGACGGCGCTGCCACCCGACGCCTTTTCAGCGGCCTTGACTTCATCCTGACAGCGGGCATAAAAGTCGGTCTGGTCGGCCCCAACGGCAGCGGCAAAACCACCCTCCTCCGCCTGCTTCGGGGCGAACTGGAGCCCGCCGAGGGCAGCATTCGTCGCGCCGAGGCGCTGCGGCTTGTCTATTTCAGCCAGATGCGAGAGTTGGACGAAAGCCTCACCTTACGCCGCGCTCTCGCCCCGGAGAGCGACTCCGTTATTCACCAGGGACGCACGGTCCACGTAGCCAGTTGGGCCGCTCGCTTTCTGTTCACCGGTGAGCAACTTAACCAACCCGTAAGCAACCTGAGCGGTGGCGAACGGGCGCGTGTGCTCATTGCCCGCCTCATGCTCGAGCCGGCAGATGTTCTGCTGCTCGACGAGCCTACGAACGATCTCGATATTCCCACTCTGGAAATTCTGGAAGAAAACCTGCTCGACTTCCCCGGCGCACTGGTGCTGGTCACCCATGATCGCTATCTGCTCAATCGCGTAGCCTCCACCGTGCTGGGCCTGGATGGCAAGGGTCACACCGGGCAATTTGCCGACTATGCCCAGTGGGAGGCTTGGCTTGAAGAACAAGACAGCCTTGCTTCCGACAAGGCCAATCAGCCCACATCGTTAAAACGTGCCGCATCGGAATCGCAAGAGTCTCACTCGCCCGGCGTGGGTCAAAAGAAAAAGCTCTCGCACCTTGAAGCACGGGAGTTTGCCACCATGGAACAGCGTGTGGAGGAGTCGGACGGGCGACTCGCTGCGGCACGCGAGCGTGTCCAAAACCCCGCCATTGCCACCGATGCGGCGGCCCTCCAGGAAGCACTGGCCGAGCTCGATCAGGCGCAGCAGCAGAGCGATGGCCTCTATGCCCGCTGGGCTGAGCTGGCAGAAAAGACTGGCTAAACCAGCCATTAAGCGTGGTAGAACATACGCTGCAGCCAATTCCCGGGCCTGGCTGCGCACTGCTGCTCAGCGCAAGCTGAACAGATTGAATAGAATGCCCATATGCAGAACGCGGCAAAGGTCCTGATTGTCGAAGACGAGCCCCACGCGCTGCTGGGACTCGCGGAACTGATCTCCGGGTGGGGATATCGGACCGAGACTGCGCGCGACGGCATTGAAGGCTGGGAGAAGGCCTTGGTCTTTGAGCCGGCCATTGTGGTCACAGACCTGAAGATGCCACGGCTCGACGGAATTGGCCTGCTGACCAAACTGGCTGAAGAGGGGTCGGGCATCAGCTCCAATGTGGCTGTGGTGCTCCTCACGGCGCAGGGTTCCATCCAGGTGGCCGTGGATGCCATGAAGCTTGGCGCTTACGACTTCCTGCAGAAGCCGGTGGACGCAGCTCGTCTGCGCACCATCCTCGCCAATGCCACGCGACAGCGTGAAACTACCATTGAACTTGAGGTGGCGCGCAGGCGCTTGCGCGAGACCGGCATTCTGGGCTCCATGGTGGGCACTTCCAAAGCCATGCGCGAGATCTTCGCCCTCATCGAGCAGATTGCCCCCTCCAACGTGTCCGTGCTTATCACTGGCGAAAGCGGGACCGGCAAGGAGATGGTGGCTCGCACTCTGCATGACCTCAGCCCACGCAAACCCCAACCCTTTGTCGCCGTGAACTGTGCAGCCATTCCCGAAACTCTCATCGAGAGCGAGCTCTTCGGCCACGAGAAAGGCTCTTTTACAGGCGCGGTGGATCGCCGTGCCGGATGCTTCGAGCTGGCTTCAGGCGGCACGCTTCTGCTTGACGAGTTGGGCGATATGCCAGTGGGCACACAAGCCAAACTCCTGCGCGTGCTTGAGGAGCGAAAGCTTCGCCGCCTCGGTGCGCGCACTGAACAGGACGTGGACGTGCGGGTCCTGGCCGCCACCAACCGCAACCCCGAGGACGCCGTTGCCCAGGGCCATTTGCGACCCGACCTCTACTACCGGCTCAACGTCTTTCATATCCACATGCCGCCGCTTCGTGAGCACATCGAGGATCTGCCGGCCATGGTTGAAGCCATGGTGCGCGAGATGAATCAGAAGCACGGGCGCAAGGTTTCCGGCGTGGCAGCCTCGATCCTTGACCGCATGATGGCCTATAGCTGGCCGGGCAATGCCCGCGAGTTGCGCAATACCATTGAGCGCGCAGTGATTTTGTGTTCTGACGGCGCTCCGCTGGACGCTGGTCACCTGTCTCCGGCTTTCGGCAGAAGCCAGGCTCTAGCCGCGCCGGTCGGCAGCGATGCCAGCGCCGTGCCGGTGCGTGTCGGCATCACGGTAAACGAAGCTGAACGCCTGCTGATTCTGCGCACGCTTGAAGCCACAGGACAGAACAAGACCCGCGCCGCGGAAATCCTGGGTGTCAGCCTGAAAACCCTCCACAACAAGCTCAAGGAGTACAGCCAATTGCGAGAAGATCAGCCGGCCTGAGCCATGCGACTGCACACCAAACTCGTCCTGGCCATCACCGCCCTGGTGTTTCTCATTTCCGGGCTGCTTTCCTTGGTCTATGTCACCCAGTTGTTGCGCGCCGCGGTGCAGCAGACTTACGACACCAACCACATGGTGGCCAATCAGGTCCGCTCCGCCTTGCAGAACGCGCTTGAATCCGGTCTCAAGGACCGTGTCGTCGACCCCGACAACCCCGGCCAGCTTCGTGCCCTCGCCGCTGAAGCAGTGCGTAACAACGACGCCTTGCAATCCGTGGTGGACTCGGTAAACCGCTACTCGCTCACCGTCTACGACATCAACATTGGCGACAGCCAGTCGCGCACCTTGCTCAGCACCAACCCTGAAAACGAAGACAAGCCCCTGCCTCTGCGCCCCGACTACAACCAGCTCCTCGATGCCGATCCGATTCAGAGAATTAAGACGGTCTTTGGACCGCCCCAGGTCTTTGATGTAGTGGTGCCGCTGGACCGCAACGGCCAGCCCTTTGCCACGGTCCACGTCGGGGCGCGCACTACCCTGCTACGCGCCTTCTATGCGCCCTGGTTGTCTGAGGCTCTTACCCTGATGGCCTTTGCGCTTGGCACTGCCCTGGTGGTGGCCTTCCTGCTCAGCAACCTGGCCCTCCGGCCACTTGAACAAATCAGCATGCAGTTGGACCGCTGGACTGCGGCCAGCGAAGGTGCGGATGCGAAGGAAAGGAATGCCCTCAGGCAGGACACGGCGGAACGGGTCTCCACCAAGATCGAGTTGATCGGCCAGCGAATGCGCAATGTGGAAGAGGTGTTTTCCGCCCTCAAGGAAAATCTTGACCAGATCCTCGGCAACCTGCAGGACGGGATTCTGCTCTTCACCGGTGACGGGCGTGCCGTCCTCGTCTCTGAAGCCGCACGCCGCTATCTCCAGCTTCAGAAAGAAAGTGCTCTGGGCATGCACGCGAGAGAAATCTTCGACCGCTCCACGGTGTTAGGCAGGACACTGAGCGAGGCCTTCGATGCCGGAATCAACCTCATCGAAGAAGAGATCCGCACCGAGACCGGGCGCCGTATTCAGGCCTCGATGGATTTCATTCACGACGATGTGACCCAGCAGGGGTTGGGCGCTTTGGTCCGCCTGCACGACCTGGAGTCGGTGGAAGAGATCGAGTCGGAACTGGAGCTTTCGCGGCGGATGGCGGCAATCGGTAGGCTCACTGCCGGCGTAGGTCACGAGGTGAAGAATCCGATCAACGCCATCGTCGTGCACCTGGAACTGTTGAAGAACAAACTGGGTGGCGAAAACGCACCTGCGTCTCGCCACCTGGAAGTGATCGACGCTGAGATCCATCGCCTCGACCGCGTGGTGCAGACTCTGGCCGACTTCTCTCGCCCGGTGGAACTCCAACTGCGCGAACAGGACCTGCGCGAGGTCGTCGGCGATGTGCTGGCGTTGGCGGCCGACGAGCTTTCGACACGCAATGTGACCCTGGAAAGTCGGTTTCCTGCCAATCCTGTGGTCGCCAATGTGGACGCCGATCTGCTCAAACAGGCGACTCTCAACGTGATCCAGAACGGGGCTCAGGCCATGCCCGAGGGCGGCATCCTTCGGGTGCTGCTGGAGGAGGACCGCAAAACCGCCGTCTTGCGCATCATCGATGAGGGCGCAGGCATTCCCGAAGAAATTCGGGAGAAGATTTTCGACCTCTACTTCACCACCAAGAGCGATGGCAGCGGTATCGGTCTGGCCATGACCTATCGCATTCTCCAGCTTCATCATGGCAGCGTGGAAGTAAAATCAATAGTAGGCAGCGGCACGGAGTTTCGTTTGTTGATTCCTCTCGCCGCCATGGATTGGGGACGCCGGCATCCTCTGCAGGCGAGTATAGAGAGCACGAAGGGGCTTACTGGATGAAAGCGCGCACTATCAGTGTTGCGTGGCTGCTGCCGTTGCTCTTGACGGCATGCTTTCACCGCACCCAGCCAGTCCAGAAGCAGGCCATGGCGCCGCCCGTTGTGGATACCAGGCCTCTTGGCCCCGAACCCCCGCCGCTTGACCTGACTCAATTCGCGATCCTCCTTCCCAGCCCCGCGATCACCCCTGGCGCAGGCGCCCACAAGACGCCTGTCAAGCCTGCCCCCCATCACCGTAAACCCATCAAACAAAACGTCGAACAGGCCTCCATTGAACCGCCGGGGGTGAGCGCCATTGGCCAGCTTTCTCCGGGAGACCCCACCGACCTGCGCCAGCAGACTGAATCCTCCATCGCCTCAACTGAGCGGGGGTTGAGCGGCATCACGCGAACCCTGAATGATCAGGAAATGAAGACATCCGCGCAGATCAGGGAGTTCCTCAAGCAGGCCCGGGCAGCCCTCGCCACCGGCGACGTGGACGGAGCAAACACCCTCGCACTCAAGGCCAAAGTGCTGTTGACCGAACTGAACCCCTGAAGTGGGCCCCCGAGCCGGCCCTCGCTTCCAGGCTCGTTACCGTTCTCCCCAGCTAAGCTTGCTGCGCAGCGCCTCAAAAAACCCGCTTTCGCTCAGCCGGACCAGGTTGACGGTGTAGCTGGACCGCTGACAGCGAACCTCGTCGCCCAAGTGCAGTTCTAGGGCTTTCTGGCCGTCCACAGTCAGCTGCGCCTGGTTGGGCGCGCCTTCCACGCGGACTGTGAGCGAAGCGTCGCCGCGCACCACAATGGGGCGCAGCGTCAGCAGATGCGGGCAAATGGGCGTTACTACCATGGCATCTACATCTGGAGTGAGAATCGGGCCATTGGCGGCCAAAGTGTAAGCCGTGGAGCCGGTAGGAGTGGAAACAATCACGCCATCGGCGCGGAAGCGGGCCACAGTCTTGCCGTCCAGTTCCACTGCAAAATCGCCCATACGCGCAATGTCGCCTTTTGAGACCACCACCTCGTTCAACGCCTCATACCCTGAGTGCAACTGGCCTGAGCGCCACACTGTCGCGTGCAACATTGCTCTTGGATCGAGCGTGTGGCAGTCACTGCACCATCCCTCGAGGGTCGCGTAGAGATCGCCGAGGCGGACTTCCGTGAGAAACCCCAGGAATCCCAGGTTTACGCTCAGGATGGGCGTGCCGGTTGCGGCGAATATGCGCGCTACTGACAGCAACGTCCCGTCCCCGCCCAGCACGATGACCAGTCCCGGCGACTTCAGAGGCATCTGTGTGCGATCGACCACCGGTGCGGTCGAGCAGAGCGCACCGCCCTCGCGGTCCAGGAACGGCTCAAATCCACGCGCACGGAGCCAGGCAACCAACTCCGGCAGAAGCCGTGCGAGCTCTTCTTTGTGCGGTTTGCAGACAATTGCTACGCCAACCATGCGGTCCCAGTGTAACGGATGCGAGTTAAATGAGAGTTTGACATCAATCAGTTGAAGGTTCACTCCGCCGGGCATGGAGCAGGAACTCCCTGTTGCCTTCGATCCCGGTGATCGGCGAGGGCATCATATCCGTCACCTGCCAGTCCAGCGAACTCACACAGTCAGCGACCCTGTCGACCGCCAGTTTGTGCACTTCAGGATCGCGCACGATGCCACCCTTGCCCACGTTTCCGCGCCCCGCCTCGAACTGCGGTTTGACAAGGATGACAGCTTCGTTCAGCTTGGGTGCCGCGGCCAGCACCGGCCCCAGCAGCAGAGTGGCCGAGATAAAAGAAACATCCATGACCAGAAAGGTAAGTTCGGGGCTGCCGGGTTCTGCCAATGCACCTGGGGCAAGAAAGCGGGCATTGGTTCTCTCCACCAGGCGGACACGTGGGTCGTTGCGCAGCTTCATCGCCACTTGGCCAAAGCCCGTATCGACGGCGGTCACATGAGCAGCGCCGTGTTGCAGCAGGCAGTCGGTAAATCCGCCTGTTGAAGCGCCCACATCAAGGCACGCGCGCCTCACGACGTCGATCTTCCACCCATCCAGCGCCGCCGCCAGTTTCAGTCCGCCACGGCTCACATAGGGCTGATCCTCGCCCAGCATGCGAATGGGTGAATCTGCGGGAATTGCCACCCCCGGCTTGTCGATCTTCTGCTCCTTCACCAGCACGCGGCCCGCGAGGATGAGGGCGCGCGCCCGCTCCCGGCTCTGTACCAGGCCCCGCTCCACCAGCAACAGATCCAGGCGGGTTCTTCCCCGTTCGTTCATCCCGCTCCCTCAGTCACTCTTCCCACTCCACAGCCCCAGTGCAGCTTGCCTGATCCATAAACGGTAGAAAGGGTCATTCCGCACCCGGAATGACCCTTCAGTTGCCTGCTCATTGATCTTGTATCAATCACTCTCTATGGCATGGTCCAGCAGGCAGCGGGGTTGGTTGCCAGAGTCCCCGCGCTCAGCAGCGTAGGCGGCAGGTAACAGGGTTGGCCACCGCCCGGCCGGCGGCTCGTAATGTTGTTGTTGCCGGTGTTGCCGTTCTGCGAGGTCACGCGAACATCCACAATATTACCCTCAACCAGAACAGTCGTGTCCACGGTGTCCGGAGCGGTGCCGCCGGTGCTGATGACAGTCAGATACGGGCTGTCGGGCGCAGCCGCGTACACTTTTCCGTATTCCGAGTTCGCAGTCGAAACCACCGTGCGCGGGTGGCCCACAACATCCAGCGTCTTTTCTATAGTGTGGCTGCTGAGGTTGACCACGGTCACGGTGCCGTTCGTCGTTCCATCACCCTGGTTGGCCGTATAAGCGCGCAGGTCGTCGTTCACATTGAGAACCGTAACGCTGGCCGGGTAGGGGGTAGCCGTATTCCCCACCTTTACTGTGTAGGTAGTGCCAAAGGTCGGGCTGTCGTTCCCGAATTCATCCAAGCTGACATCGATGATACTGATGCTTCCGCCGTCATAGTTCGCAATCACCAGTTGACTGGTAGCCGCGTTGTACTCGGCATAGACCGGACCGGCAATAGCGCCCATGCCGGTAGTTCCGTTAGGCGGGGTGATGCTCGTCGCATTCACCGCTGTCGTCGAAAGCGGAAGGGTGGGATGACAGGTCACTATCCGGCCGGCATTGGGATCAAAGAATGGGCTACACGAGTTCAGCGTATCGTCCTGGCTGTTGATGACCGTAACCGTGTCGCTGCCCCTGTTCAGCACGAAGAACCGCTTGTTATCGGTGCTTTGCACCGCATAGACAGGGCACTTGCCCAGGGGAATTTTCGCCGAAACGGTATAGTTGGCTACCTCCAACGCGTCAACCTCTCCGTTCTCAGTGACGGTGGTCGGTGCGATGTTGCAGGCCACACCAAAGGGAATCACCGCGCCCGGACCCGTGCTGGAATTGTTCTGGCTAATAGCGAAGTTTCGCTGCGCGGGCGAGAGAGGGCCCATGATGGCGACTGGGGTGGGCGACACGGGAATCGACCGCAAAAATGTTTCCGGAATGCTCTGAAAAACATCCGCGACATTGCCGTTTTGATCCGCCGCCCATAACCCCGAAGATGGTGAAAACAGTTGAACCGGCTGAGCGGTTGTCGGCAGGGTCGAATAAGTGATGTTTTTTTCCTGCAGGTTGGTGTTCGCGGGAAAGTTGGTCAGTGTGCCGTCGCTGTTCACGGTGTAGCCCGTGCCACCGGCCTCGTCGAGGGTAAAGGCAATAGGGGCTAGGCCGATTGCCGCCGTCGCCATAATCGTGTCGCCGGAGTAATCAATGATCGTCGCAATCCCGTCGGCTGTGGGCGAAGGGTACGACACCACCACCGCCAGCGACTGTGGCTGCTGGGCCGGGCCGCTGGGATTAATAGGCGTGACCACGGGCCGATAACTGGTCCCGCAACCGGCAACCAGGGCGGCAACACCAGCGGCCACCCCCACTTTAACCAACCGCGCACACGTCTGGCCTGGTTCCATTGAAAAAAGACTCATTCAGCTCTTTCCTGCTTACTGTGTGATTGTAAATCAGGCGGCCGCAAGTTCGAGCGTCTTCGCGGCTGCCCCAATCCCCGTCTGGAAGGAAAGGCAGGGATCTGAGCACAAACTCCGTTCAGCGCTCTTCGCACCGCGATGCCTCTCCCGGCCTGTTCCTGTTCCTTCTGCAGGTTAGACGCAGCAGCCGGGGATAGATAAGCAACCGGAAACGCTGCCTCCCTGCGGCCGTTCCCGCAAATCCTCAAGTGAATCCGCAGCGCCGCACAGGGCCAGAGCCTCAAGCGGACGCCGGCGCGTTGCGTTACCCTTGCACTGTCCGCGGAAGCGTTCCAGGCATTCCGACGGCGAGCATGAAAGTATGCAGAAAAAGGCGAGGGACTGAAATGTCGGGATTTCGCTTCAGGCGAAACATTAGTTTGATGGTGGTGATTGCTGCGTCACTTTGGCCCGCGTATGCGCAACCAGGCAAGGACTCCGCCACCGTCAACGCGCCTGATTTGCGCGATTCGATCCCCCAGACCATCTCGCCCGAAGCGCGAGCCATATTCCAGAAGCTGTTGCCCGTGGTCGCAGCGCGGCGAGCCCAACAGAAGATTCCCCAGACACTCGCCGATTTTGACGCCAACTATGCCGAGGTTCAGACCCGGGCCTTAGCCCAGACCGCTCCTCTGCTCAAGATGATGGGAGTCACCGCCACCGACATGCAACTGGGCGACGTCGGTGTCCTCGAAACCAGGCCGCCAAATTATCAGGATGATGGAACGGTACTCATCCGCGTTCATGGCGGCGGCTTTGTGCAGGACTCCGCCCGCTCCTCCGCCGGCGGAGACGCGCTGATGGCGATCTCTACCGGCAAGCGCATCATATCGGTGGATTACACCGTTGCGCCGCGCGGCAAGTGGCCACTGGTCACTGACCAGGTCATTGCTGTCTACAAAGCGCTCCTTGCCCAGGGTTATCAGCCGCAGAGCGTAGGATTCTTCGGCGATTCCGCCGGCGGCAACATCGTTCCGGCCAGCATTCTCAAGCTGCGAGACAATGGCCTGCCCCTGCCCGGTGCCGTTCTGTTGCTTTCACCGTGCGTGGACCTCCATCTCAATGGCGACACTGAAATAACCCTGGCCAATGCCGATCCAGCGCTTGATGCAGAACACGTCGTGCCGGGTCTTAAAGCCTATGCGGATCCCGCCGATTGGAACAATCCCTACGTCTCGCCGATCTATGGCGATTTCAAAAAAGGCTTCCCGCCGCTGCTCATTCAAGTGGGCACAAAAGAAATTCTACTCAGCGATTCGGTCCGCCTCTATCAAGCCGTTAAGGTTGCCGGCGGTACTGCCGAACTCGACGTCTACGAAGGCATGACGCATATGTTTCAGTCCTACATGATGAACACTCCCGAGCAAAAAGCCGCCTATGCCGAGATGAAGAGCTTTTGGGCGCGTAATCTCCATCCCACAAAGCGATAAACGCTTACAAACCACAGGCCTCATTCCCTGCCGCGCTCTGGAACGATACGATAAGGCGTGGCTCAACTGAAGCTTGTGTGGCAATCAAAGTTGGTCCTTCTGCTGGTGCTTCCCGCTGTGGCTGCCAGTGTGGTGCTTGAAACCCACTGGTGGGCAGAACAGATGACGCCCGTCGCCATCTGGACCATCGGCCTGAGCCTGGTACTCGGGCTTGTCGCTCTCGAGACACGTTCAGCCACGCTCGGTGGAGCGGCTGCGGGCGCTGCCATTATGGCCAGCCTCATGTTTTCCACGGTGATGGTTCCTTACCTGCCGTGGCAAACTGCGTTGCCCCCGGTGCTGATGCTGCTCCTGCTCACCTCCGTTGCCACCCGCGTGGGCCGTGGTCGCAAAGAAGAGTTGGGCATCGCTGAAAGAAAGGAAGGACGAGCCGCATCCCAGGTAGCCGCCAATCTCGGGCTCGCCGCGCTTGTGACTGGCCCCCTGGTGCAATCCTGGCTTAGCGGGACAAACTGGTTGCCTAAGGCCACCTTCACGCCAATGCCCGGGTTTGCCCTGGGCTTGGCCGCGCTTGCCGAGGCAGCCGCCGACACGCTCTCGTCTGAAATCGGCCAGGTTCTCGGCGGCCGTCCGCGAATGATCACCACCCTCCGCTGCACGGACCCGGGAACCGATGGCGCCGTAAGCCCGGCCGGAACGTTGGCTGGTGTGGCCTCCGCAGGTCTCGTGGCCGTAGCTGGCAGCATGGCTATGCGCGGAGGTCCTGCCATGCTCTGGATTAGTTGGTCCGGCGGCGTCTTCGGCCTGTTCTTTGACAGCCTGCTGGGAGCCACTTTCGAGCGGCGCGGCTGGCTCAACAACGACATGGTCAATTTTCTATCAACTGTCAGCGCGGCGGCCTTTGCCTTTGCGGTGATGGCCTTTCTTCGCTGAAATCCCGCCTGGTCCGCTCACTCCAGGTGTAGCCGCCAAAGAGTGTAGCTGAGCACCTCGTGATTGATGCGCTCCATCTCATCGGAGCTGTCTTCCACGCCTTCGCGAGGCCGCGGCGAGGTCAGCACATCCAGCCCATCGGCAGCACAAATCGCATGAATGCGAAACAGGTGCGTATCGTCGCTCACCACCACCAGCCGGCGAAGCCCGTTGGCGCGGGCGATCACCGCAATGCGGCGCGCGGATTCCGCGGTGCTGCGGCTTTCAGTTTCAGCGATGATGGCCGATTCAGGGATTCCTGTGCCCATCAGGTACTCGCGCCCAACACCGCCTTCCGAGTACTGGTCGCCCCCGTCGCCGCCCAGCGTGATGATCAGCGGAGCAATGTTGCGGTTATATAGCGCCCTGGCGTGATCTAGCCGCGCGCGGTATACCGGGGAGGGGCGACCGTCGTACTCCGCCGCGCCAAATACGCAAATGGCGTCTGCCGTTGCGGCCTGGTCCCGTGCCGCGTAGCGCTCGATCTGCACGTCCACCCAGCGCCACCAGCATGCGCTGCCCACAACCAGCGCCAACAAAACGATGAGAACGGTGCCCAGGACCCGTCGGCGCTTCTTCGGTCTGACCCTGGTCTTCATGGAAGCATCCTACCGCTCGAGAACCATGACAATTTCGTGCGTGGGGATCGCGCCCTCGCGAAGAATCTCCCAGCGACCCGGGCCCAAGGACAAGTCCACAATAGTGGTGGGTTGGGTGCGGCTGGTGGGACCGCCATCGACGATTAGCGGAATGCGTTCGCCGATCTGGTCGCGGACGCACGCGGCGTGAGTGCACTCCGAAGCGCCCTGCAGGTTGGCCGAGGTTGCCGTGATGGGCAACCCGAATCGCTCCACAACAGCCCGCGGAATGGCGGCATCGGGGACGCGTAGCGCCACATTGCCCGTATTCGCCGTGGAACGCAGAGGCAGCTTGCCTCCGGCTCGCACAATGATGGTCAGCGGGCCGGGCCAGAAGTGTTCCGCCAGTTTGTCTAGCAGCGCATCTGAGTCCCGCGCCAATTCGTACGCCTGGGAAACTGAAGAAATCAGCAGTGAGAGCGGCTTATGCTTTTGCCGCGTCTTGATCTGATAAATCCGCTCCACGGCATACAGATTTACCGGGTCTACAGCCAGGCCGTAGAAGGTGTCAGTGGGCAAGGCGATTACATCGCCTTTGCGCAGACAGGAAACTATGTAATCGATCCGGTCTGGTTGGGGTTCATCGGGATTGACGCGCAAGATTTCCGCGGACAAGAAGGTCTACCTCGGTTCCCTCAGACGTTCCGGCAGGTGCCGTGTGCCGGAGCTCATACAGTCAAGCGTCTCCCCCCGGAAACGCCATCTCGCAGCCGGTCACGAGCCACAGCCCCTGTCCTAACGCCGCAATCGCAAACGCCACAAAGACGGAAGCTATCACAGCACCGGCCAGGGTGCAAGTTGAGCAGCGGCAGCCGGCTCTTCGCGAGGCATCAAAACAGCATAGAATCGGCTAAGAGACTGAGACCAATCGCATCGATGCCTGTTCGCATTGTACAGAGTACGCAGAATGGCCGTCTGAAGGAACTGCGCCGGGCGATGGCCCACCCAGGCCGTGAACCTCGGGGATTGGCCGCTATCGAGGGTCCAAACCTGCTTTGCGAGGCCTTGCGCACCGGACTCAGCATCAGCTGCGTTTTTGTGGCTCAGGGAGCCGAACACTTGCTCGACGGACTCAACCTTGCGCCGGAGACCGACGTGCTTCTGGTCCCAAACGAGTTGCTGATCTCCGCATTGGCCACCGAAACACCCCAGCCGGTTGCGGCTCTCGTTGAGCCGCCCGATTGGATTTGGCGCGACATTCTTGAATGCGGTGTCGATGACTCAAACCAGGCCCCGCCGCTGATCATCGTTCTTGCCGGCCTGCAGGATCCGGGCAACCTGGGCGCCATCGTCCGCTCTGCCGAGGCATTCGGTGCCTCCGGCATCGTTTGCCTTCCCGGAACCGTGAGCGCGTGGAACCCCAAGGCCGTGCGCGCCTCCGCGGGCAGCGTTTTCCGCGTTCCGCTCCTCAACGTCTCCGCCAAAGAGGCCTTTGTCCATCTCCGCGAGGCCCGCGTCAAGGTTCTCACCACCGCCCTGCGCGATGCGGAACTCGCCGATCATGCGGATCTGGTCGGCCCCGTGGCGTTCCTCATCGGCAATGAGGGCAACGGCGTGCCCGATGAGCTCGCTGCGCAGGCCGGCTCCGCGGTCACCATTCCCTGTCCCGGTCCGGTCGAGAGCCTCAATGCATCGGTGGCCGCCAGTGTCCTGCTCTATGAAGCCTCCCGCCAACGTTCCGCCGCAACGGCCCCGAGGAGGCGCGGATGAGCCTGTTTGACGGCGAACCCGAAGGCCCGAAGGGTCCACTGCGTTCAGCGCCTCTGGCCGAGCGCATGCGCCCGCACAGCCTCGAAGAATACAGCGGCCAGGAGCATCTCCTCGGCCCCGGTAAGCCGCTCCGTGTGCAGATCGAGCGCGACGACCCCGGCTCCATGATCTTCTGGGGTCCGCCCGGAGTGGGCAAAACCACTCTGGCCAAGATCATCGCCGAGACCACTCGCGCCAGCTTCATTGAGTTCTCCGCCGTCATGAGCGGCATCAAGGAGATCAAGCAGGTCATGGCCTCCGCCGCGCAGGCCGCCGAGCTGCACTCCCGCACCATCCTCTTCGTGGATGAAATTCATCGCTTCAACAAGGCCCAGCAGGATGCCTTTCTGCCCTACGTCGAGCGCGGCACCATTCGCCTCATCGGCGCGACCACCGAGAATCCTTCATTTGAGATCATCTCCGCGCTTCTCTCCCGTTGCCGCGTCTACGTGCTGCACCCGCTCGGCGAAGACCTCATCATTGCCCTTTTGCGTCGCGCCGTGGAAGACCCTGCGCACGGGTTGGGTTCGCTGGAGCTCAAGGCTGACGACGACGCCCTGGAGTTGATCGCCAGCTACTCCAGCGGCGACTGCCGCAATGCCTACAACACCCTCGAAGTGTCCGCGCAACTGGCCTTGGAACCCACCCGTGCGGACATCAAACATATTGACCGCGCCCTCGCCACTGAGGCCGTCCAGCAGCGTGTTTTGGTCTACGACAAGTCGGGCGAGGAGCACTACAACCTGATCTCTGCGCTGCACAAAAGCGTGCGCAACAGCGATCCCGACGCCGCCCTCTACTGGCTGGCGCGCATGTTCGCCTCCGGAGAAGATCCGCTTTATCTTGCCCGCCGCGTGGTGCGCATGGCCGTTGAAGACATCGGCCTCGCTGCGCCCGAAGCGCTCAACCTGTGCCTTTCCGCCAAGGAGGCCATTGATTTCCTAGGCTCTCCTGAAGGTGACCTGGCGCTGGCCGAAGCAGTGGTCTATCTCTCCCTGGCTCCCAAGTCGAACTCGGTCTACACGGCCTACAGTGCCGTGCAGCAGGAGATCGAGCATACGCGCCAGGAGCCGGTCCCACTGCACCTGCGTAACGCGCCCACCCGTTTGATGAAGGAACTCGATTACGGCAAGGGCTACCGCTACGCCCACGACGAAGAGGGTCGCGTTGCCGACATGGACTGTCTGCCCGAATCGCTCAAGGGACGCAGCTACTACCAGCCCACCCAGGAAGGCCGCGAAAAGCTCCTCGCCCAGCGTATGGAAGAAATTCGAAAGATTCGCCACGGAAAGCGCGCGACTTAGCCTGCAGTCCTTTAGGGCCTGTTGCTGCTCCCCGACTCAGATGCTAGCCTGAGTCTGTCGTAGCGCCGGAAGCGCATTCCACAAGGAGCATGGCGGAAGTGAAGCTTACATTTATATGGCAATACAGTAAGTTTGAGGCCCGTGATTGGATAGCAGATTTGTTTAGGCCCTTGGCAGGCGAGCAAGTCTACGACGAAAACTATCGCATTGTTCTGGACAATTCACTTCTTATTGATGCCTTCCTTCACGGTCGTCCGCGCGAATACTACAGAATGTTTCGCGGAAAGAACGCATTTCTTCTTCACCTGAATGATGAGACATATGAAGGTGGATACGATCATTACGACAACTTTCGCGGCGTGTTCCGCTCATATTGGAGCGGGATTTTCAATCCCCGCCGGGTCATGCAGATTCCTCTTGGATACAGCGGCAGGTTTGAACACAGGCCGAGCGAGTTAAACGCCGTGCGCCGCCCGTACCTTTGGAGTTTTCTCGGCGCTGCCGCCAAAAGCTCACGGCCTGAGATGCTCAAAGCTCTGCTTCCTATCACTCCGCAATTTGTAAAGATCACCGACCAAGGAACCGGCGCCAGCTTCGGCACGCAGGAATACCAGCGGATTCTACGTGATTCCATCTTTGTCCCATCTCCTATGGGTAATGTGAATCTGGATTGCTTTCGTACCTATGAGGCCTTGGAGTGCGGCGCCATACCTATCCTCGAAAAACATATTGGGTTCGATTACTTTACCAACCTCCTAGGCAGCCATCCGCTTCCCACATTCACAAACTGGAACCAAGCCGCGCGCTTTCTCACCACCATAAAGAACGACCAGACGGCCTTGATTAGCCTTCAAAATGAGTGCTCGGCGTGGTGGGCACGCTATAAGAAGAGTCTTACTGAAAGCATATCGAAATTTGTCGCCGCACCTCCCGGCGAAGATGCGGGGAGTTTCGTCAGATGGACGCGGTCGGTCCCCGGTTCTCAAGCGGTTGAGCTGATGCGGCATCATTCCATGCCCGCATTGGTACGACGCCTGAACTTGCAGCTTCAGCGGCTAAGAGCCGGTGGCAAATTGCGCAGAACTTTCGGCACCTAGACCGACCAATAGAAATGGGCGCCCTGGTTCCGGATTTTCAGACTTGGGACACCACGAACCTAAGCAGGTGGGCCACATCTCATTCCCGATTAGAGACTCCTGGCTCGGAATCTGCCCTGACCAATGAGTCGCATTCTCCTGAAGAGAACTTTGCAGATCATTTCCTCGGCCTCATGCACAGTCGAAGTGGAGAAAGAGAAGGCAGCCCAGGCGACCTCTCGGCATAGACACCGTAAGTCCTTTGTTCAGAATATCCTGCGGCCGCCTCCAATGTTATCAATATCTTAGCGACCAGTCCATTTGCTAAGTCCATTAAAGTTAATAATTTCCTGGCAGAATAGGGGGTATCCCCCGAAAGCCGGGTGCCCCCATCCTTGCGACGTCCTTGTTCTTGCCGCAAGGGTGGGAATCCACAATTCTAACCGCGCCTCAATCCGGGTACTTCACCGCGCACCCGTAAGACCGCGTAAACGACTTGGCGACTTGCTTCCCCGCCATGGCCGCGGTCAGCGCGTCGTTCACGTAGTTATCCGCACCCTGAATATCCGCAGGGTCGGGTGTGGGTCGGTCATCGATGGCTCCGTCATAAATCACCTTGCCCGAGGGATCGATCACGATCATCTGCGGCGTCGTTTTGGCGTTGTAAAGCCGCCCGACCTTGCCATCGGAATCCAGCAGCACTGCGGTCGGCGCGGCATGCATCTGCGCCACGTAGGCATTCTCCTGGTCTGCCGTCACATAGCCCTGCTGGCCGGGCGCCGAGGAAATCACCGTGAACCACACCACGCCCTTCCCGGTCCATTCTTTCTGTAGCGCCTGCATGTTGCCGGAGACATAATGTTTGCGCGTGTAGGGGCAGCCTTGGTTGTGCCACTCCAGCACTACATATTTGCCGCGATACTGGGCCAGGGTTTCCGCCTGGCCGCGTGAGTCGATGGCGGCAAAGTCCGGAGCAGGCGCGCCCACGCGCGCAGTCTGGGCGACCGCTGAAAGTGACGACAGCGAGGCCGCGAGGACCACGCATCCTGAAAGATGGGATAGGGATGACATCAGAGTCAACCTCCTGAGGGGAATTCAGACGATCAACCGATCAGCTTTCTGGGCCTTACTTTAATTCGTTGGACGCCGCCGAACTCGTCATGGTTTCAGAATGCGGCTGGGTGGGAAACCACGAATGCCCATGTTCCGTAGTTTTCACTGAATTCATCACGGAAGTGGGCGGCCTATATCTCGATTTTGAGATGTGGGAAACTACACATCTCAACCAGCCACTCCCTTAGTTCTTCTGCGCCACAGGCAACGTCCCCAAAGCATCCGTCACGATACCCGGAGTCAGCGCCTCCGGCAGCAGCCGCGGGTTTTCTTCCCCCGGCGTGTAAAGCGCATAAACTGGCACGCCACTGCGGCCCAGCGCCGCCAGCGCCTGGGAAATGGCCACGTCCTCGTGGGTCCAATCGGCGCGCAACAGGGCTACGTTGGCATCTGCAAATGCTTTCTGCACCGCTGGCTGATTCAGCGCCACCCGTTCGTTCACCTGGCAGCTCAGGCACCAGCTAGCCGTGAAATCCACAAACACCGGACGCCCCTGCGCCTGGTAGCGGCTCACCGCTTCGGCGGACCATGGCTCCCAGCCACCATGCACCGCCTGCGCGTTCTCTTTAGTCGCCGCAATCGCCAATCTTCCCGGCGCCACGACGCTGACCGCAACCGCTCCTAAAACAATCAAAGCGGCCACCGCAGTCGCCCAGCGCTTTGCTGGCCATCTCCCCAGGAACCACCCCGCCATCGCCAGCAGCAGCCAACTCACCAGCAATGCAGCCAATATGTCCGCGCCGTATGCCTGCGCCACCACCCATGCCAGCCAGATCGCGGTCCCGAAGATGGGCACTGAGACGGCCTGTTTCAGTACCTCCATCCACACGCCGGGCCTAGGCATCCAGCGCGTCCACGCCGGTTGCAGCGTCAGCGCCACGTAGGGCGCGGCCAGCCCCAGCGCCAGCGCCGTGAACACGGCGAAAGTCACCCCGGCAGGTTGTGCCAGCGCGTACCCGATAGCCGCCCCCATGAACGGTGCTGCGCACGGGGTGGCCACGACGACCGCCAGTACACCGGTGAAAAAGCTTCCCGTGTAGCCCTGCTTTGCAGCCAGCGACCCGCCCGCGCCCGTCCACGTAAGCCCTATATCGAACTGTCCCGCCAGCGACAGTCCCAGAAAAAACAGCAACCCTGCCATCAGCCCCAGAAACACCGGCGATTGAAACTGGAATCCCCAGCCCAGCCGTGCTCCCGCCGCCCGCAGTCCCAGCAGCACCGCCACCAGCACCCAGAACGAAACCAGGATCCCCGCCGCATACACATAACCATGCGCCCGCAGCTTATGCCGCTCTTCGTTACTCGATCGCACCAGCGACAGACCCTTCAGGAACAGCACCGGAAACACGCACGGCATCAGGTTCAGCAGCAACCCGCCCACAAAAGCCAGCCCCGCCGCGCGAAGGAGCGTGGTCGATGAAGAATCGGCAACCGCAGCCACCTTGCCCGGCAGCGCAGCCAACTCGTACGCCCTCCCGCCCGAAAGCTCGAGGACCCCTTTCAACTGCGCAGGACTAGCGACAAGATTCGCATCCTTCTTCAGCTCCAGAACGAATCCCGTCGAAGTAGGCGTGAGCTCTTGCGGGGCTGGGTTGTCCAGGATGTCCTGATCGGCAGGGAAAAACGTGGCCGTAGATTCCCGCTGGCCGGTCTCCACAGCGAGGCGGAATCCTGCCGCCGTCGCCTCGAAGATGGGCTTGTCACCCGCCGGCAGCGGTGTGGGCAGCCGATTGGCCAGCCGTTTCCAGATCGAGGAATCCGTCCCAGCTTCGGCAGCAACCATGGGCGCATGGAGCAAGATGTCTCGATTGACTTCCAACTCCGCCTTGCCTGGAATGCAGACTTCGCGGCAAACCAGCCAATCCACCTTGGCGTGCAGCACGGCCGGGCCCGGCTTCACAGTCGTGGCCAGGTCGAGCGCAAATGGAAACAGGACCTCGTCTTCGTAGCCAAAGTCCATCAGCGGCCCCAACGGTAGGCGCTTCGGCGCGGGAAATTGCAATGGCCCTGCGCTCACGCCCTCAGGCAGCGTCCAGTGAATGTGCGGCGGCTCGCCCGAATCGCCGGCGTTCTGCCAATACACATGCCAGCCTTGTTCCAATTTGAAGTAGAGCCCGCCGTGATCGCCTCCGCCGCCGTAAAGCTGCGCAGCGGGAAACACCAGTTGCACATGCACGTGCGGTGCGTCGGCGGAACTGGTCGCAGCCCGCACGGATACAGCCGCCGCCAGCAGCAACACAATCGCGAAGATCAGTCGTAATAGGCGCATGGGGACGAAATACTTTCTCGTTGGACGATTCGGCAGAACCATTGGTCGCGGAGAATCAACCCTTCTGCCGACCCTTGCCTCAAACCTCTACCGTTCTGTCATTTTCGCGCAGCCTCAACGATCCGCAGCCAGCCGCGAATGCTGCCGGAAGATGCAGTCGTTCTGTACACATTTCACACCCGCCGCGCGGGCCCGAGCCACAGCTTCCTCGTGAATCACTTCATCCTGCAGCCACAGGTAGGGAATGCCCAGCCGAATCACATCGTCCACGATCGCGGGCACATGTTCCGATGCACGAAACACGTCCACCAGATCGATGCCGGCCCCCGCCTCGCGCTGCGCCGCGGCTTGTGCTGCGTCCAGATCCGGATAGCAGGTCATCCCCAGGATTTCAGTCAGTGCGGGGTTCACCGGCAACACAGTGTAGCCATTTTCAACCAGGTACCTTCCAATATTGCGGCTGGCGCGCCATGGCTTGTCGCTCATCCCCACAACGGCGATGGTCCGCGCCGTGCGCAGCATCTCTTCTATCACCGCAGGATCGTTGTCCATGGATCCTCGTCCTCCACCTGTCTCTCAGACATCGAGATCATCGTCCGCGGCCACTGACTCAGCCGTACCTCTCCGCTTGGCCAGCAGAAATCCTCGCAGAAATGGTTCCAGGTATCCATCGAGCACCTTGTCCACGTCGCCCACCTCCACCTTGGTGCGATGATCCTTAGCCATGCGGTAGGGCTGCAACACATACGAACGGATCTGCGAGCCGAAGTTGATCTCCAGTTTCGAGTCTTCCAGCTTCTTGCTCTGCGCCCGCTTCTTGTCCAGCTCGTATTCATACAGCCGCGAGCGCAACATCTTCATCGCTCTCTCGCGATTCTTGTGCTGCGAGCGCTCATTCTGGCATTGCACTACGATCCCCGTGGGCAAGTGGGTCATGCGCACAGCGGAGTCGGTGGTGTTCACGTGCTGGCCGCCTTTACCGCCAGAGCGGTAAGTGTCGATGCGCAGGTCTTCCACCTTCAGGTCCACGTGAATCGTATCGTCAATCTCTGGCGACACGTAGACCGAGGCAAACGATGTGTGCCGTCGTTTGGCTGAGTCGAACGGAGAGATGCGCACCAGCCTGTGAACGCCGCTCTCCCCTGCCAGCAGCCCAAAAGCATAATCGCCCATGATGGTAAACGTCGCAGACTTGATGCCCGCCTCTTCGCCATCCTGATAGTCGTTGATCTCTGTCTTGTATCCCTGCTGCTCGGCCCAGCGCAGATACATCCGCATCAGCATCTCTGCCCAGTCCTGGCTTTCCGTGCCCCCGGCTCCCGGGTGAACGGTAACGATGGCGTTCAGCGCGTCTGCCTCGCCTGAGAGCATGGTGCGCGCCTCCAGCTCTTCCGCAAAGGTGGTCAGGGCCTTGATGTCGCGCTCCAGATCGGCCAGCACGTCTTCGCCCTCGCGCGCCAGTTCGAAATAGGCCTCGATGTCGCTCGAGCGGCGCACCAGTTCCTCGTCGTCGGCCACCAGCGCTTCCAGGCGCTTGCGGTCGCGCATCAGCGGCTGGCTGGCGCCTGAAGCCGACCACAAAGCAGGATCGGCCAGTTTGGTTTCGATAGCGGCTAGTTCCCTGCGGATCCGAGCAGGGTCAAAGATACTCCCGCAGGTCGCGAACCTGGTCGCGCACAGGAGCGTAAGCGAATTCGAGATCGTTTAACGCCATGGCTTTGCTCTTATGACCTGACTTTGTTTTGAAGGATGCGTCGCAGGCTCGTCCGCAAGGACCAGCCAACGATGCCCAAACCAAGTATTGCACAGGCCCACGCAAACATGTCGCCGTGGGCGCTGTAGAAGGTCACGTCGTCGCGAAAGCCATAGGCCGCCGGCAGCACATCGGTCTGGTGCCGCGGAATGCTCTGCCGCACCCGGCCCTCGGGATCGATGACCGCAGTCACGCCGTTGTTCGTATCGCGCAGAATCCAGCGGCGGTTTTCGATGGCCCTCATGCGCGCCATATTCAGGTGTTGCCAAGGAGCGCTGGTGTCGCCGTACCAACCGTCGTCGCTGATGTTCACCAGCACTTCCGCGCCAAGCTGCGAGAATTGCCGCACTTCGTCGGCAAACACCGCTTCGTAGCAAATAAACACGCCGTAGCGATGCCCGTTGAGTCGAAAGACCTTGCGCTCATCCCCTCGCGTAAACTCCGACACCCGGCCCGTGAGCTTGCGCGCAAACACCAGCAGATTCTTGAACGGAATGTACTCGCCGAAGGGTACCAGGTGGATCTTGTCGTAGCGGGCCACGCGCGCACCATCCGCGCCCACAATCAACGCGGAGTTGTAGTCGTGCCATGCCTGGTCTTCCACTGAATAGTCCACGCCAATGCTTCCCACTACCAGCGGCGCCTGCGTGGCTTGTGCAATGGAGATCAGCGCCTGCTGCAATCGCGGATCACGCTCCACAAACGGCGCAGGCGATTCAGGCCATGCCACCAAGTCTGGATGAGCGAGGGAAGTCGAACAGCCAGTCTCTCCCGTTGCCGCGCCGGTCTGCGGAATCCCCGCAATGTAGGTCTTGCACAGTTCCGCAGCCAGCTGCTTGAACTGGGCGATATGGCTGTCCCACTCGCCGGGGCCTGCCCAGTCGTTGTCGCCCGCCACGTCCAGGTTGGGCTGAATCAACACGGCAGTCGCTGTAGCCGCAGGCTTCGCTGCCGGTACCAGAATGCCCGCTGCGCTACCCGCGGCAAGCACCGCACCGTATAGGCCTAGCATCCATTTGCTCCGGCCACGTTCCAGCACCAGGCCACCTGCCAGCAGCGCATTCACGGCCACAAGCAAAAAGCTGATCCCGTAAACGCCCGTCCACGGCGCAAGCTGGCTCACCAGCGCATTGTCCACTTGCGAGTAACCCAGTTGATCCCATGGAACGCTGGTGATGCGCGCTGCGGCCAGTTCCAGCGCCGCCCACAGAATCGGCGCCGCAGCCAGCGCTAACCGCGTGTTTCCCGTCGCTTGCCGCACCAGCATGATGCCCCATCCGAAAAGTCCAAAGTAGAGCCCCAGCACCAGGCTGTAGCCCACCAGCAGCAGCGTCGGAGCCAGCCGGGGCATGTCCCCGTACCGCATCATCGTATCCCGCACCCAGTAGCAATTGCCCATGTACCAAAGCACACCGCAGACATAGGCGAGCAGGAAAGCGCGGCGCAGCGGCCTTGGCTGCTCCACTCCCTCCTCGTGCAGAATTGCCCAAAGCAGCGGGACCAGCCCGAACCACGCGAACACGCTGCGCCACACCGGCATTGGCCCAGCCAGCGGAAATGGCAACTCCAGCAAGCCTGCGGAAACTAGAGATCCCGCCCACATCTTGATTAGATTGCGCTGCATACAGGGCCGAGTTTAATCCATCAGGTCACGGAGTGCTGGTCGCGTCTCAAGTCATTGAGGAAATTGGGTGTCGAAAGAATGGGAAGTCAACTCGGGGTAAAACACGTAGAAGTCAGTCTGATTGCCGCATGTTATCCAGGATGCGCGCTGATTTTTCTACGTCATAATGTGGGAAAAGACTGCGAACCAGCTACAATCGAGTGCATGTTACTAGGAACTTTCGCGATTCGATTGCTCGAAGGGATGTTCTTCGTAGGCCTGCTGGGATCGAGTGTAGTCGTGCTCATCAGCTTCTTCGAGGACGCCAAGGAACTATTCGGTGACGAATAGCGGTTGCGTCGGAGACGGATGCCGCAACAAATCCTTAATTTTCATTGACTGCCGCGCATTTCGGCAATACACTCAGCCCAGGGCGGACGGCAATGTCGCTCATGGAAATCTGAACGACCGGCTGTCGTGCTGGCACACGTCTGATGGCATCCTTTAGAACGACCGTAGCCCCACCTTCCGACCGCGTACGGCTCATCGTGGCATCCTCCGTGATGCTCACGTTCATCTCTTTTTGGCGTGCGGCCGCCATTGTTCTCAATGATCTCGGTTCATCTGCTTTCTATGCCGGCGGCATCGCTGAACAGGCGGTGGGCGCGGCTGCTCCGTGGTTCATCCTCGGCATCATGCTCTTCAGTTTCGCGGTGCGCGCGGTCTACGTCGAGAGCTGTTCGATGTTTACCCGCGGCGGCGTCTACCGCGTTGTCAAGGAAGCCTTGGGCGGCACCTTTGCCAAGCTGAGCGTTTCCGCTTTGATGTTCGATTACATTCTTACGGGACCCATCTCCGGCGTTTCCGCCGGGCAATACATTACAGGACTGATGAACGAGCTCCTGGTTGTCGCGGCCAATAGCCACTGGCTTCCTCCGGCTCTGATGGACGCGCACAACCACCCCTTCCAGTTCAACATGAATTCCACCGCCGCCGTCTTCGCTGCCGCGGTGACCATCTATTACTGGTGGCAAAACATCAAGGGCATCGAAGAGTCCAGCGAGAAGGCTCTGCGCGTCATACAAATCACCACCGTGATGGTGGTGGTTCTGTTTTTGTGGGGCGGTTATTCGGTATTTATTCGTGGCGCGCATCTGCCCCCGCTTCCCACTCCGTCGAACCTGAAGTTCAGCGACGATGCGCTCGGCTTCCTCAAGAATTCCGGTCTGCCTATCTTTGGCCTTTTCGGCATTCTGATGGCCTTTGGTCACTCTATTCTGGCCATGAGCGGTGAGGAGAGTCTGGCCCAGGTCAATCGTGAGATCGAGCATCCCAAGCTCAAGAATCTCAAGCGCGCCGCCATCGTCATCGCCATTTACAGCCTCATCTTTACCGGCGGCGCCACCCTCCTGGCCTCCATGCTGATCCCCACGTGGGAACGCACCCACATCTACCAGGACAACCTGATTGCCGGGCTGGCCATGTACATGGTGGGCCCGGTCTTCTGGCGCATTGCCTTCCGCATCTTCGTCGTCGTGGTCGGTTTCCTCATCCTTTCCGGCGCGATCAATACCTCCATGATCGGCTCTACCGGAGTGTTGATGCGCGTGGCCGAAGACGGCGTCCTCACCGACTGGTTCCGCAAGCCCCACGCCAGATTCGGCACTAGCTCTCGTATCGTCAACCTGGTGTTTGGCCTGCAAATGTTCACCATCATCGTGACCAGGGGCAACGTCATTACATTGGGCGAGGCATATGCCTTCGGCGTCATCTGGTCGTTCACCTTCAACAGCCTCGCGATGCTGGTACTGCGCTGGAAATACCACGGCGAGCGCGGCTGGAAGGTCCCGCCGAATTTGAAGATTGGCAGATTCGAAGTCCCGGTTGGCCTGTTTTCAGTCTTCCTGGTCCTCCTTTCCACTGCCGTGGTGAATCTCTTTACCAAGTCCATTGCCACTGTCAGCGGCATCGCTTTTGCCGCCATCTTCTTCGTGATCTTCAGCGTCTCCGAGCGACAGAACCTGCGCAAGCATGCCCTGACAGCTCGCCAGATGAAGGACCATTTCCAGCTGGAGCATCAGGACACCATCAGCAGGGAGTCCACTGCGATCCGGCCCGGCGGTGTGATGGTGACCATGCGCGACGCCGCCAATCCCTTCGCTTTGAAATGGGTCCTCGCCCGCACCAGGACTGAAGACCGGGACGTGGTGGTCATTAGTGTGCGCATGATGGGCGTCGGTGGCCCCGAGTATCTCAGCGCCGAAGAACAAAGCTTTAGCGAACATGAGCAGATGCTCTTTACCAAGGCCGTCTCCGTCGCGGAAAGCTTCGGCAAGAAAGTCTCGCTGTTGGTGGTTCCGGCCGGCGATGTTTTTGCCGCATTGGCGCAGAGCGCAAATTCGCTTGAGATAGATTCGGTCGTTTCCGGTCAATCCACTTCCATGACCGCCGAGGATCAGGCGTTTCATTTGGGACAGGCTTGGGAGGCGCTGCCCGAACCCAAGCGGCAATTCAACTTCTATGTCATTAGTTCAACCGGCGAAACCAAGGTCTTTTATATCGGACCGCACGCCCCTGCGCTAAGTCCAGACGATGTACAACTCGTGCACCGGTTGTGGCTCAACATGCGCCGCGATCCTTCCGTCCAGGATCTGCATCACAGCGACATCATCACCTATGCGCTCACCCGGCTTGCGGGTCAATATGCTCGCGAGAAGGTTGAAATTATCCGCGATTTGCGAAATTACCGTGCCGCCGAATCCCCCACTCTTCGCATTGGCGGGCAGGAGCTATCCGGCTCCGCGGGAGGCGCACCACTTACCGAGCAGCCTCAACAACCGCCCAATCCCCCTCGCCGGCTCTGAAGCGCGGCAGTTGCCGTCCGTGGTTCTCCTATTTAGAAGCCGGACTCGCCGTGAAGACCGTCCGTTTTGAGCAAATTATCTTCACTTTTATAGTGCCCTTTCAGTAATACTGATGACTCCGGCCTGACTTATACCGCTTCTACAATACTTCTTGCGGTACCCCGGCGACCGGTCTTTCTCGCTGGGGTGGAAGTAAAGGCCACTCTGCATGAGACTTGCTAGAGGACGCTGATTGTGGAGACGCCCTGAGTTACCCCGGAAACTTCTGTCATCGCCACCCTGTCTAAAAAGCAAATTTTTTGTTTGTCAAAGGGCACATACTTGCGTATGGTGTCTTTGAACGTAAGTGGCTGCCCGGGGGGTTGGTCATAATAACAGCAGAGGGAATAGACCACTTATAGGTTCGATATGGGAGGAACCGTGGGAGTATCTGAGATATTGGCAGACATTGATCGCGAGATTGCGCAGCTACAGCGGGCGCGCGACTTGCTGGCAGGCGGACCCGTGAAGGCCAGCAAGAAAGCCGCACCTGTAGCTGCCAAGAAGGCTCGCAAGAAGCGGAATCTGACCCCCGAAGGGCGAAAGCGGATTGCCGAAGCCGTCAAGCGGCGTTGGGCCGAGCAGAAAAAGTCCGCTGCAGCAAAGTAACTCTAATCGAACAAAAGAAATGGGCTGGCCCTCAGGTCAGCCCATTTCTTTGCTTACAATCATCCGGGTAACTCCCGCCTACATAGTTTCACCAGGCTCAAGCCTCATTACCTGCACTCCGGCCTCAACCTGCGCAGCTAACTCCTCCGGAGTGCCCTTAAGCGGTGGAAAGGTTCCATAGTGCAAGGGAAGAACGATCTTTGACCCCAACAGCCGCGTTGCCAGCGCCGCTTCTTTGGGTCCCATGGTGAAGTGACCTCCGATGGGGAGCATGGCCACCTCGGGATGATAAAGGTCGCCAATCAGCTTCATATCGCCGAAGACTGCTGTGTCTCCCGCGTGATAGAGCACCGGCCCGTCTGAAATCGCCAGCACGAATCCCGCCGCCACGCCGACATAGTGCGCTCCGTGCTCGTCCTGCGCGGCTGCGGAGTGTTTGGCATCCACCATGGTCACCGCGACATCCTCTAATTGCACCGTGCCGCCAAGATTCATCCCCACAGTGTTCTCTACTCCCTTGCTCTCCACATAGGCGGCCAGCTCGTAGATTGCCACCACGGTCGAGCCATGCCTTTCAGCCGCCGGCACTGCATCTGCAATGTGGTCACCGTGCCCGTGGGTCAGCAGGATGTAATGAATTCTTGCCGGTAGGGCATAGTCCTTTGGGTACTTGGGGTTTTGCGCGATGAACGGATCAATAAGAATGTTCGTGCCCCTGGCAGTTTGCACCAGTACGGTTGCATGTCCCAGCCAGGTAATGCGCACTCCCTTCAATGAACTCATACTGCCTCCGTTGTGAGGTTTCTCCCTTCGAGAGGATCGTTGATGGAAAAGAAGCTGGCAAGTTGTTCCCTTGGTCTCTGACCGGCTGTTCTTATAGCAATTTGAGTGCTCCATCCTTTTGGTGTATTAGTATTCGCCGCAAAGGTGAGAAAGCACGAAATCACACGGCCCGGGCCTAGCGCGTGATAATCACTTCGGAGACGCTGTCCTTGGCCAGAAACTGCTTGAACCCCGACCAGTCTGCAAACAAGGTTTGAATGCTGCGGTTGGTGAATATCCGTTGCAGCGGGAAGGGCTCTGCCAACTGCATTTCAACAGAATCGGCATCCATTACGTGAAAGCGGCAATATGCCGTATCAGGGCCCTGGGTCCGGGTGTGAAAGAAGGCCAGCACTTGTCCTCCCGGGTTCATAGCCGCGTGTAGGCGCTGCACTACCGGCTTGACGAACGCCTCAGGCAGGTAATCGAGCGTCGTCCATAAGAGCACCAGGTCGAAAGTGCGGCCGGCAAAGTTCAGCGCCTGGTCGAGATAGCCTTCGACGTTCCAGATCGGCTTGTCGTCCTCGTCTTTGCCGATCTGCCATTTGCCATCGCATGCCTCCGTCGCCATGTCGGCAAGGAACACGCTGTGTCCGAGATTGGTCAGGTAGTTGATGTTGGTGGGCGATGTGCTGCCGGCATCGATTACGCGCAGTCCCGGTTCGGCTTGGAGCCGCTTGCGCACCGTCGCCCAACCGCCCGAATGCCGGCCCACCCTGGGGCCGGAATGGCCCTGTGCCGAGGCGGATTGATTGGAGTCGTGTTTCTTGTCAAACCAGCTGCGAAGCACCCTGCTGTCCCCTTGCGGCCGTGCGGGCTGCACCTTTGCCGGCCTGCTTGCGGCGCCAAGTCAGTTTAGGACTCTGGTAGTTCACGCACCGGGGCCATCGTGGCCCTTCGCCCCTTGTGTCAGATCCACCTTGCCCCGAAAAACTGCGTTGTCTTCCACTGCCAGACGTAGCGCTCGCACATCGCCTTGCACCACGCTACCCGCACGCAATTCCACGCGCCCTGAGGCCACAATGTTGCCCTGCACCTGGCCCAGAACCAGTACATCCTTTGCGGTCAGGTCTGCGGTTACGTGGGCATTGGGTCCAATGGTCAGTCGGCTCTCCGCCAGGCCGATGGTTCCCTCCACGTGTCCGTCGACGATAAGGTCTTCGCTACCTTTTACTTCGCCGCGAATCACTACCGTCTTGCCGATTCGGGCAAGACCATTTTCCGTCGCCATAGTGCAATTCCTCCCGAGGCACTCATTTAAGCATGTTTCAGGGTAGGTGGAGAGGCCCAAACATACTGCTCCCCCACCCGTTACCGGAGCATCTGTTCACAGAACAGAGTACCGGCAAACCGATCCCTGAAAGCGCCAGAGGCCCTGCCCGAACTATACGCAACCCGGCTCGTGACTTCAATTACAGCAACCGTCTTCGGTTGCACGAGTCTAATACAACATGGCACCGGACAATGTTGGGTGGACGGCGAATGACAGCTAAACTGTTTGTAATGCGCCTCTCTGTCTGGCTGATTCTGGTACTTCCGATGACCCTCGTGGCGCATAGCCCATCGCAGGCGCCGTCGGCGCAGAGTGATGCTCTCGTCAGGAGGGCACTGGCCGCCGAGTTGCGCACCGCCCAGGACTCACAACACCCTATGCGCTACCAGTTGCGCAAGTGGAGTCCGCGCCTCTCCTCGACCAAGGAGATCCTCGAAACCCGGGACGGTGCCGTGGCGCGGCTGCTCCAGATCAACGACCAGCCGCTGAACCCGGCAGATGAGCAAAGGGAGCAGGCCAGGCTCGACGGATTGCTCAGCGATCCCAGCCGTCAGCACCACCGCAAGCAGGCTGAGGACAGTGATGCAGGTCGCGCCATGAAGGTTTTGCGCGCTCTGCCAAGTGCATTCCTTTACCAGTTTGCGGGAACTGGGATGGGACCTGCGGGTAAGGTGGAGAAGTTCACCTTCAGACCCAACCCGGAGTTCATTCCCCCGGACCTTGAGACCCAGGTCTTGACCGCCATGACGGGGGAGCTTTGGGTGGATGTGGCACAGGAACGCGTAGCACGTCTTGAAGGCCATCTGGGCCATGATGTTGACTTCGGGTGGGGCATTCTGGGCCGTCTCAATAAGGGCGGATGGCTTGTCATCTCCCAGGCTGACGTTGGCGAGCGTCAATGGCGTGTAGTACGTTTCCAGATGGCCATGACCGGCCGCGTGCTCTTCAAGTCCCGCAGCTTCGACACCACTGAAGAAGAATCGGGATTCACTCCCATTCCCAAGGGACTGTCCTACCAGCAGGGCATCCAGATGCTACGTGCCGACCAGGGCAACGCTTCACACTCCAGCCGCTAAGAAGCTTGAGACTTGCTGCGGGGGGAGCCGGCCATTCGAGGCTGTTCCTCCTGCAGAAAAGCCACCCAGCGGAACATTCGAAGCTCTGTACCTATCTCGAAGTCTCTTTGTAGGCCAGCATTCAAACAAAAAAGCTGCCCCACCGCTCGGGTGGGGCAGCTTTGTCATAAAGCGTCAAGCCTTACTTGGCCACCACGGCGAAGACGATCACCAGGGTAAACAAGCTGAGGGACTCCATGAAGGCTAGGCCCAGAACCAGCAGCGTCATGATGCCAGCCCTCGCCCCGGGATTGCGGGCCAGTGCCTCGGTAGCTGAAGCTGTTGCCTTGCCCTGGCCAAGGCCGCAAAGACCGGCAGCGAGAGCCATGCCGATGCCGGCGCCGATCGGCACCATGTTGATAGCGGCTGAGCCGCCATCTGCAAAGGCCGGTACGGCGAAGCAAAGAACCGCCATGGCCATAAACACAAATTGAAGTTTCCGCATATTTCTCCTGCTTCCTTTAGGATTGACCGCCAGTAGGTGGTTGAAGCTCACCGTGCTGGCTCCCTCACACTGGCGGCCGTTCGTTTACCCGGAGCAGAAGCGCTCTCCGGCGAAATTCTTTGTCTCTCATCAAGCCGGGTTTAACGCTCTCTTTGCGCCAAACTCAGCCCGAATGGCTAGCTCTTTCTTCGCCCGATTGATTTACCGCCTTATCGGGACATCATCCTAGTGCTCGTGCGCAACCGCCTGCGACAAGTAAATCATTGTCAGGAGCATGAAGATGTACGCCTGGATAGTCGCGACGAAAGCATGCAACCCCAGAAAAACTGCCGGAATCGCGAAAGGCACCAGCGAGAAGAACACCAGCGCTACCAGATCGCTCGCGAGCATGTTGGCATAAAGACGAATGGTGAGCGACATGACGCGCGCGCAGTGGGAGATGATCTCGATGGGGAGCATCAGGGGAATCAGCCACCACATCGGCCCCAGGAACTGCTTCACATAGCCAAATCCGTTGGCGCGAATGCCTTGATAGTGGTAATAACCGAAGGTGAGCAGCGCGAGGCCCAGCGGCACCCATGGGAACTTGGTGGCCATCTCAACGCCCGGAATCAGTCCCAGCAGATTATTGATTAAAACGAACAGGAAGATACATGTGGCGTACGCCTGGAACCGCTCGTACCCGTGGCCGATGACCTGCTCTGCCTGGCTGCCCGTAAACTCATGAACCATTTCCACAACCTGTTGCAAGGGCGCGGGCTTTTCCACCGATAAAGTGAGTCGTACGATGATGAAAAGAAGGATGAGGCCGCACACGACCAGCAGTTCCAACCCCAGGGCCTTATTCACCGCGATGGCCTTCTCAGCCGCCTCGGCAGGGTGAACGCCGATCGATTGATATGCCTTGACCTCCACTCCCATGAGCAGGCTGTTCAGTAAACGCACTAATGCAAAAGTTTCCGGCATCGGGACTATAGTCTTTCTGTTTCCGGCACGCGTTACGCAAAAAAAAGCCGCTGTGACTGCTCAGGTCTTAAGCAGCCTGAGCGCCCCCCAGGCTATGGTCACAAGTGCCAGGCCCAGACCGCAAAGAAGCGCTAACACCGAACCTCGGAAACATTTAAGGCTACCATAAATCGCCCCCGCAAAGAGTGTGAGCCTGAGCACAAAGAAGATGACCACCCTCAGCACGCCCCCTGGCATCTTCTGGTGATCGAGCTGGGCGTTGACAAACTGCACCAGCCGCTGCCATTCCAGAATACTTGCGGCCGAAATAGCGGTTCCCACCGCCAGCATCGCCGCGTTGCGCCAGCCGGAGGCGATCCACAGCACTGCTGCGGAAAGCAGCCCCAGAATCAGCGTGTCGCGAATGGCCCGCTGCAGCAGAGACTGCAGCGCCTCATCTGTCATGCCGGCCAGAGGGTGGGTTTCTTCAGTCATGGCTTCGTTTTTGGGCTTTCTTTTTCGTTTTCACTCTCGGCCTGATCCTCGATTTCGGAGTCTTTCACCGCAGCCTGCGCCAGTCGAATCACGTAGATCAGCCCCGAAACTCCGCCAAAGAGTGCCCCTGCGATACCGATCCATGACTGGTGAAAGTGCCGGTCAGCCCAGGCGCCCAGCAGCCAGCCGATGCAGGCCGAGGAGGGCAGCAGCAACGCAATTTGCATCAGCTTCTCCGCCTGCACCAGGGCTCCGATCCCGCTGTTGGACTTGGGCCGTGATTTGGACTCCGGAATGGGGCGGTTAAAGGGCATGGAGGCTACTCACAAGCATACAGGGCATCCCAACGAGCGGGTATACTTCCCTTTTGGGCTCTTGCCCGCTGAGTGGAAGGAAACCAGAGTGTTCGATTCGGAGTTTGAGCGCAGTCTGTTCGACCTGCGCAGGGCAAAGTTGGAAGAGATTCAGAAGCTGGGCCAGCCGGCTTACCCTAACCAGTTCCCTGCTTCCCACACGGTCCCGGCTGTCCGTGCCAAATGGGGCGAAACTCAAGCCGAGGACCTTGAAACCAACCGGATCACAGTGGCCGTCGCCGGCCGCATCATGGCCATTCGTGCCCAGGGTAAGGCTGGCTTTGCCACCTTGCAGCAGGGAGGTGAGCGCCTGCAAATCTACGTCCGGCTCGATGCGGTAGGAGAGCAGGCGTTCGCGCTCTACAAGCTGCTCGATCTTGGCGACCACATCGGTGTCAGCGGCTATCTCTTCCGCACTCGCACGGGCGAGCTCACGGTGCACGTCGAGCGGCTCACCTTTCTCTCCAAGGCCATGCTTGCCTTGCCTGAGAAATTTCACGGCCTGGCCGACGTGGAATTGCGCTACCGCCAGCGCTACGTCGATTTGTTCAGCAACCTCGAAAGCCGTGCCGTATTTGTAAAGCGCGCCAAGATTCTCAAAGCACTGCGCCGCTTCTTCGACGAGCGCGGTTACCTTGAAGTGGAAACACCGATGATGCAGCAGATCGCCGGCGGTGCGGCGGCTCGCCCCTTCAAGACCCACCACAACGCTCTGGACATGGACCTCTTCCTGCGCATCGCGCCCGAGCTCTATTTGAAGCGCCTCGTAGTCGGTGGGCTCGATCGCGTCTACGAGATCAATCGCAACTTTCGCAATGAAGGGGTCAGCACCCAGCACAATCCCGAGTTCACCATGCTGGAGTTCTACCAGGCCTACGCCAATTATCACGACTTGATGCAGCTCACTGAAGAGCTGATCGAGTTCGTAGCCCGCGAGGTCAACGGAACCGCCAAGGTTGAGTTCGACGGCAACACCATCGATCTTGCCCACTGGCAGCGCCACACCATGCGCGACGCCATCCGCGAGTTCTGGCCGGAGGAGGCGGGCGCCAAGCCGGCCCTGACTGCCTTTGACTCGGCGGTAGTCTTGCAGGCGCGTCTTCATGCCGCCGTTAGCTCGCTCGAAAAGGCGGCTGGCGAGACCACGCGGTTGACCCCCGAGCGCATTGCTGAGCTGAAGACACTTCGCGACGCGGTAGCTGCCGTTTACTACGACTCCGTGAAGGGCGCTCCGCTGGGCAAATCTGTCTACAACCTCTTTGAGGCGGTTGTGGAGCCATATCTGATTCAGCCCACCATCATTTACGACTATCCCGTCGAGGTTTCGCCTCTCTCCAAGTCCAAGCCCGATGATCCGGCGCACGTTGAGCGCTTTGAATTCTTTGCTGGTGGCTTCGAGCTGGGCAACGCCTTCAGCGAACTGAACGACCCGGTGGAACAGCACAAGCGCTTCGAGCAGCAAATCACCGAGCGTGACCGCGGCGACGACGAGGCCCACCAGATGGACGAGGACTACGTGCGCGCGCTGGCCTATGGGTTGCCCCCCACCGGTGGCGAAGGCATTGGCGTGGACCGTCTGACCATGCTGCTCACCGGCTCCAAGTCCATTCGCGATGTGATCCTGTTTCCGCTTATGCGCAACAGAGAACTCTGATCACTGTTCCCTGTTCTCTGTTCACTGTTCTCTGAATTCCAGGAGCTGTCTTTTTGAACATCCTTTTTGTCGGTGACATCTTCGGCAGCGCGGGTCGCAGGATCGTGCGTGAGCACATCGGTCACGTTTGCGAAGCACATCACGTAGAGCTCGTCATTATCAATGCCGAGAATGCCGCCGGCGGCTTTGGCGTAACGCCGCAGATTGCCGACGATCTGTTCGATCTGGGTGCGGACGTGCTCACCACCGGCAACCATGTCTGGGACAAGCGCGAATTGCTCGATTACTTCAACTCCGTGCCCGCGGAGAGCCAGGACCGTCCCCGTCGCGTGCTGCGCCCCGCCAACCTGGCGCCCGGCCTGCCTGGCTACGGATACTTTGAAGGCACAACCCGTAGCGGCGTGGACTATGCGGTTCTGAACCTGATGGGCCGGGTATTTATGACCGGCACCAACGATCCCTTCCACGCTGTCAATGACCTGCTCGCGGGCATTAAGGCCAAGGTCATCGTACTGGACTTTCACGGTGAAGCCACCAGCGAAAAGGTGGCCATGGGGTGGCATCTTGACGGCCGCGTAACGGCTGTCCTGGGCACCCACACCCATATCCCCACGGCAGACGAACGGGTGCTGCCGGGCGGTACGGCATACCAGACCGATGTGGGCATGAGCGGACCCTATGACAGCGTGATCGGCGTCGAAAAGGATCTTGTGCTGCACAAGTTTCTGACTGGAATGCCCGGCAAGTTCGAAGCCGCCAAAGGCAATCCGAAAATGTGCGCAACCTTGGTCACATGCGATCCGGCGACGGGGCGCGCGTCCGCCATTCACCGAATCATGTTGGGAGAGTGAATCTCTGCTGTTCGCCTACTGTGGAACGGGAGTGCTTCGCAGCACCGCCGACTTCTGCTCCACGGGAGTAGCGCGAATCAGCTCTGCGGGCGAATGGGTCGCCTTCAGCAGTTTGCCCTTGCGCGTGAATGTCATGGTCCATTCCATCGGCCTGGGCGTCCCTGCTGCATCGGCAAACCTGATGACCTCTCCGCCGTCGAACTGGGTTTCCATCACCGCGCTCAGTGCCGGCGTGTGCTTGAGGCTTCCCGGGCCCTCCGCGGGGAACACCACCTCTGGGCGCGCTCCGGCCAATGCCGCGTAACAAAGTCCATTTCCCAGCCAGTCGGAGGACACTCTCTGTGGTTCTTCAGCTCGAATGTGGTTGAATGCCGAAACTGTAAGCGCGTTGATAGGCGCCGGTGAAAACAGCGAATATCCACGACGGAGAATGGGGATGATGCGCACCCTCCCATCGCCGTTGCGCGGAATGGATGCCGAGAACACCGTCACGTCACCCGCTCCGTGGTTGCGCGTGTACTGCAAAAAGAGATGGTTAGGCAGAGCCGGGCACACCACCTGCTGGTAGTTCCAGCCTCCCTGCTCCAGTTCAAACCCCGAGTAACCGGCGTGCTCGGTAATCGAGGACTCGGCGTTTGCCGCCAGGCTGCGATCTTGCTCCGTCATTTGGGCGGCGGCGCGGAACTCGATTGAAAAAGCCGGCTGGCGATACGGTGCGTCGATTGAAAACGGCGCCGGAGGAACGGCCGCAGGTACCGGCTTGCCGCGGAACGCATTGCCCTGGGCCGCCTCAACCGGCGTTTGGGCGTGAAGCGCAACACAGAGTATTGCGGCGCAAACAGCCGCCAAAACAGGGGGGAGTATTCCGAGTCGGACCATGCTGGTCCCAGACTAACAAAGTAGTGCGATTTGCAGCCGCAGAAACAAAGAGGGCAGCCTGATTCAGGCTGCCCTTTGTAATCCCAGGAACAGGTTGCCGTGCGGCAGGCTCATCAGAACCCGCCGCCCGGAATTCTCGATCAAGAGCCCAGGATTAGTGGGCTGTGTGAGTCGTCTTGTGCGCCGCCGAAGGCTTGTGCACCGGAGCAGTTTTCTTCGGCACAATTGAGCCTTCGCGAAGGACGATTTGCGCAGTCTGCGCCATGGTCGCCGTGGCCGGTACCTGAGTGTAGCTGTCGTAGGTCCCATCCAGTTCGGCTGCCGGTTGCAGGCCAAATTCTGCGCCAACTGCTGGAATTTCCTTCTCATCCAGCGGCTTCTTCATGTTGACGATGAAGTCAGCGACCTTGGCATCCTTGGCATCCTGCGATACCGCCAGTTTCAGGGTCGATGCGGTGGCTTCAATTACCACTCCCGGACAAGGCGTTGCCTGGTCCTTCATCACCTCCCACAGCTTGTCGGCATCTTCCTTCGAGCCCGAGCCCAGAATGAACTCCTTGTCGCTCAGGTTTAGGCTCTTCAGGTCCGTAGTCTCCACCATTGCCTTGTGAGCCATCTCAGCCGGCGTTGGGGCGGCCGAGATAGTAAAGGTACCCGGAGGAAATAGGGTTGCCGCCGACTGGGTCTTGATGTCGTCCAGCCCCTTCAGGTCTCCGTGGTACTTCTTGTAGTAATACTCCAGCTTGGTCTCAATCTGGGCCTTGAGCGGGGTGGCGTAGTTCCATGCGCGCGCATAGAACCAGCACGCCTGCACCAGGTCTCTGCCGTCGGGCTTCACATAGGCTTCTGCCAACTGCAGCGTGTCCCACAATCCCGCTCCGCTGGTGGTCTGCTCGGGAGGATAGAGCATCAGTTCCGTGCGGTACTCTGAGATGCCTCCCTTGATGTCCTTCTTTGAGATGATGTCATCCAGGGCGATCGCTGAATGGAAGACCGGATAGGCCGCGCCTATCTCTTTCTTCCAATCCTCGTCTTTCAGATCGGCTGGCTTGGTAGCCGCCAGGCCCTTGGTGGCCAGTGCCGCGGTATCGTCGCATGTCTGCGCGTCGCTGGTCTTGGCGCACTGCCCTTTCTTGATGAATACCGAGATGAAGAGGGCCTTCATGTTATTGGGATCCACCTGGAGCAGCCGGTTGGCAGCGCCCAGGGTCTTGTCGGCATCTTGCAACTGCTGGTAGGTGTCGACCAAGGCGTCGAGAACCGCATTCTTTACCTTGCTTTGCGGATAATTCGTCAGAAAGGACTCCAGGGCCGTCGCTTTGGCCGTGGGATCGGTCTGGGTTGTCGCCTGTGAATAGGCAGCGAATTCGGCTGGAGGCAGGGCAACTTGGTCCTGCGCTCTCAGCACGGGCGCTACGGCGAATCCAATGCTCGCCAACGCCATCACAGATGCAAAAACAAACTTCTTCATTTAGTGCTCCTGGGAAATGCCGGAATCGAAATCCTTACTTAAGCGCTCACTCGCGAATTGTACAACCGTACCGTATGCACAGTTATATGCCGAGGTGACGGAAGAACTGTACCACGGTTTCCAATGCAGTGATGGGAGGATTATAGAAAGCCACGCCGCCCCTGACAAGCTATCACCTTCAGCAAACGCCATTTTCTCGCCGCGGAGCCCCGCGGGGCACCGCTGCAAGGCCCGCCCCAGCCGGTCCAGGCACCGCCGCAGCTTTCGCAAACGCGCAGTGTTCAAGCGCCTTCCCGTCCCCCTGGCGGTCCCCATGGCAGCGCCGCTCGAGCGGCATCGCATATCCGCTTAGACACCGGAAAGAGCAGAACGGTTCCCTGTTGTTTTTTTGAGGCTGGAGGAAACTTATTGCAGAAGTCGTACCAGCTCCGCCTGCTCGGCCAGAAAGGCGTCGTGGCCGTGGGAGCTGAACATTTCCCGGTAGTCTGCCTGCACTCCCGTGGAGCGAATCGTGGCCGCAAATTCGCGCACTGAAGCCGGAGGAAACAGCCAGTCGGAGCTGATCCCCACAAAGTTGATCCGGGCCCGAATCCGCCGGAATGCCTCTTCCGCGGACGCACGGCCATTCAGCGGGTCCCAGGTGTCCATAGTGCGCAGGATCGCCAGGTAGGAGTTGGCGTCGAACCGCTCAATGAACCGCTCCCCCTGGTGGTCAAGATATCCGGCAATGTCGAAGCGCCCCCCGATAAGCCCGCCGCCGGCGTTGTCCAGCGCCCAGGGGTCTTCGCCATTCCGATTCGGATTGCGCCCAAAGCGCTCGTCAAACAAGGCTGCTGACTTGTAGCTGAGCATCCCAATCTGCCGTGCCAGCCCCAGGCCCTGACGCGGTTGACGCTGCGGCAGGTAGTAGCCGCCCGCCCAGTCCGGGTCGTTCTGGATGGCCAGCCGCTGCAAGTGGTTCAGTGCCAGTCCCATCGCCGATAAGGGCGCAACCCCGATAATGGCCGCCCGCTCCACCCGTTCCGGATCATGCATGGTCCACTCCAGGGCCTGCATGCCCCCAATGGAGCCTCCCAGAATCAGCCGCAGCCGCCGGATGCCAAGCGAATCCAGTAGCTGCGCCTGCGCCCTCACATTGTCGCGGATCGAAACCAGGGGAAAGTCCGGGCCGTAACTCCGCCCTGTCTCGGGATCTACCGATCCCGGCCCGGTTGAGCCATAGCATGAACCCAGAAGGTTAATGCAGATCACAAAATCGTGATCCAGTGAAAGAACCGCGCCCGGAGCGAAGATCTCCGGCCACCACGAGCCCACCAGCGCTGAACCGGACAGCGCGTGGCACACCAGCACTGCGTTGTCACGGGCAGCATTTAGCCGCCCGTACACCGCATAGTGAAGCGTGGGATTGGCCAGCGTGCGCCCGCTCTCCAGCAGCAGGTGCCGGTCCAGCACAAAGTCGCCCTCATATGTGGGCTCCAATCCTGCTCTGCCGGTTGCCGCGGTTCCGGTTTGGGCTTCGGTCATAACGTTCATTGTGCAGCAAGACCCGCCGCCTCCGCTTTACTGGTGAAAGCGTGGCCGTTGGCCGCCTCGATTGCCTGGTCGAGATCGGCGAGAATATCGTGAATATCCTCGATGCCCACTGACAGTCGCACCAGCTCCGGAGTCACACCCGTTCCGGCCTGCTCCTCCACTGACAGTTGTTGGTGCGTGGTCGATGCCGGGTGAATCACCAGTGACTTGGCGTCGCCAATATTGGCCACCAGCGAGAACAGTTCCAGCCCGTCAATCAGCTTCTTTCCCGCCTCGTACCCGCCTTTGATCCCGAAGGTGATCAGCGCTCCCTGCCCGGTCGGCAAATACTTCTTGGCGCGCTCGAAATAAGTGCTCGACTTCAGGCCCGGATAGTTCACCCACTCCACGCCGGGGTGCTGTTCCAGGTGGTCTGCCACCGCCAGAGCATTCTCTGAGTGGCGCTCCATCCGCAGGTGCAGCGTCTCAACCCCCTGCAGCAGCAGGAACGCACTGAATGGCGACAGTGCCGCCCCTGTGTCGCGCAGCCCTTGCACCCGCGCCTTCAGGATGAAAGCCAGCGGACCGAATGCATCCACGTACGACAGGCCATGATAGGAGGGATCAGGCAACGTAAAGTCCTTGAAGCGCCCCGATGCCGCCCAGTCGAACTTGCCCCCGTCCACAATCACCCCGCCAATAGTGGTGCCGTGCCCGCCCAGAAACTTGGTGGCAGAGTTCAGCACGATGTCCGCGCCCCACTCGATGGGCCGCACCAGGGCCGGTGAAGCCGAGGTGTTGTCGATTACCAGTGGCAGTCCGTGCTCGTGGGCAATGCCCGCCAGCCTCTCAATATCCACCACGTCCAGCTTCGGGTTGCCCAGCGTCTCGGTGTAGATGGCGCGGGTCTTGTCGTTGATCAGCGCGCGCAGGCCGTCAAAGTCGTCGGCGTCCACAAAACGCACCTTGATGCCCAGCCGAGGAAACGTGTAATGGAAAAGGTTGTAGGTGCCGCCGTAGAGCGAAGTCGTTGAGATGATCTCCTCTCCGGCTGAAGCCAGGGTCGTCAGGGTCAGCGTCTCCGCCGCCTGGCCTGAGGCCGTGGCCAGCCCGGCCACTCCGCCTTCCAGGGCCGCTACCCGCTTCTCAAACACGTCCGTAGTGGGGTTCATGATGCGGGTGTAGATGTTGCCAAACTCCTTCAATGCGAACAGCCGCCCCGCGTGGTCCGCATCCTGGAAAAGGTAGGAGGTCGTCTGGTAGATTGGGACGGCGCGCGCTCCAGTCGTCGGGTCGGGCGATTGGCCGGCATGAACGGCGAGGGTGGCGAACTGTTGTTTCTTGGCGTCGGACATTGTGATCTCCTTCAATTTCAAAGCGGGTTGAGATGCGGCGCGGACGGGGCTTTCAAAGAGCCGCACCCAAGCCGGAAAATGCAAAAGCCCGAATCCACTTCTGGATCCGGGCCGCCTGGTTTCTTAATCGGTTGCGACTAGCGCATTCGCCGCTCAGAAGCCATACGGATGGATCCGCATGCGCGACACATGCACATGGCCATGACCCCAATTCCGTATTTCCCTGAGCTCTGCATAGTCCGAAGTATCGACCGCCGCCGCTCCCCGTGTCAAATAAACTTCGCTTCAAAAGCCCAAACGCATCCGTCTTCTATCGACCGAGTCGCCGCCCAAAATTCGCTCCTCCTATGCCCCGCTTTCTGATCCTTGGTCTCTGATCCCTGTTCACTGTTCCCTGCCTTGGGGTGGCTATTGTTCCGCCTTCCACACATACGCCCCCGGCTGCGCCAGCCCGATGTGCGCCAGCACGCGAAAAACAAACTGCCGCGCCATCTCCGTCGAATCCACCGGCTTGCAGTAGAACGCCGGAATCACCGGAAAAATGGTCGCCCCCGCCTCGGCGGCCAGTGTCATATTCCGCAAATGAATGCGGTTGAACGGCGTCTCTCTCACACAGAGCAACAGCGGCCGCCGCTCCTTGAGCGTTACATCCGCGGCCCGCGCAATCAGCGAGTTGGCCAGCCCCAGCGCGATGGCCGCCAGCGTCCCCATCGAACAGGGCAACACAATCATTCCGTGCGAAGGGTGACTGCCGCTCGCAATCGACGCACCGATATCCGCATCGGAAAGCTGCACCGTCTTTGTCGCTGCCTTGCCCAGCAGCTTTTCCACCAGGTCGTTGCGCCCCGATACGCCCAGCTCCTCCGCCAGCACCCGCAGCGAGTTCTCCGACGCCACAAAATGTACACGCGCCACGCGCTCATCCGCCTCTAGCGCACGCAGCAATTCGCGCCCAAAAACAGCTCCCGACGCGCCGGTGATGGCAACCGTCAGATGCGCCGGACTCGATTCTCTCGTCGTCATTCCTCCGCGCCGTCCTTCGCTTCTTCCACGGGTTTGCCCTCATTCCAGTCTTGCATCATGCGCTCGTACTCCTCTGAGCGCCCGTACGTCGACAACCGTTTCATTTCGTCGAACGCCTGCCCTTGTTCTCCCGCGCTCCATAGCACGCGGAAAAGCATGATCGACGACATCTCCGACTCCGGCGACAATCGCACCGCAACCCGACCGTGCTCGATCGCCTCCCTGTGCTTGCCTCCGCGCGACAGAATCCACGCCATGTAGCTGTGCACAATGGATGTCTCCGGAAACTCATCTACAAGGGGCTTGAAAAACAGCGCAGCCTCGTCCGTCTTACCCTGCGCATCCATGTCCATCACTTCGCGGATCATTCCCAGCACTCGTTCGGCAGCGTCGTCTGGTATCTGTTTCATACCTCGCTTACTCCTCCAACTGGGTGCCCCAAGTCTCGCATTTGAGACCTGGGAAACCGCGAATCATCTACTCACGTTGGGTGCCCCATCCTTGCGCGTTTTCGGCGCAAGGGTGGGAAACCGCGAACTTACTCACCCAGCACACGCTTGAAAATCGCATCCACATTCCCCAGTTGCCGCGTGTAGTCAAACGTCCGCGCCAGCTTCTCCGGACTCAGCAGCTTGGTAATCGCCGCATCGCGCGCCACCTCGTCGCGGAATACCAGGTCCTCTTTCCAAGCCCGCATAGCATGTGCCTGCACCAGCCGGTACGCGTCCTCGCGCAACATGCCCGCCTCCGCCAGGTCCAGAAGCAACTGCCCGCTGAAAATCAGCCCGCCCGTGCTTTCCAAATTCCGCTTCATCCGCTCCGGATACACCAGCAATCGGTCAATCAAGTCCGTCGTCTTCGCCAGCAGGTAGTCCACCAGAATTGTCGAGTCGGGGAAAATCACCCGTTCCACCGACGAATGCGAAATGTCCCGCTCGTGCCACAGCGGAATGTCCTCAAACGCCGCCTGCGCATTGCCCCGCAACACCCGCGCCAGTCCGCTGATCTGTTCCGGCGTGATCGGGTTCTTTTTGTGCGGCATGGCCGAGGAGCCCTTCTGCTTCTCGCTGAAATACTCCTGTGCCTCGCGCACTTCGGTCCGCTGCAGGTGGCGCACCTCCACTGCGATCTTGTCCAGCGTGCTGCCTATAATCGCCAGCGTCGAAATATACGCGGCGTGCCGGTCGCGCTGGATCACCTGCGTCGCCACGAGCGCCGGCTTCAGCCCCAGTGCCGCACAGATGCGCTCCTCGTGTTCCGGCTTCAAATGGCCAAATGTGCCCACCGCGCCGGAAAGCTTGCCCACCCGCATGTCCTCTGCAGCCGCATCAAAACGCGTCAGGTTGCGTTCCATCTCTGCGTACCAGTTCAGCAGCTTCAGCCCAAACGTCGTCGGCTCCGCATGAATCCCGTGCGTACGGCCGATCGTCGGTGTGTGTTTGAACTCGACCGCCCGACGCTTCAGCACCGCCAGCAACGCAACCAGGCCTTCCCTGATCAGCTTTGACGCCTGTTTCACCTGCAATGCCTGCGCTGTATCCACCACGTCGTTCGAGGTCAGCCCATAGTGCAGCCACCGCGACTGCTCTCCGAGCCCCTGCGCCTTCAGGTTTTCTGCAACCGCGGTCGTGAAAGCAATTACGTCGTGCTTCACCTCCGCCTCAATCTCCTGAATGCGCGCCACCGAAAACTTTGCCTTGGTCGCAATGGCTAGTGCCGCCTCGGCAGGAATAATGCCGTCTTCGGCTAGGACTGCGCTCGCCGAAGCCTCCACAGCCATCCAGCAACCAAACTTGTTCTCGTCCGTCCAGATGCGGCCCATCGCAGGGCGTGTATAGCGGTCGATCACGGGCAAACTCCTGGCTAGGCCCTTTTCAGGCACCCTTGCCAACTCTTGATTGTACGAGGAAAACCTGCTTAGGTCCGTGCAATGCCAAAGCGCTGATTCAGCTCATCGTAAAGCAGCCCGCGCCCCGGCTTGTAAGGCTGAAACCATTCGCCGTCGATGACGAACTGAGGGACAGCCCGCTTGCCCACATGGCGCACCACTTCAGCCGATGCGGCGGGATTGGTATCCACATTGATCTCGGTGTATTCAATGCCGTGAGAGTCCAGAAACTGCTTCGCCGCCCGGCAATCCCTGCACCAGGCAGCAGTATAAACTTGCACTTTCATGCATCCATTTTACCGCGTCTACGCTGCTAACATCGGTGATGATGACTGCCAGCGAAATCAAGGCTCTGTTACATCTCGAACCACATCCCATTGAAGGTGGTTCCTTCCGCCGCACTTATACCTCGCCCGGCGTTGTAGACCTGCCCCGCGGCAGGCGCGCACAGGGCACAGCCATCTACTATCTGCTTGAGCCCGGAACCTTTTCCGAGATGCATGTTCTCGACTCCGATGAGATATTCCACTTCTATCTTGGCGACCCGGTTGAGATGCTCCAGATCTTTCCTGATGGCGGCTCCGCCGTTTTTACCCTTGGATCGGATATATCGGTTGGGCAAAACGTCCAACTCGTCGTCCCCGCCGGAGTCTGGCAGGGCACGCGCCTCGTCGGCGATGGAAAAGTCGCCCTCTTGGGTTGCACCGTCACGCCCGGCTTTGACTACGCCGACTATCGCAACGCAAGTTATGCCAACTTAGTCGAGTTATGCCCGGCAGAAGCAGAACGCATCAGGGCCCTTACCAGAAGTTAGCTTTGCCGGCTCTGATCTCAGACCGCGTAATGTTATACCTGCCTCGGTTTCCCATTCTTGACCCGGCAATGAAATGGGTGCCCCATCCTTGCGGCGTATTTGTCTTTGCCGCAAGGGTGGGAAAGCAAGAAATCAACCCGTTAGAGGCTCCGTTAGCTTTATCTCCGCTCGCGAAAGAAGCTCCGCAATAACTCCCCAGCTTCCTCACCATTAATCCCCTGCTCCACCTGCATCTGGTGATTCAGCCGCGGGTGATTGATCACCGCCAGCACTGACCCGGCTGCGCCTGCCTTGGGATCGGAAGCCGCGTACACCAGCCGGTCAATCCGCGCATGAATCATGGCCCCCGCGCACATCGCGCATGGCTCCAGCGTCACCAGGAGCGTGCATCCGCCCAGCCGGTGGTTATCCAGTGCTGCGGCCGCCGCGCGCAGAGCCACCATCTCCGCGTGCGCAGTCGGGTCGTTGTCGCGCAGCGTGCGATTCTGTCCCCGCGCGATGATCGCCCCCTCGTGCACCACTACCGCGCCAATCGGCACCTCGCCGGCCTCCGCAGCCAGGCGAGCCTCGGCCAGGGCTTCCTGCATCGCTTCTTGGTCGCCGATCATGGTCACTATGCTAGCCCGGCCGGCTGCTGCTGGGTCATGCAATGCAGCGCACCCAGTCCCCATATAAGGTCCACGCTGTGAATCCCGATCACTTCCCGTTCCGGAAACACCTCGGCCAGAATATTCAGCGCCACGCGGTCGTTTTTATCGTGAAAGGTCGGCGCCAGTACCAGCCCGTTGGCCAGGTAGAAGTTCGCATAGCTTGCTGGCAACCGCTGCCCGCGAAAGATTACCGGCCGTGGAATCGGCAGCTCCACCACTGTGAACTGCTTTCCGTCCCTGGTGCGTGCGGCCTTCAGGCGGTCCAGGTTTTCGGCCAGCGGCAAGTGATTGCGGTCGCTCGTATCCGGCTCGACTGCGGTGACAATCGTCGTCGGCCCAACAAATCGTGAAATGTCATCCACATGCCCATGCGTGTCGTCGCCCGCAATCCCGCGATGGAGCCAGATCACCTGCTCGATACCCAGAAAATCGTGAAACGCCTGCTCCAATTGAGCACGGCTAACGCCGGGGTTGCGTTGCTGCGTCTCGCTCAGCAGGCACTCCTCCGTAGTCAGCAAAATGCCCTGCCCATTTGTGTCGATCGATCCGCCTTCCAGAACCAGCCGGTGCTTGGAGCCGTCCTCAAGCGCGATTTCCGGTTGCCACTCTTGCACGCCAAGAAGCTCCGCCACCCGCCCCGGGATCTGGTCGTCCAAATGCCAGTCGGGATACTTGGCCCAGGCATTGAAGCGCCAATTCGTAACTCCGACGCGCCCCTCCGCATTCCGCACAAAAATCGGGCCGGAGTCGCGCATCCACACGCGGTCCGTAGGCCACGCATGAAATTCCACCTCATTCAGATTCGCACTCGCACGGCGCAAAATTCCCTCTGCGCGCTGCTGCGCCTTTTCATCCTCCACAAGGATATGCACTCGTTCGTGCGCTGCAAGCAGCCGCACAATCTCCGCGTAGATCCACCGAATGGGTTGGAATTTACCCGGCCAGTCTTCGCGGTTGTGCGGCCACGCCAGCCATGTTGCGTCGTGCGGCTCCCATTCCGCGGGCAGACGGTTGCCAAGTTCGCGCGGCGTTCTGGCGGGCGTTTGAACTGGCATTGCTACTTTGGCTCTCCGTCCTTGGCCCACGCATGCACGGGGTCCAGAAAGCGCTTCGTGATGGGCTCGTAGGCGTCGATGCGCCGGTCGCGCAGAAAAGGCCAGTTGCGCCGCGTATCTTCAATCAACGCCAGGTCGATTTCGCCTATTAGGATCTCTTCCTCGTCGTGTGAGGCCTTGGCAAGGATTCGCCCGAAAGGATCGGCCAGAAAGCTGCCGCCCCAGAACTCCAGCCCCGGCCCCGCGGCGCGATTGCCCAGGATGTCCCCGTGTTCCAGGCCCACGCGATTCACTCCCGCCACGTACACTCCGTTGGCGATTGCGTGCGCGCGCTGGATGGTCTGCCATGCATCGTATTGCGCGGCGCCAAATTCGTCTTTCTCCGCCGGATGCCACCCTATCGCCGTGGGATAAAACAGCACTTCGGCTCCTTGCAGCGCCGTCAGCCGCGCGCCTTCCGGATACCACTGGTCCCAGCACACCAGCGTGCCCACGCGGCCAAACGCCGTATCCACGGCCTGAAATCCCAGGTCGCCTGGTGCAAAATAATATTTCTCGTAGTAGAGCGGATCGTCTGGGATGTGCATCTTGCGATAGACCCCGGCCAGTTCACCATCCGCATTCAGCGTCACCGCAGTGTTGTGGTAGAGCCCCGGCGCACGCCGCTCAAACAGAGAGGCAATAATCACCACCCGAGCTTCCCGCGCCACCGCCGCTAGCTTTGCCGTCGACGGTCCCGGAATCGGCTCCGCCAAATCGAACAGGCGTGTGTCCTCCCGCTGGCAAAAGTACTGTGCGCGAAAAAGCTCCGGCAGGCAAACAACGTTTGCGCCCCGCTCCGCCGCATCACGAATGTGTTCCACCGCCGCCGCAAAGTTGGCCTCGGGATCGGGGCCCATGCGCATCTGCACCAGCCCCACTTTGTATTTGCGCGTGCTCGTCATCTTCCTTCCCGCTGTCTTATGCCGCCGCCATGCAGCAAGGCCAACCCCGTGTCCGGGATTGGCCTCCCTTGCCTTTCGCGCCGCCGCTACTCTGGCAGAATCAGAACCGCCGCGGCAATCGTCGTGGTCCACAGCCCGCGCTTGTCGCCCACTGCCGACTGTGTCACGTTGCTGGTGCGCACGATCTTGTTTGAGATGCGATAGATCTCTTTCTTCTCGTCCCAGCTCTTGTCGGGGTCAAATTCCACATCCAGCGTTGTGGCCAGCATCTCTGCGGCCAGTTCCTCGGCATATTCACCCGCCTGTTCCTCGGTCTCCCCAAAGCTGTGGTGCTCGCTCAGGTAGCCGTAGGTGTTGCGGTCCGCCGGAATGGCTACGCCGATGCTGGCTACTGCCAGCCGGTGCGGCTCACGTGTCGAGTTCTCTGCGATCACGGCAAATACTACCTCACCGTGATTCAGATACTTAAGACCCTCCTTGCGCGTAATCACCTTGCACTGCGGTGGAAAGATCGAAGACACGCGGACCAGGTTCTGCGAGGCGATTCCGGCATCCCGAAGGGCCAGCTCAAAGGATGTCAAGCGCTCCTTGTGTTTGCCCACACCCTTGGTAAAAAAGATCCTCCTCGGGACCATGCTTTTTCCCAATTTCTATGTATCCTCCGTCAAGTTGACAGTCGTGGTTTTCGTTCAACGTTCCCGCATGAGTTTATCCCATCCAGGCACGTAAAAAACGGCTGCGATCAGAAAAGACGATGAATTTCTGATTTCCTCAGGCACGACTGAATCCGCACGGGTTCAAGATCCAGCTCAGCGTGTCGACCTCAAGGGAATCTTCAATTCACACCTTCGAGCCGTCGATGATGAGACATTGAATCTTACGCTGAGAGTTCCTTTTTCCGTGAAGTGCGCTTCGCGGAACCGAGGTCGACAATTGCAGTCATCTTCTTTCTCGCATCCGCGGTCAACCTGCTGCCGAGGGCGCGGTGAACCATATACGCGGATCTTGAGAGACGGTGCTCTTTGGCGAGACGATCAATCTCGGCAATCTGGCTCTCGCGAACTGTGATGTTGATGCGAACCGTCTTTTCCGATTCCTCCGGCTCGACCAGGAACGCGACCGCCCCTTTCATGGTCGGGTCATTCCGCAATTCATCCAGTGTAGAGGGCTCGGGAATCGCCTCTCCGTCCTCCCGCATACCCGCCATATGCAGCGAGAGGGCTTCGACCGCCATCCGGCGAGCCTCTTCCAAGGTGGACCCTGCCGTTATACATCCCGGAAAATCGGGGAAGCTCACGCCGTAATCCGAGTGACTATCCCGGTGCAAATATGCGATGTACTCCATGCCTTTACCTACCTGTGAGTTTGATCCCTGCCTGTTTTTCGATTGAACGAAGTGTCCCAGCCGGAATATCCTTGCGCGGGAATGGAACTGTGACGCGCCCAGGTTTCGTCGGATGCTTGAATTGTTTATGACTTCCGACCCGGGCAACCTCGAACCATCCTTCCGCTTTCAGTTTCTTGATGACTTCCCGGCTGTCCATCGTTCGCCCGCTTCCCGCTACTGTCATAATACACACTCAATACACACCGCGCAAATCCCGATAAACCCTTAAACTTGCACAAGCCCCATGGCTGCCCACTGAATCCGCCCCTCCACCGTAACTTTTTCCTTGCTTCGGCGTTTAACCAGATATGAAGACGTGGATGCGATTGGTCACAGTTCCTGTGCTGAGCGCCGGGCTGGGCTGTGTATGTGCAGCGGCTCAGGCGCCCGATGGTTCACAATATCCCGCCGCCTCGCAACCGGCTCCCGACCCGCCGCCTGCTGCATATCAAGCCTCGCTCAGTCCGGTCCCTCTTGAGTGGACGCCCCCAGCGCTGGCCGAGCTCAGCTCACAGGCCAAACTCAGGTCAAGCTTTACCCTCGATCGAACCATGCTCAGTGTCGCCGCAGGCCTGGTTCCCGATTCTGAGCCTGGGACGCGCCAGGCCATCAACAAACTCGATGGTGTCAGCGTCCATGTCTTGCGCTTCGGCGCTCCGGGCATTGCCGACGAGCGTCAGGTAGATGCAGTTCGCGCCGCCTATCACCTGCGCGGCTGGAAGCACCTTGTCTCCACCACCAATGCTGGAGGCCCCGTGCACAGCGGAACCACCGATGTGTGGCTCGTGCTTGATGGTGCCAATGTCCGCGGTGCCGTAGTGCTGGCTGAGACCCCGGCCAGTCTCACTCTGGTCACCGTCGCCGGCAATCTCAGCCCCGTGGACCTGATGCATCTGCGTGGCCACTTCGGCATTCCCAGTTTCGAGGGCGACGGGTTCAAGGATGCTCGCGTACGGTGAAAGTCGTTCCTTCCGCGCCGTTGCCACTCCTAATTTGCAGATGGTAGCCTTTCCCTTGAAGTGACGCAGGGAAGGAAATCCACAGAAATTATGCAAAAGACCTACAACGGGCTGGAATTGCCCCAGGACGGCCAGCCCATCGAGTACGCCAACGGCCAGTATCAGGTTCCCGACCACCCCATCATCCCGTTCATTGAAGGCGACGGCACCGGCCGCGACATCTGGCGCGCTTCGCAGCGTGTCTTTGACGCCGCGGTCCAGAAAGCCTACAGCGGGAATCGCAGCATCAAGTGGTTTGAAATCTTCGCTGGCGAAAAGGCCTATCGCCAGTTCAACACTTGGCTCCCCGACGACTCCGTTGCCGCCGCACGCGATTTGCGCGTCTCCATCAAGGGGCCGCTCACCACGCCCATCGGCGGTGGCATCCGTTCCCTCAACGTGGCCCTGCGTCAGCTCCTCGACCTCTACGCATGTGTCCGCCCGGTCAAGTATTACCAGGGCGTGCCCAGTCCCGTGAAGCACCCCGAGAAGCTCGACATCGTGATCTACCGCGAAAATACCGAAGACGTGTACGCGGGCATCGAATTCAAGCAGGGCAGCTCTGACGCCGCGCGCCTCATCTCCTTCCTCAACGACGACCTGCTTAAAGGCGGCAAGAAGAAAGTACGCACCGACTCCGGCGTGGGCATCAAGCCGATCTCCGTATTCGGCACCAAGCGCCTCGTTCGTTACGCAATTCGCGCCGCACTTGAATCCGGCCGCAAAACCGTCACCCTCGTCCACAAGGGCAACATCCAAAAATTCACTGAGGGTGCTTTTCGCGAGTGGGGTTACGAAGTCGCAGTCCAGGAGTTTCGCGCCCAGACCGTCACCGAGCGCGAGAGCTGGATCCTGGGTAACGTCGAAGCCAACCCTGGCCTCACCATCGAGCAGAACGCCGCTCTCATCGAGCCCGGCCTCGAGTTCGGCAATCAGAAATTTCGTGACGAGCTCTACGCTGAGATCAAGGGCGTCCTCGACTCCATCGGTAAAACCCACGGCAACGGCGCATGGAAGAACAAGATCCTCGTCAACGACCGCATCGCCGACTCCATCTTCCAGCAGATCATCATTCGCCCCGCCGATTACAGCGTCCTCGCCACCACCAACCTCAACGGCGACTACATCTCCGACGCCGCCGCAGCGCAGGTAGGCGGCCTCGGCATCGCGCCCGGCGCCAACATCGGCGACGGCTTCGCGGTCTTTGAAGCCACCCACGGCACTGCCCCCAAGTATGCTGACAAGGATGTCATCAATCCCGGCTCGGTCATTCTCTCCGGCGTCATGCTGCTCGACTTCATCGGCTGGAAAGAAGCCGCCAAGCTAATCGAGAGTTCCCTCGAAAAAACCATCCTTCAGAAGTTCGTAACCTACGATTTTGAACGCCAGACCGCAGGGGCCACCAAGGTAGGCACCAGCGAGTTTGCCACCCGCATCATCGCCAACATGTAACGACAGTGGTCAGTGGTCAGCCGTCAGTAATCAGTTTTGAAGACAAGCACGAAAATGGGTGCCATCCATCCGACGCTTTTGTCGGATGGGTGGGAAAGCAAGAAACCCAATGTCGCATGAGTTAGCAAAGACTTTGCAGTACTCCCTCGATAGGGCAAGAAGTGTCAGGCATTGAGCACCATCGCTTCCACTCAACCAACCGGGCTTTGCAGTACTCCCTCGATAGGGCAAGAAGTGTCAGGGCACGGCTTTAGCCGTGCCGCAAGAACTTCCAAAAAGGCAACGGGGCTTCAGCCCCTGAGGGACGATTCACCGTCCCCACGGAGAAAAACGAATGCGGAAAAAAGTAAGCATTGTCGGCGCCGGCAACGTGGGCGCCACGGCCGCGCACTGGATTGCGGCCAAGGAACTGGCCGACGTGGCGCTGATCGACGTGGTCGAAGGTGTTCCCCAGGGCAAGGCCTTGGACCTGCTTGAAGCCATGCCCATTGAAAAGCGCGATGTGCACGTCACTGGCTCCAACGACTACGCCGCCACCGCCAACTCTGACATCGTGGTCATCACTGCTGGCCTGCCTCGCAAACCCGGCATGAGCCGCGACGACCTGCTCCACACCAACTTCAAAATCATGTCCGACGTGGTTCAGAAGGTGGTCGCCCAGTCGCCGGAATCTATTCTCATCATCGTCTCCAACCCTCTTGACGCCATGGCCCAGGCCGCCTATCGCCAGGCCGGATTCAACCGCGAGCGCGTCATCGGAATGGCCGGCGTGCTCGACTCCGCCCGCTTCCGCAGTTTCATCGCCGAAGAGCTCGATGTCAGCGTAGAAAACGTAACCGCCTTTGTCCTCGGTGGCCACGGAGATACCATGGTTCCCCTTGCCCGCTACTCCACTGTGGCCGGCATTCCCATCACCGAACTCATCTCCGCCGAACGCATTGAGGCCCTGGTCCAGCGCACCCGCGATGGCGGCGCAGAAATCGTCAAGTATCTCAAGACCGGCAGCGCTTACTACGCTCCTTCGGCGGCCACCGTCGAAATGGTCGAAGCCATCCTCAAGGATAAGAAGAAGATTCTTCCCTGCGCTGCGTTCCTTCAAGGGGAGTACGGCATCGACGGCTTCTACATCGGCGTCCCCTGCAAGCTGGGCGCGGCTGGCCTGGAAAAAATCATCGAGATCAAGCTCACGCCGGAAGAGGATGCAGCGCTCAAGAAAAGTGCGGAGGCCGTCAAGGAACTCTGCGCGGTGATCGGCGTCTAAATCGCCCTCCTGCCGGGTGCCCCATTCTTTCCACAGTCACATCGTGGAAAGGGTGGGAGACCACAGACGTCCATCTCGCCCGCTAAACAGTAAGCCGAAAACACTCTAGCTAGAACAAAGGGCCATCCCGCCACCAGGGATGGCCTTTTTTGCGTTCCCATCCATCAAAGGGTGGAGTCTGCCGTCCATCTGTGGAGCGACGACAACCACAACGCTGGCAGGTAGAGTTCGGACGAACCTGATTCTGAAATGAAAGGCGCGCTCAGCGAGACAGTACAACGCCGCAAGCGTCCATGCCGAATCCCACTTGTGCGCACACCGTATGCGCACGGCCAGGGGTGCACAGATCGGTTTCCATTTTTCTATGAGGCCATTCAATGAAACGCATTATTCTGCTTTTATGTATCGCCTTGACTCTCACGGTGCTGTCCAACGCAGCCATGGGTCAAAGCGCAACTGCCTCTCTGAGAGGCGTCGTGACGGATACAACCAAGGCTGTTGTCCCGGGCGCAGAAGTCGTGATCACGTCGATAGGCACAGCCCAGCAGCACGTGGAGCGAACCGACAACAATGGTGAGTTCTCGTTCCAGGAGTTGTTCATCGGCGATTACCAGGTGGAAGTACGGTCTACGGGCTTCGCAACCTGGGTAAACTCGCGGATCCACCTGGATGTTGGAAACCAGTCTCAGATTGCCGTGCAGCTAGCTCCCGCGACTGACCGGCAAACCGTCGAGGTAAGCGCCGAGGCCGCTGGACTGCAAACCAATGAGATTGCGCAAGGCGCGGTGGTGAGCGAAACCGAGATTGCGAATCTTCCGCTCAATGGGCGCAACTTCTCTCAGCTCGGCATTCTTCAGCCTGGAGTACGTCCGACCTCCTCGGGTTTGACGGTGCAGAATAACTTCCGGAGAATTGGACAAAATTATGAAGTCAACGGCATGCGTCCGGAGTCCAATACCTTCCTCGTGGATGGCATGCGTAACATCAACCGCATGGACGGAGGGTACGCATACCGGCCGCCAGCCGACTCGATGGCTGAATTCCGCATTCTGACCACGACCGCGCCGGCTGAGTTCGGAGGAACCAGCGGTGGCATTACCACCATTGTCACCCGTTCAGGAACGAATCAGCTCCACGGAACGCTGTATGAGTTCCTGCGCAACGACGCGCTCGATGCCAACAACTACTTCGCGCCACGGGCGGAAGAGCTCAAGCAGAACCAGTTCGGCGGCACCATCGGCGGCCCCATGGTGCACAACCACGCCTACTTCTTTACGTACTACGAAGGTCTTCGCGAAAATCAGGACATCACGCATGGCGTGGTTGTGCCAACGGTGGCGGAACGCAGTGGCGACTTCTCGGCCGATGCGCCTATTCTTTTGAATTCCACACGAGCGCCCCTGGGCAACGATCTTGGCGGTCAGGTCAACGCCATCACCGCGAAATACTTCCAGTACTTTCCCGTTCCCAACACGCCGGAAAATCCGCACCTGGCCCAAACCACAAACCTGAGCCAGTTAAACAGTGACCAGGGCGGCGCAAAAGCCGACTGGCTGCTGCGCAGCGTGGATGTTTTGAGCGCGCGCTACAGCTACTCGACGATGGGACTCCACAGTCCGTATTCGGAACTCGGCGCCGATGTCCCAGGGTTTCCTGTCGGCTACTTCTCCAACACACACCTGGGCGGACTCACTGAAACGCACACCTTTTCTCCGCAGACGGTGCTGACTGCCAATGTCAGCTTCTTCCAGAACCACGTCGTACTGGATAAGCGATTCTCCGGCTTCAGCCCTGAGGCGTTCGGCTTCGGATACTCCTCCACATGGGCTTCGGCCACGGGCGCGCCACTGATCATAACCCAGGGTTACTCCAACGTGGGCGACCCGGTCATCAACCCGCGCGACAGCGTCCAGAACGACTACGCATTCAGCGCGAACCTGGCCCACACGCAGGGCAAACACGTCACCAGCTACGGCGGCCAATTCCGCCGAACCCAGCTCAACGGGTACCAGGCAAACTTTGCTTCGGGCACCTTTTCCTTTACCACTCAGGGCTATACCAACAACTCGTTGGCTAACTTTCTGCTGGGTAAGCCGGATATATTTACTCAGGCCGGGGGCGACTTCACGCGTGATCTGCGGGGCTGGGAGTTAGGTGCATACGCACAGGATGAGTACCGCATCAGCTCGACGCTTACGCTGAACTATGGCGCGCGTTACGAGATCACGACGCCTTTCCGAGACATCCACAATCGCATGATGGAGTTTGCGCCGGGCCACCAATCCACGGTTTACCCTGGCGCTCCAGACGGGCTTCTTTTCCCCGGCGACGCCGGTGTACCCGACACGATTGCGCCCATCTTTAAGAAGGACCTCGCCCCTCGTGTCGGCTTCGCATGGAGCCCGCTGGGCAACAGCCGCACAGTGATCCGCTCAGCCTATGGCGTCTTCTACGACGAACTACTGAACGGCGTGGGCATGCCGTTCCGCGCCACCAGCTCCGCGCTGGGACAAACGGTGGTTCGCACTCTAACCGGATACGCAAAGATCAACTATGCCAACCCCCTCGGTACCGTAACCAACCCGTTTACTCCCGGTCAGTTTGCTCTTCCAGCATCCACCTTCACCATCGATCGCAACCTGCTGCCGCCCTATGCGCAGGACTGGAACTTTACCATCGACCAGAGCCTGGGGAAACAAAACCTGTCGGTCGGCTACATTGGGTCCAAAGGAACTCGCATGCCGAGGTTGGTCGAGGCGAATCCTGCTGTCTATGAACCCGGTGCGACCTTCGCTAACTCCCCTCGGCGCCGGGTCTACTCCGGCTGTACGCTGACGACCGGCACCTGTACGTTGGGCACTGCCGGACTGGTTGAAGGAAATGCGAACTCAACCTTCCACTCGGCACAGGTCTCACTAACTCGGCGCGGCACGCCGGACCTGAACTACACGCTGGCCTACACCTTTTCGAAGGACCTGGACTACTCATCGAGCCTTCATATGTCCGGACCCGCTCCATGGATGGTCCTTGGAGAGCTTGACATAGCCCAGAACAACCAGGATCTGGCTGGTGAACACGGACGCTCGCTCTTCGATTCGCGCCATCGTTTTGCCGGAAGCGTAACCTACGCTGTACCGTTCGCGCACAACTTCACAGGTCTGTCCCGCACTCTCCTGGATGGCTGGCAATTCAATGCCCTGTTAGCCGTAAATTCCAGCACTCCCTTCACGGTCTACGACTCTGCGAATGTCTCGTTGCAGGCCCCGCACCCGGGAGTCTCTGGCATGTTCGGAGATCGGCCCGATGCCGTCGGCAATCCGAACAGCGGAGCCCCGCACAAAGTGTCGCAATGGGTATCTCCTTCCGCGTTTCAGCGGCTCGATCCGGTCGCGAACGCCGGGCAGTTCGGCGATGAGGGACGCAACAGCGTCGATGGCCCTGCTTATGGCAGCTTGGACGCTTCTTTCGATAAGAATTTTCCAATCGCTGAAGAGTCACAATTGCAGTTCCGCGCTGAGGCCTTCAACGTGACGAACCACGTCAATCTGATCCCGCCCGTATTCGACATGAACTCGCCTGCATTCGGGCAGATCACTGAGGCACAGGCCCCGCGTGTACTCCAGTTTGCTTTGAAAATGCAGTGGTAAACCGTCTCAAAAAGCAAGAAGGCGGGTGCTTCACCCTTAACCTCCCACAAATGGGTGCTCCATCCTTTCCACAGTTTCATCGTGGAAAGGGTGGGAGGCCCCCTCCGCTCACTGCCCCTTCCAAGCCGCTTGTTCAGTAAAGAATTTCGTTTGTGGAATCTGTTCGGATGACGAGCCTCGGCGATTTTGCGC
>Ga0181517_10000015_pt1 | contig 227935 bp, 177 predicted proteins | sample PEATcosm2014_Bin_31_FD_119748 | JGI IMG/M metagenome (GOLD analysis project Ga0181517, IMG submission 119748) | Peatland microbial communities from MTU Mesocosm Facility, Houghton, MI, USA - PEATcosm2014_Bin01_30_metaG | ecosystem: Environmental > Terrestrial > Soil > Wetlands > Peat | place...
AGCGCCAGCCGACAGCTGGCGGGCGTTGTTCAGCACGGCTTTGTCCTGCGAGTTGGTCCGAACCTTCTGGAACGCGGGAATCGCCATGGCGGCCAGGAGGCCGATGATGACGACGACGATCATAATTTCAACAAGGGTAAAGCCCTTGGCTTGATTGCGAATATTTTTCATGACGAACGAATCTCCTGATTAATTTGAATTTAGGTTATAATTAACGGGCACTCCAAGCGGATAGGAAGGTATCAATTAGGGTGCATACGTGATGGTGCGAAGCCCGGCGACACTCCCGATGGTGATCGTGGTGCCCTGCGTGAAGCCAGCCGGATAGGACTCATTGGCCACCGAGTTGAGCGCCTTAATGTACTGCGTCGGTCCGATCAGGTCACTCTGCATGCAGGATGAGACACCGTTCTCGAGGTAGTACTGGTCGCTAGCTCCGGAGAGCTGTCTGGCATTATTCAGGACAGCTTTGTCCTGCGAACTGGTTCGAACCTTCTGAAACGCCGGGATAGCCATCGAAGCCAAAAGCCCGATGATCACCACGACGATCATGATTTCTACGAGGGTAAACCCTCGGTTTTGATTTTTCATGGGTCGTCCTAACGTTATGTTTGTTATCGTTTTATTATATACATGCCCGAAATCCGGGCATTACGACACTAAGACCGGGGCCCCCTGGTTCAAGCCACGAATGCCGAAACAAGTACGTAGTTTCGCGTACCCCAAAAATAGCCATTCCGGAGCCTTTCACGGCCCATTAGAGCTGCAACTAGCTTGCCTTAGCTTACTTGCGGATCCTCTTCTTGGCCGGGGTCTTGGCTTTCGCCTTTGCCCTGGGTTTTTTTGACGGTTTTTTACCGGCCAAAAGATCCTCAATCGGAACCTCGTGCCCGTCGCGCCAGAGGGTTTCAAGCTTGTAGCGGTTGCGCGTGTCGGAGGTGAAGATGTGGACCATCACGTCGAAGGCGTCCATGACCGCCCAGCCGCTCTCGCTGGCAGCTTCGATGCCGACGATCCTTGTCTTTGAAGCGTCAAGGGCCTTCTCAAGCTCGACCCTGAGCGCGCGCACATGGGGTTCGGAGGTCGCGGTCGCTATCACAATGTAATTGGTGATGGATGAAAGCTCCGTCACATCGATCACCCGCAGGTCCCCGGCCTTCTTTTCCGCAAGCGCGCGGCAGCACAGCCTCGCCAGGTCCAGGGATTCGTCGTGGTTCAATTTCAACGCAGTTCCCGATACAGGCCCTTTTCGCGGATGTAAACAATCGCCTTGTGGGGAACGAAATAATCGAGGGATAGCCCGCGGCGTGTTCGGTCGCGAAGCTCCGTCGAGCTGATTGCAAGCAAATGGCCATCGCACCGGTGCAACCTGAGTCCAGGCACATCCGGCGCGGCCTTTACGGGATAGCCTGGACGCTCGAGGAAGATGAATTGAACGATGGCCGCCAAAGATTCGATGTCCTTCCAGAGATGGAGCTTCGGCAGCTGGTCGCCGCCGATCACCCAGAAGAGCTCGTCGTTGGGGTAAAGGGCCCTGAAATGTCGCGCGGAGTCGATCGTGAAGCTCACGCCGCCCTTGGACAGCTCGAAGTCCGAAACCTCGAATCGCGTGTCCCATTCAGTGGCGGCCCGCACCATGGCCAGCCGGTCAGCAGAGGTCGACTGGGTCTCGTTCGGCTTCAGGGGCGCCTGGGCCGCCGGCACGATGATCAGTCGGTCGAGCTTGTGCTGCTCGAAGGCGTCCTGCGCGGCAAGCAGGTGTCCAAAATGGATCGGGTCGAATGTGCCTCCGAGAAAGCCGATTTTCACGTGAAGAACGGCGAACCTGCTAGGAGCCGCCCTTCCGGGCAAGGCCAAACGCCCCCCAATTACCTCTCAGAGGTGTCCCAGAAGACGAGCATCATGAGCGCCCCCAAGATGATGACGGGGGCCATCATGGGCGGACCTTCGGGTCATTGTTGATGCGAGTCGGATTCATGCGGGAGGCGGAGGTCGTCAAATCGACCCTTGAAAATAACAGCTTGTTCCGGAAATATGCAAGTGACCACTTGCATGACTACCCCACCCCGGGCCTCCCGCCGGCGCCCCCCGGCCAGGCAGCGCCTCCTGTTTGCGGCTGCGCGCGTGTTCGCACGCGACGGGCTTGAAGGCGCCACGACGCGCGCGATTTCGCGGGAGGCGGGCGTGAACGAAGTCACGCTTTTCAGGCATTTTGGGACGAAGGAGCATCTATTGGAGGCGGTGGTCGGAAGGGCATTCGGGGGGCGTGACCCGGTCGACTCCCAAGGACCCGGCCGGAGCCTGCGAGCCGACCTCGAGTCGTTCGCCCACCGTTATGAGGCCCTGCTCATGGCCAACCTTCCGCTGATCCGGGCCATGATCGGTGAGATCCACCGGCACGCCGTGTGCCAGCAGCAGGCCCTGCGCGGGATTTTCTGGCCGATGAGAGCGGCGCTCGTCGAACGCATCAAGCGGGCGTGCAGATCGGGCGAGGTGCGGCCTGGAACCAACGCGGCCGTCGTCGCCGATCTTTTTGCGGGCACGATCCTCTCGGCGGTCCTGCGCCGCGCCACGCTCAAGGTCGCGAGCGAATACGGCGCGTCCGGGTACCGCAGGGCCTGCGTCGACGTCGTTCTCGGCGGCATCGCGGGCCGACCGGCCGGACGGTCACGGCCGGAGCCCGGTCAACTAACGGGGCGAATACCGAGGCCCGCGGTCGGCGCAGCCCCGTAGGCCGTGCGGATTTCGGCCTCGTTCCCGAAATCCCCGGCGCCAGCGCGGCCGCGGGCCACCCCGTCTTCGGCCGTCGCGCTCGGGATGATGCGATAGGGGTTCTCGCCCGGAGGCGCGCAGGGAGGGTGCTTCGGGTCGCCTGCGCCGCGCGCCCGGGGCCTATTCGGTCCCGAAGGCCACCGGAGACTCCTGGTCGTGCGGCAGCGCAAAGTTGAGGATGAGGGCTGTGACACCGCCCGCGGAGATGCCCGACTCGAGGAGCATGTGGAGGACGGGCGGCAGCGTCTCGAGCCACTGGACCTGCGTCGGGGCGCCGAGGCCTATTCCCATGGACAGGGCGACAACGATCGCGTTGCGGTGGCTGAGTCCCGCCTGCGAAATGAGCCTCAGGCCTGCGACGGATACGAGCCCGAAGAGCAGAAGGGCAAGGCCGCCGAGGACGGAGGGCGGCATCGCCGTCACCCAGCGCGCCACCGCCGGGAAGAGGCCCAGGAGCGCGAGGATTGCGGCCATCCAATGGCCCACATGCCGGCTCGCCACGCCGGTGATCTGGATGACGCCGTTGTTTTGGGCGTAGGTCGTGCTTGGGAACGATCCGAACAGCGAGGAGATGATCGAGGTCAGGCTGTCCGCATAAATCCCAGCCCGCATGCGAAGGCCGTGCTCGGCACCGCGGGTCTGGAGCCCGGAAAGCTGCGCCGTCGCGGTCATATCGCCCAGGGACTCCATCACCGAGACGACGTAGATGAAGGCAAACGGCAGGAAGAACTCCCAGCGGAAGGAGAGGCCGTGCGGCAACATCCGCGGGAGGGTGATCCAGGCACCCGTGTTGAGCGGCGGCGCATGAAGCCAGCCGCACGCCGCGCAGACGATATAGCCGGCCGCCACGCCAAAGAGGATCCCGGCGAGCCGGGTCCACGGCTGGCCGACCGCCTGCGCCGCAACGACGGCGGCGATGACGATGGCTGCGACGGCCGCCCCGGCCCAGGCCGGCGCGCCGGGCCCGGGCGCGGCAATGATTCCATACATGGCCTCCGGGATGATGGAGAGCCCGATCAGCAGCACCACGATGCCGCAGACAAGCGGGTTGAAGAAGCGGCGCAGCTTCGGCAGGAAGGGCGCAAGGACCAGCGAGACCGGAGCCGCCGCGAGGGACATGCCGAACATGAGCGCGAGCCCGCCGAGGCGGCCCGCCTGCATGAGCGGCTGGATGAAGGCGAAGCTCGTCCCGGTGACGCTCAGCAGCCCGGAGCCGATCGGACCAATCCGGGTCGTCTGCAGAAACGTCCCGAGCGCCGCGGCGATGAGGGCCATGCTCGTCAGGTACGCCGTGTCCGCAGCCGAGAATTTGAGGATGTTTGAAAGAAGAAGCGCCGGCGTGATGACCCCCACCACCATCGCGGAAACCTGCTGGAGGCTCACGAGGACGGCGGACCCCAGGGGCAGCCGGTCCTCCAATCCATAGACAAGGCTGGTCCCTGGACGCAGGGCGGGGTCGTTATCCATTGCACAACGTAAGCAGGCTCCGGACCATATTTACAAGTCCCTGCCTGTCCTTGAGGCATGCAACAGCGGGTCGTGGCGCAACCCCCCCCGAATCCCAGGCTTCCCGGGGTCAACCGTCAGCGCCCTGAATCCGAACCGCGCAAATGGGCGTCCATCCAGGCGAGCGTCCTCCCCCACATCTGCGGCGTGTAGACGTGGCCGAGACCCGGGTAAACAAGGCTCTGGAAGTCGTCCCCTCTGCCGTACAGGGCGTATACGGGACGCACGGCCGATTCGATGGCGTGGATGCCGTCGACGGGCGAGCCGCCGTCCCGGTCGCCCGTCTGGAAAAGGATGGGCCGCGGCGCGCTCATCGCGATCACGGCCTCGCTGTCGAAGTGGTCCAGCATGCCCGGCACAAAGTAGCCGATGTCGTGCTCGTGGATCGAGCCGTGGCGGATAAGGTTCTGGTAGCGCGTCATGCAGGCGATCGCGACCCCGGTCTTCAGCCGCTCGTCGAGCGCCATGAGCCACCAGGTCCGGGTCGAGCCCATGCTCATTCCCGTGACCCCGATCCGGTCGCGGTCCACCTCGGGCCGCGAAGCAAGGTAGTCGAGCGCCATCAGGTCGTCGCGCAGCATCATTCCCCAGAACGTGCGCCCCACCCAGAGGTTGAACTTGGCGGTCGTCTCCTCCGCGGTCATATCCCGCTCCGAAGGGCCGTCCGGCCCCTGGCCGTTGCGCTCTCCGAATCCGGGCGCATCGATCCCGACGACCACGTAGCCCCGCCTGGCGAACGCCGGTCCGGGCGCCTCCGGGGTGTGCCTGGCCTCGAGGAGCTCCTGCTTGCCGAGGTCGTACTCACCGGCATGCCAGTGGCAGTAGAGGATCGCCGGATGCCGCGACAGGGCATCCTTCGGCAGGAAGACGTAGCCCGGCACGGTCGAGCCCGCTTCATTGTCGAACTGGAATTTCTCAAGGATGTAGTCGCCCCGGTCCTCCCGCGATAGGGTCCTCACATTGGGAACCGCCGGGCGCGGAGGCAGCCGGCCGAGGAGCGTCCAAAGCTCTGCCCGGATCTCCTGGCGCCTGGATTCCCATTCCTGCTTTGTGGCGGGAGCGGCAAACGCCGGCGCAACCCCCGCCTTGGCGAGCCAACGCTCCGCGGCAGCAGGCTCGGATTGCGCCAGGATCGGGGCCGCGAAGGCGGCGAATAGAAAGCAGGAGGAAGGGATTCTCATGGGTGTCGGCAGACGGGGGTTCAAATGGGCGACCGGGGTGTCTCCCCTCACTCAGCCTACACCCGGGCACCCGGTGCAAGGAAGGATTCTTTGGGCCGCGCCCGCCCGAATCGGCCCATCCCCGTTCGGTAGCGTTTCCAACATCGACCTTGCTCCCGCTCCCCGCCACCCTTCGGCGATGAATACCCCCGGCCAGCAGCTCGTCGAAGCCATTGAGAAACTCCTGCCGGAGTTCCTTCAGGACCCCGTGGACCGCGAGCAGTCGAAGGGAAACGCGGCGGTCCTTGTCATCGAGCCCTCGGGCTGCACCCACGGCAGGATATTCGGGACGGACAAGGACCGCGGCCGCTGGTGTTTCGGGATCGCAAGCAGGAAGGTCATCCAGGTCTGGCGCACCGGATACTCGACCGGCGAGTTCGAGCAGCTCGTGTACGCGGGAAAGCTGGACGAGAGCGTGTATGGGGTGAACCGCCCGGATTTCATCGGGTGGCAGGGAGGCGTCGCCCTCGAGGGGGCCGACGGGTCGCTCCTGGCCGCGGCGTTCTCCGGATTTCGGGGGATCAAGGATATCGAGATCATTGTCAGGGCGGCGGCGTCCGTTGCGGGCCTGAGGTTGAGGAAGCCGGCCTTATAGCAGACAGGCCCCTCGGGGTTGATTTTTTCTGAAACATCCGGTCCCCGGCAGACCGCGGAGGCTGGCATGGTCCATGCATAAATCGGAGGCATAATGTCCTCAATCACTCACACCGCCTCCTCTCCAAAATCCATGGCCTCCGGCGCCATCAACTACGACGCCTCCCTGCAGACGCCGCGTGTGCCCTTCAAGACGTCGCTGCTCATCTGTGCATCCGTCGCCGCCGTCGCCATCGTCGCTTTGAAGTTGCTGCACTAGGCTTGTCCCCTGCGAGCGGCGCGCAACGCCGCCGCCCTCCTTTCGCCCGTGGACCCGCGGCTGCCGCTGAATTGGGCGCGGGCTGCGCATGCGCCGGTCGGAGCGCAATGCGTGGTTAAATTCACCCACCTGGGAGCCCCTTAGGGCCCGCAGACCGTGTGCGTGCAACCATTCGGCTGAGTTCACGCCACCGCAAGAAGGGCATCCAAAGCTGCTTCGCGTTTGGCCCAAATGACTTAGGGCCTGTCGGCACGGCATGGCACGGCGCATGCGAAATGGGGGCATGGGCCGTTGCCTCGATTCCCGGGACGCGTACCCTCTCTCAAACACGACCCCGCCATCCCGCATGAACGCTCCCGTTCTCAGGCAATGACTTGGGTTCGTCAAAGGTCACTTCCAAGACCGCCCCTTGTTAACCAGGCATTAATCCCCTTCTCCTCGGGCCGGCGGCGGCAACAGGCATCCGGCCCGACAGATCATTGAATCAGCCAGGCAAAACCCGCACCCCATGAATCCGATATCCCCGTCCGTTTCAAAACGCCTCACCTTCGCAGCCAGCCTCTGCCTCACGGGCGTGGCAGGCCTGCTCGCCCCGAACGCGGCGGCGCAGGGCAGCTCCAACTCGTCCTACACGATCTCGACCGTCGCCGGCGTGGCACCGGGAAGCGTCGACGGCACGGGGACGGCCGCGCGATTCTACCGGCCCTCGTACGCCGCCGTGGACAGCTCGGGAAATCTCTACGTCTCCGATTCCGGCAATTTTACGATCAGGAAGATCACGCCCGCCGGGGCCGTGACGACGCTCGCCGGCCTGGCTGGCAAAAGCGGCTTCGCCGACGGGGCGGGAACCGCCGCCCGTCTCGGCACGCCGTACGGCCTCTTTGTGGACAGCTCGGGGAACATCTACTTTGCCGACGCGACTGACAGCGCGATCCGGGAGGTCTCGCCCGGAGGCACCGTGACCACACTGATTGGAGGACCGACCGTGGTGGCGGGGGGGGGATCAACCGAAAGCGGCTTCCCGTTGATTTTTAGCCCAACGGATGTCGCGGTGGACGCGTCCGGCAACATCTTCGTGTCGGAAGGAACACCCAACGTGATCCTAAAACTCACCAAGGGCAGCTCGGTGACGGGCAGCTATACGGTCACGACCTTCGCGGGTTCTGGGAACCTCGGGGGTGCGGACGGCACGGGGACCGCCGCGGGTTTCGACGATCCCCAGGGCCTCGCGATCGACAGCTCCGGGAACCTCTATGTCGCAGACACCGGGGACCAAACCATCCGCAAGATCACGCCGGCGGGAGTCGTCACGACGCTCGCGGGAAAGCACGCAACCACCGGCAATTCCGACGGCACGGGAAGCGCCGCACTCTTCAATCAACCCACCGACATCAAGCTGGACAGTTCGGGAAACCTCTACGTCATCGACTCCGGGAACGGCACGGTCCGGAAGGTCACCTCGGGCGGGGTCGTGACGACCCTTGCGGGGACGGCGGGGACCGCCGGAAGCGCCGACGGGACGGGAGGCGCGGCGCAGTTCGATTCTCCCACGGGTGATGCCGTGGACAGCTCGGGAAATGTTTATGTTGGGGACACCCTAAACGAAACGATCCGCAAGATCACGCCAGCCGGAGCCGTGACGACGCTCGCAGGAGCGGCAAGCCCCGGGTCGAACGACGGGACGGGAACCGCCGCGCGGTTTAACAACCCGAATTCCATCGCGGTCGACACCTCCGGAAACATGTACCTCGCGGACACCGGCAACGACACGGTCCGCAAGATCTCCCCGGCCGGCGTCGTCACGACGCTTGCGGGGGCTCCGGGGCTCCTCGGAAGCGCGGACGGCACGGGAAACTTCGCCCGTTTCACAGCCCCCGACGCTGTGGCGGTGGACGCCTCGGGCAACGTCTATGTCGCCGACACCGGCAACGCCACGATACGGAAGGTCACCCCGGCCGGTGTCGTGACGACGTTTGCGGGCACCGCGGAGAAATTCGGCTCCACGGACGGCACGGGAACGGCCGCGGAGTTCAATAACCCCCAGGGGGTCGCCGTGGACGGCGCCGGAAACCTGTATGTCGCCGACACCAACAACCAGACGATCCGAAGGATCACCTCGGCCGGGGTGGTCACGACGCTCGCGGGCACGGCGGGAAAGACCGGCTACGCGGACGGGACGGGAAGCGCCGCGCTGTTCAATGGTCCGACAGGACTCGTGGCGGACGTCTCGGGCAACCTCTATGTCGCGGACACGAACAACGCCGCCATCCGGAAGGTCACGCCCGCCGGGGTCGTGACGTCCCTTCCCGGTGCCGGAAACCTCGATTACATCACGTGCGTCGCCGTGGACGGATACGGCAATGCCTACACCGCGCTTCTCGGCGAAATCGTGAAAATTACTCCCAGCGGGGTCATGACCACCCTGGCCGGTTCGGAGTTCACCCTCGGGAGCGCCGACGGCGTGGGAAGCGCCGCCCTGTTCAGCGATCCCAAGGGCCTGGCGATGGACGCGTACGGCAATCTCTATATCGCGGACACCCCAAACAATACGGTCAGGCTCGGCCTCCTGGCCTCGGCGCCGCCGTCGACGCAGACGGCGCGCCTCGTCAACCTGTCGGTCCGCGCCAACGCGGGCTCCGGCTCAGAGACCCTGATCGGCGGATTCGCCATCAGCGGGGCGGGACAGAAGAATGTGCTCATCCGGGGGGACGGACCGTCGCTCTCCGCCTTTGGCGTCAGCGGATTCCTGCCGGACCCCGAGCTTGTGCTCTACGAATCCGGCAACCAACAGATCGCATCGAACGCAGGCTGGGGCAACTCCTCCACGCTCGCCAATGCCTTTACCCAGGTGGGCGCGTTCCCATTTGCGAGCGGCTCCAAGGACTCCGCACTCCTGTCGACGCTTCTTCCGGGCGCCTATACGGCGAACGTCACCTCGGTAAGCGGGGACAGCGGCACCGTGCTCCTTGAGCTCTATGACGCGGACCAGGGCACACCCACGGCGCGCATCATCAATGTCTCGGCGCGCTGCGAGGCGGGCACGGGCTCGCAGACCCTGATCGCGGGATTTGCCGTCTCCGGCAGTGGAACGGAGAAGCTTCTGATCCGCGGAGACGGGCCGGTGCTGACGTCCTTCGGAGTCACCGGCGCGCTCGCGACGCCCGTCCTGACGCTTTTCGACAGCGCCGGAAAAGTGATCGCGACGGACATCGGATGGACCAACGCCCCGTCGGGCGGCTCCTCATCCGTCACGGCCACGGTCGGCGTGGCCACGCCCGCAGCCTTCGCCCAAGTGGGGGCGTTCGCCCTGCCTTCGGGCTCCGCCGACTGCGCGCTCGTCGCGTCCCTGCCGCCGGGCACCTACACGGTGCAGGTGGCCGGGGCCGGCAACACGACCGGCGTCGCTCTGGTCGAAGTCTACGAGCTGCCCTAGTCTAATCGCGCGCGATCAAGCTTGAAAATGAAAGGCAGCCCGCGGCACATCCTGCCGCGGGCTGGCTTCCGCAAAAGACCCGCACTCCCTTGCACAATGCCTGCGCGGATGTCGCGCGGTGGGATGATCCACAAGCAGGAATGCGGGTCCGCCGGCGCCGGATTTTGGGCGCTTCCGGCGAGCGCATGAAGGACACCCTTCCATCCCTCCGCAAAGTCCGGACCTGAGGGTGCTCGACGAACGGCTTCGCAAGCAGCGACGGCGGGAGCGCGGCGACCGGCCAGTCGGGCTTTCTCGATTCCCTGGTTGGGTGCACCCACCCGGAGCCGGCCGGGGATCCCAGGACCGTGTGCGTGCAACCAAACCTCGGAATACCCGCCGGCGCGGAGGGTGCGCCTGCAACTGCTTCGTCTTTTAGTCAAATGACTTAGGGACCGTCGGTACGGCGTGGCACGGCGCATGCAAAGGGAGTGCAAGGGCTCCCATCCGACACGCCGAAAGCACCTCCGGTTTCACTCGAACCCCTGTCATCCTGACTGAACGCGCCCGTTCTCCAATGAAAGTGCCGTTTCATCCGCAGTCGTCCCCGTTCCCAATCCTGCGCCATTAACCCCAGGCCTGTTTCCCGCCGGGACGACGGCGGAACCAGGCACATGACTCCACCAATTGGCAGGCCATCCAGGCAGAACCCGCACCCCATGAATCCGAAATCCCCGTCCGCTTCAAAACGCCTCACCTTCGCAGCCGGCCTATGCCTCACGGGCATGGCTGGCTTGTTCGCCCCGAACGCCGCGACGGCGCAGGGAAGCTCCAACTCCTCCTACACGATCTCCACCCTCGCAGGCGTGGCGCCGGGAAGCGCCGATGGCACAGGGACGGCCGCGCGGTTTTTCGGCCCCTCCAACGTCGCCGTGGACGGCTCCGGCAACCTCTACGTCGTCGACGGCAGCAACCACACGATCCGTAAGATCACCCCCGCCGGGGTCGTGACGACGCTCGCGGGGCTGGCGGGCCACCTCGGCTTCGTCGACGGGACGGGAAGCGCCGCCCTGCTGGGATCAACCAGGGGCCTCGCCCTGGACGGCTCGGGGAATATCTTTTTCGCCGACGGCGCCGCGGTCCGGGAGCTGACGCCCGCAGGCGTCGTGAGCACGCTCGTTGGAAGTGCGAACATCATCGTGACAGGAGGCTCGTCCGGAACCACCGTCCCGTCGATCTATACCCCCGTGGGCGTGGCGGTGGACGCTTCCGGCAACATCTATGTGTCGGATTCCGGGGCCAACAAGATCCTGAAGCTCTCCAAGGCCGGCTCCGTCACGGGCACCTATACCGTCACGACCTTCGCGGGTTCGGGGAACCTCGGGAGCTCGGACGGCACCGGAACGGCCGCGGGCTTCAACGATCCCCAGGGTCTCGCGATCGACAGCTCCGGAAACCTCTATCTCGCAGATTCCGGGGACCAAACCATCCGCAGGATCACGCCGGCCGGGGTCGTGTCCACGCTCGCGGGAAGGGCTGGGACCGCGGGCAATTCCGACGGGACGGGAACCGCCGCGCTCTTCCACCTTCCCTCGGGCGTCTCGGTGGACAGTTCGGGTAACGTTTACGTCGTCGACGCGGGCAACGACACGATCCGGAAGGTCACCTCGGCCGGGGTCGTGACGACCCTCGCGGGGACCGCGGGAGCCGTCGGAAGCGCCGACGGGACGGGAGGCGCCGCGCAGTTTGATTCACCCTTCGGGGACGCCGTGGACGGCTCCGGAAACGTCTATGTGGCCGACACCGGCAATGACACGATCCGCAAGATCACGTCGGCCGGGGCCGTGACGACGTTCGCCGGGGCGGCAAGCGCCGGGTCAAACGATGGGACCGGAACCGCCGCGCGGTTCAACGCTCCGGGCGCCATCGCCGTCGACAGCTCCGGCAACCTGTATCTTTCAGACACCGGAAATGACACGATCCGCAAGATCACTCCAGCCGGGATTGTCACAACGCTCGCCGGCGCTCCCGGGCTCCTCGGAAGCGCGGACGGCACGGGAAACTTCGCCCGTTTCACGGCCCCCTACGGGATTGGGGTGGACGCCTCGGGCAACGTCTATGTCGCCGATACCGGCAATACGACGATTCGGAAGATCACCCCGGCGGGCGTCGTGACCACGATTGCGGGAGCCGCGGGAAAATTCGGCTCCACGGACGGCATGGGGACCGCCGCGGAATTCAACGACCCCAAGGGCGTCGCGGTGGACGCAGCAGGAAACCTGTACGTCGCCGACACCGGCAACGACACGATCCGCAAGATCACTCAGGCCGGGGTCGTCACGACGCTCGCGGGTTCCGTAGGAAATGCCGGATACACGGACGGGACGGGGAGCGCCGCCCAGTTCAACGGCCCCACCGGTCTCTTTGTGGACATCTCGGGAAACCTTTATGTCGCGGACACGAACAACAACGCCGTCCGCAAGGTCACGCCCGCAGGCGTCGTGACCTCCATGCCCGGCGCTGGAAACCTGGCCTTCGTCTTGGGCGTTGCCTTGGACGGCTCCGGCAATCTCTACGCCGCGATTGGCGACGAAATCGTGGAGGTCTTGCCGAACGGAACCATGACGACCCTGGCCGGCACGGAATTCATCGTCGGAAACGCGGACGGCGTGGGAAGCGCAGCCCAATTCAGCAACCCCGGCGGCATGGCGATGGACGCCTATGGCAATCTCTATATCGCGGACACCAACAACAATGCGGTCAGGCTCGGTCTCCTGGCGTCAGCCCCGCCGTCGACGCAGACGGCGCGCCTCGTCAACCTGTCGGTCCGCGCCAACGCTGGCTCCGGCTCAGAGACCCTGATCGGCGGATTCGCCATCAGCGGGGCGGGACAGAAGAACGTGCTCATCCGGGGGGACGGACCTTCGCTCTCCGCCTTCGGCGTCAGCGGATTCCTGCCGGACCCCGAGCTGCTGCTTTTCGAAAACTTCAATCCGACGCCGATTGCTTCAAATGCCGGCTGGGGCGGTTCCTCGCTTCTCAGCAGTACCTTCACCCAAGTGGGCGCCTTCGCCTTTGCGAGCGGCTCCAAAGACTCCGCGCTCCTGTCGACGCTTCTTCCGGGCGCCTACACGGCGAACGTGACCTCGGTAAGCGGGGACGGCGGCACCGTGCTCCTTGAGCTCTATGACGCGGACCAGGGCACGCCCACGGCGCGCATCATCAATGTCTCGGCGCGCTGCGAGGCGGGCACGGGCTCGCAGACCCTGATCGCGGGGTTCGCCGTCTCGGGCAGTGGAACGGAGAAGCTTCTGATCCGCGGAGATGGGCCGGTGCTGACATCCTTCGGAGTCGCCGGCGCTCTTGCGACGCCCGTCCTCACGCTTTTCGACAGCGACGGGAAGGTGATCGCAACCGACATCGGATGGGCCAACGCCCCGTCGGGCGGCTCCTCACCCGTCTCGGCAACGTTCGGCGTGGCCACGCCCGCAGCCTTCGCCCAAGTGGGGGCGTTCGCCCTGCCTTCGGGCTCCGCCGACTGCGCGCTCGTGGCGTCCCTGCCGCCGGGCACCTACACGGTGCAGGTGGCCGGGGTCGGCAACACGACGGGCGTCGCGCTGGTCGAAGTCTACGAGCTGCCCTGATTTGGCAGGCTCGGCAAGCCAGGTATATGCAAAGCCAACCCGCGGCGAATCCCGCCGCGGGCTGGCACCCTCAGGGCAAGATCCGATAGTCGGAGAGCTGATCCATCGACACCTCTCCCGAGAAGGGAAGCTTCCCCGCGAAATGAAAGGAGACCGTGTCGCCCACCCGACCGTAGGCCCCGGGGGGCGCCGCGCCCAGGGCGAGGACCGTCAGACGCGCGGGCTCCGAGCGATCCGGACTTTCGGTCAGGCGGAGCCAGATGAGCCGGCCCGGCTGCCACCCCTTGGTCACCGAATAATACTGGTAGGGAAGGACGTCCCCCGACTCGACCCTCTCGATGACCGCCAAATGCAGGCTCACCGGCGCGGCGTTATGGCCGCATCCGGTGAGCGCGGAAAATGACAGCAGGAGGACCAGCTGCTTCAGGGGGATGTTCAAGGGTGCGTTGCGGCCTGTCTTCTCGACGAAACGACCGCCGGGCGGCGGAAATCCGCCATCCGCGGCGGCGGACCGGCAACCACCCCTTGAAAGCTGCGGACGTTCCCGCAATGCCCCTCTCGCCGACCTTCCTCCGCTCGGGAGGCGAATTCCCCAGCGGACATCGGAAGGGACACCCCACCCATCCGGAATATCCTGGAGATTCAACATGGCCGGGGCCTAGTGCCCTAACCCCATGAGATGCATCATTATTTGTCGCCAATCCGATCCCGTTGACGGCCGATCCAAGGTACGCCAATGTCAGCCGCGGCCCAGGTTCACCCTTCAACAAAGGAGATTATCATGACGGTGCTGCATGCCCTATGGCTCCCGATCCTGCTCTCGTCGGTGTTCGTGTTCGTCGCCAGTTCCATTATCCACATGGCGTTGCCGTGGCACAGGAGCGACCATTCCAAAATGCCCGAAGAGGACAAAGTCAGGGAGGCCCTCCGGCCGCTGGCCATACCCGCGGGCGACTACATGGTCCCCCTCGCTTCGAACATGCAGGAAATGAGGACCCCGGAATTCAAGGAGAAGATGGACAAGGGACCCGTCATCGTGCTGACCGTGCTTCCCAACGGGCCCTTTCAAATGGGCAGGAGCCTCGCCCTTTGGTTCGCCTATCTGCTCGTGGTCAGTTTCTTCACGGCCTATATCACCTGTCACGCGCTTCCGATCAAGGCCGCCTACATGCCGGTCTTCCGCATCGCCGGGACAGCTTCGTTCCTCGGCTACTCGGCCGCGCTCTGGCAGATGTCCATCTGGTACCGCCGCTCGTGGCTGACGACACTGAAGATGACGATCGACGGCCTCGTCTTTGCCGGGCTGACCGCGGGCACGTTCGGCTGGCTCTGGCCGCGGTAGTTTCCCTGCGGGACCGGGAGGGGTGGATAGAATCGTTCTTCAGCTTGAACTGAATCAAGGCAACGATCCTCGCACGGTGTGTGCGCTCGGAATCCCCAAGGCTTGACACTCGCTGCGCTCGAGTAAGGCTTTTCCACGTGAAAAGTACGTACAGCATCAAGGAAGCCCAGAGCCAATTCACGAGCTTGGTCCGTGAAGCGGAGAATGGCGGTATGGCCACGATCACGCGCCACGAGAAGGCTGTCGCGTACGTGATGGGGGCAGACGACTTGGCTGCGCTTATCGAGACGACGGAGCTGCTAGCCAATCCCCGGGCCCGCAAGGCGATCGCGGACGCTGAAGCCGGAAAGGGCCAAGTCTATACGCTCGATGATCTCGAGGAATGAAATACCGGGTCCAGGTCCGGGAGCAGGTCAAGGCGTTCATCGAGACTCTGGGGCCTGAATCTCGACGGAAGATCAGGCTATCCCTGCGCGGCCTTGAATCCGAGCGAGGCGACTGCCTCCCCTTGAAAGAGGCGCTTTCCGGCTACCATCGCCTGCGCGTGGGCGGCAACCGCGTCGTCTTTCGTTATCTGCCCGGCAGGGTGATCGAATGCGTTTTTGCAGAAGAACGCAGTCTTATCTACCATCTCTTCGAGAAGGACTTCCTGAAGCGGTTGCGCCACGACCCGAAATAGATCCTTCCCTGTTGAACTGGGTGAGTGGTGCCCGGGGCCGGACTCGAACCGACACTTCCTTGCGGAAATCGGATTTTAAGTCCGAAGCGTCTACCATTCCGCCACCCGGGCCGCTGCCCCCTAAATCTCTGGGAATCCGGGGCCCGAAGGCGAGCCTTTGTCGCAGGCCTGGGCAAAGGGCCAGGCTAGCCGGCAGCCAGCTCCTCCATGCGCTCCGCCCTCCTGCCGTTGCCCCGATCGCCCCCGGGTTCTCCGCGACGTGAGGACGGCCGCGCAACAGGGGGGCTCCGGCGTTGCGGCCGGCGGCATGGGTAAAGTTTGGGTTAGCGGTGAAAATAGCCTTTCCATCCACGGCGGCAAAGGACGAACTTCCCTGCCATGACCTTCCGAATCAAAAGGACTCTCGCGACCCTGACCCTGGCCCTGGCGTCCGCCCTCCCGGCCTTTCCGTGGGGAGCCGAGGGCCACAGCGCGATGGCCCTTGTCGCCACGCAGAACCTGAGCGCCGATGCGCGCAGCCACGTCGTCAAGATCCTCGGAAGCGACAACCTCTCCTCCATCGCAAGCTGGATGGACGAGGTCCGCAGCGCCTACTTCCACGCGGGTCCCCTCGGCTCCGACCCCGAGGCGCTCAAGTTCGACGCGGAATTCCCCAAGAACGGGGAATGGCACTATGTCGACCTGCCCCTCGGCACGCAGGCGTATGCACTGGACGGCCCCTTTTCCAGGCCCGACGACGTCGTCCACATGCTCGAGGAGGCGGTAAGCGTCCTCGAGGGCGGCGGGGACCGGCGCATCACGCAGCGGCAGGCGCTCTGCATGCTCGTCCACTTCACGGGCGATCTCCACCAGCCCCTCCACGTCGGGAACGGGTTCTTCCAGATCGCGGCCGACGGCGCCGAGACGCTCGTGTCGGACCCCGCGGCCGCGAAGGGGCTGCCCAATGACAAGGGGGGAAACGCCGACTTCTTCGGGCCCGGCCGGTACGACGAGCTGCACGCGTATTGGGATACCGAACTCGTCGTCAAGATCGCCGGATCCAAGGACCCGTCCGCCGTCGCGGACGTGCTGGAAAAGAAGGTCACCGCCGAGGGAGCCGCCTGGAAAAGCGCGGGGGACTACCACCATTGGGCCGAGGGGTGGGCCAACGAGAGCCTGGCGGCGGCGCGCACCGCCTACTCGGGGATCACTTTCGGGGCCCTGACGCCCGACGGAAAGGGGGGGATCAAGAGGATAGCCATTACGCTTCCTCCTCATTACGATGATATTTGCATTCCATTGGCCGGGGAACGACTCGCAAAATCCGGCTACCATTTGGCCGAGCTACTAAACGCGATTCGCTGGTCTGATTGAATCGTCCGCGGGCGACTATAGTCTCGCCCACGGCAAGGGATTTTGGCAGGCTGGAGAACGAGTTTAACCCTCCAGCGTCAGTCTAACCCCCTATCCCTCAACATGAAGTCACTCAAAACCTGGCAATTGGGTGCGGCTGCAGCCCTTGCCGCGCTCATCATTCCCTCGGTTCGCGCTAGCGAGTCCGACATCAAGATCCCGGACCTGCACACGGTGTCGTTCATGGGCGGAGCCCTCAGCGGCTCGGCCGTCCTGATGATCGGCCTGGTCGTGTGCGTCGGCGGCATGATCTTCGGTCTGCTCCAGTACATACAGACCAAGAACCTGCCCGTCCACAAATCGATGTCGTCTGTCTCCAACATCATTTGGGAGACGTGCAAGACCTACCTGGCCCAGCAGGGCAAGTTCCTCTCCGTCCTCTGGGTGCTGATCGCGATCTGCATGACGTATTACTTCGGCACCCTCTCGGGACAGTCCGCCGGGCACGTGGTCGTCATCCTCCTCTCCTCGATTCTCGGCATCCTCGGCAGCTACGGAGTCGCCTGGTTCGGCATCCGGATCAACACCGTCGCAAATTCGCGCACGGCGTTCTCGGCGCTGAAAGGCAACCCGCTTTCCACGCTCCTGATCCCGCTAAAGTCGGGCATGAGCGTCGGCCTCCTCCTGGTCGCGATCGAGCTCTTCTTCATGATCTGCATCCTGGCGTTCCTGCCGTCCGAGCTTGCGGGACCCTGCTTCATAGGCTTTGCGATCGGTGAGTCCCTCGGCGCCTCGGCGCTCAGGATCTGCGGCGGCATCTTCACCAAGATCGCCGACATCGGCGCCGACCTGATGAAGATCGTCTTCAACATGCCCGAGGACGACCCCCGCAACCCGGGTGTCATCGCCGACTGCACGGGCGACAACGCGGGCGACTCGGTCGGGCCCACGGCCGACGGCTTCGAGACCTACGGCGTCACGGGCGTGGCGCTGATCGCGTTCCTTGCGCTGGCGCTCCTCGCGAGCCCGGCCCTCTGCGGGACCCTGATCGTCTGGATCTTTGCCATGCGCATCCTGATGGTCGTCACCTCGCTCCTGAGCTACTTCGTCAACGGCGCGCTCGCGAAGGCCCTCTACGGCGACAAGAAGGACTTCAACCTCGAACAGCCCCTGACGAACCTCGTCTGGATCACGTCCCTCGTCTCGATCGCCGTCACCTATGTGGCGACCTACTTCCTCCTGGCGAGCGGGACGCCCTGCCCTCCCGACCTATGGTGGGTGCTCGCGACCATCATCTCGATCGGCACGCTCGCCGGCGCCGTCATCCCCGAGTTCACCAAGATCTTCACGTCCACGGAGAGCCGGCATGTGAAGGAGATCGTGACGTCCTCCAAGCAGGGCGGCGCATCCCTCAACATCCTTTCCGGCTTTGTCGCCGGCAACTTCTCAGCCTTCTGGATGGGGCTGGTGATCCTGGGCCTCATGTTCGGGGCGTACCTGATCTCGGGCAACGCCGCCCTCCAGTCGATCATGCCGGAGGAGTTCCGGTTCGCGGCCCCCATCTTCGCCTTCGGCCTCGTGGCGTTCGGCTTCCTGGGCATGGGCCCGGTCACGATCGCCGTCGACAGCTTCGGGCCGGTGACCGACAACGCCCAGTCCATCTACGAGCTCTCGCAGATCGAGTCGAACAAGGGCGTGGCGGCCGAGATCGAGAAGGAGTTCGGATTCAAGCCGGACTTCGAGAACGCCAAGCTCCAGCTTGAGAAGGGCGACGGGGCGGGAAACACGTTCAAGGCGACCGCTAAGCCGGTGCTGATCGGCACCGCGGTCGTCGGCGCGACGACCATGGTGTTCGGCATCATCATGCTCCTGAAGCGCCTCCACCCCGACACGATCGAGCGGCTCTCGCTCGTCCATCCCCAGGCGATGATGGGCCTCCTCATGGGCGGCGCGGTCATCTACTGGTTCACGGGCGCCAGCGCCCAGGCGGTGGTGACGGGCGCGTACCGCGCGGTGGTCTACATCAAGGAGAACATGAAGCTCGACTCGACGTCGGCCTCGGTCGCCGCCTCGAAGGAGGTCGTCCGGATCTGCACGCAGTACGCCCAGAAGGGGATGGTCAATATCTTCATCGTCGTGTTCTGCTTCGCCCTGTCGCTCGCGTTCTTCGACCCTTACTTCTTCATCGGCTACCTGATCGGCATCGCGTTCTTCGGCCTCTTCCAGGCCATCTTCATGGCCAACGCCGGCGGCGCCTGGGACAACGCGAAGAAGATCGTCGAGGTCGAGCTGAAGCAGAAGGGGACCCCGCTCCACGCCGCGACCGTCGTCGGCGACACGGTCGGCGACCCGTTCAAGGACACGTCGTCCGTCTCGATGAACCCCGTCATCAAATTCACCACCCTCTTCGGCCTCCTGGCCGTCGAGATCGCGGTGAAGATGGAGTCGACGCCCAAGCTCGTGCTCGGCATCGCGATCTTCCTGGTCGCCCTCGTGTTCGTCTACCGCAGCTTCTACTCGATGCGGATCCCGGCGGACTGAGCCTCCTCGGGGGCAGCCGGGGCGGCGGTCGAGCATTCGACCTGGACCGAACCCGGCTGCACCTTCCCGAAGATGGTCGTCAGGCCGGCCGTGGAGGCGTCGCGCCCGCGCGTCGCCTCGACAATGAGCCCCGGGGCGATCCCGTCGGTCGGGTCGAACAGCCTCCAGGCCCCGCCCAGGTAGGCCTCGATGCAGGCGTGGAAGTTCATCGGCTCGAGGCCCACGGCGTAGCCGCCCACGTAGCGGGCGGGGATCGTGAGCGCCCGGCAGAGCGCGATCGCCAGGTGCGTGTAGTCGCGGCAGACGCCCTTGCGCGTCTGCCACACGTCCCACGCCGAGGTGCGGCCGTCGCTCGAGCCCGCCGCGTACTCGATGTTTTCGCCGACCCAGCGGCAGATCGACCGCACCTGCTCGGCCCGGTCCTCGCCCTTTCCGAACAGCTCCCACGCCATGGGGGTGAACCGGTCGCTCTCGCAGTACCGGCTCGGAAGCGTGTAGGTGAGGATGCTCAGCGGGAGCCGTCCGGGCCGGTCGGCGGGAACCGCCGCAGGCATCCCGGCCCTCTCCACGTCAACCATCGCCGAATACGCGAGTTCGAAGGGCCCCGTGGGCACCTCGACCCTGAGCACCCGCTCCCCCTTTGAGGTTGCTGCGATTTCGGTCGGGACCTCGGGCGAACACCTGATGGTCTCGGAGAGCAGGCGCTGTTCGGGACCGGTGTTGACCAGGACGTTGAAGGTGAAGGCCGCACTCGGGGCCACCACCTGGTAGCGCAGCGTGCAGCCGACGGCTATGTTCATGTGCCCGCAAATGTGCATGCAGAGCCCCCGTTGCACAACCCCTGGGTTTGCGGACCGGGAAAACGCGCCGGGAAATTCCCCTTCCCATTTGAAATCAAACCGTTAGGGAGCCAAAAGCGCCCAATCCCCGTCCGCGCCCGTTCTGGGCCCGCCCGGGTCCCCGGGATCGGCCCCCACCCAGGGGCGGAAGGCCCCCCCCTTCAGGTCCGCGCAAAGGCCGACACCGTCTCGCGCTTGAGACCGCGCATCATCAGCGCCGAGATGGCGTCCGCGGGCCGGCTTCCCTTGAAGAGAATCGCATTGGTTTCGCTGAGAATGGGGGCGTCAATGCCCTTCTCCGCGCACAGCCCCGCGAAGGAGCGGGTCGTCTCGTAGCCCTCGACCACCGTCCTGCGGCCCGCAAACAGCTCCCCGATGGCCTTCCCCTCGCCGACCCTCTGGCCGAACTCGCGGTTGCGGCTCCACTTGCCGTGGCACGTGGCGACCAGGTCTCCGAACCCGCTGAGCCCGTAGAAGGTCTCCGGCCGGGCGCCGAGCGAGCCGCCGACCTTCACCATCTCCGCGACGGCGCGGGTCATGAGGGCCGCCTTGGCGTTGTCCCCAAGGCCTAGGCCCTCGCAGCAGCCGGCCGCGATCGCATAGACGTTCTTCAGGCTCCCGCCAAATTCCACGCCCGCCAGGTCGTCGGTCGTGTAGACGCGCAGCGTGGGCCCGCTGATCGCGGCCTGCAGATCGTAGGTCACCAGGTCGTCTCCGGCCACCGCGAGCACCATGGCCGCGGGCAGCCCGCGCGCGACCTCGGCCGCGTTCGTCGGCCCCGAGAGGGCGCCGACCGTCGCGCCGGGAATCGCCTCGGAGACCACCTGCGAGGCCCGCAGGTGGCTGCCGAGCTCGAGGCCCTTGGCGAGGCTGACGATCAGCCGCGGCCTTCGCCCCGAATCCAGCGCCTCGCGGATGTTCCTGCTGGTCTGGCGGAGCGTCTGGCAGGGGCACGCAAGAAGGATGACGTCCGCCCCGGCCAGGCCCTCGGACAGTCTCGGGACCACCGCAACCTCCTGCGGAATGATCGCCCCCGGGAGGTACTCCCGGTTCTCCCGCGCGGCGGAGATCGCGGCGGCCTGCTCGGGCCTCCTGGGGACGAGCGCGACGGCGCGGCCGCCCCTCGCAAGGTGCAGCGCAAACGCCGTGCCCCAGGCCCCGGCCCCGACGACGCAGAACTTCATGGGGCCCTTGTAACCCCCGCGGGGTCCGCGCGCTACTTCAAAAACGCGGGTATCTTCTCGTTGGAGATCATCTGCTCGAAGGTCTCCCGCGCCGTGACAAGCTCGAAGGCGCTGCCCTTGACGAGGACTTCCGCGGGGATGGGGCGCTCGTTGTAGCGGCTCGACATCACGTGCCCGTAGGCGCCCGCGCTCATGAGCGCGAGGTATTCGCCCTCGCCGAGCTCCTGGATCTGGCGGTCCCTGGCGAAGCAGTCGGTGGTCTCGCAGATACCCCCGACGATGTCGGCAACCAGGGCGCGCCGGGTCGTGTCGCGGTGCAGCGGCACGATCTCGTGGTAGGAGTCGTACATCGCGGGCCGGACGAGGTCGTTCATGGCCGCGTCGATGATCAGGAAATTCTTGCCCTGGCCGCGCTTCAGGTACTCGACCCGCGACAGGAGGACTCCGGCGTTTGCGACCATGGAGCGGCCCGGCTCGAGCAGCACGCTGAGGCCAAGCTCCCTCAGGGCCGGGGCCAGCGCGGCCCCGTAGGCCTCGGGGGTGAGGGGCCGCTTCGCCTCGGGCATCGTCTCCCACCATGAGAACGGCCCGCTCGCAAGCGCGTCCTTGTAAACGACCCCGATTCCCCCGCCGATCGAGATATAGGTGATCCCGTAGTTGCGCTTCAGCTCCGCCGCCAGCGGGGCGAGCTTCTCGATCGTCTCGACGAAGGGCCCCACCTCGGTGATCTGGGAGCCGATGTGCGACTGGATGCCCGTGATCGCGATGTTCGGGTACTTGGAGGCCGCCTCATAGGCCGCCTGGGCCTGCCTGATCGGGATGCCAAACTTGTTCGCGCTCGTGCCCGTCGTGATCTTCGCGTGCGTGTGCGCGTCGACGTCGGGATTAATACGTATCGCGATCGAGGCCTTGAGGCCCAGCTTTCCGGCGACGTGGTTGATCCTTGCGAGCTCGGGCTCGCTTTCGACGTGGAACGAGAAAATGCCCGCCTCGAGCGCGAGCCTTATCTCGGCCTCCGTCTTGGCGACGCCGGCGAAGACGCTCTGCCTCACGCTCGCGCCCGCCGAAATCACCCGGCGCATCTCCCCGGCGCTGGCGAAGTCGAAGGCGGAGCCCAGGTTCGCCAAGTGCCTCAGCACGGCCAGGTTGCCGTTGGCCTTGACCGCATAGCACACCCGCACGTCGAGGCCCTTCATGCTCGCGGCGATCCGCGTGTAATTGTCGGAGATCGTGGCCGCGCTGTAGACGTAGGTCGGCGTCCCGTAGAGCCTCGCCACCTCCGCCAGATCTACGGATTCGCAGTGGAGATTTTGACCGGCATAGCGGAAATGGTGCATGGGGAAATCGGTTCGTGTCTGGTAAAATTCCGTGAAAGGCCGACATTAGCGAGTTTCACCTTGAAAAAACGACCTCAAAATACCGATACTGCAACCCCAAGCCCGATGCAGTCCGTCCTCAGAAACCTCTTCCACCGCCCCGCGATCCGATTCGGATTGGCGAAGGACACCCATGGCGGGAGGTTTCGGGACCCGCGTTTCGTGAGCTTCATTTCGCAGAGCAACCGCAAAACCCTGAACACGGACTTCAAGGACGCCGTGCTGAAGGGCCGCAAGGTGCTCAGGTATGCCCTCGTCGCCGCGCTGATCGCCGGCGGCGCCTGGGTGGTCCTTGAGAGCGCCCACGCGCTCTCGATGTTCTAGCGTCAGGCAGCGCGGCGGAGTTCGGGCGGGTTCCCGCCGATCACAGCGTGCGGAATTGCGCTGGCCCGGGCCCGCAACGGCTCCACGTTCCGTCCGTAGTCGGTGTAGAGCATTGCGAGGATCCCCGTCACCGAAAAGGCGATGCCCGTGACGACAGTGTTCGCGAACATTACGGAGAATGCCGCGATCAAGACCAGGTTTGAAAGGATGCCGAGGATTCGAGTGTTCATTTCGCTTCCGGGTTTACGTTCCCGTTTAGACGCGGGTCCCCGAGAAAGGTTTCAACGAAATCACGGGGTGTCAGGCGGCCTCCCGCTCCCCGGCCGATGCCGGGGAGCTGAAGGGGATGACCGGCGCGGGCACCGCCAGGGGCTCGAGCGTGCGGCCGTAGTCGCCCAGGATCACGGCGAAAAGTCCGGTCAGGGTGACCGCGCCGCCGGCGGCGACGGCCCCGACGGGCAGGAGGATGGCGGCCGCGAGGGCTGCGAGGAAGGCGACGATCGGAAGGATGCTGTTTTTCATGTTCAATTGGATTTTCTTGTTTCCAAGAGAACACGGCGGCCCCCCGATTAGTTACCGAAAAACGCAAATGGCCCCCAGGCGGGGACACCGAACGGGCCCGCGCCTACTCCCCGGCCCCGGCGGCCACGGGCTTGAACGCGGAGCGGAAGATCGCCTTCGCAAAGTCGCGGTTCATGCGGGCGATGAAGTCGTGCGAGATCAGCTTCGGGCACGCCGCGCTGCACTCGAACTGGTTCGTGCAGCTGCCGAAGCCGAGTCCGTCCATGGTGCTGACCATCGCGAGGACGCGGCGGTCGCGCTCGGGCTGCCCCTGGGGCAGGAGGCCAAGATGGGAGACCTTTGCGGCGACGAAGAGCATCGCGCTCGAATTCTTGCAGGCGGCCACGCAGGCGCCGCACCCGATGCACTGCGCCGCGTCCATGGCGAGGTCCGCGACCTCCTTCGGAACCGGCACGGAATTGGCCTCGGGAGCAGAGCCCGTGCGTATCGAGATGAATCCGCCGGCCTGCTGGATCTTGTCGAAGGCGCTCCGGTCCGTGATCAGGTCCTTGATCACGGGGAACGGGCGCGCGCGGAAGGGCTCCACCACGATCACGTCGCCCTCCTTGTAGCTGCGCATGTAGGTCTGGCACGAGGCCACGCCGTGGTGCGGGCCGTGGGGCTTGCCGTCGATCACGAGTGAGCACGTGCCGCAGATCCCCTCGCGGCAGTCGTGCGCGAACGCGACCGGCTCATCGCCCATCCGGGTGAGACCGTCGTTCAGGACGTCGAGCATCTCGAGGAACGACATGTCCGGATTCACGCCGCTCACGGGGTAGTCCACGAAGCGCCCGGGCTGTCCCGGGCCCGCCTGGCGCCAAACGCGAACGGTTACGCTGAAGGTCGTCGTGCTCATCACTTGTAATTGCGGACGCTCATCTTGACCGTCTCATAGTTGAGGGGTTCGGTGTTGCGCACCGGCGCCTTGCCTTCGCCTGCGTACTCCCAGGCGGCCACGTGGCCGAAGTTGACGTCGTCGCGCTTGCACTCGCCGTCGGGATACTGGTGCTCCTCCCGGAAATGTCCGCCGCAGCTCTCCTCGCGCGCCAGCGCGTCGCGGCACATGAGCTCGCCGAGCTCGAGGAAGTCGGCGACCCTGCCCGCGGTCTCGAGCGACTGGTTGAGCGTGAGGCCCGAACCCGGGACATTGACGTTGTTCCAGAACGCCTCGCGCACGACCGGGATCTCCTTGATCGCCTTTTCCAGGCCCTCCTTGTTGCGCGCCATGCCGCAGTACTGCCACATGATCTGGCCCAGGCGCTTGTGGAAGTGGCTGACGGGCTCCTTGCCCTTAACGGCGAGGAGCCGGCTCGTGATCAGCGCGACGTTCTCCTCGGCCTGGCTGAACTCGGCGCGGTCGGCCTTCGGACGCGAGCCCGGCTTCTGGGTGGCGAGGTAGTCGGCGATCGTGTAGGGCACCACAAAGTATCCGTCGGCAAGCCCCTGCATGAGCGCCGATGCGCCAAGGCGGTTCGCCCCGTGGTCCGAGTAGTTGGCCTCGCCCAGGACGAAGAGCCCGGGGACGTTGGACATGAGGTTGTAGTCCACCCAGAGACCGCCCATCGTGTAGTGGACGGCCGGGAATATCCGCATCGGGACCTTGTAGGCGTTCTCGTTGGTGATCTCCTTGTAGATGTCGAACAGGTTGCCGTAGCGCCCGCGCACCCCCGCCTCGCCGAGGCGGCCGATCGACTCCGCAAAGTCGAGGTAGACGCCGAGCCCGCTCACGCCGACGCCGCGGCCCTCGTCGCAGACGCGCTTCGCCGCGCGCGACGCGACGTCGCGGGGGCAAAGGTTGCCGAAGCTCGGGTAGATCCGCTCGAGGTAGTAGTCGCGGTCCTCCTCCGGGATCGACGCCGGGGGCTTCAGGCGGTCCTCCTTCTTCTTCGGCACCCAGATGCGACCGTCGTTGCGGAGGGACTCCGACATGAGCGTCAGCTTCGACTGGTAGTCCCCCGTGACCGGGATGCACGTCGGGTGGATCTGCGTGAAGCAGGGGTTGGCGAAGCACGCGCCCCGCTTGTAGGCCCGCCAGATCGCCGTCGCGTTGGAGCCCCGGGCGTACGTCGAGAGGTTGAACACGTTTCCGTAGCCGCCGGTCGCGAGGACGACGGCGTCGGCAGCGTGCCGGCTGATCTTTCCCGTCACCAGGTCCCGAACGATGATGCCCTTGGCGTGGCCGTCGACGACCACGAGGTCGAGCATCTCCGACTGGGTGTGCAGCTTGATCCCGCCGGAGCCCACCCCCTTGGAAAGGGCCGAGTAGGCGCCGAGGAGCAGCTGCTGGCCCGTCTGGCCCCGGGCGTAGAAGGTGCGCGAGACCTGGGCGCCCCCGAATGAGCGGTTGTCGAGGAGCCCGCCGTATTCCCGGGCAAACGGAACCCCCTGGGCCACGCACTGGTCGATGATGTTGACGGACACCTCGGCCAGCCGGTGGACGTTCGCCTCGCGGGAGCGGTAGTCGCCGCCCTTGATGGTGTCGTAGAAGAGCCGGTAGACGCTGTCCCCGTCGTTCTGGTAGTTCTTCGCCGCGTTGATGCCCCCCTGCGCCGCGATCGAATGCGCGCGCCTCGGGCTGTCGTGGAAGACGAAGGTGCTCACCTTGTAGCCGAGCTCCGCGAGCGAGGCCGCGGCGGACGCGCCGGCGAGGCCCGCGCCCACGACGATCACCTCGTACTTGCGCTTGTTCGCCGGGTTCACGAGGCGGATGGCCGCCTTGTGGCGGTTCCATTTTCCAGAGAGCTCCCCCGCGGGTACCTTAGAGTCGAGTGTTGCCATGGCTTGCCGGGTCTAACGAAGCATTCCCAGGAGGACGCCGCCCGGAATCGCGAGATTGCCGAGGAAATAGGCGGCGCACAGGAGGGTCACGAGGACCCTAAGACCCCGCTCCCAGCGGTGGTTGCGCCAGCCGAGCGTCTGGAAGAGGCTGTCCGCCCCGTGAAGGAGGTGAAGGGAGAGGAGCCCCACCGCCACGATGTAGAAGACCGAGACGATCGGGTTCTCGAAGCCCCGGATCACCATCGAGCGGACATCGAGCACCTCGGTGCCCGCGGCGGCGACCGTGACTCCCATGATGTGGTAGTCGCCCCTCATCGTGTAATGGGGGATGTTCTCCTTGAACGTGCCCGGCTGGGCGATGCCTACCGTGAAATGGGCGAGGTGGTAGAGGATGAACGCAAGGACCACGTAGCCGGTGCCGCGCATGTAGCGAGAGGAGAAGGTGGCGCTGATCCACTTCTTCACCTGGTAGGGCTCCGGGCCGCGGGCGCGCCGGCTTTCAAGCGTGAGGACCGTCGCGGACCAGACGTGGAGGCTCACGCACGCCAGCAGGAAGAGCCGGATGAGCCAGAGAGCGGGCCCGAGCGACTGCAGGAAATGGGCGTACCCGTTTATCCTGTCCGGCGCCTCGTACACCTGCAGGTTGCCGACGAGGTGCCCGACCACGAAGCCTATGAGGACCACGCCGGTGACGGCCATGATCAATTTCCTGCCTATGGTGCTGCAAAAGAGGTTTCGAACGAGGTCCATTGTGCGGAAACGCGGGCTCAAGTCCAATGGGACCGGCCGCGCGAGTAAAGACTGACGATCGGCGATGTGCCTAAAATTAGGCCCCCTAACCTCCCGGAGAAGCGTCTAGTCCCGTGCGAGCGGCTTGAGGAGCGCGAACTTGCCGCTGGCGGCAGGTGCGATCGATTTGCGTCGGAAGGCGTTGACGCGCACTCCGGGGCCGAGGAGGCGGGACACCGCGCCCTCCACCGCCCTGTGATCGGCTGTCTTGTCCGCAACATAAAGGAAGTCCCACCGGTTCTCGCCCGTCTGGCTGAGCGAGTAATGCCAGCACGAAAAGCCGGGGGGCAGGGCGGCGTCGACATCCGAGGCCGCCACGAGCGAGCCGTCGGGCCTGAAGTAGAGATCGCGCTCGCGCCCAAGGATCCGGAAGCCGCCCGGCCTCGACATGACGATGTCACCGGTGTGGTAGCGCAGGAGCGGCATCGCCTCCCGGCCGCGGGTCGTGACGTGGATCTGGTGGACGCCCTCCACCCCCTTGCGCCACGGCACAAGCTCGATGAAGGCGTTCTCGTCGATGACCCTCGAATTGTCCCTGAACGCCTCGCCGACGAAGAGGTACCCGGCCTCGGTCGAACCGTAGAGATCCACCTGCGGCGCCGGGAAAGCCTCGGCGATGCGCCGGCCGTGCTCGAGGCTCGCCTTGCCGTAGGTGAGGATGACCGCGCGGATCGTCGGCACCTTCACGGCGCGCCTTGTGGCGGCGCGCGCGAGGAGGGAGAGGTAAACGGGCTCGCCCTCGAGGATATCCGGGCGTGTCGCCTGGAGCTCGAGAACGATCCGGTCCCACTCGGCCTCGGAGAACGCGAAGGGGTCGCTTGAAAGGTTCAGATAAACCGTTCCGTCAAAATAGCGGTGCGGAAAGGGATGGTCCTCGTAGGGGCAGAGGTTGCTCGAGCACCCCACGGGGGCCAGGACGCACTTTCGGTGGGGCCTGTCCGCGAATTCCCGCAGGATGGGCGACGCGCGGTAGGCCCTCTGCGTCTGGGCCGTCCACCAGCCGTTCTCCATGATGATCGTCATCGGCGAGGCCGTGGTCCCGGACGTGTTCTCGTATTCGAACGAGTGGTCGGCCAGGCCGCGCTCGATCACGGCATAGTCCTCGAAGAACGACTGGTGCCCCGCCTCTACGATCTCGCGCTTTGAGAGCGAGGGCATCTCCGTGTAGCAGGCCCAGCGAAGGGGCTCGCGGTGAAGCGGGAACCTGCGGCCGTAGATCGGGCTTCGCCGGTAGATCTGCCGGATCTCGCGCTCAAGCGGCTCGGGCAGCGTGCCCCCCTCACCCGGGGCGCTGAGCGCCTCGGGGCTGTTGGCAAATTGGGGGGCGTTCATGCGGTCAGTAAAGGGTGCGGATGCCGGGCAAGGGTGACGCCTAGCTAATCCGCCGGCGGCGTTAAGTCAAACGCCCCGGGTCGCCTCGAAGAACATGAGCGCCGCCACCGAGAGGCTGTGGGTGATCTTTCCGGACCTGGCCCAGGCGAGGACATCGTCCGCGGGGGCCGTCGAGACCTGGATCTCCTCGTCGGCGTCCCAGTGGACGGGGCCCACCGGAACCGCGCCGTCGACGAACACGACGTGGCAGCGGTTGTCCTGGATCGCGGGATTGGCGTGCACGCTCCCGAGAACCCTGGCCTTCCCGCCTCCAAAGCCCGTCTCCTCCCTCAGCTCGCGGATTCCCGCGGCGAGCGGATCCTCGCCCTTCTCGATGACGCCCCCTGGGATTTCCAGGGAAAACTCGTTCGTGCCGAACCGGAATTGGCGGACCATCACGATCCGGCCGTCGGGCGTCAGCGCGACCACGTTCACCCAGTCGGGCGCATGCGCCACGATGAACTCGCGCTCGGTTCCCCTGACGGGGTGGCGGTACCGCTCGCTCCTCAGGTCAAATACCCGCGTCGAGACGAGCTCGCGCCCACCCTCATGAACCCACCGGGAAGGCTCCCCAGGGGTCACTTCTTCTCGGGCAGCTTGATCTTTTCGCCGACCTTGAGATGGGTCCAGCTGATGCCGGGGTTGACCGACGTGAGGTCGGCCAGGCTGACGCCGTTCGCGCGAGCGATCTTTGCGCCCGTGTCGCCCGACTTGACGATGTATTCGCCGGGGCCCGCGACGGCCGGTTCGCCCTTGGGGCCCTTCGTGGCCTTGGCGACATGGGATTCCTCGATGTGCTTGACCTTCTCGTCAAGGGTCGCGAGCTCGGTCCCGAGCTGGTTCACGGCGGCCTGCGTCGAGTTCTGGAGCGTGGTGATATCCCTGGCGGCCTTGTCGCTCGCGGCCGAAGCCGAGGCGACCTGGGAGGCGATGTCGTCGATTTTCGCGACTTTGTCAGCCTGTTGGGCGAGGGTGCGATTCACCTTGGAAAGGCTGATCGCAGCATAGCCGCCGATAATGAGCGCAACGGCACCAATGATGACGCCGCCCATCGGGAGCAGGCTGTTATTTTCGCGGGAAATGGTATCCATGGATAGTAAGTTAAGAGGGACCAGAAGAGACCCAAAAACCATGGTAGGCAAGCAGATTGCGCACCCCGGGGACATCGCGTCTTGACACCCCCCGCAAAGGGGCGTGCGGTGGCCCCTCACCTCGGGGTGTAGCTTAGCCTGGTAGAGCGCCTGGTTTGGGACCAGGAGGTCGCAGGTTCGAATCCTGTCGCCCCGACCATTTCCAAGGGCTGCCGGCGCCCTCGGCTTGCGACGGCGGCCGACCCTGGCCGCAAACCCGTGCCTCTCTCTTTCTTGCGTATGCCGAGAAACGTAACCTTCATAGCCTTTTGTTCCTGCAATTAATCGTCAATAAACACCTGCCCTAACCTCACCCGCGAATCATGATCGAATTCAGCAAAAAGATACTGTTTGTCGGCTACGGCGCCGTCGCCGAATGCACGCTGCCCATCCTGTTCAAGCACATCAAGGTGGCCCCGAAAGATGTCACCGTGATCGACTTCGAGAGCAAGGAGGAGAAGCTCAGGCAGTGGACCGCGATCGGCGTCCGTTACGTGCGCGACCGGGTGACTGAGGAGAACATGCACGAGCTGCTCGGCAAGTACGTGTCCGAAGGCGACGTCCTTATCGACTTGGCGTGGAATATCGACGCCTGCGAGATCCTGCAGTGGTGCCACGACCGCGGCGTCCTCTACGTCAACACCTCCGTCGAGGTCTGGGACCCGTACGCGGGCGGCAGGAAGCACCCGACCGAGCGCACCCTCTACTGGCGCCACATGAACGTGCGCAAGATGCACGCAAAATGGAAACAGAAGGGCGCCACGGCGGTCGTCGAGCACGGCGCGAACCCGGGCCTCATCTCGCACTTCACCAAGCAGGGCCTTCTCGACATCGCCAAGGCGGCGCTTGACGAGAAGAAGGCGAAGGGCCGCAAGGCCGAGTCGATCAGGGGCCTCGCGGCCTCGCAGCAGTTCAACAGCCTGGCGATGGAGCTCGGCGTCAAGGTCATCCACTGCAGCGAGCGCGACACCCAGATCACGGACGTCCCGAAGCAGATCGATGAATTCGTCAACACCTGGAGCATCGAGGGCTTCCGCGAGGAGGGCACGACGACCTCCGAGCTCGGCTGGGGCACCCACGAGAAGACCCTGCCTGCCTACGCCTACCGCCAGAAGAACGGCCCGAAGAATCAGATCTGCCTAGCGCGGATGGGCATCAACACCTGGGTGCGCTCCTGGGTCCCGAACTACACGATCCAGGGAATGGTCGTCCGCCACGGCGAGGCCTTCACGATCTCGGACAAGCTGACCGTCTGGGAGGGAAAGAAGGCCGTGTACCGACCGACGGTCCACTACGCCTACTGCCCCTGCGACGAGGCCATTGTCTCGCTCAACGAGCTGCGCGGATACAATTACGAGCTTCAGCCGAAGCTGCGCATCATGAACGACGAGATCACGAAGGGCGCCGACATCCTCGGTGCGCTCATCATGGGCCACGCCTTCAACTCCTGGTGGGTCGGCTCCGACCTGACGATCGAGGAGTCCCGCCGGCTCGTGCCGCACCAGAACGCGACGACCATGCAGGTGGCCATCTCCGTCGTGGCGGCCACGATGTGGATGATCGAGAACCCCGCGGAGGGGGTCAAGGTGCCGGACGAGCTTCCGCACGAGTACGTCCTCGGAATCTCGAAGCCCTACCTCGGGAACTTCATCTCCACGCGTTCCGACTGGACGCCTCTGCGCGACTACAAGAACGCGTTCAGCGGGTTCAACAGGCCGGACTTCGATGTTAAAGATCCGTGGCAGTTCAAGAACTTCCTCGTCAAGGACGGCGATTGATCTAGGGCTAGAGCCGTCCTGGGCCTCGGGCCGGGCGCCCTGCGCGTCCCGGCCCCCCGACGGGCCCCCGCGCAGGAAGCCCCAAGCGACAGAGCACCCATCCGAACCGACACCATGATCACAAAGGCTCAGCTCCAGAAACTCGGCCGCGAGCACGGGACGCCCCTCTTCATCGTCGACCACGAGGCGCTCCGCAGGAACTACCGGGAATTCAAGAAGTACCTCCCCCGGGTGCAGGCCTACTTCGCGGTGAAGGCCAATCCGCTGCCGGAGATCGTGCGCACGTTCTACAGGGAGGGCGCGAGCTTCGATGTGGCGTCGATGCCCGAGTTCAAGATCGTCTACTCCAACATCCGCGGGATGGCGGCGAAGAAGCGCCAGGACTGGATCTGGGACAAGATCATCTACGCGAACCCCAACAAGCCCGTCGAGACCCTGGAGGAGCTGAACCAGTACAAGCCCCTCGTCACCTTCGACAACGCCGAGGAGCTCCTGAAGATCCAGAAGCACGCGCCCCAGGCGGGTGTCGCGCTTCGTATCAAGGTTGCGAATACCGGGGCGATGGTGGAGCTCTCCTCGAAGTTCGGGGCCGCCCCGGGGGAGGCCGTGGACCTGATACTCTTCGCCCAGAAGCTCGGCCTCACCTGCGAGGGCCTGAGCTTTCACGTGGGGAGCCAGACGACCAACTTCGAGAACTACGTTCAGGCGCTCGCGCTCTGCTCCGGCATCTTCAACGAGGCGCGCGAGCGCGGCTACGAGAAGATGAACCTCGTCGACATCGGCGGGGGCTTCCCGGCCCGCTACGACGAGACCGTGAAACCCTTCAGCGAGCTGGCCGCCGTCATCAACCACGAGCTTGTGCGGCTGTTCCCGAAGGACGTCCAGATCCTCGCGGAGCCCGGGCGCTTCCTGGTCGCAAACGCGGGCTACTCCGTCTCGAAGGTGATCGGGAAGGCCGTTCGCGAAGGCAAGCCGAGCTACTACATCGACGACGGGGTCTACCACACCTACTCCGGCGTGATCTTCGACCACTGCAAATACCCGGTCCGGGCGTTCAAGAGGGGCGCGACGAGGATCAGCGCCGTTTACGGGCCGACCTGCGACGCGCTCGACGTCGTGTCGATGGCCGAAAACCTCCCCGAGCTCGACCGCGGCGACCTTGTCTACAGCGAGAACATCGGTGCCTACAGCCACGCCTCGTCGACGCACTTCAACGGGTTTCCCCCGGCGAAGGTCGTGCATGTCAACGTCGACGAATGAAGGCGTCGGCCGCAGCTGAGAGGGGATGGGCGATCCGGCTGGCGGCCGGGGCCCTGCCCGCCCTGGCCGCGCTCGCGCTCGCGGCGGCCGTGGTCCCCAGGGCCGAGGCCCAGGACGACCGCAAGAAGCAGGAGATCCAGTTCGACGAGCTGCCGGCGCGCTCGGTGGGCGACGCCCCGTTTGCGCTTGCGGCGAAGGCCAGCTCGGGACTGCCCGTCTCCTTCCAGATCGTCTCCGGACCGGCGGTCCTGGACGGCAAGAAGGTCCGGCTCACGGACGCCCCGGGGCTCGTCATCGTCCGCGCAACCCAGGGGGGCAACGGCGCGTTTCTGCCCGCGCGTCCGGCCGAGCGCGCCTTCGCGGTCAACCCGAGGCCCTCCCCTCCCAAGTTTCTTTCGCAGCCGGCCGGAGCCTCCGCTGAGATCGGGGGCATGGTTGTCCTGTCGGCCGAGGCCACGGGCGAGCCCAAACCCGGATTCCAGTGGCGCAAGGACGGGGCCCCGTTGAACGGCGCCACCGACCGCACGCTCACAATCGCCGCGGCCATGCTGTCGGACGCGGGCATTTATGATGTGGTCGCGTCAAACGCCTCCGGAACGGCCGCGAGCGGACGGGCGCGCGTCATCGTCACCAAGCGCCACCAGACCATCACCTTCCAGGGTCCGACGACGGCGGTTGCAGGCCAGCCGGTCACGCTCAACGCCAGCGCCTCCTCGGGGCTGCAGGTCCAGTATGCCGTGATCGGGGGCGTCGCCACGCTTACCGGCCCCGTCATGACGGCCCAGCCGGGAATGGTCTTCATCCAGGCGACCCAGGCGGGCGACTCAAGCTACGAGGCCGCCGATCCCGCCGTGCAGACGTTCACGATCAACGCCCCGATGCGATAGGGCCCCCGCCTCAGGGCTTCCCCGGCAGCGCGACGGCGGGCAGCCCCACTGCGGGCGCGGCGGCCGGCGTCTCCGGAGTCGACGAGCGCAGGGCGAACGTGCGCTCGGCAAAGGGGCTCTCCGGGTCGATCTGCATCACCTGCTCGGCGAGCTTCTGGACATCGGCCCCGCGGCCCGCGGCCACCGACATCACCGCGAGGTGGTAGCCGGCCTCGCACCGCACCGACGCAGAAAGCGTCGCGTCGTTGATGATCTGCCGGAGGCTTGCCTCGGCGTCCGAAACCCGGCCCGAAAGCGCCATGGACATCGCCAGTCCGAGCCTGGCCCGTGCCAGGACCGGGCCCTGGGGAAGGTCCGGGATCGCCGCGGAATAGGCGGATACGGCGTCGCCGTACTTCCCCGATGCGTAGGAATTGTCGGCAACCATCACCTCGGCGGCCCCGGCAAGGGGGTGGCCCGGATGGTTGGAGGCAAACGACCGGAACGAGTCGGGGGTCACGCACAGGGCGAACTCGTTCTGTATCCCAAGTTCCTTCTGCCTATTGAGATAGTCCCATCCGCCCTTGGCCAGAATCGCGAGCAGGATGACCCCGCAGACCAGATAGATCATGTTGCCGTAGGTCTCCCAGGTCCGCCTGAGCGCCTCGCCCTGGTCGGGAGGGACTGCGGCTTGCTTGGTGTTCGTGGGGGCGGCGGGAGTGGTCATTGGCGATGGGTTTTTCCTGTGGGAAGGGAAGACTCAAGCAAAAGGCCGCGCCCCTGTAAATCCGGAAACGCCCCGTCAGACCGGGACGACATTTCCCTTGTATTTTTGGATGGGGCGGACGCCGACGGGCTTCGTGCGCAGGGCGCGGATCCCGTCCACCGCGGCGCGAGCCGCCATGATCGTCGTCATGATGCACACGCCATGGGCATAGACGGCGGCGCGGATCGCATTCTCGTCGCGCCGGGGGATCAGGCCCCCCGGGGTGTTGATCACCAGCTGGATCTGGCCGTTCTTGATCATGTCGACGGCCGTCGGCCGCCCCTCGCTGATCTTGGCGATCCGCTTAACGGCGACCCCGCCCTCCACGAGGGTCTTCGCCGTGCCGCTTGTCGAGTAGATCGTGAATCCCATGGCCGCGAGCGCGCGCCCGAGCTCCACCGCGTGCCCCTTGTCGGCGTCCTTGACGCTCAGGAACACGTTGCCCTCGGTCGGCAGGCCGGGCTTGGCCGCCGCCTGGGCCTTCGCGAATGCGATCCCGAGGTCGGCATCGAGGCCCATCACCTCGCCGGTCGAGCGCATCTCCGGTCCGAGTGCGATCGTCGCCCCGGGGAACCTGACAAAGGGGAACACGGCCTCCTTCACGCACCAGTGCTTCGGCGCGACCTCGCGCGTGAATCCGAGCTCGGAGAGCTTCATCCCGGTCATCACCTTTGCGGCGATCTTCGCCAGCGGCACCCCGATCGCCTTGGCCACAAAGGGCACCGTGCGGGACGCGCGCGGGTTGACCTCGAGCACGTACAGCTGGCCGTCCTTTATCGCAAACTGGATGTTCATGAGGCCGACGACCTTCAGCTCCCTCGCGAGCGCGTGGGTCGCACTCCTGACGCCGGCCAGGATCTCCCTGCTGAGCGTGTGGGGAGGCATGACCATAGCCGCGTCGCCGGAGTGGACGCCCGCGAACTCGATGTGCTCGAGCATCCCGCCGATGATGCTGGTCGTGCCGTCGCTCAGGCAGTCGACGTCGAGCTCGATCGCGTCCTCGAGGAACTTGTCGATCAGCACGGGCTTTCCCGGCATGACCTCGAAGACCTGCCGGAGGACCGCCTTCAGGTCCGTGGCGCTGTAGACGATGAACATTCCGCGCCCGCCGAGGACGAAGGACGGCCTGAGCAGGACCGGGTAGCCGACCTCGAGCGCGAAGGCCTCCGCCTCGCCCTCGCTAAGGGCCGTCCGGTTGGCCGGCTGGAGAAGCCCAACCTTGTTGAGGACGGCTGCGAACAGCTTCCGGTCCTCGGCCACCTCGATCGACTCGGGCGAGGTCCCGATGATGTTGACGCCGTTTGCCTTGAGGGCTGAGGCGAGGTTGAGCGGGGTCTGGCCGCCGAACTGCACGATCGCGCCCTCGCAGCCCTCCTGATGGTAGACCTCAAGCACGTCCTCGAGCGTAAGCGGCTCAAAATAGAGCCTGTCGCTTGTGTCGTAGTCCGTCGAGACCGTCTCGGGGTTCGAATTCACCATGACCGTCTCGAAGCCGATCTCGCGCAGCGCGAAGCTCGCATGGACGCAGCAGTAGTCGAACTCGATCCCCTGGCCGATCCGGTTCGGGCCGCCCCCGAGGATCATGATCTTGCGCTTTGAGGACGGCATCACCTCGTTCTCCTCGCCGTAGCTCGAGTAGTAGTAGGGGGTGAAGGCCTCGAACTCGGCCGCGCAGGTGTCGACGAGGCGGAAGGTCGTGTGGATGCCGCGCTTCTTGCGGTCCGTGCGGACGGCGGCCAGGTCGCTCCCGAGCAGGTGGGCGAGCTGGGCGTCCGAGAACCCGAATTCCTTGGCCCGGCGCAGGAGTCCCGTGTCGAGCCCGGCGAGCGACTGCCCCGAAAGGGCGTCCTCCATCTCGTGGATCTCGCGAAGGTGGTGGAGGAACCAGCGGTCGATCTTCGTAAGGTCAAAGATCTGGTCGACCGTGTAGCCGGCCTTCAGGGCGTAGCGGATGAAGAAGATCCGCTCGGCGTTCGGGGTGCCGAGCTTCGTCTTTATCGTGGCGTCGTCGGGCTTCTCGTCCCCGCCAAGCTTGCCGCCGCCCCCGAAGCCCCGGGCGCCGATTTCGAGCGAACGGAGCGCCTTCTGGATCGACTCCTTGAATGTGCGCCCGATCGCCATCGCCTCCCCGACCGACTTCATCGAGGACGTGAGCGTCGGGTCCGCGTCCGGAAATTTTTCAAACGTGAACCGGGGGATCTTCGTGACGACGTAGTCGATCGTCGGCTCGAAGCTCGCGGGCGTGAGCCGCGTGATGTCGTTGCGCAGCTCGTCGAGCGAGTAGCCGACCGCGAGCTTCGCGGCGATCTTCGCGATCGGGAAGCCGGTGGCCTTCGAGGCGAGCGCCGAGGAGCGCGACACCCGGGGGTTCATCTCGATCACGATCATGCGCCCGGTGTCGGGGTCCACGGCGAACTGGATGTTCGAGCCGCCCGTCTCCACCCCGATCTCCCTGATGACCGCAAAGGAGGCGTCGCGCATCATCTGGTATTCCTTGTCCGTCAGGGTCATCGCCGGGGCGACCGTGATCGAGTCGCCGGTGTGCACGCCCATGGGGTCGAAGTTCTCGATGGAGCAGATCACAACGCACTGGTCCTTGTGGTCGCGCATGACCTCCATCTCGTATTCCTTCCAGCCGAGGAGGCTTTCCTCGACGAGAACCTCGTGGACGGGGGAGATGTCGAGCCCGTTGGAGACGATCCTTTCGAATTCCTCCCGGTTATAGGCGATCCCGCCCCCCTGGCCGCCGAGCGTGAAGCTCGGCCTGATGATGAGGGGGAAGGAGCCGATCTCCTCGGAGGCGGCCCGGGCCTCCTCGGGGCTCTTGACGGTCCGCGATTTGGCCACGTCCAGGCCGATCCTGACCATCGCCTGCTTGAAAAGCTCGCGGTCCTCCCCCTTCGAGATCGCTCCCGGCTTGGCTCCGATCATCTCGACCCCGAACTTCGATAGGATTGCGCGGTTGTGGAGCTCCATCGAGAGGTTGAGGGCCGTCTGCCCCCCCAGGGTCGGCAGGAGCGCCGAGGGCCTTTCCGCCTCGATGATCTTCTCGAGGATGGGGACCGTGAGGGGCTCGATGTAGGTGACGTCCGCGAATTCCGGGTCCGTCATGATCGTCGCGGGGTTCGAGTTGACGAGAATCACCCGGAACCCCTCTTCCTTCAACGCCTTGCACGCCTGCGTTCCCGAGTAGTCAAACTCGCAGGCCTGGCCGATGACGATGGGGCCGGCGCCGATTATCAGGATGGACTCGAGGTCGGTGCGTTTGGGCATTGGCGGAGCGCGTGAGTTCCTGCGACAGTTGCGCCCGCCCAAATCCGCCGCAAGGGAAATTGGGCCTAGGCAAACCTCGAGACGTCGATCCCGAGGACCTTGGCGGCGACGGCCTTGTCGCCCCTGCAGGCGTGCAGGACCCGGTCCATGTACTGCTTTTCCTGGCCCGCCGTGTACTCGGCGAGGGTCGGCCAGTGCTTCAGCTCGCGGATGCGCAGCGGAAGCTGCTCCGAGGTGACGACCCTTGTCTCGGTCGTCGAGGCAATCTTCGAGACCACCTGGTACAACTCGGTGAGGTTGCCTGGCCAATGGTAGGCCGTCAGGACCGCCATGGCATCGTCCGTGAACTCGATCAGGTTCGTGTCGATGATGGTGTTGGTCGCCCGCGACGTAAAATGCTTCACGAGAACCGGTATGTCCTGCTTGCGGTCCCGCAGCGCGGGCATCTGAAGCGGCAGCGAAGCCACCCGGTAGAAGAGTTCGTCGTTGAACTTTCCCTCGTCGACCATCTTCTCGAGGTCGTCCGTCGTCGTGCACACGAGGCGGAACGCATGGGAGGTGTTTCTGAGGACGCTGACGAGCTCCTGCTGCACGCCCGCGTTGAGGCACTGCAGATGCTCGAGGAAAAGGCTGCCCCCCTTTGCGTCCCGCGTCCACGGCCCGCCCTCCCCATTCTGGCCGAGGAGCCCGTCGCGGAAGCTCTTCTCAGAGCTGAGGGAGCAGTCAATCCGCACGAAATGGGCCAGGTCGGCGCCGGTCGCGCTGTGGAGGATCTCGGCCACCGAGCTTTTCCCCGTCCCGTTCTCGCCGATCAGAAGCACCGGCGTTCGCACGACCGCGAGCTTCTTCACCTGCTGGATAAGCTTCTTGATCTGAGGGCTCTTGCCGATCAGCCGACCCTCGACGTCGTCCAGCTTGATCCCCGCCCCTGCGGAGTTGAGGGTGCGCTGGGCCTGGATCTCGCGGAACTCGATTCCACGCCGCAGCGTCGCGATCAGCTCGTCGACACGGAACGGCTTCTGGAGGTAGTCGAAGGCCCCGAATTTGAGCGCCTGGACCGCACTTTCGGTGCTGGCGTACGCCGTCATGATGATCGTGACGGAATTCGGGTCGTACTGCTTGAGCTGCTTCAGCAGCGTGATCCCGTCCATCGGCTTCATGTCGATGTCCGCCAGGACCATGTCGAACTTCTCCGCCTTATAGCGGGTCAGCGCCTTTTCCCCGTCGGTCGCAAACGCAGTCGAAAAGCCGGTCGGTTGGATCACCGCGTCCAGCATTTCGTGGATCGAAATGAGGTCGTCGACAATGAGGACGGAGGGCATGACTGGGTCGTGAGGGGTAAGCCTCCCTGCTGGCTCGGGGCAAGTCAACAACGCCCGCTACCGGACCGGATGGGGCGCCCCGGGGCGATCACCCCATTCCGCCGGCAACGGCACCCAGCTGGAAGATGGGCAGGAACATCGCCATTACGATGCCGCCGACGATGATGCCCAGGAAGACGATGAGCAGCGGCTCGATCAGGGAGGTGAGCGCGCTCACGGTCGCGTCGCACTCGACGTCGTAGAAATCGGCGATCTTGTTCATCATCCCGTCGACGTTTCCGGTCGCTTCGCCGGCCTTCACCATGTGCTTCATCATGGGCGGAAAGAACTCATTGGACGCCAGGATCTCGGAGACCTGTCCGCCCTGGCTGACGTGCTTCGCGATCTCCTGGCAGGCGTCCTCGATCTGAACCTTGCCGCTCGCGCTGGCCACGATCTCCAGCGTCCGCAGGATGGGGACGCCCGAACGGATCAGGGTGGCGTACGTGCGGCAGAACCGCGAAAGCGCGATCTTGTGGACCAGGTTTCCAAAGATGGGAGCCCTGACGAGGGCGATGTCCTTGATGCGGCGGCCCCTGGGCGTGCTCACGAACTTGCCCATCACCCAATAGAAGCCGTAGCAGCCGATGCCGATCGCCCACCACCACTTGCCCATGAAATGGCTCAGGTCGATCAGCATCTGGGTCGGCAACGGCAGCTTGGCGCCGAAGTCCTTGAACATCGCGGCGAACACGGGGATGACGAAGATCAGCAGCACGTTCACGAGCACGATCGCCAGTGAGATGACGCCGATCGGGTACGCCATCGCCGACTTGACCTTTTTGGTCAGCTTCACCGTGGCCTCAAAGTAACCGGCCACCTTGCCCAGGATCTCGGCGAGCCCGCCGCTCGCCTCGCCGGCCTCGACCATCGAAATGAAGAGCGTCGGGAAAGCCCTTGGGAATTTCTTGACCGACGACGAGAAGGAATTGCCCTGGGAGATGTCGAGGCGCACGTCGCGGATGATGATCCGGAAGCGCGGATCCTCCGTCTGGTCCTGGAGGGCCTCGAGGCATTGGACAAGGGGAAGGCCGGCGACCAGAAGCGAGGAGAGCTGCTGCGTGAACATCGTGAGCTCGCCCAGCGGCAGCTTGTATCTCTTCGCGCTCTTCTCGAGCGACTTCTGCTTGGCAAGCGCCTGCGCGGCCCTGACATCCGAGCCCGGCTTCTTGCCGCCGGCCTGGCTGGTGGTTGTGCCGGGTGCAGAGGAAGCTGAGGAGAAAATAGCCATGGTGCGGTTAAAACAGGGGGCAAGCCGTGCGGCAACCCCTTTTCAATCCCAGCCCGCCGCGAGGGGGTCGTCCCCTCGGCGCGAACCCCGCCGGACCGGCCAGGGGGCAAAGGGCCGCTTTGGCCCCCGTTGGCCGCCGGGGGCCTGCGACCCCCGGGAGCCGTCCAAAACCCGGCTAATCCAATCCGCCTAGGGCCTTGGCCACCGCCTGCAGCAGCTTCTCGGCCCGAACCGGCTTGCTGAGGGTGCATTGCACGCCGAGATGCCGCGCGGTCGGCAGGTAGATCGACTCGCTGAACTGGGAGTCACCCGACATGGCGATGATGCGCGGCTTTGGCGTCAGATTCATCAGGTCCGTGATGAGTTCCAGCCCGTCCATGTCCGGCATCGCTATGTCGGTTATGATCAGGTCGTACCGCCCGGCCTGGTACAGGGCTAGGCCGCTCTTGCCGTCGGGAGCATCGTCCACGATGTGCTCGGCCTGGACCAGAATCTCAACCAGGACATTCCGCAGGGCCTCGTCGTCGTCAATGAGGAGTATTTTCGCCATGGCGCGCTTGGTGGGATGCATCCCCGGGACCGCCCAGCGTGAGGCACAAGAAACCGGGCACAAGCCCGAAGCTTGAGGGAGCATGGATTCCGCGCTCCGCCATCGAATTACTCCGGTTCTTTCGTGCGTCTGTCGCGGGGATTGCGCCCGCCGGGGCCGGTCAAAGCGATTGAGCCAGCACCGCCAGTCCCGCCCTTGAAACATTGACGTCGTCCTCGGAGCGTCCGCCGCTGAACGCGGCGATCAGGATCCCGGTCCTCCCCCGGGCGACCACTCCGCCCTGCCATCCAAACTCTCCCGTAAGCGGAGGACGGATACCGCTTCCGCTGTCCTTGAGCGTTGCGGCCATCTCCGCCGCCTTGGCATAGGCGATGCCGAGAAGGTTGCTCCCCTTGTCGTTCGCGGACGGCGGCTGGGTCATGATCCCGATCACCTGCATTCTTGAGGACCACGAGGTCACGTTATCCCCCTGTGCATAGGCCACGACGGCGACTCCCCTGATATGCAGCTCCCCGGCGCGGGCCCTCATCGCGTTCAGGGCCGTTTCGGCGGAGGTGTCAAAGGCGGAACTGGGCGGGGCCGCAGCCGGCGCCTCCTGGGCGGAGAGGACGAGCGATGCCGCGCAGACCGCGATCACCTGAAACCCGAGCCGCATTGCGAGGGCACACGAATTCAATTTCATCGGGGAATGGGGGTTGAAGCCCCCGGATCCTTGCCTTGCGCTCCGGCGGGCGCAAGGCCCGCGGGCCTCCCCCCAAGCGGAGGCGGTCCCCCCGCGCCGCCGCCCTCGGCGACCGGCGCCTTCCGTCACTCGGGCTCGTCTGCGGGCGGCGGATTCAGGATGAAGACGCCCTGTCCGCTTCCGACGCTTACCAGGTCCAGGAGAAGACGCGCATGCGTCGCCTCGAGCTCCCGATCAATCGCATCGTCAATGGTGGTCATGTTTTCGGTGTTAGCAGGCATTGTGCCAGCGACCCGGCGGGCGCTGTACCCATCAATATCGGCCTCGGCTCCCCAAACTGTTGGACAGATTCTTGCGGCCACACTCGGTCACGCCCCTCCGAACCGCTCTCACTATCGCTCTAAAGGCCAACGACATCGGCCGACGTTTCGCCGTCCGCCCGCCCCAGGACGGCGCCGCCTTCCCCCGGGGAGGGGTCCCGATCAGAAAATGGGCCCGTGCCGGGGCTGAGTGCGGTCGCCGGGAATCGAAGCCGGTGCGCACCGCCTTTCGCCGGCATTCCAAGCCGGCATTTTCAGCGCCGGGTGCGATCCTCACATCAATCGGACGAGAATTGGGTGCTCGCCGGCGCTGCCATCCTGCAAAGATGTGGCTGGCGGGTTCCAGGGACACGGGTCAACGTCGCCGGCGGCGCAGGCCATCGATGGACGCAATATCCGCAAAGTTTATCGCGCCGGCGCGCGCCAACGGCACCGCGAAACATGACCCCGTTCTCGAGGGCCTGCGCGGGGTTTGCGCGCTATCGGTCTTCGTGGGTCACGCGACCCTGCCGGTCGCCAAGATGGACCCCGGCTATGCGCCCCCCGAGTCCCTCGGGCTTCTCAACGTCGGTTCCGCCGCCGTCCTCGTTTTCTTTGTCCTCTCCGGCTATTTCATCGGCCTGACGACGATGGATCCTCCCAGCGGGCGGGCGGCATCGGTCTACCTGAGAAAGCGCTTCTGGCGGCTCGTCCCAATCTCCACGGCGGCAATCCTTGGGTGCTGGGCACTCAGCAGGACGATCCCGTGGCAGACCGTCCTTGGGAATCTGCTCTACCTGCAGAACGACGGGCTATCGTCAAATTCCCTCACGGCGCTTCTGCCCAACGATCCGCCGCTCTGGAGCCTGAACTACGAAGCCGTATACTATCTGCTTTTCCTGGCGGTCTGGTTCGGAAGGCCGCGGGCCATTCCGGCCGTGGCCGCCTGCCTTGGAATCGCCGTCACCTGCTGGCTCACCGCCAGTCTTCCATGGCTCTACCGTTATTCCAGCGGGTTTCTCTATTGGATCGCCGGGCTATCCATCGCGTGGCTCCTTCCGAAAACGTCGGCGCCGGGAGAGGGCAATTGGTTCGGCGCCTTCCTGGTCGGATATACCACGTGGATTCTTGCCCCTCTGCGAACCCTGGGGCTGTGCTACGGGCTCAACTACCTGTCACCCGCTCCGGCCAGCCTGCATCGCATCGATTTTCTGCCCGCCTGCATATGGCTCGTCCTGGCGCTCGCGGGCCGCCGCTCCAGCGCGGTCGCGTGGTTGCCCAAGGCCTGTTGGATGTATGCGGCGGCGGCGCTCTTGGTTGAGCTGGCGACGACAACGATGTGCAGTCACTTCGCCCTTTGCCTGTGCGCGGTCATGCTCATTGCCGCGCTCCTCCCGTGGACGCGCGGGCTGAACACCCGCGGCTTGGCCCTCCTGGCGCCGATGGGGCGCATCTCTTATGCATTCTATGTCGTCGCCTGGCCCCTTCAGTTCTGGATTGGGGGGATGCTCTTCCTTCCCCACGGAACGGCGCTCACGTACGCTCTTCGCTGCGTTCTCGCCTTGGCAGCATGCTTGTGCGCCGCGTGGATGTTGGAGATCAAGTTTCAACGCTGGGTCGTCTCCAAAGTGAGGAGACCGGCTGCCTCGTGACCCGCGCAGCCGCCCGGCATTGTTTGGCGGTCGCCGGATGGCCGCCCCGTGTGCGATGGGAATCCTTTTGCCGCGCCCATTCGCATCGCGCGGCGAACGTGTTCGCCCGCCCCTGGCGGACCGTTGAGCGAGTTACGCCTAACCCATTGATATAGAGATGGTGCGGTCGCCGAGAATCGAACTCGGGACACCTGCTTGGAAGGCAGAGGTTTTACCCCTAAACTACGACCGCGTTCCTGCGAGAAAGGATGCTCCCCTCGGAGGCGGGAACCGTCAAGCCTCGGGTGAACCGCAGCCGAGGGATTGCGCAACCCCTTGGCTGGCGGCGGAAATTGGGCCAGAATGGGTTTGCCGCAGGCCTTGCCGCAAATCATGCCTACTGCGAATCCCCATGAGCCACGCCCCCTCCCCCGATCGCTATTCGAATCCGTCCCTCTACCGCCGCTGCGGCCGCAGCGGTGTGAACCTCCCCCTACTCTCGCTCGGCCTCTGGCACAATTTCGGAGGTGTCGACAGCTACGAGAACAGTCGGGCGCTGGTCCTCAGGGCCTTCGACAAGGGCATCACCCATTTCGACCTCGCGAACAACTACGGCCCGCCCCCGGGATCGGCCGAGACGACGTTCGGACGGATCCTCAGGGAGGAACTCGCCGCGTACCGCGACGAACTCATCGTCTCGACCAAGGCGGGCTATGACATGTGGGAGGGCCCGTACGGGAACTGGGGATCGCGCAAGTACCTTCTCGCGAGCCTCGACCAGAGTCTCGGCCGCATGGGACTCGACTACGTCGACATTTTCTACAGCCACAGGCCCGACCCCGATACGCCGCTTGAGGAGACCATGGGAGCGCTGGCCCACGCGGTGCGCACCGGCAAGGCCCTCTATGCGGGCCTTTCCAACTACGACGCCGCGCTCACCGAGCGGGCCTCGAAGATCCTTAGGGACATGGGGACCCCGTGCCTCATCCACCAGCCGAAGTACAACATGTTTGAACGCGGTCCGGAGCGGGCGCTCTTCGCCGCGCTTGTGCGCGAGGGGATCGGAGGGATCGTCTTCTGCCCGCTCGCGCAGGGGATGCTGACCGGCCGCTACCTCCACGGGATCCCAGCGGATTCCCGGGCCGCGCACGACCCGCGTTTTCTGAAGCCCGCGAACATCACCGAGGACAAGCTCTCAAGGATCCGCAAACTGGACGCCCTCGCCAAGGCGCGGGGCCAGTCGCTCGCCCAGATGGCGCTCGCCTGGGTCCTCCGGCAGCCCGCCGTCACGACGGCCCTCATCGGGGCTAGCAAGACCTCTCAGATCGACGAGAACCTGGGCGCGATCGCGAATCTCTCGTTCAGCGCCGACGAGCTGAAGGCGATCGAAGCCCTCCTGGCGTGACCGGACCTGCGGTCGCCGCGCGACGGTGAACCTGATCCTCTTCGAGCCGGGCGAGATCGGCTCGCCCCTTGCCCGTTCCGATCCCCGCGCAAGGCACCTCCTCGAGATTCTGCGCAGGAAGGAGGGCGACGCCTTTGACGCCGGGATCGTCGACGGGCCCATGGGAAAGGCAACCGTGACCTCCGTCACCCCCGAACGGATCGCCTTCGGGTTTGAGGCCACCTCCCAGCCGCCGCCCGCGGACCCGATCGAACTCCTGATCGCACTGCCCCGCCCGCAGACCGCGCGAAAGATTCTCTGCGAGGCCACCGCGCTCGGCGTGGCCTCGCTGCGTTTCTTCCGCTCCGCAAGGGGGGAGCCCGGCTACGCCTCGAGCACCCTGTGGAAAAGCGGCGAGTGGCGGCGCCATCTCATCGACGGCGCCGCCCAGGCATTCGACACCCGCCTTCCGAGTGTCGTCCACGACGGCGGGCTCGCGGATTCGATCGCGGGGCTGGGGTCCGGCGCCACGCGGATAGCCCTCGACAATTACGAAGCCACGCGCCGCATGGGCCCCGGGGACGCCGGCGCACGGTTCGCGCTCGCGTTCGGGCCGGAGCGGGGCTGGTCCGCCGAGGAGCGGGACCTTCTCAGGAGTGCGGGTTTCGAGCTCGCACACCTGGGACCGCGCGTCCTGAGGACGGAGACCGCCGTCGTTGCCGCCCTCTCGCTCGCCAAGGCGGGCCTCAGACAAGGCGCCTGAAGAAGGCGGCGCTCGGATTGCGAGCGCCCCGCCCAAGCCGCCTGAGGAGGGACCAGCCCGCGGGCTCCAGGACGGCCCCGCCGGGCATTTCAAAAACCACGAGGCCGGACCAGTCCTGCGGGAGCGACAGGGAGAGCTTCGCGAAGAGGGACAGGGCGACTTCGCCGATCAGGTCGTAGGGTGGGTCCGCAAAGACGAGGTCCGGAAAGGCGCCGACTCCCGTCGGGACCGAGAGGGCGTCCGCCTCCACGACCGCAAGCTCCCCCTCCCCCCGCCCGACACTGCGGCAGACGGCGGCGATATTCCTCCGCAGGCAGGCTGCGGCCTTAGCGTTTCGCTCGACGAAGGTCCCGCCCGCCGCGCCCCGGCTGAAGGCCTCGAGCCCGTAAGCCCCGCTCCCCGCAAAAAGGTCGGCAAAGCGCGCACCCTCGACCCGGGCGCCAAGGCTCGAGAAGACGGCCTGCCTCATCCCGTCGGTGGCGGGCCTCACCGCGTCGCCCTTTGGGACGGCAAGCTCTATCCCGCGGGCGATGCCCCCGCTTATGCGCATGGGATCTCCGCCGTTCTGCGGGCTTGCGCCGGGCACAAGGTCGACATCGTTGTTGCTCGCATCACAAAGGAGCAGGAATGAGACCGCCGCCGACCGACCACTTCAACGGGAAAACATTCTTCAATCCGGGAGAGCCCTCCGCCCGCGGCCTGCTCGACGTGATCCGTTGGAGGTTGACGAGCCGGGCCGAGCCGTGGCCGAGCCGGGTCGACGTGCAGCCCAGTGCGGTTCCCCCGCCTCCCGCATCGGACGGGGTTGTCGCCACGTGGATCGGGCAGTCGACCTTCGTCCTCAGAAGCGCGTCCGCAGTCATCCTCACCGATCCCGTTTTTTCCGAGCGTGCGAGTCCCCTGTCCTGGCTCGGCCCTCGCCGCGTCGCCGCTCCGGGCGTCCCCTTTGACCACGTTCCCAAGGTGGACCTCGTGCTCCTGTCCCACGACCATTTCGACCACTGCGACCTGCCGACCCTGCGCCGGCTGGCCGGGCGCGACCATCCCCTCGTCATCGCACCGCTTGGGCACAGGGCGCTTCTCGCCGGCGCCGGCCTTGACCGGGTTGTGGAGCTTGACTGGTGGGGTTCGCATGCGGTCGCGACGGGCATCGAGGTGACGCTCGTCCCCGCGCGCCACTGGAGCCGGCGGACTCCTTGGGGCACAAACCGAAGGCTCTGGGGAGGCTTCATCGTCAAGTCCGGGGGCAGGCTTCTCTACTTCGCAGGCGACTCGGGATACGACGAGCGGCTCTTTGTCGAAATCGGAAGGCGCTGCGGCGCGCCTGACCTGGCGATGATCCCGATCGGGGCCTACGAGCCGCGTTGGTTCATGGAGGCGGCGCACATGAACCCGGCCGAGGCGCTGCGCGTCCACCGGGATGTCGGCGCCCATAGGAGCGTCGCAATGCACTGGGGCACCTTCCAGCTGACGGACGAGGCGCGGGAGGAGCCGCTACGGGCCCTCTCAGAGGCCAAGGGGAGAGATGCCGTGGATTTCAGCGTCCTGTCGCCCGGGGAGAGCCTAAGCGTGTGACACAAACTCGTGAAATCTCGCGGCTTGAGGGGAACCACGGGGCGGACCTGGGTGTCGCAAGCGGTAGCAAGTCAATCTATTACCCTGTAAATGGTTGCAGATTTCCCAAGAGAGACCAGAATAAGCTTGGTCCCCCCCGGATCGGGGTCCAAGCAACCATGACATCCGTGAGGCTTCCAGCCCTTCTCGGCCTGTTGGCCATTGCCGCAGCATTGCCCGTCAACGGCTATGAGGTGAATGCATGGCCCGCGGCTGTGTTCGAGAAGGACGCGGCGGGGAAAACGGTTTCGTGGACCGGCGCGGGTCCCCTGCTCTTTTCGGGCCAGGCGCCCGCGCCCGACAAGGGCACCGCCCAGGGGTTCAGGCCTTTCTATGTCCGGGTGAAGTCGGAGGAAAATGTGAAGACGGACATCCTCTACCCGCTCTTCTTCTTCCGAAAATACCCCGATGCCTACAAGTGGTCGGTGTTCCAGCTGATCAATGGCGAGGGCATCGACCGGGCTGCGACCCTCTCTGGGCAGCCGACGGACCGGCACCTCGACATCTGGCCCTTCTATTTCTCGCACGAGACCGGGGACCCCAGGGACTCCTACCGCGCGCTCCTTCCCTTTTACGGCACCGTCGTCGGCCGCCTGGGCTTTGACCGGCTCTTGTGGGTGCTCTTTCCGCTCTACGTCGACGCCTACAAGAGGCACACCGACGTGTCCTATATCCCGTTTCCCTTCGTGAGGATCTCGCGGGGCGATGCAAACGGATTCGGGATATGGCCTCTTTTCGGGTCGACCCGGGGGCCCGGAAACTCCCGGCACGCCTTTTTCCTCTGGCCCTTCGGCTGGGACAACGCGGTCGATCCTCCCCCGGAGTCGCCCGCGGGGACAGCCCCGAAGACGCAGCTCGGAATCCTGCCCTTTTACACCCGCGACACGGGCCCCGGCTCGATCAGCGAAAACTACTTCTGGCCCTTCTTCGGGTACACCGAGCTGACGATTCCGGACCGCTACAGCGAAAAGCGCTACTTCTGGCCCTTCCTTGTTCAGGGCCGGGGCGACACCCGGTACGTGAACCGCTGGGGGCCCTTCTACACCTACTCCAACGACAGCGGATACGACTCGCGCTGGGTCCTCTGGCCCCTCTGGCACAGGATGACCTGGGTCGACGAGGACCTCCACCAGTCCAAGACCCAGTTTTTCTACTTTCTGTACTGGTGCCAGGAGCAGCGGAGCGAGTCCCGCCCGTCGCTCGCCCCTGGCTACAAGAGGCACATCTGGCCCCTCCTCAGCATTTGGGACAACGGCGCAGGCAGCCGCCAGGTCGAATTCCCGAGCGTATTCGAAGTCTTCTTCCCCGACAATCCGGACGTCCGCGAGACCTGGTCGCCCCTGTTCTCGGTCTACCGCTTTGACCGGCGCCCCACGGGCGAGAGCCGGAGCGAGCTCCTCTGGGGGGCCCTCACGTGGAAGAGCAACCCGGGCGAAGGCCTCTCCGAATTCCACCTGGGGCCGCTCCTTGGCATGCGCCGTCAGCCCCCAGGCCAAGCCTGGACCATCTTAGGATTCGATTTTGGAGCAAAGTCGGGCGAGAGTTCCCGGCTAAACCGTTGAAATGAAGCAGATCACCCAAGTCCTGGAGGGCATCGGCAGCGTGGTGCAGCTTTTCCTCCGCTCCGTCGCCTACGCGGGCACGCTTCCGCGCCAGTCCGCGCGATTCATCGAGCAGTGCTACATGATCGGCTATACGACCCTTCCGATCGTCGCCGTCCTCAGCTTCTTCATCGGCATGGTGCTTGCGCTCGAGGCCGGCTACGCGATGGAGGGTTTCGGGGCCAAGGAGTTCATCGGCAGCCTGGTGGGCCTCTCGATGGCGCGCGAGCTGGGCCCGATGATGACCTCCGTCCTCCTCGCGGGGCGGGTCGGCTCGGCGATCACGGCCGAGCTCGCCTCGATGAAGGTCTACCAGGAGATCGACGCCCTCACGACCATGAACATTCCCGCAGCCAAGATTCTCGTCCTGCCGCGACTGGCCGCGGTGCTCGTGATGATGCCGGTGCTCATCGTGATCGCCAACATCGTGGGCTGGTTCGGCGGCTCGGTGACCGCACGCTACGTGGCGAGCGTCGGGATAAGCCCCGAGTCCTATTTCGCGGCCCTGAGGCACTACACGAAGTTCAAGGACGTGGTGAACGGCATGGAGAAGGCCGAGGTGTTCGGCTTCGTCGTCGTCCTTGTCTGCTGCGACATCGGGCTCAACACGAAGGGCGGCCCGCGCGAGATCGGGGCGTCCGTCACTCGCGCCGTCGTCGTCTCGCTGATCGCGATCCTCATCCTCGACTACTTCGTGTCGAAGCTCCTCCTCTTCTGAACTCCGGCCCGATCCCATGGACACCCTCTGCAGCAAAACCCGAAACCCGTTCACAGGCGCCGAGGCCAACGCCGTCGGCGTGAAGGTCGACCACGTCCGCAAGAGCTTCTCGGGGGTCGAGGTGCTCAAGGACATCTCCTTCGATGTGCAGCCCGGGGAGATCTTCGTCATCATGGGGCCGAGCGGCTCCGGAAAGAGCGTCCTCCTGAGGGACATCGTCGGCCTTGAGATCCCGACCTCGGGAAAGATCACCATCGACGGCTTGGACCCGTCCCTCGAGGAGACGAGGGAACGCATCCGCGTCGCGCTCGTCTTCCAGGACGGCGCGCTTTTCAACTCGCTCAGCGTCTACGACAACCTGGCGCTCTACCCGCGCGAGCACCGCGCCGGCGACGAGAACGCCATTCGCGAGAGGGTCATGCATGCGCTGAAGATCCTCTCGGTCGAGAACGCCGTGACGAAGTTCCCCTCGGAACTCTCGGGCGGCATGAAGAAGCGCGTCTCCATCGCCAGGGCGCTCGTCATGGAACCCCAGCTCCTGCTCTACGACGAGCCGACCAGCGAGCTCGACCCGGTCATGAGCGCCACGATCAGCGAGATCATCGCCACCCTCAAGAACGAGTACAGCGTGACAAGCATCGTCGTCACCCACGACAGCTCCCTCGCGCTGACGATTTCCAACCGGGTCGGCATCATCATGGCGGGCCAGCTGATCACGCTCGGAACGCCCGAGGAGCTCAAAAACACCAAGGATCCCAGGATCGTCGATTTCCTGAACCCGAAGATCGATATTGAGCACCCCCGATTCAAGAACCTCTAAAAAAAGGAATCCATCATGAACACCACGCAACAATCGGCCCGCGTAGGGCTATTCTTCCTCCTCGGGGTCGCCCTCGTGTGGGTGACGTTCGAGACGCTGAGCGACGGAAAGGTCTTTGAGGAGCACACCCACACCCTGATCGCGGGATTTGACGACCTGAAGCAGCTGAAAAAGGGTGACGAGGTCCGGCTCGCGGGTGTGAAGGTCGGCTCCGTCAGGGAGACGCGCCTGGCGGGCCGCCGCGCGGAGGCCGTCCTCGACATCGACCCGAAGATCCCGATCGCAAGCGACTCCACCGCGATCATCTCCATGTCGGGGCTTATCGGCGGCAACTACATCGCCATCGACATGGGATCTCCCGGTTCCCCCCCGCTGGCGGACGGCGCCGAGATCAGGACGGTGGAGTCGGCCGACCTCAACACGATGATGTCCGAGATAGGCGGCCTAGGAAAGCAGCTCCAGGATTCGCTCGGCTCGTTCAGCAGGGCGCTCAATGGAAGCGGCAAGGACGGCGGGATCATCCAGAAGCTCGACAAGCTCGTCACCGACAACTCCGCCCGCGTCGACGCGACCATGCAGAATCTCCAGGAGATAACGGGCAAGATCAACCGCGGCGAGGGCACGCTCGGAAGGCTTGTCAACGACCCGAAGCTGCACGACGAGCTCCTCGCGACTGTGGACGAGATCAAGGCCACGGCAACCCAGGCCAAGGCGTTCGTCGCGAGCGCCGAGTCCATGATGGATGAGGTGAAATCCGGCAGGGGGACGATCGGGGCCCTCGTCTACGACCAGAAGGCGGCCGACGACATTAAGGCGTCCATCGCGAACATCCGCGCGGTCTCCGACAAGCTCGCAAGCGGACAGGGCACGCTCGGCAAGCTGATCAACGACGAAAGCCTTTTCGACAGCGCTCAAGTGACCATCAAGAAGGTCAACCGGACGCTGGACGGGCTGAACGACTCCGGCCCCATCACGGCCGTGGGCATCGTCGCAAACGCCCTCTTCTAGATGACGCCCGGGGAATATCTCCCCGGCGTCCGGCCTCACACACCACACCCAACATTGTAACATGAAAAACCTACGCCGCCTCCTAGCCTGCTGCGCAGCCGCATTGCTCGTCGTCGCATCGGCGGGCGCCGCCGAATGGACCGAGGATTACGCCTCCGCCCTCGCGAAGGCCAAGAAGGAGCACAAGCTCGTGCTCCTCGACTTCACGGGATCGGACTGGTGCGTCTGGTGCAAGCGCATCGATCTCGAGGTCTTCTCGACCCCGAAGTTCAAGGAATTTGCGGACGAGCGGCTCGTGCTTGTCACGGTCGACTTTCCGAGGGAGCACCCGCAGAAGGACGAGATCAAGGCCCAGAACAAGGGCCTAGCGGAAAAGTTCGGAGTCGAGGCCTACCCCACCCTGATCGTCCTCGACCCCGCCGAGAAGGTCGTCTTCAAGCAGGAGGGCTACGAGGAGGGCGGCCCCGAGGCCTTCATCGCAAAGTTCCCCAAGGCCACGAACTGAGGCCAAGAAGGGGCGGCGGAGCGCGTCCGCCGCCCGGCGCCTCAGGTCTTCGGACCGCGCTGCACCAGGTTGCGCGCGCGCAGCCGCAGGCCATTGAGCCTGATGAAGCCGGTTGCGTCGCTTTGGTTGTACCAGCTTTTGACGCCCTCCATCGACGCGATCTTCATGTCGTAGAGGGAGTACCTGGACCTGCGGCCGCAGGTGATGATGTTTCCCTTGTAGAGCTTGAGGCGCACCGTTCCCGTGACGAATTTCTGGCTCTCGTCGACCAGGGCCTGCAGCGCCTCGCGCTCCGGGGCGAACCAGAAGCCGTAATAGACAAGCTCCGCATACTTGGGGATCAGCGAGTCGCGCAGGTGCATGACCTCGCGGTCAAGCGTCAGCGACTCAACCTGCCTGTGGCCGTGCATCAGGATGGCGCCGCCCGGCGTCTCGTAGACGCCGCGGGACTTCATGCCGACAAACCGGTTCTCGACCAAGTCGACGCGGCCTATCCCGTGCTTGCCGCCGAGCTTGTTCAGCGCCCTGAGGACGCCAGCGGGCGTCAGCCGCCTTCCGTTCACCGCGACACAGTCACCCTTCTCGAAGTCGAGCTCCACGTATTCCGGACGGTCCGGCGCGTCCTCGGGGGAGACCGAAAGCTTGAACATCGCCTTGTTCGACCTCGTGGTCGGGTCGAACCAGGGGTCCTCGAGGATTCCCGCCTCGTAGGAAATGTGCAGGAGGTTCCGGTCCATCGAGTAGGGTTTCTTGGCCGAGGCTTCGACCGGAATCGCATGCTCCTTGCAGTAGGCGATCATTTCCGCCCGGCCGGGGAACGCCTCGCGGAACGCGTCGATCTTCCACGGCGAGATGATCTGGAGCTTCGGCGAAAGCGCCATGTACGTGAGCTCGAACCGGCACTGATCGTTGCCCTTGCCGGTGGCGCCGTGCGCGACCGCCCCGGCCTTCTCCCTCTTGGCGATCTCGATCTGGGCCTTCGCGATCAGCGGGCGCGCGATCGAGGTGCCGAGGTAGTACTGGCCCTCGTAGACGGCGTTCGCCCGCACCATCGGATAGATGAAGTCGCGTGCGAATTCCTCCACCAGGTCGAGCGTGTAATGTTTGGACGCTCCGGTGCGGCGGGCCTTCCGCGAGAGGCCCCTGAGCTCCTCCTCTTGGCCGATGTCGGCCGCAAAGGTGATGATCTCGGCGTCGTAGGTCTCATGGAGCCATTTGACGATGACGGACGTGTCGAGTCCGCCGGAATAGGCGAGGACGATTTTCATTGCTTCCTCCTATAGGAATTTAATTTGCGCCATGAAAACGGCGCAGGCATTGGACGGAGTGACCATTGGCTATTTAAAGGAAAGATGGGCGTAGGCTTGTGGAAACAGGAAGGAAAATTACGCCACGGATACGGCAGATTTGCGAGAAAGAAGACGCGGCCCTTGAGGGCCAGAGGGACAAGCCTGCGTAGGACCCGGCCATATGACCTCGTAGGGACGAACACCCCAATAATCCGCGGCGACGGGTGGCGCCGATCATGGTCCCGCAGGAGGCTCGACAGCCGGAGAATTTGGATCCGGTCGTCGTTACGGCACCGTCATTTCTTGATCGGGCCGGGATCGAGCAAAACGATGATCAACGTTGCGATAGGGCCGATGAAGAGGGAAGCAAACCACCAACCCGCCTTGGACCGCCCCTTGCTCTCGGCAAGGCCTGCATTGATAAACGAAAGCGTAAACCATCCGACCGCGTAACCTGTATGGTGTTCGATAATCATAGTGGGGGTTGTTCGTGCCAGTTGCGCCGACATCCTAATTAACCGCGCTCCTGGCGAGGGCACGGTTCCCGCCCCACAGGAGGCACGCCTTAGGCAGGCGTCGGTTTTGTTTGTTAGGCTTGTTCAAATTCTGAAATTCACCGCCGAGGGCCGAAGTAAACGCCGCCCATCGTTGCCCGCTATCTTTTGAATAAAAACCGACATGAATATCTCCGACGTAGGCAATCCTATCGGGCAACTCAAAGGTGCCACTGCCTCTCTGAACTCGCGTCATTTGCCTGAACTCTATCGAGTCTAATCCCGCCGGTGGACAATGTGCGACGAATAAGCCGATTAATGCCTCGGTATCGCTCGCAAGCGTGTAATGCCCGCGCACGAGGTCCCCTGCCCTCACGGCGCACTCGACGTGGACGCGCTCGCTGTAGCACACGAAGAACTTCCTGCCCGTGCGCGCAGCGGCAGCCCGGACAGCCCTCAGCTCCGCCATCGCCGTGAAGGGGCTCTTGTCGCAAAAACAATCCTTTCCTGCGGCCATCACGTCGCAGCCCGTCGGGCCGCGGTCGCACGGGCCTCCCGCCGCCGCGACGAGCCGGACCATGGGATCGCCGAGGATCTTGTCGAACGTGCGCGCCGCCCTCGCCTGCGGGAGCCGCGCCCTGAAGGCCCTCACCTTCGAGCGGTCGCGGGCGTAAACCAACTTGAGCCTCGCCCCGGCCCCGCACAAACCCTCGCACATCCCGAGGATGTGGTCGTGCTCGAGGTGCGCCGCCGCGAAGACGAACTCCTCCGGGGTGGCCTTGCCGGGCCGGCGCACAGCTGGGGTTGGCGGCATGTTCTGGGTTTTCGGAGCCCGGGCCCGCACGGTCCGGGCGCCCGTTCCGGCGCCCATCCAAGCGCGCTTTGCGGAGGATTCGAGACCTTTTTCTCCGGACGCGCCCGGATCCCGGCGGATTTTCTGCTTCGACGCCGGCGCCGCCGCGCGGTAGTCCATGGGCGAAACCCGCCCCCAAGGGACGCCGCAGGGCGCGGGCCCCCAGCCGCATGCGCCATTTTCGCTCCCTTTTGATCAACAAGGCTGACATCCGCCTTCCCGGCATGCGCGTGCTGACGGTCGCCCTGCACCGGCACCTCCCCGAGCACGCGTCGGTTGAACAGCACCGGCACCGCTGGTGCCAGGCGATCCTCTATCTGAGCGGAATCGGGCAGCAGCAGTTTGCAAGCGGCGAGGCCCGGGTGGAGCCGGGAACCCTGGTCGTCCTGCCGCCGGGCGTGTCCCACGCGTTCAGGCGGACGACGGAGCGGCCGCCGCTCTGCCTCATGATCGACTTCAGCGTGCCGAACGCGCGGCTCGGCCCCGCCGCAGTCTGCAGCCTTAACCGCTCGGAGCTGACCCAGGTGCGCCAGCACCTCGCGCATCTCTTCCGGCTCCAGGCCGGCTCCGGCGGCGTGCTAAGGTGGGAGAGCGCCTCGGCGATCCTCCAGACGCTTATCACCCTCCTGCGGGCCGCGAACTGGCTCGAGAGAGTCCCCCAGCCGGCGGCCCGGGGCGGCGGCGTCATGGGCCGTCTCCTTTCCACCGTGGGGCCGGCCACGCCGCTGCGGCAGGTCGTGCAGCGAAGCGGCTACCAGCGCGACCACCTGAACCGCCTGGTTAAGAGCGAGACGGGCCTCACCCTCGGGCAGCTTCGCACCCAGCGCCGCCTCGCCAGGGCGAAGGAGCTCCTGTCGCAGGGCATGCGGGTGGCGAACGTTGCCGAGGCCGTGGGCGTGCTCGACCAGAGCTATTTTGCGCGCTGGTTCCGGCGGCAGACCGGCCAGACGCCGTCGCGCTGGAGCCCGCGCATCCTCGGTTGATCTCCGCGCCCCGCCTCGAATAGGCTCGAACGCCCTGGGCAAAGTGAACAAAAACAATGTCGCAAAAGTGCTAGGTCGCGCCGAGAAAATCCTCATGGCCGAGCGCTTTTTCGCCTAAGCTACCCCGCCGTGAAGACCCCCCCCGTGATCCTGGTCACAGGCGCCGGCCGCGGACTCGGCCGGGGCATCGCGTTGCAGCTGGCCGCCTTCGGCTGCTCCGTGGCCATCAACTTCGTCGGCAACCGCGCCCGCGCCGAGGAGACCGCAGCGCTGTGCCGGAAGACCTCGGGGACGCGCCGGCAGCGCTTCGTCCCGCTCCAGGCCGACATCGGCTCCAGGCCCGACCGCGCCCGGCTCGTTGCCGAGACCCTCTCGGAATTCGGCCGCATCGACGCGCTCGTGAACAACGCGGGAGTCGCCCCGCGGGTCCGCGCCGACATCGCCGACGCCACCGAGGAGTCGTTCGAGGAGCTGCTCCGCGTCAACCTCCAGGGGCCCTACTTCCTCACCCAGGCGGTCGTGCGGCACTGGCTCGACCGGAGACCCGAGCCCGCCCTTCCCGGCGGGCACAAGGTCGTCTTCATCACCTCGATCTCGGCCGATACGGCGTCGGTCAACCGGGGGGACTACTGCATCTCGAAGGCCGGCCTGGCGATGGCGGCGCAGCTCTGGGCCGTGCGCCTCGCGAAGGAGGGCATTTCGGTCGTCGAGGTGCGGCCGGGCCTCATGGCGACCGACATGACGGCGGTTTCGAAGAAGAAGTACGACCAGCTCATCGCAGGGGGCCTCGTGCCGCAGGGGCGCTGGGGCACCGCCGAGGACGTCGGCCTCGCCGTCCGCTCGGTCATCGCCGGGAACCTCCCCTTCTCCACCGGTTCGGTCATCACGGTCGACGGCGGCCTCCACGTCCGGAGGCTCTAAAGGACCGCACCCATGCTCCAAGCCGACACCACCCTGACCCCGGTTTCCCTGCGCGGGGACATCGACCGCCTTTTCGAGCTGTCCGCCAGGAAGGTGTTCGCGCTCGACCGAAGCTGGGACCCCCTCGCCGGGTCCCCTGTGGTCACGGTGGGCGGAAAATATGCGCCTCGCGGCTGGACGGAGTGGACCCAGGGCTTCCAGTTCGGCTCGGCGGTCCTGCAGTTCGCCGCCACGGGCGACAGGCGGGCGCTCGCCATCGGGCGGGCCGGCACGATCCGGCACATGGCAGCCCACGTGAGCAACGTCGGGGTCCACGACCACGGGTTCAATACCGTCTCGACCTACGGCAACCTCTATCACCTCGCGGCCTCCGGCGCCATGGAGGCCGACGAGGGCGAAGTCCGCTTCTACGAGCTCGCTCTCAAGGTCTCGGGCGCGGTGCAGGCGGCGCGGTGGACGGACCTTCCCGGGGGCCTCGGGTACGTCTATTCCTTCAACGGGCCGCATTCGCTCTTCGCCGACACAATCCGCTCCCTGCGAGTCCTCGCGCTCGCCCACCGGCTCGGCCACAGCCTCATGGGCGAGGGCGACCGGAGGATCTCCCTCCTCGGCCGCCTCCTCGTCCACGCCGAGACGACGGCGCGGTTCAACGTCTATTTCGGAGAGGGGCGCGACCTCTACGACGTGCCCGGGCGGGTCGCCCACGAGTCGATCTTCAACCCGAACGACGGCTCCTACCGCTGCCCGAGCACGCAGCAGGGCTTCTCCCCCTTCACCACTTGGACGCGGGGCCTGGCCTGGATCCTCTGCGGCTACGCCGAGCAGCTCGAATTCCTCGATTCGCTGCCCGAGGGAGATCTGAAGGCGCACGGGGGAAAGGCACCCCTCCTCGGCCGATTCCTCAGGGTGGCCCGGGCGACGGCGGATTACTACCTTGCGCAGACGCCCACGGACGGCGTGCCCTACTGGGACACCGGCGCACCGGGCCTCGTGCGGCTCGGCGCCTACCTCGAGCGACCCGCCGACCCCTTCAACGACCACGAGCCGGTCGACAGCTCGGCGGCGGCCATCGCGGCGCAGGGCCTCGTGAGGCTCGGGCGCCATCTGCGCGCCAGGCGCCCATCCGCGGCCGGCGACCGCTACCTCGCTGCCGGGCTCACCATCGCAAGGACGATCTTCAGCGAGCCCTACCTCTCGACCTCGCCGCGGCACCAGGGGCTCCTGCTCCACTCGGTCTATCACCGCCCCAAGGGCTGGGACTGCGTTCCGCCGGGCCGGAAGGTCCCCTGCGGCGAGTCGAGCATGTGGGGCGACTACCATGCCCGGGAGCTTGCGCTGCTGATCAAGCGGATGGCCGAGCGCAAGCCCCACTACACGTTCTTCGGCCTCTAGGGAGCGCGCCATGGTCCCCCCCCTCGCCGATGGCTCCCGCCTGTGCCTCCACACGATGACCACGAAGCCGTGGAGCCTCGAGGAATGCGCCCGCCACTACGCCGACGCCGGCATCAAGGGCATCACCGTCTGGAGGAACATGCTCTCCGAGACACGTCCCGCGGCCGCGGGCGAACTGCTGCGCAGCCACGGCCTGACGGTCGTGTCGCTCTGCCGCGGGGGGTTCTTCCCGGCTGCGTCGGCGGAGGGCCGCGCGAGGGCGATCGACGAGAACCGCAGGTGCGTGGATGAGGCGGCCGCGCTCGGCGCCCCGCTCATCGTGCTTGTCTGCGGCTCCGCACAGGGGCAGCCGCTGGCGCAGTCGCGCGGTCAGATCGCCGACGGCATCGCCGCCGTGCTGCCGCACGCCGCCGCCGCCGGGGTCCGGCTCGCCGTCGAGCCGCTGCACCCCATGTACGCCGCCGACCGTTCGGCCGTGAGCACCCTGGGCCAGGCCCGCGCGATCTGCCGGCAGCTCTCCTCCCCCTGGCTCGGGATCGCAGTCGACGTGTACCACACGTGGTGGGACGACCGGCTTGAGGAAGAGATCCGGGCCTGCGGGCGCGAGGGAACGCTCCTCGCCTTTCACGTCTCCGACTGGCGGACGCCCACCGTCGACCTCCTCGAGGACCGCGGCCTCATGGGAGAGGGATGCATCCCGATCCGGCAGATCCGCGGCTGGGCCGAGGAGGCCGGATTCAGGGGCTTCGTCGAGGTCGAGATCTTCTCGCGCCGGCTCTGGGCGATGGACCAGGCGCGGTACCTCGCGGACATCAAGGCCGCCTATCTCGAGCACACCTGAACAGCATGAAAACGCACACCGTCGGCATCATCATGAACGGCGTCACCGGGCGCATGGGGACAAACCAGCACCTGGTACGCTCGGTGCTCGCCATCCGCGGGCAGGGCGGCGTCCGCCTTGGGAACGGGGACACCATCATGCCCGACCCGATCCTTGTCGGCCGAAACCCTGGAAAACTCAAGGCCCTCGCCGATGCGTACGGTGTCTCGCGCGTCGCCTCATCGCTCGAGGGCGCCCTGGCCGACCCGTTCAACCGGATCTACTTCGACGCCCAGACGACCGACCGCCGCGCCGAGTCGGTCCGCCGGGCGATCGCCGCCGGCAAGGCGATCTACTGCGAGAAGCCGATCGCAGGCGACACGGCCACCGCCGTGGCGCTCTACCGTGAATGCGCGGCCGCGGGGCTAAAGAACGGGGTTGTGCAGGACAAGCTCTGGCTCGGGGGGCTGCGCAAGCTCAGGTCCCTCGTCGAGTCCGGGTTTTTCGGGCGGATGCTCTCCGTGCGCGGGGAATTCGGGTACTGGGTGTTCGAGGGCGACACGCAGCCCGCGCAGCGGCCGTCGTGGAACTACAGGAAGGAGAGCGGCGGCGGCATCGCGATCGACATGCTCTGCCACTGGCGCTACGTGATCGACAACCTCTTCGGGGAGGTCGCCGCCATCTCGTGCACCTGCGCGACGCACATCCCCGAGCGCCGCGACGAGGAGGGCAGGCCCTACGCGTGCACCGCGGACGACGCCTTCTACGCCACGATGCGCACGAGGGAGGGACTTGTCGTCCAGTTCAACAGCTCCTGGTGCACGCGGGTGCGGCGCGACGACCTGCTCACGCTCCACGTCGACGGCACCCGGGGGTCCGCCGTCGCGGGCCTGCGCGACTGCTGGACGCAGTCCGCGGCGGACACGCCTCGGGCCGTTTGGAATCCCGACATCGAGCAGCCGATCAAGTTCTTCGAGGGATGGCGAAAGATGCCCGAGGACCCGTCCCAGGACAATGCCTTCAAGGCGCAGTGGGAGCTCTTCCTGAGGCACGTCGCGGGCGACGAGCCCTTCCGATGGACGCTCCTAGAGGGCGCGAAGGGCGTGCAGCTCGCGGAAAAGGGGCTTGAGTCCTCGGCGAAGGGTGCCTGGGTCGAGGTGGGCCCGCTCGCGTGAGGGGTCCCGCCCAAGCGCGGGTTCAGGGGTGGTTGTAGTCGCCGAGAGTCCGGATCCAGATGTTTCGGAAGCGGACCGGATTTCGGTGCTCCTAAAGGCCGACCACCACCTCGGTCGGATGGGGCGGCCGGTGCGCGCCCAGCGCCTTGTGCGGAACTCCGTTCATACGTCGGCCGAGCCAAAAAACTCGCGGCAGTTGCGCAGGACGACCCGTTCTGGATGACGGTCACGGCGGCCCGCTTCACGAGGACCCCGGCGCCGTCCCAACGCGGCGCCTCGAAGATGATGTCGTAGGTCTGCCATTCGCCCGGCGGCTTGCAGGCGTTCGCGATCGGCGGCAGCTGCCCGTAGAGCGCCCCCGGCCGCGGCGTCCCGCTAGGCGCCCCGCGAGGCGCAGAGGACCGACATGATCGCCTTCTGGACGTGCAGCCGGTTCTCGGCCTCGTCAAAGATGATCGAGCGCGGGTTGTCGAGGACCGCCTGCTCCACCTCCTCCCCCGGATGGGCTGGCAGGCAGTGCATGAAGAGGGCGTCGGGCTTCGCGGCCGCGAAGAGCCGGGCGGTGACGGCAAAGGGCCGCATTCTCGCGGCGCGGGCCGCCGCCTCCTTCTCGTGCCCCATGCTGGCCCAGACGTCCGTGTACACGATGTCGGCGCCCGCAACGGCCTCAAAGGGGTCCGTCGTGAACTGGAAGTCCTCGGAGCGGCCCTCGGCCTTCAGGAGCGCCCGGATTCTCTCCTTGGGCTCGTGTCCCTTCGGGCCGGCCAACGAAACCCTCATGCCGAAGAGGCTCGCACCGAGGATCCACGAATTCGCCATGTTGAAGTTCGTGTCGCCGAGGAAGGCGATCTTGCGGCCCCGGAGCGCCGCAAGCAGGTCCCCGCCCGGTCCGGCCCAGCGCTCGGCCGCCGTGAACGCATCCGCGTAAATCTGGCAGGGGTGGAGGAAGTCCGTGAGCGCATTGATCAGCGGGACCGTGACCACGGCGGCCAGCCGCTCGACCTGGGCGTGCTCGAAGGTGCGGATGATGATCCCGTGGACAAAGCGCGAAAGGACGCGGCCGGTGTCCTCGACGGACTCGCCGCGGCCGAGCTGGATGTCGTTCGTGTTAAGGAAGAGCGGATGCCCGCCTAACTCATTGATCCCGACCTCAAAGGAGACGCGGGTGCGGGTGCTCGACTTGGAGAAGATCATGGCCCACGTCTGGCCCGAAAGCACGGGGCGGGAGCCCGTCCCGCGCGTCCTCTTGAATTCGCGGGCAAGCGCGAACACCTCGCCCAACTCATTGGGTCCCAGGTCGGTCTCTTTGAGGAAGTGCTTCATCGACGGAAGCGTAAAGATCTAGGGGATTAGGGGGGCCCCGACGAGAGGAAAGTGGGCGATCCACGGGGGCCGTTGCGCCCGAGCGGGTCAATCTGGCGCCGTTCCGGCGGCGCCCGTCAGCCCTCCGGCGCCTTCCTGGAAGCCGGCCTCAGGGCCCTGCACGGCCCGCGAACCACCCCGGCCAGATCCGAACGCACCGCCCGCTCGATGAGCGCGCTCAATTCGGTCCGCTCGAGGATCGCACGGGCCATCAGCTTCCTAAAGAGCGGGCGCGGCAGTCTGATGCGGACGCTGCAAACGTAGGAGGGCATCCGAATATCGTTAATAACCGTTATTAACAGTCAACAGCTATTTCCCCCTCTCCTGCTTGGATTTGCCTGGAAAATAACCCACGATCCCGGGATGCCCAAACGAGGGAGATCCTACGTCAACCAGAGCGTTTCGTTTCCGCCGGGTCTCCTGGCCGAGGCACGGGTGCGCGCCGGAAGGCTGGGCCTCTCCTTCAGCGCCTATGTCCAGAAGTGCCTCGAGCGTGACCTGGCCGAGCGCGGCGCGATCACCTTCGTCGAAATGGACACCCGGACCCAGGCCGCGGCGGAGCCGCCCCAGTCCCTGCCCGCGGCGCAGAGGCCCCGCAGGCCGCGCAAATAGGGGCGCCGGCCCTAGCGTCCGCCCAGGACGTCCCTGAAAATGGAGACGGAACGGGCCAGTTCCTCGGCGGACGCATTGAGCGGCGGAAGCAGGCGGATGACGTTCACGCCGGCCGGCGCCGTCAGCAGGCCCCGCTCGCGCAGCGCCGCCAGCGTGGGAGCCGAGTCTAAAGCCATCTGGACGCCGACCATGAATCCCCTGCCGCGGACCTCAAGGACCTGCTTCGGGAAGTCCGCCGCCATCGTTTCAAGCTCCTTGATCCAGGGAACGCTCTCCCGGGCGACGTGCCCCAGGAGCCCCTCGCCCTCAATCACATCAAGGACCGCAAGCGCGGCCGCACACGCGAGGGGCGTGCCGCCGAAGGTCGACCCGTGCATGCCCGGCTGGAAGAGGCCCGCGGCCCGCTCCCCGACCCAGACCGCCCCGATCGGGAAGCCTCCGGCGAGGCCCTTGGCCATGGCAATCGCATCCGCGCGGACGCCCGCGTGCTCAAAGGCAAAGAACCTCCCGGTCCTGCCGGCGCCGCACTGGACCTCGTCGAGGAGCAGCAGCAGTCCGCACTCGTCGCAGAGCCGGCGCAGCCCCTGGAGAAACTCCGGCTTGCAGGGATTCACCCCCCCGTCCCCCTGGATCGACTCCACGAGGATGGCGGTCGTATCGGCATCGACGAGGTTCGCGAAGCTCTCGAGGTCGTTCAGCTCGCCAAACACGAACCCGGGCACGAGCGGACGGAATCCCCTCTGGACGGACTCCTTCGGGGTCGCGCTCATCCCGCCGAACATCCGTCCGTGGAACCCGTTCTTTGCGCAAACGACCTTGATGCACCGGCCCTCGACGCCGGACTTCCGGACGCCGTGAAGGCGGGAGAGCTTGATCAGCGCCTCGTCCGCCTCGCCGCCGCTGTTGCAGAAGAAGACGCGCCCGGGCCCCGCGAACCCGACCAGCCTGCGGGCGAGCTCGCCCTGATTCGAATTGCGGAAGAGGTTGCTCACATGGACGAGCTCAGCCGCCTGGCGCTGGACCGCCGCAACCCAGCGCGGGTGGCAGTGGCCGAGCGAGCTCACGGCGATGCCCGACGAGAAGTCGAGATAGGCCCGGCCCTGGTCGTCCCAGACCGTGGTGCCGAGCCCGCGGACGAGCGTCAGCGGCGGCCGCGCGTAGTTCCTGAGGACATAGGAATCGTACAATTCCGCGGCGCTCGTGCGGACATGAGAGGCGATCTCAGCCATGGACGATCTCCGTTCCGATCCCCTTGTCCGTGAAGATCTCAAGCAGAAGGCTGTGGGCCAGGCGGCCGTCGATGAAATGCACCCTCTGGACGCCCTCCTGGAGGGCCCTGACGGCGCTCGCGACCTTCGGGCGCATGCCCTTGTCGATGACGCCCGTCTTCCGGAGGTCATCGACCTGGCTGATCTTGAGGGTAGAGATGAGCGTCGCGGCGTCGGGCGGCGCCGAAAGGAGACCGGGGACGTCGCTCATGTAGAAGAGCCTGCGGGCCCGGAGGGCGCTCGCCACCCGCCCCGCGACCACGTCCGCATTCACGTTGTAAGGCTTCCCGTCATAGCCCTCGGCGACCGGCGAAATCACGGGCACAAACCCGTCGGCGATCTCCTTCTTGATGAGCTTCACCTTCACCTCGGTCACCTCGCCCACGAAGCCCAGGTCGATCGCGTTGCCCTCCTCGTCGGTCTCCAGCTTCTGGCAGACGAGGACCGTGTCCCCGGGAAGGCCCTTCGGCTTCGCTTTCGCCGCCGAAAGGGCCTCGCACACGTCGCGGTTCACGATTTCGTCGAGCGTCTTCTTGACGATCGCAATCGTCGCCTCGTCGGTCACCCGCAGGCCCTTCACGAAATTCGCCTTCAATCCCGACTCCTCCATCGCCCTTGTGATCGCCTTGCCGCCGCCGTGGACGACCACGACGTTGATCCCGACCGCGGAGAGAAACGCGATGTCGTAGGTGACGCGCGCCCTCACGGTCGGGTCCGGATCATCCATGAAGCTGCCTCCGTATTTCACGACGAAGGTCGAGCCCCGGAAATCCTGGATGTAGGGAAGCGCTTCCAGGAGGACCTTCGCCTTCGCGGTGACCTCGGCCACATTCGAATCAATGCTCACGGGACCCGCGCCTTCGGTGGGTGGTTCAGGAATGTCGATTGTGTGTGCACGCGTGTCGAAGCCGACGGCATGATGCTTACAACAGCGTTGCCTTCCATTTCCACAACAATTTGACGGGGCCCGGAAAAAATCGGCTTCACTCCGCGGCCCCGCGCCCACACTCATCAGTGCATGTCCAGCACACAGATGGTCTTCCCAGACCGTGCATCGCACCGGGCCTGGCTGAAAACGCAGTCGGATTTGCCCGCCGGATTCCGCGTCGGCGTGACCCGATTCGGTTTCACGCCGGTCGAGGCGCCCAAGCCCGCGAGGATGACCGTGACCCTTATCGCCCTCGATCGGCCGAGCCCCGACTTTGCCGCGGTCTTCACCCGGAACGCCTTTCCCGGCGCCCCCGTGACGGTCGGGCGCCGCCGGCTCCAGGAGCCGGCGCTCGCGGCGATCGTCATCAACAACAAGATCTCCAACGTGTGCGCGCCCTCGGGCGTGGCGTCGGCCGAGCGGATCTGCGCCGAGGCTGCGGCGCTCCTCGGGGTTTCGCCCGGCGCGGTGCTGCCCAGCTCGACCGGCGTCATCGGATGGAGCCTGCCGGTCGGCGCGATGGTCGCGTCGCTTCCAGCCGCGGTGGCGGCGCTGGAGGGCGGATCGGTGATGCCGGCCGCAGAGGGGATCGTCACGACGGACCTCTACCCCAAGGTCCGGCGAGCCGCGGTCGCCGGGGGCTCGATTGTCGGGATCGCGAAGGGGGCGGGCATGATCGAGCCCAACATGGCCACCATGCTCGTGTACCTCCTCACCGACCTCTCGGTCCCGAGGGGCGAGCTCCGGCGGATGCTCAAGGCGGCGGTCGAGCCCTCCTTCAACTCGATCAGCGTCGACAGCGACACGAGCACCTCAGACACCGTGGCGCTCGTCTCGTCTGGGAGGACCCCCTGCCCAGACTTGGGTGAATTCGAGGACGCGCTCGGCCGCGTGTGCCGGGATCTGGCCGAGGACGTCGTCCGCAACGGGGAGGGCGTCCGCCACGTGATCCGGGTCCGGGTCGTGAACGCCGTCGACTTCGCCTCCGCCCGGGCGCTGGGCAAGGCCGTCGTCAACGCGCCCCTTTTCAAGTGCGCGGTGGCCGGCAACGACCCCAACGTCGGGCGCCTCGTGCAGGCGATCGGCAAGCATGTCGGGGCGCACTGCCCGGATACGGACCTGTCCCGGATGCGCATGGCGCTCGGCGGCGTGGAGATCTTTGCCGGCGGGGCGTTCAGGCTCGACCCCTCGAAGGAGGCCGCGCTCGTCGCGCACATGCGCCAGGCCGAGCTCTACGCGAGCGCCCCTCCAAAGGACGGCGTCTTCACGCCCCCGGTCGACTTCCCGGCGCACGAGCGCTGCGTCATGATCGAGGTCGACTTCGGGCACGCGGGCGGAGCCTCCGCGGTCGTCCTCGGCTCGGACCTGACCCACGAGTACGTGAGCGAAAACGCCGACTACCGGAGCTAGCGGGCCCGTTCAGCGCAGCCCGGCCGTCTCTTCGAACCCGTACCAGAGGTTCATGCTCTGGATCGCCTGGCCCGCCGTCCCCTTCACGAGGTTGTCCTCGGCCGAGGTGATGACGAAGTTGCCGGTGCGCGGGTCAAGGACCGCCGACATGTCGACCCGGTTGGTACCCACGACGTGCGCGGTGTCCGGCGTCTCCCCCGTCGGGAGGATCTGGACGAAGGGCGCGCCGGCATAGGCCCTCCGCCACGCCAAGTAGAGCGTCTCGATCGTCGCCCCGGGCGCGGCCGGAACGGTGATGGTCGTGGCGATGCCGTAGCGCATGGGCGCCAGGTGCGGGTTGAACTGGATCACGGTCTTCGCCCCGGTGTGGAGCTCGAGCTGCTCCTCGATCTCGGAGAGATGCCGGTGCCTGACGAGACCGTAGGCCTTCGCGCTCTCGTTGCGCTCCACGTAGAGGTAGGCCTCCTCGACCTTGCGGCCCGCGCCGCTGACGCCGCTGAAGCTGTTGACCACGATGTGCTCGCGGGTGACGACGCCGTCCTTCAGGAGCGGGACGAGCGGGACGAGGATGCTGGTCGGGTAGCATCCGGGAGAGGCCACGATTTTCGCGCCGTCCTTCCACGAGGGGGGCGTCAATTCCGGCAGCACATACCGGGCGAAGGGCAGGAGCTCCGGGGCGTGGTGCTTTCCATAGTACTTTTCATACGTCGCCAGGTCGGAGACCCGGAAGTCCGCGGAGAGGTCGATCACCCTCTTGCCGGCGCCGACCAGGGCCCGGGCGTATTCCGCCGCCGCCCCGTGCGGCAGCGCGAGGAAAAAGAGCGGCACGTCACCCGCCGCCAGCGCCGCCGGATCCGAGGCCACAAACCTGATCCCGCGGTCGATGCCCCTCACGGCGGGGATCACCTGGGAGAGCGCCTTTCCGGCGTGGGTCCTCGAGGTCACGCACGCGAGCTCAACCCGGGGGTGACCCAGGAGCAGCTTCACGAGCGTTTCGCCCGCATAACCCGACGCGCCTACGATGCCGACCTTCATGGGAAACGAACAATCAAATTGGATGAATCGAAACTCCAGAAATAAATGAAAAAGCCGCCGACCGGCAAGCGGTGGCGGCTTCGCAAAGGGACCGAATGCGCCTTTAGCGCTTCGAGAACTGGAACCGCTTGCGCGCGCCCGGCTGGCCGGCCTTCTTGCGTTCCTTCTCCCGGGGGTCGCGGCGGATGTGGCCGGCCTTCTTCAGGGCGGGCCTGAGCTCGGCGTTCATCTTCTGGAGCGCCCGGGCGATGCCGTGCGCGACCGCGCCGGCCTGGCCGGCGACGCCGCCCCCGGAGACGTTCGCCGTCACGTCGATCTTCTCGCGGAGGTCGACCGTCTGGAGCGGGGCGTAGGCCTGCTTGGCAAAATTGTCGTGGGAGAAATAGCTGTCGAATCCGCGTCCGTTGACGGTCAGCTTGCCGCTGCCGTCCGCGATGCGCACGCGGGCCGTGGACGTCTTGCGGCGCCCGGTTCCTGTGAAGATGCTGGCGGGAGTGCTCATGTTCAGACTGAGATCTTGATCGGGTTGTTGGCCTCGTGGGGGTGCTTCGTGCCGGCGAAGACGCGCAGCTTCGTCAGCATCTTGGCCGCAAGGCGGTTCTTGGGAAGCATTCCCTTGACCGCGTGCATGATGACGAATTCGGGGCGTTTCTCGCGCATCTGCTTCTGGCTGCGGAAGCGCTCGCCGCCGACGAAGCCCGAAAACGCCATGTACTCGTTCTGGTCCTCCTTCTTGCCGGTCAGGACGACCTTCTCGGCGTTGAGGACGACGACGTAGTCACCCGTGTCGACGTGGGCCGTGTAGGTCACCTTGTTGCGGCCCCGGATGATGTTGGCGAGCTTGACTGCGAGACGGCCGAGCACCTGCCCATCGGCATCAACGAGATACCACTTGGGTTGTACTGTCTCCTTCTTCGCGAGATACGTTTTCATGGGAAAAGGGGGTAAGACCATTGATTACGGGGGGGGGTGTCAACCCCTGTTTTGAATCTTGGTTCCAGGCTGGAATTTGCAACGATGCCCCCAATGAATCACCGCAACGCTCTCGCATGGGCGGGGATCCTCGGCGCCTCCGGCGTCGTCCTGGGCGCCTTTGGGGCCCATGCCCTTAGGGAGGTTCTTGAAAAATCAGGAACCCGCGACGTCTGGGAGACCGCGTCCAAGTACCAGATTCTGCATGCCGCCGCCCTTCTGGGGTTTGCGGGATGGCTCCGCGCGCTGGCGAAGCCTCCCGGAAGGTGCGCCGCCTGGGCCGTCCGCCTGTGGGTCGCGGGCACGCTCCTTTTTTCGGGCTCCCTCTACGCCCTGGCCCTCGGCGGCCCCCGCTGGCTTGGGCCGGTGACGCCCCTCGGCGGCCTGGCCCTGATCTCGGGCTGGGTGCTCGCCGCGGCGGCGGCCGTCGCGGACTGACCCCTCCCGTCCATGACGCCACCCGACGGCCCTCCCCCCCTCCCCGAGGAGCTCCGCGCGATGCTCGCGGCGGTCCGCCGCGTCGGCAGGCCCCGGCTCGTCGGCGGGGGCGTGCGCGACTGGCTTCTCGGGAGGCCGACCCACGATTTTGACATCGAGGTCGGCGGCGTCGGCTTTGAGCCGCTCAGGCGCGAGCTCGCGCCCTTCGGGGCGACCGACATCGTCGGCAGGAGCTTCGGCGTGATCAAGGTGCGCGGGCCCGGGGGCGAAGAATACGATTTCAGCCTGCCGCGCAGGGAGTCGAAGACCGGCGCCGGCCACCGCGGATTCGCGGTCGCCCCCGACCCGGCGCTCAGCGACGCCGACGCGGCGGCCCGGCGCGACTTCACGGTGAACTCGATCGCGGTCGACCCCTTCACGGGCTCCGTGATCGACCCCTTCAACGGAAGGGGCGACCTCGAGGCCCGGGTCCTGCGCCACACGGGTCCCGCATTCACGGACGACCCGCTGCGGGTCCTGCGCGCATTCCAGCTCGCGGCGCGCCTCGATTTCAGCCTGGCGCCCGAGACGGCCGAGCTCTGCCGCACGATGATCGCGTCCTACGCCGAGCTTCCGCCGGAGCGGGTCTGGGGTGAATGGGACAAATGGGCGGCCAAGTCCGTCCGGCCCTCGCGGGGGATCGAGGTCCTCGAGGAGACCGGCTGGATCCGCCATTTCCCCGAGGTCGCCGCACTGCGCGGGACGCCGCAGGAGCCCGACTGGCACCCCGAGGGCGATGTCCTCACCCACACGGCCCATTGCCTCGACGCCCTCGCCTCGCTCGCGGAATGGGAGGCCTCCCTCCCCGCCCGCCGCAGGATGCTCTCCCTGGCCGTCCTCGCCCATGACTTCGGCAAGCCCCAGACGACCGAGCAGGCGGACCGCAGGGGAAAGCTGCGCTGGGTGAGCCCGGGGCACGAATCGGCGGGCGGCCCCCTTTCGGACGCGTTTCTCCGCAGGATCGGGGCCCCCCTTGACCTCGATCAGCCGGTCCGGGCGCTTGTCGTCAACCACCTTGCCCACCACCACGGCGGAAACGACTTCACGGACGCGCAGGTCCGCAGGCTCGCCCGGAAGCTCGCGCCGGCGACGATCGACGACCTCGCCCTCGTCATGGTCTCCGACGCCCGGGGCCGCCCGCCGCTCCCCTCGGACGACATCCTTGAGCGGATCGCGCGCCTGAAGGCCCGTGCCACGGCCCTTGCACTCGAGGCGGCGGCCCCGAAGCCCATCCTCCTGGGGCGCCATCTCCTGGCCTTGGGCCGCAAGCCCGGCCCCGAATTCAAGCCGCTTCTCGCCGCGGCCTTCGAGGCCCAGCTCGACGGCGCTTTTGCCGACGAGAAGGGCGCGATCGCCTGGCTCCGGGAGCACGCGCGATGATCGCCGCCTTTCAATGGGACCTCGCCCGCCAGGTGGAGCGGCTCGATTGGCTCCTCGCCCAGCTCCCGCGCTATGCCGGCTGGGGATACAGGGAGCTCTACCTCCACATCGAGGATTCGGTTGAATTTCCGAGCCTTCCCGGCGTCGCCCGCCGGGACGCCTACACGAGGAGCCAGTTCGGACGCCTCGTGGGCGAGGCTTCGCGGCAGGGGATCGGCGTCGTCCCGATCATCAACCTCCTCGGGCACACCCAGTACCTGATCAAGGTGCCGGAGCTGCGCGAATTGAACGAGCTTCTGGCACCCGACGGGTCGCCGCTCGAGCGCGGCCAGGTATGCCCCCTCCACCCGAGGATGCTCGAGGTGGCCGACGCCCTGATCGGCGACATGGCCCCCTTCTGCACGGCCGGCAAGGTCCATGTGGGCCTGGACGAGTCCTTCAGCCTCGGCCGCCATCCCCTGTCGGTCGCCGAGATCGCGGACGCGGGCCTGGGGGCCCATTTCGGCCGCTACGTGCAAAGGCTCTACCGCGTGGCACAGGGCCGCGGCCTGCGGCTCGGGATCTGGGCTGACATGCCGGCCCTGATTCCCGAGGCCATCGGCCATCTGCCCCCCGGGATCATCGCCTACGACTGGTACTACTACCCGTTTGGCCGCCGTCCCCGCCTCGAATTGCGCAATTTCGCCGAATACGACCTCGTGCCCGCACTCAGGGCCCGGGGGATCGAATACTGGGGCTGCCCCATGAATGGCTCCTTCCGCCACGAGCCCCTTCCCGTGTTTGGCGAGAGGCTCGCAAACGCGCGCGACTGGTGGCGCCGTTGCGGGGCCGTGGGAGCCGGCGGCCTTCTCCTCACCTCCTGGGAGCCGAGCCGCCTGGCGATCGAGATGACGACCGTGGTCGACGCGGCCGCAGCCTGCCTCTGGCTTGACCCTGAGATCGAGGACATCCCCGGAATGCTCGCAAAGGGCTTCGAGCGGGTGTTCGGTGGCTCCGAGGGCCGCGAGCGCGCCCGGGAGGCGCTCGCCTGCGACGCCCGCGCCTTTGCCGGCCACTCCCGGTGGGAAATCAACGACCGGTGGGACGGGTGCGCCCCGACCCGGGGCGTCGCCCGGTTCGAGGAGGAGCGCGCCTTCTTCGGCCGGCTCGCCCGCCGCGATCCGCCGCTTCCCAAGCCCTTCCGCTTGAGCGTCCAATTCCGCCGCTATCTGGCCGAGCGGGACATCTACGTGCGTTCCGCGGCGGCCGCGACGCTCGCCCTGCGACGACGGCTGGCCCGCCGCGGCCCGGACGACCCCCTGGTGTCGAAGGGGCTGGCGCGGATGCTCCGCCACGCGGACGAATTCGCGGCGACCGCGAAGGCGGGCCGGCGAGCCGCCCGCGACCTCTGGCGCCTCACCCGCGACCGCCGGGTGTCGGGGCCAAACGAGCGCATCGTCGCTCTCGATTCCGTCCGGATCCGCGCCCTTCGGCGCTGGATCGCGCGCTGCCTCGCCGATCCGCGCAGGCTGTTTGCCCCATCCCCGGTCTGCGGTGCGTGGCACCTGCGCTTCGACGTCCTCCTGGACCGTCCCGCCCTGCAAAGGGTGGTCGTCGAGCGCCGCGGTCCGGACGGCATGTGGAAGGCGATCCGCGCCCGCACCCTGATCGAATTTCGCGCCGCGGCCGCCCGGCCCCGGGCGCGCCTGCGCAGGGAGATGAGCGTCCCCGTGGAGGGACCGGAGGCCCCCCTTCGCATTGCGGCGAGGGGCCTCGGCCGCTTCGGAGTTTCCCAGGTGGAGCTTACGGACGGCGTCCAGGTGAGGCTGGCCCGAGGCTGGTCGGCCAGGCGGCCAAGATATATCGGGAAGAACCCGCCCCGGAGCGGGTTCCCCAGGCTCGACTGGGAGCGCAACACGGGCCTTATCACGCTGCGCTTCGGCGGTTGATCCCAGGCTCGGCAAAATACTATGAAGCCAATCCCGGGATCCTGTTTATGCGGTGAGGTCGCCTTCGAGGTAACCGGGGCTCCATTGAGATTTATCTATTGCCACTGCCGTTCATGCCAAAAATCGAGTGGGTCCGTTCATGCCGCCAACCTGGCGTTCCCCAAAGATTCGTTGAAATGGACACGGGGCGAGACCTTCATCGAACTCTTTGTCGATACGAAGGAGAACCCGGGTTTCCCTCGTTGCTTTTGCAGGAGTTGCGGTTCACCCGTGCCAAAGTTGAGCCGCAATCGGCAGCTCTGGGTTGTGCCGAGCGGAACATTGGATGCGGATCCAGGAATGAGGCCCCAGGCGAACATTTACTGGGCGGAGCACGCACCCTGGTATGTTTCGGCCGATCAAATTGCCAAAAACGAGGGTTCATTGATGCCGAAACCATCGCCGGAACCGACCCCCGCGCCAGGCGCGCCTCCAGCCGGGCAGGAGCCGCGCCTTCCCTAATGCCGTTCATTTCAGCGCTCCAAAGGGCGGCCCCTGGAGACGCAACAAACAAAATGGCCCGGCTAAAAAGCCGGGCCATTGATTGAGAACTAGGCTGTCAGGACAGCGTTAGAAGCTGTACTTGCAGTCGACGTAGAACATCCGGCCGATGGCGCCGTCGTAGGTGCCAACGTCCGCATTGGTCGACCCTCCGAACGCATTGATGGCGGTCGGAGGTTGCATATCGGCGATGTTGTTGCAGCCGAGCGTCACCTTCAGCCCGTCGAGCCACTTGCTGGCGTGGAGGTGGTTGAAGCTATAGCTCACGCCGACGTCGAACGACGTGAACGAGGCGACGCTTTCGAAGCCGTACTGGTTGTCGCCGCCCACACCGATGTCCTGGACGCTGGAGACGTAGGTCATGGCGATGAAGGCATCGACGCCCGCATTGTTGTAATCAAGCGTCGTGTGCGTGCGCCATTTCGGAACGGTGCCCGCATTCGTGGAGGCGTAGCCCGCGTACTGGTAGTAGGGCTCCGTCGGAATCAGCTCTTCCTCGTAGCTGTTGTACCAGGTCCAGACCGACGAGATGTCGAACCGGCCGATGCCGACGACCTTCTTCGTGTATTCGATGTCGATATCGGTGCTGTTGATCTTGTCGCCCGAGAGGTTGACGTTGTTCTCGATGACGTAGATCGACTGCGGCGAGTGGTTGCTGATGCCGCCGGGGCCGCTCGGGGTCGGGCCCGTAGGCGTGTTGTAATGCACCTCATTGATGTACGGGGATGCCGTTCCGAGAAGCTCGACGCTCTGGATGATGCTGTTCGCCGGGACGGACCCGACGATGGCCTTCATGTCGATCTGCGAGTAATCGACCGTGACCGAAAGGCCGTCGACAATCTTGGGCGTATAGACGAATCCGGCTGACCAGGTCTTGGCCGTCGTGGGCTTCAAGTCCGGATTCGAGCCGCCGGTCTGCTGGAATTGGGCCGTCTTTGTACCGCCGCTTGCGGTCGTGTAGGTGATGTCTGTCGTCGATCCGGAGCTCACGGGTCCGTAGAGGGCGTAGAGCTGGGGAGCGATGAACGACTTGCCGGCGGAGGCGCGGATCTTGAACTGGTCGTCGATCGGCGCCCAGCTCGCGTTGACCTGGGGATCGGTGCTCGCTCCGACATTGCCGCTGTAATCGTCATAGCGGACCGCGCCGTCGAGATTGATCGCATGGGCGCCCGTGATATTCTCCTTTGCACTCGTCACCGGAACGCTCACTTCGCCAAAATACGAGATGAAGTCGCGGGCCGCGCTGAAGTTCTGGAACGTCGTCGCGTTGTCCCATCCGATCGTTGTCCCGGTCGAATTGGGCAAGCTGTTGATGTCGGGAACGGCCGAAAGTCCCTCGCGGACGTATTCCATGCCCGCGGCAATGCCGAGCTTGCCGGCAGGAAGGTCAAACGGGGTGCCGTCGACCTTGAAGTCAAACGAGTTGAGCGTGCTCACCATGTCCACGAACGCGGTGCCCACGACGCCGTTGAAGGCGCTCGGAGGGTTGTTGACCGCGAACGGGTTGATCTGGCCGTCGGCCCAGGCTGCGAGCAGGTTGGATGTGTCCCAGAGTCCGGGGTTCGTGTAGTGGTCGTCATACCGGTCGATGTTTGCGGCCATCTCCCAGTGCATGTCGTTCGGCAGGTCGCCGCGGAAACCGCCCACCACGCGGAAGAGCGTGGAATCGTTGATGTACTGGCGCGGGTACTGCAGGTAACGCTGGCGGACCAGGATCTCCTCGCCGCTGCCGTCACCGTTGCCGGGCCCCGACTCGGGCTGCGACTGGTTCTGGTCGAGGAAGGCCGTCGAGAACGGATTGCCAGCCACCGTGGACGGAACATACGAGACGCCCGCCGGCGGGGGGGAGCTCGGGAAGCCGAGCACGTTGACGTCGACCCACGGATCCTCAAGGTAGGGAACGAGCGGCTGGGCGTTCAACTGGGAGAGGGTCTTCGTGTTGGCCGTCAGGATGTTTCCAAATCCCTCAAGCGTGTTGCCGGCGATCTTGTGGTCGAAGTTCACCATGGCGCTGTAGCGCTTCAGGGAGCCGATCAGCGTCTCGTAGTTGGCCAGGTTGAAGTGGTCGAGCGCCTGGGTGGACGTGAGCGGAACATAGGTCCCGTTGGCCACCAGCTGCTGGATCGTAGCTGCGCCTGCAGGGGGCGCCCCGAGTCCGGGAGCCAGGACGTAGAAATTATCCGAACCGCTCAGATTGTCGTAGACTTCAAGCGAACCCGGATAGGTGTAGGTGTTGTAGTAGGGGTTCGTGTAGGAACGTTGGGAGAACATGATCGTGTCATGCTGGGCGTAGTCCGCGGATACCGTGATGCTGGTCTTGTCGTTCGAGACGCCACCAACGATGTAGCCCGAGCGCTCCGCATAGTGGCCGGCGTCGCGGCTGAAGCCGTAGTGGCTGCCCACCTCCCAGCCGTTGTAATCCTTCTTCAGGATGATGTTGATCACGCCGCCGACCGCATCGGAACCATAAATGGCCGAGGCGCCGTCTTGCAGGATCTCGATGTGGTCAATCGCCGCGGGCGGGATCATGTTCAGGTCCACGAACTCGTAGCCGCCCTGGCTTTCCGCCGGGTCATTGGCCACGCGCCGACCGTCCAGGAGGACGAGCGTCGGCAGGCCCTTGATGGTCAACTGCGCGCCGCCCTGGGTGGTGTTAGACGACGTCGTCGCATTTTCCTGGCCGATGCCGCTGATGTTTGGCGCCACCTTGCGCAGGAGATCCAGGGTGTCGGCTGCGACGCCCGAATCCTCCATGACCTTGAAGTCAACGGTCGCAACCGGAATCGCCAGAGCGTCTGCCGCCTGGGGAATGTTTGAACCGGTGACGACGACTTTCTCTAATACCTCGGGTGCAGCCGTGGAGACGGCGGAGTTATCAGTGCTCGTAGTAGCCTGGGCATAGCCCATGGACGATATGAAGACTGGTGCTGCGATCAGTGACAGCACAGCCATCAACTTCCGAAGACGGAGGTCTTTCATTGCTTGTTGTAGTTAATGTTGTTGTGTTAAGCCAACCCTGGCGACCCATGCCGCTTTTTGCTAGAGGGCACAGAAAGTGGACACTCTGACAAATTGCAACCCCATTTTAACGTGAGTGTAACGCAAATTAGCATCCGTTATTGCACACCGGATGCTGATGAGCGCCCCCAAAACCAGCGAATCATGATGGAGTTCCGGGAGAGGACCTCCGGCTTGGCCTTGATAATCTAAAGAGGACATTGTAGCGTCTTCCCCCTGTTCCTTGACCGCGCATGTCCGTATTTTCGGGGGTGTTCTGGATTCTACCCTTGGTTGGCGTGCGTCGCTGCCTGTCGAGAGCCGAAGGACTCTCGTAAATCTCCCTTCGAAAAAACAAACGGCACACACGAAGAAATGCCTCTGGCAGCCTAATTAAGGCAGCCACGTAGTACCGGCGACACCTGCTAGCCGAGTACTGCGACGACAGCAGGAATAGCGCGCGGAGCGACCCGCGGTTTGCGCGCCGTACCTTCATCCGGGGGTTGGCCTGGGCTTAAGCGCGCGTTTACGCATAACCTGGGCGAGACCAATGTGACGCTATGCAGGTAGACGCGGCGCGCAAAGGCCTGGGGCACCCGGGTTCAAATCCCGGCACCTCCACCATTTTTATTTATTGATAGTAAGGTTATTATACCACTTTCAACCAATCGCGAGAGCCCCCAAGGGCTCAATCTGCGGACTGCGGCGCGAATTCAAGAGGGCCTTGACCTGCTCGGCATTTGCACGACACTAGAAACATGAAGACCAAGTGGATCGCTTCGCGTGAGTTTTCGGCGAGCCCGGGCCGTGCGCTTGCCGCTGTCAGCAAGGCCGGTCGGGTTTTGGTAACCGCCAACGGAAAGCCGAAGGCTATCATGATCCCGACATCCGAGGGCACGTTTGCTTCCGATTTGGAGCTGCTAGACCGCGTAGACTTGGCGCGAGCGATCGCCGCCATCAGGGCGGAAGCCGTCACCAACGGAACCGATGTTTTTTCGATGAAGGAAATCGACGCTGAGGTCGCTGCCGTACGGGCCGCCCGAAAAAGTCGATGAGGTGCTGGGTCATCGACACAAATGTGGTCGTGTCGGGCCTTCTGAGTGCGAATGGTCCGTGTGCCCGAATCCTGGAGGCCGTCATGGAAGGACGCGTTAAGCTGGTCTACGACGCGCGAATCCTGGCCGAATACCGCGATGTGCTCTGCCGACCGCGTCTCAAGCTGAAGCCGGCCCAAGTCATGCATTTCCTCGGAGCTTTGGGTGGGCAGATGTCGGTGATACCGGAACGACTCTCCGCAGTCGGACCGGATCCTGATGACATGGTTTTTATCGAAGTAGCCCTCGCTGTGCCCGACAGAACCATTGTGACCGGAAATCTTGCAGACTTCCCAAGCGAGATTCTGAATGGCGCGCGATTGCTTACGCCGGTTCAGGCCCTCGCAGAGCTAAGCCGCTAGAGGCTCTGGAGCGCCAAACATCTACCCAGATTTACTGCTGAACAATTCCTTGGATGACTTAGATTCATCGAACAATTCCAAGCCCGCCGAAAATGAGCATGCCGACAAAAACTTCTGGTAAATTAGGGAAACGAGCCCTGTGGTGCGTCTTGGGTCTCATGGCCCTCTCCGTATTCATATTCGTAGACCTTCCCTTGCTCAACCCGGCCAATAAGTATGGCGCATTTCTGGCAAGCAAATGGCGGATTCTACTCCCTCATATGATCTGCGGGATCACGGCTCTGCTGGTCGGGCCCCTGCAGTTCTCTACCCGCCTTCGGCAGCGAAACCTAAGCCTTCACAGGGTCCTCGGGAAAATCTATGTAGGCGCCGTGTTGGTGGGAGCGCTCTTCGGATATGCGTTGGTCTACGGTTTATCGTCCCCGTTTGAAGTCTCCGTGGATGTGCTGGCAACCCTTTGGATCATTACCACGCTCGCGGCATTCATTACCGCCAGGAACCACCACATCGCGCAGCACCGCCAATGGATGACGCGTTCGTATTCGGTGACCTTTTTCTTCGTGGCAGATCGAATCCCATTTGAGTTTCCATCGTTTCATCCCAGCGAGGCTGCCAATGTGTGCCTGATCCTCACATTGTGCGTCGTCGCTATACTTCTGCCGGATATTGCTTTCACTTGGAGCGAGCTGACTTCAAAACGTGCAGATTCCCGCGCCTGAGCGTTTGAATTTCGCCCTGCGAAGCCCAAATGCCTGACGGGGCACCAGAAACCATAAGACAATTTTAAGACATTCCCGAGGAGAAACCGGCGCCCGTCTCAACAAGAACTGCCGTTTCCCGGGCCGGTCTCAGGAAATAACCGGGATCAAATCCCGGCATCTCTCCACCAATTTGCGTGGTAGGCCTTGCAAGGGGCCCTCCTAGGGCTAGGCTAGGGCTTGATGACGCCTGTGGCCACCAAGCGACGCCTTCATGACGCTGATTCGCGTTCAGGGGATTGGCTTTCGCGGTCCCACCAAGAGAGGCTGGCCGCGGTGGAGGCGATTCGCCTCACCACTCCGGATTCATCCCATGCTCAACAAGCATTTCCAAGATTTTCTCGGATTACTCGAAAAGCATCACGTTGAGTATGTGATAGTCGGCGGGTATGCCGTTGGGGTCCACGGCTTTCCCCGCTATACGGGAGACATGGATGTTTTTGTGGCTATCAGCGCTGAAAACGCCGGCCGCCTTGTCGACGTTTTTAACGAATTTGGTTTCACATCTCTTGGTCTCAAGCCCAGCGATTTTCTAGAGCCCGATACGGTGGTTGAGGTCGGACGGGAGCCCATGAAAATACAGGTCCTCACGGGCATCGACGGAGTTTCCTTTGAAAAGTGCCGTTCCGACCGGATGGTAGTGAACCTATCCGGGTTACAGGTCCCTTTCATCGGATTTGAATCTCTCTTGGCCAACAAGGCCGCTTCTCCCCGGAGCAAGGATCGGATTGATCTAGAGGAGCTCACCCGTCTGCGGGATTTGCAGAAGCAGCGGGAATTTGAACGCGAGATAGAATAACAATCTTTGTTCGGAGGTATCAGACGCGGGCCCGACAAGCTGCCGCACCTGATCGCAGTCGCCAAAGAAAAGAAACTCAGCCAGCATAAACGAATAGTGGGATGACTGCGGACAACGTGCGGACGATTCCGAGGGAGAAAGGGCCCGCCGTCTCAATAAGAGCCCTCAGCCACCGGGCTAGTCTCAGCCTATAGCGGATTCAAATCCCGGCACCTCCACCATTTTTGTCGCCTGAAGCCAGGCGCAAAGGTATGTACAAAGACCGGTAAGAACCCATTTTACATGAAGCGCGACACAGAAGACCTATTGCTTGAATTCTGCGTTCAGCAGAAGGAGAGGTTTGGGCTTTCGCCATGGCTGGATCTTCCATTGTCGAGCGATACCAAGGCGACTACGGCACTCTATCTTGCCAATACATCATGGTTTGGCCATCGACACGAGCTATTGGATGTCGCGGAGAAATTGCATCGAGGCTGTGTGGGGCATTTCAGCGAGATGGCACGGCTGACCGGCTTCGACCCAAGCCGTTTCAGAGGCCGTCTCCAATCGAGACTCGCCCATGAACAAAGCGTTTCCTGAGCTCTCGAAGGCACTCAGCGAGCTCCTTGACCAGATGGATGGTTCCATCAAGAGGGGCGGTTATTACGGCCCTCCCATCACAATGTACCTGGCAGGCGGCATGGCCGTGAATTTCTATTGTGGAACTCGGTATACGGAGGATGTCGATGCCTTCTACACCCGGCGCGTGCATGTTGGGCCTTGCGAGGTGAGCTACCGACACCGGGACGGGAAACCCTCCTTTCTTTATCTGGATAACAACTACAACCCCGCTTTCGGGCTCCTCCACGAACATTATGACAGGGATTCTGTGGAATGGCAGGGCATCGGCAATGAGAGGCGGAAGATTCATCTCTTCGTTCTGTCGCCAGTCGATCTCGCTGTGACGAAGATTTCGCGTTACTCGCCCCAGGATCGCGAGGATATACTTGCTCTGGCAAATGTCGGCCTACTCTCGGCAGACAACCTTCGAAATAGGGCGAACGAAGCGCTAGCGGACTTTATAGGCGACCGCGCCACAGTCTTGAAAAGCATCGACTTGATTTGCGGCCAGATTTCGGCCGGACAATCGCTACGTCTCGGTCGCGAACTCGAAATACCGATTGACCCTCCAATTAAAAGGGAAGGGAAAGAGCGGGATCTCGAGATTTGAGCCGCCCAGATCGGAGATTAGCATCGTCGGAAGGGAGATAACGTCAGCGAGCCGGTCGGCTCGAACCAGCTTAGGACAATTTAGGACAAATTGGAGGGTGGAACTCCAGATCTGGATGCTGGCTAGCCCGGTAGGAACCCGGGTTCAAATCCCGGCACCGCCCTCATGAGCCACGGCCCGGGTGCAAAAAGGACACGATCTGGTTTTGCTCGCGGTGGTTGGTCCAGAATCGCTCGCCGTCGAACGCGAGTGCCCGGGCCGCGAACGGGATGCGGGCGATGTCCGTGATCACCGGCGTCGCCGGGCGCGGGTCCACACGCGTGATCCAGTAGTCGCCCTTCTCTTCCTCGTCGGTCGTCGCCAGGTACAGGAGGCCGTCGACAAAGACCTGCCCGCAGATGCCGTGCGGGACGCTGATCACGCGCTCGACCTGGCCGTCGACGCCGAGGGTCAGCACCTTGCGCGGGTACCATTGACTCAGGTGCAGCCGGCGGCCGTCGTAGCCAAGCTGGGAGCCGGTGTCGTCCGGGCAGGGGATGGCGAACTTCCCGTCGAAGCCGTGCCGCGGGATGCAGCGCCGGATGAACCTGTTGTCGTCCGCGGTCTCGCCGCACACGACACGGAGCTCGTTCTCCATGGAGGCGATGCCGTAGGGCGTGCCGGGCGCGGCCGTCTCCCAGACGACCGCCCAGGTCGCCGGGTTGATCCCGTAGATCCGCTTCGTCTGCCGCGATCCCATCCACAGGATCGACCCGTCCCACGCGAGCGATGTGGGCTTGGGCGCCGGCGAGGCCAGGCGTTGAATCTCCTCGATGTCCTTCATGTTGCTTGGGGCCGCGGGCGCCGCGCGGAAGCCTTGCTCAAATCTGGCCCTCCGCAAGCCTGCCGAGCGTCTGGATCGCCTTCTCGAGCGCGCCCGTCCACGGGAGACCGGCGTGGATCCGCAGGTGGTTGCGGAACCCGTGGCGCACGGAGAACATCGGGCCCGGCGCGATGCTTATCTTCTCCTCCAGGGCGTCGATGCGCAGCTTCAGGGCGTCCACGCAGGAGGGCAGCTCCACCCATAGGACGAACCCGCCGGCCGGCTCCGTCACGTGGGTTCCCCTCGGGAAATACGTCCTGACCGCCTCGCGCACGGCCCTCATCCGCTCCTGGAGGCACGAGCGGATCCGGCGCAGCTGCCGGTCGTACCCCTCCTGCAGGAACCGGGCGGCGACCTTCTGGGGAAAGAGCGGGTTGGTCGACCATTTCCCGTCATCGACCGCCTTATGATAGCGCCCTGCCGCGATCCATCCGAGCCCGAGGCCAGGCGCGAGGGTCTTGCTCAGCGACGAGCAGAGCAGGACGCGGCCGTCGCGGTCCCAGGCCTTGAGGGGCTTGGGACGGATCGGCCCGAAGTGGATGTCCGCATAGACGTCATCCTCGATCGCGGGGATGCCGTAGTCGCAGAGGATCGAATAGAGCTGCTCCTTGCGGGCGTTCGGCATGCAGGCGCCCGTGGGGTTGTGGAAACTCGGCGTTACGACCAGGGCCTTCACGTCGTGGTTGTCCAAGGCGACGGTCAGGGCCTCGAGGCTCAGGCCCTTCCTCTCGTCGACGGGCACCTCGACCGCGCGGACGCCCCTTGACGAGAACAGGCGGAGGAACCCGAAGTAGGCCGGGGACTCCACGGCGATGACGTCGCCGGGCTTGGTCACCGCCCCGAGCGCGAGGTCAAGCGACTCCGAGCAGCTCGACGTCACGATGAACTCGTCATGGGACAGGACCGTCCCCGTCTGCAGGTACCGCCGGGAGAGCTCCTGGGTGAAGGGCGGGAAGGGGTGGCCCATGGTGTACCGGCCGAGGATCTCCGGCTCGGCCCGCGCCACCGCACCGGCGACGCGAGCCAGGTTCCCGAGCGGGAGAGTCCCCGGGTCCGGAAACGCGGTTCCCAGGGGGAAGTAGCTCGGGTCCCGAGCGAGGTCGATCATGTGCTCGGAGAGGTCCTTCTCCTCAACCCGAACGGCCGGGCCGAGCACCGAGCCGGGGCCGGCCTTGGCCCTGGCCTCCGGCCGGCTCCGGACATAGTAGCCGCTCCTTGGCCGCGCCTCGATGTAACCGCGGTTCTCCAGGACCACGTAGGCCTGGATCACGGTCCCCATGCCGATCTGGCGCTGGCGGGCGGTCACCCGCACCGACGGAAGCCGCTGGCCGGCTCGGAGCGACCGCTTCTCGATCAGGCCCTGCACCTCGTCGGCGAGCCTCCGGTACAGGGGCTCGCCGGTCATGGCCCGGTCCTCCTGTCCGCGCCCTCAGGAGCGTCTGGGCTTGGGCGCACCGGCCTGCGCGGGGAGCGCCTGCTCGTCGTTCTTGCTCGCATGCGGTTGAAGTGTTGCGAGGAAATGCGCGGGTGCGCGATCCAGGAATTCGCCGAGGGAAAAGTGCCGTGCCCGCGCGACGTCGCCCCGGATACGGTCGGCGACGCCCTTCGGGTCGTTCGCGTCGGCGTGGCTTATCCTGATGATCCGGTTCGGCCGGTCGGGGTCGACGATTTGGATCCGCCCTTCGTGCGTGAATTGGAGCACGGTATGGCCGCGCACCCCTCCGGGGCGGGTGACGTAGTAGGAGAGGAGCTTCGGGTTCTCGACGGCCGCGCCGCGGTCCAGCCTGCGCAGGAGGATCGCGATCGACTCGATGAAACAGCCATTGGGAAGCCGGGCCGGCCCCGGCAGGGGTCCGCCCGCCGGGGGCAGGACCTCCCACCTCGTGAACCCCTGGTCGATGGCCGCAAGCAGCGGACCGAGGTTCAGCTTGTCCGCCTCGGCCCTGTTGCGGTACAGCGAGAGGCTCTGCGTCCCGTCGGCCGGCGTGTAGAACCACAGGATGGCGTCGAGCTGGAAGACCAGGGCGTCGACGACCCGCGGATAGCGGCTGGACGGGTTCGAGTTGTCGATACGAATCACCTGGGTCCAGACGTGGCGCTCCAGCAGGCCCTGGGCGCGCCTGACGGCCTCGATCTGGCCGTTGGCGCCGAGGCCCGTGGCGAGGGCCGCGACCGAGAGCAGGTGCGGGAAGATTGGCATGCGCCCACCGTACCCGGCAATGGAATTTCCCGGCAGGGCCAGCGGCCGCGATATCCGATCTCAGCAGAGTGCGTTTCCGCCCAACTGTTGCCCCGGCAAAGCCAGGCAACTGTCACAGTCACTCCCGACCCCGGACGGTTCGGGCCCGGGCCGCGACTCGCTACCCGCCGCGCAGGCATGGCTCGGACATTGGCGATCTCCGAACGATGTCGCCCCAGGAAAAGGACCGGCGCATTAAGCCCATCAGAATCGCGCTCGCGAATGTCGAGGTACGCGCCCGGAGAATTGCGCCAGGCTGCCCAATATCGCCTCGAGACAACAGGGAGGCAGTCCCCAAATCCCGGCACCGCCACCACTATATTGATATACAATTACCTGGGGGTTTTATGGGACAGGATTTCCTAGGGAATCTGCGAGCTCAAGGCTCGATGCCCCTATCCCGCTCCTTCTGTCTGCGAAGTCTGCGGGACCGGCTCAGTTCAGGCTCTTTGCTGCGTGCGGGTCCAGCCAGGGTCGGTGAAAGTTGCAGGGCGCAATCGGCACAGGCCGTGCGAATGACCGACCAATCCTGCCAGCGGGGGGACAGCTTTTTGAATTCGCCCAGGTCGGTCTTCGTGAGATCGAAGGGCACGGGGCTCGAAAGCTGCACTATGAGCTGTTGCGTTGGGGATTCGCCGTTCGGCTGCGGATAGAGTCGGTCAAAGGATTTCATCGCAGCCAGGGTTCCCTTCATCCCGAGTTGGTCGTGCATCGCAACAAAGTCGATGTAGTCCCGTGTGGCGTTTCTCTTAAGAATCAGCACGGCCTTGATCCGGAGCATCTCCGCCTTTGTAGGAATCGTTATCAGGTGATTCCTGACCGAGACCTTTTCTGTCTCCAAGGGATCGTCGCGTATCAACTGGCGCACGCCTGTCTCGATGCCATCCAGGCTCCCGAGAATCTGAACGGGCCGGCGAACCCGCGCAGTCTTCCGTCCGGCCACCGATTCGAGCTGGGCGAGCACATCATCAAAGCGTGTGTTCAGGTTCGTCAAAACGTGGTCGGCATCGGTCGACTGGCGATGTTCGGCATGAATGGCCGTTGCGGTTCCGCCCACAAGAACGGCATCCGGCGGCAGCGCCTGGAGGTGAGCTGCCGCCGTCAGAATACGATCCCATTCAGGCAGAGGCTTTGCGGGAGGCATAGTTATTCCAGAAATGGTAGCGTTGAGCGTACTCGTCGGATATGTGGGCCGCGCATACGCGCAGGACTCGGTCGCGGATCTCAGGCGATGCGTCTACCGCCGCAAGCAGCAACGCCCATGAGTCGCGCTTGCCGCGATCGATCACATCATCGATCGCCGCAGGCGTGAATCGGCTGTGATTCAGGTTTCGATGAGTCATGCCTGTGCCAAGCAAGGCCAATGCACGACGCGCATTGACGGCGTTCATCCGATCTCGGCGAAGAGCACGCTCCGCATCTGAAAAATTCTTGGCCTTGCCGGCGGAGAGCGAAGCAAGCATCCGCGCAGCCTGTTTGCGCGTCAGCGTCGCCTGACAATGGGGGCACTTTGGGAGCTGAGGTACAGACCCAAATCGCTACGATAAGCGCTTATTGTCAACCTTGCATTGCCGCGATCGCATGGGCTTCAACATGCAGCGTGCCGGACACATTCCAAACCATCCGCTCCTAAAAGGCGCTCAATCTCGCCTTTCCGACCCAGGATAGCACCCGGGTTCCTCCCCCCGGACCCAACTGCAGCTCAAGGCATCCAGCCTCGCACAAATTAGGATCAGGACGTCCTGCGCGTTCGATTTGCCCTCGATAAGCTTCTGGGCCAGTCGCGCCGTGGCCAAATAGCCGTCGAAGAAGCGATCCAGATCAACGCGGGGCCTCAGTTTCACGGGTAGTCCTTTCCCAGCGTGTAGATTCCGTTCGCGTACGGGCCCCCGTGCGCGGCCTCGATGTTTTGGAAAATAGGCGCCGCCAACTTTTGAACGCGCGCCACTTGGTAGTGGCACAGTTGCTCGAATGCGCCCAGCCGATCCTTGGCCCATAATGGGACTCGGTGTTGGATCCTGTATCGTTGCAGCCCCAGAACTTCGATCCGGATGCCCAGGTCCCCTTCGGGCACCTCCCCGGCCACCATGTCCACGATCTCATCCGGAGAATGATGGGCAAACAGGGAACTGCGGGCCCGGTAGACAGCGCTGTGGATGAATGCGAAATCGGTTCCTTTCCCAAATTCCTGCATCTCCTGGGGCAGGGGCCCCAGGCCGCTGGAGCTCATGAAGGGCGCCACGTAGGTGACGCAGATACCGCAGAACATCGTCGCGTAGTTCCAGTCTCCCTCGGTGAACGGGTTTGTCTGGAGAAACTGGAGACCTTGGGCAGCACGTTCGAAAGCGGCCTGCGCCGCCAAGTATCGCCTGAGGGTCTTCGCCTGCGCGTCCGCTTTTTTCTGATTCATCGTAGCGTCATCCAACGCGCGCCCGACGGCGCGCATCGCGCCGCTTTGCCAACAGCTTTTTTCCCGGCCACAATCTCTCGGCCGCCGGCAGCCTTAACCGCTTCCCGTCGATTGCGGCCAGCTTATCGAGCTGCTCAGCGCTCAGCCGGTGGCGCTTGATCTTTCGGTAATTCACCCGCACGCAATACTCGTCGTCGATTCCAATCCAACGAAGGTCGAACATGCGGTGGTATATGAGCGAAAGCAGAATGCCGTTCCGCGGATCGATCCGCTGTTCAAAGCTCGAATGTCCCCAGTCCAGAATGTGTGCCGCCTGCAAGAGCGGCTCTCCGCGGTCACCCGAAATTGCGCATACCCCACCATAGGCTTGCAGTACGGCGTCCCGGAAAACGGCCTGCGCCGCGCCGCGAACCTTGACCCGCGCATAAGCGTCCTTCGCGGACACCCGCCCCGCGACGATGTCTCTCGCGATCGACGTCGGCGTTGAACCGTCCGAAGCGAACGAAAAGGGATTCGGGACCTTGGTCCACGGGTAAGCATACACCTTCTCCCGCCCGGCTTCGGCATCCTCCGGATCTCGCGCGAAGAACCCCGGTCCAACCTCACCCTTCCAATTCTCCACGATAACCGTGATGGGTGGAAGTCCCTCGTCCAGGTAATGCGTCTGGATCTTGTCGAGGACGAACCGCGCCAGCCGGTGATGAATCCCCAGCGCCCGGGTCAACTCTCCGTACGTAATCGTACGTCTATCCGCGGCCGCCTGTGTCAGGATCGGCCACGCCCGAAAAGCCAATTGATACCAATTGTGTGGAGCAAGCCGGCCTTTGGTCTTTCGCTCGTCGCGCACCGCCACCAACAACGGCACCACATATGAGCGCTCACTCTGAAATAGCGCCGGATAGTTTTCGAGCTTCGCCGCTTCCTCCGGTCGAAGCGAATTGAACTTCTCCACGTACTCCGCCAGCCGCCCTTGACTCGGCCCCACATAGGATTCCCGCTCGCCATAGACCGCGCGGATGCCACCGTCCTGTTTCGGGCTCGGGCCGATCGTGAATGCATGCCCCTGAACCGTCGCGAGCTCTTCGCCCGCGTGATTCTTCGCGAACTCAAGTACGTCCTGAACGGAGATCGGCTTCATTCGGCAGCGAGCTGGACGGCGCCCCGACCCTAACGGTCGCCTGCCGCCCGGTCGAGGCACAACCCCAGGCCTACGCCTTCGAAACGCGCCCTCATCCTTGCGGCATGGCCGGACCCAAGCTCCAATATTCCAGTGGGCCGACAAGACGGACTCCGCCGAGCATCCATTTCTCGGAACCCGGGCGTCGTGTGGTATGTTTTAGTCCTCTCCACTCCTCTCACATTGGGTGCCACTCTATGCCTCTTGGGGCCGATTTGTCTTCCCATTCAGTTGCTCACTTATGGAGTGATATTACTCTCTGAAGAATGAATCCATGCCTACAAATTCAAAACACGGGAGAGACGGGGTCAAATCCCGGCACCTCCACCATTTTTCATGAGCTATTGTGGCGCCTTAAAATACAGGATTTCTTATTTTAATAATCTAATTAATTTAAAATAAGGATTGGCTTTATTAGGGTGCCCCATAATAAGGATTTCATGCGCGGTCCTTCAGGCTATTTCCTGCCAACCACATATGCAGGAGAAACGGTACGGGCCTTTGTCCCAAATGCCCTACCTCCTAACCCGCCGATTATCTGGGACTCGTCGCTTCAAGCCCTCTCCCAGAAGGCCATGCTCGCAGTGGGACGCCTAGACGGGCTCACCGGGCAACTGCCTGACGTCAGCCAGTTCCTCTACACCTATATCAGGAAGGAGGCATTACTGTCTTCCCAGATCGAAGGCACGGAATCGTCCCTTTCCGAATTACTCCTCTTTGAGAATGCGGAGTCACCCGGAGTCCCGACAGAAAGCGTACGAGAAGTCTCCAACTACGTTGCGGCAATGGAACACGGCCTAAGACGCCTGCGCGACGGATTTCCTCTTTCCCTCAGGCTGATTCGTGAGATTCACGGCAAGCTGTTAGCCAAAGGCCGGGGGAGCAAGAAGCAACCGGGAGAATTCCGAAACTCTCAGAATTGGATCGGAGGCTCGCGTCCCGGAAACGCGAGCTATGTACCGCCTCCACAGGATCTGGTGTTGGATTCAATGGGCTCTCTCGAGAAATTCCTTCACGCCGACGCCAACAACGTGCCTCCTCTTACCAAGGCAGCACTCACTCACGCCCAATTCGAATCAATTCATCCATTCCTGGACGGAAACGGCCGGGTGGGCCGATTGCTTGTCACTTTCCTACTCTGCCACGAAGGCGTGCTACAGCAGCCACTGCTTTATCTCAGCCTTTATCTGAAACAACATCGCAAAGAGTACTACGAGCTACTGCAACGCGTGCGAACCGATGGTGTCTGGGAAGAGTGGCTTGCGTTTTTCTTCCAGGGCGTGGCTGCAACGGCTGATCAAGCCGCGGGCAGCTCAAGCCGGGTATTGCGTCTCTTTCAAGACAACCAACGCAAGATTTCAAAGCTCGGCGGCTCCGCGGGGTCAGTCACTCGCGTTCACGAATTGCTAAAACGCAATCCGATGCTTTCGGTAAACCGGGCTATCAGCCTAATGGAAGAGGCCCCGACCTTTGCAACGGTTAGCACGGCATTCTCGCGCTTGGCAGAACTTGCCATCGTTGAGGAAAAAACAGGTGGCCAACGCAATCGCGTATTCGCCTACAAGGACTACCTCGATATTCTCAACGAAGGTACCGAGCCCATTTGACCTTCCACTTACCGAGTGCCGACCAAAACGCCGCCACGGCAACAAGGTCCAGGGACCTTTAGGACAATTTAGGACACGCCGAGGGTAAAATCAGCCATTTTGACAGCGCTTGGCCCGGAGGGCACCCGGGTTCAAATCCCGGCACCCCACCCTTTCTCATCGGCCATGAAGCGACTCAAGTTTTGAGATATGCCGTTTCAAATATGGGAATTCGCAGGAAGGTACCCCGTCACTCCGCGAAATCCTGGCGGATGTCCACCAGGACGGACTGCAGCTCCGCGCCCGTGGTGGTGCATCCGGATGCGTTTCGCCCGACCGACACCGAGGCGGAAGGTGCATTGAAATAAAACACGGCGGTGTCCCAGACCGGGGAGCCGTCGACCGAAACGCGAAGGGACCCGTTGCCGGGCTCCTTGCCCGACGCATCCAGGCTGCCAAAGGAAGGCATGGCGACCCGGACCTCGTGAACCGATTCCCCATCCCAGGCGAACTCGGGGCTCAATCGGGTTTCATGGCCCCAATGGTCGTAGATGAGCCGGGCCCTGTCCGAACCGAGCCATCTGATGCCCAGGGTGTCGGACTGCCCGGCAATGCCCGTGGCGACCAGGGGCTCCGTCCCCTCCCCTCGCCCCCCCAATTGAAGCGTGAGCGCCGGGAACGGACCCGCCCTCCAATCATCGTGAATCGGGACCCGGCTGAATGTGATGAGCCGGCCCCCGAACTCAGGGTCCATGTGGAGCGATCCCAGCGGATTGGAGACCACGTGGACGGGGGCGTGGGGCCCCACGGGTCTGGCCAGGCGCCGCCACCAGACGGGCTTGTCGCCCTCCCAGATGACCAGCGAACGCCCCAATTCGAAATACGGCGAGGATTCGCCGAGGTCCAACGCCGGACCCAGTCTCGCCCTGATCCTCAGGATCCCGGCGGGCGATAGGGTCCGGGCGCGGCTCTGCCAAACACCCGCGCCCCACGACTCGTAGACGTATCGGTAGCTGCCGTCGGCGTCCGTGTGAAGCCCAACCAAGTCGGCGAGCCCCACAATGCCCGCCTCGATGAGCGGCAGGGTCATGGCCCGGTGCTCCTTCGGCAGGGCAAACTCCGCGTCCAGGTCGCCCGGCCCGGCCAGATTCCTGCCGGGCCGCTCGAATCCCATCCTGCGGACGGCACGGATCGTGCCGGCAAACCTGCGCCCGCAATAGCCGTTGCCGCGGTCCGCACCCACCTGGATGCTGCCGGGGGAGGCCTCGTTGCTCCCCCGCGGCTCGAGGACCACGGTCTTGCCGTCCAGGTCGATTCGCGCCCAGCGCTTGAAGGCGCTGATCTCCCCCTGTCCCCAATCATCGTAGGCCGGGCTCCCCTCTGGAGGATACAGCGCCCCGCATTCGATTCGGATCCGGTAGGTGCGGCCCGGCTCGATGGCGAGGTCGCCGCTCGACGCCACCGGATCCCCGGGGTGAAGGTAGCAGAGGCGCACCACCCGGTCGCTCTGGTAGTAGACATAGACATAGTCGCGCTGGTACTCGACCCCGGTGATGAGGAGGGGCTCGACCGATTCCCGCGGGCGGTCGGCAAAGGTCACGTCCATCTCGATCGCTCCCCCCCGTTGCCCCGTGAGCCGCTCCCACATGTCCGCCGGGCGATCGAACAGGCGCGAGAGCTGGCGATAGGCCCCGGGATTCTCGAGCTCCAGCACGCCGTGGAGCTCGACGCTGGCAAAGAACGCCACGGCGCAGGAAAACAGGGCGCACAGGGAGAAAAGGCCCCCCAGAATCCGCCTTGGCCAAACGGATCCCGCGACGGCCAGCCGATCTTCAATCAGCGCCCAGCCCGTCAGGCCGAGCAGGACCCACCAGGGAAGGAAATCCGTTTCGTACCGGGCCGCAGCCGTGTCGAAACTGAGCAGGACAGCCGTGACGGCGCACGCGGACGCCGCGACAGCCGATGCGAAGCATACGAGAGCGGGCCTTGCCCGCCAGACAAGGAAGGGAACAAACAAACTCCACCCCAGGACGGGGCACACGCTGAGCGCGCCATAGACGTACTCGTAACCGTAGTACCCCTTCGGAAGGATGGGAAAATCAATGGGGTGGAGAAAGGGGAAATAGCGACCCCACTGGGGGGACGACAGGAAATAGAGCCAGGCGTTGAACGGCATGAACCCCACGCTGAAATGCGCCTTGTTCGGCACATTCCAGGTCGACAACTGGTGGCTGAGTCCGAAGTCGAAGGGGTTGCCGAATCGGGCATCGTTATAGGCGAGGAGCGAGACACCGATCGCCCCAAGCGGGATCGCCGCCAGAGCCAGGGCTCCAAGCGTGCGGGACCTGGACGGCACGGGACCTAGGCGACGCTGCGCGCTGCAGACGAACCAAGCAAGGGGCACGAGCCCAAGGCCCGCCACGACCAGCGTGGGTCTGGAGCCCGCGGCCAACCCCAGGGCGAGACCGGAAAGCGACAGGCACCAAAACGGACGACGGGAGGTCAGCGCGCGGTAGCCCCATAGGAACATGCACACCAGGAAGAAATTCCCCGCCTCAATCGACGGCTCCCATATCGACATTCGCCTGGCCAATACGAGCTGCCCACCCGCGAGCCCCAGGGCCGCCACGCCCAAGATCCGCGTCGCCCACCCTGCGCGCCCAAAATGGTCGTGCACAATGCGCAGCCAAAGCCACGCGACGGCCAGGAAGGCCCCCACGGCAAATGCGAGGCTTCCGAGGACGAGCGGCAGGTCGTGCCCGGTCGCCGCCCGGAACGGCCAGAACAGCACCACGGCCGGAACCGCGCCGTGATAGGCGTAGAAATGCCCGTGGTAATAGCTGAGGTCGTGGGGCATCGCCACGGTCGCCCGATTGAAATACTCGAGGGGGTCCTTCGCCTCCCTGAGCCCCCGGGGAACCTCGATGTCCAAAGCGAGGCTGCCCTTGCGGAACCCGCTCACCAGGAGGTTATAGTAATCGGGCTGGCGGGCGCCGATTTCGGGCATGTGCCACCGCCCGAGCGCGGTCCAAACGATGGCGGCGCAGCCCCCGAAGAGCGCGACCCCGGTTGCCAGGGTGCGAATGGCTTTGAAGCTAGGCATGAGAGGGGTTGGCGGTGCGCGGGCCGAACCCAAGAAGGCCCGGCTGGGGTCCCATCCCTGACAGAATGGGCTGAAATTGGGGAGTCAATCGCTGCAAGAGAACCGGACACCAAACAATGAGCGCAATGGGAATAGCGTTTCCTTTGGGCGGCCCGCGGGGGTCAAACCGACAAGGGTTAAGTCGGGCAGGCTCGGTCGCCGCTTGGAGAATCCAGGCGGGGACAGGATTGGGATGGCGGAATTCCAGCCGGGAGGCCACCGGGTTGAAAGCCCCTGCGCCGCTGCCTTTCTTGACGGTTCACCCCGGCGAGCGTCAAAGGCTTCAGAAATGGGGCCCTCCAACGAACGGAACCCGCCCGATGGATATGGGTCCCACAAACTGCGGCCCACCCCGGCGACCTAATTGATGAATTCTCAAGGGGTTCCGGGATCTGGAGTCGACCGTTCCAGCGCCCTTTTCCCCGCGAATTCACGTTTCCGAGGCAATAGACGCAATGTCGCCATCATTATCTTAGGTAATTTCGGTCATGCAAGGTTGTGTCTGGAGCATTAAAAGTGAAGTATTTCACCTCCCATCGGTGTCCTTACCTTGGTACCACTTATGAATATGCTGTCGAAGCCCCGTTCAGTTAAGAAGAAGCCGACTGCGGTGTGGGCCCTATTGCCCGCCGCGCTCCTTTTCGCCGCGATGGCTCCGGCAAGAGTTGACGGACAGGGGGATGTAAAATCGTACACCCTCTTCCAGGGCGAGGACCTATCGATCAGCCAGGCGAACGAGCCCCACCCCGTCGTCGACATCTCAGGCGGTTCCTGGGTGGTATCGGTGAAGGGACAGCCGGTTCTGATATCCCCGAAGGACGGGCCCGTGAACATGAAGTTCACGCCGTCGCTGAAACTCACGGATGACTCGGCGACCATCGCCAACCTGAAGGGCGAAGGCGCCTACACGTTCGAGAACGACCCAAGCGTGAAGCTGACCAAATCGCTCACCCAGGCCGCCACCCTGACCGCGGGAGACGCGGCGGCCGCCAGTCAGGCGAACGCGCTGGACCTGGGCTCGCTCACCCAGTCGGGCGGAAGCGTGCCGAGTGCAGGCACCAATCCAAATTCGTCGCAGTCGGCCGGAACCCAAGCCTCGATGAATTCGAGCGACGACCTGCTCTATCAGGGGAGCGGATGGTCCAATACGGCGGGCTACGATGCGCTTGACGTCTCGTTCGATGTCTCTTCGGCAAGGCGGATCGAGGAGCCCTACATTGTCGTGATTTCGCGGTATCACCAGAGGGCCGCCGATGAAGGCACCCTCCGGGACCTGATCTATGCCAAGGCGCTCGAGCCGATCGACGGCAAGCCCATGAACGTCAAGTTCGAGCAGGCCGGGTTTCCCCCGGGCTACGAGCTGAAGGGCTTTGAGGTCCACCTGTTCGAACACGGGGTGGAGATTGCGACCAATGTCGCGCCTAAGCGCCAGACGATGACAGCCGATGAGGCGTTCGATTACGTCAAGACCGCCTACCTGAAGGCCCACAAGGGCGAGACGCTGGCTCCGACCCCGGTGATGGTGGGCACCCTGCCGGCGGACCTTAAGGAAAAGATCTCAAAGGGGATGTACACCGCCCCGTTCTATGTGAAGGTGACGAGGGACGGCCTTCCCGGGGACGCCTTCGTTGACGCCGCCTGCACGAAGCCGATCGACGACTCGTACCTCGACTCCATCGTGAGGACGATCCGCTTCAAGCCGGCACTGCAGGCAGGAGCGCCCGTCGAGGGGACGTCCCCCGTGAACCTCGGGCGGTTGAGGTTCTAGCGCGGCGCCGGCCCTGGGTCCGGCCAGTCCAGATCAGGGCAGCGGCCAGGATTCCGATGCGGATTCCCCCACCGCTGCCCGTTCGCGCATCCGGCCCAGCCCCCCGCCGGGAATCCCGCTTCCATATCCCGCCATTACCCCATCAACGAAGCGTTGCCTATCCGTGCTATCGGCTTGAGCCCAAGCCGCCATCGGCGCCGCAGGGAAGGCTTCGCCGGCGCCAAATGAAGAAGACCGCGGGGTAGACCAGCAATTCAAGGAGGGTCGAGGTCCCGACGCCCCCCACCATGGGCATTGCGATCCGCTTCATGACGTCCGATCCGGTCCCGTGGCTCCAGAGGATCGGCAGGAGGCCCCCGATGATGACCGAAGCCGTCATCACCTTCGGCCGCACGCGCTTCACCGCGCCCTGGTAGATGGCGTCGCGAAGGCCGGACACGGACGTGAGAAGCCCCTTCATCCTCCATTCCTCGTGCGCGAGGTCCAGGTAGAGGAGCATGACGACGCCCGTCTCCGCATCGAGTCCTGCGAGCGCGATCAAGCCGACCCACACGGCGACGCTCAGGTCGTAACCCGTGATGCGCAAGAGCCAGAAGGCGCCGACAAGCGAGAAGGGCACGGCCAGGAGCACGATGGAGGTCTTGATCCACGAACCCGTGTTAAGGCGGATGATGAGGACGATCAGGAGGAGCGTGAACGGCACGACCCACATGAGCCGCTTTCGGGCGCGCAGCATGGATTCGTATTGGCCGCTCCATGAGACGCTGTAGCCCTCCGGCACCGTGATGTCGCCGTGCGCGACCGCATCGCCAATCACGCGCTGGGCGTTTCGCACGTACGTGCCGATGTCGACTCCCCGCACGTCCACGTAGATCCAGGTGCTCGGCACGCCGGCCTCGCTCCGGATCTCGGTCGGGGCCTCGACCACCCGAAGCTTGGCGAGCTGGCGGAGGGGAACCTGGGCCGCCGGGGCTCGCCGGGCGCCGTCCGCAGCCCCCGAGGGATTGACCGGAATCAGGATGTCTCCAAGTTCCGCGATGTTTTCGCGGTAATCGCGATCGTAGCGCAGGATCACGCCGAAGCGCCCGAGGCCCTCGACCGTGGTGGTGAGCGGCATGCCTCCGAGGGCGACCTGGAGCGTCTGCTGGACCTCGCCGATGGTGAGGCCGTAGCGCGCGATCGCGTCCCGGTCTATGTCGAACTCCACATAATTGCCCCCTGTCACGCGCTCGGCAAATGCGCTGGCTGTTCCGGGCACCAGGCGAATCCTGCCCTCTATGCCGGAGGCTATGCGTTCGAGCTCGGGAAGGCTTGGGCCGGCCACCTTGATTCCGACCGGCGTCTTGATGCCGGTCGAAAGCATGTCGATCCGCGCCTTGATCGGCATCGTCCAGGCGTTCGACAGGCCCGGCAGGCGCAGGGCCCCATTCAGGGCATCGACCAGCTCGTCAACGCTCCTGGGCCGGTGGGCCAACACCCGCCCGTCCGAACCCCTTAGGTCGACGGCCGGCCACTCGGCCGCCGGCCGGAGCCGGATGGTCGTCTCGACCATGTCCATCGGGGCGGGATCGGTGGCCGACTCGGCGCGGCCGATCTTGCCGAAGACGCTTTGCACCTCCGGGAATCCGCGGATGATCCGGTCGGTTTCCTGGAGAATCTCCCTGGCCTTGGTCGGCGAGAGGCCTGGAAACGTGGTCGGCATGTAGAGGAGGTCGCCCTCGTCGAGGCGCGGCATGAATTCCGAGCCCAGGTTCTGGTAGGGGAAGGCCGCTCCCAGCCGCGCCGCGGCTTCCTTCGCGGCACCCGCGGGAAGGCGATCCACCACCCAGGCGTTCCACGGCAGGAAGACCCATGCCACCGCGAGGCCGGCCGCAATCACGACCGTCCAGCGAAAGCGGATCGCGAGGTCCAGCGCAGGCCGGTAGAGCCGGATCATGATCCGGTTGATCGGATTGGCCTCCTCCGCGGGGATCCGCCCGCGAAGCAGGTAGCCCATCAGCACGGGCGCCAGCGTGACGGACAGAATCGCCGCCGCCGCCATGGAGTAGGTCTTCGTGAAGGCCAGCGGCTTGAAAAGCCTGCCCTCCTCCTCCTGGAGCGCAAACACCGGCAGGAAGGACACCGTGATGACCAGGAGCGAATAAAAGAGGGTCGGGCCGACCTCGACCGAGGCGTCGCGGATGATGTCCCAGCGGGACCCTCGGCCCGGCTCCCGCTCAAGGCGCTTGTGGGCGTTCTCGATCATGATGATCGCGGCGTCGACCATCGCCCCGGCGGCGATCGCGATGCCGCCGAGCGACATGATGTTCGAACTGATGCCCTGCCCGTACATGACCAGAAAAGAAGCGAGGACCGCCGCGGCGAGGATGACGATCGCAACGAGCGCGCTTCGCAGGCGCATGAGGAAGAGCGCGCACACGAGCGCGATGACGAGGCTCTCCTCGAGAAGCTTCCCCTCGAGATTGCCCACCGCGCGGTCGATGAGGGCCGTGCGGTCGTAGACGACCGTATACGCGACGTCCCGGGGCAGGCTTTTCATCGCGGCGTCGAGCCGGGCGCGGACGGCCCGGACCACCTGGCGGGTGTCTGCGCCGTAGCGAACCACCACGATCCCTCCGACCGTCTCGCCCTCCCCGTTGAGCTCGGCGATCCCCCGTCGCATGTCGGGGCCGAGCTGGATGTCGGCGACGTCCCCCAAGAGGACCGGGGTTCCCCCGGGGCCGCGCCCGACCGCGATCTTTCGCAGGTCCTCAAGACCCGACACATAGCCGCGCACCCTGAGGATGAACTCCTTCTCGGACATCTCGATGGAGCGCCCCCCGACCTCGCCGTTGCTTTGGCGGACGGCGGCGGCGATGTCGCCGATCGAGAGGCCGTAGGCCCGCAGGCGCAGCGGATCCACCGTGATCTGGTACTGCTTAACAAACCCGCCGACCGAGGCCACCTCGGCCACGCCCTCAACGCTCGAGAGCTGGTAGCGCAGGAACCAGTCCTGCATCGAGCGCAGCTCGGACAGGTCGTGGTTTTTCGAATTGAGCGAATACATGAACGCCCAGCCGACGCCGGTCGAATCCGGGCCGAGCCGGGGCGTGACGTTTGCAGGAAGGCTGCCCGAGAGGCCGTTCAGGTATTCGAGGACGCGGCTGCGGGCCCAGTACGGGTCGGTTCCGTCCTTGAAGATCACATAGGCGAACGAAAATCCGTAGAACGAATACCCGCGCACGACCTTGGCCCCGGGGACCGACAGCATCTTCGCCGTGATCGGGTACGTGACCTGGTCCTGCACGAGCTGCGGCGCCTGGCCGGGCCACTCGGTATAGATGATGACCTGGGTGTCCGAGAGGTCGGGAATCGCGTCGAGCGGGATCTCGCGGAGCGCGAAGACCCCGCCCAGGATGAGGGCCAGGGCTCCCAGGAGGACGAGGCCCCTGTTCCTGATCGAGAAATCGATGACGGCCTTCAAGACGGTTCCATCGGCTCAGCGGGCGGGGGCCTTCCGCATCTTCTCGACGGCCTCGCGAAGCTGGCTCTCGGAATCGAGCATGAACTGCCCCGAGGTGACGACGTTCTCGCCGTCGCGGAGGCCGCTCAGGACCTCGTAGAACCCCTCATCCCCCCTCATCCCGATCTTCACCTCCCGCGGCTCGAAATATCCCCCGGGAAGCGCCACGAACACGGTGTTGCGCTCCCCGCTGCGGAGAACGGCCGTCTCGGGGACAAGGAGCGCGTGGTCCGCGAGCTCGGTCACGAGGCGCACCTCGACATACATGCCGGGGCGCAGGAGGCCCTCCTGGTTCGCGAGCACAATCCGGGCGGTCGCGGTCCGGGTCAGCTCGTCGACCTGCGGGAGGACCCGCTGGACCGTGCCCTGAAACGCGCGCTCGGGGCCATAGGTCGCCCGCACGACCGCGGCCTGGCCTTCGTGGACGTAGGACAGGTCGCTTTCGTAGACCTTCGCGTTCACCCAGACGCTCGAAAGGTCCGCGAGGCGGAAGATGCGCTCGCCCGCCCGGATCCTCTGGCCCTCCACGGCCGCCTTTTCGATCACGACGCCGTTTGCCGGCGAACGGTAGAGGAGCCCGCGGCGGTCCTCCTTAAGGGAGGGAGCACCTGCGATCAGGTCCGAGGGCGCGACGTAGGTGAGCTGCGAGTTGTGGAGATCCGGGTAGAGGGAGGGCAGGTAGATCTCAAAGAGCGGATCGCCCTTCTTCACCGGCGTGCCCGTCGCGCTGACATAGAGCTTCTCGATCCAGCCGTCATAATCGATCGTGATGTCCCTCAGGCCCGACTCGTCGTAGGCGACGATTCCCAGCGTGCGGAGCTCGTGGTGAAGCGGGCCGCGCCCGACCGGGGCCGTCCGAAGGTTCATGCGCTGGATCGTGCCCGAATCGACCTGGATCCGGCAGGGCGGGGCTGAGGCGCCCGAATCCCGGGCGGGGCCGGCGTGCACGGGAACGAGCTTCATCCCGCAGATGGGGCAGTCGCCCGGCTTGTCGCTCACGACCCCGGGATGCATGGGGCAGGTGTAGAGCTGGGGCTCGGCGGGGGCGCCGCGGGCCCCGGCAAGGGCAATGCCCAGGAAAACAAGCAGAGGAAAGACGCGTTTCATGACGCGGAAGGGGTTCAATGCGCCTAGGGGACGGCTGGGCTCAATTCGATTTTGGGGTGGGAAAAACCGCTGCAAGGGCGTGGTCGACCGGCCTTGGGTGGCAGCCGCCCCCCTCAAGCCTTTCCTCGCCGCCCGTGTGTTTCCATGATCGCTTGTGTTATGGGTCCGAACTCCGAGGCAGCCTTCCGCGGCCTTTGGATATTTACAATGATTCTTGATGCCTTTGATTCAACTCAAAGAAACCATGAAGCCCCCCTTCTTCCCGGATGAATTGCAGGACCGCCGGGCCTTCATGCACACCGCGATGTGGACGTCGCTTGGGCTGGCCGCCGGAATGGCGCTTCCGCTCCGGCTGGCGGCGCAGGCAGCGGGTTCCCCGGCGGCCCGGCCGTCCGCGCGCCCCCAGCCGGACAGCAACCGGCGGATGGCCGAGCTCATCAGGAAGATCACCCGCGAGGCCGACCCCCTGCGCAATGCCTACCGCAACCGCGAGCAGGTCGTTCTCCTGCAGTCCCTGGAATCGAGGACCACGGATCTTGCCGAGCTGTTCCGGGTCCGGATGCGGCTCGCCTGGGAGCTTCTGGATTCCGGGGAGCCCGACCTGGCGCTCAAGGAATACGACGTGATCCACAGGATGATGGACGAGCAGCAGGTCCCGCAAAGGGACCGGAGGGAGGCGGACTGGCTCACCTTCAAGGCGACCTGCGGCCTGCGGATCGGGGACAACGAAAACGGCTGCAGTCACCCCAATCCGGACTCATGCCTGTTTCCGGTCAAGGGCGGCGGAATCCACCGGTTTCAGCGGGGCTCGCGCCTGGCCGTCGACACGCTGACCGAACTGCTCGGCAAATACCCGGGCGACCTGCGGGCGCGATGGCTGATCAACATCGCGTACATGAACCTTGGGGAGTACCCCGACAAGGTTCCGAAGGCCTGGCTGCTCGATCCGAAGCTCTTCGAGTCCGATTATGACATCAAACGCTTCACCGACGTGGCCCGCGAGGTCGGGATCGACGTGGACGGCCTTGCGGGCGGTGTCGTCCTGGAGGATTTCGACAACGACGGCTTCCTGGACGTGATGGTGTCGAACTGGGGATTGGACGGCCAGCTGCGGCTCTTCCACAACAACGGCGACGGCACCTTCACCGAGCGCACGGAGGAGGCCGGCCTCCTCGGCCTGACAGGCGGCCTCAACATGATCCAGACGGACTACAACAACGACGGCCTCTTGGATGTCCTGGTCCTGCGCGGGGCCTGGATCGGCACCGAGGGCCATTATCCCTGCTCCCTCCTTCGAAACAACGGGGATTTCACCTTCACGGACGTGACCGAGGAGGCGGGGCTCCTAAGGTTCCATCCCGTCCATTCGGCGGTCTGGTTCGACTACAACAACGACGGATGGCTCGACCTCTTCCTCGCCAACGAGTCGCGGCAGGACGACCGCAATCCTTGCGAGCTGTTCCGCAACAACGGCGACGGCACCTTCACGGAATGCGCGGCCGAGCACGGCCTGAGCCTGGTCGGGTTCTTCAAGGGGGTCGCCAGCGCCGACTTCAACAACGACGGACGGCCGGACCTTTTCCTTTCGCGGGTCGACGGGCCGAAGCTCCTGCTGCGCAACGACGGGCCCGCCGGCGCCGACACGTCGCCCAAGGCCCAGTGGCGCTTCACCAACGTCGCCGAGATCGCCGGCGTGACGGAGCCGCCGATCAGCTTCCCCTGCTGGTTTTGGGACTACAACAACGACGGCTGGCCCGACATCTTCGTCAGCGGCTACCGGGTGCACGATGTCGGGGACCTGGCCGCGGAGTGCCTCGGCCTGCCCCAGTCCGGCCAGCGCCCGAAGCTTTACCGCAACAACGGCGATGGGACGTTCACCGACGTGACCAAGGAATGCGGGCTCGACCACGTCTCGCTGACGATGGGCGCCAACTTCGGCGACCTCGACAACGACGGCTGGCTCGACTTCTACCTGGGAACCGGCAACCCGGACCTGAACACCCTCCTTCCCAACAAGATGTTCCGAAACGACCGCGGGATCCGGTTCCAGGACGTGACGACGTCGGGCGGATTCGGGCAGCTCCAGAAGGGCCACGGGATCGCATTCGGCGACATCAACAATGACGGCACCCAGGATGTCTACTCGGTGGTCGGAGGCGCGGTCGAGGCCGACCATTTCCGAAACCAGCTCTTTGCGAATCCGGGCCACGGCAACAACTGGATCAAGCTCAAGCTGATCGGGGTGAAGACCAACCGCGCGGCCATCGGCGCGCGGATACACGTGGTGGTCGAGGCGGATCAGGGCGACCGGTCCATCCACCGCATCGTCGGGAGCGGCGGCAGCTTCGGAGCCTCGCCGCTGCGCCAGGAGATCGGACTCGGCCAGGCGCGGACGATCAAGAGGGTCGAGATCTTCTGGCCGGTCTCGGGAATGACCCAGGTCGTCACGGGACTCGAGATCAACAGCCTCTACCACGTGACGGAGGGCGTCGATGCGCCGGCCCGCGTCGGACTGCGGAGCTTCAAATGGCCCGTCCGCTTCCAGGCATGAGGCCGACGGTCGCCGCCTCGCGCCCCGACCGTTGGGGACCGGCCGCCCCCTTCCCTTGGCGGGGCTCCTTCCTGGCGCTCGCCCTCGCCATGCTCTGCGCCGGCCGCTGCGGCGCGCAGATGACCTCGGACGAATGGTCGACGGACCCGACGATGATGGCGCTCAACCCGGGCCAGGCCTTCCGCCTCGGCGCCGGCGAGGATTTCCCGATGCCGACCTACGGCGCGATCGGCTCAAGCCTTGCCCGGAGCGGTCATCTCGTGGAGCTCGGATGGAACGAGGCGCAGGCCTCCGCGTTCCTGGAGGGCATGCGCGCCGCCTTCCTGGGCAAGCCCTATCCCCTCGACGACAGGGCCCAGCAGCTGCTTTCCGAGATAGGCCGCCGGGCGGCGGCCCAGAGGTCCGCGCAGCCCGGCCCGGCCCAGGCGAAGGCCGTCGCACCGGATCCGGACTTTCCCCTGGCCTCGTGCAATGCGATCGGCTCGTTCCTGGCCATGACCGGACATTTCGCGGAGCTCGGGTGGAACGAGGCGCAGACCTCCGCATTTCTGGAGGGCATGCGCTCCGCGCTTCAGGGCAAGGCGCTCCCGTTTGACGAGAGCGCCCGGCGCCTGCTCTCGGACATCGGCCGGCAGATCACGGACATCCAGAATCTCAGGAAACTCGACGCCCCCAGTTCGCTGGACGATGCGGGGAGGCTCGCGTGGTACATGAAAAAGGTACGAAACCGCATGGGCCTGCAGCAGTCCGACAGCGGCCTGGCGTACCGGGTTGAGGCGGGACGCGGGGGGGTCCGGCCGCGCCCGGGCGACACGATCATGTTCACCTGCAATGCGACGGATGCGAACGGGACCCGGAAATTGCCTCAGATGTCCGGGGAACGCATCCACATGAAAATGGAAAACCTTCTGCCCGGCCTCATGGAGGGGCTTCAGATGATGACGATCGACGCGTCGGCCGTGTTCGTCCTGCCGCCAAACCTCTCATTTGGGAACAACCCATGGCCCGACGGCGTGCAGCGCGGCGCGCCGATCATCGTGACCGTCACCCTGTATGATGTGGTCGCCGCAGGGGCGCCTCAGTGACGGCGAAGCAGGCTCCGATGGACGGTGCTCTTCGCCGCGTCGGCGCAATCGGGCGCCTCACGCGGTTCAACCCACGCGTTTCCACTTCAGCGTTCGGACAATGGGTTCTCCGTCGAAGGCGGCCGTCTCCAGGCGAATGGTGAGCTCGTCGCCCACCACGCTCATATTTCGGGTGAAGACGTGCCCCACGTTTTCCGGGGACAGCGCACCCACGAGGCGCGTGGCGACTGTGCCGAGGGCGTCGTCGACCTCGTAGGTGCCAAAATAGGCGTCGTATCCGCCGCGGGCGCGGCTGTTGTTCGGCACCGGGCCCGGGCCCTCGGCCTCGGCCGCGGCCCGGCGGTCCCGCTTCATGAATTGGGCCGCGAAATGGCCCCCTGCGTCAAAATAGACGAGCGCGATCGGATCGGCGCCGAGCGAGGGGTCGACGCGGCGTTCGCCCGCGCGCGTATGATCGACCCGGGAGAGCAGCTCCCAGGTCCCGACCAGCGCCTCTGAAAGCGGTTTACTCAAGGGCTTCTGCCTTTGGTTCAGTGCTCACGTTGTTCTCTGAACCTCCCAAGCGTTCGCCTTCCTGTAAAGCACATGCGGACGAAGCGGACTGTCCCGATCCAACAGGGGATGAAGGAAGTCCCCGTTCAGGTCCCTGGAAAAACCGAGGCGCTCCATCAGCCTGCGGGATCGGGTGTTCGCGACCGTCGTGAAGGAGACAAGCTCGGTCAGCCGGAGGGTCTCGAAGGCGAACCTCTCCGCCTGCAATGCGGCCGTGTAGGCGACGCCGAGCCCCCAAAATTCCCGCCGGAGCCTCCACCCGATCTCGGTGCACGGCGTGAACGGGGCCGTGAACCCGGGGACCGCTAGCCCCGTGTAACCGGCGAAAGCCCCGTCCACGTCAACGGCCCAGAGGCCCCAGCCCCGCTCGTCGATCCCGGCGCGGTTGCGCTCCATCGACGCCCTCGATTCCTCCCTGTCGAGCGTCCTCGGATAATGACGCATCACTTCCGGGTCCCCATTCATGGCGGCGTAGGGCTCCAGGTCGGCTTCGCGCCATTGCCGCAATTGGATGCGCCGGGGGGCCATGGACGGGGACCTTTCAGGCGTCCGCTCCCGGCCGCCCCAGCCGCGTCCTCCCAGAGCGGGTCGTGTCCGAAACGTCCGGACGGTCCGGGGGTCGGCGCGGCGCATTCACCGCAATTCCCTCCTGATCACCAACTTCAATCCTGACCACGTGTCGTCGACGGCGCACACCTTCACGTCGACGAACCCCATCGGGAGGGCGAGCTTGCGGATCACGTCCTCGGTGATGTCCGTTTCGACCCCGGAGGCCTTCTTGGGCCACGAGACCCAGAGGACGCCGTCGGTGGAAATCGCTTTCCGGTAAGACACCAGCTTCGAAGCCAGCACCGCCTGGGAGGTGGCAAAGAGGTGCACGAAGGCCATTCCCTGTCTTGAGCGGACGAGCCACGAAACGCCCACGTCGCGGGGAAGGCCCAACAGCGAGAGGTAATCCTTGGGACCTCCGTCAAGGCGCGCCGAGGTCCCGTCCTTGTAACCCAGCTTTTTCCACAAAGGTGTGCCGGAATAGCCAGCCATGGGCGTCGGGCCTAGCCGTGAAACCCGCCGCCTCCCCTGGCGGATGCGGGGTCCGCGTCCGGCGCCCGCTTGGGCCAATTCTTCGCCATGAGCACCATGAGGAATGTGTTGCCGGAAGGATAGGTGATGTTTTTTCGGGCCACCTCGGAGAAGCCCATTTTCGTGTAGTAGCCGGGGAGGAATCCCGCATCAACACAATCAAGAAAGGCCCCCCTTGCCCCGCAACCGAGGAGGTGGCGTTCGCATTCCCCGAGTGTGCGGACGCCGATCCCTGCGCGTTGGAACCCGGGGGCCACGGCGAGCGACTTGATCCACCAGCGGCTTTCACCCCCGGCCTCGCGAAGCCAGTAAGGGCTTGTCTCGAAGGCGATTGTCACGACCGCCGCGAGCTGTTCCTCCACAAAATAGCCGAAGAGCTCCCCTTTCGCCTGCCGCTCGGCAAAGGCCTCCCTCGAAAGGGGGCGCAACCACTGCCGGACGCCCTTGGCGGCGAGCCATTCAAACACCTCGAGGTAGCCCTTGACCGCCCCGTCGACCTCGGATGGCGCCAACGTTCGAAAGCGTGGTTTCACGGCGATGGATCGGGCCCGACGATCCGGCCTCGGGGGGAATGCTGCAAGCCGGAGTTTGTCCGCGACCGGACCGTTTTAACCCGCGGCGAAACGGCGTCCCGGAAAGCGAGACGTCCGGCATCCGCGGGGCTCCGAGAACCCCAAAACTTGGTTCGTGTCGGGCCGCGGCAGCATTCAGGCTTCCGGGCGGTGTCGCTCGACTCGGCGCAACCGCCAAGTTCGGCGTCCCCCAAAAACCGCCCCCATGCACGCCCAAGCCCCCGCCCGCACGGTGCCCGTCTACCTCTACGGGATGATTGTCTACTCCACGATCCACCGCTTGGCCGGCGAATACCCCGGCCCGGACGGCTACGGCGAGATCGACGAGACCCGGCTCGTGCCCGGGGGGGAGACGGGAAACGCCGCCCTGATCCTGAGCCAATGGGGGCACCGGGTCAAAGTGGGCGGGCCCTTTCTCGGACGCCAGACACGCGAAGGCGTGGTCTCGTTTCTCGAGGCCCGCAGGATCGACTGCTCGGGGCTCCACTATGACCCGGAGTTTGACGGCGTCCGGGACCTGGTCCTCGTCGGCGGCGCGACAAGAACCGTTTTCGGGAGCTTCGGCAGGTATTTCGGCGGCCCCCGTCGCTGGTCGGCCCCCGATCCCGCTGCGATCGATTCGGCGGAAATCGTCGGCGTGGACCCCTTTTTCGGAGCGGACTCCCAGCGCGCCGCGGAGCTCTGCGCGGAAAAAGGCAGGCCGTGGGTCACGATTGACTGCGCCCCCGAGAGCCTCCTCCACCGGCAGTCCGCCGCCACCGTCATCTCAAGCGAATACGCGCGGGCGCACTTCCCGAGCGAGGACGGCCATCGGGTGCTCCGCCGCTTCTCCGAAGCGGGAAAGGGCCTCGCGATCCTGACGTCGGGATCCAGAGAGATCCTCTATGGCCGGGGCGCCGGGCCTGTGGGGAGATTCACGCCGCCGCGGGTCTGCGTAAAGAGCACGCTTGGCGCCGGCGACACATTCCGGGCGGGCGTCATCCACGGGATCGTCAACGGGTTCGACGACCTGGGGATCGTCCGGTTCGCGGCGGCCACCGCGGCGGCCGTCTGCCGCCGTTTTCCCATGGCGCTCGACCCTCCGGGCCTGGAGGAGATCGAGGTCCTCGCCGGGGAGAGCTAGCCCCGGCGCCCGCCCCCGTCCGGCTGACCTTCCCTGGGGCGCGGGAATCCGAGCGCGACCGTGATCGCGGCCACCGTGATCCCGAGGGCGATCAGGTCCTGGTTCGGACCCAGTTTGAAGCGGGTGAGGAAGGAGAGGTAGCCGGCGCCGATGGCAATTCCCATGTAGTCGGTGAAGTTCTGCACGGACACCGTCTTGCCGAGCCGAGCGGGATCGCTCTCGGACTGGAGCGCGGCATTGAGCGGGACGATCAGGAGGCCGGAGGCCGCGCCGGTCGCAACCAGTACAAGGACCGCGGGGAGGAGGCCCCAGCGGCCCCCCAGGATCCCGAGGGCCGCGAGCCCAGCGGCCATCATGAATGAGTACCGCCGGCACCAGGAAAGGTCTCCTGTCCTGTGCAGGCGGCCGGCGAGCATCGCTCCGGCCACGATCCCGGCCACCATGCCGAGGACCAGCAGCACGAGCTTGAAATTCGTCACATGGGAAATCCCGGCCTGCGCGTACACCTCGAGACCCCATCCCTGCAGAGCCGACCTGAGCGTCGAGCCGGCGAACCAGAAAAGCGCGGAGCCGGCCAGTATCCTCCCGAGCCGGCGGCTCCGGAAGAGCGTGGCGAAATTGGAGGCAAATTCCGAGAAGCTGCGGCTCAGGCGCGCCCCGCGGTTTTGGGGCGTCCGGGTCATCGCCGCGTTGCACGCAAACGCGACGACATAAAGCGCAAGGCCCGCGCCGTAGCACGCGGGAAGCGAGAGGGTCCGGTCGTAGAGGATCCCGCCGAGTCCGAGACCGGAGACGATCGCGACCAGGGTGAGCATCTCTACCGTGCCGTTTGCCTTGACGAGCCGCTCCGTCGCAACGACCTCGGGCAGGATCCCATACTTCGCGGGCGAATACACGCAAGCCCCCACCCCGACGATCGCGTAGCCTATCACCTGGACCGTGTGGCTTGACGCCCCCGAGAAGGCCCAGACTCCGGCCAGCCCGATCGAGGCCCCAGCCATCTTCACCAGGTTTCCGCCGACAAGCCACGCGGTCTTCGGCAACCTGTCGTTCAGGAACCCGGCGAGCGGGGCGAGCACGATGAAGGGAACGCTGAAGACCAGGCTGAAGAGGGCGTTCTCGCTGTTCACCTGCGCCTCGGTGATCCTGCCGGAGGTCATCGCGTAGGTCAGCGGCCCAAGGATCGCCTTCAGGAGGAAATTATCCCCGAAGGCGCCCAGGAACTGCCCGACAAGCAAAAGCGGATAGTTCCTGGATGCGGGCGGGCTTCGGTCGGGGCTCATGGGCCGTGGAGTTCGGGTCGAAGGTTTCGGCGGAGGATGGCGGCGCGGGGCAAAAAGACGAGGCCCGATGATCCTTCTACTTGCGCCGACAGCCGGGTTGGGCCAGCTTTCGCCCGACATGAAATTACCCCTCCTAGGTTTCATGGCCCTCGGCGTTCTCGCGAGCAGCCCGCTCGCCGCCCAGGGCTCTGATGCCTCAGCCGAACACGGAATGCCCCCGGGCTTCCACACCCTGCGGATCGGCGATCCCGCCCCCGACTTTTCACTGCTCGGCGTCGACGGGAAAACCTACAGCCTGGCCGACTTCAAGGACGACCCCTACCTGATCGTCATCTTCCTTTCAAACCACTGCCCCACCTCGCACGCCGCGGAAACCCGCTTCATCCCGTTCGTCGCGGGCCTGAAGGGCAAGGGGGTCGGCGTCGTCGCCATCAACCCAAACAGCACCGAGGGCCTGAGCGTCGAGGAGCTCGGCTACAGCAAATACAGCGACAGCTACGACGAGATGAAGCTCTACGCGAAGGAGCGCGGCTTCATCTTCCCCTACCTCTACGACGGGGCCACCCAGGCGACCGCCAAGGCCTACGGGTGCCTCTGCACCCCCCACATGTTCCTCTTCGATTCGCAGCGGAAGCTCCGCTACGCGGGCCGCTTCGACGATTCCGAGCGGCCCGACCCGGCCTCCGTGCATTCGACGGACGGCGCGAACGCGGTGGCGGCCCTCCTTGCGGGGCGCCCCGTGCCGGTCGAACTCACGCGGCCAATGGGTTGCTCGACAAAGTGGCTGACCAAGCGCGGCGCGGTCGCGGAGGGCAACGATGCATGGAAGAACATTCCCGTGTCGATTGAGCCGGTGGACGCGGCCGGGATCGCGGCCCTTGCCCGAAACCCCACGGACCGGCTTCGGGTCATCAACCTCTGGGCGACCTGGTGCGTGCCCTGCGTCGAGGAGTTCCCGGGGCTTGTCTCCATCTCGCGCCGCCTGGAAACGCGCGACTTCGACCTGATCACGATCAGTGTCGACGATATGAAGGACGAGAAGAAGGCCCTCGCATTCCTCGAGCGCCAGCACGCCGCCGTCCCCCCGGGCGCCAAGGCGTCCGTTGCCCAGCAGGGCCGCAGCACCAACAACTTCATCTACACCGGAACCGGCGCCGACGCGCTCGCCCAGGCGCTCGATCCCAAGTGGCCCGGCGGATACCCGTACACGGTCGTGATCGCGCCCGGCGGCAAGATCCTCTACCGCTTCGCCGGCGCGCTCGACGTCGCCGACCTCCAGTCGAAACTGATCGAGCGGCTTGGCATCTATTATAAGTGAGCGTGCCGGCTCCAACAAAGCCGGTGCCCTAGGCTAGGCCATGACGCTCCGGTGGACCGACTGGGCAGCGATCGCCGGCTACATCTGCGTGATCGCCTCGGCGAGCCTCTTCCTCTCGCGAAAGCCCAAGTCATCCGAGGATTATTTCCTGGCGGGGCGGTCGCTGCGCTGGCCGCTCATAGGGGCCTCACTCTTTGCGGCGAACATCTCAGCCGAGCATTTCGTGGGGCTCGCCGGGAGCGGCTACTCGGGCGGGATGGCGGTCGGGGGCTATGAATGGTCGGCGGTGTTCTGCCTGGTGCCGCTGATCGCGCTCTTCCTGCCCTTCTACCTGAAAAACCGGATCTTCACGGTCCCGGAATTCCTGGAGCAGCGCTACGGGCCCGGGATCAGGCTCTTCTTCTCGGGCTTCATGGTCATCCTTTCGGTCCTGACGAAGATCTCGATTTCGCTCTGGGCGTCTTCGCTCGTGTTCTCGAGCCTCCTCGGGTGGAACCCGCTCTCCGTCATCTGGGTGGTCGGGCTCGGCACGGCGCTCTACACGATGAAGGGAGGGCTCCGGGTCGTGGTCTACACCGACGCGCTCCAGGCGGTCGTCCTTCTCGCCGCGGCGCTCGTCCTCACCCTGGTCGGCCTTCGCCAGGTCGGCGGGTGGGCGGGACTCCACGCGAAACTCGCCCCGGAGATGTTCTCGATGGTGAGGCCCGCGACCGACGCGGACTATCCCTGGCCCGGAATGCTTATCGGCGTCTTCCTAGCCGGGAGCTTCTACTGGTCCATGGACCAGGTCCTCGTCCAACGGGCATTCGCGGCCAAGAACCTCGACGAGGGCCGAAAGGGCGCGATCCTTTGCGGGTTCCTAAAGCTGTCGACGCCGTTCCTCCTCGTCCTGCCGGGGCTGATCGCGAAGGCCCTCTACCCCAGCCTGCCGAAGCCGGACCAGGCCTACGGGGCCCTGCTCCAGGGCATCATGCCGGCGGGCTTCCTCGGGCTGACGATCAGCGGGATCGGGGCCGCGCTCATGGGACACATCAGCGCGACCTACAACTCCGTGTCGACGCTCGTCACGCGGGACTTCTACCTGCGCTGGCGGCCGCGGGCCACGCAGACCCAGCAGATACGGTTCGGCCGCACGGCGGTCCTCGTCGTCTTCATCCTCGGCTCCCTCTGGGCCCCGATGATCGGCCGCTTCGGCAACCTCTTCACCTACCTCCAGAAGGTGCAGGTCTTCCTGATGCTCCCCTTCGCCGGAATCTTCTTCGCCGGGGTCCTCTGGAGGCGGACCACCGCCAAGGGGGTCGTGGCCTGCCTCTGCACCGCGGGGATCGTCTGCCCGCTCCTGATGCTGAACGGCGAGTTCCATTTCCTGCCCTTCATGGACACGCCGCTTCTCAGGCCCTGGCTCCATGCGGCGGTGCTCGCGTACGCGGTTTCCCAGGTGGCGCTGATCCTCGTCAGCCTCGCAACCCGGCGGACCCCGGAGGAGAAGCTCTCCGGCACCACGCTCGGACAATGGCGGACCCTCGTGGCCCCGGGCGCGGGCTCCGGCCTTCACGACTACCGCATATGGCTATCAGTCCTGTTACTCACCGCGGCTGGATTATGGTATACCCTGCGGTAAGGCTGAAATAAAAATGGCATTCCGCCCTCAAACCGGATGGGATGGACGCCACCTGCCCCTCAAAACCCCAGGTGACCCCTGTCCCGCCTTAACCCCCACCCCATGACTGAGACCCCAGCAACCACGCCCGCGAAGAACGGCTCCGAGCACCTTGGCCTGCCAGAGAAATTGTCGTACGGCCTGGGGGACCTCGCGTCCTGCCTCTACTGGCAGACGTTCATGGTCTACCTGACCTTCTTCTACACCGACGTTTTCGGCATCAGCGCGCTCGCCGCCGGCACCATGATCGGGATAAGCCGCGCCTCGGACGCCTTCTTCGACCCCGTCATGGGCATGCTGGCCGACCGCACCAAGACGCGCTGGGGCAAGTTCCGGCCCTTCTTCATATGGATGTGCGTGCCGATGGCCGTCCTCGGCGTTCTCACCTTCACCGTCCCCCACGTCGGGAGCAACGCGAAGCTCATCTGGGCCTATGTGACCTACAACGCCCTCATGCTCGTCTACACGGGGATCAACATCCCGTACACGGCCCTCATGGGCGTGATCACGACGAACCCCCTCGAGCGCACGGCGCTTTCATCGATCAAGTACGTGGGCGCCTTCGCCGGCGGAATGATCATCGCCGCAACGCTTCTCCCGATGTCGAAGGTCGGGGGCTGGCTCGGCGCCCAGACGGTCGAGCGGGGCTGGCAGCTCTGCTTCGTCATCTACGGAATCGCGGCCTGCATCTGCTTCACGACCATGTTCTTCACGACCCGGGAGCGGGTGGTGCCGCCTCCGAAGCAGAAGACCTCGGTCCTGCGCGACCTCGGCGACCTCCTGACGAACGGTCCCTGGCTCATCCTGGTGGCGTGCACGCTCGCGTTCATCCTGTACGTGGCGCTGCGCGGCAGCGTGACGGCGCACTACTTCAAGTACTACGTGGGCTCCCAGTCGGTGACGCTTCCCTCCTTCCTCCCCAACGCCATCGCCGGGACCCAGACCTGGGGATGGGAAAGCCTCGTCTCCGTCTACAACACGAGCACCCAGCTGGCCTCGCTCGTGGGCGTCATCCTCATGCCCTTCGCGGCGCGGATCGCGGGCCGCAAGGTTGCGTTCATGGTCCTGATGACGATCGCCATCTGCTGCACGGGCTCGTTCTTCTTCCTGAAGCCCGACCAGCTCCCGCTGATCTTCGGAATCAACCTGCTCGGCTCGATCACCGGCGGCCCGATCATTGCGCTCCTGATGACGATGTACGCCGACACCGCCGACTACGGCGAGTTCAGGAAGGGGCGCCGCGCGACGGGGCTCATCTTCTCCGCCTCGATCTTCTCCCAAAAGCAGGGATGGGCGATCGGCGCCTGGGTGGCGCTCGCGCTCATGAACAGCGTCGGCTTTATCGCCAACACGGCGCAGACGGCCTCGTCCCTCCACGGGCTCGTGCTGCTGATGAGCCTCCTGCCCGCCGGAATTGGCGTCCTCTCGATGGTCATCCTGATGTTCTACCCGCTTCATGAGCGGAAGATGGCCGAGATCGAGGTCGAGCTTAAGAAGCGTCGCGCAGCCGACGGGGCCGAATCGACCGTCGCGGCCTAGGATTTTCTGCGCAGGACGACCGCGGTGCCGTAGCAAAGGACCTCGACGGCCCCGCCGCGGGGCTCGACCGATGAGGCGTCATAACGCGCGCCGAGGACTGCGTTGGCGCCCATCTGCTCGGCGTGCCTGATCATGGACTCGTAGGCCTGCTCGCGGGTCTGTTCGCACATCTCCGTATAGGCGCCGATCCGGCCCCCAATGAGGTTCTTCAGGCCGCCAAGGATTCCCTGGGCAATCGTCGGCGAGCGCACGACGATGCCTCTGACCATCCCCTTGTATTCGGCAACCTCGTAACCGTCTATCTCGAACGTGGTGGTGACTTGCACGGGCTGGGCGGAATTTCAGGGTTTGGACGCGCGTTGTCCGCACAGGAGGCGCATGTGGAGCGCGGCCGCCGCGGCCCCGAGGCCGGCTCCGGCGAGCGCGTCGAGCGCGACGTGCTGGCGGATCGCGATTGTGGAGTATACGATTCCGGCACACCAGACCCAATTGAGCGAGAGGACGGCAGGCCCCGCGCGCACCCCGGCCAGCAGGCGCCCGAGCCAAAGAGCCGAGAACACGGCGAAGGCCACGTGAAGTGAGGGGAAAGCGTTCCCCGACGCGTCCACCGCCTTCAGATAGGACAGCGACGCAGCGGATGCCGTGGCGATCGTCGCCTTCGGCACCGTTGTCGGCCAAAGAAGGAAGACCGCGAATCCCACCGCGCTGAGCCCGACCGCGGCAAGGCCGTAGCATCCGAGCTCACGGCGGGTCGTCAGCAGGGCGGGGGGAAGAAGGACATAGACCCACAGCGAGACGTAAAGGGGCAGCGCCCAGGGGTGGAACGCAATCCACCGGTCGACGAAGATGGGCGGCACCGTCGTCAGCCTGAACAGCGGATGGTTGAGGACCCAGAAATAGACGACGAAGAAGGCGGCCATGCAGGCCATCGAGCCGGCCATCTTCGTCGGCCAAAGCACGCGGATCCGGGAACCGGCCTCACGCAGCCACCCCGGGTCTTTCCGGCCCCTCCCCGGGGCGTCCGTTGGTTTCCTCAAGATCTGCGAAAGATGGGAGAAGCCCCGGTCCCGTGCGAACCTCTTTAATCGCCGGGAATGCGGGAGGGGGTCCGCTGCCCTTTCAGTCGGTCACAAGCTGTACGCCAGCGGATGCTTGGGCTCGTAAAGCATGATGTCGTCCGCGCCGGGCACGGCCATCATGGCCACGAGGCCGTACCCGTGATCCTGAACCTCGGCGCGGAACACCGCACCTTTGGCCTTCAGTTCGACGACCGTGCGTGCGATGTCGTCGCACATCAGGGCGATCATATGGTGTCTCGGCGATTCGTGCGTCTTGCCGTCATAGACGCTGTGGGTCGGGTGCACGCCCATCTCGCTCGGCCCGGACTTGAAGATCAGCCAACCCGGGCCTCCACCCATCGGATCCTCAACGTAGGGCCAGCCGAGCACGTCGCGAAGGAATGCACGCGTTGCGGGCGCGTCGTCGGAATATATCAGGGTGTGGATGCTGGTGATCACCGGATTGACCTCCTGAAACCGCCCCAGATTGTGCGGTATCGGGCCAATGCCAATCATGAAGCCGTTCAACGCTCCGGGTCCGAGATGGGGGCGCCAACCGGGATTTCGGGCGGAATTCGGCGTGACGTCACGGTGACAAAAGGGCGCAGCGTGCGAGTCGTTGACGGTGCGGGGTTACCACCTGTCGCCAATCGCCGCCCAAACCCCCGGTTTTTTGACGGCCCCGCGGGGCCGTGGTAGCGTTGTGCCATGGAGCCACCGAAGGACACCGCAATCATGCTCCGGCTGCGCGAGCTCGCGCAGCTCTTCAACTCCATGGACCCTTCACCGTTCATCGAAAGGGACCTCGATGCGGACGCGGAGGACTACATCCGCAGCTGGGCGCGCGAGATGCCTGCAGGCCACGAGCTCGAGCTCGTCATCCAGCTTTCAAATCCCGCCCCTCCGGAGAGCGTCTCGGGTACCGGGGATGCGGTCCGCAGGTATTTCGCGACGCTTGCGACCCTGAAGCGCCTGGAATTCAGCCAGCTGATGCGCCGCGGCCGCCTGAGTCTCTTTGTGGGATCTGTGTTCCTCGCGGCATGCCTCCTCCTTGGGCATGTCGTGGCGAAGGCGCCTGCCGGCACCGTCTCCGACATCGTGAAGGAGGGCCTCACGATTGCCGGCTGGGTCGCAATGTGGCGGCCCCTGGAAATCTATCTCTACGACTGGTGGCCGCTCTTTGAAGAGAGGCGGCGCCTCGAGCGCCTGGCGCGGATGCAGGTTCGAATCGAGATGCCCGCCGCAGACACCGGAGGGAGTGGGGCGATCGAATTCAAATCCGAAGAATCCCATAAGGTAGCTGCCTAAGACTAGTTATGGAATAAATGCGCCGAGATGCTTGACGAACCCCTTTTTTATAACCACTACCTTGTCATATAAAGGTAGCTTGGATTAAAACTGACCATGATCATCAACGAGAAATTCTCGGCCATCCGAAAGGGACTCCTCGAGTTTCTCGTCCTGAAGATCATCGCCGCGGACAAGGTCTACGCAGCCGACATCCTCGACCAGCTGAGCGGCACCGAGTTTTCCACGCAGGAGGGAACGCTCTACCCGCTCCTCAGCAAGATGCGCCGCGAGGAGCTTGTGGACTACGAATGGAAGGAATCCGAGGCGGGTCCGCCGAGGAAATACTACCAGTTAACGGAGAAGGGCCGGGAGCAGCTCCGCGAGACATCAGATTACTGGCATAAGATCAGCGAAACCGTAAGGAGCCTCGGAACAAGGCAGGGCCAATAAAACCAAGGGTTACCCCATGAACAAAGTCATCACGATCAACCTCAATGGAAATGCCTATCAGCTCGAGGAGGATGGGTACGAGGCGCTCAGGACCTATCTTGAAACCGCAGCGCTGCGGCTCGGGAACAACCCCGACAGGGACGAGATCATCGCCGACATCGAGCAGGCGATCGCCGACAAGTTCCGCGGGGTCCTCGGCCCGAACAAGACCGTCGTCGTGTCCAAGGAGGTGCGCGACGTGATCGCCCAGATGGGGCCCGTGCAGGACGACTCGGGCGCGGCCAGCGAATCCGCCACGCCGAAGGCGGAGGGCGGCGCAAAGAACGGCCCCGGCCCGAGCTTCCCGGCGGGAACCGCGACCGGCACCCCGAAGCGCCTCTACAGGATACGCGAGGGCGCCCAGCTGGCGGGCGTCTGCAACGGCCTTGGCGCCTATCTGGGCATCGACGTGACGCTCATCAGGATCCTCTTCGCCGTCAGCATGCTCTCCTTCGGCGCCGGCGTTCTCCTCTACATCGTGATGATGTTCGTGATTCCCGCAGCAAACACGCCGGATGAGGTTGCGGCTGCCCACGGCGTCCCCGCGACCGCCGAGGAATTCATCAGGAGGGCGAAGGAGGGCTACTACGCGTTCGGCGACCGAAGGGCGTTCAAGGAGTGGAAGTGGAAGTTCAAGCAGGACATGCGGCAGTACCGCAGGGAAATGAGGGAAAACGCCCGGCATTGGCGGTGGGGCTGGCACCCGCGCTGGACGCAATCCGCCGAGCCCCACCCCGGAATATGGATTCTCGGGTCCACCGCGGGCAACGTCCTGTCGATCCTTTCGATCCTCTGCCTGCTTTCGGTCCTCTCCCTGATCTGCACGGGCTCCGTGTGCGGGATCCTCCTTCCCTGGGGGATGCCCCTCTGGGCCCAGATCATTGTCGTGATCCTTCTGTTCAAGCTGGTCAAAGTCCCCTTTCGCGCAGTCCGGTACGGAAGCTATTACGAGGGGTGCTGGGGTCCTCCCTTTGTGAGCGCATTCGTCCATTTCTGCTTCTCGATCCTATGGCTGCTGCTCTTTCTCCTCTTTCTCTGGTACGTCGACCACCACTCCGAAACGGCGCGCGAGATCATGGGCCATCTGAGCAGCGCCGCCAGCCACACGGTTGACGCGATTCGGGCCTGGTGGTCCCGCCCATCGTAGGTCCACTTTCCCGTTGTCTTGAAGGGGCCGGAGGCACTCGTATGGGGCGCCAGAAGATGAAATCCCTGATCCTCGCTCTTGCCACCGCGGCGACCCTGTCGGCCGCCAGCGTGCCCGATCACCTGGGCCTGCAGCTCTACAGCCTGCGCGTCATGGCCCTTCAGCAGGGATGGCACGCCGTCCTGGACCAGACCCGCGCCTTCGGCCTCGCGTATGTCGAGGGCGGGTCGCCGCCGAAGGGCCTCACGGCGGAGCAGTACAAGGCCGAGCTTGCGGCGCGCGGCCTCACGATGGTGAGCGCCGGCTTCCCCTACGAGGGCCTCGCCAAGGACATTTCGGCCGCCGTGAGCGGGGCCAGGGCCCTTGGGGTCGGCTACGTCATGTGCGCCTGGATCCCGCACAAGGACGACACGTTCACGGACGATGACGCGCGGAAGGCCGCGGCGGACTTCAATGCCTGGGGCGCCGCGTTCAAGGCAGCCGGGATCAGGTTTGCCTACCACGCCCACGGCTACGAGTTCCGGCCCGACAAGAACGGCGACACGCCTTTCGACGTCCTCGTGCGTTCCACAAACCCGGACAGCGTCTCATTCGAGATGGATGTCTTCTGGGTCACCCACGGGGGGCAGGATCCGGTCAAGCTGCTCGCCAAGTATCCCGACCGCTGGGTCATGATGCACGTGAAGGATATCCGAAAGTGGGCGCCGACCGGCATCTACACCGGCCACGCCCCGGCGACGGATGATGTCGCGGTGGGCTCGGGCCAGGTCGACTGGCCAAAGGTGTTCAGGGAGGCCCAGGCGGTGGGCGTTAGATGGTACTTTATCGAAGACGAGTCGCTCACGCCGCTCCAGAACGTGCCCCAGAGCATCGCCTATATCCGGTCTCTGAAGCCCTGACGGGCCGGAATGCCTAGCGCCGGCGCCTCGGGCTCCAGGAGGCGGTGATGACGGACGTCACGCCTCCCCTGCCCTTCCAGTCGGAAACCACGGTGAGGCTCCGCGGCCTCAGGAGCGAACCCAGGTCGTCGCAAATCTTGTTCGTCACCGCCTCGAAAAAGATGCCCTCGTTGCGGAACGCGTGGAAGTAGAGCTTTAGCGACTTCAGCTCGACGCACCTCTTGTCGGCCACATAGCGCACTGAAATCGAGCCGAAATCCGGGTGGCCGGTGATGGGGCACACCGAGGTAAACTCGTGGTGGGTGTGCTCGATCAGATAGTCGCGCCCGGGCGCGGGATTCTGGAAAACCTGAAGGATCTTTGGGTCGGCCATGGTTCAAAACAAAGCCCAATTCGGGGCGAATGCCACTCCCGAACTTCCGAGGGGGCGGGTCAGTCCTCCAGCGCCTGGTAGGCAAGCACCTGCACCATCGATTCGAGGCTGTCGCCGCCCGTCGGGTGGAGCTGGGCCATGCTGATGACGATCATGTCCTCCTTTGGATCGATGACGAACTCCGTGAAAAAAAACCCGCCCCAGTTGAAGGAACCCGGCGAACCCAGTTCGGGGAGCGGGCCCTTTACGCCGTCGACGCCGAATCCAAGGCCGAACCCGCGCTCGCCGTCGATCTTGCCCAGCTGGTCGTGGCTCATGAGCTCGACCGACTTGCGGCTGAGGATCCGCACGTTTCCGAGCGCGCCCCCGCCGAGCATCATCTGGCAGAACCGCGCATAGTCCATGGGGCTTGAGACGAGGCCCGCGCCGCCCGAGAAGAGCTTCCTCGGCCCCTGATAGGGATAGTCCGCCGAATAGGCGAAGGTCCCCTCGACGATCGGCTTGTCGGGGAATCGTCCGAGCCCCGTTCCCTCATAGTAGGTGTAGGCCGCAGAGAGCCGCCCCACCTTCTCGGGAGGGAGGAAGAAATACGTGTCCTTCATGCCGAGGGGATCCAGGATCCGCGTCCTCAGGAACCGGTCGAGCGGCATGCCCGAGACGACCTCGACCAGGCGCCCCAATACATCCACCGAAAGGCTGTATTCGAAGCGTTCGCCCGGGTTAAACAGGAGCGGAACCGAGGCGAGGCGCCTGACGCTGTCTCCTATCGTCCCGTCGTACGGGAGGAGACCGCTCGCCACGTTGGCATCGGCATAGGCCTGGCCAAGATCGGTGTTCCAGTTGTAGGTGAGCCCCGAGGTGTGCCGCAGAAGGTCGCGGATCGTGATCTCTCGGGCCGCGGGAATCGTGTAGGGCTGCCCTGTCGCAGGCTTGACGAGAACCCTCGGGTTCTTGAATTCGGGAAGATACTTCGAGATCGGGTCCTCGAGGAGAAACCTGCCCTCCTCATAGAGCATCATGACCGCGGTGCTCGTGATGGGTTTCGACATCGAGCAGATCCGGAAAATTGAGTCCTTCTGCATCGGCTTCGAAGCCTCGCGGTCGGCCATGCCCCTTGCGTCAAACCAGGCGACCTGTCCGTGCCTCACGACCAGCGTGACGGCGCCCGCGATGCGCTTGTCATCGATGTCCCGCTGCACGGCCGCGCCAATCCTCTGAAGACGTTCGGAGGAAAGTCCGACCGCCTCGGGCTTCGCCGACGGGAGATCCTGCGGGAATGCCGGCGCACACAGGCAAAGGGCGCCGGCCAGCATTAGGGAAAAGGGATACTTCATGGTCAATTACGGGGGGTTACTCGTGCCGAAATCACCCTAGGCGAACGGCCGCCTTGCTGGCGAGCCTGAGCGCGCCGCAGCCGTCCTTGCACCCGGGCGCCGATGCAATCGAAAGGCATTCATGGGACTCCCCCTCCCCAAGGCCCATTTATTGGCGCTGCTCGGCCTCTTGGAAGCGTGTGGTATATATATAGATCGAACGCCCGCAAAACCGTTATCAATGTCACTTATAGTCGGTTGCGTTAATAATCGCGCGCTGTTATCTTAACGAAGGTGACTAAAAAGCGTGGAACCGCCCGGCGTAAGGATGACCTTCAATATCGTTTCGGTGCCGTTGTCAGAGACTGTCGGCGCAGGCTGGGCATTTCGCAGGATGAGCTCGGCTGGAGGGCGGGGCTTCACCGCACCTACATCACCGACATTGAACGCGGCGTGAGGAACATTTCGCTGAGGAGCGTATCGAGCCTCTCTAAGGGGCTCGATGTCTCCATGTGGAGCCTGTTCGCGAGCGCCGCGGGCCTGGCGGAGGGAAAACCCGGCGCAGGCGGGCGCGAATCCCGTCCGGCCTTCGGCGAGATCCTGATGGTCGAGGACAACCCGGTCGACGTCGAGCTGACGCTGCGGGCGTTCAAGCGCGCGCGGTTCGTCAATCCCGTGAGGGTCGCCCGGGACGGAGCCGAGGCCCTCGATTATATATACGGGGGCGGGCGGCTCTCCAGGAAGAGGGGCAAACCGTTGCCGCAACTGATCCTTCTCGATCTATATATGCCCAAGGTCTCCGGAATAGAGTTCCTTAGGAAGCTCAAATCCAACGAGCGGACACGCTCGGTCCCGGTCATTGTCCTCACGTCGTCCAGGCACGATAAGAACATCCTCGAGTGCTCAAGGCTCGGCGTACAGAACTACATCATAAAGCCCGTGGCCTTTGACGCGCTCAGCAGGGTCACCGCTCAGCTGTCGCTCGGGTGGGCATTATGGCCGCAGCCATCCGGTGATTGAACGGGGCTCCGGCCATGCCCACGATCCATCAGCTCAAGGCGTCCCTCAAGGAGGTTGAGGACCTCAAGGCCGCGCTTGACCAGCACGCAATCGTCGCGATCACCGACCCCCAGGGGCAGATAACCTACGTCAACGACCGCTTCTGCGCGATCTCGGGGTATTCGCGCGGGGAGCTGATCGGCCAGAATCACCGCCTCGTGAATTCGGGGCTCCATCCCAAGGAATTCTTCCAAGAGATGTGGTCGAGCATCGGCCGCGGGCGCTGCTGGCACGGCGAGATAAGAAACAAGACCAAGGGAGGCGAGTTCTACTGGGTGGCGACGACCATCGTCCCCTTCCTAGGAGAAGGCGGCAAGCCCCGCCAGTACGTCGCCATCCGCACGGACATCACCGAGCGAAAGCGCGCCGAGGAGCTGAACCTTCAGATCAACCTCGAGCTCGAAAAGCGCGTGGCCGAGCGAACGGCGCAGCTCGAGGCGTCGAACCGGGAGCTCGAGGCTTTCTCCTATTCGGTTTCCCACGACTTGAGGGCCCCCCTGCGGGCGATCAACGGCTTTTCCCAGGTGGTGGTCGAGGACTTTGGCCCCCAATTGCCGCCGGAAGGCCAGCGCCTCCTCGCAACGATCCGGCGTTCCGCGGAGCGAATGGGGCTCCTTATCGACGACCTGCTTTCCTTCTCCCATCTCGGCAGCCAGGCGCTCAACAAGATCGACATCGACATGGACGCGCTCGTCCGCGCCTGCGCCGCCGACCCGGCGTTCCGCGCGGAGGGCCGGAGGATCGACCTGAAGATCGGCAGCCTGGCGGCGTGCCACGGAGACCCGGCGCTCCTGAGGCAGGTTTGGGCCAATCTGCTCTCCAATGCGCACAAGTACACCCGCGGGCGCGCCGCGGCCTCGATCGAGATCGGATGCCAATTGGGCGGCGCGTCGCCTGTCTACTTCATCCGGGACAACGGCGCCGGCTTCGAGATGCGCTATGCGGACAAGCTCTTCGGCGTGTTCCAGCGCCTCCACCGCGCGGAGGACTACGAGGGGACGGGCGTCGGGCTCGCGATCGCGCACCGGATCGTCACCCGCCACGGCGGGAGGATCTGGGCGGAAGCCGAGCCCGACAAAGGGGCGGCGTTCTTCTTCACGCTCGCCGCGGAGCCGGCCCCATGAAACCGACCGGCTCCGTCGAGATCCTCCTCGTCGAGGACGACCCCCAGGACCTTGACCTCACGCTGCGGGCCCTGCGCCTTGCGAGGCTCACGAACAACATCCGCGTCGCCCGCGACGGCGCCGAGGCGCTCGACTACATCTTCGGCGAGGGCCCATGGGCGGGCCGCAGCCCGCCCGACATTGTCGTTCTCGACCTGAAGCTGCCCAAGGTCGACGGCATGGAGGTCCTGCGGCGCGCAAAGTCGGACCCGCGCACGCGGGCGATCCCGATCGTCGTGCTGACATCGTCGAAGCAGGAGCGCGACGTCGTCGAGAGCTACAAGCTGGGCGTCAACAGCTTCATCTCCAAGCCCGTCAGCTTCGAGCAGTTCACGGAGGCCGTCCGCCAGCTCGGATTCTACTGGGCCCTCCTCAACCATCCGCCGCCCAGGACGGCGACCTAGGAAGCCTCCATGTCAAAACCCCTTAAAGTGCTCATCGCCGAGGACAGCCCCGACGACGCGGAGCTCACGGTCAGGGGCCTGCGCAAGGCGGGCTTTGAACCCGAATACCGAGTGGTGGAGACCGAGGAGGATTTCAGGGCGGCCCTCCTGGGCGACGTCGAGCTCGTCCTTTCCGATTACAGCATGCCCCAGATGAACGCGCTCAAGGCGCTGGAACTGGTCAGCGCGTCCGGGCTCGACCTGCCGCTCATCATCATTTCCGGGACCATCGGCGAGGAGACGGCGGTCGACGCGATGAGGAAGGGGGCGGCCGACTACCTGCTCAAGGACCGGCTTGGCCGCCTCGGGCAGGCTGTGAGCGCCGTCCTGGAGCAGAAGAGACTGCGCCTTGAGCGACATACGGCCGAGCGAATTCACGGGGAGTCCGAGCGGCGGTTTCGCGAGATGCTGGAAAACGTGGAGTTGATCGCCTTGATGCTCGACGCGGACGGGAGGGTCACCTTCTGCAACGATTTCCTCCTCCTGACCACGGGTTGGCGGCGGGACGAGGTGGTCGGCGCCGATTGGCTTGCCCGGTTCATACCGGAAGCGGGCGACGAGCTTCGGAACCTCTTTTTCCTAAGGCTCAAGGAAGGCAAGATTCCGCCCCATCACCAGAGTCCCGTCCGCACCCGGACGGGAGAGTTGAGGGAGATCCTCTGGAACAACACGATGCTGAGAGACTCAGAGGGGAGGACCATCGGCATCGCCTCCGTCGGCGAGGATGTCACCGAGCGCCGGAGGGCCGAACAGGCGCTCCGGGCCAGCGAGGAGCGGTTCCGCCAGATCGCCGAGTACATCCAGGAGGTCTTCTGGATCGAGGACCAGAATGCCAAGGAGGTCCTCTACGTGAGCCCCGCCTACGCCACGATCTGGGGGCGCTCGTGCGAGAGCCTCTACAAGGCTCCCGGAAACTGGATCGATTCCATCCACCCGGACGACAAGGAGCGCGTCAAGGAGGCGGCAACGGCCAAACGAAGCAGCGGCTCGTTCGACGAGACCTACCGCATCGTCCGCCCCGACGGGGTGACGCGGTGGATCCGCGACCGCGCCTTCCCCGTTTGGGACAAGGAGGGAAGGATCTACCGGTTTGTCGGGACGGCCGAGGACATCACCGAGCACAAGAAGCTGGAGGAGCAGTTCCTGCGGGCCCAAAGGCTCGAAAGCCTGGGGATGCTCGCCGCGGGCATCGCCCACGACCTCAACAACGTGCTGGCGCCCGTGCTCATGGCGGCCCCCATGCTCAGGGAGAACATCCAAGCCAGCGAGGACCTCGCGCTTCTCACCACCGTCGAGAAGAGCGCCTCGCGCGGCGCCGCGCTCGTGAAGCAGATCCTCGGTTTCGCCCACGGGATCGGCGGCGAGCCGGTCGTCGTGCAGGTCCGGCACCTGGTGAACGATGTGGCGGCCATCATCCGCGAGACGTTCCCGAAGAACATCCGCCTGGAACTCCAGATCGACCAAGATCCCTGGACGATCACGGGCAATCCCACCCAGATCCACCAGGTGCTGCTCAACCTCTGCGTCAACGCGCGGGACGCCATGCCGGAGGGTGGCTCGCTCCGGCTCCGCTGCGAGAACTGCGTGTTTGACGAGCGGGCCGCGATGGCGATCAAGGGGGCGAGGGCGGGCCCGTGGCTCGTCCTCGATGTTGAGGATACCGGCACCGGCATGGAGCCCGCCGTCCAGGCGCACATCTGGGAGCCCTTTTTCACGACCAAGACGGCCGACAAGGGAACGGGCCTCGGCCTAAGCACCGTACGGGGAATCGTCGAGACGCACCACGGCTTCATCGCCCTTGCATCCCAGCCGGGACAGGGGACGCGGTTCCGGGTGTTCCTGCCCGCTACGGGCGGGGAGGCGGGCGTCGAGAACCCCATTCCCGCCGCTCCCCGCGGGGGCGGCGAATTCATTCTGGTGGTCGATGACGAGGCCACCATCCGCGAGATGGTGAAGGCCATCGTCTCCAGCCACGGTTACCGGGTGCTGGCCGCGGTCGACGGGATAGAGGCCATTGCGATGCTCGCCCCCCGCACGGGCGAGATCGACATCGTGGTCGCGGACATGCTCATGCCGAGGCTCGGGGGCCGGCCCCTGATTGACGTGATCCGGCGCCTTAACCCGAGCGTAAAATTGCTCGCCATGAGCGGAAGCCACGAGGGCTGGGACGCCGTCGAAGGACGGGGGAGCCGCGCCGACAGCTTCATCATGAAGCCCTTCACCGGCGAGGAGCTCCTGACGAAGATCCACAGCCTGCTCCATCCCGGCGCAGCACCCGGCGCCTGAGCCGGTCGTCAGCCGGCCCGCCCGTACTGTTTCGGCCATACCGAGCTCACGCCGAGCGCCTTCGCCGCATGGAGGGGCCAGTAGGGGTCGCGGAGCATCCCTCGGGCGAGGAGCACGGCGTCGGCCCTTCCGCCGGTGACGATCTCCTCGGCCTGGTCCGGCTTCGTGATCATGCCGACCGCACCCGTGGCGACGCCGGTCTCCCTGCGGATCGCCTCGGCGAACGGCACCTGATAGCCGGGGCCGACCGGAATGCTCGCTCCCGGAACGAGGCCGCCGCTTGAACAATCGACCAGGTCCACGCCGGACTCCTTGAGGAGCCTGCAGAATTCTATGGACTGCCCCAGGTCCCAGCCTCCCTCCACCCAGTCCGTGGCCGACAGGCGCACGAAAAGCGGCAGGCGCTCGGGCCAGACCTCGCGCACGGCGCGGACGACCCGCAGCGGCAGGCGCATCCGGTGGGAAAACGGCCCACCGTAGTCGTCCGTCCGGCGGTTTGAGAGGGGGGAGAGGAACTGGTGCAGGAGGTAGCCGTGCGCCGCATGGAGCTCGACCAGCCGGAATCCCGCCTCGAGCGACCGCCGGGCCGCATCGACGAACTGTCCAACGACCTGGTCTATGTCGGCGGCGGTCATCTCAGTGGGCACGGGATAGCCCTCTTTGAAGGGTACCGGGCTTGGTCCGATTGGCTGCCAACCCCGCTCGCCGGGGGCGAGCGCCCGGTCGCCAAGCCAGGGGACCTGGGTCGATGCCTTGCGGCCGGCGTGCGCCAGTTGGATGCCCGGGACCGAGCCCTGCTCCGTGATGAACCCTGCGATCCTCCGCCAGGCCTCGACCTGCGCCCCGTTCCAGATCCCGGCGTCGTCGGGCGAGATTCTCCCCGCGGCGGAGACCGCCGAAGCCTCCGTCAGGACGAGCCCCGCGCCGCCGACGGCCCTGCTTCCCAGGTGGACGACGTGCCAGTCGGTCGGAATGCCCTCCGGGCTTGAATACTGGCACATCGGGGAAACAAAGACGCGGTTCCGGAATTCGACATCCCGGAGCCTGAGAGTGGAGAAGAGCTTGCTCATTTGAGTGGTGTGAGGAGCCCGGAGAATGCGCGCATCCGCGCGATTTGGCAAACGCAGGGACCGCGAGATCGGGCTTGGCCCGGACACGGGCCGGGATAGCGTCCGAGCGTGCATCCGCGCATCCGTTCAATCCTGGCGATCGCGATCCTCGCGGGACTGGAAGCGCCCCGGATTGCGGCGGATGAACCGGGGGTCGGCTCCAGCCGCGATGAGATCATCGCGTGCTACGGCCAGCCCCGCGCGGTGCTGAGCGCGGGCGCCAGGGAGATTCTGACCTATGGGAACGGCAGGGTGATCCTGGAGAATGGGCGCGTGACGCGCCTCGAGCTCCCGCCTCCCCCGAGGGCGGCCGCCGCCGCGCCGGCAGCAAGACCGCAGACCGCGGCACGGCCTCCGGCGCCCGCGCGGCCCGCAGCCGCAAGCGAACCCTGGCTCACCGATTTCTCGTCGGCCGAGGCCGAGGCCGGCGCCAGCAAGCGCCGCATCCTCGCCCTTTTCACCGGGAGCGACTGGTGCCCCGGCTGCATCCGCTTCGAGGAGGAGGTGGCCCACAACCCCGAATTCCTCGCGACCACCCGGATTCCCTTTGTCCTTCTGAAGCTCGACTACCCGAGGGCAACGCCCCAGCCGGACGCCGTGCGGAAGGAGAACGAGGCCCTGCGAAAACGCTACGGGATCTCGGCATTCCCCACCCTCCTGATCCTCAATGCCGACGGCTCCGCAGGCGTCCACGTCGACACGTCCGCGCCACGCCGCGCCGACGACCTGGCGGACTTCTTCGTCCAGGCCGTCGACGAGGCTCGGCGGAAAAAGCCCGAGGAAAGGAAGGGATGGTGGCCGTTCTGATCCGGCGCCATCCGCCGCCTTCCCCAACCCCCCGTGAACACCCCCGTTATTTCAACCCTGAGGGCCCTGCCCTCGCTCCTTGCGCTCTCGGCGGCGGCGCTCGCGGCCGAGGCGCCCGGGCCCCCGACCCGCACGGTCACGGTCGACTGGGCCAAGACCACGTTTGTCAGCAAAACCACGCCCACGCTCCAGGTCGTCGTCAACCCCATGCTGCGCCCGGGCTCGCCCATCCACGACGGCACGTTCGCCGCCCTGAAGGCGCTCCATGCCGACTTCGTCCGCTACGTCCCGTGGTTCCCCTATCCGCGCCTGGTCGTTCCCGAGCTTGAGCCGCCGACGAAGGCCGGCACCTCGTGGGATTTCTCGCTCATCGACCCCATGACGAAGGATTTCATGAAGGCGGTCGGCGACAGGACGACGGTCATGAACTTCAGCACCATCCCCGCCTGGATGTTCAAGACCGATAAGCCCGTGCCCTATCCGCCGGATGCGAACGGGCTCGCCTGGGACTACGTCCAGGGGACCGAGCTCAGGGATCCCACCGGCCGGGAGCTTGGAGACTATTTCGCGCGCCTCGTCGGCTGGTACGTCGCCGGCGGGTTCACCGATGAGAACGGCCTCAGGCACGCCTCCGGGCTCCACTACCATTTCCCGATATGGGAAGTGCTCAACGAAGTGGACTTTGAGCACGCAACGACCGCCGAGCAATACACGCGGCGCTACGATGCGATTGTCGAATCGATCCATCGCGTGAGCCCGGAGACGAAATTCATGGCCCTCGGCCTTGGCGCCCCGTCGGAAAATGGAGCCATGATCGAATACTTCCTCGACCCGTCGCACCACAGGCCGGGCATCCCGCTCGACTACCTGTCGTACCATTTTTACGCCACGCCCGAAACGGGGGAGTCGCCCGACACGTGGCAATTCACGTTCTTCGACCAGGCCGACCGCTTCCTCTCGACCGTGCGCTACATCGAGCTGATCCGAAAACGCCTCGCTCCGGCGACGAGGACCGACACGGACGAGATAGGCTCCATCCTTCCCGGGGACCCCGGCACACTCAAGGGACCCCCGCCCACGATACCCGATCGGTACTGGAACGCATCCGGCTCGCTCTTCGCCTACGTCTACGCGAACCTCGCCCTGCAGGGAATCGACATCGTCGGCGAATCCCAGCTCGTGGGCTACCCGAGCCAGTTCCCGAGCGTCACCCTGATCGACTGGAGGAACGGGCGCCCCAATGCGCGGTACTGGGTCGTAAAGCTGCTGGTCGACCATTTCCATCCCGGAGACCGGATGGTGGAAACGAAGGTGAAGGAGGGGAATGACGTCTTTGCCCAGGGCTTCATGACGCCGTCGGGCAGGACGCTTCTCCTCGTCAACAAAAGGAATCAGACGGCCAGGGTCGTCCTCCCTGAGACCGGGGCCACCGCGCAGGTGGTCGACGGGGCCTCAGGCGAGGACCCTCCGCGCGAGTCCCGCCTGGGGACCGGCTCGATCGAGCTGGCTCCGTTTGCCGTCGCGACGCTATCGTGGCCCTGACCCCACCCACGTCGCCGCCGCTCGCGGCGCCCGAGGCAACAAGGTTCATGCGTCTGGGGCCTGGATCCGGGCCCCGACGCTTCCGAGGCGATCCCAAGCAATGATCCAAGCCCCCTCCTCCCGCTTCGCCGAGTTGCTGCCGCTGCTCCGAGCGCCCGGCTTCAACGTCTATTTCGCCCGCGCCGTCCTCGAGGGCCGCAATCAGGGAACCGTCTATGTGGACGAAACCGAACGTCCCAGGGCCGCCTACATCCTGCATCCCTGCGGCATGTCCCTCATCTGCGGCTTCCCATGCGCGGAGTCCTTCCAGGATGCGCTTGTGGATCACATGCTGGACACCGGCCGGGTCCGCAGGAGCGCGGAGCTTGCGCAGGCGCTGCCGGACGCCTGGCACGGGACCCTGTCCGAACGCCTGGGCCCGCGCCTCTTGGGTTTCGCCGATCCCCGCCGCGCGGGACTCGATCCCGCGGCCGTCCAAAGGCTGGGCGAAGGCAGGGTGGTCGAGTGGCGGCGCCTCAATTACGAGTTCGACAGGGCTTCCTTCGAGGCCATGGCGGGGGCGCCCCTGCAGGACGGGCTCCGGCTTGAACGGGCGGGAGGGGATGTCTTCGGCCCCTGGCAGGGCACCGTGCTCCCCCGATTCTTCTGGGACAATCCGGGGGCATTCATGCGCGACGGGGTTGCGTTCGCGGTCTACGAGGGAGCCCGCCCACTCTGCGTCGCCTTCTCCGCCTGGGTCTTCGATGATGCCCTGGAGATCGGCATCGAGACACGCCCCGAGGCCCGCGGCCGGGGCCTCGCAAAGGCGGCCTGCGCCATGTTGATAAGGCATGCCCTGGCGCGGGGTCTCCAGCCGGTTTGGTCCTCCCACATCGCCAACCAGGCGTCCCTGGCTCTCGCTTCAAGCTTGGGGTTCAGGGTGACGCGCCAGCTGCCGTATTATCGATTGGTTGAAGGGCGAGTTTAGGCCGGCCGCCAACCGGGCATCGCTCCCCCGCCTCCGGGCCCCCGGGGAGTTGCAACCGTCCCGAGCCCGCGGAAAGATGCGCGGATGACGATCCGCCCCGCTTTCCCGGACGACACCCCCCTCCTGTTGAAATTCATCCGCGGTCTCGCGGACTTTGAGAAGCTTTCCCACGAGGTCGAGGCGACCGAGGAGCGGCTCATGGCGACGCTCTTCCCCGGCGCAGGGCGGCCCGCCGCGGAATGCGTCCTTGCGTTCGAGGGCGGGGAGCCCGCGGGCTTCGCCCTCTTCTTCACGACGTATTCAACCTTCCTTGCGAAGCCCGGCCTCTACCTGGAGGATATCTTTGTCGTGCCGGAGAAGCGGGGCCGGGGAATCGGACGGGCGCTCATGGTCCACCTCGCCCGCCTCGCGAACACGCGGGCCTACGGCCGGATGGAGTGGTCGGTGCTGGACTGGAACCAGTCCGCGATCCGGTTCTACGAATCCCTGGGGGCCCGCCGCCTGGAGGAATGGACCCAATGCCGGCTCACGGGCGAGGCCCTGGCCAGGTACGCCTGACGGGATGGCCGGCCGCCGCGCGCGAAACGGCTCGCCCCAAGTTGCCTCCGGGCCTAGGGTCCGCCGCGGTCATCGCCGCACCCGGCCTTTGACCCAGAGCCCGGCGCGACCCGCCGGTCCCGACCCCAGAAGCCCATGGCAACTTCAACGACCCCGCGAACCCTTCTAATCCTTCTCGGCCTGGCCCTTCAGGGGCTTGCCGCCCAGACCGCTCCGACCTTCCCGGTGCCCTACAAGGTGGCTGCCGTGATGCCCGATGTGGTGGAACCGCTCGAGCCCTCGGCCGTGAAGGTAGAGGGTTGGCTAGGGGCAAGGATCGACGCAAACGTGCGGGGGCGCCTCGAAGTCGTCGACACGGTGCCGCTCCTCGCCGGCTACCTGAAAAGGCCCGGCGACCACCCTTGGATCGGCGAGCATGTCGGCAAGTGGCTGCACGCGGCGACCCTCGCCTGGGCCTATACCGGCGACCCGGCGCTCCGGAAGAAGCTGGACCGGGTCGCAGCCGAGCTCATCTCGACGCAGGAGCCCGACGGCTACCTCGGCACCTACCTGCCCGCCCAGCGCTTCGGCCTCTATCCCGGCGCCGACTGGGACGTGTGGTCGCACAAGTACAACCTGATCGGCCTGCTGACCTATTACCGGTACACGGGAAACGAGCCCGCTCTCGCCGCGGCCCGCAAGATCGGCGACCTCCTGATCGCCACGTTTCCTGCAAAGAAAAGCATCCTCGCGGCGGGCACCCACGAAGGGATGGCCGCCACCAGCGTCCTTGAGCCCATGGTCCAGCTCTACCGCGCCACCGGCGACCCCCGGTACCTGGCCTTCGCCCGCTACATCGTGGGCTCCTATGACGAGCCGAACGGCCCGGCTGTGGTCCGAACGCTTCTCACGGTGAAAGAGGTGAGCAAGACGGCCAACGGCAAGGCCTACGAGATGCTCTCGAACTTGGTCGGCCTCTGCGAACTCGCGCGCGTCACCGGCGACCGGGAGCTCCTGACGGCGGTCACGGACGCCTGGACGGACATCGTCGAGAAACGCCTCTACATCACCGGAACGTCAAGCATCCACGAGATCTTCGGCGGGGACCACGAGCTTCCCAACGGGGAGGACGCCCACCTCGGCGAAACCTGTGTCACGACGACCTGGATCCAGCTGAACCTCCAGCTCCTGCGGCTCACCGGCAACGCCGCCTGCGCCGACGAGATTGAGCGCTCCCTCTACAACCACCTGACCGCGGCGCAGAACCCGAGGGGGGACGACTGGTGCTACTACACCGCCCTCGAGGGCTCGAAGCACTACGACAAGGGCATCACCTGCTGCCATTCGAGCGGGCCCCGCGCGCTGGCCCTCGCTCCGACCGCGGCCTACCTGCAGGCGGGCGGCACGCTCCTCATCAGCACTTTGGAATCCTCGCAGGCGCGTTTCCAGGTCGATGGGACCGCCGTGGGAATCGAGCAGAAGAGCCAGTTCCCGACGGAGGGCCGCTCGACGCTCGTGATCCGCACGTCCCGGCCCGCGCAATTCGCCCTCAAGGTCCGCGTGCCGACATGGGCCGCGCCCCTCTCGATCGACGGCGCCGCCTTTTCCGGTGGCTGGGCCTTGGTGCCCGAAAGGACGTGGCACGATGGCGACACGGTCGCCCTTCGGTTCACGCTGCGAGGGAGGGTGATTGAGGGAAGCTACACAAACTTCGGCCGAGCGGCGCTCGCCTGGGGACCCTTTGTCCTCGCCGCCGATTCCGCGCTGAACCCCGGCGTCGAATCCGTCCCCGCGCTGCGTCTGGCGGCCGACGCCCCCCCGGCGCTTGTCGGCTCCGCGGGCGGGCTCCGGTTCACGACCCAGGTCCGCGGTCCCTGGGACAACGCCCCGCGCACCGTCACGCTGGTCCCCTTCGCCGATGCGGGCGCCACGGGCGGCGAATACCGCATCTGGCTGCGCGCGCCCCTCTGAGCTCGCCCGGAGCGGGATGCTTGGGCCGGATCCCAACGCCTCAGGAGGGGATCATCCAGGCCAGATAGAACGCCTGGAGGTACACGATCACGCAGATGGCGCCGAGGAGCGCGAGCGAGTGCCTGATCGCAAACCGGAAAAGCGACGCCTCCTGGCCCACCATTCCGGTCGCAGCGCAGGCGACGGCGAGTGACTGCGGTGAGATCATCTTGCCCATGACGCCGCCGCTCGTGTTGGCGGCCGTGGTGAGAAGGGGGCTCAGGCCGAGCTGCTCGGCCGCGGTCTTCTGAAGGCCGCCGAAGAGCACGTTGCTCGACGTGTCGGAGCCCGTGAGGAAGACGCCGATCCAGCCGAGGACCGGCGAAATGAGCGGGAAGAGGCGGCCCGCCCGCGTGGCGAAGAGGCCGAGGCAGTTCGTCATTCCCGAGGCATTCATCACGTAGGCAAGCGCGAGGACGGAGGCGATCGTGAGCGCCGGCCAGCGCATGTCGCAAAGCGTCCGGCCGAAGATGCGCACGGCCTCCCTGAATCCCAGACCGCAGACAAAGGCCGAGAAAACCGCGGCAACGAGGACGGCCGAGCCCCCGCTCGCGAGGTAATCGAGCTTGAATCTCGCGGCAATCGGGGCGGCCGTGGCGCCTGCCGCCTTGGCGATCATGTTGTCCAGGCCCGGCACCGGGATCATGAGCGTGCGGCTGTTGAGCGCAGCCTTCACCGAGGGCTGGCCCCAGAGAAGCACGATGGCCGTCAGCGCAAGGTACGGGATCCACGCCCGGGCGACCTGGCGCCGCGTGTAGCCGTGGATCTCCGCCTTCGTCCCCTGCTCATGGTCGAAGCGGTAGATCGTCCTCGGGCGCCACACCCGCAGGAGGAGCATCAGGGCCGCCATGCTGGCCAGCGACGCGAGGAGGTCCGGAAGGTACGGTCCCAGGAGATTGGCCGTCGCGCACTGGCAGATCGCGAAGGTGGCCCCGCAGGCGATGACGGCCGGGAGGATCTCGATCGACCGGCGCAACCCCACCATGATGAGGACCATGTAGAGCGGGACCACGAGCGAGACAAAGGGAAGCTGCCGGCCGACCATCGCAGAAAGCTTCATCAGACCCGCGTCGTTCATGCCCGCGGCGCCCGCCATGGCCACGATCGGGATGCCAATGGTCCCAAAGGCAACCGGAGCCGTGTTGGCGACTAGGCACAGGCCCGCCGCCTCAAGGGGCAGGAAGCCCAGCCCCACGAGCGTGGCCCCCGCGATCGCGACCGGGGCCCCGAATCCCGCCGCCCCCTCGATGAAGGCGCCGAAGCAGAAGGCGATGAGGAGCGCCTGCAGCCTCCGGTCGGGAGTGATCCCGGCTATCGAGGCCCGGATGATCTCGAATTGGCCCCCTTTGACCGTGATCCGGTAGAGAAAGAGCGTCGCCATCACGATGAAGAAAACCGGGAAGAGCCCGAAGGCCGCCCCCTGGGCCGCCGCAAGCCCGGCCAGCCCGGCCGGCATTCCCCAAAGCGTCACGGCGATCAACAGGGCGGCGGCAAGGGCTAGCATTGCGGCGTGGTGCGCCTTCAGCCTCAGGGCGGCCAGGCAGACAAAGATGACGCCGAGGGGAATCGCAGCCACGAGCGCCGACGGCCCGCCAGCGCCGCCTATTGGGGTGTAAGCCTGAATCCAGGGCATGTGCAGCGAACCCGCCAGGCTACCCGGGGAGACGACCCGTCTCCCCGCTCCCGGCGGACAACGCGGGCGAATCATGCCGACCCTCCGCCATGAATCAACCGTTTACGCCCGATTGTCCCGACCACTTTTCGCACGGCCCGGCTTGCGTAGGCCGGAGCACTGGTTAACCCGTTCTGGTCCCGCGCGGCCCGAAGCGCGCCGAAACGGCCCCCACCCGCCCCATGACCGAACTGACACGCCGCACGTTCATCAAGGCCTCCGCCGCGGCCGGAGCCGCCGCCGCGCTTGGAAGGATCGCCCCGGGAGCGGCCCGTGCGGCGGACCTGACGGCCCTGGGCCCGCCCCCGCCCTCCTGGGCGGACAAGCCCATGCGATGGGCCCAGCTGACGCTCGTCGAGAACGACCCCGGCACGTTCAGCCCCGAATTCTGGCTCGACTACTTCAAGCGCACGCATTCGGACGCGGCCTGCCTGAGCGCGGGCGGATGCGTGGCGTACTACCCGACGCAGGTCCCCTTTCACCACCGAAGCGCGTGGCTCGGCGACCGGGACGCCTTCGGCGGGCTGGTCGAGGGCTGCCGCAAGCTGGGCATGACCGTCGTCGCGCGCACCGACCCGCATGCGACCTATGACGACGTGCGGGCCGCACACCCCGACTGGATCGCCGTCGGGGCCGACGGCAAGCCGAGGAGGCACTGGGCCTCGCCCGAGATGTGGCTCACCTGCGCGTTCGGCCCGTACAACTTCGAATTCATGACCGAAGTGAAGCGGGAGATCATGTCCCTCTACAGGGTCGACGGCATCTTCATCAACCGCTGGGACGGCGCCGGGATCTGCTACTGCGAGCACTGCCGGGCCAACTTCAAGGAGGCGAGCGGCCTCGAGCTGCCCCGGGGGGACGGGGCCCAGGATCCCGCGCACCGCGCCTACCTCCTGTGGCGCCAGGAGCGTCTCTTCAGCCTCTGGCGCCTCTGGGATTCGGAGGTCCGCAAGATCAACCCGGATTCCTGCGTCATCCCGAACACGGGCGGCGGCGCCACAAGTTCGCTCGACATGGAGCGCATCGGGGAGCTGGCCCCCACCCTCTTCGCGGACCGCCAGTCGCGCCACGGCGTCGCGGCTCCGTGGTCGAACGGAAAGAACGGAAAGGAATTCAGGGCCACGATGGGAGCGAAGCCGATCGTCGGCATCTTCTCGGTCGGCCTGGACGACGACCACCGCTGGAAGGATTCCGTGCAGTCCGCCGACGAGATACGCCTATGGGTCGCGGACGGGATCGCCAACGGCCTCAGGCCCTGGTTCACGAAATTCGGGGGCGTCATCTACGATCCGAGGTGGCTGAAGCCCGTGGAGGAGATCTACGCCTGGTGCAGGGGCGCGGAGGCGTACCTGCGCAACGAGCGCCCGCTCGCCCGCGTCGCGATCGTCTACTCGCAGCAGACGGCGTGGTTCCAATCGGGAAAACCGGGGGCCCCCGACCCCGTCGAGGGCGCCGCGCTCGGCTGGTACCAGGCGCTCGTCGAGGCGAGGATCCCCTTCGAGATGGTGCACGACCGCCTCCTGGACGCCGGCCGCCTCGCCGCCTTCAGGACCCTCATCCTCCCGAACATCACCTCGCTTTCGGACGCCCAGTGCGGGCAGCTCCGCGCTTTTGTGGCGCGCGGCGGCGGCCTCGTGGCGACCTTCGAGACGTCGCTCTGCGACGAATGGGGCAACCCGCGCGCGGAGTTCGGGCTCTCCGACCTCTTCGGGGCAACGTGGAAGGGCGCAACGGAGGGGCCGATGCGAAACGCCTACATCCGCCTCGAGCACGACCGGGCGCCGGGCCACGCCCTCTTCCGCGGCCTTGAGGACGCGCCGAGGATCATCAACGGCGTATGGCGGGTCGAGGCCGCGGCCCGCGCCGGCGGCCCGGAGCCCCTTCTCACACTGATACCCTCCTACCCGGATCTCCCGATGGAGAAGGTCTTCCCCCGCAAGCCCCGGACCGACATCCCGCAGGTGTTCCTCGGCGGGTCGCCCGGCGGGGGCCGCGTCGTGTACTTCCCCGGGGACATCGACCGGACCTACTGGGAGGTGCTTGCGCCCGACCACGGCAGGCTGCTTCGCAACGCCGTCGAATGGGCGACGAACGAGCCCTCGCCCGTGACCGTCGACGGGCCCGGCGTCCTCGACGTGACCTATTGGCGGCAGAGGCGCTCGCTCACGGTCCACCTGGTCAATCTCACCAATCCGATGATGATGAAGGGGCCGGTCCGGGAGCTTTTCCCGGTCGGGGCGCAGCGCGTCCGGGTTCGGCTCCCCGACGGGCTCAGGGCAAGGCGCCTCGAGCTGCTCGTCTCCGGCGGGTCGCCGCCGTTCGTCCAGACAGGCGACACCCTCGAGGTCGTCGTGCCCTCGATCTCAGCGCACGAGGTGATTGCGATGGACGTTTGACCGGGACGGGCCCGCTAGCGGGGCGCCTGGACAAAGCGGGCCACCGCGCCGCCGCCCGCCGCCATGCGCAGGTCGACCGTGTCGTCGGCCGTCACCATCCGCTCGCTGGTCTCAATGTGCTCGGCGTTGTCGGAGGAGTCGGCGGCGTCATGCCAGAGGCGCATCTGCCACTTTCCCGGCCCGAGGAACGAGAGCTTCGTCGAGCAGACGCGCGGGTTGCGGTTGGTCATGCTCCCGAGGAACCAGTCCGAACCGGAACGGCGCGCGATCACGAGGTATTCGGCGACGGACCCGGAAAGGACCCTGGTATCGTCCCAGACCGTCGGCACCAGCTTCAGGAAATCGATGCCGGGCTGTCCGCGCAGATTCTCCGGATGGTCGCAGACGCACATGATGGGGCTGTCGTAGGCGACGAACAAAGCCAGCTGGTTCGCTCGCGTCCCCTGGACCTGGGTCGGGGACACGTGCGTCTGGAACTCGGACACGGACTTGTTGACGAAGCCCCCGGGCGTGAAGTCGCCGGGCCCGGCCAGGAAGCGCGTGAACGGCAGGGTCAGCTTGTGCTCCGGGGTCACCCGGGCGCTCCATTTGTTGTACTCATTTCCCATGATCCCCTCGCGGGTGATCTGGTTCGGCCAGGTGCGGATCATTCCCGTCGGCTTGAAGGCGCCGTGAAAATCGACCATCAGGTGGTGATCGGCCGCGCAGCGCGTGATCTTTTCGTACCAGTTGACCATCTCCTGGTCGTCCCGGTCCATGAAATCGATCTTAACGCCGGCAATGCCCCATTTTTCATAAAGCGCAAAGGCCTTCTTGTAGGCATCCTCCCGGTCCGCATCCGTCCAGTAGAGCCAGACCCAGAGGCGCACGTGCTTCTGCGCGGCGTAGCGCAGGAGCTCCTGCATGTCGACCCCGGGGGCCGGGCGGGTGATGTCGCTATTGGGCATCGGGCGCCCCGTGTGCGTGCCCACATACCAGCCCCCGTCGACCAGCTCATAGGGCCAGCCCATTTCCGAGGCGAACGCGATGAACTGCTTGAGGGTCGCGGTGTCCATCTTGCCGACCCCCGACCACCAGTGGTCCCACGCCATCATCCCCGGCTTGATCCAGGAGGCGTCGGCAATCTGCGAGGGCGTGCTCAAGTTGAGGATGAGGTCGCTTTCGACCAGGCGCCCGGGAGCCGCGCCGATCATCAGCACCCGCCAGGGCGACTGGTGGGGAAGCTGCGCCTTGACGAGCCCCTGCCCGTCCAAGCGAGGGGCAAGCGTGGCCCGCAGGGTCACGGCCGTCGTCCCCCCGGCCTGGGGCGCCCGGGTGAGCCACATTCCGGACCAGTCGAAAAGATCCGCCTCTGACACCGCCACCCAGGCGCTCGGCGCATGGATTAGGAGCGGCAGGCCCGTGACCGTCTCGTCAGAAAGGTCCGAGAGGCGCTTCCTCTGGAATTCCCACTCCTGGGAGCCCGCGAACCCGCCGCGGATGTCGTAGGTGTCGCTGGGCACGGTCGTGTGGTCTCCCGCGTAGCAGACATTGTCCGCGGTGAAGGCGAACTCGGTGAGTTCCTCGTCCACGATGAAGTCCTTGTCCGTGGGCGAGCGGGCCAGGGAATAGCGGAAGCCCACTCCGTCATTATAGGCGCGGAAGATCACCTCGAAGGTCCGCTCCTCGGTGCCCCGCTCGCGCAGCGTGAGCTTGAGCTGCCTGTACCAATCGCGCACCTCGCTGTGCTTGCCGAGGACATTGGTCCAGAGCGAGTCGCTTTCGGTCTGGTCAACGCCGACGAGCGTGACGTCGGCGCCGAGGTAGCCCTGCTCCCTCAGGCGGAGCCCCATCTGTGAGGTATTCAGGACAAGGATACCGTTGTAGGATATCCGGTAGGTGAGGCGGCCCTCCGTGTTCACGACGACAACGATGTTCCCGTCGGGCGACCGAAGCTCGGCCGTTGGGCCCGCCGGAAATTCGGCGCCGTCCACACGCAGGCCTAGCAACGCGGCGCAGGCAGCGACGCCGATGGAGGCGAGGAGCCGTGCCCGCGGGATCTGCGAAAGGGCAAATAATGATTTCATTGGGGTATTGGGGTTGATAGCGCGGGGCGCATGCCCCCTTCAAGGGGAGGCGGGCCGCGTCAGATCGTGGGGATCGGTATGGGGGCGGAGGGCGGGCCTTGGAAGGCCCCGGGGTTGCCCGCCCATGGTGTAACCCAGGAGACGCCGGGAGGCAACTCGAACGCGCAAAGGAATGCCGAAAGATAAGTATTCGTCCCCCAAATCATTAGGACAAAAACTGGCGGGGGCGGCGGAACCCGGCGCGTGGGCCCGTGCGCCGCGCCACCGAGCCCGAAGGGATGATGACGGATCTGCCGGCATCGGCGCCGAAGGGGCTAAAAGGCAACGTATATGAAGGGCGACCCGGGCAGGCCGATTCTATATAGGATATAATGAAGCACCAGGGCTGAGAGCATCCCCGCCGCGAGCGAGACGGCAAAGGTCGCCGCCCAAAGGGATGCCCGTCGGAAGCGCGCGGGCTTGGAAGGGGTGGGTTCGCCGGTGCTCACTTCAAATAGGAGAGTTTTGCCGCCATGGCCCGAACTTCGGGCGCCACGAGCTCGGCCAGTTTCGCTCCGCCGGTCTTCGACAGATGGGTGCGGTCTCCGTAGTCGTCGTCGGTAAAGTCGCGACCGTAGTCCGTCGATTCGACACCCGCGTCGCGCCAGATCCTGACGGCATCGCGGAAGCACTGGTCGTCGCGCGCCTGCTCGTCGGGTGTCAGCCGCCGGCGGTAATAGGGGCTGCCCCGGCTGACGAGGATCAATGTCCGGGCCTTGAGGGCCCCCGGAAAGACCTCTTTGTAGTTCACCTCCATTTCGTCGAACTTCGCCCTGGCAAGCCTCCAGTCGCCAGTCTCGGTCTTGCGGTAAAAATTGGCCGAGACATTTCGCACGATCCGCATTTCGGCGTCGAGGACGGAGGCGGGATACTTGGCCGCCAGCGCCTGGGGGGCAAAGGCGTCGGGCTCGTCGTCGGCGAACAAACGCCTGGGCTTCAGCATCGCGGGAACATAGTCCCCCAGGTATGACGGCACCGTGCAGAATCGCTCGAAGCAGATCCTGTTCCACAGGTCGTTGTAATGCAGGGCAATATCAAACCAATTGCTGATCGCCCTCTCCCTGAAGATGCGCCGTTGTCCCTTGTCCAACTGATATTCTTTAATAACGCGCGTTCGCGCGGGCGTTTCGATCAAGAGTCCCCGGAAGTACGCCTGCCAGAAGATGTACCGGTACGGCTCATGGGCGATCGGTTCGACGCCATTCAAGGGACTCTCGTCGGCAATAAGGATCTGGCGGGGATACTCGTTTCGCAGGACCTCGGCCACCACGGAGCCGCCGTCGGACGGCGAGCCCCCGCGGAAGGCAAAGTTGATCACGCAGTAACGGTCCCCAAGGATGTCCTGCAGGTGGCGGGACCAGAGGTCCGCCACGGGCTGCCAGACGCCCTCCAGGATCGAATTGCCCCCGACAATGACGAGGACCTGGTCGTGCCGGCACCGCGCGCGGACGATCGCCGTCATTTCATTGAGGGTAGGATAGTAATTGGTCTCGGGGGAGATCGCGGGATAGAAGCGGGCGAAGCCCGGGTGATAGTCCGTCACGGAGGCCCTCCACCCCATCCACGACAGCCACGCCAATCCGATCGCCAGCCCGGCCACGTAGCCGCTCGGGCGCAGCCAGGGGGGGCGGGGACAGGGATCCAGTGGGGGGGTGCTGCTCATTGCCCGAAAAGTTGCTGAGCCATCCGCCATGCCTCGTCAGGCGGGTAAAAGAAGAGAAGCCATCCAAGCGAGGCATAGAGGAGCGTCAACGCCCGGCCCGTGAGCGGCTCCTTCCGGAAGATCGCGGCGGCCGCGGGCCCAACCCAAGGCAGCTTCGCGTAGGTCGTGCAGACGCCGAGGCCGAAGCCGTGGTAGAGGCCCCAGAGGACAAAGTGCCAGGCGGGCCCGTGCCAGAGGCCGCAGATTGCGAACGCGGCCACGCCTCCCATCACCTGCCGGGCCGGGCCGCTCCGGCTTCCCCCCATCGGGATATAGATGTAATCGCGGATCCAGCTCGTCAGCGACATGTGCCAGCGCCGCCAGAAATCCTGGAGGTTTTGCGCGAGATAGGGCCAGTTGAAGTTCTCGGGCAGCCGTATTCCAAGCGTCTGGGCGCAGCCGATCGCGATGTCGCTGTACCCCGAAAAGTCCATCAGGATCCTGAACGAGATCGCCGCCAGGATCACCCACCGTCCGCCCAACGTCTCGTCAGCGAAGTGGGGCTGCCAACGGTCGATGTAGAGCGTAAGCTGGTCGGCGATCAGGACCTTCTTCCCGAAGCCGGTCGCAATCCGGAGGAGCCCGGCCGCGACATCGGTGCCCGACGCGGGCGCCGCCGTCGCCGATTCGAGCGACGGAAGGAACTGCGGGTACCGCTTGATCGGGCCTGCGACAAGCGAAGGGAAGAAGATCGAGAAAAGCAGGAACTTGACGGGGCTGCGGATCGGCTCGCCGCCCCGGCGCACCTCGATGAGGTAGTGGACGAATTCAAACGTGAAGAAGCTGATCCCAAGCGGCGGCGCCCCCGGCATCACGGCTCCGGCCGCCCTCGTCATGGCCGAGGCGAGATTCGCGCTCATCGGCTCGATAACGGCCCCGGTCAGGAAAAGCGTGTATTTGTAGAAGCAGAGGGCCGCCACGCAGATGCCCATCGCGGCCAGGCAGACCGCCCGGTTCCTGGACCGGCCCGCGAAATACGTGAGGATCATGAGGACGATGATCGGGAGGACCCCGGCGGGACCCGCAAAGTGGATATGGAAGCAGGCGCAGGCAACCGCGAGCCACCAAAGCCGCCAGGTCGGGCGGGGCAAGGCGTGGAACCCGACTACCGCCGCCAGTGCGAAAAACAGGAACCAGTAGGTCGTGAAAATCATCCGAGGCGGACTCGCCATCAGATTACCTAAGCCTATGCAGCTCAAGCAAAACACGCCCATGCGAATTTCGGGCCCGATTCCGGTACCCGCGCACCCCCGTCCGGGATCTTTTCGCGGCCTTCAGAATGAAAAAATCCGCTCCCGGGGATTCAGGCGATTCCCCCCAAGCCGCATCGAATCCCGCCCGCCAGGCTACAGGGGCCGGCCCAGCCCGCGGACAAGACTCCGCAATTCCCCCAGGGCCACAGCAACGCCCGTCCAGGCCTGCGATGAGAACTCCTCGCCGAAACCCAGCTGCTCGGCTCGGATCGTCAGCCACCATGCCTTCGGGACGCGCCCGTAGACATCGCGGCAGAGCGCAAGGAGCGTTGCCGGCTCGAGGGAATGCGCCGTCACCTCGGAGGATTCGGCGGCAGACAGCGGGCGCAACTCCGCGTCCCTCGCCTCCGTCGCCGCCGCATCAACGAAGACGACGGCCTTGGCCATCGAAATCACCTCGGCGTGCTCGGGCGAAAGCTGCGCCTCGACGATTGTGCGCACCCCCTGCAGGCCGAGCTCCTCAAACCGCTCAGCAACATAGGGCCCCACGCCGTCGTCCTGGCGAAGCGTGTTGCCGTAGCCAATCACAAGCACCTCGTCCAGAAGGGCGGGGATCGAAGGGGTTTCCACAGGGGCCTCGCTCATGGGGACTGGGGCCGCCGTTCTCCTAGTCGCGCAGCACTTCCTTGACCACACGCCCATCGGGGGCGACGAGCCTGACGTGGAGCGCCATCCGGCCGGCGGCGTGGGTGGAGCAGCTCAGGCACGGGTCGTAGCAGCGGATCCCGTGTTCGATCCGGTTGAGCATCGGCTCGGTGATTTCACCGCCCTTAAGGAAATGGCGCGCGATCTGGGCCACGGTGCGGTTCATCGCCAGGTTGTTCTGCCCGGTGGCAACGATCAAATTGACCTTCTGGAGCATTCCGTTGCGGTCGACGGTGTAGTCGTGGAACAGGGTACCCCGCGGGGCCTCGCTCGCCCCCACCCCGCGGAGGCTGTTGATCCCGGCGTCGGCGCGAAGGTCCACGCCGAAGAGGTCCGGGTCGTCGAGCCCCCGCTCGATGTACTCGAGCGAGGCCAGGATCTCTATCAGGCGGGCGTAATGGTAAAGGAAGGAGGAGGTCACCGAGTCGTGGCCAAACGTCCTGAAGTGCTCGAACTCGGCGTCGGCGCGCGGCACGCCCATCCGGTTGCAGATGTTCAGCCTCGCAAGCGGACCCACCCGGTAGACCCCGTATTCCCTGCCGAGCGGCAGGTAATACGGCGACTTCAGGTAGGACGTCTCCTGGACCGACTCGCCTATGACGCTCTTGTAGTCCTTCGGGTCGACCTGGTCCGCAAGGATGCTGCCGCTGCTGTCCGTGAAACGCAGCTTTCCGCCGTGGTGCTCCCAGGTGCCGTCCGGGGTGACCATTCCCATGAAGAGCGAGGGAAAATTGCCAAAGAGCTGCGTCTCGCGCTCGTGGTCGACAAGGGTGTTCTTGAAGAGGTCGAGCGCCACACGGGTCGTCGCAAACGCCTCGGGCAGCCACGCGCGGATCCTGTCGGCTCCGTCCGGCGTCAGCGCGCTGCGGACACCCCCCGGCACCGCCCACGAGGGATGGATCCGCTTGCCGCCGAGGACCTCGATCACCTCCTGGCCGAACCTCCGCAGCCGGATGCCGGCCCTCGCGAGGTCGGCCTTCCTTGAGATCAGGCCAAAGATGTTCCGCCTCTCGGGCGGAGTGTCCCAGCCGAGGAGGAAGTCCGGAGCGCTCAGATGGAAGAAGCTTAGCGCGTGGCTCTGGACGAACTGGCCCAGGTTCATCAGGCGCCGCAGCTTGTCGGCCGCGGGCGGGATGCTGACCGCCATGATCGCATCGCCCGCCTTCGCCGAGGCCAGAAGGTGGCTCACCGGGCAGATGCCGCAGATGCGCGGCGTGATGCCCGGCATCTCGGAATAGGAGCGTCCCTCGCAGAACTTCTCGAAGCCGCGGAACTCCACGACATGGAACTCGGCGTCGGTCACGTTTCCGTCGTCATCGAGGTAGATGCTGATCTTCGCATGGCCCTCGATGCGCGTGACGGGGTCGATTATGATGCGCTTCGACATAGGGGATCGGTCCGGGGTTCTTGGACGGTTCAGCCGAACTTGAGTTGCGCGCCCTCTAGCTTCGGCGCCGTGCCGTCAAGCACCTGCAGGAGGACCATCTTGATGCGCTCGGCCGGGGGCGGGCACCCCGGCAGGTAGTATTCGACGGCGACCATCTCGTGCACGGGACGCACGTTCGGGAGCAGCGCGGGCACGATGCCCTCCTGGCCGGGCAGGCTCGGGCGGTCCTGGGCGTTCTCGATGTAGGCGCACTGGAGGACCTGGGTGGCATTGTCCGCGCCGAGCTGGTCGCGCATCGCCGGGACGTTCCCCGTCACCGCGCAGTCGCCGAACGAGACGAGCACCTTCGTCCGCGCGCGCACCTTGTGCAGCAACTCGAGGTTGTCCTCGTTGCAGACGGCCCCCTCTATGAGGCAGAGGTCGACGCCCTCGGGATACTCCTTCCGGTCGATGATCGGGCTGAAGACGACGTCCACCTTGCCGGCGAGCTCGATCAGGAACTCGTCAAGGTCGAGGAAGGACATGTGGCAGCCGGCGCAGCCGCCGAGCCAGACTGTGGCTATTTTTAGACGCTCCATTGTTTTTTCTCCCGGGCGGTGACGATGAATTCGAGCCTGGTGCGGTCGCGCTCGCTCTCGCCGGCGGTCGCGCCCTTCTGGAAGAGGGCTCCCGTCGGGCACGAGAGGAGGCACTTGCCGCACGACGTGCAGGTCTCCGACTCGCCCCAGGGTTCGTTCAGGTCCGAGATGATCATCGATTTTCCCCCGCGCCCCGAGACGTTCTTCGTGCCCGCGCCCTCGATGTGCCAGCAGACGCGAACGCACCGCGTGCACAGGATGCACCGGTCGTGGTCCATGCCCATCGTGGGGTGCGTGAGGTCCATGCCCCACTTCGGGAAGCAGTAGTCGTAGCGGACGTGATCCATGCCCTGCTCATAGGCGAGCGTTTGGAGCTCGCAGTGGCCGTTCGCGACGCAGACGGAACAGACGTGGTTTCGCTCCGCGAAGAGCAGTTCGAGCGTCATCCGGCGGTACTTTCGCAGGCGCTCGCTGTGGGTGGTGATCTCCATCCCCTCGTAGACCCGGGTCGTGCAGGCCGACAGGAGCTTCGGCGTGCCCGCAACCTCCACGAGGCAGAGCCTGCACGCGCCCACGTCGTAGACGCCGTCAAGATGGCACAGCGTCGGGATCTTGATCCCCGCCTCGGTGGCGGCCTGTAGGATCGTCTTGCCGGACTCGGCGCTGATCTGCCTGCCGTCGATGGTGAGAGTTTTTGCAGCCATTGGAATCAGTTCAGTTTGCGGCCGTCGCGGCATGGGCCCCTTCGGCGCCGTTGCCGCCCTGCGCGTAGGTGTCGGGCTGGAGCAGCTCCTCGTACTCGTTGCGGAAGAAGCGGAGCGTGCTCATCACGGGATTTGGCGCCGTCTGGCCGAGGCCGCAGAGGCTCGTGTTCCGGACCATGTCGCAGAGCTCCTCGAGCTTGGCCAGGTCGCGCGCCGTGGCCCTGCGCGCCAGCAGCTTCTCGAGCAGATGGTACATCTGCACCGTTCCCGTCCGGCACGGAATGCACTTGCCGCACGACTCGTCGACGCAGAATTCCATGAAGAAGCGGGCCACGTCCACCATGCGGGTGGCGTCGTCCATCACAATCATCCCGCCCGAGCCCATGATGGACCCGAGCTTTGTCAGCGACTCGTAGTCGACCGGCGTGTCAAAGTGCTGCGCGGGAATGCATCCGCCGGAAGGGCCTCCGGTCTGCACCGCCTTGATGAGGCCGCCCCCGAGGGCGCCGCCGCCCATGTCCTCGACAATCGTGCGGAGCGGCGTCCCCATCGGCACCTCGATAAGGCCCGTGTTCCTGATCTTGCCGGCCAGGGCGAAGACCTTGGTGCCCTTGCTCTTCTCGGTGCCGATGCCGGCGAACCACTCCGCGCCGCGCCGGATGATGGCCGGAACATTGGCGAAGGTCTCCACGTTGTTGATCAGGGTCGGGCAGTCCCAAAGGCCGCTCTGGGCCGGAAAGGGGGGCCTCGGGCGGGGCGTGCCGCGCTTGCCCTCGACGGAGGCCATGAGAGCCGTCTCCTCGCCGCAGACGAAGGCTCCGGCTCCGATCCGGATGTCGATGTTGAAATTGAAGGGCGACTCGAAGACACCCATCCCGAGAAGGCCCACGCGCTTCGCCTGCCGGATCGCCGTCTGGAGCCGGCTGATGGCGAGCGGGTACTCGGCGCGCACGTAGATGAATCCCTGATCCGCGCCGACGGCGTAGGCGCTGATCGCCATGCCCTCCAGCACCGAGTGCGGGTCGCTCTCGAGGACACTCCGGTCCATGAACGCGCCCGGGTCGCCCTCGTCCGCGTTGCAGATCACGTACTTCTTTTCGCTCGGGGTCTTGGAGACCGTGCTCCATTTGAGGCCCGTCGGAAAGCCCGCCCCTCCCCTTCCGCGGAGCCCGCTGCGGGTGATCTGCTCGATGACCTCGGGGGGCTGCATCTCCGTAAGCACCTCGTGGAGCGCCCTGTAGCCGTCCGCGGCGACATAGGCCTCGATCCGCTCGGGGTCGATCTGGCCGCTGTTGGCGAGAACGATGGAGAGCTGCTTGGTGAAGAACGCCGCACCCGGGTCCGCCTGCGCTAGGTCCTTCTTGACGCCCTGCAGGGCCTCGATGATCGCCGGCGCGTTCTTGGGAGAAACCTTCACGTAGAGCGTGTTGAAGGGATCGGCCTGCACGAGCGGGCCCTCGCAGCACAGCTTCAGGCATCCGACGCCGCGCACCTCGACCGTGTCCTGGAGACCGGCGGCCGCAACCGCCTTCGCAAGCTCCTCCTTCACTCCCTTCGCGTCGGACGACATGCATCCGGCCGCCATGCAGCACCGCAGCACCACCTTCTTGCGCGCGGCCTGCTCGTCCTCCTTGATCTGTTGTAGGTCGGCGAACGTCATAGGGTCTCCCACTCCTTGATCTTTTCGAGAGCGGTTTCAGGGGTCTGGTAAGGCGTCACGATGCCGTCGTAGATCACCGTCGGCCCGATCCCGCAGGCGCCGATGCACCGCGCGGTCTGGAGCGAGAGCTGGCGGTCGGGCGTCGTCTCGCCGGCAACGATGCCCGCCCGGCCCTCGATGGCCGCAAGCACCCTGTCGGCTCCCTTCACGTAACAGGCCGTTCCGAGGCAGACGACGCAGGTGTGCGCGCCCTGGGGCTTCAGCTTGAAGAAATGGTAGAAGGTCGCGACGCCGTAGACGCGGCTCGCCGGCAGTTTCAGCTCGTCGCAGACGAAATGAAGCACGTTGTCGTCGAGGAACCCGAAGAGCTCCTGCGCCTTGTGGAGCACCTCGATCAGCGCATCGTGGCGGTGCTGGAACTTCTTTATGTGAGCCTCAAGGATCTTGTAGCGCTTGTCGGCGCCGATCTGCTTGGCGACGCGTTCGGCGGCAGTGGCTCGTTTCTGGACGGGCGCTAGGACCATGATTTTAGCCTCCGGTCGGGGATTAGGCCCCCGCGCGCCGAGGCGCGCGGGGGCTCCCGGGTGGACGCATCCAGCCTCGTTCCGCCCTCGGGATTGGGCGGCATTGCGACGCTTGGGTTGGTGTATGACTGGATGTTACGCATCGTTCTCAACTGGGGTTTGCCGAGAACGTCCGTTCCTGTCCGCTGACCGATGGGAACATTAAACAGCCGCGCAAAATCGCGCTGCGCACCTCTTGAAAGATGCTGCGCATTTTTTGCGGTCGGCGAAACCCGCCCCGCGGACGCCGCGCCCGCCCGGGGCAGGCAAGGGACCGATGGGTCTTGAATGCCGGAAGCGCGCGACGCTAGTCTGCCGCCCCTGGATCGCCCGTGCTGCGCGGATTTTTTCGAGCGCGGCCCGTCCATCGGGCACCCAGGCCACCCCTAACGCCCCATGCTGAAGAGCCTGCTCCTGGGAAAACTTCGTCTCCCGCTGGTTGTCTGCGCGTTTCTACCCGGACTCGCGCGGGCGCAGATTGAGAGCGCAACCCTCCTGACGGCCCACCCGGAACGCTACGGGCGCGTGGACTTTGTCGTCATGCTGACTGCGCCGTGGGAGAACCCCTACCGCTCGAGCGAGGTCATGCTGGCCCTTGAGCTGACCGCGCCGTCCGGGCGCAGGCTCTCCGTTCCGGGCTACTACGAGAGCGGGTCCAGCGGAAAACCCTCGGTCTGGCACGCGACGTACGCTCCCGGGGAATCTGGGGCCTTCCGGGGGGAATTCGTGCTCGTCGTCGGCGGGAAGGCCGCGCCCGCGGCTCCCGTCGCGTTCACGGTGGCGCCCTCGGGCCGGAAGGGATTTCTGCACGGGGCCGGGCCGTGGGTCTTCCGATTCGACGACGGCGAGGCGTTTCGGGGGATCGGGGAGAACCTGTGCTGGGAGGCGCGCTCCTCGGACGATTCGCGGTATTTCAAGGAGCTTCACGAGAACCCGAGGTTCAATTACGAGTACCTCCTGGGCCGGCTGTCTGAAAACGGGGGGAATTTCTTCCGCGCGTGGATGTGCCCCTGGAATCTGCCGCTCGAGTGGCACCACGTCGTGGACACCGCGCGCTACAAAGACGACGAGCATCCCTTCAACGCCTCCGCCATCCGGAGGATGGACGAACTGGTCGCGCTCGCCGAGTCGGCGGACGTCTACTTCATGCTGACGCTCGATTCGCACGGGGCGCTTCTCGGAAAGACCTGGGCCTTTAGCAGCTACAATGCCGCGAACGGGGGGCCGGCCGCATCGCCCGCCCAGTTCTTCACCGACCCCGCCGCCCGGGCCCAATACAGGGACAGGCTTCGCTACCTCGTGGCCCGATGGGGGTGGAGCCCTCACCTCGCCGTATGGGAACTCTTCAACGAGATCGACAACGCCATGTACGGGCAGACGCCCGAGCGGATCCCGGACCGGGTCGTGGTCGAATGGCACGCGGAGATGAGCGCGTACCTGAAGGGCATCGACCCCTACGGACGGCTGGTGACGACGAGCATCTCGCACCGCGACGTGGCCGGCCTGAACCAGGTCGCGGGAATCGATTTCAACCAGAAGCACATCTACCGAAACACGCTCTCGATTCCAGAGACCATCCGCAGGTACGTCCGGGCCGAGGGGAAGCCCTATGTCATCGGCGAATACGGCTACGAGTGGGACTGGAGCAAGGACTTCAACCAATTCGCTCCCGAGATGGACCGCGACTTCAAGCTCGGGCTCTGGCTGGGCCTTTTCTCGCCGACACCGATCCTGCCGATGAGCTGGTGGTGGGAGTTCTTCGATGAGCGGCAGATGACGCCGTACCTCGCCCGCGTCCGCGCCATGGGCGATCGGATGCTGAAGGCCGGCGGGGGCGAGTTCGCGCAGGTCCAGTGCCGGTGGTCCGGCCCCGCGCTCCCGGTCTATGCCGTCCGGTGCTCCAGGACGCTCTTTGTCCTGGTCGTGAATCCCTCGAAGGCGGAGGTGTCCGGAGAGCTTCAACTCGGGCCGGAGCCGGCCGGGGCGCGGAGCCTGAGGATCTATAACACCGAGGACGACCGCTTCGGTGGGTCCTCGGCGATCGGGGCCTCGCAGGACCCGGCCGTGGCGCTGAAAATCGGCCCCGGGCGCTGCGTCATCGCGGTCGCCGAACCCCAGTCCCGCTGACGGCGGATCGGGCCCGCCGGGGGCCGGATGCCTACATGCTCAATCCGCCATTCACTCCCAGTGACTGCCCCGTGACGCCCGCAGCCCTGTCGGACAGAAAATAGTCGATCGCGTCCACAACCTCCTCAAGCGACACGCGCCGCCCGATCGGGATAGACGCGGTGGGGATGCGCCGCTCCTCGGGCAGGGAGCCCGCGCCCTCGGTGCTCCCGGGTGACACCATGTTAACCGTGACCCCGTCTCCGATCTCCTCGAGGGCAAGCGTCCGGGTCAGCACCTGGAGCGCCGCCTTGTGCACCCCGAACGGGCCCATTCCGGCAGCGCCCTTCCCATAGTCGCGCGACGACGCCCCAAGCATCACGACCCGGCCGAAATGCCTCCGCCTCATGAACGGGAGGACCTCCTTCGTCAGGACAAGCGGAGCGTTCAATATCACGTCCTGCGCCAGGCGCCACTCCTCGAGGCTCACCGAGTCGATGGTCTTGAAGACATCTATGCCGACGTTGTTCACCAGGTAGTCGACGCGCCCGAACTGCGCGCCGACGTCGCGGACAAAATCCCTCAGACGGACAAAATCTCGCACGTCGCATTTGCACAAGTGAAGGGTGGCGCCGATTCGCGAGAATTCCGCCGAGAGCTCCGAGGCGGCCCGCTCATCGCTGTGGTAGAGCGTCGCGACCGCGGTGCCGCGGTTCGCGAGGCGGAGGGCGAGCGCGCGGCCGATTCCGCGGGTGCCGCCCGAGATGATCGCCACGGGAGCCGTCATGGGAGCCGAACCGCGCGTCCCGTCCGGGCCGGGAGGGCCGGACCGGGAGCGGTGCACGCTAGAGCGCCATGTGCGAGCCGTCGCAGAGCGGCGCCGACTTCGAATGCTTGCAGCCGCAGAAATACACGGTTCCGGACTCCTGCGCCTTGAAGATCTTGGGGGCGAGGCCGGTCCCCTTGTGCGAGCCGTCGCAGAAGGGCTGGCCCCGGCTTCCGCCGCAGGCGCACCAGGCGTAGGTCTTGCCGGCCTCGACCTCGACGCCGTAGGGGGATTTCTGGGCGATGATGGGAGTGCTCATGCGAATGGGGGTTGCGGGGACGCTGCACCGTGCCCGGGGACTTTGCGAGCCCCGACCTCGGCTCAGGGCTCGACGAGCTTGTAGATCGCATAGCTTACGGGAGCCATCTCGAGCGAAAGGCTGCCCCCTCCCCCCGTGATTCGGGCCTCCTTGCCGGCCAACAGCCGCAGGCTCTTGTAGGGCCTTGCGAACGCGAACGAAGCCGCAGCCGGACTTCCGGACGGATTCAGGGCAACCACCAGCACATCGCCCCCCGAGGCACGGGCATAGACGAAGGGATAGGCGTTTTCCTTTGCAAAGAGCGGGATGAATTCGGCATAGGCGGCCAGGGCCGGCTCGGCGTGCTTGAGGGCGATCAGGCGGCGCACCCGGTTCAGGAGCGATCCGGGATCCTTCTCCTCGCCGGCGACCGTGGGGGCGCCTGGATCGGCGTCGACCGGTAGGTAAAGCTGCGACGGCTCGGCCGTCGAAAAGCCGAGGTTCCTGCCGGGCGCCCATTGCATGGGCGTGCGGGCGCCCGCCCGCGGCTTGTAGCATCCCTCGATCTGGGGGAGGTCGTCGCCAAGCTGGCGCATTCCGATCTCGTTGCCGTAGTATAGAAACGGTATCCCCGGCATCGTCATGCCGAACGCCATGATGATCTCCAGGTCGTCGGTGCTCCGGCGGTTCCCGAGGCGCGCGATGTCGTGGTTGCCGAGCGGCAGGACGATGTAGCCCTTCGCGCGGGTCGAATCGAGGTCGGCAAGGTACCGCTTGAGGAAGAAGGAAATGTCACCCTTGCCCTCGGCGTCGAAGAAGCTGTGCCCGTCGGACATGCCGTTGAGGATGCGCCAGCCCTCCTTCTGGTAGAGGTCGTTGAACCCCTCCGACCAGTGGTAAAAGCTTGCGTGAAACGCCTCGCCGAGCGCCGCCTCGGGATCCGACCACTCGGCGACCGTAAAGGCCTGCGGATAGCTTGCGGAGAGGATGGAACGGATCTCCCCCCAAAAGGCCTGCGTCCGGCGATCCGGGTCGCCCCCCTTTACGAGCGCGCCGGCCATGTCCGCACGGAATCCGTCGGCGCCCATGTCCATCCAGAATCGGACGACCTTCTTCATCTCCTCGCGCAGCGCCAGGACGTCGGGATGGCGGGTCGAAAGCTGCCACGGCTTGTCAGGATCCGGACGCCCGTAGCCGTAGTTCAGGGCCGGCTCGTTCCAGAAAAAATTGCTGAGGAAGTTCCCGTTCCGCTGGCCGTACCCGTGCACAAACCCGTTTTCCGGCTCAAACTTCCATACGTTGTCGGTCCAGACATACCAGTTCGACGTAGCGCTCGGCTTCTGGAGCGCGGAGGCGGTGAACCAGGGATTGTCGATCGAGGTGTAGCTCGACACGAAGTCGAAGAGCACGCGGATCCCGCGCCTGTGGGCCTCGGCGAAGAGCCTGCGGGCGTCGTCGTTCGTTCCGTAGCGGGGCGCCACCTTGAAGTAATCCCGGATGTCGTAGCCGGCGTCGTTGAACGGCGAATCGAAGAAGGGGTTCAGCCATATGGCGTCCACCCCGAGGCTCTTGATGTAATCGAGCTTCTCGGTGATCCCCCTCAGGTCGCCGATCCCGTCCCCGTTCGAGTCGTAGTAGGTCTGAGGGTAGATCTGGTAGACGACGGCGTGGCGGATCCAGTCCGGACCGTCGGGAATGACGTCCTTCCCCGTGATCGGCCGCTCCTGAGCCGCGGCCGCGGCCACGAGACAGAGGGATGCGAGGCCGTTGCGAAGGAGCGCGTGGAGTGGGAGGTTCATGGCAAGGGATGGCCCGGCAGGGTCCCCGGGTCGGGAACTCAGGGGATGTGCGCCGTCACCGGCACACCGCTGTAGGTAAGCGTCGCGTCGGCGGCGGGATCAAACGAGAATCCGGCGGAATGCCCCGGGGCGGAAAGCACGACCCGGAATGTCCGGCGGTCAAGCATGCCCGGGAATCCGCCCTCACGCCTGCCGAGCGTGAGCGTGCGCGCCGCGTCATCCCACGAAACCGGGATCCACGCCATCGCGCCGTGCTCATAGGCATTCGTTAGCCCGTCGTCCTCGTAGATCCGGAAGCTCCCGTTGGCCCCCGCATAGACGAAGAGCGTGATCGGGTCCGCCGCCTTTTCCATCGCGTACTGGGTCTCGGGGCCGGTCGGCACGATCGAGCCCGCGCGCACGTGGACGGGGATCCGATCAAACGGGGCCGCCGCGTCGACCGTCTGGCCGCCCGCGGCCTCGGCGCCCGTCCAGAAGTCATACCACGACGCGCCGGCCGGAAGGTATACGGGCCTCGAGCGTTCCTGGTATGAGGTCACCGGGCTCACGAGGAGCGAGGGCCCGAGGAGGAACTCGTCGCGCACGTCCCGCGCCCCTGGGTCGCCCTGGAACTCGAGCACCAGGGGCCGCAGGATGGCCGCGCCGTCCCACGTGGCGGCTCCCGCGAGGGAATAGACGTAGGGCAGGAGGCGGTACCGGATGCGGTCGAACCGAAGCTGAGCCGCGTAGGCCGGGCTTGAATCGCCGCCAAACTGCCACATCTCCCGGTAAGGGGTCTGGCCGTGGACCCGCAGGAACGGGCAGAAGGTGGCGAACTGGAACCAGCGGGTGTTGAGCTCAGCCCATTCGTCCATCGCCGCGGCCGTCGGGTTCGGGTTGTCGTAACGCTCGGGAACCGAGAATCCGCCCGAGTCCATGGTCCAGTAGGGCACCCCCGAGATGGAGAACCCGAGGCCCGCCGTGATCTGCTTGCGCATGGCGGTCCAGGTCGAGCTCGTGTCGCCCGACCAGGTTGCGGCGCCGTAGCGCTGCTGTCCGGCGAAGCCGGAGCGCGTCAGGATCACGACCCTCCGGTCGGGGGCGGACGCGCGCTGGCCCTCGTAGACGCCCTTTGCGTTTGCGAGAGCAAAGCCGTTCAGGACGCGCGTGCTGGGCCCGAGTGCGGTCGGGTTCATGTGGTCGCGCAGGCTCGGGAGCGTCGGGTCCGGGGTCATGTCGGGCTCGCTCGCATCAAGCCACCAGCCGTCCATCCCGAGCGGGAACAGGGTCGACTGGATCTGGGACCAGAACAGGGCGCGGGCCCCCGGATTGAACGCATCGTAGAAGGTCGAGGCGTAGCCGAGCCAGTCCTTGAGGCCCTCCCGGATGTTGGGCTCATAGAGGAAGCCCTTGGCGAGAAGGGCGTCGTAATTGGCCGTTCCCTTGTAGAACTTGGGCCACACGGAGATCACGACCCGGGCGTTGCGCTCGTGGATCGCCCTCACCCACCCCGCCGGGTCCGGGAAGCGCGCCGGGTCAAACTCGTGGGAGCCCCAGGCGTCGTCCTTCCAGTACCGCCAGTCCTGGACAATCGTGTCGAAGGGGATGTGCCGCGAGCGGAACCCGTCAACGACGTCAAGGCTCTCCTGCGAGGTGCGGTAGCGCTCGCGCGACTGCCAGAGGCCGAAGGCCCACTTGGGCATAAGGGTCGCGCGGCCCGTCAGCTGGCGGTAGCCGGCGACGACCTCGTGCAGGTCGGGCCCGTAGACGAAGCTGTAGTCAAGGCCGCCCGCCACCTCCGACCAGAGCGAGGTGGCGTCGGACTGAGCGGGAGGCGTCCATGTGAATGAGAATCGTCCCGCGACATCGTCGCGGACCCAGTCGAGGCGGATCGAATGCCTCGTCCCGGCCACAAGCGGGATCCTCGCCAGGTCGATCCAGGGAAGCCAGGACTGGCGCCAGTGGTTCACGACCCTTTTGCCGTCGATCCAGAGCTGGGTGTCGCCGGTTGCGAACGTCCGGAAGATAAAGTCCCCCGACTGCGGGGCGGTCACGAAGCCCTCCCAGCGCACGCTGATGTCGCCCTTGGGGGGGAGCGCGGGGTTGATCGCAAGGTTGAGGGTCGGGCCCTCGGGGGCGGTGAAATCAAACTTCGAGTCAATGCGCCTGGAGACCAGCTTCGTGAAGCTGCCATCCGCATAATAGGATCCCGTGAGCCCTCCGGCAACCCCCTCCGCCGTGGACAGGAGCGGCGCATCGATCTGCCGGGGCTCCGCGAAGTCGCCGAAACGCGTGTACGAAAGGTTGTTCCAAAGGATCCCGTAACCCTTGCTCGAAACCATGAAGGGAATCGCGACGGTTCCGTTGTGCTGCCACAGCTCGATCGGGTATCCCTTCAGGTCGAGGAGGCCGAGCTGCTGCTGACCGAGGCCGTAGAGGGACTCACCCTCCTCGGGCTCCCACTGCTGCTGGACGTGGTAGGTCTTGACGCCCTGGACCTCGGCCGGATCCAGCCGGGCTCCGCCGCGCTCGGAAAGGATCGGGGCGCCGTCCTTGTCGAGGAATGACACCGCCCCGTCGGAAAGGGCAATCCGGACCTTGAGCCGTGCGGTGGACAATTCGGCGACGGCCGCGTTCTCGGTCGCCGACCAGCTCGGGCGCAGAGCGCCCGGTGCCACCATGACGGCATCGGGGCGGTTGAAGAAGTCCGCCGAGGGCGCCACCTCGACCCGGACGATGTTCTCCGCCCGGGGCTCAATCTTCATGAGCCGCCCGTCGTCAAGCTTGATGAGCACCCCGTCGGCCGTCCTTTCCATGGCGGGCGCCGCAGGCGGAAGCGCGAAGAGGGCGAGCGAGGTCAGAAGGATGGGGCAGGTCTTCATGGGTGGTTGCGGCCCGGCGGTACCCTCCAGGGGGCCTGGGGCGGTCCCTTCCAGGATGGGCGGGCCGCGCCGCCGGTCAACAAAGCCGATCTCCTCCGATGCCGCAAGTCCGCCGGGACCAGCCGGTAGAAGCGTTTGGAATGGAGCCCAACACGGTCCCGAATGCGCCGGCCGGCGGGGTGCGGGCGCCGCCCCCCAGGGGGGGACCCAGAGCAAAATCAGCCCATAGATTGTCAATAAACGCTGAGGCGGCGCCCGGGCGTTGCAGTAGCTTTGGCCATGGATTCCAAGGATACCTCGAGCCAGCCCGCGCCCGGACCCGGCCCGGCTCCCGCAACACCCAATCTCGCACCCAAGGCCCGCCCATCGAACCTGTCCGCAAACGGGGAGCGCCTCAGGCCGCTGAAGAAGGAACGGGCCCTCCTCACCGACCCCCTCCTCAACAAGGGGACGGCGTTCACCGAGGCCGAACGGGACGCCCTCGGACTCAGGGGGCTCCTTCCGCCGCGCGTTTTCACGATCGAGGAGCAGGAGCAGCGGACCCTCGCCGCCCTGCGCCGCAAGGCGGACCCGATCGAGAAGTACATCTACCTCGTCAACCTGCAGAACCGCAACGAGGTGCTCTTCTACCGGATGGTGATCAACCATCTGGAGGAGATCGTCCCCATCATCTACACGCCGACCGTCGGGGAGGCCTGCATCCACTACGGCGCGATCTTCCGGCGCGCGCGCGGCTTCTTCATCAGCCGCCACGACCGGGGCCGGATCGCACAGGTCCTTCGCAACTGGCCCCATGCCGAGTCCCGCCTCATCGTCGTCACCGACGGCGAGCGGATCCTCGGCCTCGGGGACCTGGGGGCGCTCGGCATGGGCATCCCGATCGGCAAGCTGTCGCTCTACTCCTCCTGCGCGGGGGTGCACCCCTACTATACGCTGCCGATCACGCTCGATGTCGGCACCGACACGGCCTCGCTCCACACGGACCCCGCCTATATCGGCGTCCAGGAGCCGCGGCTGCGCGGCCCGGAGTACGATGCGTTCATCGAGGAATTCGTCTGCGCGGTGAAGGAGGTCTTCCCGAAGGCGCTCCTCCAGTGGGAAGACTTTGGCAACACCACCGCGTTCCGGCTCCTCGAGCGCTACCGCACGAGGCTCCCGAGCTTCAACGACGACATCCAGGGGACGGCCGCGGTCGCCCTGGCGGGCCTCATCGCGGGCCTCAGGATCACGGGGGGAGCCCTCCGCAACCAGCGCGTCCTCTTCCTCGGCGCCGGCGAGGCCGGCACCGGCATCGCCGGGCTCTTTGTCGCGGCGGCCGCGGCGGAGGGCGTGAGTGCGGAGGACGCGCGCAGGCAGTGCTGGTTCGTCGACTCGAAGGGCCTCGTCATCAAGGGGCGCGGCGATCCGCTCGCCGAACACAAGCTTCCCTACGCCCACGAGCATGCGCCGATATCGGGCCTCGCCGAGGCCGTGCGCGAGCTGAAGCCGACCGTCCTCGTCGGCGTGTCGGCCGTCCCTTCGGCCTTCACGCGCGAGGTGGTGGAGGCCATGGCGGCCGTGAACGCGAGGCCCATCATCTTCGCCCTGTCGAACCCAACCTCCAAATCGGAGTGCACGGCCGAGCAGGCGTACACCTGGTCCGAGGGCCGCGCCGTCTTCGCAAGCGGAAGCGCCTTCCCCCCGGTCGAGATCGGGGGGCGGCGCATCGTCCCCGGCCAGGGGAACAACGTCTATGTCTTCCCGGGCGTCGGGCTCGGAGCGCTGGTGACCGAGGCCTCCGAGGTCACCGATGCGATGTTCCTTGCCGCCGCCACGACGCTTGCGGGCCTCGTGAGGCCCGAGGACCTGGCGGAAGGCCGCGTCTACCCTCCCATCGACAGGATCCGGGAGGTGTCGCTCGAGATTGCGACCGCGGTCGCGAGGGTCGCCCACGACTCCGGAAAGGCCCGGACCCGCAGGCCCCGCAACCTCAGGGCGGACATCAGGAAGCGCATGTTCGAGCCCGTCTACCGGAACTATGTCTAGGGTTTCAGGCGCCCGGGCCTCTTAAACCTGCCGCGGGGGCCTGGGACGCGCTGGGGCCGGCCCCCGCACCCGGTAGACGATGAAATAGGCGTTCGAGTCGACCACCTCGTAGCGGCGCAGGAGGTCGTCCATGAACTGCGCATAGCGGTCGGAGCGCATGAGCCTCATTCCGGGAACCGACCAGGCAAAGTTCCACCAGAAGCTCTTCTGGTACAGGACGACGATCCTCGGGAGGCCGGACGCGACGGCCTCGCGAAGCTCGCCGTAGGTGAGGATATGGCGGGCCGCGGCCGTGGCCGGGTCCATTTCGCCGGTGACGCCGAACTTCCCCATCTCAAGCCTCGGAAAGGGAAGGCGGCCTGACTCGAGGACAAGCTCGGGCATCCCCGTGAGCACGAGGTCATTCTCGCGGCTCTCGCGCCGGATGACCGCGGCCGTGCGGTCGATCGCATCGAGGTAGCCGGGGACGATGCGGCTCGGGCCAAGGAGAAGGCCGAGGCCGGAGAGAAGCCCGACCGCGCAGAGCGGCGCGGCTCCGCGAAGGGAGGCCCCGGCCGCGCGCGCGCCGCCCAGCACGAGGCCGAAACCGACGATGACGAGCGGAACCGAGGGGACCGCGTATTCGGCGTGAACGCCGGACACGAAAACCGGGACCGCCCATCCGATCAGCCCGGAGGCGAGGACCCAGGGCCCGGGACCGGAACGGGGGCCGTCCGCGGCGCCAGCGCCCCCCCGCGCGAGCCCCAGGACGGCGAAGAGACCCGCCGCCCCGAGGACCGCCGGCACCGGGGCCAGCGAGACCGACTCGAGGAGGGTGCCCAGGCGCCTCGCGGGGATCAGGCTCAGGCCGTGGTAATCCCACGTCCAGAACGCCGTGTTCTGCGGATCGAGGGCATAGAAGGGCCCGAGGAGCGCGAGGGCCGCGAGAAGGGGCAGCGCGGCGGCCATGAGCGGAGAGACGCGGCCCCGGTTCAGGAATACGAACCCGGCCCAGAGGACGGCCGCGGGAAGCGCGGACGTCAGGCGGCAGCCGGCCGCGAGCGCGCAGAGGGCCGAAAGGGCGCACAGGCGCCGGGTCGGGCCCGCCCAGCCCGGCAGGAGGCAGGCCGCCGCCCCCAAGAGGAGAAGCCCGGAGAGGGCGTAGGTCTTGCCGATCGTGTCAAAGTAGACGAGCGCCCCGCACAGGCACCACGCGAGGACGAGGACGGCGCTCCACGCCGCGGGCAGGCCGCTCCGGGCCCAAAGGCAGACGGCGAGCCCGACCCCAAGCGCGCTCCAGAGCACATTCAGCCAGCGCTCCTGCCTGACGCCGTACCCCACGGCCGAGAAGACCGCCCCCTGGACGTAGGGGAGAAGCGGCGTCTGGGTGTAGGCAAAATCGTGATACGGCACCCGGCCGTGCATGACCGCGTAGGAGGCATAGGCGTAGAACCCCTCGTCGGCGTTCGCCTCGCCGCGCTCGGCGTAAAAGGCGCCCACGATGAAATACGCGGCCGCGGCCAGGAGCGCGGCCGCCAGGAGCCCGGGTCGGCCCCCTGGGCCCATGGGGTCTTCACCTACCATAATTTGGGGCCGGGCCGCCACGGCGGACCCGTTCCGACGCTCTTGCAGGGGGCATTGGGACCATCAGGGCGGCCATCATGGCCGGGCCCGCGCGCAGATAAAGCCCGATCCGGGGACGATGATACGCCTTCACATCCCCCAGGGAACGGGATTACCCTTTTCATGCCATGAATGCGCTGCTGGTCTACCCCGAATTCCCCGAGACCTTCTGGGGATTCAAGCATGCACTGAAATTCGTCTGGAAACGCGCCTCGCTGCCCCCGCTCGGCCTCCTGACCCTCGCCTCGATGCTCCCCGAGCGCTGGAACCTGCGCCTGGTCGACATGAACGTGCAGTCCCTGAAGGACTCCGACCTGAAGTGGGCCGACGTCGTGTGCGTGAGCGCCATGATTGCGCAGCGGACCTCCGTCAAGGAGGTCATCCTGCGCTGCAAGGCGGCGGGCAGGACCCTCATCGCCGGCGGCCCCCTCTTCACGAGCGAGCATGAGCGCTATCCCGAGGTCGACCATTTCGTCCTGAACGAGGCCGAGCTCACGCTGCCCGAGTTCCTGCGCGACTTTGAGGCCGGCAACGCCCGCCGTGTCTACGCCTCGGCCGCCTACGCCGACATCCACCAGTCTCCCGTGCCGCGATGGGGCCTCGCCCGCCTCCGCCGCTACGGCTCGATGAGCGTTCAGTATTCAAGGGGGTGCCCGTTCGACTGCGAGTTCTGCGACGTGACCGCGAAGTTCGGCCACCGGCCGCGGACGAAGACCGCGGCGCAGGTTATCGCCGAGCTCGACGCCCTGGTCGAAAGCGGCTGGCGCGGGCCCGTCTTCTTTGTCGACGACAACCTGATCGGCAACAAGCACACGCTTAAGACCGAGCTCCTTCCGGCGCTGATCGCGTGGCAGCGCTCGAAGCACAACAGCGTCCCGTTCTACACCGAGGCGTCCGTCAACCTCGCCGACGACGAGGGGCTCATGCGGCTGATGGCCGACGCGGGCTTCGACACGGTTTTTGTGGGGATCGAGACGCCGGACGCGGCCGCGCTCGTCGAATGCAACAAGCGCCAGAACCAGGGGCGCGACCTCGTGGCCGACGTGAAGCGGATGCAGCGCGCGGGCCTCCAGGTGCAGGGGGGGTTCATCGTCGGCTTCGACAGCGACGCGCCGAACATCTTCCAGAGGCAGGTCGACTTCATCCAGAAGAGCGGGATCGTGACGGCGATGGTGGGCCTCCTGAACGCGCTGCCCGACACCCGGCTCCACGCGCGCCTGAAGGGCGAGGGCCGGCTCACGGCGGATTCGAGCGGCAACAACGTCGACGGCACGATGAACTTCTCGCCGCGCATGTCCGCCAAGATCCTCCAGGACGGCTACCGCGACATCCTTCGGCGGATCTACTCCCACCGCCTCTACTACCAGCGCATCCGCACGTTCCTGCGCGAATACAAGCGCCCCCGGGCCTCGGCGCCCCTCAGCTGGCGCCACGTGCTGGCGCTGTCGCTCTCGAGCGTGAGGCTGGGCCTCATGAGCCGCGGGCGCTTCCAATACTGGCGCCTGGTCGGCTGGACCGTCCTCCACCGGCCGGCCCGCCTCCAGCTCGCCATCACGCTCTCGATCTACGGCTACCATTTCCGCAAGTGCTGCGACTCGATGGGGATCAACTGACCGGCCGGGGGCGCCGGCCCCATTTGGTTCTTGTGGGAATCGGGGGGCATCCGCTAGCCAACCTGTCGTGGCAACCCTTCGACTGAGCCTGCGCCGCGGCGCAAAACGGCGTTCATGACCCATGCCCGTCCAACGCCGGCGGCCCGGCGGGCCCTTCATGCGGCCGGATTTCTGGTGCTTCTCGGGTTTGTCGCCGTCGCCGCCAGCGCCCTGGAGGGGAGGCCCTTCTGGCGCGCAACGGCGGCGGAAGGGGCGTCGGTCGTCCTTTGGGCCCTCACCCTCCACGGGCTCCTCCTCGTGGGCGCACGCCTGTCCCAGGGACCGTCACCGTCCCCGCTGGCCGACTACCTTAGGGCCCTCGGCCTCCTCCTCTTCTCAGCGGCGACCCTTGTCTTCTACTTCACCCCCAACCGGATCGGGCCCATTGACGCCCAGTGGTACGGGAACATGACGGCCGACTTCCTCGCGCAGGCCCGCTCCGGCACCTTTCCGGTCCTGGCGGGAGCCACCCCCTACGCGTTTAACGGCGCGGTCCACCCGTTCCGGTCGGCCCCGTGGCAGTTCATTTTTGCGGATTTCTTCGACATCGCGACGGGGCGCTCGATGGCCGCCCTCGCCCTCGAGCACCTGACCGCCATCGCGAGCTACTCGGGGGCCGTCCTCTTCCTCTACGTGGGCCTCTCCAGGTCCCGGCCCCGGGCGAAATGGGCCGCGTGCCTCTTCGCGCTCATCTACGCCACGAGCCCCTGCGTGACCGGCTCCCTGTTCCAGCACGACATGTACATGACGCTCATGGCCGCCCCCGCGATGGTCGCCGTCTTCCTCGGCCTCCAGCGGGCCCTGGACGAGGGGTGCCCTGCCGCGTACGCATGGCTCGGGGCCGGATGCGCGGCCCTGTGGTACTGCCATCCCCCGACAGCGCTCCTCACCTGCCTGGCGGCGGGCTTCTGCATCGTGTGCCACGGCGCGCTCTCCGGAACGCCCGCAAGGACCGCGGCCTTGTCCGCCCTCGCTCTCGCCGTCTTCGGCGCCCTCGCGGCGCCCTATTTCCTGTCGATGTCGGAGATTGTGAACCCGGGCTCCGATCCGCTGGCGGATGTCGCGATGCCCGCCCTGGCCCTCCTGCTGCTCGCGATCTCCTGCGGGGGGCTGCTCCGGTCGGGATCGATCCTTTGGCTCGCCCCCCTGGCGGCCGCGTTCCTGTGCCTGCGCCAGTTCAAGGCGCCCCTCCTGCCCTTCGCCCTGTGCTTTTCGGTCCTTGTCTGCGCGGTCGCGTCCCTGGGAAGCCGCTTCCCCCGCCTCAGGGCCCGCGAGCAGGCCTATCCGTGGTTCTTCGGCCTCGGTCTCGCCGCGGCGCTTCTCGCAGCCACGGTGTTTTCGCGCGAATCCCTCCCCGCCGACGGTGTGGTTTCGAGCTATGTCGGGATCTCCGCCTCGAAGTGGCGGAACTTCTTCATGCCGATCTGGGGGCGGATCCTGGACCAGCCGGGCTACCTCTCCTGGTTCCTCCTCGCCGGGGCGCTTGCATTCATGGGGAGCGCGCGCTCGTCCTTCGCCCGGATCGGGGCGGCCGCGGGCCTGGGGTTCGTATGCGCCCTCGGGATCCTGGGGCCGCTCTCGCTTCTCCTGTGGCTCAACTGCCCGGGGGAATTCACGAGCGTCTTCGAGGTGGCCTACGACCTGCGGATCCTGCCGGTCATGGCCCCGCTCATCGCGGCCGCGACCTTCATCTGGTTTGTCGACTTCAGGGAGGACCATCCCCGCCTCGGCCGGGCGGTCCTCGGCGTCGTCGTGGCGCTCATTCCCTGGGCGCTCGTCGAGCACGGGCGCGACGTCGTCTGCGCCGGAGCCTATCGCCGCGACGCCGCCTACACGGCCGACCACTATCGAACCGAGAACACCGTGCTGCAGCGCTACAGCTGGGACCTCATGCTGGTCCCCAGGTTCTTCTCGAACGGGGTCATGGATCCGGCGCTCGAGTCGCGCTTCTGGCGGACGGGGGACCGGACGCACGCCCTGATCGACCCCGATCGGATCGAGAAGGCCCTGGAGGCGCCGGGCCAGAGGCCGGTGCCGTTCACGGCGACCCCGATCCCGACCGGACCCACGTGGCTCACCCTCTCGCCCAAGATTGAGCTCGATCCCGGGGAGCACGTCCTCGTCCGCTTCGACTTCCTCGGCCGCGTCCCGGAGGGATGGCTGATCGTCCAGGGGCAGTCAATCTACCGGGAATACATCCTGCCCTCGTCGGGGCAGGAGTTCTCGTTCGGCTCCTTGCCCGACCGGTCGCACACCCTCTCCCTATGGAATTCGGGGCCAAAGCATGAATCGCTCGAGCTTTTCATCATCCGGCCGGACGCCCGGGCGCTTGACCCGGGCCCCTATTGCCTGGCGTACATCACACCCTACATCCCCAAGCGCGCGCCGATCGAGATCCTCTCCTTCATGCCGTTGCGCCTGCGGGTGGACGCCCCCGAGGCCGGTTATCTTGAGACCGTTCGGAGCAGTGTCCCGGGCTACAAGGTGTACGTCGACGGAAAAAGGGCGAGGGCCTATCGGTCGGGCAACGGGCTCGTGTCCGTCCCCCTGGCGAAGGGGAGCCGTGAGGTCCTCGTCTGGTTTGGCGGAACCGTCGCCCTCCACACCGCGGTCCGCTGGGCCTGCGCGGCGTGGCTTGTCGCACTTCTTGCGCTTGTCCTCCACATCGCGCGCGAGTGCGCCCTGGCGGGCCCAGGCAAAGTCTTGAACTGAGCCGACGGCAGGGCCTGACTACCCGCCTCGGCTCCGGGTACCGCGGAGCGCGCCTCCCCTCTTCTCCCATGAACCGAGCGTCCGCCGGAGCCCTCGTCGCCCTCCTTGCCACGGCCGCGGCCGCGGCATCGGACTATCCGATCGCTCCGGTCCCCTTCACCGCGGTCCACCTGGACGGGGGACTGTGGCGGGCCCGCCAGGAGATCAACCGGACCGTGACCGTGCCCTATGCGCTTCAGAAGCTCGAGGAGTCCGGCCGCCTCAGGAATTTCGACCTGGCGGCTGAGACGCTTCGGCGCCGGGCCGCCGGCGAGGCCTCCTTTCAGAACACGCCGGCCACCAAGTTCCCGTTCGACGACTCCGATGTCTACAAGGTCATCGAGGGCGCGGCCTATTCGCTGAGCGCCCACCCCGATCCGGCGCTCGAGGGGCGGCTCGACCGGATCATCGCCCGGATCGCCGCGGCGCAGGAGAGCGACGGCTATCTCTACACGTTCCGCACCATGCACCCGGATTCGCCCGTCCAGGAGTGGATCAACCCGAAGCGCTGGCTGAACGATCCCACGGGCAGCCACGAGCTCTACGATGCCGGGCACCTGTACGAGGCCGGCGTCGCATACTTCCAGGCCACGGGAAAAAGGGAGCTCCTCGACGTCTGCCTCCGCAATGCCGACCTCGTGTGCCGCGACCTGGGGTCCGGAACCCCGAGGATCGCTCCGGGGCACGAGGAGATCGAGATGGGCCTCGTGAAGCTCTACCGCGCAACCGCCCGCGAACGCTACCTGGGCATGGCAAGGACCTTCCTCGAGAACCGCGGTCCCGGCGGCAAGGACTACAACCAGGACCGCCTGCGGGTCGTGGACCAGCGGGAGGCGACCGGTCATGCCGTGCGGGCCAACTATCTTTACTCCGGCATGGCCGACGTCGCGGCCCTTGCCGGCGACCCACGCTATGTCGCGGCGATCTCCGCCATCTGGGAGAACATGGCGGGCAGGAAGCTCTACATCACGGGCGGGGTCGGGGCCCTGGCCGAGCAGGAGCGCTACGGGGCGGACTATGAGCTCCCGAACAACGGCTACTGCGAGAGCTGCGCGGCCATCGCGCTCATGATGTGGAACCACCGGATGTTCCTCTTGACCGGCGACTCGAAGTACATGGATGTCCTTGAGCGCAGCTGCTACAACGGCGTTCTGAGCGGCGTGTCCCAGGGCGGCGACCGCTTCTTCTACACGAACCCCTGCGTCTACGACGGGCAGTCGAGGAACAACGGCGGTTTCGCCGGGAGGGCGCCTTGGTTCAGCGTCTCCTGCTGCCCCACGAACGAGATCCGCACCCTGGCGGACCTGTCCGGCTATTTCTACGGGGTCCGCGGAGACGTCGTGTACGTGAACCTCTACGGCCGGAGCGAGGCGGACGTGGCGCAGGGCGGCGGGACGGTGAGGCTCACGCAGACAACCGATTACCCGTGGAGCGCGAAGGTGATGATCGGGGTCGCTCCCTCCGCGGCGACAACCTTCACCCTGCGGCTTCGCATCCCGGGATGGGAGCTCGGGCGGCCGGTGCCGACCGACCTCTACGGCTACGACGACGGCCGGCCGGGGGATTGGAGCCTGGCGGTCAACGGGATCGCGGTCGGGAAGCAGCTCGCCCAGGGTTATGTCTCGATCACGCGCACCTGGCGGGCCGGCGACACCGTGGACCTGAATCTCCCGATGCCCGTGCGCCGCGTTCATGGAAATCCCAGGATCGAGGCGACCCGCGGGAGGGTTGCGTTCGAGCGCGGCCCGATCGTCTACTGCGTCGAGGGCGCGGTGGGCGGAGTCCGGCCCGAGGACCTCGTGGCGCCCGAGGGGGCCCGCATCGTCGCCGCGTTCCATCCCGAGCTTCTCGGGGGCGTCGAGACGCTCACCCTTGGAAACGCGACCGAAAGGGCACCCGTCACCGCCATCCCCTACTATTCCTGGGACAACCGCGGACTCGCACCGATGGCCGTATGGCTCAGGCGCGCGGCCGAATAGGTCCCGAAACCGGCCGGATCCGTCTTGGAGGAGTTGCCCAGGCTGGCAAGTCGGCCTAATGGTAACGCGCCGGTCCGCTCATTTTTCAGAAAACCAAAAACCCCCATGCCCTCGCACCCCAGCCTGACACGCCGCGAATTCATCGCCTCAACGGGAGCCGCCGTCCTCGCCACGGCGCTTCCCTCAACCCTGCGGGCCCAGCCGGGCCCCCCGCTGACGCTCGCCCTTGTCGGCGCGGCCCACATCCACACTCCGGGCTACGTGAAGACCCTGAAGGCGGCCCCGGGCGTCGTCGTCAAATGCGTCTGGGACCACGACGGCTCCCGCGCGGCCAAGTCGGCCACCCTGCTGGGCGCCCGGGTCGCCGGGACGCCGGACGAGATCTGGTCCGATCCGGAGATCGCGGGGGTGGTGATCCTGTCCGAAACCAACCGCCACCATGACCTCGTCCTCGCCGCGGCCAGGGCGCGCAAGCATATGTTCGTCGAGAAGCCGCTCGGCATCACGGCCTCGGAAAGCCTCGAGATGGCGAATGCGATCGAAGACGCGCATCTCATCTTCACCACGGGCTACTTCATGCGGACCGACCCAAAGCACATCTTCCTCCGCCAGGAGGTCGCCAAGGGGAATTTCGGCGTCATCACGCGGGTGCGCGGCTCGAACTGCCACAACGGCTCGCTCGGACGGTGGTTTGACACCGAATGGCGCTGGATGGCGGACCCCAAGATCGCCGGCATTGGCGGATTCGGGGACCTCGGCACCCACAAGCTGGACATCCTGATGTGGCTCTTCGGGGCGCCGGATTCGGTTGCGGCCGCGGTGAAGCCGGTGACGGGCCACTACGGCGACTGCGACGAGACGGGGGAGGCCCTGATCAAGTTCAGGAACGGGACCCTCGGAACCCTCGGGGCGGGATGGGTGGACATCGAGGACCCGGTGAAGCTCCAGATCAGCGGGACCGAGGCCCATGCGGTGATCATCGACGACCGGCTCTACTACAACTGCGCTAGGCTCGGCTCGGACGGAAAGGAGCCCTACGTGAATCTCCCTCCGGAACCCAAGGCGCCCATGCTCCAGTTCCTGGCGGCCCTCGGCGGATCGGCGGACCAGCCGCTCGTGACGGCGCGGGAGGCCGCCGCGCGGGTTGCGGCCATGGAGGCCATGTACAGGGCCTCCCGCGAAGCCGCATGGGTGAAGGTCGGATGAGACCCAGCCTTCCCGCATGAGCCCCCGATTCCTGCGCGCCGGGCCCCTCCTCCTCCTCGTCCTCGCGGGGCATCTGGCCGCTCAGCCCGCCCCCGCCGGGCCCGGCCGCCCCAGAATCACCGGGCTGTCGCACGTGGCCCTTTGGGTCGGGGACCTCGCCAGATCCCGGGCGTTCTACAAGGGCTACCTCGGATTCGACGAGCCTTACTCCCTCATGAGCAAGGAGGGCTCCATCGACCTCACGTGGATCAAGGTCAACGACCGGCAGACCGTGGAGCTCTTCCCGATCACGCCGTCCTCGTCCTTCCGCGGCGACAGCCTTTACCATGTCGCCCTGGAGACCGACGACGCCCGGGCCATGCTCGGGTACCTCAAATCCAGGGGCGTCACGGCGCCCGGCGGGAAGCCGCTCCCCGAGCGGGTCGGCAGGGGCCGGATCGGAAACCTGAACTTCTTCGCCGAGGATCCCGATCATCACACGATCGAGTTCGTCCAGTACGAGCCCGAGGGTTGGACCCTGAGGAATGCGGGCAGGGACCTGCCCGAGACCCGGATTGCGGCCCGGATCAGCCATGCGGGCATCACCGTCAGGAACCTTGGCCGCTCGCTGTCGTTCTACCGCGACATACTTGGCCTGAGGGAATTCTGGAGGGGAAGCAGCGACAGGGTCACGCTCAGCTGGGTGAACGAGCGCCTTCCCGAGGGCGACGACTATCTTGAGCTCATGCTGGTCGGCAAGGAGCCTTCCCTGGACCAGCTGCATACGCTCAACCATCTCTGCCTCGAGGTGAAGGATGTGCGCGCGGCCGAGGCGGTCCTCGCGGGGCGGACGCTCCCCGCGGGCTGCCGGGCGCCCACCGCGATCCGAACCGGCGTCAACCGCAAGCGCCAGATCAACTGCTTCGATCCGGACGGCACGCGGGTGGAGATCATGGAGGCGGGCACGATCGACGGCGCGGCCGCCCCCTCGTCGGCCGCCCCGCCCCCGGTTCCCCAGGGCTGACGCCCCGCCACCGGACCGCTCAGCGCCAGGAAGGCAGGGGCGTCAATTCCGGCGCGGGAAGGACCGGCCATCGCTTGCCGACGGGCGTCAACAGGACCGCGATGCGGAGATCCGAGGGTGCGGCCGGGCCGGGTACGTCCAGGACCAGCATCGAGCTTCCCCAGTTCTGGTTCTCCTCCGGGGTCGGCGGCCGGGTCGAGCCGACGCGGAACCGGGCGCTTCCCGGCGAAAGGGCCTCCACGCGGAGCGTGCGGCCATCCTGCGAAAGCGTCGCGGCCGCCCCATCCGGTGAAACGACGATCCGGGCGTACGTGACCATCGCCCAGCGGAGGGTGACTCCCTCCCGGGCGTGCGTGAGCTCGTCCAGGACCAGCACGCGGGACCGGTCAAGGACCGCCACTCCCCGGAGGATCTTCGCCGCCTCGTCCGGATAGGCCGACGTGAGGTCGGCGACCGCAAACGCGCGCGCGGGCGCGGATCCAAAGGCCGTGATCGGGGCGACGGCCTTCAGCCGCTGCAGCTCGCCTCCCGGGGTCAGGGTGTTCTGGCTGTGGTTGTTGAGCCGGAAATACGTCCAGCGCTTCCTCCCGAAATAGTCCGGCAGGTCGTAATTGTCGGAACCGAGGTTGACCGCCCATCGGACGCCGTCGGCGTCCATCACGAAGGAGCCGAGGTCGAGGTGGGAATGGTTGGTCGTGTTGTCGCCGGCCTTGAATCCGACAAAAAGCGCGCCCGGGTCGTCCCAGGACCCGCGCAGGAGCGCCAGGTCGGCGCGCCCTCGGAAATGGAGGTCGAGCGGTTCCTCGCCGTGGGAGCCCTCCGCCACGGGCGGGGGGAACCATGCAGCCTGGAGCGCCAGCATCCGGTCGCCGCTCCTTCCGGTCCGCAAGACCTCCCGGGAGAGGAGTTCGCGGCTGTGCCGGAGGGCGGCGGGCGGACCAAATCGCTCGGCAAGCCAGGTGTAGGTGGCCGAGCCGTCGATATGGGGGCCCCCGTCCGCGTAGTTGAAGGCGAGCCCGGTGGGCCCCTGGACGGCCAGCCGGTAGAGGGCGGTGCGCCGGAAGCCCGGGGCGGAGCCGAGCCCGAAATCCGTGCCGAGCGCCCCCTCGAGCTCGGCCAGGATGATCACGTTGTATCCCGTGCCGTAATCCCAGTAGGCGGGGCCCTCCGGGTATGCGCCGTCCGGCTCGTAGGCGCCCATGGCGCCCGCCAGCGTCGCGCGCACCCCCGAGATCACGATGCGCGCGATCCCGGGCTCCTCATCGGCGAGCGCGAGCGCCGCCGTCAGGAGCCCGCCGTTGCAGACCTGGTTCCAGTTCATCGTCGCCGTGACCCAGAACAGGCGCTTGTCCTTCGCGCTGTCGCCCCCGTAGGCCGCGGGCGCAAACGAGAGCGCCTTCTGAAGGAGCGCCGTCTTGATCGTGAGGCGGTCGCCGGGGCTCAGGTAGGAGTAGAGCCAGTCGTAGCCGATGCCGACCGCGAAGCTCATCTCCGCGACGTCCAGGAAATGGGAGGGGTTCCAATCGTCGAATGCGGAGACGTTCAGCATCTCCCGCCTCGCGCGCTCGGCGAACCTCGGGTCGCCCGTAAGGCGGTACGCCATCGCACAGGTGGCGATGTGCTCGATCGCCGTCCTGGACTGGTCGAGAAGCCGGATGCCGGTGAGCCGGTGGACGACCGGGGGCGCGGAAAGGTCGAGCTCGGCGGCGGCCACGATCCGCGCGTGGAGCGCGGCGCGGAGCGGATCCGTCTTTGCCGCACGCAGAGCGGCCGCAAGAAGGTCGTCCGTCATGAGGAGCCTGGGATGGCCCGGCCGAAGGCCCGGCACCGAATCCCCAGGCGCGCCGGCGCGGGCCGGCGCAGGGGCGCAGAGCGCGGCGAGGAGAACCGGGACCAGCAAGGTGGGGAGGGAGCGCACCGGGGGGCAACACCCTGCATGCGCTCAGCGCCGCCCGCAAGCCCGGCCGGAACCCCGGGGGCACGGCCCCCCTTAGGGGGGATTTCACCGCTCGCCTCGTCCGCCGGGTTGAGGCATTGATTCTGCGCCGCACGCTCCCCTGAATCCGCGCCGAGGCACCCGATGAAGCCCGAACCCACCGAGACTAGCCCCCGCGGCCCCCAGGCGGGACGCGACGGCGAACGCCCGGGCGGAGGGCCCGCGCCGGACGAGCCCGTCTACATGGGACTTCCCCATGAGCGCTACCTGCGCCCGAAGTTCTATGTCGCCCTTGCGCTCACGGTCCCCGTCCTCGCGCTCTCCATGGGGGAGATGCTCCTGCACGGCGCCTTCCCTTCGTGGCCCGCCGGTTTCAACGGATGGGTCCAGCTTCTGTTGACAACGCCGGTCTTCTTCTGGAGCGGCGCGCCGTTCATCAGGCGCTGGTGGAAATCGATCCGCGAGCGCGACACGAACATGTTCACGCTGACGGTGACGGGCACGGGCGCCGCGTATCTCTACAGCGCGGCCGCGGTGCTGCTTTCCGGCCGTCTGCCCGCGGCCCTTGGCGGAGGGCACGCGCCCGCCCTCTATTTCGAGGCGACGGCCTTCATCACGACCGCCGTCCTCCTCGGCCAGATCATCGAGCAGCGCGCCCATTCGCGAACGGACGCCGCGATCAGGGCCCTGATGCGGCTCGCTCCGAACACGGCCCACCGGATCCGCGCGGACGGCGCCGAGGAGGACGTTCCCGTCGCGGAGGTCCGTCCGGGCGACCTCCTGCGCGTGCGTCCCGGCGAGAACCTCCCGGTGGACGGGACGCTCGCGGAGGGCCGCGCCGACGTCGACGAATCGATGCTGACCGGGGAACCGCTTCCAGTCGGAAAGGTTGCGGGCGACGGCGTCAGGGCGGGCACGCTCAACACGACCGGAACCTTCGTATTCCGCGCGGAGCGGATCGGGGCAGACACCCTCCTTGCGCAAATCGTCCGCCTGGTCGAGCAGGCCACCGAGAGCGAGGCGCCCATCCAGCGCCTGGCCGACCGGGTGTCGGCCTGGTTTGGGCCCGCCGTCCTCCTGTTTGCCGCGGCAACCTTCCTCTCCTGGGGGCTCTGCGCCCCGGACCAGGGCTGGCTGCGGGGTCTCCTCTACTCGGTCGCGGTCCTGATTATCGCGTGCCCGTGCGCCCTCGGCCTTGCGACGCCGGTGTCTCTTGTGACGGGGATTGGCCGGGGCGCGCAGGCGGGCGTCCTCGTGAAGGACGCCGCCTCCCTCGAGCGCCTCGCGCACGCGACGACGCTCCTGATCGACAAGACGGGCACCCTGACCGAGGGCCGCCCCCGGGTCGTCGCGATCGAGCCCTCCCCGGGAGTTGACGGGAGGGAGCTCCTCATCCTCTCGGCCGCGGCCGAGAACGGGAGCGAGCATCCGCTCGCGCGGGCCGTCGTCGCCGAGGCGAGGGCCCGCGGGCTCCCCGTTCCCGCCGCAACCCAGTTCTCGGCCGAGCCCGGGGTAGGCGTCCGCGCCACGGTGGGCGGCCGCAGTGTCACCGCCTCCCGGGCGCCCGCCGACCTCCGCTCGCCTCATCCCGGCGCCACCCTGATCGAGGTCGCCGTCGACGGCAGGCGGGCGGGGACGATCGCCCTGTCCGACTCGGTCAAGCAGACGACCCCGGCCGCGATCGCGGAGCTCCAGCGGCTCGGGCTGCGCGTCATCATGGTCACGGGGGACCGGGAGGCGGCCGCGCGCGCGGTGTCCGAGCAGCTGCACCTGGACGGCTTTCACGCCGGGGTCGACCCCGCGCGCAAGCAGGAGCTCGTCCGGGAGCACCGCCTGCTCGGGGAAATCGTGGTCTTTGCGGGCGACGGCCTCAACGACGCGCCCGCCCTGGCCGCGGCGGACGTCGCGATCGCCATGGGCACCGGCACGGACGTCGCGATGAACAGCGCGGGCCTCGTCCTGGTCAAGGGGGACCTGGCCGTCCTCGTGCGCGCCGTCCACCTGAGCCGGGCCGTCCTGCGCAACATCAAGCAGAACCTATTCTGGGCCTTTGCGTACAACAGCGCGGGCCTTCCGCTCGCGGCGGGCGCATTTTATCCCGCGTTTGGCTGGCACCTAAGTCCGATGTTCGCCGGAGCGGCGATGAGCCTGAGCTCGGTGACCGTTGTCCTGAACGCGCTCAGGCTGAGCCGGATCAAACTGTGAAGGGGTGTCAGTAGCGGATCCTCACGCTTCGCACCGAGGCGGTGTCCAGGCCGAAATCCGCATAGCTCGAGTTGGACACGCGTCCGGTCTGGAAGGAAACGGGGGAACCGTCGACCTCGACCGACCCGGCGGCTTCCACCCCCTGTGGAAGCAGGAAGTGGCACTCCATCCTGGCCGCGCTGCCGGTCAGGGTCGCCCGGATCTCCCTCGCGGCGGGATCATGGGCGAACCGGTAGGCCACGTAGCCCCCGGAGGCCGGGTAGCGCACGGCCACTCGGATCACGCGGGCGATTCCGAGGTCCCACCTCGGCGAGACGACCGGCCGGGAGAGCACCTGGCTCTGCGGTCCGTCGCGGACCCCGGCCATTCCCTCGATCAGCGCCGCCATTGCGGTGGCTGCGGCCCAATTGTCGGGACCCCCGTACGACACGGGGCTGGGCGGGAGGTAATGGGCGCGGTCGGAAAGGGTCAGCCCCAGCACCGTGTAGATGCCGTCATCGTCCGGCGCCCGCAAGCGGATCGATGCGATCGTCTTCTCCGGATGAGGATTGTCGATCGCGCACCACGAGAGCCCCACGTCGTCGCTGACCGGGCTCGGCCCATGCCACGCGACGCCGGAGGTGCCGCTCTTCAGCTCCGGGAACCACCAGTACGTCAGCTGCCTTCCCATGATCACGTACTGCACCGCGCGCGTCCCGTCGGCATAGCTGAAGGAGATGCTTCCGCAGACGTTTTCCGAGCTGGGCTTTGAGGACGTATGCAGGAGATAGATGCAGCCCGCCGGCCGCCCAACGGGCACGTTCACCGACTCCGGAAGGCCCTTCGCATGCGAGACGGCGACGGCGGCGCGCCGCTGGTTCCTCGCCGGGTCGACCACCCTGAAGTCGATGCCGGCAAACTGCTGTTCGCCGGTCGGCAGCCCGCGGAGGTCGTCCCCCGGCCTTCCCGAGAGCATCCAGCGCGCCGCGCCCGGCCCGCCCTTGTCCCAGAAGTCCATGTTTGCCACGGCCGAAAGGTCGACCGGCGTGTAGCGGGGGGCGGGCGGAGGCGGCGGGATCGAGCCCGTGTAGGCGAACGCTATCTTGTTGCCGTTCCTGCGGGCGAGATCCGTGAGCCGATCCAGGATGTCGCGCCCATAGGGCTCAAAACCGTTCTCAAACGCCCCTCGGGCGAGCTCCCCGGCGACGTGGCCCCCCACCCCGCCGTTCATGTACTGCCAGACCGCGTCGTGCTGGCCGAATCCCCGCTGGAACGGCGGGTAGATCGCGTACCATTCGCCGGGCGAGCCGACGGGCAGGTGGTCCCTGAGGTCCAGGTACGTCCGAAGGATCGCGACCGAATGGTCCCTTCCGATCCCGCGGTTGAGGCTGTAGGCGTTCCCCTGGGCGATCTGCGACCCCTCGTCGACCCCCAGGTTTCGCTTCACGCCGGGATCCTCGTCGATGAAATGGGTGAAGAAGCGTCCGTTCCAGGAGACAAGGTCCAGGCGCCGGCGGATGTCGCGGGCCCGCTCCAGGTACCTGGCCGCGTCCGCGGAATCGCCCGTGTGCCCCAGCATCTCCGCCAGTTCCTCGCAGGCCGCGGCATAGTAGACGTTGTCGCCAAAGAAAATGCCGAACTTCGATTTCCGGGGATCGATCAGCATCGTGTTCGTGAGCCCGATGTCCGGCGTGTACGCGTCGTCGACCTGAAAGTCCCAGGAGTCGATCGTATAGACGCGCTTCAGCAGATGGAAGCGCTGGCTCCAGCGCGCAGGATCCGTCACCGAGTAGTCGAGCGCCCGCATGGCGGATGCGAGCGAGCGGTCCATCCAGGTATCGTCGCCCGTCGTCTTCCAGCTCTGGTAGATCGAGCTCACGTAGATGTATTCGGGGTGGTTCTCGGCCGGCTGCCGGACGAAATAGCGGTCCCCGTACTGGCGGACATAGCCGAAGGGACCATACGCCGTCTTGTAGTACGCCGTGGCCCCCTCGTTCAGGTTGCTCCAGATCATGCCGTCCTCGCGCTGGGTGCTCCGCATCATGTCGAGCAGGTCGGTCATGAAGGGGCTGAAGTACCGCATGCCCTTTCCCGTGTGGTAATTGTCGAGGACCCAGTTGACGAAAAAGTGGTAGGTCCGTCCGTTCCAGAGCGCCGTCTCCACCCCGGTCGGATTGTAGGCGTTCATACCCGAGCGAAAGAGGCTGAACATGTCGCGGTACTTGCCCCCGTCGTCGACGGCCGTGTCCGCATCGAGGCTGAAGGTCGACCGGCCGGTCTCGAGACGGGCCGCGTCGCGGACGACGACGGTCTGCGTGCCAAGCGCCCCGCCCGCCCTGAAGCTCACCGGACCGGGAAGCCCCGCCTTGAAATAGACCCTTCCCGCTCCGTCCATCACCTCGACGGAACCCGCGCCCGGCGCCTCCACGACCAAGAGGTCAAGCGGCTGGACACGGCCGACGGGGAGGGGGGTCCCGTCCTCGGCGCCCGCGAGCAGGAGAAACGTGGGCTGCGGCTGCGCCGCCCAAAGGGAGGCCGCAAGGACGGGGACCAGGATCATTAGGAGCGCCAGGCTGCGGGCCGTTTTCATGGGGAGGGTCTGGGGAAGGACGAAGCATGCCCGGGAACGTCCCGCGCTTCAACCGGTAGTTTCCGCGACGGGGCCCTGAGGGCGGGGCGCCCTCCCGGACTCCGAGGGCGGTTCAGGGGTCCGCAGCAGGGGCCTTGGCCCGCAGGGCCTCGAGTCTGTCGTACAGCTCCTGCGTCGCCTTCGGGTCGGTTCCAAAATCGCCGCCGTTCATGAGCTCAAAGGAGTCGTAGACCATGCTGGCCGACTGGACCACCAGCAGGGAGGACGTCCCCAGGCGATCGATCTTGATGCCCGCAGGAGCCAGGAAGGACACCGAGCGGCGCATGTCGTAATGGTGCTCGGGATCGTTCCACGTCATGAACCAAAGCTTGTCCCCGGCGAGCGCGAGCACGCCCGACATGTGTCCGATGGGCGATGCGTCGAGCGTAGAGAATCCGCCCGTGTTCGGAAACCAGATGGCCCGCATCACCACCGAGGCGGCCGGCGTCCCGTCCGGAAGGCATTCGGCGACCTCCCTCCTTGTGTCGGCGCTTTTGGTCACGTCGGCGGACACGCAACCCAACAGCGCGAGCGCGGCCGTGGCAACGGCCGGCCCTATCCAGAAACGAGCGTGCGAAAAGGTCCGCATGGCATCAGCGGCCCAATCCCTTGCCGAACGAACCCATTGTCAAACCATTGCCGCGCGCGCCCCCCGAGCGTCCCGGCCAGGGGGGCGGAGGGATCACGGCTTTCGCTCCAACGCCTCGATACGGGCCTCGAGGGCCGCGATCCTCGCCTTTTTGCCCGCGCCGGTCTTTCCGGCGGGCCGAAAGACGGCGATGAGGGCAGCGACAACGCTGGCCCCAAGAAGGAACGGCACCAACGGAAACATCCTGTGAATGAATGCGAGCATCTGATTTGTCCTCTTGTTAAGTTAATCCGAACCCGTGTTCACCTAACGATGACGCACAGGGACCTGGCGGGGTTTCACCGGGCTGCGTGGATCGGCAGAAATCCCGCTTCGTAGAGGGACGGGCCTATCGAGGGACCCAATCCCTCCCAAGGCCCGGCCCAAGGGCCGGGCCTGTTGGGCCGGTGTCCAATCCCGTGGACTGCCGCCCCGAATCACCCGCAGGGGCCGGCCCTGGTCTCCCATCCCCGTGCCGGCCGAGGGAGCGCCTCAGGAGGCCGGCTTTGTCGGAGGGGCTTCCGTCTTTGGCGCGGCGGCCGCGGCAGCCAGCCAGAACCAGACGCTGAGCGCGGCGAGGATGACAAACGCAACCAGGCTCCACCGCCGTCCGAAGGAGCAGCTGCCGATCTGGACATATAGGCCAAGGAAGATGCGGACGAGATGGGCAAGGCCCATCAGGCCGAAGATCACACTGGCGGCGCGCAACGCACATGTTGGCGATTTCATAGCTGGATACTTATCTGGGGTTTCGCCCGCTGGGGGCAGGACTTGCAGGTGTGCGAAGCACACCGCTGTTTCAGATATCACGGCGGCGGCACCCATACAAACCCGAAAAACCAGGGATGATACGCGCCCGGCCGACCCGGCCACGCTTCACGGCGCACCGCCTCCGCCCCCCGGCTCATTCGGCTCTCAGGAGGTCCGCGACGCCCACGCGGGCGGCGCGAGCGGCCGGAAGCACGCAAGAGGCGGACGCCGCCACCATCAGCGCCGCAACCACCAGGGCGAGAACCGCGGGGTCATAGGCTGGGGTTTCGTAGAGAAGACTCTGCAGATAGCGGGCGAGAGCCAGGGCGCCTGCGACGCCCGTCGCGACTCCAAGACCGGCCAGCAGGAGGGCCCGGCGCAGGACCAGGACCGCTAGGTTCCTGGGGGAGGCCCCAAGCGCCATGCGGACACCGAATTCGCGCATCCGCTGGTCCACGGTATACGCGAGCACCGAAAAGAATCCGATCACGGTCAGGACCGTGGCGATCGCCGACAAGACCTTTAGCACCGCCGTGGCAAAACGCTCAAAGTAGAGCTGCTTGTCGCGCATGTCATCCATCACATCGACCTGGCTCGTGACAATCTTGGGATCAAATTGGTAGATGGCCCTGCGGAAAACCCCCTCCACCTCCCTGCCCGGCTTGCCCCTCATGAGCACGATGAAAGTCGTCATAGCCGCAGGGCTCCACGTTCCCGGACCATAGATGGTGTTCCCCGGCGCCGTTCGCACCGTCTCCCGCACATCCGCGACGACTCCCACGACGAGCCAGCCCGCGGGGCCTTTCAGTGGCATGCCCTTGAGCTTGACGATCTGGCCGATCGGGTCCTCTCGTCCGAACCGCGCCTTGGCCAGCGACTCATTGATGACGACTTCAACCTTTTCCGAAGTGCGGAGCCAACGCCCGCGCTTCAGGACCAGTCCGGATGTCTCCCGGAAATCGGAGGGGAAAAAGTCGAGCGCGACATTGATCGTCGTGCCGTCGGCCCGCATGATCTCCATTCCTCCCCCCTCCCAGCCGGCCATCAGGCTGTCGGAGCCAAAAACCGCCGAGGAGACACCCGGCACGCGCAGCAGGCGTTCCTGCAATCTTTCGAGGAGGGCGAGCCGCTCCTCGTTTCCCTCCACATATCCGCTCGGGAAACTGAGGCGCACCCGAACCCGCTGGCTCGTGTCGAATCCGAGGTTCACGTCCTGCAGCTTTTGAAACGTTCGCACCATCAGTCCGGCCCCGGTGAGGAGGATGACCGCAAAGGCGGCCTGCAGGATCACAAAGAGCCCGCGCATGCGCGCAAGGCGGACGCTTTCCCCAACGGCCGCCCCCCCGTCCTTGAGCCCGGCCTGGATGTCGGCGCGGAGCACCCGGATCGATGGGACGACCGCAATGGCGCCGGCCGTGAGCACGGTCGTCGCTCCCAGGACAACGATGGCCCGCCAGTGGAGTGACCACGTTGTCCAACTAGCGTTCTCGCCATTCGTGCCGGCCAGCACGCTGAACAGGGGGACGAGCCAGTTGGCGATGAAGACCCCGGCGACACAGGCAGCCAGCGACAGGGTGCAGCTCTCAAACAGGAACAGCCGGATGATCCGCCAGCGCCCGCCGCCCAAGGCGAGCCGGATGCTCACCTCCCGCTTCATCCCGAGCATCCGGACCAGCATCAGGTTCGTGGCATTCAGGCAGGCGATCCCGTACAGAAAGCCCACAGCGCCAACGAGCATCCAGTATATCTCCGGCCGGTTCAGCTTCTTCAGCTGCGCCAGCGTCGAGAGCATGGGCGTCTTGTCCGTCCCGTAGCTTGAGTATGGCGCCGGCAGGTCCACCTTCGCCCCCGCAAGCGCCGCCTCCGCCTGATGGGGGGTGACCCCGGGCCTCAGCCGCCCAAACACCACGAGATAGGGATCCCAGGGAGTCTTCGGATTCGGACGGTAGGCAAGCGGGCGGAACACCTCCGAGTAACAGTACGGCGGCAGCTGCTGCCCCGGCTTAAGGACACCGACGACAACGCACACCCGGCCCCCGACCGTGATCCTCCTGCCGAGCGCGCCTTCGGCGCCTCCAAAATGCTGCTCGCTGAAATGGTTGCTGATCACGACGACGTCGTTTCTGCCCTCAACATCCTCCCCGGGGAGAAACCCGCGTCCGAGCGCCGGAATGATTCCCATCATCGGCAGGAAATTTGGGGATACGCCCACGACGCTGCTCTGGACCGGATCACCGCCGATCGCGACGTTGGCCACCTGGTAGCCGCTGAGGCCGTATTCCGTGAACACATTGGTCTGCGCACGGTAGGCGCTCAAATAGGCATCCCAGAGCATAGCCGACGGCTGGGAGGATTTCTTGTCACCCAGGCCGACCAGATAGACGTCCGTTGGAAACCCGTCCGGCCGGAACAGAATCCAGTCAACGACACTGAATATAGCGGCGGCCGATCCTATGCCGAGCGCGAGCGTAAGGATCGTCACGAGCGTGAAGCTCCTCGCCCGGCAAAGGGAGCGCATCACGTAGCGAAGGTCGGAGTGCATCTCGTCGGGGCGTCTGCCCCGGGAGTTTCCACCGCCCCCCTGCAATCTCAAGGTAGATATAATATCTCAGGATATAGCATGCCGTTTCATGGGCGGCATTGCGTCCCCTGATGACAGCCCTTGCGCGGGCCCATTCTACCAGGCCCTGATCTTTGGCGCCGAGACGATCCTGATGAAATTGCCCAGCTGTTGAACGACACCGGAAAAGGATTCATAGTCCACGGGTTTCCGGACGTAGGCGCTGCAGCCCAACATGTGGCATCGCTCAATCTCGCGCGGATCGTCGGTCGTGGACATCATGATCACCGGCAACGCCCTCAGGTTCGGATCCGCCTTGACCCTTCGCAGCACCTCAACGCCGTCGACCTTGGGCATCCGAATATCGAGCAGAATGAGAAACGAATCCTTGTGGGACGCATTCATTCCCCTCCTCGTCATCCCGCAGAGGAAATCCAAGATCGCCTGTCCGTCACAAAACTCGACGAACGGGTTCGGCAGTCCCGCTTCAGCGAAGCCCTGCCGTATCAGAACGGTGTGCCCCTCGTCGTCGTCAACGATCAGGATTGTAGGAAGTCGAGGCATGAGACCGTTCGGATCTTGCGGACCGAGGCCAGGCCCGACGACCTGGACCTTGGATCGTCGGTTACAAGAAGGTCGTAATAGTTGACGAGCAGCGCGGCCCAGACCGCCTCACCGTCCTTCGCCGTCTCGATCCGGCATCCGGTGCCCTCCAACGCGTCCGCGACGAGTCCGCGCACGACAGGGTCGTCCTCGACGACAAGGATGCACCTGGATCCGGAGTGATTCATGGATGGCGCACCCTTCCCTCACGCGAGTTTCCTTTGGGACAGGTGCCGGCTTGCGAGCAGCAGATCCTCGACCAGGCGCCGATACAGAGGGAGGCCGTCGGACGGGCACCCGTCCTTCACCCATGCCGCATACGCCAGCGCGTCCACCTCGCTCGAGTCCGCAGGCGCGGCTCCGCACGGGGCCCTTGGTCTACGCGAGCCGGCAATCCGCGAGAGCGTCTTCACACGAGCGGCACTATATCAGCCTTGTCGACCGACGATGAGTGACACTGCGCCCGAAAAATCGCCTTGTATCAAAGGCTAAAGCGCGGCGCCCCAAAGATATAGTGCGCGTTGCGCATCGCCGACGGATTTCACAACAGCAGTGCGATTTTCCCGATTATCCGCAATAAATCATGTTTTTCCGGGCCTTTCCGCTGCGGCGGGCGGCACTTTAAAAGCGCGCTCCGGATTCTTTATATCAATGTCTGGAGCCTCGGCGGCCGTTTGATAGACGCGCGCAGGACCGCGCACCGCGGTCCAAACCCACGGTGTAAGGATGAAGTTATACAAAAAATATACATAAAACCACTTGCGGCCTTGAGATACCGGTTATATAGATCTCGGATGGATATAGTATCCCTTGAAAGACAGCTTAAGAAACTCGAACGGGCCAGGGTTCGTCTGCTGAAAAGAGCGGAGGCTCGAAACAGAAAGTTGCTGATGCGGCTGCCCAAGAAGGTCGGCCTGGGTTCGGTGGAGGAGTTGATCGAGGCGTTGCGCGGGGTCACGGGCAAGCGCAAGGCGGCATTGCCCCCGAACGGGAAGAGGCGCAGGAAGCGCGCCGTCATCACAGATGCGACGCGCGCCAAGGTGAAGAAGCTCGTGCAGGACGGCAAGACCGGCAGCGAGGTTGCCAAGCTGGTTGGCATTTCGCTCCCGAGCGTCCAGAATATCAAGAAAGCACAGGGACTGGTTAAGGCGAGAAAGTAGCCTTTAGGAGAGGACCGACCGGAAACGACGGGGGCGCGATTGGGAGATCGAAGATCCTGGTCGGCGGCGGAGACGGGGTTTGCTCTTTTAACCTGGAAACTCATGAACCCCGGGGATGACCCCGAAGGGCAGGAGCGAATTGATAAAATTATAACCTACAATGAGTTCGGGAAAGAATAGCCGTGCGATACCCAAGAAACCCAATTGATGATCGATCTGCCGCCATTCTTGGATACGCTATGCGATCGTTCGCGCAGCGTCATTTTTCGTTCGCCCATTTTGCGTGCCGATAGATTTGGTGCACTTTCTTGTAATTCCGATCCTGTGACTGATTCCTAAGGTTGAGAGCGAGTTGGTCCGCCAAAGAAGCTGCAATGGTCCGGTTTCTTTTGTGCGTCATTCGGCCATTGGTTGGTGGGTGAGTTTTGCCATATCTCGAAGATGTCCTAGTGCCGCCGATGGACGATTCAAGCCCAGCACCCAACCGGCTATTTCTATGGCGGACCGCGCATTCGCTTGTGGACCGGGACAGCGTTGCAGCCGAGGGCCTCCGTCACATCGCCGCGGAGGAAGCACGATGTGGCGGCCAAATAAGTGCAGCGGGCGCAAGGCTTCGTGAGGGAACGCACGGATTCCGGTCGGTTTGCCGGGCGGCCGACCCCTTGGGCCTGAATCGACCCGTCGTGAATGATGCGCCCGAAGGGAGCCCTGATGCGCCATGACGAAGCCGCTGCGCTGCCTGCTCATCGAGGATTCTGAAGACGACGCGGCGCTCGTGGCGCGGAGCCTGAGGGCGGGAGGTTTTGACCTGACGCTGATGCGCGTCGACACCCCGGAGGCGATGCGCGATGCGCTCAATCGGCAATCCTGGGACATCGTCCTATCCGATTACAGTTTGCCCCGATTCAGCGGGAAAGCCGCGCTGGAGCAGCTCAAGGCCAGCGGCTTGGATCTGCCCTTCATCATCGTCTCGGGGACAATCGGCGACGAGATCGCCGCTGAGGCGATGAAGGTCGGCGCCCACGATTACATCATGAAGGGCAACCTCGAACGCCTCGTTCCCGCAGTGGAGCGCGAATTGCGGGACGCCGCGGAGAGGCGTCGGCTCAGGCAGGCTGAAGCCGCTCTCAAGGACGAGCGAGCCCTGTTTAACGATCTCGCAAGCACGATACCTGACCACATCTATTTCAAGGATCTGGACAGCCGCTTCGTGCGCATCAACGACGCGATGGCCAGGCTCTTTGGCCTGCAGCATGCGGAGGAGGCCGTGGGCAAGTCTGACTTCGACTTTTTCGGCGAGGAACACGCACGCCAGGCCTACATTGGCGAGCAGGCTGTAATGAGAACGGGGACACCGATCATTGACCTCGAGGAAAAGGAGACCTGGCCCGACGGCCGCGTCACCTGGGTTTCGACAACCAAGGTTCCCCAACGCAATGCGTATGGCGCCGTGACGGGATTGATCGGCATCTCCCGGGACATAACCCAGCGCAAGCGGGCCGACACCCATCTCCGGCTCCTGAGCACGGCACTCAGTTCCGCAGCCAACGCCATCGTCATCACCAATCGCGACGGCGTCATCGAATGGGTCAACGCTTCCTATAGCACCCTGACCGGTTACACCTCAGAGGAGGCCATCGGTCACAACCCGAGGGAGTTGGTCAAATCGGGAAAGCACGACGACGAATTCTACAGGGACTTGTGGACGACGATCCTGGCGGGGCGCGTGTGGAAGAATGAGATGGTCAACAGGCGCAAAGACGGCTCGTTCTACAGCGAGTATCAGACGATCACACCGGTGAAGGACGACCGCGGCGAGATCAGCCATTTCATCGCGGTCAAGGAGAACATCACGGAGCGCAAAGAGGCGGAAACCCGGATTCGCTACCTGAACCGCGTCTACGCGCTGCTTTCGGATGTCAACCAAAGCATTGTGCGCGAGAGAGACCTGATGAAATTGTTTGGCGCCGCGTGCCGGATCGCGATCGAAAAGGGCGGATTTTACCTGGCATGGGTCGGATTCGTCGACAGGCAGGCCAACTGCGTGAACGTGGTCGCGTCCTCCGGCGCGGAGGAGGCGTTCATCAGGCGGCTACCCCCAGCGCTCGGCGGCAGTCCAGCCAACGGCGCGGTCTTTGCCCACGTCTTTCAGGCCGGAGCGCGCTTGGTCTGCAACGACATCGCGTATGAACCCCGTTTCGCGGAATTTCGCGGGGAAGCGTTGCAGCTGGGCTTCCGCGCCCTGGCTTCGATTCCCCTTCACAAGGAGAATGAAATCGTTGGCACCCTCAATCTGGTCGCCGGCGAGGCCCATTTCTTCAGCGAAGAGGAGATGCGCCTGCTGGATGAGTTGGCGCTCGATGTCTCGTACGCAATCGAGGTCCATCATCACGAATCGGTCCGGAGGCAGGCTGAGGAAAGGATTCGCGAGCAGGCCCAGGCCATGGATCTGGCGCCGGTGTCGATTACGATTTACGATGTCTCCGGAAGGGTGACCTATTGCAACAACCTCTCCGCCAAGCTTCTTGGGTTCAAGGGCCCGAAGGAGATGCTGGGACTGGCGACTGAGGACCTGCTCCCCGCCGAGGCCATGAAGATCCTCGGTCCAGCACGCGCCGCCGCGCTGGCGACCGGGGCATGGCAGGGCGAGGTCTCGTTCGTCACGCGAGACGGGCGACAGATAGTGACGTCTCACAACATTAGCGTCATGAATGACGAGGCCGGGCGCCCCAAGAGGTGCCTCTCCATTGCCGTCGACATCACCGAGAAAAAGCAGCTCGAGGCCCAGGCGTACCGAGCACAGCGCCTCGAGAACCTTGGAATGCTCGCGGCCGGCATCGCTCACGATTTCAACAACGCCCTGGCCCCGATCACGATGGCTGCGCCGCTTCTGCGTCGGCAGGTTCACGATCCCGCCGGCCTGCGCATGCTCGACATTGTTGAACAGTCCTCCGCCAGGGGAGCCTCCTTGGTTCGCCAGATGCTTTCCTTCGCCCGAGGCGTGTCCGGCGGCAAGCAGCTCACCCAAATGAGCCACGTGCTGCGGGAGGTGGCTGCGCTGTCGGAGTCCAGCTTTCCGAAACACATCGGGATCGAGGCGAAGCTGCCGAGCGGCCTTTGGCCGATCCTGGCGGATCCGACGCAGATGAACCAGGTTTTCATGAACCTGTGCGTCAATGCCCGGGATGCGATGCCAAAGGGCGGCACCTTGACGATCGCCGCGTCGAATCGCGCGCTCGACGGCGCCCAGGCCGCCGAAATCGCGGGCGCGCGGGCCGGCAATTTCCTCGCCGTCGACGTGCGCGACACCGGTTCGGGCATCCCCGCCGAAGTCCTGGAAATGATATTCGATCCGTTCTTCACCACAAAGGGGGAAGGAAAGGGCACCGGCCTGGGGCTGTCCACGGTGCGCGCCATCGTCAGCCAGCACGACGGCTTCCTCTGCCTGCGTACGTCCACGGACAAGGACCACGACCCCGGCACCACCTTCACGGTGTTCCTGCCGGCCGCATTGGGCGAGGTTCCCGATAAGCCCGCCATCCGGATCGATCCGTGGAGGCGGGGGCGGGGTGAGCTGATCCTTCTCGTGGACGACGACCAGGCCGTGCTCGACGTGGCGCTTAAGATCCTGGTCGAAGGCGGCGGCTACCGGGTGATCACGGCGCTAAATGGCGCTGATGCAGCGTCCCTCTTCCTGCCCTGCGCCGGCGAGGTGAGGCTCCTCATCACCGATCTCGATATGCCTTTGGTGGGCGGGATAGACCTGACCGCTGCGCTCAGGAAAGTGAGGCCCGATCTGCCCGTCATCTTCATGACGGGTGGGAGATTGGAAACCGATGAGACGATCAGGAACATAGCGAATGCGATCCTGCCAAAGCCGTTTGAGGTGCAGAACCTGCTTGAGGCCGTTTACCATGCGCTTCAGGCGGCTGGATCGGGTTCCCCGTTTGCGCCTGGGAAACGCTGATATGATACCGGCCTTCCAGCCGGCGGATGGGCGCCGGGAGGGAGGGAGGAGGCGCGCGCGGGACCAGGATCGCGAGGAACCCTGACCGTCGATCGCGCCGGGGACACGGGATGTCCGGATCCGCTAATCCCCCGGCTCCTTGAAGGATTCGACTTCGTAGACAAAAACGGCGGTTCCCGGCTTGCGCCACTGCGACGGATCGCAGCCCGCTTTTCTTGCGAGACTGTCAAGGAAGGCGGCCTTGTCGGGCAGCTGCTCCCAGACCTGCGGCAGGTACGTCGCGCCCCGGTCGCCCATCTGCAGGAACACACCGTCGACGCCGGGCTGGAGCTTCTGCAGAAGGTCCTCCGGAGAGGAAAACCACAATCGCTGCATCCCAGAGAGGACGCTGACCTCGATCCTAATGGAGTCGACCTCCCGCGCAACAACCGGCGAAAAGCGCGAGTCCTCGAGGGCGGCGGCCCGCGCGTTTTCGGCGACGCCCTCCGAAAGGGGACCGTGGGCCTCAAGATTCCCGATGCAACCCCGGAGGTTACCCTGCTCGGTAAGGGTCACGAAACATCCCCGGCTCTCGGATGCCGCCGGTCCGGGCGAGGCGGTCGCAACCGCCCCGGGCGCCGCCCCCGCCCTGGCGGCTTCGCGCAGGGATTTCCGGGCGATCCCGAGGAGCGCGCGCCGGTCCTCCCCGTCGATATGGCGTCCAAAAGGCTCGTAAAAGGCGATGGCCGCGTAGCCGACGACGCGCGCCTTGTCGCCCGCGGTGTCGCCGCTGTTGCGCCAATCCAGGAGGCGCGGTATCCAGCCCCGCTCCTTGGCAAGGTGCATGAGCGCAAGGATCGGGATACGGCCGCACGCCTGCTGCTGCTCCATCGACGCCAAATCCAGGCGGCAGATCGCGTCGACGCAGCTCCGGTCGAGCTCCCGGGCCTGGTTGTAGGGATAGTAATGGCTCAGGTCCGAACTCGCGACGATGAGCGTCCGCCCGTCCAGCACCTGCGCCAGTGCGGCCGCGACACGGGCCGGATCGACCGAACCGCAAATCACGGGGACCATCTCAAAGCGGCCGAGCGTTCTCTGAAGGAAGGGCACCTCGACCTCGACCGAATGCTCCCAGGTCTCCGCCGTCTCGACAGCCGGGGCCGTCCGCGAAGATTCGGGCCACCAGTCCGGCCGCTCGACGGCGCACTTCGGCTCGAGGGAAAACGGGGCAATCTCCGCAAGGCGCCGGGCCTTTCCGGAAACGGGCACATCCCCGAGCGGAGTCCGGTAGAACGCGGCGTCCGCCACCGAGGCGCCCCTCAGGTCGGCATAATGGCTCGGCCCCATCACGATCACGGTGTCGTAGTGGCGCCCCTCGAGGAGCCGGTAGGCATAGGCGGCCACCGGCCCGGAATAGGGGTAGCCGGCGTGGGGGCAGATGAGGGCCCTTATCTCCCCGACGGGCTGCGCCCGGGCGTCGGAGAGAAAGGCGTCGACCATCCTGGACAAGGCCCCCGGGTCCCTGGGATAGAAGATTCCGGCAACCGCCGGCTCGCGAACCTTGGCAGGGACGGCAGCATCGGCCGCTGCAGGGGCGGACCGGCCCGGATGGGCGACGGCCAAGGTCAACATCGCAGTCAACAGGCCGCGAACAAGGCGACGTGCGGGTCTCATGGGAAACCTCCTTTCAGGCTCCCGACATCGTGGCCGATGGGCCAGCCGTGCCAATAGCCATTATTTGGCACCCGCGCTCAGCGGCCGCGCAGCGCCATGAACGCCAGGGATCCCTGCGGGGCCAAGAACCACGCCTTCAATGGCAAGAAGTGCATAGCGCAGTCCCGCAAGGGGACTAGGCTTGCGCCGCAATGGCCCGTGACCACGCAGCCTTGCCCGCCCTCTCATCGCCCGGTGCGCGCCCGCAGCGGGAACGCTCTCCGCGGCCGCCAGGGAGCCGAGAAAACGGCCCATCATGTCCTTCATCGGCATAAATATCGGAGCCCTCACCGTGAAGGTGGCGGCCCTGAGGGGCGATTCGGTCACCGCCCTCACCCAGCCCCACCTGGGCCAGCCGCTGGCGGTCCTTGGCAGGATGCTCCGCGAACCCCAATTTTCGGACGGCGAATTCTTCGGAGTGTCCGGAGCGCTCGGCCATATCACCGAGGTCGCCGCCATCCAGCGCGCGCTTCGCGAGACCGGGAAATCCTACGACGCCGTGGCTTCGCTGGGGGGCGAGTCGTTCCTCGTCTACATCCTCGCCGGCAGCCAGATCTCGAACGTTCTCTCCCACAACAAGTGCGCCGCCGGAAGCGGCGAATTTTTCGTCCAGCAGATAGGCCGCATGGGCCTCGGCCTGGACGAGGCGATCCGTCGCTCCTGCGCCGGAAAGGTCGTCCCGCTCGCCTCGCGCTGCTCGGTGCACTGCAAGTCCGACATCACCCACAAGCTCAACCGCAACGAGGCCACGCCCGAGGACATTCTCCGGACCCTGCACGACAGCATGGCCGGCAAAGTGCTCGCGCTCCTGGAAAAGGGCCAGTGCGAGATACGTCGGGTTCTCCTGATCGGGGGCCTGACCCAAAACCCCGCAATGATCGCGGCGCTCCGCGAAAAGAGTCCGGCCGTCGAATTCTCCGTGCGCCCCGAGAGCGCGTGGTTCGAGGCATGGGGCTGCGCCCTCCTGGCGAAGGACACCCCCCGGTTCCGCACGCCCCAGACAAACCCCCCCCAGGTTCTCGCGCGCCTGCCGCCTCTCATCACCTACGCGGACCAGGTCCGCGTGTTGCCGCCTCCCCCCGACCTGCCCGTCCCGGACGTCCCCATGGTGCTCGGGGTGGATGCCGGGTCCACGACGACCAAGGCCATTCTCCTCGACCCCTCCCGCCGCGGTCTGGTCGCCTCCCATTACGCGCGAACCAACGGGGATCCGATTGCCGCCATCCGCGTGTGCCTGCGCTCGCTTGCCGAGTCGGTGGGCAACCGGAAGGTCGGGCTCATTGCCACAACCGGGTCCGCCCGCGAGCTGGCGGGCGCCTACCTCGGGACCGCGCACGTATACAACGAGATCTCGGCCCACGCGACCGGTGCAGCCCACTATGACCCGCAGGTCGACACGATCTTCGAGATCGGCGGCCAGGACTCCAAGTATGTCTCGCTGCGCAACGGGGTGCCGATCGACTACGCGATGAACAACGCCTGCTCCGCAGGGACCGGCTCGTTCCTGGAGGAGAGCGCGCACGGGGACCTTGGAATCGACGTCGGGGACATCGCCGCCATCGCGCTTTCCGCAGCGTCCCCAGTGCAGTTCAAGACAACCTGCGCCGCGTTCATCAATTCGGACGTCCGGATCGCGCAGCAGCAGGGATATTCCCGCGGGGACATCGTCGCCGGTCTCGTGTATTCGATCGCGGGCAACTACCTGAACCGCGTCAAGGGACCCCGGCCCGTGGGCTCAAGGGTGTTCCTTCAGGGCGGAGTGGCGCTCAATGCGGCGGTGGGGCACGCCTTTGCGCACAGCGTGGGCCGCCCCGTCCTTATCCCGCCGCACCCGGAACTCCTCGGCGCCCTAGGAGTCGCCCTCCTCGGGCTTTCCCGCTCGCCCGGAGGGGCCGGGGAGCCGGCCGACCTCCTTTCGCTAGGCTCGCACGAGATGACCCTCTCGGGGCATTTCACCTGCCGCGCCTGCAGGATGTTCTGCAGCATAGACCGCTTCGAGGTGGCCGGCCGCCACTTCCCGTTCGGCGGCCGGTGCAGCCTCTTCGAGCACGTGTGGAAGCGCGGCGCACGCACCGTGGCCGTCCCCGACCTTGTCGAGGAGCGCTCGGGCCTGATCTTCAACTCCCGGCCTGTGCCTGCGCCCGTCGAGTCCGAGGCCCCCGAGGGGCCGCCCTCCTGGGACCTCGCCTCCGCCGTCGACGCGGCGAAGAGCTTCCTTGAGGAGCGCCGCGCGGGCTGGTCCTCCTCGGCCCCTCCCCCTCCTCCCGTCCTGCCCCGGAGGATCGGCATCCCCCGGGCCCTGACTACGCACTCGCTTCACCCCCTCTACACCGCGTTCTTCCGGGGTATCGGAATCGAGGTCGTCCTGTCGGAGATCGATTCGGCGGGAGACCTTAAGGCGAATTCTGGGTTCTGCCTTCCCGGGCAGATTGCGCACGGAGCCGTGCTCGATCTCGCAAGGAAGGGCGTCGACCTCGTTTTTCTCCCCCAGGTCACGCGGATGCCCCAGTTTGGAACCTGCCGCGACTCGCTCCTTTGCCCGGTCACCCAGGCGAGCCCGTATTTCATGGCGAAGGCGTTTCCAAAGCTGCGGTTTCTCTCGCCCGTCCTCGATTTCACCGAGGGCTACGACCGCTGCACCACGATCGTGGCCAGCGTCATCCGCGACTACGGCGTCCCACGGCCGGTCGCCGAGCGCGCCTGGAAGGCGGCCGTGGCCGCGCAGATTGAGGTCGACCGGGCCATGCAGGGCCTCGGCCGGAGGGCGCTCGCCGAGGCGGTCGCATGCGTTGGCCCCGTCATCCTTCTGGCGGGGCATAGCTACAATGCCTTCACTCCCGAGGCGTCCCAATCCGTGGGCCGCAAGCTCGCGAGCATGGGAGTCCGGGCCATTCCGGCCGATTGCCTCGTGATGGACGGTGGGGGCCCGACGGCGTGGCACTTCAGCAACCAGATCATGAACGCGGTGGCGCTCGCGAAGCGCCACCCCAACCTCTTCCTCCTCTGCGTCAGCAACTTCAGCTGCACGATCGACGCCTTTACGCACGCGCATATGGCCTCCGAACTCGGGGCGAAGCCCTACCTGCTGCTTGAGATCGACGCGGCCACCGCGGACGCTGGGGTCCAGACCCGCCTCGAGGCCTTTCTCGACATCATCCGCAATTACCGGGCGGCGTCCGACAAGCCCCGCACGCCCTTCAGGCCGGCGCGGCTGTCCGGAACGGGCGAGGTGGTCCGCTCGAACGGGGCGCGCGTTCGGATCACCGACCCCCGCGTGAAGCTCCACCTGCCCAATTTCTCCCAGTTCCATACCCAGGCGATCGGGCTGGCGATGCGCTGGCTCGGGCTCCACCCAGGGGACGGGTTGCCGCTCGACCGCGCGCAGCTCGACCGCGGCCTCAGGTTCACGTCCGGCCGCGAATGCCTGCCGCTGCCGGTCTGCATCGGCCAGATGCTCGATATCCACGAGCGCCGGGCGCCGGGCGAGATCATCGGCTACTACATGATGCGCGGGGGCGCCCCATGCGTCAGCGACGCCTACTACGGATACTTCGAGCGCTTCATCGCCCAGGAGCAGCTTTCCGACCTGTTTCTCCTGAACGCCTCCCCCGAGAACGGCTTCCTCGGCTTTGACGAGGCGACGCTCGCGCGGCACGTCTCGCCGATGATCGTACTCGCCGACATCCTGGTCGAGATCGACCAGGTGCTTCGAATCGTCGGCGGACCCGGGTGCGTTTCCTGCTTCCAGGCGAAGTGGGAGGAGATCGCCGCGGCCGCGGGTTCCCTCGATGCCTTCAACGACAGCCTCGCCGGATTCGTGAGCTTCCTCGCGGCGCTCCCCCGCACGCGCGACCCGAGGAGCTGCCCCCGCGTCGTCGTCACGGGCGACTTCTTCACAAGGTTCCACCCCTTCTTCATGGAAGGGGTTTGGGATCTCTATGCGGCCAAGGGCGTCATCCTGAAGCCGGTGGATCTCGCCGACCTCCTCTTGTACGGGACCTACGACGGCCTCGCCGAGGCCGCCCATTCGTGGGGCATGAAGCCCGGAAAGCTCGCGCTGGCCAAGGCGTGCACGCGGATCCTCCAGCCGGACGGCCAGCAGTTTCTGCGCAACTGGCTCGCCTACCAGGCGGAGCGGCGGGTCGAGCAGCACTATCGCGGAATCTTTTCCCGGAGCGGCCTCCTCGTGGCCGGAGAAAACAACGTGGCCTGCCTCTTCGACCGTGCAGCCGAGCACATGTCACCCACGATCTTCGGCGAGGCCATTCCCTCGGTGGGAAAGGGACTGGAGGCCGCGGTCGAGGGTTACGACGGCATTTTTCTCGTCGGCCCGTTCAACTGCCTGCCCTACAGGATTTCGGAGGCCATCCTTCGGCCGGTCTGCCTGCAGGGAGGCATGCCCCTTCTGACCTATGAAAGCGACGGCTACTCGGTCGCTCCCGCATTCTTCCGGCAGGTGGAGGTTCATATCCAGCAGGTGCTTGACCGCGCCGCGCGAGCGGGGGTCTCCCGTCCGGCGTTCGAGCCGCATCCCGTCCCTTAGCCGAGCGGGCCGCCATGGGAGCGGCGCGAAGGAAGGCTGCCGAGAATTGGGTGGCGCAGGCGCAGGCCGGCGAGTATCTCACGTGATCCGGCCCCGGGGAGAAGGGGGCCTGGATTTCTCGGACTCTATGTTCAACCGGACCGGGCTCTACACATTGATGCGGCCTCTCGTCGACGCCCTGACGGGCGCCGAGGGGGAGCAGTGGCTGCGCAAGGCGGCCGACATCGAGATCTTCAAGATGGTCTCTGCGCTGTCGCCCGAGCGGTTCCGCGCCCTGGAAATCTCGGGGCGAAACTGGGAGGGGCGGGTCCGATTCAAGTCCTATTCGGCCATCGATTATCCGGATCACGACGTGTGCAAGGCCATTCCCCCCGGCGATTACGACATCATCATCGCGGAGCACGTGTTTGAGCATCTCCTCTATCCGTATCGGGCTGCAAAGAATGTCTATGATGCGCTGAAGCCGGGCGGCTATTTCCTGATGGTGACCCCGTTTCTGGTCGGCCTCCATCCCTGCCCCCATGACTGCACCCGGTGGACCCCGGAGGGGGTGAGGTATTTCCTCGCCGAGGCGGGCTTCCCCATGGAGCCGATCCAAACGGGGTCGTGGGGAAACCGCCAATGCGTGAAGGGCAATTTTAACTGGGCCGTCCGCTACCGCAGGCGGCTCCACTCGCTGAAGAACGAATCCAACCTGCCGGTCACGGTCTGGGCCCTGGCCCGCAAGCCCGCCTGAATATCCCTTTCATTGACCCAGGATTCCGAAAGAAAATCACCATGAAACTCACGGGCAACACGATCTTCATCACAGGCGGCGCCTCGGGAATCGGACGAGGGCTGGCGGAGGCATTCCACAAGCGGGGCAACAGGGTGATCATCGCCGGGAGGCGAAAGGGCCTTCTGGAGGAGACGGCCCGCTCGAATCCGGGGATGGAGTCGGTGGAGCTGGATGTCGACAGCCCCGCCAGCATCACCCGGGTCGCAAACCACCTGGCAACCCGATACCCGGAGCTAAACGTCCTGGTTAACAATGCGGGCATCATGAAGATGGACAATGTTTCGGAAGCGGTGGACGACGCCATCCTGGTCTCCACGGTCGCCACGAACCTCATGGGGCCAATCCGGATGACGTCGGCGCTTATCGAGCACCTTAAGCGGCAGACGTCCGCCACGGTCATCAATGTTTCCTCGGGCCTGGCCTTTGTGCCCCTGACCGCGACCGCCGTGTATTCGGCGACAAAGGCGGCCGTCCACTCCTACACGCTCTCGCTCCGCTACAAGCTAAGGGACACTTCGGTGAGGGTCGTGGAGGTGGCGCCACCGTGGGTCCAGACGGACCTGTTGGACAGCAGGAACGAGCCCCGGGCGATGCCGCTGGAGAAGTTCATCGAGGGGACCCTCGAGGCGCTCGGAACGAATGCCGACGAGGCCCTGGTCGAGCGCGTGCGGATGCTCAGGAACAACCCCGGGCCCGGCGAAGCCGCGTTCGTGACGCACTTCAACGACATGATGACGCAGCGGCACTGACCGGGCCGCTCCAGGGACCGGCGCTCTCAGAACGTGACCCGCGCCGTCAGGACCCAGTTGTGGTTGAACGTCGGCGTGATCGGTCCCGGGCCGTACACCCGGGAGACGGCCGTCTGGTATCCGAGGCCAACGATGAGCTTCGAGCGCTTGCTGAGGACCATCCGGCCCACGATCAAGCCGGGGGTCAGGTACGTTTGGGTGCGCTCGCCCCTCGCGCCTCCGATCCAGTCCGTGCGGTTCATCTCGATCTCGGGCCAGAGAAGCTTCGTAAGGTGATATTGGGCCGTGATGTTGGTCTGGATTGACCTGCCGGAATTCGAATGGTCGTGGATCGGAATGCCCTCACCGATCGTCGCCTGGACGTCGAAATCCCCAAACCCCTTTCCGGCAGCAAGCGTCGGCGTGAAGACATCGTTGTGGTTCGTCAGGACCAGGGCGCCCGTGGGCAGGCCGTATTGGGCGAACACGGTTACGATATAGTCGCCCGATTTCGCATCCGCGCTCAGGATCCGGTACTTGACGAGGATGCCCGGCCAGTCGTTCAGCCCGGAGGAGGGCTCCGTGCCCGTGCGCACCTGGTAGGGCGGCATCGTGAGGATCACCTCCGTCCGCTCGGTCGGTATCACCTCGAGGCCCTTGCCGCCGCCGTACACGTCGATCCTGCCCTTTCCCTTGATCAGCGTCTCGAAATCCTGGTCGTAGCGGAACTCCTGCTCAAGGCGGGGAGTCGTCGTGGCGAGCGGCGTGATCCAGCTCGGCTGCGAGGCCTGGGCCGCCTGGACCGTGGCCGTCCACGAGTCGACGAACGCGGCAAACGGATCGGTGGACGTTTCCGACTGCGCCGCGACCCGGGCGCCGGCGAAGGCAAGGGTCGCGAGGAAAAATAGGGGCGGGATGCCGCGGCTGATCTTTGGAGGAGTCATGGTGTTGGGTGGCCCGTGCCAGGCGAGGCGTTATCTTTCATGAAAGATAACGCCATTGCCACCCCTTTTTCGAAAGCGCGGACGGGCGGACGGCCCTCGGGCGCAACGGCCCGTCAGGGGAGGCCGTAACCAAAGCGCGCAAAGACCTCGCGCGCGGCCTTGCTCGTCAGGAATTCCAGGTAGCGGCGGGCGGCCGGATTCGAGGCCCCGCGTTTCGTGAGCACCGCCCCCTGCGCAATGGGCGGATAGAGCGACCGCGGTATCTCGATCCAGCGGCCCTTTTCCTTCAGGTTCGGCGCGACCACGAGCGAGAGGGCCACAAATCCGATGTCCGCGTTGCCGCTGGAGACGAACTGGGCGGTCTGGGTGATGTTCTCGCCCACGACGATCTTCGGGCCCGCATCCCCCGAAAGCCCCAGGCGCGCCAGCACCTCCTGCGCCGCCAGGCCGTAGGGAGCGGTCCTCGGATTGGCGATGGCCACCTTCCGGACCGATGGGTCGCGGACCGCGGATTCGACCGAGCCGAGCGGGAGGTCCGCCCGGGTCGTCCAGAGGACGAGCCGGCCGAAGGCAAAGGTGACGGGGCTCGAACCCTCGGCTCCCCCTGCGGCGATCAGCTTCCTCGGAAAGTCCAGGTCGGCGGACAGGAACACGTCAAAGGGGGCACCGTTGTTAATCTGCGCGACAAGGCCCCCGGAGGCCCCCATCGCGCTCGTGACCGACACGCCAGGGTCCGATGCCATGAACGCGGCGTTGAGCGGCTCGAGGACGTAGGTGAGATTGGCCGCCGCGGCCACCGAGACCCGCTCGGCGGCGGACGCCCGCAGGGCGACCGCGCAAACGGCGGCCGCGATGAAGAGACGCAGGGTGCGCATTCCCCTGCCAGAACACCGAAGCGTTATCTTAAGTCAAATATATCGCCGCCCATGGATTGGCGGCGCCGGGGCGGATACCGGCACGTTAAGCGGAGCAGCCGGCGAAGCGCCCGCCAGTCCGCCCGGGTGGCCGACAGGCACGCCGTTTCCATGCGGGTATAACGCCCGAGCACGTCCGCACCGGCCGGGGTCAGCACCGCCCCTCCCCCCGAATCCCCCCCGCGCACGGCCGCCACGAGGGGTTTCCTGAAGTGCCGGTTCATGTCCCTCACAAGGCCCCAGGCCCTGTTGTAGGACATCGACATCCGGGCGGCGGCGGCGCGGATCGAGCCGGTCTCGGCTATCCGCCTGAGCAGCTCCGCCTTCCCCGGGCCGAAGGCGGCATGGCCGGATTCGAGGACCCGCAGGCGCGGTTCGAGCATGGGTGGGTCGCGGGTCACGGGGAGAACGGAGGCGAATATCGGCGAACGGGATGCGTTAGGCGAGCCGAGAGAGGTCCGCCCGGTCGCGGCGCCCCGCCGGGAATAGATTTGAGAACGGCCGCTTCGGATGCATCTTAGCTCCCCCTCCCTCGCATGACTCTCACTGCCATTGTTGACCGTTACAGGAACCTTCCAAAACGCACCCGCACGGTGCTCCTGACCTGTCTCTACGGCATCGGCGCCGGGTTCGCGGCGGTCATGTTCCAGCTCGGGATGAATGCGGTCTATTTGCGCGGCCTGGTGGCGCTTTCGCGGCAGTCGTCCGCGACGTTCCTGGTCGGCAGCTTCGCCGTCATCGTCTCGGCGTCGTTGATCGTGGGATGGCTGCTCAACTCGTTCTGCCCGGAGGCCGCGGGCAGCGGCATCCCGCAGCTGAAGGCGGCATTCTGGAAGGACTTCGGGTATGTTCCGTGGCGGGTGGTCTGGGTGAAGCTCGTGGCAGGCATCGTGAGCATCGGCGGCGGCTGCAGCCTCGGGCGCGAGGGCCCCTCCGTGCAGCTGGCCGGGGCGCTCGCCTCAAACCTCGCCGGGGTGGCGGGCGAGCCGAAGCAGAACCGCCGCTTTGGGGCCGCCGCCGGAGCCGCCGCCGGCCTCGCGGCCGCGTTCAACACCCCGATGGCCGCCATCGCCTTCGTCCTCGAGGAGATCATCGGCGGCCTCAACAGCCGCTACCTCGGGGGCCTCCTGCTGGCGTCGGTCCTCGGAGCGTTCATGGTGCACGGGATCATCGGCCGGGAGCCGTCCTTCCTCATGCCCCGCGTCGACACCCCGACCTGGATCGGCTATGCGCTGACCCCGCTCGTGGCGGCGCTGGCCGGTGTTGTCGGGGTGTATTTCCAGAAGGCCTCCATGGACCTGCGCGGGTACTGCAAACGGACGCGCCCCCTGCCCCCCTGGGCCCTGCCGGTTGCCGGGGGGCTCATCACCTGGGCCCTCGGCGTGGCGGTCTTCTTCAGGACGGGGCGCCTCGGGGTCTTCGCGCTCGGCTACGGCGACCTGACGGATGCGCTCGCGGGGAACCTGGGCTGGAAGATCGCCGGCGTGCTTCTCGTCACGAAATTCATCGCCACCTTCACCTGCTACGGCTTCGGAGGGTGCGGCGGCATCTTTTCCCCCACGCTCTTCTTCGGCGGGATGGTGGGGGTGGTCGTGGCCGGGCTGGCGGGCCTGCAGTGGCACGTACCCCAGGCCGATCTCCTGACGCTCGCGGTGGTCGGCATGAGTGCAACGCTCGGCGCGGTCGTCCGCGCGCCCGTGACCGGCGTCCTCATCGTCTTCGAGATGACCCATGAATTCGGGCTCGTCCCGGCCCTTTTGCTGGGGGCCCTGGTGAGCCAGGCGATCAGCAGGCGCATGCTGAAGCACAGCTTCTACGACGCCCTCCTGAAGCAGGACGGGGTGAACCTTGAGCAGGTGCAACCGCCGCGGGACCTTCGCAGCTGGCAGCAGCTCCCGGTATCCGCGATCGCCAATTTCCAGCCGGCGATCGTCCGCAGCCTTGCACCGGCGGACCTCGGCCGGCTGCTCGGCACGTCGCCCTACGCGCGGTTCCCCGTCGTCGAGGGCGAGCGCCTGGTCGGAATCCTCGCGCGCGAGGAGGCGGAGCTGGCCGTGAAGGAGGGCGGCGCCCCTCGGCTCCTGCCTCCGGTGTCGGCGCTGCCGTCGGAGAGCGTGCAGGACCTTCAGGCAAAGCTGATCGAATCGGGCGCGGGCATCGTGGTGCTTCTCGACGGGCCCGGGGGCCGGGTGCTCGGGATCGTCACGCTGCACGACCTCCTGCGGGCCCAGACGACGATGGCCAAGGACAACGAACCCTAGCGTTGCCCGCGGCAACGGGCCCGGGGGCCGAAGCCGGCTACCTCAGCGGCAAGCCGCCCGAATCGGTCCGGTTCCCGGTATCCGGGCCCATCTCCCTCCTGAGCGTCAGGGTGCTGCGCTGACCGTATTTGGAGAGGGTTCCCTCAATCTCGTTGTTTCCCCTGAGCGTACCCTGAAAGAGCACACCCCAGCCCGGCACCTTGATGGTCACGTCGCTTCCGCTCTTTGACACCTGTGCCGACACGACCCAGTGCTGCTCGGGGCTCTCGAGGGTCGATCCCCCTTCCGGGTCGACATGGACCACGAGCGGCATGAACGCCGTGCCCTTGCCCCTCCATGAGCCGAAAATCCCCGACAGGTCGCCGGTGGGCTCCTGGACGGCCTCGGACGCATCGTCGAGATTCCTCACCCTGCCGATGTCGACGCGGCCCTCGGGCACCGGCTTCATCACCAGCCCGTAGGTGTCCTGCCCGAAATACAGCGAGGCGGTCTGCGCCATGGCCGGCAGGTCCCTCTCGAAGTCGTGCCGGCGCTCGGAAAGGCTGAACCGCGTCTCCCAGAGGAGCTTCATCTTCTTCTGCCTCCAGGCCGTCTGAAAGTCGAACGCGCGCAGGATCACAAAATAGCGGTTCACCTCGATGGCGCTCATGGTGTCCCCGTGCACGTTGTTCAGAAACTGCTGGCGGAACGAGACGCCGAAGAAGGAGGCGCTCGGATCGGACATCGGATCGGTCATCCCCTGAAAGGGACCCTCCGTGTCGAATCCCAGGAGCTTGGCGTTCGCATAGTTGACCTGATCGCGCAGATAGCCGTCGCGCGTGTTGACGCCGCCGATGGTCGTCCCCCAGTAGACCATGATCAGGAGCTTCGTCGTGTCGGGATTGCGGGCGGGGAGGTAGTTCTGCTCCGCAAGCGGCCCGGCAATCATCCTGGCGATGGCCTTGAATCCCACGTCGTCGAACGTGGGATCGCGCATATCCAGGTAATCGATCTTTCCTCCCTTGCCGAAGGCGAAGGTCTCGGGGCTGTACGAACCGTCGGCAAGCCGCGTCCGGACGTATCCGTTGTGCGCGCTTGAGGACACGGCGGTCAGCCTTTCGCTGTCGGATACGGCGCTGAAGGGGCCCGCCCAGCCCGCCGATGCGGAGAGCGCCGCGAGGCACGTTATAAATGGGGCTTTCATAGGGGGCGCACAGTCCAATCGCGCTGAGGAGGACGCGGTCCTTTATCGCGCCCAATTTATGGCGAATTGCGCCAAACCGCAAGGGGGGACAGCCGCCGGGCGCCGGGCCCCTCTTGACAAAGGGCCGCAATCTGCCGGTAAGCGGGTCTCCCGCCTTGATTTGCAAAACGAGCGTGCCTTTGAACGACTTGAGGCCTATAGATCGCCCCCACTCTATCCCTAAAGGCCATGCCACCCGAGGTGGCACCGCCCGCAAGCATCCCCCGTAAACGTGTCCATTCCCCAGCACGGCAAAGGTTCGACCGATCACCCTCCTTCGGCCGTCGGCACCGGCGGCACACCCGCGCCCGGCGATTTCAGGCGTCGCCGCAACCGCAGATGAGCTGGACGTATCTCAAGTCGATGGTTCCCGCCAGCGCGAGGGATGCGAGATTCCTGGCCGTTCGCGTGCTCGCATTCGGGGCCGCCTACCTTGCCTGCGCGGGCGCGGGCCAGCTCATCTCCCCGTCCCATGGGCCCTTCGTCAACTTCTGGCTTCCGTGCGGGCTCTACCTGGGGACCCTTCTGCGCCTGGAGACGAGGCACTGGCCCGGATTCGTGGCGATGGCTTTTCTCTCGGGCGGGGCCTTCGACCTCGCCGAGGGCCTCCCGCTCTCGGTCGCCGTCCAGTACGCCGTCGCAGACGGCCTGGGGGCCCTGGCCGGGGCGTGGCTCATGCGCCGGTGGGTGGCCTATTTTCCGAACCTGTCAACCGTGCGCCAGGTCGGGGGCCTGATCGGATTCTGCGCGATCGTCGGTCCCATGGTGAACGCGACCGTCGGGCTCCTCAGGTTCACCCCGACCCTCGGGCTCGGCACCCTCAGGGACAACTGGCCCTTCTGGTGGAGCGGCGACATCCTGGGGGTCCTCCTGGTCGCCCCTGTCGTCCTCACCTGGGGCAGGGGCGCACGCGACCGGATTGGCCGGACCCAGCAGCTGGAGGCGGCAGCGCTCCTCGTTGCGACCGGGGCCCTGGCGATCTTTGCGTTTCGCTTCACCCGCAACTCCAACCTCCATCTCGAATACCTGCTGATCCCGTGCGTCCTGTGGGCGACCCTGCGCTTCGGCTCGCGGTCCACGTCGCTCCTGAACCTGGCCGTGGCCGTTCTCGCGGCCGGGTTCACCTCGCGGGGCTACGGCACCGCCGCGGCAAACGGGCTCTCCCCGATGGGCCAGGTGGCCTCGCTCCAGCTCTTTCTTGCGATCGTGACGCTCACCGGGCTCTTCACGGCGGCGGCCATGGCCGAGCGCAACCGCGCCGTCGAAACGCTGAGGGCGAGCGAGGCGCGGCTGCGCCGCGCGGAGATCGCGGGCGGCTTCGGCCACTGGGAACTCGATCTGGGCCGGGGCATCTTTCGGGGCTCCGAGGGCGCCTCGAAGATCTACGGAATAGAGGGCGTCGGCTGGCCTGCCGACACGATCCAGAGCTATCCCCTGCCGAAGTACCGCGGGGCGCTAGACAAGCAGCTTCGGGATTTGATCTCCGCCAAGGGCAGCTACGACATCGAGTTTGAGATCCGCCGCCCCGGGGACGGCCGGATCGTCGCCGTGCATTCGACCGCGTCCTACGACAGGGCGGCGCACAGCGTCTTCGGCGTCGTCCAGGACATTTCCGAGCGCAGGAACCTCGAGCTGGCCCTGAAGGAGAGCGAGGGCCGGTTCCGCTCGGTTGTCGAGCACGCGCCGACCGCCATCTTCGTCCAGCGCGACCTCCTGATCGTGTACCTGAATCCGGCGGCGCTCCATTTCTTCGGGGCGGAGGACGTGAAGCAGCTCGTCGGCACGCCCGTCCTCGACCGGTCCCGCGCCGATTCGAGGGACCAGGTCGAGGGCTACCTCCGGGAGCTCCAGGCCGAGCACCGACCCTCCCCCCTGTCAAAGCAGGTGTTTCTGCGGGTCGACGGGAGCGAGGTGGAGGGAGAGGTCTCCGCGTCGGCCTTCATCTACGACGGCCGGCCCGCGACCGTGTTCTTCGTCCGGGACACGAGCGACCGCACGCGTGCCGAGGCGGCGCTGCGCGAAACCGAGCAGCGGCTCGCAACCGTGTACCGCGAGGCCCCGGTCTGGATCGCGCTCACGGGCATGGAGGACGCGGCGTTCGTCGAGGTGAACGACGAGCTCCTGCGGGTGTTCGGCTACTCGCGCGAGGAGATGATCGGCCGGACCGCCGCCGAAATCGGCTGGACGACGGCCGAGGACCGCCAGCGCCTCCTGCGAGAAATCCGGGAGCACGGGAGAATCGTCGGCCATGAGATCCTCTTCCGCAGGAAGGACGGCACGGAGCTCTACGGTCTCGTGAACGGCGAGGAGGTCGTCGTGAACGGGCGGCTCTGCCTGCTGACGGTCACGGTCGACATCACCGAGAGGAAGCGGGCCGAGGCGGCCCTGAGGCAGACCGAGGAGCGTTTCCGGCACGCGCAGAAGATGGACGCCATCGGGCAATTGGCCGGGGGCGTGGCGCACGACTTCAACAACATCCTGGCCGCGGTCCTGATGCACCTCGGCCTGATCCAGGAGGAGCCGTCGCTCGATGCCAACACCCGATCCTCCCTGCAGGAGCTCGAGCGGGACGTGCACCGGGGAAGCTCGCTGACCCGGCAGCTGCTGGCCTTCAGCCGCCAGCAGGCGATGGCGCCCAAGGTGCTCGACGTCAGGGAGCTGATGCAGCGCCACCTGACGATGCTCGGCCGCCTGCTCGGCGAGCACATCGACCTCTCCATCGAGGCCGCCCACGGGCTCCCCATGGTGGAGGCCGACGGCGGGATGCTGGAGCAGGTCGTGATGAATCTCTGCGTCAACGCCCGCGACGCCATGCCGAGGGGCGGCAAGCTGAGGCTGCAGCTCGATGCCGTCGACGTGGGCCCCGAGACCGCGGCCCTGAACCCCAACGCGAGGGAGGGCCGGTTCCTGCGGCTCGCGGTCACGGACACCGGCTGCGGGATGGACGAGAAGACGCTCCTGCACATCTTCGAGCCCTTCTTCACGACCAAGGGCCTCGGCAAGGGCACGGGTCTCGGACTCGCCACCGTGCACGGCATCGTCAAGCAGCACCGAGGATGGGTCGAGGTGCAGAGCGCGATCGGCCGGGGCACCACCTTCCAGGTGTACCTGCCCGCCTGCGAAACCCCCAACTCCGTTCCCGCCAGCGATGAGAATACCCCGGCCTTGCCCGGCCGAAACGAGGCCGTGCTGATCGTCGAGGACGAGGAAAGCGTGCGCGCGGCCACCATTACGGCCCTAAGGCGCCACGGCTACCGGACCTATTCTGCGGTCGACGGTTCCGACGCCCTGCGCCAGTGGGAGACGCTCCGCGGGGAGGTCGACCTTCTCTTCACCGACATGGTGATGCCCGGCGAACTGAGCGGCCACGATCTGGCCCTGAGGCTTCGGGCCGCCAAGCCCAAGCTGAAGGTCATCATCAGCAGCGGCTACAGCCAGGAGGCCACCCAGAGGGGCTTTGACCCCGCCTCGAACATCGCGCTCCTGAGGAAGCCCTTCGACATGGCGAAACTCCTGCAGAGCGTGAGGCAGAGCCTCGACGCGCCAAGCTAGGCGGGTCCGATTCAGGGAAGGATCCGGAGGATGAGCGCCGACGGGTGGCCGGGATCGTGGTAGATCACGTCCCTCGCCACCGCGCCCTTGCCGGGCCCCTCGGGGCTGAGCCCCGTGTTCGGATTCCGGTCGAACCGGGGAAAATTGCTGCCCGCCACCTCGAGGCGGAGCCGGTGGCCCGCAAGAAAGACGTTGGCGGTCGACCAGAGGTCGATCCGGAGCCTGTAGACCGTTCCCGGCACCATCAGCTCGGCCGTCTCCATGGAATTGCGGTAGCGCGCCCTGAGGATGCCCTCGGTCAGGTTGCGCGTGGACCCGTCCGGGCCCACGTCGACCAGCTTTCCCGTGAAGTCGGTGTCGACCGCCGACGAGGAGACGTAGAGATCGAGCGCCACGGGACCGATCACCTCGAGGTCCTTTCCGAGGACGCCGGTCGTGTACACGAGGACATCGCTTCGACCCTCGACCGTTTTCTGGTCAAGGGGCCCCGGGGGATAGTTGGCGGTGTCCCCGAGGACGGGGCCGCCGCAGGTCGGGACGGGGTTTTCCGGATCGGAGAGGAGGAGGTCGGGCGCCCCGGCGTCCGGCCCCGCCGTGTCCAGGCCGCCGTCGCCACCCAGGGAGTTCGCCTTTCCCCCGGAACGCAGGAAAAAGCGGGTCTCGAGGGCGCGGGCGATCGGCCACGCGTCCTCGTCCCTCCAGGCGTTGCGTCCCATGACAAAGACCCTCACGGGCTTCTCGCGTTCGACCCCGTTGTCGACGCCCTTCATCACGTGGTCGAACCAGCGGTATCCGATGCCGTCCAGGTCGAGGACCGAGTCCTTCCCGAAATCGACCTGCCCCACCTTGCGGTCAAACCCGGCATGCCCCCCGGGGATGATGACGAGGCGCACGCCGGCCCTTGCGGCCTCGGTGCCCCCCTCGCTTCGAATTCCCGCGTAGTTCCGGATCGAGCCGTCCAGGAAGAGATCGTACCAGCCCGCGACGATGAGCGCCGGGACCTTGATCTGGGCGTAACGCCCCTCGATCGACCACTGCTTCCAGTACCCGTCGTAGGCCGGATGGGCGATCCAGTCGAAATAGGAGTCAGCCAGTCCCGATCCCGGGCCGGGATCGATGACGGGATACTCGGAGGGAGCGTGCATGTAGCCCCAGTGCGAGGGATTCGCGCTCGCGGCGGCGCGGCGCTCCAATCCGTTGACCGCAAGGGCGGAACCCCAGGCCTGGGCCAGCAGCTGCATGAAGGCCCCTCCCTGGTAGGCCCAGTGCTCGTGGTAGTTCGAGGCCGTGACGGTCGGGTAGATGGCGACCAGGTGGGGCGGCGACGCCACGGCGGCCAGCATCTGGGTGGCGCCCACGTAGGACCCGCCGATCATCGCAACCTTCCCGTTCGAATACGGAAGCGCGGCCGCCCACTCGACGCTGTCATAGCCGTCGGCGGACTCGTACTTGAAGGGATACCAATCGCCCTCCGACGCGTTTCGCCCGCGCACGTCCTGGAGGATCACGACATAGCCGCGGGCCGCCCCCTTCAGCCCGGAATCGATGTTGCTGTACTTGTTGTAGGGGGTCCGCTCGAGGAGCACGGGAAATTTCCCGTCGGCCTTCGGCCGGTAGATGTCGGCCCGCAGCGTCACGCCGTCGCGGGTCTTCATCGCGACGTTGCCCTCAAAGGCAACCGGATAGGCCTCCTCCGCCCGCAGGAGGCCGGAGGTGGCGATGAGTCCGAGGGCGACGAGAATCAGGGAGCGGCCGGGGTGCATGGGGAAAGGGGGGCCTCGTCCCGGGGCTACGGGAGGTTCGCGGAGAGATCGGCCAAGGGGTCCCCGTGGTTTTCGATCCGGTTTCCGTTCAGCTGGTTGTGGTGGACGCTCACTTCGCGGGCCCCCGGGCCGATGACGATGGCCGTGCCGGGCAGGGCGCCCTTCACCACGTTGGGGTAGATCGTGAGCGAATTGTCGTGGATCATCGCCTGGCCTCCCAGGAGTTCAATCATGGGTCCGTTCAGCATCCAGGGAACGAGCCGCGAGTCGGAAAGCGACACGAGGCCGGAATTCTCCCACTTGATCACGCGGTCGAGCTGGCCCCAGAAGCTCCCTCCCCGGACGTAGAGCACGACCGTGTTCGGCTCCGTGAGGTCCCTGCCGTTCAGCTGGCGCACCTGGAATCCGGCGTCCCCGCCTCCCCTGCCCCAGATCGCGATGCGGCTTGTGCCCCGGCTGTCGTTCGCGATCGCCAGGTTCGAGATGGAGACCCCCGGCTGCTGGGTCGAACGGGCATCGATCCCGATGTCCACGCCGTCCAGGTCGACGTCGCTCATCTGCCCGTTGGTCGAGCCATCCTTCGACGCCGAAAGCTCAATGCCGACGTGATAGCCCCAGCTGAAAATGTTCTCGACGACCTCCCAATCGGCCCGCTGGAAGATGAACGAGGTGGCGTTCGCCTCCGTGAAATCGAGGACCTTCTTGTCCTGGGACCAGAACGGCCAGAAGTGGACGTCGTGGATGCGGCCGATGTCCGTGCACCTGTCGACCCAGATCCCCTTCAGCAGCGGCTGTCCGTAGAGGCCGCGGACATAGTGGCGGCTGCCTCCCTGGGTCGCGAGATCGACGGCCTCGTAGGGATTGACGAGAAGGACGTCGATCAGGGCGGCGCCGTCCCCGGGCCCGCCGCGCACGGTCCAGGGATAGGCGGTCGGCCGATCGGCAATCACCTGATTCGGGTACAGGACCCTGATCCCCTGAAGCACGGAATTGGGGCCCGCAAGCGTGATGAATGCCGGGCCCTCCTCGTGGCCGGCCCCCTCGATTGCCAGGAGCGTCGTTCCCGGAGTCTTTTCGGAATAGAGCTCGGGGGCGCGCCCCACGCCGACGAGGGCCGTGCCCGCGGGTACGATGAGATGGGATTTGATCAGGTAGGTGCCCGCCGGCACGAGGACCGTTCCCCCGCCTCCCGCCCCCACGGCGTCCAATGCGGCCTGAAGGGCGCGCGTGTCGTCGGCCCTCCCGTCCCCCGCCGCCCGGTACGGACGGCTCCGGACGTTCACCGAGGCGGCGGCAAGGGCCGGGAGGCCAGGGTCCGCCGGTGCCGGCTCCGCCCACGCCACAGCCGGGGCCAGGGAAAGCGCCGCCAGAAGGGAACCCATCGCCAGAGTGCGGGATCTGCGCGGTCTATGGAATCGGGTCATGGTTTGTGGGGTCGGGGTGACTGGGGCACGGGTCGCCCTCCGCGGTGCCTCGGATCCGAACGCGGGGGGGCGGCACCGCGTCCGCAAATCCCGGGCTTCCCAATGGGGCGGACTCTAGCCGGCTCCCGGGCGCGGCCAAGGGTTAAAATCAGCCAAGGAGGCGGAAGCCCCCGGCGCGGTTCCCCCTCAGGAACCGGAATCGCCGGGAAGCAGCCTCTGGGGCAGGTCCCGGAACCGAACGGGCTTGGCGCCGTCAAAATCGAGGATCCAGAGCCGGTCAAAGACGGCGTCGTTCCAGCCTGCCGGCGCTCCGGCCCAGCCGAAGGCCCGCACGATGCCCGGAATCTTCTTGTGCTCCCAGCAGACCAGGACGGTCTTCCCGTCATAGGCGGGATTCGTGAGGACGGCCCGGACCAGGGCCGCGATGTCGTCCTTCGTGAACCGCGTGTCGATCGCCAAGCCGAGGGCCTTGGCGGTGGGATCGAGGGTTTCGATCGATCGGACCGAGCCCCCGGCCTTGGCGGGCCTTGCCGAGAAGAGCGCGACCGCCCTGCCGAATGCCAAAACCCTGGCATCGGTCTCGAAGAGCTGCGGGAGCGCCCGCGCGCGCTCGTAGCCCCGCGCATTGAGGGTCGGCCCGTCCTCCGGCTTCTCCCCGTGGCGGATGAGGATGACCTCGGCGGGCGCCGCGACCGCCGACGCCGCAAGGGCCGCGCAGAGGAGCGCCACGAGCGCCGATTTCAGAGATGGGGCCTTCACGGCCCCAGCGGAAATCGCCTCCCCAAGGGACGCAAGATCCGAGGTCGCCCGATTGTTACGGAATTGAAAACTGTTTATCCACCCCGGCACCCTCCCAAGGAAAAGGGCGCGCCCCCGAAGGGGGACGCGCCCGGAATCTAAGAGCGGCGAACAGGGGTCAGAACTCCGTCGAAACCGTCAGGAAGTAGTTGATCCCCGGCAGCACGTTGTAGCCGTTGCTGGCGGGCGTGGACCCGACCGAGCTCAGGACCAGCACGTCGTGGTTCAGCAGGTTGTCCACCTGGAGCTTGAGCTTGACCGAGTGCAGGTGGGTCCATTTGGGCGTCTGAAGGGCGTAGCCGACGGCGAAATCCATCATCCAGAAGCCCGGGTTTTCGGCGGACTGTACTGCGACGGGCTTGCCGCCCAGCTGGCCGGTCGAGGTCTGCCCGTAGAGCCCGAGGTCCGGGTTCACGAGCGCGCTCGAATAGACCACAAAGGGGCCGACATACTTGTCGTTCAGCGAGGCAAACCAGCCCGCGTGGTTGTAGACGAAGCCCAGGGCGGCCGTCGAATTCGGGACGCCGTTGGCGCCAAAGGCGCCCAGCGACGCGACGTTGAACTGGGGGACCCCGGCGTCGGTCTTGTAGACCGCGCGGTTCAGGGATCCGTTGATATACCCGCTCAGGCCCGCGCCGATGTAGTAGGTCGCCTCGGCCTCAAGCCCGCTCACCCACGCGCCCTTCGACTGGAAATAGAGCGTGTTCGTCGGATCGTTGGGATCGGTGACGGAAGAGACCAGGTTGTCGATGTCGATCAGGTAGGCGTCCACATCGCCGTTGAACCGGTCCGTCTTGTAGACCGTGCCGACCTGGTAGTTGATCGTCTCCTCCTCCTTCAGGTTCGCCGGATTGTAGCTGAGCCCGTTTGCATCCTTCGCGTCGTTCGGGACGTTTTCCTCGTCGGTCACGATCGGATAGGCAATCCCCTCCGCAAGCTGCACGTAGGCGGACCAATCCGACGTGAACGCGTAATTGGCGGAGAAGTGGGGCTCCAGGTTCGTGTAGGTGTAGTTGTTGAAGTCGGGCTGCTCGGTCCCCTGGTTGACCGGGGCCTCGAGGTCGATCGTGAAGTTCGAGTCCTTGACGCCCGCCTCGATCGTGAGCTTCGGGATCGGCTTCCAGATCACGTCGGCGTAGGGCTGGAAGGTCTTGTTCTCGACGTGCATGAGCCACTGGTAGCCGGGCTGCTGGGCGGCCCCCTTCGAGTTCGCGGTGTCGAGGGCCCCGAATCCCGTCCCGTCCTGGGGGTTGGCCGCCAGGTAGGCGGGGCTGTAATCGAGAAGGTAGGCATAGCGGTCGGCCTTGACGTACTCGCCCCACACGCCGACCTGCTCCTCAAGCGGGGAATCCTCGCCGTGCGTGAGCGCCAGGTAGTCGCCCAGCGCCCGGTAGGCGTTCACCTTGATGCGGCCGCCCGGGTCGTCGTCGTTGATGATCCCGGAGGCCTTCGTCTGGCCCTCGCCCGTGTTCGCAAGCGTGTTCGGCGAGTCGTTCACGTAGGCGGGTCCCGCGTAGGCCGCTCCCGGGAACTTGGTGACCGAGCCTCCGGCCACCGGATCGGAGGAACTCTCGTGGCTGTCGTTATTGTACGCGTAGGCGTAGGCCTTGTCGGCCAGGGTGAAGTCGCCGAACTTCGACTTCAGTCCGATGTACTCCATGTCGGCTTGCTTCTGCTGGTAGTTGTAGGGGTAGTAATTGTCGTTCGGGTCAAAGGGATTGTCGTCGAGCCCGTAGTTCCTGCCAAACTGGTTGATCTGCGCCAGGGTCGCGGTGCCCGGGTTGTTGAACTTGATGTTGTTGTAGTTGGCGACGACCGTGAGGGTCGTGTTCTTGCCGATCGGCTGGACGTACTTGAGGTAGTAGGTGTTGCGCTGAAGGTAGGAGAAGGTCCGGTACCCGTCGCTGCTCATGTACTGGTAGGTCGCGACGAGCGAACCCCCGTTGAGCGCCGCCACGTCGCCGGTGTTGACCTCGATGTTCCCGAGGAACGTGTTCCAGCTCCCGTCGGAGAAGGTGAGGACCGTCGCCTGGTCCGGACGCGGGTCCTTGGAAAGGATTGCGATCGTGCCGCCGAAGGTGTTCTCGCCGATGTCCGCCGCCGTTCCCGGCCCGCGCTCGATGACCATGCCGCCGAGCACCTTCGCGGGGAAGTAGCTCGTCGTGTGGTGGGTCTCCCCGTTCGCGTCGCCGAAGGGGATCCCGTCGTACGTCACGTTGTACTGGCCGTCCTGGAATCCGCGCATGGAAAGCATCTTCGATTCGCTCAGTCCCGGGCCCTCGGTCTCGACGTTGACGACGCTCGCCGCGATGTTGGCGATCGTCGCGTAGTCGGCCGTCGGGGCGATCTGGTTGTTGATCGTCTGGGCGCTGATGACCGAGTTCGGCTGCGTGGAATCGAGCGGGGCGTCGGTCCGGGCCTGGGTCAACGCCGACGTCGGGGCCGAGAAGACCTCCATTTCGTCGAGGCGCACGGCCTGCTCGCCGGAGGTGGATGAGGAGGTCGATGACGCGGCTTGGGGCGTCGCCGCGGAATCATCGGCCCTTAGGTAATTGAAGCTCGCGACCGCAAGGATCGCGGCGAGTAGAGACAGAGGACGGTGGATACGGTTGCTGGGAATCACACCGACCATCCTGCCGTGCTTTTGTTACACATCCGCGAAGGATCCGTAACAAGTGCGTCAATTGATCGCGGGGTCGCTTAAGTCGTCCGGAAGGGGCGTCCATTCCCCGGCCTGTCCGAAGCCCTTCCCGGCGCGTTTCCTGGGACAAGGCGGCCTCCCTCCTTCCCTTCTTTTGCGCCCCAGGCTCCCGCCGGCCCCAAAAAAGGAGAATCGCCCGGCGGCCCCGAGGCTCGCGCAGGATCCAGGCTGTTCCATAGGGTTCCCAATAAATTACTTGCACAACAGTGGTTCCGGCTCTCGAGCGCGCATGCCGCAGAACCGGCCGCCCTCTCTTTATAGAGCGTTCGCCCGGGGGTTGATGCATTCTTAGCGGGTTTGCCCCCGTTGTTTACTATGAGGCCCCGCCCGCCCGTGCGATAATGGACTCATGAAAATGGGTCCGCTACCGGTCCTCGAGGGCGTGGAGAGCTGCCGCCACGTGACCGAATACCATCCCCCCTGCAGGGCGGACGCGGTCGGCATGCCCCAGCCGGGCGAGATCCTCGACGAGCGCTTCCTGATCACGGAGGTGGTCAGCCGAAGCGGCATGGCCATGATCTACCGGGCCCAGGACCTTCACCATCACAACGCCGATGTCGCCCTGAAGGTGCCGCACATGGAGTGTGAGAGCGACGTCGGCTTCTCCACCCGCTTCCAGAGGGAGGAGGAGATCGGCCTGAGGCTCAACCATCCGTACATTCTCAAGTTCATCCCGATCACGACGCCGAAGAGCCGGCCCTACCTCGTGACGGAGTACCTCCGGGGCTGCACCCTCGCACACCTCCTCTCGGCCATGGCGCCGCTGCCGGAGAAGGATGCGCTGCGCATAGGCTACCTTCTCAGCGAGGCGCTCCAGTACCTGCATGACGAAGGCGTCGTGCACCGGGACCTGAAGCCGCACAACGTCATGGTCGGCTGCGACGGCACCATTCGCCTGCTCGATTTCGGACTGGCGAGATCAACCGACCAGCGCCGCGTCACCTTCTGCGGCCTGACGCCCGCGATGGGCACTCCGGACTACATGGCGCCCGAGCAGGTCCAGGGAAAGCGCGGCGACGCGCGCACCGACATCTACAGCCTCGGCGCGATGCTCTACGAGATGCTGACCGGCCGGCCGCCCTTTGAAGGCGACAGCCCCCTGGCCGTGATGAACGCGCGCGTGGTCAGCGATCCCGAGCCGCCGCGCAGCGTGAACCCCTCCCTCTCGCGCGAATCCGAGGAGATCGTGCTGCATGCGATGGATCGGAGCCCCTCGAGGAGGCACCCCACGGCGCGCGCCCTGGGCGAGGAGCTGAACAACCCGGGCACCGTGGAGGTCACGGGCCGCAGGGACCGCGTCTCCACGGCCTCGCCCCTCCGCGCCATGGTCCTCCGGCACCTCTGGGTCATCCTTGCGTTCGGCGTCCCGGTCGTGGTGCCGGTAGCGGCCGCCCTCTGGCTTTTCGTGACCGGCCGCTTCTAGCGGCCGCACGCGGGCGCCGGGCCCTTCCCCGGAACGGGACCCTGAACCCATATTAGGGGGATGTCGGGTCCGAGGGCCCCGATTCGCGGGCCAGGCCGATCGTGAGCGTGTAGCCGACGTTGCGTTCGGAAGCGATCAGGTTCGTCGCCCCGCAGGCCTCGAGCTTTCTGCGCAGCCGGGTGATGTAGACCCTAAGCTCATGAAGCTGCGCCAGGCCGTCGTTTCCCCAGATCTCCGCGAGGATCTGCTGGCACGAGACGAGCGCGCCGGGGCGGCGGGCCAGGATCTGGAATATCGCCTCCTCCTTGGCCGTGAGCTCGAGCTTGAGCCCGTTCACGATGATCTCGCGCGTGGCCAGGTCCTCCGCCGGGGCCCCGCTGATGAAGACGTTCCCCCCGGACCGGCCCCGGTCCCGCAGCAGCGCGCGCACGCGCGCCATAAGCTCGGCGCCGTTGAAGGGCTTCACCACATAGTCGCACGCGCCGCCGTCGAGCGCCCTCACCTTGTCCTCGATGCCCGAAAGCGAGGACAGGATCATGATCGGGGCCCGGCTGGAATCGCGAAGCGACCTGAGGACCGGGAAACCCCCGGGCCCCGGAAGATCGAGCTCGAGGATGATGAGGTCCGGCGCCGATGCCGCCGCATGGCCGAGGCCCTCCTCGCCCGTCCTGGCCGGAAGAACCCTGCAGTGCTCGCCCTCCAGAAGGATCCCGAGAAGGCGCTGGATCGCCGGGTCGCTGTCGACCACCAGTACCTTTGGATAGCGGTTCACCCGGCATCACCGCCTTGCGGCGTCAGAGGGCAGGGGTCGCGCTCATTTCCCCGCGGGAAACTCCCGGTCGAGCGCAAGGTTGAGGCGAAGCACGTTGACGCGGGCCTGGCCGAAGATCCCCCACTGGGGCGGCTCCACGAACCGCTCGACGAGCTCCCTCACCTTCTCGGCCGGGGCGCCGCGGGCGTCGGCCACGCGGCCGATCTGGAAACGGGCGCCCTCGGGGCTGATGTGGGGGTCGAGGCCGCTCGCGGAGGTGAACACAAGGTCCGCGGGCACCGGCGCATCCGCCGGAAGCTTGTGCGCCTGGCGGAGCGCCTTCAGGGCGTTCGCCACGTTGGCCTGAAGCGCCGCGCTCGTCGGCCCGAGGTTGCTCGCCCCCGAGGGCACCGTCGCATAGGTGCCGGCGGACGGGCGCGGCCAGAAATACGTGGGCCCGGTGAACTGCTGGGCGAGGAGCTCCGAGCCCACGAGCTTGCCGTCGCGCAGGATGAGGCTGCCGTTCGCCTGGTCCCTGAAGGCCACCTGCGCGATGGCGGTGATGACCAGGGGATAGGCGGCGCCCGTGACGAGGGTCCAGATGAGGGTCTGCCGGATGGACTGGAGGATGAGCTTTAGCATGGTCGTGGTTTTCTTTAGGGAGGGCTCGGGTTACGGCGCGAGGTGGACGGCCACCAGCAGCATGTCGATCAGCTTGATGAACACGAAGGGCAGCAGGATGCCGCCGATGCCGTAGATCAGCATGTTGTTGCGCAGGATGATCTTTGCGCCGATCGGCCGGTACTTGACGCCCCGAAGCGCCAGCGGGATCAGCGCCACGATGATCAGTGCGTTGAAGATCACGGCGCTCAGGATGGCGCTCTCCGGCGAGTGCAGGAACATGATGTTGAGCGCCTGCAGGGGGCCGTAGCCGCCCGGCTTTGCCGCATAGAGGAGGCCGAACATCGCGGGGAGTATCGCGAAGTACTTCGAGACGTCGTTCGCGATCGAAAACGTCGTGAGCGCGCCGCGGGTCATCAGCAGCTGCTTCCCGATCTCGACGACCTCGATCAGCTTCGTCGGGTTGCTGTCGAGGTCCACCATGTTGCCCGCCTCGCGCGCGGCCTGCGTGCCGGAGTTCATGGCCACCCCGACGTCGGCCTGCGCGAGGGAGGGGGCGTCGTTCGTGCCGTCCCCGATCATCGCGATCAGCTTTCCCCCCTCCTGCTCCTTCCGGATGCGGGCGAGCTTGTCCTCGGGTTTCGCCTGCGCGATGAAATCGTCGACGCCGGCCTCGGCCGCGATCGCGGCCGCCGTCAGGGGATTGTCGCCGGTGATCATGACCGTGCGGATCCCCATCGCCCTGAGCTGGCTGAAGCGCTCCTTGATGCCTCCCTTGACGATGTCCTTCAGCAGGATGACGCCGAGGACGCGCGCGTCCTCGGTCACGACGAGCGGGGTCCCGCCGGCCCGCGAGATCCTTTCCACCTCCGCCGTGACCTCCGCCGGATAGCCTCCGCCCTGGGAGGTCACCCAAGCCCTGACGCTTTCGGCGGCGCCCTTGCGGATCCTCACGGGGCCCATGTCGACCCCGCTCATCCGCGTCTGCGCGGTGAAGGGCACAAACACGGTGCCCGGCTGCGCGACCTCGCGGCCGCGCAGGTTGAACATCTCCTTGGCGAGCGTGACGATGCTGCGGCCCTCGGGGGTCTCATCGGCGAGCGAGGCAAGCTGGGCCGCGTCCGCGAGCTTCTCCACCGTGACACCGGGCGCCGGGATGAACTCCGTCGCCATCCGGTTCCCGAGCGTGATCGTGCCGGTCTTGTCGAGGAGGAGCACGTCCACGTCCCCGGCGGCCTCGACCGCGCGCCCCGAGGTCGCGAGCACGTTGCGGCGCATCAGCCGGTCGATTCCCGCGATCCCGATGGCGCTCAGGAGCCCGCCGATCGTCGTCGGGATCAGGCAGACGATGAGGGACAGGAGGACCGGGAGCGAGGTGAGGACCACGTGCTCCTGCCCGGCGGCCTTCTCGTTGTAGTGCGCGTAGGGCGGCAGCGTGAAGACGACGAGGACGAAGAGCGCCGTCATCGCCACGAGAACGATGTTGAGCGCGATCTCGTTCGGGGTCTTCTGGCGCCGGGCGTTCTCGATCATCGAGATCATCCGGTCGAGGAACGAGTTCCCCTCCTCCGCCGTGCAACGGACGACGATCCGGTCGCTGGTCACGGTCGTCCCCCCGGTCACGGCGCTGCGGTCGCCGCCGCTTTCGCGGACGACGGGCGCGGACTCCCCGGTGATGGCGGACTCGTCGATCGTCGCGATGCCCTCCACGATCTCGCCGTCGGCCGGGACGTGGTCGCCCGCCTCGCAGACAAAGAGGTCGCCGATCTTAATGCGCGAGCTCGGGACCGGCGTCGTAGCGCCGGCGACCAGCAGCTTCGCCATCGTTTTCGTGCGCATCTTCCGCAGCTCGTCCGCATGCGCCTTGCCCCGGCCCTCCGCCATCGCCTCCGCGAAGTTCGCGAAGAGGCAGGTGAACCAGAGCCAGACGCAGATCTGGATGTTGAAGGCGTTGAACTGGCCGGGCAGGACCAGGAAGACCGTGGTCAGGATCGAGCCGAGCCATACCACAAACATCACGAGATTCTTGATCTCGTCGCGCGGGTGGAGCTTCTTGAACGCGTCGATGACCGCCTGTCCGGCGAGCGCTTTGTAACTGAAGGCGACTTTGGTGTTCATGGAAGAGGGTGTGTCGGGTGTTGGGGCTTCCGGTTTCCGCCGCTCAGAACGCGCGTCCCGCGGCCATGAGGCCCTGCTCGATGATCGGGCCGAGGCAAAGGACCGGGAAGAAGGTGAGCGCGGCCACGATCACGATGACGCCGGTCAGGCTGAGGCCGAAGGTCCAGCCGTGCGTCGGGAGCGTGCCGACCGACGCCTCCACGGTCTTCTTCGAGGCCAGGCGCCCCACGATCGCGAGCGCGGCGACAATGGGCACGAACCGCCCGATCAGGATGCAGATCGCGGTGCCGAGGTTGTAGAATACCGTGTTCGCATTCAGCCCCGCGAAGGCGCTGCCGTTGTTGTTGGCGGCCTCGCCAAAGGCGTAGAGGACCTCGCTCAGCCCGTGGGGGCCCGCGTTCGAGATGCCGGAGAGTCCCTGCGGGACCATGACGGCGATCGCCGTCGGGATCAGGCAGGCGGCGTTCGGCACCAGGACCCCGATCACGGCCCACGTCGCCTCCCACGCGCCCAGCTTCTTGCCGAGGTATTCGGGAGTTCGGCCGATCATGAGCCCGGCGATGAAGACCGTGATCAGGACGTGGAAGAGCATGCAGTACATGCCGCATCCGATGCCGCCGAAGATGATCTCGCCGATCAGGATGTTCCAGAGCGGCATGAGCCCGGCGATCGGCATCCAGCTGTCGTGCATCGAATTGACCGATCCGTTGTCGATCGCGGTGCAGCTGACGCCCCAGAGCACGCTGTTCATCACCCCGAACCGCTGCTCCTTGCCCTCCATGAGGGGCTGCAGGTTCTGGACGACCGGGTTCGGCTGCGACTCCGCCCACCAAGCCACGCCGAACGACCCCACGAAGAGCGCCAGCATCACGCTGAAGAGGCACCAGGCGTGCTTCCGGTTTCCGATCAGGAGGCCGAACATGTAGACCTGGGCCATCGGCACGACGATGATCGCCAGGAGCTCGAGGAAGTTCGAAAGGGGCGTCGGGTTCTCATAGGGATGCGCGCTGTTCACGCCGAACCAGCCCCCGCCGTTTGTGAAGAGCTGCTTGATCGAGACGAACGACGCCACCGGCCCGACCGGGATCGCCTGGGTCTCCACCCGCTGGTCCACCATGACGGGCTGGTCGAGCATGACGGGCTTCCCGTCCGCGCCCCTGACCGGGTTCCCCTTGTCGTCGGTCTTTGCGACCTGGGTCGTGACGGGGTTTCCCTTGTCGTCCGTCTTCTGGACCTGGGTCGTGTAGGGCTCGATCAGCGCGGCCGTCGGGTACGCCTTCCAGGTCTGCGGGACGCCCTGCCAGGCGAGCGGGATTGCCCAGAGCACCGAGAGCGGGATCACAAGGTACGTGAGGCCGCGCGTCAGGTCGGCCCAGAAGTTTCCGACGGTAGCCACGGTCGCGCGCTTAAGCGCCCGGCCCACCGCAACCAGCACCGCGAGCCCCACCGCCCCGCTCAGGAACTGGTGGACCATGAGCCCCACGACCTGGCTGAAGTTGCTCATCGTCGACTCGCCCGAATAGGACTGCCAGTCCGCGTTGCACGTGAAGCTCCACGCCTGCATGAACGCGAGGTCCCAGGAGCAGTTCGGCAGGCCCTGTGGGTTCAGCGGTAGCCAGGCCTGGGTCATGAGGATCGCCATCAGCGACGCGAAGCCGACCGTCGTGAAGACGAGCACCGCCCAGAAGTACCCGAGCCAGGTCATCTCCTCGGCCGGATCGACGCCGCTCAGCCTGTAGATCAGCCTCTCGACCGGCGAGAGGAGCGGATGCAGAAACGTCCTTTCGCCATTGTATATACGGGCCATATATCGGCCCAGCACCGGAGTCAGCGCGATCCCGAGCCCGAAGAAGAGGATGATTTGGAGGATTTCAGTCATGTTTATAGCGCAAGAAGCGGGTGAATAATTCGTGCAGGTGCCGGGCCAACCGCCGGTTCGTTTCAGTTAAGTTGACCGCGTTTTCTATTAAAAATTCATCAACGCGGCCGCCGGCTCCGCGATATATCGCGGAGCGATATGAGATTGGGGCGCCGCCGGAACGGAGCCCACCCAGGACCCAACGGGTGCCCGGCCGCGCCAGCGGAAGCACGCCCGCCTCAGGACCCCAGCGAGCGCGGGTGCGCCACCCGGGAGCCCGTCCAGTCCACTCTCGAGCCGCCCGCGTTCGCCCCGAGCTGCCCGTATAAGAGCCCGGCGACAAAACCCGCCATGGCCACAAGGACGAGCGCGGCAAACCGCAAACGGTCCCTCCCCTCGGGCTCCCCGCCCAGGCGGCGTCCCGAAGAGGCCTGCGAGGCGAACGGATACGGAAGCGCCCGGCTCTCTCCCTGAAAGAGTCTCTGGGCAGGACCGCCTATCGCGTGATCCCTCATGGCGAGCAAGTGTAAGGCCACGCGCCGTGCACCGCTAATTAAAGATGGAGCCAAAACCGTTAAGAAAAAGCTGAGAGGGAGGCCAGGGGCCCGCCCTTCCAGCGGCCCCTTCCCTCCGGAAACCGGAGGGGGAGGACGGCCCCCGCGGCCCGTTTCCCCCCGATCATCCCGCGTTCGCCTTGGGGAGCGCGGCCGGAGCGGACCATTGCGGGTGGCCCGGGATCCTCATATGGCGTTTGAAAAGCGTCAGCCCGTCGGAGACATACAGCGTATCGAAGGCCGGCCCTCCCCAGCACAGGCTCAGCGCGGGCCCGCTGGGTGTTGGAAGCCAGAGGATTGCGCGGACCCGACCGTTCCGGTCGCAAACCTGGACGCCGAGCGGCGTCGCAGCGTAAAGTCCGCCTTGGACGTCGACGGCAAGCTCTCCGGTTCCGGAGCCGCCGGGGGCATCGGCGGGATGGAGCCAGTAAAAGGGCTCCCGGTCCTCGAGGGAGCCTCCCGCGCCCACCACATAGCTCGCCACCCTCGTCGAGGTGCGCTCGGCCGCAAAAAAGAGCGCCTCATCGGTGGAGAATGCGATCCCCGACGCCGCAAGGAGCCCCTGGTCGAGGAGCGTCCTTTCGCCGCCGGGCCTGATCCGCCAGATCCGGCTCGGCTCGTCGGAATGGACGCCCGGCTCGCTGGCATAGACTTCGCCTGCGCTTGTCACCAGGAGACGGTTCGCCCGGATATCTCCGGCGACCTTTCTCAAGGCTCCATGGGCATCGATGGCGACGATCTCGTTCTCGGCCGAAGCTGCGGCATACAGGGTTCCGTCGGGGCCAAAGGCCTCCCCGCCCACGTCCGGGGCGTCCTTCAGGAACACCCCCGGCTTCCCGTCGGCCCCGATCCGGTAAAGGCTGCGGCTCTTCGAATCGCTGAAAACGACCTCCCCCTTGGGGTTGGAAGCGAGGCCCCGCGCCGTCCCGTAGGCACCCAGCACCCGCTCCCAGCCTTCGCCGGGCAGAAGGATCGCCTGCAAGAGATCGTTCGCCGATCGGCCCGCACGCACGGGCGAGGGCCACCCCCGCCAGAGCCACCTCATGACGTCGGGAAGAATCACGTTGCCCGGGCCGCCGTCGTGCCCGTGGACCCCCCAGGCATGCTCGACGTCGTAGCCGGAAAACGTAAGCGCGGCCTCCATGGCCTCGTTGGCCGTGAACCAGCTTCCGAAGAGCGGGTTCCAGGAATCCGTCGACCCGTCCTCGAGGAAGATCCGGATCGGCTTGGGATCGGTCTTCCGGATGAGCGCCGGATAGTCGTGCCCTCCCCTCATGGAGACAAAGGTCCCTATCATGCTATAGACCCGGCTGAAGGCGTCGGGGCGCTCCCACGCCAGGGTGAAGCTGCCGATGCCCCCGGTGCTGGCGCCCATGACCGCGCGGTCCCCCGCCTCATGCGAGAGGCGGATCGGACGCCCGTCCCGGGTCGCGAGCGTTTCGACCCGCGGCAGGAGCTCGTCCAGGACAAACGCCGGGAAATTTCCGTTCGTGCTGTCGAATTCATACGAGCGGTTCCATCGGGACGCGTCGCTCCCCTTCGTCCTCCAGACGACGCCGGACGAGATCCCGACGGCAATCGTCACGGGCATGTCCCCCCTGGCGATCAGGTTGTCGAGGACCGTGGGCTCGTTCGCCCCGAGTCCGTCCAGGCGGACGAGGAGGCACGCCGGCCGGGCGGGGTCGTACTGGGCGGGGACGTAGACGCGGAAGCTGTTCTCGGTGCCGGGATAGATCCTCGAGTCGGTGATCGTTCCCTCGATGAATTCCCCGTGCGGGACGCCCGGGTGGGGCTTTGAGTCGTCCGTCAGGGGGCCCGGCAGTTCGCTCCGGATTCTCTGGACCAGATCGGCCGCCGAGGGCGGTTCAGCTCGGGCCGGCTGAATTCGGCCGGCGAGAACGAGGGACACGAGGAAGAGCGAGCGGCGAACGATCATGGGGGTTGGGGGTGGCTTGGATTCGGCTCCTGATCCCGCACGGCGGGAACACGCCGGCCGAAGGGGGGGTGCGGCCGCCTACACCAAGGGTTGGACCAGGTTCACGAGATTGCCACACGTGTCTTCAAAGAGAACGGCGATTATCGGCCCCAAATTTGCCGGTTCTCCCCGAAAGCGCACCCCAAGTCCCCTGAGCCGCGCGGCATCGGCGTGCACGTCCTTCGTGATGAAGCTGATCGCCGGGATCCCGGCGTCAAAAAGCGCCTTCTGGTAGATGACCGCCGGGGGAAAGGCCCCCGCGGGCCTCAGGGAAAGCTCGACGCCCTCGATGCCGTCGGGCGAGACCACCGTCAGCCAGCGCGTCGCGCCGAAGGGAAGGTCCGCCATTTTTCTGAACCCAAGACGGCTCGTGTAGAAACCGAGCGCCTTGTCCAAGTCGTCAACCAACAGGCTGGCTATTCTTATTTGCATGGAATTTATGGAGTTGCGGGAAACGTCAGGGGGATGGGTGCCGGGTGAAAAGGGTGGCCAGGGTCTCAATGACCTCCGTGAGTCCGCCGTCCGATCGAAGGAAGGGCCCAACCGCCTCGCCGACAGCGTCCTCGAGCCTGCCGGCCCGGGCGCCCAGAACCTCCGGCGACGTGGTCGACATCGAGAGCAGCCGGCCCGTCAGAATCTCGATCGAGACCGTCTGTTCCGTCCGGACCGAGAAACGCTCCCTCAACGCAAACGGGCTGCCGTCAAAGAAGGCCGCGGGATCCCTCCGGTAGTCGGCGTTGTCCTCCGGCGCCTTCAGGCTGTCGCGGAGCGCATGGTAGGCGGCCAGCCAGGGATTCAGTTTTTCAGCCGTGGTTGCGGCGCAGGTCAGGACCGCGCCGCCGGGCGCCAGCAACCGGTCGAAGGCCGCGACCGTCGCGCGCGGCTCCATCCAGTGGAGCGCCCGTCCAATCACGGCGCCGGAGAAGGGCCCCGCTCCCGCCGGCAGGTCCTCGATGCGGCTCTCGTAAAGGGTCAATTCGACCCGGGCCTCCGCGGCCGCGCTCCGGGCGGCCGCAATCATGGCGGGCTCCGGGTCCACCCCGGCGACCCGCCCCACCCTTGGGGCGAAGCCGAGGGCAAGAATCGCCGGCCCGCAGCCCACGTCGACCAGCGACTGGGTTCCATCCAGGCCCATCAGGTCCGCGGCCCTCTGGAAGAATTCCCTCGGGTAGGGCTGCCGGTAGCGCTGGTAGTAAGGCACCGTCGTCGCAAAGCGTCCCATGCACCATGATTCGCCCCGGCCATGTCCTTTTGGCAAGCAGAAGGCGCGCGGGCCTGCGGAACCCCGCCCCCTGGAATCCAGGGGGCCGCGGAATTGGCTCCCGGAAAGCCGCATTCGCAGGATTGCGTCCGGGCAAAGGCCGCTTGGGAGGACACCCGCCCTCAAGGGGCGTTCTCGGACGCGTCTCCTCGGTAGGGCGGCGCGCCGCTGCACCTCGCCAGCCGGAACGCGGAGCCGAGGACGCTCAGCCAAAGGAAGAAAAGGGCGGCGCCAAGCTGCCACTGCAGCGACAGCGTGAGGGGGGACCCGGACGCAGGGGGGATAAAGAAGAGATAGGCCAGCCCGACCAAATGGATGGCGGCAAATCCGGCCGCGACCACCACCGCCCACTTCGGCGTCCACCGCTTCCCCGCGAGCACCAGGCAACCCATGACGATACAGATGAGCGGGAAGCCCGCCATGATCCCGGCCAGAATCCGGTCCTCCGCGCGAACCGCCGCCAGGACGACGACGTTGCCGACATAGAAGGCCGCGGCGGCAAAGTAGCCCCCGGCGCACACGCCCGCCCACCGGATGGGATTCGGCTCCTTGGTCATGGGTTATCGCTAGAGGTGATTCCGGCCGGGGGAAAGAAGCAACGCCCGCGGACCGCAGGGGCCCTGAAGCCCAGCCGGTCAAGCCGCCCCTCAATTGCCCCGATAATCCGTGAAATTGATGCCGAAGCGCTTGTGGGGGGGTGAGGCGCTGATCCTCAGGTAGGCGGTGCCCCGCCAGAGGGTCAGGGCCATCGGCCCGTCCGCAAGCTCCCGCAGCACGGTGTAGGAATGAAAGTCGCGGACCCGGTATCCGTAGACCGCAACCACGACGTCGCCCAGTTGCAAACCCGCCTCTTTCGTCGCGGGGTTCTCGACCGAGATGAGCATCCCATCCCTAGGGGCGTCCGTCAGCTCGCTCGAGTCAACCGTCTTTAGGCCCCCCGTGATCAGCTGCTCCGACACGTTCTTCAACTGCGCCGCGAACTTGTCGCCGGGCGCCTCCTTTTGGACCCGCACCAGGAACCTCAGCATGGGAACGGGATTGTTGTACCGTTCGTAGATCGCATGGTAGAGGTCCAGCGCGCCGTCGTAATCGCGGCGCATCTCAAGGAGCGTCGCCTTGGCCTGGAGCCCCGCAAACGAATAGACCTCGGCCGCCTTGTCGGCCAACCGGGTCGCGCTGTCGGGTTGTCCGTGGGACTCATAATACTTGACGAGCCATTCGCTGGAGTTGGCGACCGCCACGGGATCGCTGCTGCCGGCGAAGGCGTTTTCATAGGCCGCCGCCGCGTCGTCATCGCGCCCGTGCTCCTTGAGAAAGTCCGCCAGTTGATAGTAATAGACGGGCGAAAGAGAGGCGGCGCGGGTCATCCATCGCTCGAATTCGGCCGGCTCACCCGCGAACGCGTGCGCGATCGTTGCGCAGGCCCAGGGGCTGTAGTCAGAGATGGCCTGGTAGGCCTCCAACACCTGCTCCCCCGATGGGTGGTCGCCGAACTTCACCTTCAATAGCGCCCTTGAGATCGACAGATCCCAGGGCGCGATCGAATGAAGCTCCTCGAGGCGTGCCTGCGTGTCCGGACGGTTCATCAGGCTCGGATGATCCAGCCGGGGATATATGTTGTACGCCGTCCCCTGGGGCGGATTGTGCTTGTGCCACTCGTTTATGAACGGGTGCGGCGGAGGCACGTACTTGGGCCATTCGGGGACGCTGTAGGAGACGTAGTTCCACACGGTCGCGGGGACAACCTGAGGCGCGCGCCTCACCAGCGCCATTTCGTCGTCCTGGGCCGCGCGGTAGTACGACTCCCTCATCGCGTTCAACCGCCGCACGAATGGATAGAGCTCCAGCCCCCAGAAATCGAGATCGGCCTCCTTGAGAAAATCACGGGCCCGATCAGGCACGCCCCAAAGCCTCGCCAGGAAATTGTAGTCCGATTCGATGGTCTGGCAAAGGTGGCGTTGGAGGAAGGCGGCCCAGGTTCCCCAGCCGATGACGTTCACATGAACGACCCCGGCATTGTCGGAGGTAAGGCAGTGGGACGGCGGGGTGTTCAGGCTCGCCACGAGGGCGCCCTTGGCGAGCTTCGCTCCGCTTGACAGCTCGAACACCGACTTGATTTCCGCGATATCGGCGGGGAGCATCGTTGCCAGCAGCCTGTGGCCCACCCCCACGCTGTATCCCTGAACGCAGGCCATCCTGCCCCAGTCAGGCAGGCGTCTCCTGCTCTCCTCCAATCTCCCGACCTCCGACCAGGCATCGCCCTCGCCCTTTTGGGAGAGCAGGAGGTTAAAATACTCAAATTCCTCAAACAGGCTCGGCGTTGCGGGTCGCTCAAAGCTGCGAATGTCGCAGGTGTTCTGCAGGGTCAGCCCGCGACGCCATGCCGCGATCCCCGGCTCGGTCTCGGGAAGGTCGCGGACGAGCTTCTGGGAATCGGCCTCGTTTCTCAGGAGGCAGAGCATCGCCGCTTCGGCGACCCTGCCGTCGACCGACGGCTGCGTGCCTCCGCGAAGCGCCTTGGAAAACGCCAGGTGGGCGCTCATGCGGCACAGTTCCGAAAGAATCTGGTAGAATTTCCCCGAATGCTCCCTCAACGCAAAAGCGGCGAGCACGAGCGCCGCCTGTTCATGCCCGACGGGCGCCGAGAATTCATTCTCCAGCTCGGCCGAAACGTTCTGGTTGGCGATCTCGATCACCTCGGCCCGCGGCTCGGTCAGCGTGTCGACAAGGCCCTCCACTTCGATTCCCTCGGCGCGTTTGAGGCTCCCGAATTCAACCGCGAGCGCGTCCAAGAGGGGTTGATAGGTGTCGGCGGAGAATATCGTGTGCCGGATGGGAAGGGTCGCCCTGAAGACCGGATAGGATTCGACCCGGGCCTCCACCAGGTAGGCCCTCTCATTGATCTCCGTTGCCGCGACTCCCGGGCCCCCGACGCGGGCCAGCTTTCCCATCCTGGCATAAATATACATCTCGATCAGATCCGCGGAGACATTCTCCACGATATATTGCGACTCATCCTGCCAATGCGTCTGGAAATTGGCGGCATTTGGGGCCTGCGGCCGGGGCTCGTACTCCGGCGGACGGACATTCTGGCCGGCCTCCCTGGGGACGGCCTCCGGCACCCTGGAAGGCGCGGCCGGGGTCCCCTGGGCCTCGGTTATCCGTGTTACAACTCCTTTATCAACAACCACTTGCATGTCTGGCCACTTGTAGACCGCCCTTCCCCCAATCGACATCTTTCCCAAGGGAGGGCCTTTCAGGGCCAGGAGGTCCGACTCCGACATCCCGGGTGCGACCTGGGCGCACAGCCGCACCGCAAGCAGCAGGAAAAGAAAAACCAGGCAGCCTGTCCGCTTTGTCATCGGCTCATATCGAGACTTTGATATAGCAGGAATGGTACATTAATGGCCGTCGCCCGCGGAAATACAATTCGCATTTGGCCCCGTTCAAATTGAACAGGCGGGACGAAGCTATTCCCCTTCAGGCGGATTCGGCGGACTGTTAGGGTTGGATTTCCGAGCCAAGTCCGTTCCTGATGACGCTTCCCACCCAACCCCTAACCTTCCACGTCTTGCGCCGCCTCAATAGCCTTCTTTGCCTCGCGTCGTTCTTCGCCCTCCAGTCGTCGGCGCTGGCGAATCCCGCCGGCATCCGGACGCCGTCCGATCTGATCGCCTACCTGAGGCAGATCTCCGGAACCCACACCATCTCGGGCCAGTATGTGGAGACGGGCGACCTGTCGCCGATCAACGCCATCCATTCGAGCACCGGAAAGTGGCTGGGCCTCATCAGCGGCGACTACTACCACTACGACCAGACCGGGGGGACCCCGATCACCTCGTTTAATGCGAGCGCCATCGCCTACTGGAAGGCGGGCGGTCTCGTCCTCCTGAACCTGCACATGTCAAACCCGACGACGGGAGGCCCGGTGTATGACGTGTCCAGGCTCGATGGCGCCGGCCTGCTGACCCCCGGCAAGGCGACGAACACGGCCTTCATGCGGTCCCTGAGCCTGGTCGCCGCGGGAATCAAGGAGCTTCAGGCCGCCGGCGTCGTGGTCATCCTCCGGCCCTTCCATGAGAATGGCGGCGACTGGTTCTGGTGGGGATCAGGCTCCCGCCTCACCTCGAGGCAGGTGATCGCGCTCTGGCGCCTCACCCACGACTATCTGGAGAAGACCCAGGGGCTCCACAACCTCGTGTGGCTCTTCGAGTCCGGCCAGCCGGGAATCAATGTGACGGCCAACTATCCCGGGGACGCCTATGTCGACATCGTCGGGCAGGATGTCTACATGGACAATCCGGCCGATGCCTCGGTGGTGGGCGGCTACGACAAGCTGGTCGCCACCGGCAAGCCCGTCTGCATGTGCGAATTCGGCCCCGGATCGCCGCAGCTCGGAAACCTCAACTTCTCAGAGACCACCCTCGTGTCCGCCTTTCAGGACCGGATGCCGAGGACGGTCTTCTTTGTGCAGTGGTGGGATGGCAATGCGGGACGGGTCGGATGGGGCATGGCGTCGACCAAGGATGTCCAGGCGGCCTTGAGCCGCCCGTGGATCCTTAACCGCGACGACATAGCCTTTGCGCCCGGTCCGCCGCGGTAGGTTCCTCCGGCCCTCGGGCCAATCCGGACACCGTCGAATTCAGGGCATCTTCCCCTTGTAGCCCAGCTGGGTCAGCAGCTGCTCGCACCGCGCTATGACTCGGTAGAGCCTGTTGATTTCGAGCATCTCCGATTCCGTCAGCTTTTTCTTCGGCAGGCTTCGGTCCAGGTAAAAAAACTTGGTCATGGAGTTGAACTCACACTGGCTGCCGACCCACACCAAGTCCTCGTGGCCCGCCCAGGTGATGAGCTCGTGGGAACCATAGGGGGTTTCCCGGGTCTGGCGCACGTCGACCAAGTTAAAGTTGGGCCGTGTCGCGCCGTCGTGAAAATAGAAGCGCCACAGCTTCATGTCCGGCGTCCTCGGCTGCGAAGGCACCTCCTGGTTCACAATCCGCTCCACCTTTGAAACCGCATCCTCGAGCTGCGCCTTCAGCTCGGCCGTCCTCGATTCCACCGTCGGCGGCTTCGAAGAATCCGGAGCCGCCGCCGGTCCATTGGAAGGCTCGGTCGCAACCAATTTGATCGATACAACGACGTCGTCCTTGAGCTTAATGACCGCGTCGGGATAGGTGAGCATCCGCACGGATCCGGCCTCGATCTGGCTCCGGGGATTTCCCTTTTCGGCAAGGACCTGCTGGTAGGTGTCGCCGACCCCGGAACCGTACGCCAGATGAGCTATGAGAGACACGAAGAATAAAAGCCTTGAGACGCGCCTCACAAAGAAAGAGCCACGGGGCGCGGTAGACACATCCACATTCGATATCAATTCTTGGACCATATTCTCCTCCCTGTTTCAGCGAACCACTAAGGCACCGGAAGAACCACTTTTTTCATTAGCGCCAGAAAGGAACGGAAAAAAGCAGCACGAACGCGTTCGCGAGTCCATGGACAATCGAAACCCGAACCCACGCCCTGTCCTGAGATTCGACCTCGAAGACCTGAAGCATCAGCGTGAAACAAAAGAAGGCCCAGATACTGGCTACCTGGACAAGGGTCCCCATGTAGAGATGCATTGCCCCCCAGGCCACCCCGGAGATGACCGCGATCCAAGTGCGCGATAATCCGAAGCGCCGCAGGATAATGATCGGCAGAAAGCAGAGTCCGGTTTCGATGAACGGAGCGACCACAAGAATATCGAGGAGGGTCACCGCGAGTCTGACATGCTTAGATACGATGGGCCATGGCTCGTTCGGAATGGACGACAGGGAGTGGAATCCGACCAATTCGCCGATGATCGCCACGGCTGCCGCGGGTATGCAGACGATGAGCGCTGCGCGCAGCATGAACTTCGCCTTGGGACACTTTGTGTCGCACAAAGACTCAAGAAAGGTCCTGGGAAAAGTAGGTTTAGGGCTAACGGCGACCTGGCCCGAAGCTTCGTTTTTCACAATCACAGTTGTTCCGATTTCCCCAAACGCTCTAGAGGTGCCACGTCTGAGAATGGGAATCGACCCAGAAGGGCTGGATCGGCCTCCTAATATAACGCCGCCTAATCTCCTCGGCCCTTGAGTCACGCCCGACCAAGAGCCTTGTGCCATCTCAGCATTCTCTAAAGGATCGCGCGATAGCCACCATCGCAAAAACTGCGGCGGTAACTCGGTAGTCACGGCCTAAAGACAACAAAACGAACGAGGACGATCACAATCACAAGAATGACCGCAAACAGAGCTCCATCCAACCAGACATTTCCTGTGCGAAGTCTCGCGCCATCCGCCAATGCATCGTTCCAACTATGCCCCAACTTCCTTCGCCGAATGACTCTAAATGCTAAGAATGAAATACAGACGGCGAACACTATAACTGATGAGAGATTCCGATTGGGACCCGCTAACGACGCGGCAAGAATAAATTCGACCGTCATTGCGCGGTGCAATTTGTGCGATACTGGAGCTGGAGCTGTTTAATCTGAAACATCAGAGCATCGTAGGACCGTTGCATCTGGTCTGTTGCGTGCCGTGCTAGGTCCATTGTATTCTCGCCGTACTCGCTCGAATCAGCGTAAGATGAGGATAATGAGTCGGCGGCACTAACTGCTCCCACCTGTGCTAGCTTTGCCGCTCCATGTCCTAGCGCGTCACGCTTTACTTCGTTAACTGTCGCTTGGTTTGAGACCCCGGCGTAGTCTGACATAGTTTTACCGCCGAGCCCCAACCAGGGCTGCACATTTTCGGCCACCGCCGTTGCTCCAATTTCCCATGCAGCGCCCACAGCGACCCCTGCTTCAAGCCCTTCGGAAACCACCATTTGAGATGTCGATACCGTCTCACCGAACATTTCGTTTCCAATCTGCCCATTGAGGTCCGATTCCATCCCTCCCGACGCCCGCATGAGTATCTGAAGTCGACTGAGCAACTTGTCGCAATCGCAAAGGCCCAAAGGATCGAGAAGATTGACCGGATTATTGCCGACATACCCATACAGATTGAGCCCCCCATTCTCCCCAATTGGATCCCTGGATAGCCATCTCCCTAAATTCGGATCGTATGCTCGAAATAGGGTGAGATTCAGATTGGTGGCTTGATGATAAAGATTCCCAGCGAACCCAAAGTCTGCACTAAGGTCCCCCGAGATTTTCGTCATTCTCCCAAATGGATCGTAGTCGTATCGAGCCCGAATTGTCCCATTGGCATCTACCATCTCACGCACCGAGCCTAGATGATCCCTCGTGAAATAATAGGGAACCCCGCCAATCTGTTCGCCTTGGACGTAAAACCTTTTCGTCACATTTCCATTGGCGTCCCTTTCCTCACAAGGTTGATCCCCACACCAAACCCATTGTTTGATAACTGAACCACCAAAAGTCTCCTGCAACCTGTGGCCAAGCCCATCGTATACAAATCCTGTGACTCCCGTTGCTTGAGTAACTGAAACAAGGCGGTTTTCGGCATCCCATTGGTAGCTTTGGCCTGCGCCGTTATTCGTCAAATTACCGTTTGAATCATAGGTCAATGTTCGATTCGGCCCTCCAGTGACGGTCAAAAGAATGCTCTTGTTTGTCGAATTCCCCTGCGAATCCGTGGCCGTAACAGGCACGACATCCTGGCCTGGGACGACTGCCGCCTCGCCCAACCAGTCATTCGACGAGTCCACCGTGGCCGGGTTTCCTCCGACCGTAACGGTAGCCGGTTCGCTCACGGTTCCCGCGAAGTTCATCGTGCCGCCTGCACTTTCGCTAATGTATTGGTTAGTTGAGTTATAGGCCGACGAATTGATCGCCGAGTCGATCTGCTCCTGCGTACGATTTCCCGCGAGATCGTAGGCGTAAAAAAAAGCCTGCGTAGCCAGAGTTGTGGGGTTCGGCACTATCGCAGTATAAAGATGGCCGGCAGCGTCGTAAGAAAAGGCCGATGGTAGCACGGCGCCCGAATCCCATTGCTTGCCCCATGAAGTGATTTCTCCGGTGGGATCATAGGTGTAGTTGAAACTGCTCACGTTCGCCCCGCTTGAGTTTAAATTCTGAATCGCCTGGAGGCGTTGGTCGCCATCGCCCGATCCGTCTGTGGACGCGTTCGGATAGTAGCTGAAGTTGGTTGTCTGTCGGTTTGGATAGCCGACGGTACTCAAACGAAGGGTCTCGTCGACATATTGGTATGCGAACTGACCTAGAGGATTCGTTACAGAAGTGACCCGGCCCAATACATCGTATGCTATACCCGACGTGTTTGCTGTTCCATTTATCGATCTTTCCAGTATCCTTCCTAACTGGTCGTAGGTATAGCTGATCGTGCTATTTGGCAGCGGTCCAGTCACAGATGCTAGACGTCCGGCTCCAAGGGACGGATTCGATGTGATCGGATTATATGCATAGGTCGTCGTTCCCACTCCATCGATCATCGCCGTCGTGCGTGAGTAAGCAGAGTCATAGTTGAAGGCTACATTCGCCGTCGGAACCGAGGAATTTGCATAGCTCATTTCCGCGACCGAATTATCGAGGTTATAGGAATAGGTCTTGGTCTGGCCGCTAGCGTCGGTATGGCTTTTTATCCGACTTGTGGTTTTCTCATAGGTCAGATTTGTGCTTTTCCCATCGGCATAGATCTTCTGTGTGAGCCTTTCCTGCAGGTCCCGATTGAAGGTGGTTCGATGTCCGTTTGGATCGGTGATCGAGATGAGAGCCCCGCAGGGACAATACTCGAAAAGGGTCTTTCTCTGAAGTGGATCTTCCACCAAGACGAGGTGTCGAAGCGCGTCATACTGAGTCAAAGTCCACCGGCCGAGTCGGTCGCGGGTCCATTCCGGATCGAGGCGGTTGTAGATTTCCTGGGTGTAGGTACCATCGGGAAACGTTACTTTTACCGGCCGGTCGGCCGCGTCGTAATCAACCGTGATCGTGTAGCCCTCAGAATCCGTCACGGTCCGTACCCGCCCAAATCCATCGTAGGCAAACGTGGTTGTCGCCCCGGCTATGGGACCTGAAATGCCTTGGAGATATCCGTTCGAATCATAGGCGAAGGTCGTGGTCTCATTCTTCGGATCTGTGACCGTTAACACCTCCCCAAAGGAATTGTAGGTGTATGTGGTTGTTTGGCCCGAGGCATCGGTAACCGATAGGGGCAGATGTTGCGCGTTATACGTCGCCGACACGATCAGGTCCTGATTCGATCCATTTTGGACATAGACCTGCTGAACATCGATTTGGTTTGCAGCGTAATTATAGATCGATGTCCGACCCAGGGGGTCGATCGTCTGCGTGACGTTCGAAAGTGAATTATACTGCTTCCGGTAATCCTGCTCGGTGCCGTCGTCGAGAATCCGGGCCACCCGGGATGGGCTGTTGATGGTCCCCATGAAATAGGTGGGGCCGGTCTGTCCCGGATACGCTCTCCAAACCCGGTTTTCAAGGGGCGCCTTTGTGCTTTCGATCACAAACCCGGTCGTCGTGTTTCCATCCGCGGAATCATGAAGCCAATGATAAAGGAACGCCGAACTGTAATCGCTCGGCGCCACCATCATCGCCTTCTTGCTCCAGAAAAAGGTGTTCCGGTAAACGAGATATTCGTTCGTGAACCCTGCGGGCACGACATTGGAGGCCGCGGAATAGTACGGCTCAAGCGTCGCAATATCCGAGATGGCTGTCGGCTCCACGGCCAGATCCCATTCCATCTTTTCCTGGCCGCCGAGCGGATCGGTCGCCTCGATGCCTATCGTGCTTATTCCGTTCGGCCCCGTGTTGCCGTAAGCGGCAAATGTGGTCGTCCCATACGGGGTTGTTAACGTCGCCGGAGAGGAGGTTGTGTTGAAGCTTGAGACCAGGCCGAGAATATCGGTGATGCTCGTCAAAACCCCCTTGTTGTAGGTGAAGGTTGCGGATCTGCCGAACGGATCGGTGACGCTCGTGACGCGGAAAAAATCCGCGTTCGCAGCGTTGGTGGTGAGCCCATAGGAAAGCACGGTCACCTGGCCGATGGCGTCCGTGACCGTCACCAGGCGATAGTTTCCGTCGTAACCAAATTTTAGTGCGTTTCCAAATCTGTCCACCGAGCTCGTCCGGTAGACATTTCCGTTCCCATCTGACAGCGTGAAAAGTTCCTTGGAGCCGTCCTGATGGGTGAGGACGAAATTGGACGGTGAAACCTGAACCAGCATGTCGCGGCTGATGGGCTGTTGGTTGTACGTGCCCGTTGTGGAGTTGTAGCCCGTAAAATCAAGCGATCCTCCTCCGGGACCTGAGACAAGGACGTCGATTCCATAAGCGGTGCCCGCGGGAAGCACCTGGACGTAGCTAAGCCAATTGAAATTCCATCCCGTCCCCACGTTGCTGGTTGTCTCAGCCGCATAGGCATTGGAATCGGTGACCACCTGGAACCGGACCTCCGGTCCTACCGGAGGGACATATCCAACCGGCGTGTCGGACAGGATGTACGTGGCCATCGTCGCATCGAATTGGTACGTGGTCATCGGGCAGGGTTTGGGTGGATTGGAGGAGTCGTTGTTGTTGTTGTTATTGCCATCGCCCCCGGTCGTTGTCCGGTATCCCACCGGAAGCGGCGGATTCGCATTGCCGGCTCCGCCCTTCCCAAAAATGTTTTTTGCTTCCAGTTCCGAAACCGGGCGCCAGCCGGCTGGCAAATTCCCTGCCGGGACGAGGAAATATCCGCTGGCTTCGGCATCGAGGACCTCTTTCGAGACCGCGTTGTCCCGGCCGAACGTGGAATCGTGGGACACGTAGTAATCCTTCTGTCCGGCCGTAAGCGCCGCAAAGTGGCCCACCTTCCAATGGACGACGCTCGGGACGATCACGTCCGCCCCCGGATTCCGGTACGCCGGTTGGTATTCCAGGTTCAGTTTTCTCGCCCAATCGTGGACCTGCGCGAGGTTGGTTCCGCGGTCCGTTGACTTGAAATCATCGACCGTGCGCGGCGGCGGAAGCCCGGGATGGGTGGATTCGTAGATCTGGGCAAGGGCCAGCGGACCGCAGCGGTACCCTTCCCCGGGAAATTTAAGCATGAGAGCCAGGCCCTCCTCGGCCGCCAGAAACAGGGGTTTGCCAGGACCCCTGACGTCCCTCCCCTTGGTTTCGGCCACGAGTTTCTGAAGGTCGGCTATATGCCCGAGCCGCGCGTGGATGTTCGCCAGCTCGCCGAGCGCCTGGTCTGCGATCGCGCGCATCGGATCAGACTTCTCCTCCTTGGTGAGCCTCCATGCCTCCGCCCACAGGGGAATGACCTTCGAAAACCGGCTCTGGTGCCTATAGATAAGGCCCAGGTTCAGAAGCAGCGACGCCCTCCACCGGGAATTCGGATACGAAACCAGGAAGGCTTCCAGGGGCGTCGCATCGTTCCGTTGCTTCCTAAATTGCAATAGGGCGCCTGCCAGGGCGACATTCTCCCCCGGGATGGCCGCACCCGGTTGCGGGGCGAGGCGGACCTCGAAGCATCGCGCGACGATGAGGTCTTCGTCCGATGGATTCTTGGAGAACTCGAGCGCAGCCGATGGCTTGGAGTATTCAGGAACGGCGGGTGCCTTGGGAACCAATGGCTTGGCCTGTTGCTCGCTCAGAAGGTCCGCAGGCGGCTGCAGCGTGGGCCCGGCCGGTGGCGGCGGCACGGTGCCCGCGGTGCCTACCGAAAGCTCGGGAGCGGACAGGCCGCGGGCAATCGCCAGCGACATTGCGATCGCGGATACGAGCGTCCGAATCGATCCCTTGGAGAACGCGGTGGAGGGTTTCACGAGGATGGATTATTGCAAAGTGGCGCCTGCGGGCGTGGTCAGGGTGATGATGGGAGGCGAAGTCCCGGGGGGCCCGGAAGGCTGGGTCGGCGGCTGCGTCGGCGGATTGGGAAGCGGGCCGTTGCCCTCGTCGCTCTCGAGCCAATAGGGCAGGCCGGTGGCGGGATCCACGGCATACGGCGCCGGGGAGGTGGCCGGCGCACTCATCTGGGTCTGGCCGGTGTAATTCATCGCCTGCACCTCGTATTGGACGCTTGTCCCCGAAAGGACGCCCGGATCGAAGAATTGGACGGTCGCGCCGTATGCGCTCACGACCCCGAGATTGGCGAAGGCGCCTCCATCAATGCTTCGGTACAGCGTATAGGCCGAAGCCCCTGCCGCGCCCTGCCAGGAGACCTCGATGCCTCCGACCGGCTCGACCACGGCCGTGACCGCCGTAGGCGCCGCCAGGGTCTGCGCCGTGGGAATGCCGTACTTGGCCGTGAGATATTGGCCGACCGCGAATCGCTCGGCATCCGTGAGGCTTCGGTCGTAGACGATCATCTCGGCAACATCTCCGACGAAGGGGACTGTCCCGTAGCCCCCCAGGATCCCGCCCTCACTGTCGCCCGCATCGGTGGCCGAATTCTCGGTCTTCGAGCCGCCGCCCACCGCCCCCGAAAGATACACTCCGTCGATCCAGTTGAACCATTCGCCGGTCGTGGACGTGACGTTGTAGAGGTTGAAGTTGGTCAGCAGGATGCCCTTGGGGACATAGGCCGACACCCCCAGCGTGCTCATGAACCCATCCGCGATCTGTCCCGAATAGGGCGAAAAGCTTCCCGGGAGGTTGCCAAACGAGTAGGCGTTGCCCCCTCCATTGACTGAGGAACGGATGATCAGGAAGACCTCGCCGGCGGGCGCATGCGCAAGGACGCTCGGCAGCGTCAGGGTGGCCGGAGTCGTATTGACGATGGGGCCATCGATCGTCTCGACATCGGAGTAGGTCGGCAAAAAATTCACGGCGGGCAGGCCGTTCACATCATTGCTTACCCAAGTCGGAGCCACCGCGTTCGGAGTCAGCGTGGCGTCATTGTCCAGTCCGGACTGGTCGCCCCAGATCGCCACCGATCCGCCGGGTGCGGCCACGCCCAGATCGGCCCGAAGCCAGATCTGGAGCCCCGAGGCGGGGATTACATTTGGCGCAGGCGCCGCGGTCGTCGCCGGGGCAATGTTCGAGGCCAAGGGGGCGCCGGGCGCATAGCTGCTGGAGACGATCTGGTAGTTGTAGGCGGTCCCGGCGACGAGCCCCGTGTCGACATAGCTCAGCGTGCTGACCACCTGGCCCACCGGGAGGAATGCGCCGCCGTTCGTCTGCCTCTCGATCGTATAGAACACACCGTCGCTTGCCGACGCGTCCGTCCACCTCAGGTAGACCTCGTTTCCATTGAGCGGGAATGCCTGGAGGTTTGCCGGCGGCGACGAGGGCGCCTTAATGTTGGGAAGGCCGTACTTCGCCTCAAGGTATTGCCCCACCTGGAACCGCTCCTGATCCGACAGCGTGCGGTTGTAGATGATCATCTCCGCGATGTCCCCGTCGAAGAAGGTCCCCCCGAACAGGATGTCGCCGTTGGTGTCCTGGATGAACTGGCCCTGGCCGATGACCGGCTGATAGGAGCCGATAAAGGTGTAATTATAGCTTGGGGCGCCGATCGTGGACAGGACTTTCCCGTTGAGCCGGTTGGTCCACGACTGGCCCGTGGACTCGGCGTTGTAGAGGTTGAAGGCCGAGAAACTGACGGGCGCAGAGGCGAAACTCTGGTACTCGTTCAGAAAATCATCAACGACTCCAAGGGTGTCGTTAAAGAAGGTCCCGGTGTTGAAATTCCATGCGCCCGGCATGCTGGAGGGGCCCGTGAGGTTGTTCCCGTAGGATGGAGCCGTCGTGGCGCTCGGCTCGCGCACGACGGCGAACATCTCGCCGGAGGTCACATGGCTCAGGAACGGGCCCAGTTTCAAATACTGCTGGTTGCTCGGCGTGAAATGGACCACCGAATGGCCGTTCAGGGCGTTCGCGACGACCGAGGGCGCCTGGATTGCGCCGTTGTAGACGCCCGATTGGGTCGCGTCATTGCCCTGACCCGACTGGTCCCTCCATGCAATGGCCGGGGTGCCGTTCAGGGTCTCCGCCTGCAGGCCCGTGTCCGCCTCAAGCCAGAGCACCATCCCGGAGGCGACCGGGCCGCCGCCCGCTCCGCCAAGATTGATCGTCAGGGCCAGCGTCTGCGTTCCGGTTCCGGACGCGTTGGTTGCGGAAAGCGTTATCTGCGCATTTCCCGTTGCGGCGGGCGTCCCGGAGATGAGCCCGGCGACCGGATCGACGCTCAAGCCCGAAGGCAGGCCCGTGGCGCCAAAGCTCGCGGGGCTGTTGGTCGCGGTGATCTGGTAGAGGAAGGCCTGGCCAACCTGCCCCAGCGCGGTCGAGGCGCTCGTGATGACGGGAATCGGGGCGAGGACGGTGATCGTGAGGGTCGCCGTTCCCGAGCCCGTGGAATTCGTGGCCGTCAGCGTGACCGTGGTGGTGCCCGCCGTGTTGAGCGTGCCGGAAATGACGCCTCCCACCGGATCCACAACGAGGCCGGCCGGCAGTCCGGTTGCCGCGTAGCTTGTCGGGCCGTTGGTCGCGGCAATCTGGTAGCTGAAAACCTGCCCGATCTGCACGGTGACGCTTGTCGGGCTCGTGATCGCCGGAGGGGGGATATTGACCGTGATGCTGAGCGGGGTCGAGCCGGTGCCGGAGCTGTTCGTGGCGCTCACTGTGGCTGCGGTGAAGCCCGCGGCCGTCGGGGTGCCCGAGATGAGCCCGGAGGAGTTCACAGAGAGGCCCGGCGGCAGTCCCGTTGCGCCGAAACTCGTGGGGTTATTGTTGGCCGTTATCTGGAAGCTGAAGGCCTGGCCCACCTGGCCCGTTGCGCTCGAGGCGCTCGTGATGGCGGGTGAACCGACCGCCGTCGCGACCGAGGGCATCGCGTACTTCGACGCGAGATAGCCGTAGACCGTGCTTTGCTCCTGCAAGGACAGCACCCGGCCGAAGACAAGCACCTCGGCGATATCGCCGACGAAGCTCCCTCCGCCGTATCCCCCGAGATCCGGATACGGCTGGAAGCCCGAGGGCAGGCCTAGATGACATGGGGCGGACAAGCGAGGCGCGAGGCGCCAAGCTGTCCGCGCTATGACCACTAATCAAAGCAAGGATACAGAGCCTGGCGCTCGCGCCAGGGTAATAAAGCTCGGGCTGGA